>Ga0265292_1000023_pt1 | contig 438433 bp, 403 predicted proteins | sample Munlanlewell296A_FD_189080 | JGI IMG/M metagenome (GOLD analysis project Ga0265292, IMG submission 189080) | Leachate microbial communities from a municipal landfill in Southern Ontario, Canada - Leachate well 296A | ecosystem: Engineered > Solid waste > Landfill > Unclassified | place... | reverse complement strand
GGGGTCGGTCTCGGAGCCGGTTGTGTAGGCGCTGGCGCTGGCGGGGTCGGTCTCGGAGCCGGTTGTGTAGGCGCTGGCGCTGGCGGGGTCGGTCTCGGAGCCGGTTGTGTAGGCGCTGGCGCTGGCGAGGTCGGTCTCGGAGCCGGTTGTGTAGGCGCTGGTGCTGGCGAGGTCGGTCTCGGAGCCGGTTGTGTAGGCGCTGGTGCCATCCTCTCCCTCGTTGCATCTGTCACTTGCGTAAGAGAAGGATTACCCCCCTCTTTAAAACGCGGTTCCGGATAAACAAATCGCGATGGTTGAGAAACCGTCGGAACATGTCTTACATGCTCTGGTGTACACATAATAAATTTTATTAAAAAATCAAATCAATGGTAAGCGGAGGATTTAAAATTTAACAAAACATCCGCCTCTTGTCGAGCCTTTCCTGAGCTCAATAAAGCCATTTGTGCCTGTCTTAATCTTGTCCGAAAAGAAAGATACGACTCTCTCATCCCAAAAACAATTCCAGTCTTATCCCCGGTCTTTTCGGCACAACTCATGCAATCAAAATAGGCTTGGACACACGGGTCAACCGCCCCATCAAAATGAGCCTGATTGCCAATATCATCTTGAGATTCAGCATCTGGGTTTTCATAATACCAATTTGCATCCAATACTTTCACTAAAGATCCTCCTTGCTCTATAGGAATACCCACTTTAAACCGAGTACTTTTAAGAAGGGTAAGATAATCCTTCTCAAATTGAGTACTAAGCCCTTCACCTTGAATTGGCCAAAATTTTCTTAAAAGCCCAAAATTAAGACGATCCATAAGCAAAGCTGTACCAACATCTTGTGCAATTCTAAATTCAGAAAAAGTTGTCAGAAGCAAAACATCCATACGTTGTTTGTTGTAAGGGTGCGGAGGCATAAAGAAAAGAGGGGAAGCATGATAACCCAATGCATGGCGAGCTACGATCCGAGCTCCCGTTTTCTCATCTTGGGTCGTTTTAAACGAATCTGCCGTAAAAAGAGAGGGCACTTCCTTAGATAAGAGAAGAGTACTTGTTAACATCCCTGCATCTCTTTGAGAAAGCCACCCGGGAAGACAAAGTTGAAGTTGAGCGGAATCATCATCAGAAAGGCCAAATGAAGACAAACATTCAAGTATCAATTCGAGTTCTCCCGCACTGGGTACGGCAAATAAAATCAAACATTTATTCGATCGTTCAAGTTTAAAATTGGAATCTTTCAATCCAAATCTATTCATAACCAAAGTCAAAATTTCTTCATTCACCGGTTTACTAAAATGGACTTTTGCTCCAATCGGGACTAAGCCAAAAGCCAACCGTCTGGCTTCACAAATTTTTTCTTTCAATTTAGGGTGATTTGAATAAAAAGCATCCAGAGAATCCAATAATTGAGATTGGGGAGCCCTCAGTCTTCTTTGATTAGAAGGGGCCAGCTCTGATCTTTCCCTAAGGTCTCGAATCATTTCTAAATCAAACGGACCACGAACAGGCTGAACAATTTCAAGTAACGTTGGATCTAATTGCTCAACATGCCTCATAACCGCAACCGTGGACATCATTGCTTGCAAACGTGAGGTAACAGAAGAAATATAACAAGAAGCACTCGTCGTATCCAATGAAGGGGCTTGATCCTGTAAACCAGCCCGAAGGAGAATTATTTCACGTATTCCCTCAACACCTGAGGGGATCGGAGACCCTGGCATCCTTGTTTTAAAACGAATAAGGTCAGGGGCAGAACGACCATAAGTACCTTCCGATCTTGCTCCTTTTGCATAATGAGCACTCAAGCGGCCCAATAAACCCTCAAGATGAGGACGGGGACGATGAATATCAATCGCTCCTCCCTTTCCCGTTCTTACCTCAAGCGCTAAAGCGGTCTTCAATGCCACTCCCTCTGTCAACAAAGAAATTCGAGAAGAATCAATCTCTTTTCGAGGAAATAAAGAGGGAGTCTCTACGATCGCACGCCTTAAACTATCACGAGTCAAAGGAAATCGATGTTGTTCACACAATAAATTAAGAACCGTAAAAAGAGGGCTATAAGCATAAAAAATATACTCTAAAAATTGTCGATTGATGACAAGCCCCGATCTCCACCCATCAGCCATCCCAACAAATCCAAGAAAATCACTATAATGCCCTACCGTAATCCCTTCAATTTGTTCCGGCCCATCCCAATAACCGCCTTCCATCAAATCTTCCAATCGTTTTTGTTCAAGTCTTTTAAGAACCGTTAAAGCTTGTTTAAATCGAGCCGCCTCTTCCCATAACACACTCATACTTCCCTTCCCTGATGCATATTTTTGCCGAAACTGAGCGGGATCCAAGAATCCTTCATGCACAAGTAATCTCAACCAAGGAGCCAAGCTTTCAGACGTTTCTCCTTTTGGGATAAAATCAGAAACCCCACAATTTCTTTCGCCATGCAAAAGAGTCGACTCCCCCAATGACTGCCATTGAGCTTCCGTAATAAACCCCAATTCCACAAGAGTTCTCTGTGACATCAACATGGCACGAGCTCCACTAATCCCTTCATAACGTTTTTGAAGAAGAGGACGAGGATCTTTAAGAAGATCCCCCCGCCAATCATGAGCCGTTCTATCTGTATAAAAATCTGGCTGTATCCTTATATTTTTTCTCCCTGAAACAACCCATCTTTCCCTTTCCCACGAGGGGGTTCTTTTTTCATCTGCCAAAGTGGGTAAAATCCATGCCAATTTTTCGTCATTTAAAAACCCGGTAGCCCAAAGCTGCAAAAGACTTTTAAGCCCCTCAAGTGCTCCGGGAACAGCCACTGGTTGAGGCTGTTTTTCGCGAGAATCAGCAGGTGGCGGAGAGGTATACGCACACCAATCCACTTTCACATGAGTAACTAAACCTCTCAAAAAAGTAATAAAAGGATCTTTTTCTCTTTCATAGCCTCCTCCCGTTGCATAACGATCCGAAAAAACAAAGGGTGGCGCAAACGGATCCGGCATTTCTTCTGCCAAAAATCGCCAATAACTATAAAAAATCTCTTCCGGAAGAGCCTGGGGATTATAATTGGCACGCAAATACGGTTCGTAAAATCCAAATAACCCGGCCAACCCATTTAAAGAAATAGGTAAATCACGTTGACCCAAAAGTTTAGGTTTAGAGGCACGGGTAACTTCGTCCGCCGGAAAAAATAAAAGCTCTGAAGAAATATCGGGAGGCAAAGCAGGAACTGCAGTTTCAATTGGACGTCGATGAGAAAGAGGTCTCGTAAGCGCTCCCAAGCACCCACTCAATTCAGAAGCGGACATCGTGCTATCTTGGACCAAATCTGTTTTCATAGGCTTCTTCTTTTGCTCGCCTCGTTCCCTTAACCCACTAACTCCGGGAATATAAATCGTTGCCTCATCTCCTTCCAAACAACCCACCAATGAATTTTCGGGTCTTTGTTTATCCAAATAATAGACAAAATTCTCTAAGGCTTTACCGGCTTGGGCCTCAGGTGCATCTTCTAACACTCCCTCGGCAAACTCAAAAACACGAAGCGCTCGGGACAAATTACCAATCCCATACCATCTTACAATTTTAGCTAAACATTCATATCTTTCTCTGAGAGAAGGCGCCGAAAATCGTTCAATCCGATACCCACCCGCCTTATACAAAGCAAGCGTAGGCTCAAATACAACTTGAGCAGCTTCTGCCAATCCAGCCATAACTTCCATCCCTTTCCCATCCCATGCCAAACAAAAATTCCCTCCACATTCCCCACTTTCGCTCACCCCCTCATCAAAACAAGCGGTAAGATCCATATTTTCTTTAAACCACCAGGTTTCATGGCCATAATTTCGTCCCCCATAAACATAATTATACTTATTCCCATAAATCGCACTAATCACGCGCAAACTAAAAACAAGCGCTTGCAAAGGAGTCGATCCTTTAGCGCATCCTTTTTGAAATAATTCATGAAGTCGATCCACGACCAACCCATTTCCCAAACAAGTTGCCATCGCCCCCAAAGGGCCCTTGATTGCCTCATCCTCCAACATATCGGACGTAAGAGAATCACTGTTTTTCAACAAAAACCAAATCGCCTCCGGAGGAAACTTTTCTCCGAAAACAGTTTTTATTTTTTCGTAAAATCCTTTTTTCCCCTCATCCATAACAATTTCTCTTGGAGGAATAAGTTCTTCCGGGGTCGTATTCACAAGTCGGGGTGCCAAATACATCACCGGATCTGCCATAGCTTCCAATGAATATTTTTCCGGATAAGTCGATCGGGCTCTAAGCGCACATAATCTTGAAAAAGTCTCTTGGGCCCAACCTGTAGAAGTTGTATTTTCATCCAAGGGGACAAAAGGCACTATATGCGTGGGATAAACGTCTCTACGAATACTTCGAGAAGAATTTAAAGTTACGCGAGGGCTACTCGTTTTACTATAAAGATCCAACCCTTCCGCAATAACCTCTTGAGAGGGTCGCGGCCAACGACGAATCCCGCAAGTAACAGTCAATGCATCACCATGATAATCAAGAGAAGCAGGCCTACGAATGGGATGATTTTTAAAATGGGTTTCTTCATAAGAATCGGTAAAACTTTGCGCTGGTGTCAAATAACCAGGTTGTTGCGGGAATAAAGCATCTACGTCAGGGGGCTTTAATGCGTTCGCAAAAGGAATATCCGGCAAATGCAAAGGAAATCGAGACCATTCAGCCTTATGGAAAATCTCAAAAGATTTTCTCCCCAAAGCAGCCAAGGCCGTGGGCCCAACAGAAGCAACGGTTTGATCAACAAGAGTTTCTCGGGCAGCTAAAGCTTGATCTATAAAAGCGTTCCTTGCCTTTTTTCTTTCTCTATGAGAAAGGTCTCCGTTAATTATATCTGTAAAACCCATGGCAAAATTTTACCCCCTCCCCCTCATCTTAAACAAAACGCCATCGAGGATGTCGCGCGACAAAAACAACCGCGCCAGCAAAAAACGATCCTCTTCCGAATCTTCAAACGTCTGGATCGCCTGTTCCAAAGCGAGCTTCAAACGAATGAAATGAATAAAACGATGGTGTTGCATAAGGAGATCGAAAGGAGAATTAAATAAAGGACTTATTGTAACCTATTTTTTGGCTAAGTCAAGCCAAAACCGCCACCACAACAGGGATCTTGTTACCTTCCTCTCGGAAAAGCCGTACCATTAAAGATGAGCAAAATTTTTATCCCTTATTTTTTCTTTTATGAAAACCAAAAAACTCTTAAGCCTCCTTCTCGGAGCGCTTTTTGTCCTCACCCTCGCCCTCACCGGCTGCGGCACCGAAACCGTTATCACTCCCAACCCCATCCCGACTGAAGACGGCAAAGGCGACACCCCGTGGGACAAAGAAATAACCACCTCCAATTTTGACATCGCGCCCTATTTTGCCGAAGGCGATGTTGCTTATTTTACAATCACGCAACTTTACAACCCCTCCTTTGTCGAACCTTACAAAGAAGAAATCACGCGTCTTTACAACGAATACAACAGCTCTACCGGCACCGAGTACGAAACAACCTGGGACGGGGATCTTGCTTCCTCCTTCCAATGGTACGCAATCGGAACCATCACCGCAGACAACGCTTACAAAAATGACACCCTCGTTGTTTTGGTCGCCCCCTGCGACGGCATGTGTATAGAAGAAAGCCTTTATCGCTTCCTGTGGAATGAAGCAACGGGCGATTTCACTTGGCTTCCCAATCATTCGGAAACAGGAAACGCCCCCACCTATCTCGACCCGCTTTTAGCCACAAAAGACGACACCTTAATCTTAAACGGACTCGCCACCCCTCAAGAAATGCTTCTTCCCGACGGAATAAACAAACTCACCCTTGGCTCGGATTCTTACAATTACTTCCCCGACACACTCCCTGGAGACTTCTCTTTCACAAGTGAAACCGTTGGAGACGTGTATCGCTCGGGATGTTTTTACGTCCAACTCCCGGACGGTTCCATCGCACGTTATGAATACGACCCGGGCTTTAATTTCAACACGGAAGAGGAAGGAGCCGAAGACGTTACAATCACTTGGAACGATAATTCCACCACCAATCTCACTCAAAACTACAAATACAAACCCACGGGATGCGGCATTTCCGGAAACTGCTATTTGGTGGAAGAGGTAACCGAAGCCAATCTAACGGTGGTTGGAAAAACCTCCAACGGATTTGATATTTATGAAGTGGAAGGCCTTGCCGGGTTAGAGCCCCCTGTCACAACCGAGATCGCCATTATGCCCGAGCAAAGCACTTTTCTTGGGGAATACAACAATTACGTCGAAATGCAAACCGCCTACGAAGCCCCTGTAAAAACCTACGCCGAATATCTCGCGCTTCATCCCAAAGTCTATTTTAAAGATCCCTTGGGCCAATTCGGAAGCTTGATGCAAATTGAAATTGCACCTCCGGTTGAATGTGGCAAACCCGTGATCTACCTCTATCCCACGAAAACCACGACGGTTCGCGTAAAAGTGGGAATCGATGAAATCACCTACTCCGATCCCGCGTACGGCGACAATGGATGGACCGTAGTGGCCCAACCCGATGGCACACTCACCAATCTCGCGGATGGCATGACGTATCCCTATCTTTTCTGGGAAGGATTGTCGAAAACCGGCGTAACTCCCACCTCCGGATTCATGGTGGCGCGTGAAAATATTGAAACATTCTTGAATGACTCCCTGACCCAACTCGGACTCACCACTCAAGAAAAAGCCGACTTCATGGAGTATTGGGTGAGCCGCATGCTCAATTTCGATGAACCGTATTTTTACGTCACGTTCGTAGGCACGCAAGATTTCAACAAAATCGCACCTCTCGAAATCTCCCCCAAACCCAACACCCTGATTCGCGTGTTCATGTACTTTGACCCCGTAACCAAACCGTTCCAAGTCCAAGAACAAACCTTGGTTTCTGTCCCGCGCCGCGGCTTCACCGTCGTGGAATGGGGTGGCACAGCGTCAAGGCCGTGGAAAAAGTAGATAAAAATTAAAGGCGAAGAGGCAAAGAGTGCTCTTGGGCAATCCCGCAGCGCCAATCGGCTTGGATTCCGCAAAGCGAAACGATTGGCGCGAGGCATAGCGGGCGGGCGCCGCAGGAGCGACCGAACCGCGGTGACCAAAGCACTCTTTGTCTCTAATCGCCGTTTTATATTATGTTTAAATTTTCAAAATTCATTCTCGCAAGCACACTGCTCCTTTCCTTTTTCGGCTGCCAAACCAGCGCCTCCAACGTTCTTTCCGGCTCTTCCACTTTCCCTCAAAACATTCGCGGCTTCATTGTCCCGCATCATCTTTTAGTTGAGCCCTACATCGACACGTTTTATCAGGAAATCGGGAACACCATCGACGCAAATTCCATCGAGCGAATTATTCTTTTAAGCCCCAATCATTTCAATTACGGCTGGAGTACGATTCAAACCACAGATCAGGGAATTGACCTCGACGCCATCGCTCTAATCACACAAACCGGCCCCATCCACATCGAGCCGGAAAAATTCTCGCTCGAACACGGCATCACCGTAGAAGAACCCTTTTTAGTGAGCACTTTCCCGAACGCCAAACTCCTCCCATTGATCATCAAAACCAACACCCCCCAAGAACGCATCGATCTCGCTTTAGAAAAACTTTTACAACTCGACTTGAGTCACACGATCATTGTGGGAAGTCTCGATTTCACGCACTACACGAGTGAAGAAACCGCCTTAAAAAACGATGAACGCATGGTGAACTTTTTTGAAAATTTAAATAATGAAACAATCACGCTCGACACCATCAAAACCCTCGCCACTAGCTTCGATCTCGACCAAACCCCGGATGGCCTGGCCGTGGACTCTCCGGAGACGCTCTATTTTTTTCTGCGCCTCATGCAATCTCAAAACGCCCTCGATTTCACCCTCTGGAAACGCACCTCCTCAGCCTCACTTCTCAACAACTCAGACCCCACCCAAAACACGAGCCATTTGTTCGGAACATTTTACTAAAAACCAAGGTCTGGTAGAATCCACTCGTTCTCTCTTAACACAAATCATTCTAGGGGCGTGGTGAAATGGTATCACAGAGGTCTCCAACCCGCCTTGGGCGGGCGATTCCTGCCGCCATCCAGTTAACTTGATTAAGGATGCAGTATATAATTTACATCCTAAAAAGCCTGAAAGATGGAAAACGGTACGTCGGCATGACAAAAAATTTACCGAGACGCATCCGAGAACACGAATTAGGACTGGTAAAATCAACCAAACATCGAAGACCTCTACAACTTATCTACAAAGAAAAATTTAAACAAAAATCAGAAGCAATACTACGTGAAAAATTCTTTAAAACAGGATCCGGTAGAAATTATCTAAAAACACTAAATTTATAGGGGCGTGGTGAAATGGTATCACAGAGGTCTCCAAAACCTTTGTCGCGGGTTCGATTCCTGCCGCCCCTGCCAATTATTAATAAGCGTGATGAAATGATATCACAGAGGTCTCCAACCCGCCTTGGGCGGGCGATTCCTGCCGCCCCTGCCAGAAAACCTTCATGTTAAACGGATTAACACATCCATCGTATTGCGTTAATTATTTTAAAAATGCCCCATTTTCAGTCGCGTGGTGAATTTTCAGCAACAAATTAATATTCAGCCATTACTCAAACTTCCTCTGCCCCGCGTTGCGAAGCTCCGGAAATGGTGTCCCCGACAGGGTTCGAACCTGTGGCCTTTGGCTCCGCAAGCCAACGCTCTATCCAGCTGAGCTACGGAGACACACTTAAAACCTTTTTGAGCATGCAAAATGTAAAGCCTGAAGCTCAAAAAAGCAATATCAAGAAAATTTTAAAATCAATCCGCAACCGCTAAAGAAGGACAAGACATCGAAAAATTCACCGTTTCTCCCTTAGAACCCACCTTATATTCATCGGTATAAGTTGAACAACCATCACGATCCAACGTTAACGCATAAGTCCCTTCAATCAAGTTTTCAATTTCATAAATCCCTTCAACCGTTGAAAAAATCACGCGATATTCTTCTTCGCTTTCAAAAACCATTCGCACTCCCTCTAATAAATTCCCATTTTCATCTTGAACAACCCCAACCAACATCCCGGGAGTTCCTCCCGAACCACAACCTGCGACTAAAAAAAGAGTCAAAAGCGTCAAAATAAATCCTATTTTTTTCATAAAGGGAGGTTAAAAAAAATATCACCGCAAACAAAAATAGCATAAACCATCTCAATCAACAACAATTGTCAAATTTTAAAAGCTATTGGCGTAAATCTTCAATCGCCGCTCCTCTGTTTTTTGCCTTAAAAACATACGATCCCGCGATCAAAAGAGTGGCTCCGGCCTGAACCGCCAATCGCGCAGTCTCGGCATTGATGCCTCCATCCACCCCGATTTCAAGCTCCGGTTTCCATTGTCTTAATGTCGAAATCTTAGCTAAACAATCCTCAATAAAAACCTGCCCTCCAAACCCGGGATTCACCGTCATCACCAAAACCATATCCACTTCATCCAAATAAGGGCGCACCGCTTCGATAGGCGTAGGTGGATTGAGTGACAACGCGGGCTTCACCCCCAACGCTCGAATTTGTTTTAAAACCTCGGACGTTTTATCCCCCGTAACCTCCACATGAACCGTAATCATCCATGCCCCGGCTTCGGCAAAATCCTTAATGTATTTCTCAGGATTCGTGATCATCAAATGACACTCCAAAGGAAGCGTATGTTTAAAACACTTTACCACCGGCGCACCAAACGTAAGATTGGGGACAAAATGTCCGTCCATCACATCCACATGAATCAAATCCGAAAACGGCTCCACGGAAGCGATTTCCTCATTCATCCGCCCAAAATCCGCAGAAAGAATCGAGGGTGCAATTTTAATTTTCATTGGAAATTTCATAAATTTTATAAATTGATTTCCGTCTTCACCTCTACTTTTTCCCGCTTTCCATGGCCGTAATTTTTTGCACACGCACCTCATGTCGTTCCCCGTCAAACGGCGTTGCCAAAAATATTTTGGCAATGGACTTACCCATTTCTTCAGTAATCACCCGTTGGCCCAAACAAAGAATATTGGCATTGTTATGCGCTCGTGCAAATTGACCCATCATCTCATTCGTGCAAGACGCGGCCCGAATTCCCACATGTTTATTCGCCGCAATACACATCCCGGTTCCGGTCCCGCAAACCAAAATTCCCAAAGTCCCGGCATTTTCATACACTTTTTCCGCCACTTCCCTCGCATAATCCGGATAATCCACCGACTCCTCGCCAAACGTCCCAAGATCCACAACCTCCAATTTCAATTCCTCTTGAACATATTTTTGTAAAACCTCCTTCAATCGATAACCGCCATGATCCGCTCCAAAATAAATTTTCATAAAATTTCATTAAAAAATAAAATCAAAAATTCATACAAAAAGTATAACATGGAGACTCTCTCTGGCCAAAAAAAAGCCTTTTGGTACAATAACTTCATGGGACAAACCGCTCAAAAAAATAATTTTTACCCCATTTTAAGCAACTTGGGAATCCTTATTTTTGCCGGACTCATTTTTTACTATTGGAATGACAATCCAGAACTTGCTTTTGGCCAAATTCAATTCATCCTTTTCATCCTTCTCATCACTCTCTTCACAAGATCGGTTTCCACCCGCTATGGCATCGGTATGTACGGACGCGGACTTTTTCTGGGAACCGGAATAACTCTTTTAATCGGCGCCGGATATCGAGCGCTTGGGTTTGATCCGGGCGGAAGTTTTTTTGCTTCCTCTCTCTTTTTCCCAACGTTGGAAGAAATTTTAAAATTATTCCCCGTTCTTCTCTCCGCCTACCTTTTATATCGCAAAAATCCAGACCAACAATGGAATATTTCCGATTGGGTGATGCTGGGAATGATGAGTGGCACCGCTTTTGGAATGTCTGAAGATTACTATCGAGAAGGCTATTTGGGAGAACATTTCGGCCCGCACCTCGGCAATGTTTATTTATTCCCGGATGCCACCGGTTTTTCGTACGGCAACGGGAATGAAGCCATGGGATACATAGGACACGGAGCCGCCACCGCTTTTATAACTTTGGCCATCGGCCTTGGATTTTATTGTTCCAAAAAATTCAATAAAAAACCATTACGCTGGCAAATTCCACTCTTGGCTTTTATTTGGATTACATTTGAACACATGGCCAACAACGCGGGGGATGAATCCGGTTTAATGTTAAAAATCTTCAGTCTTTTGGGTGGAGGACATTTAACACCCTGGCTTTTTCTCATCCTTCTTTTGGGGGGAGTTGGAATCGATGCCAAAAACTTTATCCATGCGTACGCAATCCTTCCAAAATTTAAAAAAATCGCACTGTTTGGTGTTGAAAAAACAAAGAATTTTGTAATAAAAAAGACATGGCCGCCGTTATCTTTTATGAAAGGTTGCTTTCGTGCTCTACGATTCTTAAATCGAGCCGCATGGCATTACTTCTTTAAAACCTAAGATTATGGATTTCAGCACTTTTTCTCATCTTTTCACTCAAGTAGATCATTCGTCTCTTCAAGACGTTATGAATCTTTTTAATATCAACGACAAAACAGATGTTTGGGGAAATCTGGGAACGCTGGGTTCCGGAGGTTGGATTGGCGCAACGGCCGGGAGCATTGCTCCGGATCATCCACTGTACGGAGCCTCGGGCAGCGGATCACCCGCGCCTTCCCATCCGGATCAATTTGACCAACGAATGAACGATCTCTACAACGGAAACATGCCCGCACCTCAACCTCAATTGAGCGATCTTTTTGAATAAATTTCGCTTATTCCCACACCCCGGTTACCGACTTGCCTTCGTGCACACAACGAACCACATCGGAAATCAAAGGAGCCACGGAAAGAACTTTCAAGCCCGGAAATTCTTTTTCTTTTGGAAGCGGAATGGAATTGGTCACAATCACTTCTTTATATCCCGTTTTTTTGAGACGTTCAACGCACGGATCGGAAAACACCGCATGCGTTGCCGCCAAATAAATATCCGGATTCGCGCCTTCTTTTCGTAACGCTTCATACGCAGTCACAACAGATCCTCCGGTATCGATCATGTCATCAAAAACCACACACGTTTTCCCCTTCACATCTCCCACGACGGACAACGCAGCCGCCACATTGTGAGAAGGGCGCATTTTATTGATCACCGCGATTTCCACTCCAAACGGATCCGCTAAACGTTTGGCCGCTTTGGCCCCGCCGGCATCGGTGGACACCACAACCAAATCCTTAAATTTTTTCTTTTTAAAATAATCGATGAACAAACGATGAGTATGAACATTATCCACCGGGAAACTGAAAAATCCCTGCGTTTGACCCGAATGCAACGACAAAGTAATAAGATGCGTGGCTCCGGCGGTTGAAATCAAATCCGCCATCAAACGAGCCGTGATCGGTTCACGCGGAGACGCCACGCGATCCTGGCGAGAATACGCATAATGCGGCATGACCACATGAATGCGCGAGGCAAACGAACGCTTCATAGCATCGAGCATCACAAAAAGTTCCATCATATCTTCGTTCACATTGGACGTTGCCGTTTGCACGATAAAAACATCACACTCGCGCACCGTATCCATGGGCTTAAAATAAATTTCTCCACTCGCAAAATGCTTGGATACGCTTTCGGAAACTTCAATACCCAAACAAGTTGCAATCTCTTGAGCAAGTTCGGGATGCGACGTTCCGGAAAACAACTTAAGAGGACGATGATGAGTCATGGGGAAGAGCTTAAAGGACGATTTTATCTAACTATAATACCAATCCCCAAATAAGAACAAACTTTAATCGAAAAAATTTATTCACAATAAAGACACGCCGGGCCATGTCGATTCATCATGGAACCCACCATGGAACGTGTCTCGTCGTACGTGTGCGGCATAAAAAAAGAAATCGTTGGAAAATTTTTTAAAAAACCAGCCGGTAAAAATTCTTTTGAATCCGAGACTCCAATCATTTTTATATTCAAACCGGGCTGGATTACCAATTCATGAAGCGATGGAAAACCACGCTCAAAAATGGCATGCGCAGATCCGACCAAAAGTGGAATTTTCCCGGCCAACGCATAACCCGTTGCCATGGCGATCGCATGACTTCCTCCTAAATCCAACGCCACATGACGATCCCCTAAAATGCGTTGAATTCGATTGGCGAATCGTCGATCTCCTTCATTCACCGTAAGTGCGACTAAAGATCGATGTTTGGCGCTCAACATAAAAAGCTCATCATAAAACCCCTCGACTAAAGACTCGAGCGAGCCCGGCTTATTTTTCTCATCACTCGGAGGTTGAACTGAGGAATGTCGACGCGAAAAAATCATAAATTTTAATTATAAAACCGGCCATCTTATCGTATCCCCCACTTGAATCCCATAATCCTTCACACTTCCGGCTTTCAACTCCAACGCATAACGAACCGATTCCACCGAAGAATAATGCGTACAATCGACCTGTTCGGGATCCATCGTAGAACACGCTGCCGCGTTTTCAACAAAAGTCGTTACACGAAAATCCGCATCCACAAAAATAATATCCAACGAAATTTGCATATCTTTCATCCAAAATTCACGCACCGCATCATCACTAAAAACAAACCACATCCCCTCATAAGAACCGAGCCCGGAAACGCCCTGCAACCCTTTCACTCGTTCCTCATGGCTGTCCGCAATCGCAACGGATAATTCCACCGAACTCCCGTCCGCTTTCACGACCATGAGCGGCTCCATCGCAAATTTTTGAGCTTCCAATACATTATTCCCACCGGATAAAAAACACCCACTTCCTAAAAATAAAACGGAAATAACGATCGAAAAATTTAAAAGGAATTTTCTCATATTTATAAATTAAGGTTTACTTTTTACAACTTGCGCCGGATTCCCGACAAGAACCACACATCCCGAAAAACTTTTCACCACCACGGCCCGGAAACCCACCACGCTTCCGTCTTCAATGTGCACTCCTTTCAAAATCGCAGATTGTCCGCACAACCATACTCCGTTTCCAATTTTAATCGGCTTATTTTTCACATTCCCGCAAAGAATATGATTCGGGTCCGTAAAGGAATGAAAATCCGTATCCATCAAGGTCGCACTCCCCACCAAACCATTTTCACCGATTTCAATCGACTCAGCACAATGGCACGTGAGTCCGTTCAGTCGAGTATTAGCTCCGATTTTAATCCGCGCATTTTCTCCATAAAAACGAAAAACATTGGGCTCCTCATGCGCCCAAAGATTACAATAATCCCCGATAAAAAGCTTCCCGCAACCATGAATTGCAAATCGATGATTCATAATCACGCCTTTGCCGAAATGAACTCGCCCAACATAACGAATTCGATAATATGCAACGAATAATGCACTTAAAATTTGCGCCAATTTCTTTTTCATAAAAAATAATTTTAATAAGATTTCATGGATTGCCCCAGCGCTGTCGCCATCTCTTCTTTTGAAAAAGCGGCGCGACGATACAAGTCTTTTCCTTCGGCAAACGGGATCCCTTTTCCTAAAATCACCGGCGCCAAAATCACAGTAGGCTGCCTCGACGTTTCCTTGGCGCGCGCAATCGCATCCACAAGTTGAGCTCCCTCATGCCCGTCCATAATTTTAATCACTTTAAAACGACACGCCTCAAACTTAGCCTCCAACGGTTGGATTTTTGCATCTCCGGTATGAGCGCAAATCACAATCAACCGTTCCAACCGCTCATACCCGGCTCTCATGGCCGCCTCCCAAAATTCTCCATGATAAATATCCGTATCCCCAACAATTAAAAAAACTCGATTCGTTTTTTTATCCGACAAAAATGCTTGAGCCATACCCACGCCGATCGCCAACCCTTGCCCGGACGACCCGATCGGCGCATCCACTCCCGGAATTTTCACAGTCAACGGCTCGTTCAATTTTTCTCCCACACGAAACCCGGCCTGTCTCAAACAAACAAACCACGCAGGCATGGCTTCTTCACTTGAAAGCACAACCGCATCTCTCCCCTCCCATTGAGGCTTGGTCGAATCATATTGCAACACAGGTCTTCCATGATCTTCCCCAAAATACAACGCGGTCAGCACATCCAAATACGCCACACTCGGGCTCACAAACCCAAAACCCGTTGAATCAATCATGGTCAACAAAGTTCTGCGCAACACCGAAGTCAAAGAAGCGAGCAATTTAAGATCCATGGGAAAATTTCTTTACGCACGCATCATCTTTAACGTTTTTCAAAAGTTGCGCAATGGTTTTTTTCTCAACAGGATGCACTATATCGGGAGCGATATCACAAAAAGGTTGAAGCACATAGCGACGCAAATGAAACCGCGGATGGGGAAGAATCAATAATTTTGATTCCTTAATCAAATCGTCATACATCAAAACATCAATGTCCATCGGTCGAGGAAAATAACGGCGAAGCAAAGAATCTTCTCCTTCATAATCTTTGGTGTCACGCCCCAACCGCGATTCCACTTCTCGACACAACAATAAAAAAGGCACCGGAGCATGATCGGTTTCCACTTCGGCCACGGCATTCAAAAACCAAGGCTGTTCACAATCCTCTTTCACCGGACAAACCGGTTCGGTTTCGTACAACGGCGACATTTTCAAAAACCGAACGTTAAAACCCTCCAACAAGCTTTGCGCACGATTCATCGCTTTTTCGCGATCACCAAGATTGGATCCCAAACTCAAAAAAATATGTGGCATAACGCACTCCATTAAAACTTAAAAGGAAACGTTTCCAAAATTTCATAATGAGACGCCTTGCCATATTCCAAATCACTTTGAATAAGCTCAAATTCCTTGACTGAAAATAAAGCGGATTTCACATGAACCTGTCGCAACATATAAACCACTTCCTTGCGCACCGGCTCATCGATTTCATGAATGTGCGCCAACGTAATATGCGGTTTAAATCGATGTTTTTCAATCCGAAAACCAAACGGATCCAAGGCCGCCTCCAGCTCATAATGAAACTGATAAAGCGCCGCACTCATCCGTACACCCACCGAGACAACGGTTGGATCATTATTTTTATTATAAAAAATTTCCGGCTTCACAAAACTCAATTCCAAATCCTGTGGCGTAAAAGTAAGCGCTTTGGCCACATTGCGCGCCGCGATCCGCACCTGCATTTCGGTTAACGCCTCCACTTCTCCTAAAAATTTGAAAGTGAGATGAAATTCATGCGTCAACGAAAATCGCGCGCCTTGTTTGGGAAGATGGTCTTGAGCCAACTCAAGTACAGGCAGTGCCTCCTGTGGCATGCGTATGGCAAAAAAAAGTCTACGCATGGAGCGCAGCGAAATGCGCTCCCCCTCCCCGTATTTCACATCCTTTTTCTCCTTTTTATTCATTTCCTAATTGTAATAGCAATTTAAAAAACCGCCTAGAAAATACCCTCTAATGGAAAAATCCGCCAATCTAAAATTTAAAATTTTCTGATTTCTTTCTTCCCCCACAACTCCTCGGCATACCGTTCCACGTCCAAACCCGCCTCAACCGCCTCCACCTCCGGCAATTTCGCGGAAAGCGCAGGCGCCTTGGGCACATACAACGAACAACAATCTTCGTACGGCTGACTGGAAATTTCCGCAGTCCCGATTTTCTCGGCTTTGCGAATGATTTCATCCTTATTCATCCCAATGAGCGGTCGATAAATCGGGCGACTCGCCACCGCATCGGTCACAATCAAATTATCGAGCGTTTGCGACGCCACCTGCCCCACACTTTCTCCGGTGATCAGGCCTTTTGCCCCTTCGTAAAACATCACTTTTTCCGCCATTCGCACCATCATGCGACGGTACAACAAAACACGGAGTGGGGCCGGCGCATCCGCCACCACTTTTTTCTGATATTCAATCAACGGAATGAGGTACAACTTGGCCTCAAACTGAAACCGATTTAATCGTTTTATCAAAGCCTCCACATTCTCAATGGACTGCGGGCCCACCGCAGGATAACTGTGGAAATGAACAAAAATAATTTTCGCCCCGCGTCCCATCATGCAAAAACTCGCCACCGGGGAATCAAATCCGGACGAAATCAAGGACACCAACTTCCCGCTTGTCCCCACCGGCAAACCGCCCAACCCCGGAATTTTATTCAAATATAAAAGCGTTTCTTTTTCGCCCCAATCCACATACAACGCAAGCTCCGGCTTTTCCAATTTCACTTTCAAGCAAGTAAACGCAGGCAAAATCCTCGAAGAAATCTCCCTCTCTAAATCCAACGACGTCATGGGATATTCTTTATTTCGCCGAATCACATTCACACGAAACGTGGCTTTTTCACCTTCTTTTAATCCTCGCGCATCCAGTTCTTTTTGAATCAATTCAATTCCGTGTTTTGTCACGGCATCAAAATCCGTAACTTCTCGTTCCACCTTGGAAAAACACGCCACGCCAAACACTTCTTTCAATCGCGCCACAATCGCCGCCTCATCCTCTTCATGCGTCGAAAGCACTCGAAAATGGTCCCGTTTTTGTTCAATTTTAAGATCCTTAAATTCCGCAAACGCTCGCTTAAGATTTTTATTTAAAACCGACTCAAAAAACGACCGATTTCCTCCTTTAAGTGCGATTTCATGATAATGAACAACAAACAGTGGCATAAATAATAATTTTCTACTATGATAGGGCGCGTTGAGAATCTAACACACCTCCTATGAAAAAAATAAATCTTTTTATTTTAACCGCAAGCATTATGGCTCTTTTAACAGGTTTATTCGCCGGTTGTAACAGCTCCAACAACAGCGATTACACAACCACCGATTCCGGACTCCAATACAAAGACCTCTTGGTGGGAGAAGGAGAAGAAGTCAAAGTTGGCAACACTTTAAGTATGCACTACACCGGAAAACTCGAAGACGGAACGGTTTTTGACAGCTCTGTTGAACGCGGCACGCCCTTCACTTTCGACCTCGGGGAAGGCCAAGTCATCGCAGGCTGGGATGAAGGAGTCCAAGGCATGCGCGTGGGCGGCAAACGCGAACTCGTAATCCCCTTCGATCTTGCGTATGGCGAAAATGGAATCCCCGGAGTGATTCCCGGCAGCGCCACATTGATTTTTGAGGTGGAGGTGTTGGAAATACTTTAACACGCACGAAGCGCAGCGAAGTGCGCTTCCCCTCTCCCCGCATTTTTATGACCACCCTCGAGGAACTCAAAAAAGAAATCGACGAAATTAAAACTCGAAACAAACGGGTCGAAGCCGATAAAGCATGGGAAACGAGCCGGACCCGCAAACTCATTATTTTGGTCCTCACGTATTGTGTCGTGGTCCTGTTTTTCTTTGTGGCAAAACTCCCAAATCCATTTATGAACGCCTTAGTTCCATCGATTGCATTTGTTTTATCCACATTGACGGTTCCCCTTTTCAAAAAAGGGTGGCTCAGACACCAGACACGAAAAAAATAATGCCAATTTGCAATCAAAATAATATCTATAAAAAGGATGACGCGGAGATTTTTGAGGATATTTTGAGACAAGAGGGAAAGGAAAATTTTTGTGAACATTTTTAAGGAAGAGGACACAAGGATCATGTATCCGAGTGTCCGACTCCCATGTGAACAAAAATTCTTCCTTCCCGATTGTCTTTCTTAGGGCAATTTCAAATGATCAAAATCAATTTCCGGCCATAATCGCGCAAAGAGTTCATTCGCCGTCTCGGTGCTTTGTTCATATTGCTCAAGTCCCACGGCTTTTACCGCACGATCGATGCCCTCGCGATCCGGAGCCTCAATTTCCATATACGCCGGAGCGGTCGGATACTCATCGAGATCAAAATGTGCACCATTCAATTCATACGAACGACGACGCTTATCATTGTTGAGGGTGACGTGATAGCCCAATTTCATCATCATGGTTTCAAATTGATCCGCATCCGCAACCGTAGTCTCGATTTCCTCACGCACTTTGCACCCGTCAATAATTTGTTTGGGACCTTTGTAGCAAATCTCAAATTTATTCGAAAAACCCGGCTCCGCTTCCCAACGTCTCAAGCGAAAAAGGCAATGCGACTTGCGCAATGTCTCCCCGGGAAGGTCAAAATGGCGACAGCGCACAATGCCGGAAAAAAGAGGGCGGGCGCCGAGCGAAGCGAGGCGCTCAGACACCTTTTCGACATCGATTCCAAGAATTTTAATTTCAATTTCAGCCATAAAAAATCATGATACTATATCCTCAACAGACATAGATTATACTTAAATGTTATAAAATGAAAAAAAATAAGCTCATACTCCTCTTCATCATGGGAATCATGATCCTAGCGACCACATTTCTCGTAGTCTACTTTTCTAATTCATTGGCTTTTTTTAACTTGTGCAAACCCGGGGACGAAATACGAGAAAACTCACGTGGAGATCATTTTTGTTACACTCCATCGGGTTTTGCAGGACTACCTTGTGATAAAAAAACCGATTGCGGAACAGGAAGTTGTTCTTTGGAGGATCCCACCAAAACAACAGGCAAAGGAACCTGCAGAGACTCTAACTTGGGTTGTTATATCTGGATCGATGAAAATGGCGAATTCAATGAATCCAATGAAGTGTGCCTGGATTGATCATTTTTCTCCCCAATACGTCACAAAACTCGTGGCCGTCTCAAACAACTTCAGCTCAAATAATTTCACTTTCATTGTCGCCCCCGCTTCGGGTTTAAACTTTTTTTCACTCATCAAGTAACGCTTTAGATCCTCGGCCAAAGCCGGATCTTTAAGCTCTTTTTGCAACAATTTCGGCAAATCCTTGAGCTGATTCCACATCCATCGCACCACCATTTCTGTTGAAGGATTGATGAGAATATCATTCAAGTTTTGGTGATCCACTTTATCGATCACGTGTTTTTCAACCACGCGTTTTAACAGATGAAAATCCACGACCATGCCATTTTTTTGAATCGGGCCTTCGACGGTCACATGCAGGGTGTACGTGTGCCCGTGAAACCGCTCGCACTTGCCATAATAATGCGTGAGCGCATGCGCCGCATCGAACGTAAAAATTTTTGTGATTTGCATGCACCAAAAATACCGGATTCCTTCAAAAACCTCAATCACTCAATCTACAACGGACTTTTAATCGCCTTCAAACTCAGATTGGTCACATGGGTGTACCGCTGGGTGTACAATCCTAATCAGTGAAATTTACAGAAAGCAATTGAAAAATAACCCAACGAACATGAAAACCAACATTGCCTGCATTTTAATAACCATCCTTCTTTTCTCCGGTTGTTCAAAATTTAATAAAAACCATTTCTTTGAAAACTCTTTTGGAGTTAATTTAAACGAATATTCAACAAATAAAACGACCCACTACATTGATGGCCTTTTAGAGATATATAATGTTTCGAAAGATGATGAAATATACAAAAAATTCTTCGCCAATGAAGAGGACTACGCTCAATCGGAAAATGTAACCATTGAGTCCTACACAAAAACCTTCACTGCCACGGAAAAATCTCCGATTTATTATATAATACTGGACGACAATACCTCCGATGGATTTAAAAAAGTTATACTTTACATGCCGGAGGAAAAAATAATTGTATTTATATATGCCATTACACTGATATGATTGAACCCAACTATGATCCTCATTGAAATTTTAATAATCCTCGGCCTGATCGTTTTAAACGGCTATTTTGCTTTAGCGGAAATCGCTTTATTAAGCGTTAAAAAAAGCCACCTCAAATACTTGGCCCAACAAGGAAATAAAAAAGCAAAACAAACATTACTCCTGATACGCAAAACACCGGAGATGCTTTCCACCATTCAAATTGCAATTACGGTCATCGGAATTTTTGCCGGCGCCTTTGGAGGCGCAACCGTGGCGGAACACATAGGAAAAGCGTTATCAAAATATCCCTTCATCGCCGCCTACAGCGAAGCGATCAGTGTGGCCTTGGTGGTGATCATCCTTACTTATATTTCTCTCATCATCGGAGAATTGGTCCCCAAACAAATCGCCCTATCCAATGCGGAAAAATTATCTTTAAAAGTGGCAGGCCCCATCACAACGCTCATGAAAATAACGTCTCCTTTGGTGAAATTATTAAGCGCTTCCACCCTAAAACTACTCCAGCTTCTTGGGATCAAACCCGCCTCCGAACACATGGTGACCGAAGAAGAAATAAAACTCCTGATTGCCGAGGGAACGGAAAGCGGAGTCTTTGAAAAAGCGGAACAAAAAATGGTGGAAAACGTCTTTCATTTGGGAAACCGTCCCATAAAAGACTTCATGACCCCCAACACGGAAGTGGATTGGCTGAACATCAATGACTCGATTTCCACGATCAAAAATAAAATCGGTAAAAGCGAACGATCCATTTTCCCGGTATACAAAGGAAGCATTGACCATCTTATCGGCGCGATTGAAACCAATGATATTTTAACGCAACTGCTGACCCGCGGATTTAAAAAAATAGACTTGGAGTCCCTCATTCAACCGGTCATGAACGTGCACGCGAACATCCCTTCTTTAGTCGCCATCAATCGACTCAAAAAATCATCGGTCAGCATCGCGATTGTTACCGAAGAAACAACCCATCAAATTTTGGGGGTGATCAGTTTTCATGACATACTTGAAGCCATCGTAGGTGAATTTAAAATTGAACAATGAAAAACCTGAACCTATTGACAAAAATCACACTTAGTGATTAAATAACTCCCTCAACATAATTTAACTCTCAAATATGCATTTGAACACATTAGCCAGAGATCTTTTTATTGCTACAGCTTTTACCGTGGCAACGCCGGCGTGCGACAAACAACCAACTCATCCGACAGAAACCACTCCTACAATCGAAACGATTAACCCCGAATTAGCCACCGTTTCAGAAAATACGATATCAAGAGCAACGGAAGCAATACAGGAAAAGGATTTTACACCAAAGGAAGCATTGGAGATTCTCCAAGATCAGCCATCATTAACGGAATACATCGAACGTAGAACAAGTGAATTGCAAGAGCACCTTATTCTCGACCCGGACGATCAAGACAATAATAAAGCGGCTCAAATTGAAAACCGCATTGAGGATGAAATATTCCTAATGTTAGGGGTATTAGGAAAGGATCAAGGAGCGCTTCGAATGATCATCGACGCTCATTTGACTACAAACGCGGGTAATGTTGCCGCCGACGCAATAACCCTTTCAAGAGATAGGGAATGGGTTTTAGAAAAAGACAATACTTACTTTAAAGAATTATTTGAAAATCCAAAAGCAACCCCGCTCGTTCGGACCAGAGCTTTTAAAAGAATCGAAGATGAAAATTACAAACTCACTAAAATTCTTGAAGCAATACAAAGAAATGAAGATATTGGTTGTACCGAGGTAAAAGACGGATCAAACGGCATTGATTTTAAGGACTTAAAAGAAAGGGCTTCCGCAATGCAAGTGCTTGAAGCCATAAACGCCCTATCTCAACAAATACAGGACAATTTTTATAAAGACACGAAAGACGTACTGGAAAGAGAATTAGATCCAACAACTAGTATATGGAACAATTGGGACGCTTCAGCTACTCGCTAGTATATTCATAAACCGGCCCCCACCAACTTCAACACCCTTGCATGCTCCTTCACGTCATGCGCCCGGATCACGGATGCGCCATTTAACAGTGCGATTGTGGCCGCAGCCAACGAACCTTCCAATCGATCCTTGGGCCCATTCCCTCCGCAAAATTCCCCAATAAAGCCCTTGCGAGACGCACCCACCACGATCGGCAATCCCAGCGTTTTTAATTCCTCGAGCCGTCGCAAAATCTCCAAACTGTAGCACCCTTTTTTGCTCACAAAAGCACCCATGCCCGGATCAATCCAGATATTTTCACGTCGAATTCCCGTCGCCTCCGCCACCGTCACTCGCGCTGCCAAAAAATCCCGAATCGTTTGAATGACATCCTCATAATCCACCGCTTTTGACGTTGTGCGTGCCGTCGCATCCTTGGAATACATCAAAATCACCGGCACATTCGCCTTGGCCACCACTTTCGCCATCTCAAGATCTCCACGCAGCGCAGTCACGTCATTCACCATCGTCGCCCCGGCCTCCAACGCCTGTTGCGCCACCTCCGCCTTCCACGTATCAATGGAAATCATTATTTCAGGATTCTTTTCTCGCAAACCCCGAATCACGGGAATCACGCGTTTCAACTCCTCCTCCAGCGAAACCTCTTGAGACTCGGGCCCGGTCGACTCCCCGCCAATATCAAGAATCGCAGCCCCTTGACTCATCATCTCCAACCCCCGTTCGATCGCTTTTTCAACACTCAAAAAATCCCCACCATCCGAAAACGAATCCGGGGTCACATTGAGAACCCCCATCAAACATGGCATTGGTAAGGCAATTTTCATCCTTTAAACGATACCCTATACTAATTCCAAATCCAAGAAATATAAAGAGAGGCGCGAGGATTTTTGAGGATATTTTCCCATCCAAATTGGGGATCATGATCCCCCATTTGTCGTGAAGCGCGTACATGTTAGCGTACGCACGGAATAAAATGGAGTGCGCCTGAGAAATAGTTGAAATCAGCAAAGTGTTGAAGATTCATCATACAACTGAAAATGGAGCATTTAAGAGACATTTTGATTAGAAAAAATACGGAATTCGAGGGAAAGCGCACTTCGCTTTGCTTCGTGCGTGGATGGGCATATCCGAAAAAAGCTTTACGTCGCCCTTTATATTGATACTACCAAGCCCACGTCAGCAATCCCGCCACCACCGCAGTCACGGGAATCGTAACCAAAAACGCCATTTTTAAATGCGCGGCCGCATGACTTTTTAAATGCGAATGATCATCTCCTCGATTCACACCCAAAAAAGCCCCGATAAAAATCCCGGTCGAAGACACCGGATAGCCCATTAAAGCGGCCCCCATAATCACAGTCGCCGCAGCCGTTTGAATCACCGCCCCCCGCAAAGGATTCAACTTCAATAAATGACTTCCCAAAAGATCAATCAAACCTTTCCCATACGTCAAAACTCCAACCACCATGACAAAAATAACAGAGACCTTCATTAAAACAAAAATGGTGTTTTCATCCCAATCAAAACTCAAAATTCCCCCATCGGCCATCACCCCGGAATGCAACACCCCGGCCGTGGTCGCCAACGTACTGGCCCCAAACGCAAGCGCCATATACCCCATGGACAACAATAAAATTCCCTTAAAAAATCGCTCTCGTCTCGCCATATTGCCGGAAAACCAATCACAAAACGCACAAAAAGGACGTTTACAAAAATCTTTAAAAGCATCACTGAAATAAAGATGTCGATGTCGCACAAACCCATGAAAAATTTTAAATAAAATCCATCCAACCAAAAACCCGATAAATGGAGAAAAAAACCACACCCCAACCATTTTTAAAACCATAGGCCAATGAACCAAATCCATTCCGGTTTTCAATCCTTCCGCGAGCCCCACTCCCATCACCCCACTAATAATGGATTCACTCGCGGACACCGACCACTTCCTCCATGTTGCAAAATGAATCCATGCCGCAGCGGTGAATAAAACAATAATGGCATGCGGGATTGTCATCAATTCCGCCGGCACAATCCCGGAACTCACGGTTCGCACCACGGGCCCGGATAAAAATAAAAGTCCGATCAAGGAAAACAGCACAAAAAACAAAACCGCACGATGAACCGAAATCGTTTTGGATCCCACGGCCGTGCTCACCACATTGCTCACGTCATTCGCCCCAAGACTCCACGCCAAGTATAAACCGGAAAGCAAAAGAAAAATTTCTTGAGTCATAAATAAAAATTACTTTCGAGCCCGACATAATACCTTGAGCAGCATTTCTCTTTCCACCCCGAATATTTTACGAGAAGAAACATCATTGGGGGTGTACGCCACATGCCCCGAAGCATTCACGGACGGTTGTTGCACGGAAAACTCGGCACCCGAATGTAAAGAAGCTTGATTCACCATCATCGCCATCGCTTTCGCGTACGTATCAATATTTTGGAGTGCGCTATCCACCAAAAAACGGAAAGAAAGTTGAGCGACTTGAGTTCTTAAAGAAAATCCGGCGGGAACAAATAAAGACTGAATAAACGTAACGTTTGAAACAGGATCAGCCGATAAACCGGTTTGAGCAAAAGCATCGACCGTTACAATGGCTTCGGGAGCCGAAATCTCCGAGGTATCAATAGAAGGTACTTCCAAAGATACGCCCTCGAAGACTTCATCGCTCACCACTTCATCGCTTGCCACTTCATCGCTCACCGGTTCATCGCTTGCCACTTCATCGCTCACCGGTTCATCGCTTACCGCTTCATCGCTTACCACTTCATCGCTTACCACTTCATCGCTTACCACTTCATCGCTTGCCACTTCGTCCGCAGCCCCATAAATAGCTTCATCAGTAACTTCTTGAGAAACCGAACTTCCAACATGAGACCAACCCGAGCTTCCTCCACCCCCACCGGAGGAATGAACCACAACAAACGGCGTTTCTTCTACAACCGGAGCTTCTTCTTCATCCTCGACCGGAGCTTCTTCTTCATCCTCGACCGGAGCTTCTTCTTCTTCCTCAACCGGAGCCTCTTCTTCTTCTTCGACCGGAGCCTCTTCTTCATCCTCAACCGGAGCCTCTTCTTCTTCTTCGACCGGAGCTTCTTCCTCATCCTCAACCGGAGCCTCTTCTTCTTCTTCTTCAACCGGAGTCTCTTCTTCATCCTCAACCGGAACCGTAGGCAAAGGAATACTCAATGTCGATGTCAACGGGGCACTTTCATTTCCATAAATATCAACCGCCCACAACCCCGCATAATACGTATTCCCGGCAATCGGTTCCACCCCCACAACAATCGTACTCCCCGAACCCATCACACTCATGGTCACGTCATCATTTTCATCCCATTCCATCGCGCTCCCGGCTCGGGCTAAAACTTCTTCCGCGGACAAACCCACCCACATTTCATAATGCGAAAAATGCGATTCACTTGAAACCGGCGTCCACGTCCCCATAAACTGCGCCTCCGATATTGTTAAAACAAAATCCGCCATCCCAACAGGCCCCGAATAATCCATCACAAATTCATCCGTGACAACCGTCTCTCCGGTTTCAATTCCATCATAAGGCGTCACGCGAATTTGAACATGATCGGAATCCAAATTTTCTTCATCCGCAAAAGAATCCCACAAAATCGTTATCGTATTGGCGCCTTCGAACGTTTGAATAAATCCATCGGAATTGCCAAGTTGATACGCGTTGTCATTTTCAACATCCGGTATTCCAAATGTCGCTGTCGTGGCCGATAAATATTCGGATAAAGTCGCTTTTTGCCACTCTCCGCCCGTTGTGTATTCCACCAGCGCTTGTCCGTCCTGACCGTTTAAATCATTAAAAGTGAATTGAACTGAAACCAATCCGTTTTCATGACTGAGCGGCGTTGCCGTCACCTCCGAAACCGTAGGCGTGGCATTGGTTGAAAAAGACACCAAGGAAGACGCGGTTTCATTATGATACGCATCCATGGCAAAAAGTTGAACCGAATACATTGTATTTTCCAGTAATCCGATGAGTGACGTTGAATTCGTGGTTATTGTATTTAAATTCACGTCATCCTCCGCATCCCATTCCATCGCAGATCCGGACCGACTTTCCACCTCAACCGCATCCGTTCCCACCCACACTTCATAATGATCAAAATGAGAATCCGCAGTCGCGGTCCATGCCAATTGAGCGGTCGTGGACGTGGTCGAAAGTGTTGAAAAATCCGCAACAGGCAAAGGCGCCGCATTGTCCAAAACCACATCCGTTAAAAGCGTGGCATCTCCGGCTTCAATTCCATCATAAAACGTAATTCGAAATTGCGCGGTTGCAAGGTCCGCGGTCGAAACATCGGTTTTGGAAAGCCACACCACAGTCACGGCATTATCCCCCGAAGAAGTCATAATCCATCCGTCCGAATTTCCAATGGGATAAGCATTATCGTTTTCAATTTTCGGAAAACCCTGCGTTGCAGTCACATCACTTGGATCCTCGGACAATGTGGCTTTTTGCCACCCCGCCCCCACTTCATATTCCACCAACGCTTGAAGTGCATCATCGCCATCCAAATCCTGAACCGTAAAAGAAAGAACAACCTCTCCGCCCCCATCCATAACCGGCAACGCGGCAAACGAAATCGCACGCGGTCGCGCATTAGTATTCACGGAAATCACGGGCAAACTTGTTTTATTCCCATACGCATCCCGTGCAAAAATTTTCAAATAATAAGTCGTATTTTCCAAAAGCCCGATGATCGTTGTGGTTGAGGTGGAAATCGTCGTCAAATTCGCATCATGAAAAGAATCCCATTTTAAAGCACTCCCGGATTGATTTTCCACTTCTTCCAATATTGGTCCCACCCAAATTTCATAATGATCAAAATGAGAATCCGCCACCGGTGTCCATCCCATTTGAATCGAAGAAGACGTGGTTCCGAGAGACACAAAATCCGCAAGTCCGGTCGGCACCCCATGATCCAAGGCAAACTCGGGTGAAGACACAATTTCGCTCGTTTCCAATCCGTCAAACAACACGATTCGCACTTGCGCACCGGAAACATCCGCCATCGGCACATCCGCAGAGGAAAGCCATTGGACCGAAATCGTATTTTCGCCGGAAGAAGTCACTATAAACCCGGAATCATTTCCAACCGGCCACACATTGTCATTATCAATAGCCGGCAAACCATGCGTCGCAAAAATCGTCGAAGCCTCCTCCGAAAGCGTGGCTTTTTGCCAACCCGCACCCACATTGTATTCCACCAACGCTTGAACCGTATCGTTTAAATCCGAATCATCCACAACAAAAGAAACCGTCACAATTCCGGTTCCATCCTGCAATTGAGCGGCGGAAATCCCGGAAACAACCGGAGGATCATTGGCATACCAATTGACATTATGATCCATGAAAATCGACGTGGCCCCGGCATCAATCCAAGGCCCGAACGACGCATCCGAATCCGAAACATCCACATTGGCCACCAAAGAATTTACAACATTCAAACCCCAATACACACCCGGCTCCGTACTCCGCAACATCACTTTTTGATCCGCCAATCCGGCCAGGGTCATGGTTCCTAAAATCGTTTGCATGCCGCCCGCCGGAAAATAAACCGCTTTCCCGGGAGTGGTTACATTCAAATTATAAAAATTATGCGACCCAAAAATCGTCGACATTCTCCCCGCATCATCAAACGTCACCGTCCCATTACGCGCCAAAAACGCTCCATAATTCATCCAATTCCCGGCCACAATCACTCCAAATGAATTTTCACTCACATCCAAAGTCCCGGAGGCAATCGTCAAATCCCCATTCACCTCCAAGGGAGCGCTCAAAACAAACGTATCCATGACTCCATCCGCGGGATTAAACATAAGATTATAAACCGATCCAAAAATCGACGGGATCACAATTAGATCTTCAGCCGCATCCGCATCTCCGACCAATTCAATAACCCCGGAATCCGAATCCGAAACCAAAGACAAAATTTCATCTCCTCTCAATCGAAGCGCTCCATTATTGTTAAAAATACCCGTCACCATCAAGGACTCTCCATTCAAAGAAATCGTCCCGGTTTGAATCGTAAAATTATAAAACGAATCCGATTCCAACGAATTAAATGTTCGATCCAAAATATCCCCATCAAAAATCACGGTGCCATGATTGGCGTTGAACGTACCACCGGAATGATTAAAATTATTTCCAACATAAAAATTTCCGGACGTTGACATGAATTGTCCGGTCCCGGAAATCGTCATCAGCGTATCGATATCCAAGGTCCCGCTTCCACCATTAAAAGACCCGGCCGAAAGAGTAAAAGCACCTCCAGCAGGCAAAGTGAAATTATGCGTTCCGCAATCAAACGCACCCCCCTCGTAATACATATTAAAAGCGGCTCCGGCTTGAAGAACCAAATCCGAAGCCAATGTGATCGTTCCTCCGGTTTTAATACTATAAACCGATCCGTCCCATCGATCTTCGGCTCCGGTCAGATCAAACACTTGAGCATTGGTCCCGTTAAATTTTAAAATCGTATTTCCTCCGTCATAATCGGGGCCAACTTGCACCAACGGTGCAATCACTTGAAAATATCCATTGTTCACCGCCCCATCCATCAAAATCAACTGATTGGAAACATTAATATAATCCCCCGCTCCCAAATTCAATTCCACGTTGGGTGAATGGATCGTAAGATTATAAAACCCTTCGGAAGAATAAATCTCCCAAGTTTTAGAACTTGCGGTGTCACTGAACGCGTCAAAAACAAAGGTCCCGCCATTGGAATTAAACCCTCCGGTAACAACCGAATGATTCCATGTCCCGCTAAAAAACAATGTCCCGGCAGTGGCTTTAAACGCCCCGGCGGTGATTGTTAAATCCGCATCGATATCCCATGTCCCGCTTCCCCCGTTGAATGTACCACCTTGTTGATAAAACGTCCCGCCCGCCGGCATCGTAAAATTATACGTCGAAGGAAAAAACGTTCCGGCCGTCATATAGAAACTGGAACCCGGCTCAAGAGTGAGCCCGGAAAAAAGCGTCACCGTACCGCTGGATTTATTCACCATAATCGATCCGTTGTATTTGTCTTCGGCCCCGGACAAAGAAAACGATTGATTCGTTCTCGATCCACTAAATTTAAGCGTGGCATTCCCTCCGTCAAATCCGGCTCCAACCGTAGTGGTGGATCCCTGCGCTTCCAAATAAGCTCCATTTACGACTCCATCAACAAACGTCAATGTCCCAGCCACAATCAGCGAATCCCCGTCGGCGATCGACATCTCTCCTCCCGGCGCATTCACGGTAAAATGATAAAAAGTATCAGAGGTATTAAAATCAAAGACCTTTGATCCGGAGGTGGCGCTAAAAGTAACGGTACCGCTGTTATGAGTAAAAGTCCCGCCTGCGGTATGCGTAAAATTTCCATTGATATAAACGATTTTTGAAGGCGCCTTAAACGTCCCGCCGGAAAAAGTAAAATCTCCATTCAAAGTGATGTTATAAGATCCTCCATTGAACGTTCCTCCGGCCTGCACGAAACCCGCCGACCCAATGGTCAAGGTACGACTTTGAGTAAGGGTCCCGGTATAAGTGGAATGGATTGTAATCCCGGCCATAGACCCGGCAAAAGAAGAATCAATCGTAGAAGATTTGGTGGAAGAACTTCCATCAAAAACAACCCAATCGTCCACAGTAGGGACCGTATCTCCGGACCAATTTTCCTTAGTGCTCCAGTTGTTTCCGCTCCCTCCTCCATCCCAAGTTCGGGTAGTGGCGGCATGAGCCAAAATCGAACCGGAAAAAACACAAAAAACGCCTATGATAAGCGGAAACCCGATTTTTAAAATTTTGAGAAAATAAATCGTAAAGCGCGACATCAAGGTTTTGTTTTTATTTTTAATCTAATTATTATACCACTAAATCATCTCAAAATCACGCTTTTATCATAAAGTTCGATTGACGATTACAAAAAACTTTGCCATCGACTCACCTAAACGGCTAATTCCTCCTCATTGTAAACGTGTTCGTATTCGGTTTTTTGATAATCGTAGAGTTCATTTTCTTTAAAGAAACGGCTCACTTCTTTTATAGCATTTTCAGAAGAATCCGAGGCATGCACCACATTACACGCTTGGCTCATGGCCAGATCTCCGCGAATCGAACCCGCTTCCGCGGCACGCGCCTTAGTGATCCCGCACAACAATCGAACCGCATTCACCACTTCCACTCCTTCAATACACACCGCAATCGTGGGAGAGCCCATCATGAATTTTTCCAAACTCGGATAAAACGCCTTATCCGCCAAATGCGCATAATGTTCTCGTAAAATCGCCTCATTCAAGGACATCATTTTCAATCCGATGATTTTGAGCCCTTTGCGTTCAAATCGCCCCACAATTTCCCCGATCAATCCGCGTTGAATCGCGTCCGGTTTGATTAAAATGAGTGTGCGTTCCATGGCCATAAATTATTTTTTTAAAGAATTAAGCCGCAACGATTTTAACGTTTTAAGCGGATTTCAACAACTTTTTAAATCGCTCCGGGTTTTCCCAAGGCCCTATTCCGGCCAAATAAACCCGATCTTCTTGAAATAAATCCTTAGCCACACGATTCACATCCTCCGTTGTCACCCGATCCACGGCCTTCATGATTTCCTCTGGAGTCAAAACCTCACCATGCAAAACCTCATATTTGGCATACAAATGCGCGACTTCCTCGGAATCTTCAAGGGAAAGCACCATGCGGCCCTTCATATAATCCTTAGCTTTTTGCAATTCCGTCTCAGGCACACCTTTATCACGTACCAACCGGTATTGCTCCAGAATCGCAGGCACCGCCATGTCGACCCGTTTCAAATCCACTCCGGCTCGTGTTGAAAGCACCCCGGTGTCCATATAATCATCGGTTGAAGTTTGAATGTAATACGCCAATCCCTTGGCTTCGCGAACATTCAAAAACATTCGAGAACTCATATTCCCGCCTAAAATAATCGACAACAACTTTTCGGCAAAATGATCCGGGTGTCGATCCGGGTACGCCGGAAAACCAATGATAAGATGGCCTTGTTCCGTTTTTTTCTCCTTCAAAATCACTCGCTCTCCGATTTCATTAGCCTTAAAATCAACCCATTTTTCAACGTTTTCGCGCTTCTTCAACGGAAATAATCCCTCAATCGATTGCGCCATTTCATCATGATGCACATCCCCGGCCACGGAAATCACAATTGAATCCGAGCCATACCACTTTTTCTGATACGCTTTAAAATCCTCCTGCGTCACGCGCAAAATCACTTCTTTATCCCCGATTTGATCCCATCCGAGAGGCTGATTCCCGAATAATAATTTTTCAAAATCCCACCCCACCTGATAAATCGGCGTGTCTTGATACATATTGTATTCCTCCATAATCACCCCTCGCTCTTTGTCGATCTCATGCGGGTCGTGCTTAGCTGTCACCAACATATCCGCGAGCACATCGAGCGCAACGGCACGATGCTCAGACGCGACTTTCACGTAATAACCCACGTATTCTTTGCCCGTAAAAGCATTGAATTCGCCACCGATGGAATCAATGGCCTCGGAAACCGCCTTGGTGTCCGGATATTTTTCACCGCCCTTAAAAAACATGTGCTCCAAAAAATGTGAAATCCCGGAAATCGACTTGGTTTCGCACCGAGACCCGGCTCGTGCCAAAATCAAAACCGTGACCGATTTGGTGCTTGGGATCGCCTCGGTAAGCACGCGCAATCCACTCTTTAAAACTGTTTTTTGATACATAAATTAAAATTAAATGACGCATGTATTCCTAACATAAAACACATCAAAACGAAAGGACCTCTTCCTGTCCACAACAAAAAGTAATGTTTTATCACAACTTTACGTTAATATAAGTGACGGTATTGTTAACATTTAATTTTTAAAATTCAAAAAATATGAAAAAAACTTTCCTTTACGCCCTCATCAGCGCTTTTCTCGTTTTCTCCGGCCCAATTTCCGCATTAGCTACCGCCGAACCCGACAATGCAACCACCCCCTTTCCGGACCTCTCCTCCGACGACCCCAGCGTAGACGCCATCACCTGGATGAAAGACAACGGCATTGTAAGCGGCTACCCGGACAACACGTTCCAATCCCTCAATAAAATCAATCGAGCGGAATTCATGAAAATCGTGATCGGAAGCATCACGGACAATCCCACGGGCTCGCATTGTTTCTCGGATGTGGCGGACGAATGGTTTGCTCCTTATGTGTGTTACGGAAAAACTCTCGGCATCGTGGATGGTTATTCCGACGGAACATTCCTCCCTGCGAATGAAATCAATTTTGCCGAAGCCAGCAAAATCATCGTGAATGCCCTCGAAATCACTCCGGCCGCAAGCACGGATACCGATCCCTGGTATCGACAATACGTCGTACCCTTGGCCGATCTTTCCGCAATTCCAACCTCCATCAGCGATCTCGACAAAGAAATTGCGCGCGGCGAAATGGCGGAAGTCATTTGGCGCGTCGAAGAACAACCCACTGACATTGTTTCTCTCAATTATGAAGAATTGGAAGGCGATTTAAGCCCGATTTCTTCGTGTGATGAACTCAAATCACTCTTTTTAAGCAACGCACCGAATTACCTTATTTATGAAGAAATAAGTGATGCGACCGGAAGTGACACGAATTCAAACGATACCGCTGTCCAAGCCCCCACCGAAGCTCCAAGCTCAGATTCCGGGACCAAAAGCACGGATTATTCCACCACCAATGTCCAGGTCACAGGCGTGGATGAAGCCGACATTGTCAAAAACGACGGCGAATATCTTTATTTTGTAAAAAACGCATACGATTACGACACTTGGACCCCCAATTATTCCATTCATATTGTGCACGCTTTTCCCGCCGACCAACTTGAAGAAGTCTCGACCATTGTTTTTGACGATAATAATTTTTCTCCCACGGAAATGTATGTGGACGGCAATCAATTGATTGTAGTCGGCTCCACATACAATTACGACTACACCTACGATTATGGATACGATGATTATTTCCCTTATTACCATACGTACCGAACTTCAATTTTAACCTACGACATTTCGGACCGAACCAACCCGGTGCGCACGCGCGTACTTTCTTTTGACGGCGACTACAGCGATTCGCGAAAAATCAATAACACCCTGTATTTAGTATTGAATAAATTCGACTTTGATTATTGGTATGATCCGGAAACCCTCAATGTCGACGAATTGCTCCCTCGTTACTACGACTCAACCGCAGGAGACTCGGGAAAAGAACAAATCCTAGCAAGTTGCACGGACATCAAGTACATGCCACAAACACGGGATTGGAATTATCTCATTGCTCTCGGCATCCCCCTTGGTGATCCGCAAAGTGCAATTGATAAAGAAATCATCGTGGGCAACAGCGAAAATATCTATTCCTCCACCGACAATCTTTACATCACGTCCACCAATTACGACAGCAGCAATTATTATTACGATTGGTCCAATGGAAAAACGCTCGTGCATCGCTTTTCACTCACAGACGGCGGACTCAATTATGAAGCGTCGGGAAAAGTGCCGGGCACGATTTTGAATCAATTCAGTATGGATGAAAATGACAATTATTTCCGCATTGCCACAACCAAAGGAGACCTATGGGACGTTGTCACTCCTGCCACCAACAATCTCTACGTCATGGATCAAGATATGGATGTTGTGGGAACCTTGGAAGGCCTTGCGCCCGGAGAAACGCTTTATTCCACGCGCTTCATCGGGGATCGCGGCTATCTTGTGACATTCAAAAAAGTCGACCCCCTATTTGTCGTTGATCTTTCCAACCCGACAAATCCAACCGTCATGGGCGAACTTAAAATCCCGGGCTTCAGCGATTATCTACAACCGTATGACGAGAATCATATCATCGGATTCGGGCTCGATGCCGAAGAAGCCGATGCCTTGGAAGAAGCCGCACGAGGCTTAGATTTTGCATGGTATCAAGGAATGAAAATCGCTCTCTTCGATGTCACGGATCCGGCCAACCCAATTCAAGAATATAGTGTTGGAATCGGAGATCGCGGCACCACCAGCGAGGTTTTGTACAACCACAAAGCGCTTCTCTTCAACGCTACAACCGGGCTCCTCGGCTTTCCGGTCACCCTTGCAATTGTGGAAGACGAAAACGCAGAGGCCAACACGTATGGCACCTATGTGAGTCAAGGATTTTACGTCTACGATCTGGATTTGGAGACCGGATTCACCCTTAAGGGAATCATCACCCATTATGAAGACAACGAATTCACGAGCGATGACTATTGGTCAAGAACCAAAAACATTTTACGCGGCGCCTACATGGACAACTATCTCTACACTGTAAGCAATTACGGCATCCGGGCAAACGACCTCAACACCATGGAGGAGTTGAATGAAATCGTTTTAGAATAATTTAAAAAAGAAAAGTGGAAGGGGAAATTTTTATGAGAATTTTAAAGGAAAAAACGCCGAGAATCATGATCCGAGGCGTTTTGCTCCCATTCGAATAAAAATTCTTCCCTTTCGCTTTTCTAAATGGTATGAAAAGAACATGTCCCTCCAAAAGCTTTTTAAATCATCCCGTTTAACCTTTCGCGAACTCCCCCTCAATCGCATGACTTTTGTTATGGGGTTTGGGTTGATGTTCGCTTTTATCATTTTTGCGCAATTATTTTATCTGCAAGTCTTACGCTCGGATTATTATTCGAAAATCGCATTCGAAAAAAACCAAGGCTACACCGAAATCCCGGCCCGCCGTGGAAACATTTTAATTCAAGATCGAAACTCCGGAGAACCGTACGCGCTAGCCACGAATACGACATTTAAATTCATTTACGCCGATCCGGTTCTTCTCGAAAATTCGAGTTACGTGGGAGAAAAACTGGCTCCACTTTTATTCAACTTGAAATCCGAACAACAACGAGACCAAGAACGTTTTGAAACGTTACAAAACGAACACCCGGAACTTTTTAATACCGAAACCCCAACCGAGACCTCGATTGAAATCCCTCCTACGGAACCAACCACCGAATCAACCCCGGACACAACGACCATTGATTCACCTGTCGAAGAGCTCGCTCTTTCTTACAACGATCTCCGCCTCCACTCCGATGAAGAACTTTTTTCATTGTTTCAACAAGAACTCATCAACATCCTCGGTCAAAAAACGCGCTCCGTGATTTTAATCACCGAAGCATTGGACCCCGAAGATGCGTCCGCCATTTCCGGTCTCACTATTTCAGGGATTGAAGTGACGAAAAATGGAGATCTTTATGCCTACCCTTCCCTCATTTCCGACAAAAAAGCCACGGCCAAAAAACTCGCCGAAATATTAGACACAGACCCCGCCCAAATGGAAACCATCCTGGAAGGCCAAAACCGTTACGTGATTTTAAAACGAAAACTCCCGTACGAAACATCTCAAAAAATCGAAGCGATCATGGAAGCCGAACCCAAAGTTTTTGCCGGGATAAAACTCAGAGAAGAATATTATCGTTACTACCCGGAAGGCACCATGGGAGGACAAGTATTAGGTTACGTAAACGGATTAGGGGAAGGTCAATACGGGATTGAGGAAGCGTTTGACGAAGAGTTACGCGGAAAAGACGGTTATTTCTCTTCTCAACTCGATGCCAGCGGAAACCCCATCACTGTGGGAGACAGTGAAATTCGAGACGCCGTGAACGGATCCGATATCGTCCTCACTATTGATCGCGCCATCCAAGCCAAAGCCGAAGAAGTCATTCAAACCGGCGTTGAAACGTATCGAGCGGACAGCGGATTCTTGATTGTGATGGAACCCTCCACCGGGAAAATTTTAGCCATGGCGCATTACCCCACTTTTGACCCGAACAACTATGGGGAAGTTTACGATCTCGAAAAAATCGACCTCACTCAAGACCAAATCGATAACCTTTACCGCGTTGGCGAAGGAGACAATGAACGTATCTATCTTTATCTGAGAAAAGATCCGGACGAACGCATTGAACTTTTTTATGACCCGGACATCAACCAATATTACAAATATAAAAATGATTTCGGCCCCGAGGTCTACCAATTAAAAGCCGTGACTTTACCGTATGAGCCGGGCTCGGTGTTTAAGCCCATTGCCATGGCCGCAGCCATCGATGCCGGAGAAGTCACGCCTTACACCACCTTCAACAGCTCGGGTCCGGTACAAGTCGATGAATATTTTATTAAAACTTTCAATGACGAATATTTCGGCATTTCCACGATGACGGAAGTCCTCATCCATTCAGACAATACGGGAATGGTTTTTATAGCATTCAAACTCGGAGCAGCTTTATTTTACGACTACATCAAAACCTTTGGTTTTGCGGAAAAAACCAACATCGAGTTCGACAATGAGCACCCCGGCCAACTTGAATATTACGAAGACTGGGCCGACTCGGAAATGGTGACAAAATCCTTTGGCCAAGGGTTAACCGTAACCGGGATTCAACTCATCAGCGCCCTTTCGGCCATCGCCAATCACGGAATTCTCATGCAACCCTACATCGTGGATTACATCGAATCACCGGATGGCACAAAGCAAGAATTTGGTCCAAAGACCGTACGACGCGTGATCAGCGAAGAAACCGCGGCCCAAATCACCTCCATGATGACCGCGGTCATCGAAAACGCCGTGCCCCTCGGAAAACTTCCCAACAATTATGTAGCCGGGAAAACCGGCACCGCCCAAACATACAAATGGGGCGTAGCGCTTAAAGGAGCCGGAACAACAATCGTGACTTTTGTGGGATTCGCCCCCATCGAAGATCCTCAATTCGTCGTCCTCATAAAAATGGATCGCCCAAAAACCAGCGAATGGTGCACCGCCACCGCAGGTCCGACCTTTAAACCGCTCGGAGAATTCCTGGTGAGCTATTACAATTTGCCACCGGACAAAAATGAATAATTTCCAATTTCCTCTTCCCCCTTTTATAATTCCGCTCTAAACTTTAAACATGCCCCCTCTCCACTCAAAAAACACCAGCAATCTTCCCAAATACTTCCTTCTCGGAGGTCTTTTGGCTTTGATGATCACCTTGATTTGGATCATCAGCCCGTTCATCCCCTCTATTGTGATCGGAGCGGTCATTGCCACCGGTTTTTATCCGATCCATTCAGTCGTCCTTAAAAAAGTCAAAGGCCGACGAACCATTGCTACACTCATCAGTCTTTTTGTAATCCTCGCCGTCGTGCTGGTTCCGGTCAGCTGGTTTATTTCCTACATCACCGGCCAAGCCATTGATATGTATCTTTACATCGAGCTAAAAGTCGAAACCCTCCTCTCTACGGATTTTCATCTCATTCCAAAAATCATTGAAACCAACGCCAAATTCAGTGAAATTTACAAATATTTGCAAAACATCACCAACACCCTTCCCATTAAAACAACGGATGTGGTGGGATTCATTACCACTCTCATCCAAAACGTGAGTCAATTTTTAATGAATCAAAGCACGAATATCGCCAAAGAACTTTCGGTTTTGGCGGTTCATTTCTTTGTTTTAATTCTTTCCATTTTCTTTTTCTTACGAGATGGCGACCGCTTGGTCCAAGAAATCAAAGACATTCTTCCCATGGCTCAAGAATATCGAAAAATCTTATTCGACAAACTGAGAAACATGAGCAAAGGTATTTTGTATGGAATTTTTGGGGCCGCCATGTTTCAAGGATTTCTGGGAGGCATCGGATTTGCCTTGGCCGGCATCGGAGACGCGGCATTTTGGGGCACAGTCATGGCTTTTTTCGCCATTGTCCCCTATATCGGATCCACGATCATTTGGGTCCCAGCCGTGATTATTCTCTTGGCAACGGGACACTGGATTGCCGCCCTTTTCTTGGCACTGTGGGGAACCTTTATTGTAGGCACGGTCGACAACTTAATCAAACCTCTTGTGATTGGAGAAAAAGCACGCATTCATCCCTTGCTCAGCTTCATCACCATTTTGGGAGGCATTTTCACCATGGGATTACCCGGGTTGATCATTGCACCTTACTTGTTATCCCTCTGTCTCACCTTCCTTCACATTTATAAACTCGAGTATCAAAAAGTCTTAAAGGGGCCCGGCGCCTAATGTCATTTTTATGCCAAAAAAAAGAACCTCGGGTTTATTGATGTTAATCATCGGACTTCTCATTATCATGTCCGGGTGCAAAGACAAAGACACATTTATGCTTCCCTCGGAAAATAATTTAGCGAGTTTACTGACCCTCTCAGGTCCGGAGATTTCATCTTCTCAAAACGAAAATCTTACATGGAAAGAAGAAGGTCTCTTTTCAAAAGAAGAACTCCGACTCGTTGCGTTGAATCTTCTTCAAAACTGGACACTGAATCCTCCGGCGCGTGCCACGGATGGAACCTCTCTCTATAAATTGAGCGATGTTTTCGGAGCATTGGTGAATGCAATTCGTTTTTACAATCAAAATAAAAATTTACCCGAACAAATCGAGCTCGTTCATCTCATTGCTCCGGGCCAAACTTTTTCCATCGATCATTCCATTGAAATTAAAACAGACGATTTATTAAAAACAGCGGACACGTTTGAACTGCTTGAAAAAAACGGGATCCCGTCCACGCTCACCGTCGGAAAAATCACTCTTTCCGCGGCTGAAGTTTTTTATGCCCTACTTCAAACTTATTTATTTTTAGACTCAAACGAACCACTCCCCGACACGATTTATATCATTCCGATCAACGGATTTTAATCCCATAAAATCTCGGAAGAAACCAAAGGGGCGCTCAAATCGTTTTCCCAATTTTTCATGTGCGTGCGATCCGCCATTTCCGCAAGCGCGGCCAACGAAGAAAAATTTCCGGCTTCAATGGAATCCACAAGAAGCGTCGTAGATTGAACCACGGAATGGGGCAAAGCCCACGTTTTAATCAAAATCCAATCCTCGGGTTCGGTATTGGCATCATGTTCGACATAATTTTCAGCCATCGCTTTACTCAATAACGCCACATAAGCGTCGTCCGGATTGAGTCGTATCCACAACCCCGCGGTCTCATGAAATCCATCGTAGGCCTGATGAGTATGAGGATTATCTGTGGTGGGTTGGACATGATCTTTTGCCCCGAAAACCAACATCACCTTAAGATCCGGCATCGATTCTTTTAATAAGGGATAATAAGAAATCGACTCGCGCTCGGCCCACCATCGGTAAGCTTCTTCCGGAGTAGCAAGATCCGCGGGCCAAGATTTTGCAGTAAAAATATCATTGTCCACAAGGGCTTGGGTAAGATTGGCGGAATAACAGCGCTTGCCAAATAAATGAGGGGTTTTCTCATCCAAAAGAAAATCACCCTGATCATCTTGAGCGTTTCCGTTCACGTCAAAATAAGGCCTGTTTAGAGAAACATCCCATCGCACCGCGGAATAATCCACATTCAATCCCGTGGGCGAATAATCTTCGGGATAATGATAAAAAGGATTATACACTGGCCAATCGTCTTTTTTAGGCTTGGTTTTATCCGATTCAAAATATCCAAGCTCTTTTGTTGTAATTGAATCCTCGGTGGGATTTTCGCGACCCACAAAATAAGAAACAGACTGGAGCGCCTCTCCATACGTGCCCAACACCGCAGTGCTCGAAATCCCGGGATGAGAAAACGCGAAAATCCCCACATTGTCATAATCCGGAACAATACTCGAAAGTTCATCCAATTGACGTCCATTCATATCGGTCAACTCCCCGGAAGCAAATTTCAAAACATCTCGAAACGCCCGGACCGAATCCGGCCCGCCATAATCTTCTTCCCCCTCACTTTTAATCCCATTGAGTCCTTTTTGTCCGGGATACAAAAACCCAATTTGAATAAATCCCAAATCCGTAAGTCCGTGAAGGGAATCAAAATCATTCGCTCCGGAAGTTAAAAAGGTCGGGGCATACACCACGACCGGCGCTTGATCGGAATAACGAGGCGTCTCGGGCCACTGAATTTGCACCGCAATTTTCCCAATCCCCTCACTTTCAATAAAAGTAATAAAAGACTCTCCCGCTTGTTGCGCTTCAACCCAAACCGATTGCAACATAAAAGGAATATTCCAAGGCTCCATTTGTTGAGAATCTTCAACCTGCGTTAAATCCCATTTCACATTCAAGACAAAATAACTCACACCCACCATTGCCATCACTCCACAAAAAATCCCGATTAAAATTTTCCCTTTTGAAGTCATATCAAGAAAGTTAAAATATATTTATATGAAACCCGAAACCAAAAAACTTCTTAAAAAAATGGCGATTGTGGATGGGATTATTTTAGGGATTATTATCCTTCTGGATGTTATTTTTGTTATGCCATCCTGCGGTAACTATTGTTTTGAACGCGGAGAATTAATCGGGAATGGAGCTGTGCGCCTTATCTTTTTCGTCGATTTCATTTGGGGACTGGTTTTCTACTTCAAAAATCGCAAGCGCTGATTTTATTCTTGCAAAGGCTCATCAAACAACAAGACCCCATTGAATTCGATCGTGGTATCATTGGTTATCCCCGAACACGCGAAACTCTTCAGCGGATCCAGGAAATCCACCCATTCCTCACTGCTCATCCCCGTTGCCGGTTCCACAACAACTTCTTCCTCTACCACCACGGGCTCAACTGAAAGATCAATGTCTATGGCCTCTGTTTCTCCTTCCGGGATAAGTTGAACCGGCTCTGTTGACGTTTCAGTTATCGTCTCTTCAGTTCCGGTGGTTAAAAGCTCCGGATATTGTTGCATCAATGACTCGGCATTGGATCTAAGCGAATCCCTAAAGATTTTAAACTCTTTCGCATAGCTCAACACTTCATCAAAATTGATATAAGTGATTCCTTTGGATGATTTCGGGAAATCCTCGGTAGTTTTTTCATAAATCGAATCTTTGGCCAAAACCGTCTGATCTTCAGTCAACCACCCTTCATACGTTGAAATCAACAAGCGCCCTTCTTCCGTCAGCCCAAACAAAAACGTAAGTTTAAGACCTTGAATTTCTTCGGGAAGGATAAAAGCTCCTCCTCCGGCATTGTAAAGCGCCATCAACATATCCACATCCGCTTGCACCACATGAAATTCTCCTCCAAAAATCGTTTGATCATGGCTGGAAATCGCCCCGGCCAATTCACCTTTTTGAAGCTGTAAAACCCCCAAAATAACGGACAAATAATCATTCAAACTTTTCACCAAAGTGTTTGCGGAAACTTCACCGTCAGACGCATCGATCAACACGGTAATACCGGGTAAAAACCCTTTATTACGATGCACGGCGATCGAATAGCCTTCTCCCATCATCCCCAACAAATCTTCCATTGAAATTCCCAACAATTGTTCCGCTTGAGCAAAAACAGGAATTTCGGGAATGGTTTCTTCCGTCACATCCTCTCCGGAACTCGAAAGGGTCATCAATCCAATTAATTTCTTAAAACTGGACGCCAAATCATACGATTCAAAATAACCGAATAAAGACCCGCCCAACATGGTTTGATCCAAATAATGCTTACGGGATTTATCCGCAGCCAAATCAACCAACGTGACATCATCAGTCTTTAATTTTTCTTCATCCCCAAAAGAAATCGCATAAATCCGTAACGCATTCTCTTGTGCCGTAAAAACCATCCCTTGCGCGATGATATAATCTTGCATTGCTGAATCCCCGGTCAACATAAAACTGGAAATTTGCCCCACCCCTTGAGTGAATAAATTTTTATTCACATAACTCACCACCAAATGCCGCGCCGGCAAATCGGAAATAAATCGCTGATACGTTACGTCGGTCCATAATGATTCCACGTTTTCACTGCGCATTAAATTAACCATATTCATAAGCTCATCTTCAGAACTTGAAATCAATAAAAGATCCTCGTTCACCGTAAAATAAAACGTGGTTTCCGGTATATCTCTTGTTATCAAAGAATTTGCCTCTTTTTCTTCGTCCAAAGAAGGCGATTGCAATACTCGAGAATAAATATCAAATCCATCTCGAGTGGTTCGCACAAAACGACCCGCTGCTTCCAGGTCCCCCAAAAGCAATCGAGCTCTTTCCGCGTCATCCAGCGTCAACGCAGCATCCATCAACATATCCGTTCCTCCTCCGGCCTTAAGTCCCAACCCAAACCGGAACCCATTTTCCCCCAAAATCGGTTGAAGATCTTCGATATAAGAAAGATCCACGGATTGCAAATTGGAATCAAGGCCTTCAATGATTTTATTTTGAAACGAACTCGAGTCCGCACTGAATCGAGTCATGATGGAATGGAAAAAATCACGCTGATCTTCATCCAAAGTGCTAAAACTCATAAAAACTTCAATATCTTTAGGAAAAACTTGTTCCAAAAGAATGCCGCTCGGAGAAGCCTGAATCGTTTCAAAAGATCCTCCGCACCCACTTGTCATAAGAAACAAACCCAAGAAAAGAACGCCAAAAACCAAGGAGATTTTTTTAGACATGGGAGGAAGAAATTAAAAAATTAAAATTCACACATTAAAATACCCCATTTTTATGTTTGCTGGAAACAAATTAATTTACTTCTTATTCCCCAAACTTCCCTTGCTCGTATCTTTGCGATAAAACGTCTTGTGTGCGCGACATTGATCACAAAATTTAGAAAACTCTTTGGCTGTATTTTCGTTTCGTTTATTAATATCTTTTGTGCTGTGCGTTTTGTTACAATCGCGACAACGCCAATCGATGTATGTTCTTTTTTTGCCTGCCATAAAATATAAAGTTAAATATCCTTGAGAGACCGGAGTACCGGTAATTTAATGGATTAACGCTCTAAATACAAGTAAAAAATTATAAAATAAGGTGAGTGAATTTTTCTTGAGCGCACGAAGTCGTGAACACTTTCGGGTCTCGTGGGCCCCGAAGTGGCTTACGACGGAGTTTAGCGAGAGAAAAATTCACGAACAACGATAAAGGGAAAAGGGTCCCCGATAGGGGAAAACCGTTAGGTTGTCCCTTATCGATAATCTGGAGCCGCCTCGGGGAATCGGACCCCGGACCCCGCCCTTACCATGAAGTTAGTCTATAGAATGTACCACCCTTTCGGCTTAGCTTAGCCATCTGGTAGCTTTGTAGAGCCAATTTTCAAAGTACACTAGAGGAGTACATCCAAGGAAACATTAGCATAATACAAAAAAATAAAAAACTATCATTACACAATCTTCAATTTGCTATATAGAGTTAGGTAACCACAAAAGGGACAAACTAAACCAGTCCCATACAAAAGATTATCTTTATGTTCCATAAATATTTTACCGCAGGCAGAACATTGGAATTTATCTGGTGAAAAAACAGCTAAATATGGTTTTTCATGAATCCTACAAGTTCTACAAAAGTTATGATCTTCACAAGGGTTAGCATCTGTTTTAGTTAAAAAATCAAGCAATTCATTAAATCCGGTTCGATATTCCAAATCTACTGCGTATTGCCTCAAATCTCTTTGAATTTCTGGATACAATTCCCCATTACAGCCATAATCTGAATCCTGTGTCACTACAAATACTTTACAGTCTTTTTTCTCTCCTTCTTTTCGCTCCACAAAGATATCATGCAAGCATTCCAAAATTGACTCAAAAGCGATGCAATCGTTGATACGATCAGCCCTTTGTTTTTTTGGATTTGTACTAAACGGGGGGACCTTATTTGCAACTCTTTTTCTAGCATTTTTATCAGCTTGCTCCGTCCAATCTAGAGCAAAAACCGTCGGATGTATAAAAATTTCTTCAAGATATTTCTTGCAATTATCACCCTGCTTTTCAATAAGCGCTAAAATTGCCTTCTTTGTTTGAAAATATTCCCCCTTCTTAACTTGAGTTCCTGAATCCAATATCTTCCCGACTTCCCGACTGAAATCTAACAACTTATCCCCAACCTTTCTATAAATTTCAGACACAATTACTTCTGGTAGCAATAAATTCAAAGCTCTTTTATAAACACTTATTCTTAGTTTTTCAAATCGTTCCACCAATGGAGCAAAAAAAACCCTTAAAAGGTTATCTTTGTTAACATTCTTTCTTCCTAGGTTTCTGACAAACAGATCAATATTTTGATTAAATAGAGGGTCAAGCAAATAACTCAAAAAGGAACTAGTATCTACGAAAACGAAAGCCATAACATAAATTAAAATTTAACATCAAAAGTTTACTCCTTCAAATAAATTGATGCTATACGCCCACCACTCGAATCATCACTTTTAAAATCTTCAATAGAAAATTAAGCATTTTTAGCTTAAAATAAGCGAGTATAAAGAACTAAAAATACGAAAATGAAAAAAATGGCAACAAACATAAAATGGTTTCTAGGAACTTGGCTCCTAACAGGGTTTATTTTTGAATTTGCCCAGAGTACCACCTATGAAAAAATTAAAGTAGCCCACCAATCCCTTACATCAGATTTTAAGATCACTATTTTTCTTTGTGCAATATTAATTTCATGTCTAATAGGCTGGAAATTTCTTGGATTTTCGCGAAAAATTCTTGAAACTAACAGATTCGACGTAATCTTTTCCATTTTTTTCGGATTACTGGTATCAGCCTGTTTAAACAAAAAAATAATTGAGCAAAGCGATCTCCTAATTGGACACTTACTGTTTTTGAATTTAATCCTACTGCCGGCTACAATTTTAAGTTGGGCGGAAACATTTAAAAAGAAAAAAAAGATAGAATCAAACTTCTATAGCGATAATCCCGAAGAAGAGCTCGATTTACTTGATACAAAAGCAGAAGCAGAAAATTTTGCCCTGACAGTAGTCGATAATCTCTCAACAAAAAATTTCGTATTCGCGATTGATGCACCTTGGGGACTAGGAAAAACAACTTTCCTGAAATATTGCAAAAAATATTGGGCAGAAAAAAACAAAGATAGCGTTATTGTGCTTAATTTTGAAGCACTCCGCTTTAAAAACTCAAAAGAAATGTTTAACTGTTTCATCTCTGAGGTATTAAGCGGGATACAACGGGACCATTATTTGCCTGAAGTTACAGGCGGGTTAAAACGCTACGCAAGAACAATTAGTGATTTTGGAGTCAGGCTCTGGGGGATTTCTTTCAATAAATCCAGGATAGATTCTTGGGAAGACAGACTTGATGAACTAAAAAAAGATTTGAAATTCTGCCCAAAAAAAATAATCGTCATAATAGATGACTTAGACAGATTGTACTTCAAGGAAATAAAAATAATATTCGATATTGTCAAAAAAAGCTTCGACCTGCCAAATGTGAACTATATCCTTTGTTACGATACCGAGGTATTAACAGCGGTAAGCAGTAAATCAGAGCATCGAAAATTTATTGAATACTCAGAAAAAATAATAAACATTAAAAAAACCCTCATAATAAAAAGAAATAAAGTACGTGATTACTTCTTAGAAGAAGCACTAAAAATATTTCCAACGTCTGAAGGGAAAATTCTCGAAGCTATTGATGTCATTTTTTCACCTAATGAATTCTACTACTATAAAAATTTTGTGGGCGATCTTCGGAAAGTAAAAAGGGTATTGAACTTAATGAAGTTACAGATCAGGGAAAACCAAAAATTTAATGCGATAGATATAAACTTTCTAGATTTACTAAACCTTATTTTTATATATACGAATTATCCAAAAACTTTTAGGGCTATTTATGATAGTGAAACTGATGGGGGAAATGGCATATTTGCACTTAGATACAACTTCTTAGGTAAAGATAGCGAAAAGGAAAAATACAAAAACACTAAAGAATATACCACCTATCTTGAAAATCTTCCTGATCCTAACGAAAAATTTCTACTTCAAAAAGTATTCGACGAAAAAAGGGTAGAAAAAATAGATATCACACGAAAACAATTTTCAACTTGGGCATGTTTTAACGGAGCTTCATTAGGAGAGGGTAGAAACCTAGAAGAATACCTAAAAGTGATCCAAGGTGGACTGCTAGATGTAGGTACCCAATTTTCCTTTTATGAAAACCTGGTCGATGAATTGATTAAAGGAGAAACTACTATCGAAAAAATTTCTGATAGGCTTAAAAAAATTGAGTCTCAAAAAAACTTTGAGAAACATATCAGCTTGCTCTTTCGACATATTGCAAAAAACATAGACCGCATTCCTTATGAAAAGACAAATGAACTCATCGAATTTATCCTAAGCCACCTCAAGGAATTTACCCCCTACGGAGAAAGCGGCTGGGATGACGGACTAAGTAGAAACTTAATCTTAGATTTGATATTTATTCTTAATAAGAAAGGGGAAAAAGATACTAAAGAAATAGCTGACCAAATTTTTCGGGACCAAGGAATAGTAGAAAGAATAAGTAAAGACAATGGGATAGTAGGGTTTTATAAACTACTTAACTTTAGGCTATATTGCTGTATTGATCGCGAGGGCGGTTTTGACAATATTTATAAAGCCTTAATCGATCATCAAAACCCATCCGAAAAAACAGAAATGAACGGTAATATCATCGATCTTCTTAAAAAAGAAATGCGAGAATTATCTCAAAAATGTTATTCAATTTTCAAAGAAAAATTCTCCAAAAAAAATCTATTTGAAGAGGTAAAAAATGCTAAAATTGAAACTATCGTAAAATATGAAAAACCGCTAAATCCAATCGACGAACAGGTTATCCGGAACTCCTTTATAGCTTTCATTATTTATCAAATATCAAATATTGAAATACACACGGGTATAGGGTGTGGATATTACAACCTGAAAGGAAAGACTGACCGCCAAAAAATTAAAAAGGATTTTAATGAATATCTATTTAATACCTGTTTTGACACGAAAATTAATTTAACCAATGTTTTTTATTTTCTTGATTTTATTATGATGTTCTCTTCGGTAAAAACCGAAAATGAACAAAGGCAAGAGGGAAAATTAGATGAAATTAAATTTGGAATTCAAAAGCTAGAAAAAACTTTAGAAAAAAATCAACTCAAAAAATATTGGATTGCCAACCATGAATTTATCAAAAAAACATGCAACGAAAGAAAAGCTGACCGCACTGTGTACGAATACGGAAAAACTATGTACTACAAAGAAAATTTAAAGCTGGTTTTCGAAATGCTGGATACCCTGCTTCCCCGCAAGAAGAAATAAAAACATCGTATTAAAAACTTTATCCTTTGAAGCTGATTACCAGTTAAAATTCAAATAGAGTGTCTCGAAACTATCGAAAAATCGACTGACAAAAACCGGCTTCACACAAACAAAATCCAAGCATGTGCCGTATAATTGAGGTATAGTTTCGGGACAAAAAATACAATTTTTTTATCCAATTTTCCATTCTCACTTAATCGTGCAGTCGCTCAAGGTGACGTTAAACGACATTCCATCATTTCTCCCTTGCAGAGTCACGGACTGCCCCGGGGATAACGTCGCAGCCTTTTCTCCCTCTGAAGATTTCAGAAAACACTGAACCGTGATAATTATATCGTCAGATTTTAAGGTTACGTATTGTTTGCCAAACGATTCTGCAATAGAGCCAACCCTTCCTGTCACTTCAAGGGTTTTATCTTTGTATTTTGAGTCCGCAGCGATTTCGTTTTGCTGATACTCCGAGACAAGCTGTGAGGAAGTTATGCTAATCACCTCTTCGGGCTGAACAGTCACAGTAGAGGAGCTCGTGCCTTTATCAGGAGAGCCAAGAGCAGAAACGGCTACCACAAATACAACCAGCCCTAAAATGCCGGTCAAAATTTTGTGGCGCATAAACCAGCTCCTAAGATCAGCCTGACAATGCTTGCACTTTTTGGCGTCTCCCTGGATGAGTTCAGCGCATTTGGGACATTTTTTGTTTGGTTGGTCTGGCATATATAGAGTGGGTTAAAAAATTTTACAGATTAAAACGAATCAAAACGCAATCAATATATCCCATTTTGGGATATCCGAAAATAGGATTTAGCATTCTTTCATGACCAGCCTCCACACAAAAGCTTACGGAGAAGTGATCGAGCGCCTAAAGAAAGCACGAATAAATGCAGGTTTAACTCAGGTCGAAGTAGCCAGAAAAATGAAAAAACCTCAGTCCTATGTTTCAAAGGTTGAGAACCGACAAAGAAGGCTCGACATTCTTGAAGTTCGGGAACTTGCGAATCTATACAAAGTGAAGTTAGACGACTTGATCTAAGCCTCACGCGATTTTTTAAGTATTGAGGCTAATTTTGCGATGCTTCGTTTATGAACGAGCAAAATAATCAGACAGAAAAGCCGGCTCGAATTTCAGGGAAAAATGCTACGCCACGCAAAATTTCGTCCGGAAACGGTAGAAAACTTCAAGGATAAGATTATTCGCTTTAAAAAGCCACAAAATGAAACTCTTTAAAAAAAGTTCTGTACCGTTTCGGGACAAAAAGGGGTGGTGTATAGTTTTTGGGGTAAAAGATACCCATGAAAATAAGCTAAAAACCACTTATGTTTTCAAAAAACTTCCTCCAATATCTCTATTGGCTATCAAAATCGAAAACTTTTAACAAAAAAATCTCTGAAATAAAATATACGATTTTTAACACAAGCAAAACCACCTTCTCCCCACATGTATTTCTAGAAACTTTGGCGGATGAATATGAAATCCCGAAAAATTACAGAAAAGATTTTAATTATTTCGTTTTAGGAGGGACCTTAAATAACACAGAAACTCATGGAATCAGCGAAGGAGAAACAAAAAACATTAAAGTAAAAGGACCTGCAATTATTCTGGTGTTAAAGAAGTTGCAAAGTAGAAATGAATTTATTTCCCTTTGGGAAAACATAAGGGTCTTACAAACCGGAAAGCCAAAAACTCACGGAGCCAAAAAAAAAGAAATCTACATAGGAGTATTATTTAAAGGTCAAAAAAGATGGCGAGGTAAAACCGATTTCGACGAAGTTTTTAAATGGTACAAACTTCGAAAACAACCTCTACCCTGGGAGGGTGTACACCAAGAAGTTCTTAAAGAAGATACACGGAACGGAATCTACAAAGAAACAATCCGTACCGCCGTAAAACGCCTAGAAAAAATCATCAATCACTTTTAAACAAACATCGAATAGTAAGCATTCGCTGTCCTGATGTAGTGAGGTTTTTTACCGTAACCTAAAAATGCTCGAGCGCTTAAGCATTCACTATTAATTAAAAACTATATTATGGACAATGTTACAGTTCCATCAAACTTATTTCACTTTCCTTTTTCTGAGGAGGAATGGGGTAAAATTACTTCTCGGATCAAGGAGGGTGAGACTCCCCTATTGTCCCACTGGGAAGACTTCGTCAACAGGTACATCCGTCTCGGCAGAAGTTTAAGCACGGTCAGCAATATTAGAGAGACTATTACTTATCTCCTGAGGAGCACAAATATTGCTAGCATCGAAGGGACGAACGATGCGCGATTTGTAGCCGATGAACTTTTTAAATTGATGCAAGAAAGGGGGTTTAGTAGGGTCACTTTCAACTCTTATTTAAAGAATCTAAATACGTATTTTATTTGGATGCATAAAAATAATTTCATCACAGAAAACAACGTTAGAAAAGTTGAAAGATGCAGTGAGCAAATAAATGAACAACTAGTTTTAAACGAGACTCAAATCAAGGAAATCTTTGATCTCGTACTAAAGAGACGACAAACACGATTACAACGGCTTAGAAACCTTTGCTTTGTATCACTTCTTGCGTTCACAGGAGCACGTCCAAGCGAGATCGCAAATATAAAAATGTCTGAAATTAAAAAAGACAGCAATGGACTTTATAGACTTCGGGTTCAAGGGGCGAAACAAAACAACCGTGCTCGGTATTATCAGCTGGATTCCTGGGTTCGAGATTCCGTTCTCAACTACATGGAGTACAAAAATAAACTTCGCCCCGATGAACCGTATCTGCTAATTTCCAGTTCAAAGAAAAAACCATGGGGCAAAAAAGGTATTGTCTATTTTATGAAAAAAATAAGCAATGAACTAGGATACCGGGTAAATTGTTACGGATTTAGGCGTTACGTGGCAACTCGCCTCTACCTTGCGAACACATCCATAGATAAAATTGCTGATTATTTAGGTCACGTTGATACAGATACAACCAAAAGATATATCGAATCAACATGCGCCAACACCATTGCGGCAAGCCAAATCCTTAAACAACTTTAATTCAACATATGCATCTCCACAGCCTTACTCATCTGCTGGTTGGAGCATGCGAGATAAATAGTGGTCGTCGTGATCTTCGTATGACCCATGAGCTTGGAGAGGGTGTAGATATCGCACCCTCCTTCAAGCATCAGACGAGCAAAGGCATGACGAAGCGTATGAGCAGAAAATTTAAGCTTGGTGACCTCTTTTAATCTGGAAATCAAGTTTACGATTGCCCGACGCTCCAACGGCTGATCTTTCTGCACTGCCGTGAATAAATGTGGACTCTTCTTTTTGAGCCGCCTACGATCCTTCAAATATTCATCTAAAATGGTCACCAGCTTGCCGTTGATAGGAACCATGCGGTCCTTGCTTCCCTTCCCTTGATTTACGAACAAAGTACGCTCAGACAACGAAATATCGTTGAGTTTTAAATTCAGTGCCTCCCCGCGCCGAAGACCGGCGAGCAACATCACTCCAATCAAGGCACGGTTACGGTATCGCTCGAAATGGTAGGCATAAGGAATATGGTAAGCGGCATCAAGAATTTTTTGAGCTTCGTCCTTTGTGAGAGTCTTCGGAAGACGTTGCTCCATGCGGGGCTTCTCTATATCGACAAGTGGATTCACATCCAAATGCCCCTCCTTTATCAGCCACTTCATAAAAGTATTGAGATATTTGTGATAGTGCCGGAAGGTTGCTGCACTCCACTTCCGTTCAAGCCTGCCCTTGTAAAACCACTGCTCAAAAATATGCTTATTGAGATCTAAGGGGTAAACAGCCCCGGATTCGCGCAAAAACCACCCGCAATTGTTTCGGTAGTTTTTAAGAGTTTCTTGGGCGTAGTTACGAATAACCAAACAATACTGAACATACTGAGCCAAAAGAGACTCGAGTGTAGGGCTTTCCATGGCTTTGGGATTAAAAATAAGCCGGAAGCACCCTCCCTGTCATTTAAAAATGGAGCCGCCTCGGGGAATCGGACCCCGGACCCCGCCCTTACCATGGGCGTGCTCTACCCCTGAGCTAAGGCGGCTTACGATCGAATTGTAGGAGCCCGGAGGCATCATACATGCCGAGCAGGGCTCTGGACACCAATCAAACTTTGGGGTATCCTTTTTAGTTAGCCATTCGTGCCTTCCCGAGCGGAGGAGTACATCCTTACCATGGGCGTGCTCTACCCCTGAGCTAAGGCGGCTTAATCTTGCGCCAAACGTGCGAAATGTAGCATACGCAAAAAAACGAGACAAGAGAAAGCGCTGTTGTTCCTTTTTGACTTTTCCCTCCAGCCAACCTAATAATAAAAACAGACAATAAAAATCTTCTTTTATGCCGCTCATTACCATTTTCATCGTCTCGTCTATTTTCATCGCAATCTTCATTGGACTTCGTGCCGGGAAAGAGATCAAAAATAAACGAGAAAATTTTTATGTGGCAGGGAGAAAATGGTCCTGGGGAATCGTGGGATTTGCGTTGATGGCTCAAGCCATTGATGGAAATGCAACGCTCGGCAGTACGGGACTTGGGTTTGATTTTGGGTTTTGGGCCGCCGCGGCCATGCCCCTCGGATTGGCACTTTCCCTTTTTTTGTTGGGCAAATTTTTTGCCCCCAAATTAAATCAGATGAAACTCATGACTTTGGCTGATTTTTTCAAAATAAAATACAACCGTAAAATTGAAATCATTGCCTCTTTATTCATGCTTTTATGTTTTGGAGTTTTGTTAGCAGGCAACATCGCTGCCATCGCCATTTTGCTCATGAATTTCATCCCATTCCACTACGAAACCCTGGTGATTTTAACCTGTTTGGCGATTTTGCTTTATTGTCTTCGCGGAGGCATTATTTCCGATCTTTATTCCGACCTATGGCAACTTTCCTTGCTGACCGTCGGCATAGTGGGAACTTTCATTTTTATCCTTTGGAAATTTGATTTCACAACCTTTTTTGGATCTAGTGTCTTTACGGAAAGTACTGACTTAAGCCAATTGTCTACGCTTGCCAACGGAGGGTTAATCAACTGGGCAACAATCGTCGCCCTAGGCTTTGGAAACCTGTTGGCCATTGATTTCAACTCCCGCATTTTTGCCGCTCAATCCTCCCGAGCCGCCCAAAAAGGATGTTATTGGGGTGGATTTTTAACCCTTTTGATCGGGCTTCCCTTTGCATTCTTGGCACCAATACTTCATTTTTTAAATGTAGTTCCCTCGGAAGGAATGCCGGTCCTTCTCACCTTTACTACAACCCTCTTACCTCCCGTTATCGCGGGATTTTTACTTGCCGGAATCATCGCAGCCGCCCTTTCCACCATTGATGGCGCCATGTTGAGTATGGGAAATATTCTCACTCAAAATCTTTTGCGCATCCAAGACGACCTCGAAGATCAAGAAAACGAAGAATCCGAAAAAACGTTTTTATATTTATCTCGCCTTTCCTTAGCTCCCATTGCCTGTATTGCCATGATTTTCGCTATTTTACTTCCCTCTCCCGGAGTGTTATTGACCGTAGCTTTTGATATTATGTTTTCCAGTCTACTTGCTCCTTTTGTCTTTGCTTTTTATCTCAAAAAGCCAAACATTACGGCAGCTCTTTATTCCATTTCCACAGGATTTTTAATCCGTTTTTTATTCTGGATTTTCACTCCCACTTCTTTTGGGGTGGAAAACAGCATTCTCTATATCCCCAACTCCTTTTTATCCGCCAATTGGGATGGAATGGGAACCATCCTCTCTCCACTCATCGCGTTGATCGTTTACGCCCTTATTTATTCTTTCTCTAAAAACTCAAAATCCTCCAAACTCATTCTTGATTCTTAATTTTTAACTCATGATCCACGACACAAAATTCAAAAACCTCCTCAAAAAACAAAATATACTCAAAAATATCACGGTTTTGGTCTCTTCAATGGTCTTAACACTTTGGATGATCCCTTATGCCCAAGCCATTGGAGAAAAAGGATTGGATGCTTTTTTCTTTTTAAGCATTTTCCCTTTGGGCGCCATGTTCGCTTATTTTGCGTTTCGCTATTCAGACACCCATATTGACTCCACGGAGCATCGCATCTTAGCCGATCTTTCTACTTTTATTTTCCTTTTAATCATTTGCACCTCTGTTGCCTTTGCCGTAGTTCTGACCGCCATTGCCATGCCTCCCCTAAAATTCCCGGTCATTGTGTTGGCGGTTCTATTGATAGCCGGATGTCTGATGTACGATTTCTGGAATCTATACTGCAATTTGATGCGAAAATAAATTCTTATTTTCCCCCCACCACTCCTCGATTCGCTTCATCCCTTCTTCGATATCTTTTTCCGACCCGCTAAAGCAAAACCGAAGATGCCCTTTTCCTGTGGGGCCAAACGCATGCCCCGGCGTGGTTACGACCTGTTTTTCATCTAATAAGCGATCCGCCAACGTCTGGTCATCAATATTGGCCACAATTTTCGGGAAAATATAATACGCGCCCCGGGGCTTCACGTACGAAAACAAATCCGGCATTCGATCAAACCAGGAACACATCTGGTCTCGCCTCTTGTGCAAATCACTCAATTCTCCGGCCAATTCACTGTCCGGAAGATCCAGCGCCCGCAACGCCGCAATCTGAGAAATGCGCGGAGCGGAAACCACGGTATTGTCATGCACTTTCATCAATTGTCGAATCACTTCTTCCTGGGCTACCACATACCCCACGCGCCACCCGGTCATCGAATATTTTTTGGAAAACGACTGAATCACGATCGTGTTTTCTCGAATCAACTCAATATTCAAAGGATGAAATAACTTCGCGCCATCAAAAACCATGGCTTCATACGGTTCATCCAACACCAACCATAAATTATTTTCTTTCACCACTTGCGCAATGAGTTCGAGATCTTTTTGCGTATAAATATGCCCGGTCGGATTATTGGGGTTGATCAAAATCAAAGCCTTGGTCTTGGGCGTAATCGCTTTACGAAGCGTTTCTTCATGCAACCCCCATCCAATGGATTCATCCAGAGACACATAACGCGGCATCACACCCGTAACCTCCATTTCTTCAATATGAGAAGCAAACCCGGGATCCATGACCGCAATTTCATCCCCGGGATCCGCCAAAACCTGAATCAAAGCCATAATGCCTTCCATCGCGCCCACAGTGATCAAAACCTGCTGCATGGAGATGGAAAACCCATATTTTTTAGGCCAAAAATCCGCGATTTTTTGCCTCAATTCCGGCAAACCGGGAACCGGAGAATAACGATCAATCAACGGATCCGTTTTTAACGCTTCCACCACCGCTTTCCGTATTTCGGGATGCGTTTGAGTCACCGGCACCCCCCATCCAAACGAAATCACATTTTTGTACTCTGTGGCGCGCAACGCCATTTTCTTAATCGCAGACACCTCAATTCGTGAAATTCGATGACTAAATGCTCGCCTTAAATGACTCATAAAATAAAATTAAAAGTGTTTTCGCGTGCTAAAACATTAACTCATAACCCGAAACTTGTCAAACGCTAGGCGCCCTCAATATAATCTCTAATTTTCCTTAAAAACATTCTAAATCAAATTAAATAGGTATTTGGACGGAAAGGGGAAATTTTTGTGAGCATTTTTAAGGAAGAGGACGCGAGGATCATGTATCCGAGCGTCCAACTCCCATGCGAACAAAAATTCTCCCCAACCGTCCAAATTCATCCACATGGATTTAAAATGGGTTGTAAGAAAAATCCCGCCTTACGGCAGGATCTTCCTTAAACGCATAGTAGAAGGAGCTTGCGCACCTTCCCCTCCATGCCGTAAAGACCCGAATACTTACCCCTGAAGAAGTCAGGTGGGTTCCCGCATCTCTCGGTCACAACCGAAAGAAATATTGAGATCCCTTAAAACGAAAAAGGTGAGAGAGTATTTTATAGGCCTTAGACGAACACGGAAGAGCAAAATCTATTGTACTCCAAAATAAAAATTCGTCAAAAAAATCACTTGGGGTTTTCGGAAATTCGACTTACAAAATACTCCAAGGGTTGTTCGATATCACCATCTTCCCCTGGAAAAACAACTCGACAATGAACTCCGCTAGCTACCAAAGTTCTTTTAATTGCACTCCTGGATCTCATCACCGGATCCATCCTATTAGGAACAACCACAAGCAAAGCATCTGGCGGAACACGATCCAAAGAAGAAACCTTTAAAATGTTATCCTTTGATTTTTGTCCTTGTCCTCCGGAAGGGTCATAGACAACAACAACCCCTTCACCCTGCCCTTCAAATCCAAATCGCCTTCGAACTTCAATGCTTACCTTCTGCAATAATGCTGGCCCCTGATCTTTTCGTGATTGCCGTGTTTTTTCAACAGCCGCTAAGCGGGCCGCCCGCAACGCCTCTGTATCTATCCATCCCCCTTCAGGCATAATTTTGGGGGATTTTTTCTCTTTTGACGACCTTGATGGTTTTGATGGCTTCTTAGCCTCCTCTTCTTTCTGCCGTTGTTCAAACATTTTCTGCAATAAACAAATCGATTCCACGTAAGCCAATCCTTCAAGAAATACGGAAAAAAGAAAAGGCATGTCAAAATTATACTGAGGGAGTAACAAGGGAGAGGGGGCAACGACGGAAGAATCAGGTGTTACGATTTTTATTCTCCCTGAAAGAGATTCTGCGATCGTCAGGGGATTAGGTACTTGCTGCCGTTGACTTCTACTTCTCATCGCATTAATTGCTGGGTTGGGTAGCTGAATTTTACATCTATCTACAAAACTCTGTCCCGCCAACCTCAAATTTAAACATTGCCTCGTCACTTGACTCTGCAACTCTATTAGAGAATTTCTATCACGGGTTAAATTTTCGATATCAGCCAAATCCGCAATCTTAGAATCCGATTCCTGAAATACGGCAGCCCCTTCTTTATCGTTAAAAAAACGACTCGCTTTGTTTTTTAAGTCTTGTAAATAACGACCAAAATCCCGGAGAGATTTGGGTTCATCTAAAAATTTTCCGACTTGGGCTACCACTTCATGAGCCGGACTGGTATTTGTCCCCTCGGAAGGAATCCACTTATCAATTTCAGCATCAAGTACTGCCAAGGGTGACCCCTCCGGATAGCTTAATCGATCTAAAGTATCCCCATTTGCTCCTGTTTTCAAGGAGGTAAGAGATCCCGTCACCACATAATTATCGAGAGAAGGAATCAATTCCATAAAAAAACCTTCTTAAAAAAACAAGTGGATAAAATAAACAAAAAACCAATTCCTGTCAAGTTCCAATCAAAATAAAAGAACTCACCAGATCGTAAAGCGTATACATCACCTTATCGAGCACGGAAAACCCCAACATGGAGGACAACACAAATGAATCCACCAAAATAAATCCGATAAACCACTTCATCCCATCCGCTAAAAACAATTGGTAACGATGATAATAGCCATCTGGCACAAAAATTCCAACAATCTTAGACCCATCCAAGGGAGGCAACGGTAACAAATTAAAAAGCCCCAAGATCAAACACAAATCAAACACCGCTCTTAAAAAATTCGTCACCTCCAGAGATGCGCCATGCGCCAAAAGATATTTATACGGCATGGCCACCGCCACGGCGAGTAAAAAATTAGACATCGGGCCGGCCAACGACACCAAGGCCGAATCCCGTTTGGGATTACTAAAATTATTCGGGTTCACGGGCACGGGTTTTCCCCATCCAAATCCGATCAAAAACAACATCACGGTTCCCCAAAAATCCAAATGTTTAAGCGGATTTAAGGTGATACGACCGTAATATTTCGCCGTGGGATCCCCTAAATAATTGGCGGTCCACGCATGCGAAAATTCGTGAATCGTCACTGAAATCACCAGCGCAACAATAAAAAATAATTCAGTCATCATAACGGCCTCACTCTAACACGCACAATTTCCCTTGCCAAAACGAAAAGTCCATAGTATTCTCACCCGCGCTATATAACCTGATTTTGTATGTCAAGAATGTGTGCACATTGCGGGAAAAAGCCCCAAACGGGGAACCTCGTCAGCTACTCTCAACGCAAAACGTTGCGCCGTTTCAATCCCAATTTATTCTGGAAACGAATCTGGGATGCGGCCACTAAAAGCTTTAATCGAACTCGAATCTGCAGCCGCTGCTTAAAAGCCAAAAGCAAAAAAGTCTAAGCGTGGAGAGGTCGCATAGAGGCCGAGTGCGCTCGCTTGGAAAGCGAGTACCCGCTGTAAGGTGGGTCGCGAGTTCGAATCTCGCCCTCTCCGCCACTTCCGTAGCGCCACAACGTGGCGCGAAGGAAGTTGAGTAGCGATTGATTTTCAGTGAATCATTGAATTTTCAGGAAAATATTGAGATTCAGTTATTCCCATCCCCTGCATTTCTCTACGCTTCCTGCGCACGCGCAGGAACTTTATTTGTGCCCTCTCTCTTCATCGTGATATCGTGCTCATGATCTTTTCTTAAATTTTTATGAAAAAAAATCACCTCAAAAAATTTTTTAAATATCTCCTCCCCGTTCCCGTCAAAAAAAGCCTGAAATACCTTTTTTATCTTGCCCAAGACATTTTTGGCACAATTTTCAAAACCAATTTAAAAGGCTATCCCCCCAAACGATACGACTTCGTGGGCAGTCTCGATTTTAAAAAAATCGGCGATGAATTCACGGATTATTTTATTAGACTCGGCGGATTAAAACCCACCGATACGGTCCTGGACATCGGCTCCGGCATCGGGCGCATGGCCATCCCCTTAAAACCAGTTTTAACAAAAGGAAAATATTACGGATTCGACATCGATCATCGAGGAATAAAATGGTGTCAAAAAAACATCACCAAAGAATGCTCGAATTTTCATTTTCAAACCGTGGATATTTTCAATAAATATTACAATAAAAAAGGAAAAATCCAGGCACACGAATTTAAATTTCCCTACCAAGCCGAATATTTTGATTTTATATTCGCCACTTCCGTTTTCACACACATGCTCCCCGAACAAATAAGCCAATACCTTAAAGAAATTCATCGTGTTTTAAAGCCGGGCGGTACCTGTTTTGTCACCTGGTTCTCCATCGATAACGAGGCTCAAAAAAACATTTCCCAACAACGCTCCCATTGCAATTTCAAATATGAATACATCAAAAACATCAGTTTTTATTCCCACAAAAACGTCCCGGAAGCCGAAATCGGATATCGAGAATCATGGATCATCGAACAGCTCAAAAAAACAGGGATGGAAAAAAATCTAAAAATTCATCATGGACGCTGGTCCAATCGAAAAAAAGGCCTTTCGTATCAAGATATTTTTATAAGTAAAAAATGAAAAAAAATCTTTCAATCCTTTTAATCATTGCACTTCTCGCGGGAGGCGCTTGGATTTTTATTCGCAACAACAAATTCCCCACGGAAAAATTCACGCTTTCTCTATCGGAAAAAACTCTCTTTTCCCCGTTTCATAAAACCATTTTCTCGGAAGTTCTAAGCGGAATCGTCTTACCCGAACCGGTTGACTATCCTCTCAGCCATACTTATTTCAACGAACAAACCCAAGATTCAATCCTTGACAGCCTCGACGCCTCCTCTTCCAAAAAAGACGACGAAAATTATTCTTATCATCAAGGCTCTGCGGTCGACACTAACTACGCCACAGCTTGGTGCAGCGATCCGAGCGACGCCTCTCCGTGGATTTCAATGGAATTTTCCACCAACTATCCCCATTCCCCCCAAACCGTTGGAATCATTCCCGGCTATGCCACAGACGAAACCCTCTTTTTTGAAAACAACCGCGCCAAAACCATTGAAATGACAATAAACGACGACCCCACCACCACACAAACCCTTGAAGTCAAAAATGAATACGCCATGCAATTTTTCGACATCAATCAACCTTATGTAACCAACCTTTCTTTTAAAATTCTCGAAGTTTATCCGGGTTTAAAATACAATGACACATGCTTCGCGGAAATCGATGTTTGGAATGATTGGGTTCAAACAAAAGATGCCGCTGTTGCATTCACGTATTACAACGACCGGCCCTATCTCAAGATATGCCCGGGCTGGCCTTACGATGACACTTTAAGTAACGGCAAGACACGCATTGACCCAACCGAATCCACGGAACAAGGGGATCATTATGTTTTTCCGGACTTGAGTTTTGAATTTTGGACTCCTCCCGAATATCGATCAAAAAATATACATATTTTTAAAAACGAGTCTCTTTCGCTCAGTTTCGAAAAAACCGATCAAGCCGCTTGCACAGGATATGGCGACATGATGACTCCATGGATTGACCTTCTGGAAGAAGGGGATTATTTATACAAGGAAGATGACTCGCTTGGAGAAGCCTCATGGATTAAAGACGTCGAAGCATTGAATTTCCCTTCTTTCCAAGCCATGGGCTACACCCAACAAGAATTAGGGGCCGCGATTGTGGTTTATGAATTCCAACTCAATGAAAAATGGATTCACGCCATAGGAACTTTTAACAAAAATGAACACGATTACGATGAACCGGCGAGCCAAAAAGACCCTTTTATGTACTACATTCTTTCAACCCTAAAAAGCCTATGAAAAACCCTAAAAAAATTCGTGCGATTCTATGGGACATGGACGGCGTACTCATCGATTCCGAGGCCTATCATATACGAGCGGAAAATGAAACTTTAAAAGAATATGGAATCCATGTGACTCCGGAGATTTCCAAACCCTTGATGGGCTGCACGTTTGCCGATTATTTTAAAGGGGTGGCCGCTTATTTTAAAAAGGATCTTCCCACTGCAAAAATCCTCCGCGACCACGCCAAGCGACTTGAAAATTATGCTCAAAACATTTTCCCACTGGTGGATCATGCCCCTGAAGTACTTGAAAAATTAAGCCATCACTACCTCATGGCGCTCGCCACCAGTTCCAGCCACGCCCTCGCACACACGATCGTGAATCGTCTGAACGCCAAAAAAATCTTCAAAGCCATTCTCACCGGAGACGACATTCAAAAAGGAAAACCAAATCCGGAAATTTTTCTCAAAGCCGCAGACCGGCTGGGAGTCCCGCCCGAACAATGCGCGGTAATCGAAGACTCGCTCAACGGATTTCGCGCCGCCAAAGCCGCGGGCATGTTCCTGATTGCACGCAAAGCCGAACACAACGAACACCAGGATTTTTCATTGGCCGATGGCATCATTACGGATTTAAAAGAAATCAAAAAAGCTCTCGCGTAAATAAATCGCCCTTGACTTGTCAGCCTAAAACCTATAACCTAGGTGGTAGGTTAATTGAATTTAAAATCTTTAATTTCTCCTCTATGCCCACGCTTTCTCCTAAAAAAACAAAGGCTCTCAAACTCGCCAAACAAGCCCATGGCACCCTGGCAAAAGTCATTTTCATGATTGAATCCGGCACTTATTGCCCTGAAATCATTCAGCAAGCTGACAGTGTTATTGGTCTTTTAAAAAGCACCAAACGGGAACTTTTAGCCGGCCATCTCGACACCTGCACCGCTAAAAACTTACGAGAAAATAAAACCAAAGCCATCGAGGAATTACTCAAAATTTACAATCTCTCCAATTAAATCCCCTAACAACTTACCCATGCCCAACACTTACAAAATCCGGGGCATGCACTGCGCTTCCTGCGCCGCCATTATTGAGAAAACGCTTTCCAAGGTCGAAGGGGTTGAAAAGGTGCAAGCCAATTACGGCACCGAATCGCTCAAAATCGAATTCGACTCTAAAAAAACATCGCCTGAAGCGCTTTCCAATAAAATAAAACCTTTAGGGTACACATTAAAAATCGAAGATCCTAAAAATTCTCACGCACATCACGAAAAAGAAACCGAAACTCAGGAACTTTTAGCCCTAAGAACCAAAGTGTGGATTGTCATGCCTTTGGTTATATTCAGTATTGCCATGATGGTCTGGGAGGGACTTTTAGCCGCGTATCCTTCATTTCCCGCAGTCCCAGAATCCGCAGACCTCATTCTTGAAAAAATATTTCCACTCCTCGCCACGTACGTCTTGTTCGTCATTGGCAGCCCCTACCTCAAAGGCGTGTTGCGATTTTTAAGATACGGCAAAGCCAATATGGACACTCTGGTCGGACTCGGAACCCTCACCGCCTACCTCTACAGCCTTTCCATTTCTTTATTTGAATGGAATCAAGGCACCTATTACGACATCACCATTGTGGTCATCGGGCTCATCACGTTGGGAAAATATTTGGAAATGCGAGCCAAACTCAAAACCGGGGATGCGATTCAAAAACTCCTCGCCCTGCAAGCCAAAACCGCCCTGATTTTACAAAACGGAAAAGAGATTGAAGTCCCTATTGAAAATGTAAAATACGGCGACATTCTCGTCATCAAACCCGGTGCAAAAATCCCGGTGGATGGCGAAATTCTCGAAGGAAAATCCTCGATCGACGAATCCATGATGAGCGGAGAACCGCTTCCGGTTCAAAAAATCATCGGAGATAAAGTATTGGCCGGAACCCTCAACAAACAAGGCGCCTTCACATTTAAAGCCACCGGTGTAGGCGAAGAAACCCTCCTCGCACACATCATTAAAATGGTGGAAGACGCCCAAAATAGCAAAGCCCCCATTCAAAAATTGGCAGATCAAATTTCAGCCGTGTTTGTGCCGATTGTACTGGGCATCGCTTTTCTAACATTAGGACTCTGGCTCCTCATCGGCTCACGCTACATGCCTTTCAATGAAGCGCTTTCGTATGGATTGACGTGCTTTGTAGGCGTGCTCGTGATCGCCTGCCCCTGCGCACTCGGCCTCGCCACTCCAACCGCGATCATCGTAGGCGTGGGCAAAGGCGCAACCCAAGGAATTCTCATTAAAAATGCTTCATTATTTGAAAAACTAAAAAAAGTAAATGTCGTGGTCACCGACAAAACCGGAACCCTCACCCTTGGAAAACCAAAACTAATCGATTTCAAAAATTTCTCAACCCTTCCCTCAAATGATATTTTTTCCATTCTTGAATCGCTTGAAAAAAGGTCCGAGCATCCGTTGGCCTTTGCCATCATTGAAGCGCTGACCGAAAAAGGAATCCCTTACAAAATCGTTGAAAATTTTGAAGCCATCGAAGGCAAAGGGGTTAAAGGCACCATCGATGGAATTGAATATTTTGCCGGAAGTTTAAATTTTATTAAAAGCTTTATTCCCTCCTTTAACGCAAACGAATTGGGAGATTGGATGGAACAAGGGAAAACACCTATTTTGCTCGCTTCCAAGAATGAAGTCCTTGCCGCACTATCGGTCGGAGACCCAATAAAACCCGAAGCCAAAAAAGCCGTGGAAAAACTACATAGCTTGGGCCTCGAAGTCATCATGCTCACCGGAGACCACAAACTCACCGCGCAAGCCATTGCCAAAGAATTGGGCATCGACCATGTGTTTGCCGAGGTATTGCCGCAAGACAAACGCGATAAAATCATCGAACTTCAAACTCAAGGGAAAATTGTGGCCATGGCCGGAGACGGCATCAATGACGCTCCGGCTTTAGCTCAAGCCGACGTGGGAATCGCCATGGGAACCGGAACAGACGTAGCCATTGAATCCGCAGACATCACGCTTCTTCACGGAGACATTTCAAAAATCGCTCAAGCCCTCAAATTGTCCAAAATGACTTTACGGACCATCAAAGAAAATTTATTTTGGGCCTTTATTTATAACCTCATCGGAATCCCCTTGGCTGCCGGGTTATTTTATCCCTTTTTCGGGATCCTACTGAACCCCGTTTTTGCGGGATTGGCCATGGGATTTTCAAGTGTGTCCGTGATCACCAATTCCTTACGACTCAGGGTCAAATCTTTATAAAAATTCTATGAAAAAAAAACATATCTTTTACGCCCACGGCATGCATTGCATTGCCTGCACCCTGCTCATCGAAGAGACACTGACTGAAGTGGATGGCGTGACACAAGTAAAAGCAAAATTATCCGAGGGACGAGTGGAAATCGAATGGGATTCCCCTATTGAAAACCCCATTGAAATTATAGAAACGCTCAATCCTCACATCCAAAAACACGGGTATCGTTTAGCGCTCGAAAAACAAATCAAACCCTCAAAACTCAATGAGTTTTTTTACGCCATCCCCGTTGCCATCGCCTTTTTCATAGGCTTTCTTCTGTTACAAAAAATCGGCTGGATCAACTTAATTTCAACGGAAAAAATGACCGGATTAACCGCCTTATTCATTGGCCTCATCGCCTCGGTTTCAACCTGCCTCGCCGTGGTGGGAGGACTTATTTTATCTCTTTCTACAAATTACGCCAAACAAGGAGACCCGTGGAAACCGCAAGCGAGATTTCACATCGGACGATTGATCGGATTTTTCATCCTCGGAGGAATCGTGGGACAACTGGGCGCTGTTTTTCAACTCGGACCCACGGGTTATTTTATTCTCAATTTGATTGTAGGAATCGTAATGTTAATCTTAGGAATCAACTTGCTCGACGTGTTTCATTTCACTAAAAAACTCCAACCTTCACTTCCAAAAGGATTCGGAAAACTCGTTTTGAGCGTTCAAAAAAACACGCATCAATGGACGCCGTTTTTACTCGGTGCCGTGACATTTTTCCTCCCCTGCGGATTCACGCAAGCCATGCAAATTCAAGCGCTTTCTTTGGAAAGCTTTTGGCAAGGAGGACTTACCATGTTGCTGTTTGCTTTGGGAACTTTCCCGGTTTTAGCTTTACTCAGCTTTGGCGCCGCACCACTTAAAAACGGAAAAAGGGCCGGCATTTTCTTTAAAACCGCAGGATTGATTGTCATCGTTTTAGCGCTTTTCAATATTCTCAACGGATTCGTTGCAAAAGGTATGATTCCCCCACTTTTTAACTTTTAGTTTTATGAATAAAAAAATCACGCTTGTTTTCATCGCCGGTTTTTTCTTTTTAATCGCCGGAGGATATTTAATTTCCTCATCTCCCAACCTTTCCCCTCAAACCGGCCCCAGCTCCAATGTCAGTGTCATGGACGGCACTCAAATCATCGAAATCCAAGTCCGCGGCGGATATTCCCCTCGAGAAACGTACGCGCAGGCCGGGATTCCAACGGTTTTAAAAATGGAAACCAAAGGAACCCTGGATTGCTCCTCGTACGTGCAAATCCCAAGCCTCAATATTCAACAATCGCTCCCTCTTTCCGGAATTAAGGAATTCGAAATCCCGACACAAGAAGCCGGCACCACATTAAACGGTTTATGCGGTATGGGTATGTACAATTTTAAAATCCATTTCGAAAACTTTTCGGAGAATTTTTAGGCAAGAGGGAAAGGGAAATTTTTGTGAGCCAGACACGCAATGAAATGGAGTGTCGCATTTCGTATTCTTGAATTTAAAGAGAAAAAAGAGACCCTCCGCATTGCTACGGGTCTGCGAGTGTCCGACTCCCATACGAACAAAAATTCTTCCTTCCCGATTGCCTTTATAAAAAGAAATATAATTTTAAATAATTACGGCATCCTTTTTATTCCTTACAGGCACAAAAAAGAGTATTTTAGTGTTTGAATTTTCTAATTTCCAAAAATGTCCCTTTTCAAGAAACCTTACCGCCACCTCGACACCATCACCGCATTATTTGTCGCCGTATTGATCATCTCCAACATCGCATCCACAAAAATGGTGGACTTAAAATGGTTCGCGTTCGACGGAGGCACACTTCTTTTCCCATTGAGTTATATTTTTGGGGACATTCTCACCGAAGTCTATGGATACAAGGCCTCACGAAAAGTGATCTGGCTCGGGTTTTTCTGCGCCGCACTCATGGCTGGAATTTTTTATATCATCGGGGCCCTCCCGCCAGACGCAACATGGAACAACCAAGAGTCCTACATGTTGATTCTGGGCCAAACTCCACGCATCGTTTTAGGAAGTCTGGTCGCTTTTTTCTGCGGAGGATTTTCCAACTCCTTCATTCTGGCAAAAATGAAGGTTTTAACCAAAGGAAAGTGGTTATGGATGCGCACCATCGGCTCCACTCTCGTTGGCGAAGGCATCGACACCATGCTCTTTGTATTCATCGCCTTTTATGGCATTTTCCCAATGGATTTTTTGTGGACCGTCATTCTTTCAAATTATATTTTTAAAACCGGCGTGGAAATCCTCTTCACGCCCCTCACCTACGTTTGCGCAAAAAGGCTCAAAAAGGCGGAAAACGAAGACTATTACGATACCAAAACCGATTTCAACCCATTTAACACTCACGAAGCGTAGCGAAGTGAGCTTTCCCCTCCCCGTATTCTTCGGCATTTTATTAAATCTGCTATATTATTTCCCGTGAACAAAAAATCCGATGCCAAAAATTCGGTGGCCTTGAGTTCGGTTTTCGCGAGCCTCTTTCTTACGTTATTTAAAGGCGCGGTCGGATTGCTCACCGGAAGTTTGGGTATTCTTTCCGAGGCCGCACACTCGGCCCTTGATCTTGGGGCTGCATTACTCACTTTTTTTGCCGTTCGCGTGGGAGACAAACCCGCAGACAAAGACCATCCTTACGGCCACACCAAAGTCGAAAGCGTTTCCGCGCTCATCGAAACCGGCCTGCTTTTCATCACCTGCGTTTGGATTTTTTACGAAGCCATTCAACGTCTCTTTTTTGAAAATGTTGAAGTCACGGTAACCTGGTATGCCTTTGCGGTTGTCGTTCTCTCCATTGGAGTGGATATTTCCCGCTCTCGGGCCCTCAAAAAAGTCGCGAATGAAACCAATAGCCAAGCCCTTGAAGCCGACGCGCTCCATTTCAGTTCCGATATTTGGAGCTCCACCGCAGTCTTAATCGGTCTTATTTTTACAAAATTTAACTTTGGAATCGCGGATTCTATCGCCTCCATCGTTGTGGCCCTATTCACAGCTTATGCCGGTTGGCGCCTTGGAAAAAGAACCATTGATATCTTGATCGATACTGCGCCCGAAGGCCTCACCGAACGCATCAAAGAAATCACAGAAAAGGTGGTGGGTGTGGTGGGGATTGAAAAAATTCGCGTACGCCCTGCCGGCTCTTTTGTTTTTGTGGACATGAGAATTCAAGTCAGCCGAAAACTTCCAATGGGAAAAATTAAAATCATTTGTAAAAACGTAGAAGACGAAATTCAAAAATCAATAAAAGAAGCGGACATCACCATTCACGCCGTGCCCATTTCGCTCAAAACCGAAACTATTGTCGAACAAATTCACCTCATGGCCCTGGATCAAGGCTTGGAAGTTCACGACATCGCAATCCATACTTTGGGCAATAAAAAATACATTCATTTCGACCTCGAAGTCGAAGCCGGCTTTAATCTTGAAGAAGCCCATCAAACCGCTTCAATTTTGGAACAATCCATCCAGGAAGAATTAGGCGGAGAAATTGAAATCAACACGCATATTGAACCTTTTAAACCCCATGCCGTAGGCGGTAAAAAAATAAACGCAAAAGAAGAAGAAAAAATCACAAAACAACTTCTAACGATCGCCAAAACTATCCCCGAAATCCTAGACATTCATGACATCAAAATCCGAGAAGTGGAAAGGAAAATATTCATTTCGTTACACGCGGATTTCCCGGCAAAAACATCTCTCAAAAAAGCACACGACGGCACCGGTCGCCTCGAATATCTTGCACGAACACAAATGCCAAACATTGAACGCGTGGTGGTCCACGCCGAACCGCTTCCCACTCCCTCTTCACTAAAAACCTAACGCAAAAGCCATGAAAGATTCCCTCAAAAAAGGCCTCAGTTTTGGTCTCACTTCCGGAGTCATCACCACTCTCGGTCTCATCATTGGATTAGAATCCAGCACCGAATCCAAATCCATCATCGTGGCAGGATTGCTCACCATCGCCATCGCAGACTCCATGTCCGATGCTATGGGTATTCACATTTCAGAAGAAGCCTCGGGCCAAAAAACATGCAAAGAAGTCTGGGAAGCCACCTTCGCAACTCTGTTTGGGAAACTTTTTTTCACAAGTTCTTTCATCGTCCCTTTCATTCTTTTCGATACCGCACCGGCCCTCATCATCAGCGTATTGTGGGGACTTTTGCTCATTATTCTCATCAGTCTTCTCATGGCAAAAGAACAAAAAATCAAACCGTTTAAAGTCATTCAAGGCCACGTGGCAATCGTGATTCTTGTTATGATTTTAACTCATTTTGTGGGCACTATGATTTCATTTATTTTCAAAACTTAAGATTTTAAGCACGAGACAAAAAAGCGCCGGGGAAAAATTTCATCCAGCGCTTTTAAAATCCTCATAAAACCTTACCCATTTAAACTTATAAAAGTTTAAATGAAGCCAACATGGTATCAACAACCCCTGTGTATTGATCGTGTGTTCCAACTTCACCGGTATAAGTAATGATGTAAGCCATTTCATCCACAATGGCAAACACGGACAACACTTCCACATCGTATCCGGCGAGAGGATAATCCCCCAAGAAATAACCGGCCTCATACTCTCCCAATGTTCGATTCCCCTGCTCGACCAAAACGTATTCCGGCATAGCCGTAGCGATTTGTCCCAATGCGGCGGCAGCATAATCCTCTAAAGTTGTACCCGGGTAAGAAGTCAAATCTTCAGTGGTAAAATTTACATTTTCCGCAAAAACATCTTCCTCGGAAATCGGGCTCATAAAAGAAACATTCACATAAGACGAACTCGTATCCACGGTCCAATCGGACGGATAATCCATTTGGAAACCCAAATCATCGCCCACAAAAATCTGATACCCGGGAGTAACCGAATCCTCCCCTTCATAAGAGGTTGTAGAAGAAACGCCCTGATCCACCGCGCCCTCATTTAAAATCAAATCTTTATCTTTTGTGTTTTGTTTCATAAAAAAAGAAACAAGCACTCCGCCCACAATAACAACCACCGCCACCCCCATTAAAATATTGCGTTTAGCATCTCCTCCGGAAGTAAGGTTGGACGGCAAAATTTTATCGGACATAAAAAAAAATTAAAAACTAAGTGGCTTCAGTCTAGAAGGTTTTAAAAATGTTTCAAGTGGAACAAACTGGTAAAACCATAATCTCCCGGAGTGAACTTATCTTGAACCTTTTCTTCTTGCGCCCTCCCGGGGATTAAAATAAAACTCTCAACCATGGATTCCATCAATAATTGGTAAGATTCCTTTTCCGGAAGTTCATACATGTAAGTAAAAATATAAGCTCTATTTTCCCGCAGAATAAAAAGACTGCGTACTCCGGCTTCTTTCTCATTCACATTATACGTTCCCAATAAAAACCACCCCGCATATTCGCCAAAAAAACTTTCCCCTTGCTCAACAAACGAATACGCCGAATCCCCGTTTAAATAATTTAAAGAACCCACAGCGTACTCCTGCAAAGTGATGTCAGGATATGAGGAAAGATCTTCAATGGCAATACTGGCATTTTCCAATAAAACGTCTTTGGAATTTTCATAAGGACTTGTAAAAAAAGTCCCGGACATGGAAGGCTCAATAACCCAATCTTCGGGATAATCCAACGTGAATCCCCAATAATAATCGGAAAAAGTCATCCATCCATCAACGGTTGAAGACACCGTCGAATAATCGGAAAAATCGTAAGGCACGGACTGAAAAGCAAAATTCCCTCCTCCAACGGTTTGGTTCGAAGAATACGTTGAATCTTGCGACCCATTGTCATAATAATCAAAAACCACCAAAATCCCGCCCGCCGTAAAAGCAACAACCGAAATCCAAAACACACATTTCCAGGAGAGGTATCTCATAGCCATCCTTATATCTTGAATAATATATTCTTTACATAGTTTAACACAGCGTGTCAAACATTCCGGTTGTGCGTTTCTGATGAAATCCGATAGAATCCGTGACGTTGATTAAGGTTCTTTTAAAGAATTAAAAGGTGAGGCGAGAAAAGTCGAGCGCACAGAGGCGCAAACGATTCGGGTCTCGTGGGCCCTGAATCGGCTTGCGACGAAGTTAAGCGAGACTTTTTGAAGCCGAACATCAGCCTGGAAAGGGATCACGGAAGGGGAAACCATCGGTGTCCCCTTCCGATTATGGAGAGGTGGCCGAGTGGCTGAAGGCGCCGCTCTCGAAAAGCGGTATCCCGCCTAGCGGGATCGAGGGTTCGAATCCCTCCCTCTCCGCCAGCGTAGACGAATGGAATCCAAAGCAGCACTTTCGCCGCTTTGGCATGCCCTTTCTGCTGGTTCTAAGCAAAGGTATTCCTTTTCAAGCTCTTTGTAGTGGTCTCCAATAGGTACAAGCCACTCGTGAGGCTGCATTTTTAGCTTCCTGTCGCGGATTGTGAAGATTGAACCGAAACCATTCAGTATGGTTCTACGCCCTTCAAAGTCTTCAAGCTGGAAGTTCTCGGCAGCATAGCTGATAAACTCAAAAGTCTTTTCCGTAAGTTCCAGCCAGTTCTCGGCTCGATGTTCTGTATCTCCCAACTCTTCCTTGAACTTGGCGAGTTTGGCTTGGAGTTGTGTTTTTTGTCGTAAGTATTCCTCGTCATCGATTAAGTTGCGGAAGCGCATCTGGGTAAGAGCGTCGATTTCATTCTGGGTTTTGAGCACGGCGCTGGATTGCATCTCGTGAATCTTGCTGCGCTGCTGGATTTCGCTGTCGTTGTACTTGTTCAACATTTCAATCGCCCAATCCTTAAACTGCGGGAGAATTGTATAACTCGCCATTTCCGCTTTCATAGCTTTTTTGAGTTCTTCCTCTTCAATGGACCGTTGCTTGCAGTTCACATCCTTCTTGCTGTGAGTGCAATGGTAGAAAGTGTACTCCTTGATATCGCCAGTGCTTTTAATGGCTTTCTTCTTGAGTTCAGCCGTAACTGTTCCCTCACACTCTCCGCACACAAGCAGGGGCTTGAAGCAGAAGTCGTACTCTTTGGCTCGTGGATTGCCTTTCTTGCCGAGTAGCCGTTGTACTCTGTCGTACTCTTCCAGCGTGACCATCGGGGTGTGAGTGCCTTTCTCCCAACTGCCATCCTGATGTTTTATTAAGCCAGAGTAAAATCGGTTGGAGAACATTTTATAAATGCCACTTCTGCTTTGAGGCTTACCGCCCATCTTTTTGGTTTGCGGTGTTCGGTAGCCCCATTCGTCGTTGAGCTTTTCTAAAATTTGAGGAGGCGTATAGCTTCCTGTTAGCATCAAATCCCAGCACTTACGGAGTACAGGGAAACGCTTTTTATCTACGCTAATCGTCTTCATGCCCTTGGGGCTGATGTAGTCGTTCAGCCAGCCTTGTGCGGCTCGGTTCGGACGAATACCCATCTGTAGCTTATCTCTTAGCCCTCGCTTCACGTCTTTGCTCAATTTTGCCGAGAAATACTGGGATTGAGAGAGTGCCATCTGAAGCATCATGATTCCCTCGGGTGAGTTGTCGTAGCTGTACGAGCCAAATTTCAAGTCTTTGATGCCACCCGTACGGACCATGTAGGTGATGGTGGCAGCGTCGATTTCATTACGGGAAAGTCTGTCGGGATGCCATGCAATGATGCCGTCCGCTTCACCCGCTTTGATGCGCTCGATCATCTGGTAGAAAACCGTGCGCTCGTAGGGTTTGAAAGCACTTTTGCTCTCCTCCAGTAGCTCAACAATCTTGAGGTGAGGGAAGAGGCTTGATGCCTTTTCCTTCTGGGAATCAATGGAAAGGGCTTGCCTTTCTTCTGACTCCTGCGACTTCCGAGCATAGAGGAAGTATCGGTAGTTTGGATTTTCTTCTTGCATGTTTGCTTGGGGGTAAACACCCAAATAGGGTGGTCCTGAATCGTCCAATCCAACGGCACAAAGCTGTTAGTCTTGGCAGAACCACCCATGATTGGGGGCAAAACAAACACAACTTTGTGCACGAATTGGACGATTGCTTGTATTATACGACTTTCGTTCGAGAAAGTGTAGAGAAACTACTCTTCCGCCTTGAGTGCCTTTGCGAGGGCTTTGATGTCCGACTGGGTAAGTGAAAACTTCCCTTCCACCTCTCTCTCGCCCACCTTGATATTCTTCACGATATCGATCTGGCGTTCCTCTTCAATATGCCCGTAGCCGTAGGAGCCGAACGTAGTCCCCGTGTTCTCATGCCCGAGGTTTTGGCTGATGGCTTTCTTCTCTTCTTCGGTGAGTCGAGTCTTGGCGAACTCTTTGACCACCAAGTGCCTGAAAGTGTGCGGATGATAATAGGGAATTTCAGCGTCGAGGAATCGTTTCTGGAAAATTTTGCGAACCGAGTTGGAACTATTCCAAAAGATGGGTCCAACCTCCCCTGTGTTGTAGTAGGAAATGTTTTCCTCCCCATTCTCTACCACTGCTTGAGGAAAAATGGGGTCATCGGGCTTGAAGCCTTTTTTGCCCTTCAAATATGTGTACCAGCTCAAAAAGTATTGAACCGCCTGTTCGTACTCGATGGGGAAGAAGGTTGTTACAATGCGTTTTGAAAACTTGGTCTTCACCCCAAAGCGTGGGTCTTGATCTACTGTTAGAGTCTTTTCGTCGAAGGCTTTCATGGGTAGACTATAAACAGCAGAAATGCGTGCACCCGTAAGAAGAGTGAAACAAATCAAGGCTCGGTCTCGCTGGTCCACCTCCGTTTGAACATCTATCGCCTCAATCACTTTGATAACATCTTCAATAGGAGGAATGGTTCGCTTGTTGGGTTGAATTGCCATACGGGTTTCCTTCTTCGAGAGACACAGATACTCCACAACAGTAGAATTGACTTTGGACTTGTAATGCGGCTGCATAGAAAGCCACTCAAAGAAAAGTCGAAGGCGGCGCAGCACATGGTAGCGGTACACGAGTGAGAGGGGCTCTCCATCACGGTTGGTTCGACTGGCGAGCCAATCCTTAAAACTTGTGACTTGCTGCTTTCCGAATCCCGAGAAATCCTTGTTCTCAAGGGACTCCTGCCAAAGGAGCACTGCTCGTTCATGAGCATCTATGGAATCTTTGGAGAAGCCTTTGACTTCTTTTAGGTAGATGAAGAATTGTTTCTTCATGACCTCGTTTTGGAACGATTTTTTCATGGTGAAAAGTTTTTATTGGCTAAAGTGCTGAATTAGGACATTTAGACGAGACTGAAAGGAATCACTTAATCCCTTTGAGTTCCCCCTAGAGGAAACGGGCTATATTGCCTCCACACTCTTTACATATTCCACAAAGCATTTTTTGCTCCCTATCCGCTTTGCCGATTTTTTTACCAGTTTTTTCAACCTTTTCACTGCCCCGTCGTGCGATGACGGCTTTCCTACACGAGAAGCAATAAAACTCATTGAGTTGAAGCTTTACCTGTACCGCATCGCGCTGCGATTGTATGAAGGCTTTGAGGTCGTACCCCATAATAAGGCGTAGCTTTTGATGAAAGTCCAGTAATGGCAGTCCTTCCTGAATCCATCGGAGGACGGTTTTCCTGTTAACCTCCAGTAAAATGCTTACCTCCTTCGTGCTATACGCCGTTTTCGCTCGAATTTTTGACAGATTGTATTTCATGGCTTGTTCGGATTAAAATCTAGTATTGATAATTGCCTTATGGAGGGCTTAGGCAGGGGACGGTAAACGAGCTTCATCATTTCCAGAAGAAGGATGGCTTTGCCTTGAGCTTCTTCTTGGCTGATTTCAGCGTGGAAGCTGTCTTTCCATAGCTGCCTAAACCTCTCCAAATCTTGTGGTTCGATTTTCATCTCACACTTGGTTGGGTGATTGTGGCAAGCACTCTTGGTACACGTTCAGAAGTGACCTTGCGTTAAGGAAAAGCTTGTCTTCCCAGTAAAGTTCGACCGCCTCTCGCAACTGCTTTGACCCATGAAATGTGAAGTAAACCTTTTTGGCGTTGGCATGGGTACAACTTTGAAGCCTGAATCCTTTGACGATCAATGCGCTCGCAAGTGCTCGATCATACGTTACGAATGGCAGACTGTAATTTGGTGCTGACATAGTTTGATTGGTTAGGAATTTGAGGGTTCCCAATACGTATTGAGTTCGTCGTGTACTTTTGGGCACGACGAAAAAGTAAGCTTACAGTGAAAGCTTACTTAAACATGAACCCGAAGTCGGTCTTGAAATTATATTAAAAGTCTCAAAAAAGTCTTGAGCCTAGGTTGGATTTCGCATGATGTAACTATTTTCTCCTCGTTCGTTCTTCGTAGATTTCAGGATTTGATCGATTATTTCGGGTTTTTCTGCCTCCTTCTTGATGTTCCTTTTCATCTTGTGGCAAATCTTACTTTCACTATCAGCATACTCTTGCCTCGTTTTTTTGTACATATGACTTACCAAACTATGATGCGACTGTGGCAAATTGAAATTACCCCAAAGAGCTTGAGTGAAATGAAACTCTGGAGTTGAAAGGGTGACATTTGTAATATATCTCCCATTCACAAAAAGATCACCATTTTTCTCATCAAAATAAACATTTCGGAATCCGCTTGTGAGTTGGTTTTCAAATACCTTTTTATTGAACTGCATAGCTCCTGATTTCAAATCCGCCAAATGTTTGGCTTCAATAAGCAGCAACTCTTGCTCAACTTCTTTGGCTGACTCTTGTTTGCAGGTCACAATTACGTAACGTCGGAAATTCGCTGGTTGTTTTTCGATGAACTCAACAACCTTTCCGAAATCCTTCCCGCAGAAAAAATAACACATGTGATGTGTGTCATCCCGAGTGAATGTTCCCACTTGCCACATTCCCTCTACCCCTAAAACCTCCACTTGATCCGTCATCCCAAGTTTGAAAGCCATTTGTTGAAGAAAGGTTTGTGCATCAAAAATCCATGTTCTAATCTCATGTGACTCTAAATAATTACGGGTAGAATCACTAACACAAAAGGCATAAGGCTTTTCGCCATCGCATTTTACGGGTATGGGATGTGGATCATCACAGCTTCTACAAATAACGTGAGTTAAATCTCCGCCACGTTTTAGTAAGCCCAAATTCTTCAACTCCTCAAAATCATCTTGAATGAGTGACTTAAGTATATCTGATTCTTTGAAGAATTTCCGACATAGATGTAGTTGGCGTAAAAACAGAGAAAAGGATTTTTGCATCAGTAGAAAATAAGCCCCCATTTTTTGAGCAACTGATAGACAACCACATCAACTTCTCGTTGCTTCAAGTTACATCCGTCGGGGTGAGTAATAGTGGTAGTAACCCTTCTCTGTCTGCCTTCTTCAGCCCTCTTAAAAATAACCTTAATTTTGAATTGTGTGATTTCGAACTCATTCAAGTCAACATCCCTTTTTCGTAAAGCTTCAAGCATCGGCTCTACTCCAGTTCTCCCGTCTTCTGGAATAATATCTATTGAAAGACGTGTATAATCCTCCTTGTGAGTAAACTTCAAGCCGTTCAACGTCACGCCCTCTACTTTATCTTGCGCTGTGAGGGGAAACGTAAGTGTGCTCAAATTTTGGACCTTATCAAAATCAAAACGAGGTGTTTTTGCAAAGTCCTTGGGGTCTTTTTTCAAAAAGTGCTCGATGAAAATATTTTGTAACTCTTTCACTCTCGATTTTCCCCCCTGCGCCTTTACTTCCAAAACCCCTTCCATGGGTCTGTAAAGGAAATTTAATGGAAAAACTGGTTTGCGCGGTTTTTTATTATTGAGGTTTTCATTTTTTTCTTCAAATTCTATATCAGTTGTAAATACATCCTGAACATGGGCGGTAAAAATTACTCGATCCCCTTTATCGTTATATCGAATTTTGATTTTTTTCCCCTTATATTCTTGGCTGTAAAGTTCTTTCAAGGCTTTTTTGAAATCCTCAATGTTTCCAACGAACTGATTCAGTGGGACGGGAACCGTTTTTCTCCCCCTCCAACCTTGTTTCATATCCAGACTATACGAGTCAAATGTCTCATAAAATAAGTCTTTGTGGTAGAGATAGAAGTACATGGCTTCCTGATTCATAAATTTGAACTCATCGACAGTCTCTTGGCTCAAAGGAGTTCCCTTTTCTCTTAACCTGTTACACAAGTATGCACAAGCTTCTATTGTACTCATTGAGTCAATGTCATCAATGTCCATCAAAAAAACACCTTGTTTCTTATCATCCTCCTTCTCGATCAAACTTAGGGCATGGATCGCATACTGTTCCCAATTTTCCCAGTCATTTTTCAGCTCCAAGGTGATGTCATGACGCTTAGCATATTCAATCAGCATGGGTGGGCTAATTTTCATGAGAAAACTGATGGGGTCAAAACTGGACGTGGACATAAAAATTTGAAGAAATTGTATACTTATGTTAACTTATGGATAGATAAAAATCAATCCATGCAATCTGAAAACTTGCCAGAAATTCTTACTTTAAAACAAGCCTCTGAACTCTTGAATTGCCATCCGAATACACTAAGAAAATGGGAGAGACAGGGCGTGATTACGTGTTTTAGATTTGGGGTACGGAGAGATAGACGATTCATGCGGGAAGACCTCTTGAAACTGCTTAAAAGCCACTAAGGTTACTTAAATTTTAACAATTCCCAAAGAGGCACCCCAAAGCCTTTTGCAAGTCCTTGAAGTTTTCCGAGGCTCAAATTCGGAGGCTTTTTGCCTTCGATTCTTTGAATATATTTCAAGCTGATCTCCGACCGTCCAGCCAACTCTTCTTGAGTGAGGTTTCGATTGATGCGGAGATTTCGCATATATTCTCCAAACTGATGTGCGATGTCTTTTTCCACAAAATTATTTTCCTCGCAACACCTTCTATTGAGAACCAACGATTGATGGTGTACAGTTCCTCCCAAAAGTAGCCTTGTAAATAATCGCCTATGCCAAGTTTTCACTTTAAAGGGAAAGCATTCCTTCAAAATTATCACCATTCGGTGAAATTCCATAAGCTAACCCCCATGGAGGACAAAGGCACAATCAAAAAGCCTAGCCTAAGCGACAACTTACTCGTTCAAGGTGATAACTTGAAGGTTCTCAAAGCACTCCTTCCCACTCATGCTGGCAAAGTGAAGTGCATCTACATCGACCCGCCTTACAACACGGGAAAAGAAAATTGGGTGTACAACGACAATGTAGCTTCACCAATGATCCAAGAGTGGCTGGGTAAAGTTGTGGCTAAGGACGACCTAACGCGGCATGACAAATGGTGTTGCATGATGTACCCACGACTCACCCTCCTTAGGGAATTTCTGAAACCTGACGGAGTGATTTTCGTTAGCATAGACAGTAATGAAATCCACCATCTGCGCATGATGATGGACGAAATTTTTGGTGAAGAGAATTTTATTGCCATAGTCCCACGAGAAATGAAGAAAGGGGCGAATCGAGGCACACATTTTGCTCCAGCAGTAGATTATGTCCTTTGTTATGCCAAAAACATTGAGTCGGTTCCCGAGTTTTTCATGCCTCTTGATGAAGAGTACATCAATTCTTTCAAATACGATGACGACGATGGACGTGGCAAATACAAAAAAGTGGCACTATATGAACCGACACTCGATTACTACAAAAATTGTCGGTATGAAATAACCTGTCCCGATGGTTCAAAAATCACAACTCCAGAACGAAAGTCTTTCAGGTGTAATAAAGAAAGTTTCGAGAGGCTTTTTGCTGAGAACTCAATCATTATTGAGGAAAAGCCCAGCAAATTGATTGATAAAAATGACAAGCCAACGAAGTGGAATGTTTACACAAAACTCTTTCTTAACGCAATGAAAGAGAAGGGGCGCAGACCATCCGATATAGTTCTCAATAAAATCAATGCCAAAGGAACAAAGGTTTTAACTGATTTGGGGCTAAACTTTAATTTTTCCAAACCAGTTGAATTGATAGCCTTTCTGCTCTCAATTATTGAAAATCCAAACAATGACAATAAGGAGGACACTATAATTCTCGATTCATTTGCAGGTTCAGGAACTACCGCTCACGCGGTCCTTGCTTTGAATAAGGAAGACGGCGGGAATCGTAAATTCATTTTGGTGGAGTGTGAAGACTATGCGGATAAAATTACGGGGGAGCGGATTCGTAGAGTCATCAAGGGCGTGCCAGATGCAAAAGATGAAGCTCTTCAAAAAGGTCTTGGCGGTTCGTTTTCATACTACAAACTCGGCAAAGAACTTGAGGTGGACAAGATTCTTGAAGGCACAGACTTACCCAGCTATGAAGAGCTGGCACGCTATGCTTTATTCACCGCCACAGGAGAAAATTGGAAGGAGTCCAAAATGAAGCAGGATGAGTACTACATCGGTTCATCTAGCACCTTTGAGGTATACATGCTCTACGCTCCCGACAAAAAAAAGCTTAAGGAGCTGGCTCTTAATTTGGACTTTGCCATAAAATCTCAAAAACGCTTCCCGAACAAACAGAAGCTCATTTTTGCTCCCGCCTGTTTCATGGAAGAGTACCACCTCAAAGAATACGGCATCCGTTTTGCTCAACTCCCTTTTGAAATTTATCGAATGGCTGAATAAAAATGCTTCTTCTCAAGGAATACCAGATCAACGCCAAGACTAGGATGGAGCTGTATTTCAAACAGCTCTCATTCCATCAGGAAAAAATGCAAAGCCTCCCCGAGGATGTAGTCAAAGAGCTGGGTGTCGACTACAACTGGGCGGAAAAAGCATGGCTGAATTTGTTCCCTCAAGGCACAGAAAACAGTTCCTACCAAAACAAAAAGACGGGGCATGACAAACATTGTCCTAATTTCTGCCTTAAAATCCCCACAGGGGGCGGGAAGACGCTCATGGCAACCTATGCCATAGAACTGTATTTGGAGCAGCTTAGAAAACAAAAAACGGGCTTTGTGCTTTGGGTTGTGCCAAGCGAGCAGATTTACAGCCAAACTTTGAATGCCTTGAAGGACCGCTCTCACCCTTACCGAGAGCGACTGGATTCCATTTCTGGACATCGGGTAAAGATCGTGACGAAAACAGATCGTTTTTCGCCGAATGACGTGAAAGAAAACTTGGTGGTCCTTGTGATGATGCTGCAATCTTTTTCGAGGGACTCGATGAAAAAGGGTGAGCTCAAGTTCTTTCAAGACAATGGCAAGTTTGAGGAGTTCTTTCCTCTTGAAACGAATCAAGAAAGGCAGAGAGAACTCTACGAAGCCTTCCCCAACTTAGACCTTGAAAATAACTTTAACAGCCTGCTCGGTGGCAAAGTGAAAACTTCCTTTGGGAACGTGGTCAAAATTCTTGAACCACTCATCATTTTGGATGAAGGACACAAGGCAAAAACGGAGATTGCGGGTGAAGCCATCAAGGAATGTAATCCGTCACTTGTATGCGAGTTGACCGCCACACCAACCGAAGAAGCCAATGTACTGTTTTCCGTGGCGGGGCGTGAGCTTGAGCAGGAAGACATGATTAAACTGGATCTCAATCTAATTGAAAAGGACACGGTGGAATGGAAGAACCTTCTAAACTATGCAGCCGAGCACCTCGACATGCTACAAAAAAAGGCTTCCACCTACCAAAAAGAAACAGGAATTTACATCCGCCCCATCAGTTTGATTCAGGTGGAAGCAACAGGGAAAGACCAACGGAAGGAGGGCAAAATTCACGCCGAAGATGTGAGAGATCACCTGATTTCTACTGGGCAAATTCAGCCTGACGAAATTCGAGTGAAGAGCAGCTCCCTCAATGAGTTGGAAAACGAAGACCTGCTCTCTTCCAAATCTCCAGTGCGTTTCATCATCACTAAACAGGCTTTACAAGAAGGCTGGGACTGCCCCTTTGCATACTCCCTTGTGGTGCTTGGCGGGTCCAGCTCCAAACGTGCGCTCACACAGCTTGTGGGGCGCGTTTTACGCCAGCCATACGCCCGAAAAACCAAGATGAAAGAGCTGGATGAAAGTTATGTTTTTTGTTTGAGAGATTCTTCCAAGGACTTGGTGAAAGCCATACGAGGCGGTTTTGAATACGACGGCATGGGAGACCTGACGGCTCGTATTGCAAGCACGAGCAAGAAGACCGACCCCGATTTAGGAGAACGAAAAGAACAAGTAGTACGGAAGCAGTATGAACCCACTCTCGTCGAGTTTTGTTTGCCTGCGTTTGTGGTGCAAGACCCCACTTCTGACGATGGCAATCGTATTGTTGACCCCACTTTGGACATCACTCCTCATCTCGATTTTGAAGATGTGGACCTTTCGCCCCTTGAGAGCATCCACCTCAACAAGGAAGGCAAAGGACTTGAGAAAACGGTAGCAATCGGATTCAGCCGTGAAATTGCGGAAGATACCGAAGAGTTTCTTGAAATCGTTGAAATGAGGAAGCGAGTCTCTATGCGGTCCACCTTGCGGAAGAGCTTCTGGGTGCAGAACATTCTTGAGTACGTCCCGAACCCTTGGAAGGCGCATGAACTGGTAGACAGGGCTTTGACCTTGCTCCGAAACAAGTTCTCGCTTGAAGATATAGAAAATAATCAGGTATTTTTGCTGGATGAACTACGGAAGATTTTAGGAGGAGCTGGGCAGAGCGTAGGAGAAGTAGACCGACTGGCTCGCAAGGTGTTTATGGACCGCATGAAAAGTGACGAAATTCGCTTCATACCAAAATTTAACTTCAAGAAGGTTCTCACCCCCGAGTATTACTTTGAAAAAGAGGCTAGACGTAGCATGACCGTGAAGAAAAGCCTTTTTGAACCCGTGATTGACGACGGCTTGAATGAACTTGAAGACAAGGCGGTTTGGCGTATGGAGGACGGCAAAGACACCTACTGGTGGTACAGAAACAAAGCCAAAAAGGACTTCTTTTTGGTGGCGTGGCGAAAGAACCGTTTCTACCCCGATTTCATCCTAACCCTGCAAGAAAATAGCCAGAACAGTTTCGACAAAATCTTCTTGATTGAAACTAAGGGAGGGCATCTTTTAGGAAACACCGACACGGAGTATAAGCGTGAGCTGACGGAACTTTATCAAAGGGTAGTACAGAAGAGCTGGTCCAGCCACGAGGCGTTTCCCATTGAACCAAAAAAGACTTTCTTCAAATTCGTGGAAGAAGCCAACCTTGAAAATGAGATGAACGAAATTTTTGCTTAACCCAACAGTTCATGCACCTGCCAATCAAGCCACTTTTGCAGCTTTGGACCGCCATGTTTGGCAATCACTCCGTGGTAACTGGGGACGTTTTTCAGGTTCAAACGATCTACAATGCGAACTTTATTCCTTTTGGAGAGCCTTCTGCCCGAAGACCACAACTCTACACCAAGAAATTTAAGACCCTGACTTGCTTTCACCAAAACGTTGTTTCTCGAGTGAAGAGTGAGCTTCAATTCGGCGGCTAAAAAGGTTGTAGTGGCTTTCTTCATATCCTCTAATTTTCCCAAATCCATTTCAAACAAAAGAAAATCATCGCCGTAACGAAGGTATGCCTTGGGTTGAAGCGTATGCTTTACAAAGCGGTCCAGTTCGTTGAGGTAAATGTTGGAGAAAATTTGGCTGGTGAGGTTGCCGATTGGCATACCCACGCCTACACAGGAAGATTGGTAACTTTTGAGAATTTCACGGATGAGGAGCATGGCTTTGCGGTCTTTTACACGCCTCTTGAGGAGTTCAAACAATACTTTCTGGTCTACATTGTCGAAAAACTTCTGCACGTCGGCTCGCCAAACATAAGCACGAGGATAGGCTTTGAGAAACTGTTGGGTTCGCTGAATGGCAGCAAGCAGCCCTTTGCCCCTCCTACAAGACCAAGCATCGTAAATGAAGGTCTTGTCCCAAATAGGGATAAGGTAGTTATAAAGGAGGCGATGAACCACTCGATCTCTCACCGAGGATACCGAAATCTCGCGCCGTTTATTGTCGCAGACCACAAAAGACCTGTACGGACCATGTTTATAGATTCCGTTGTTCAGGTCTTGATAAAGTTCAAACAAGCGTACCTCCAGATAATACTGAAATTCGTGCATCTCTTCGCTCATGCGCTTCCCTTTGCGAAATTCAAACCAAGCATTCCATATACTTCCTAACCCCAAATCTATGAGTTCACTTCCCATCATCAATAAAAGTTATGAGCTATACAAGCAGTTTACAGACGTGAACGACCACCTGATGAAACGGTGGCGCTTGAGCCTTGGCACAAGCATTGAAGAGAGCATTCTCACGTTGCTTGAGCAGCTTATAATGACTAAAAATGCTCCTAAACCTATGAAGGCTGCCATGCTTTTGAAAGCGAGCGGCACTTTGGAGGTGCTAACCCTAAAAATACGCCTTCTGCTTGAAAAAAAGCTGGTGAATGAAACTTGTGTATTCCAACTGCAAGCACAAACCCAAGAAATCGGTAGAATGCTTGGAGGATGGCTCAAGTCCTCACAAAGCCAGTAGACCCTTATCCAGAGCACCGCGCCACGATTATCATTCCGATTGTTAGCATTGTCATTATTGACGTTCGTCTTCTGATTATTAGGATTGAAATTCACGACACGCACATTCGCGTTGCACTCTTGTTGATGAAGCCCATCCATTTTGAAGATGCAGTCGCAACCACATCTCTATTTTTCAGCCCAAGGAAGGGCTAAGCTTCACTCAAACCTAAGGGGCTACTACTTTTTTAATACTCTTTCGAGACTTCTTTTTTCATGCAAAGCCTGTTTTTGAAAGAGCACGTCACGGTAGCTTGCTCCGAAGCAAGTGGCTATTCACCGTCCACCTACGATTGTACCTGTTTTAGGGCAAAAGAAAAGACCGCCTGACGGCGGTCTTTTGAAAGGTAAAGTTTAAGGAAAAATAAAGCTCAAAGATCAAATTTAGCCCCTTAGCCAGAGCACCGCGCCACGACGATCAACCCGATTGCGAGCATAGTCACTAGTGACGCTCGCCTCCTGAGCATTAGGATCGAAATCCACGACACGCACAAACGCGCTATCAGGTGTATTATCTGGACATTTAAGCATAGAACTGCGCCATTCTCTATCTTGAGGGTTTCTTGTAACAGGACTTTCAACATAATTGCCACCCATCACCACATCCGAAGCGGCAACAAGTCCTTTTTTCTCATAATTGGGTGAATCTGCTGGTACACAGTAACCATTTGCTTCTACACCCCGAACGATTTCAACAGCTTTCGCATACTGTCTACCTTCTTGTGCTGAAACATATTGCTCGACTTCTGCGTGAGGTAAAAGGACAGATTGTCCTTCCTTCGTAATCACAACGTTCACGATTTCTCGGCTTCGCTGTCTGATTGCTAGAGTCCCGTCTGCATGCACACCAATGAAACAAGCCCCTTCTGGCATAGCTGCTGCTTTTTTAAGAAGGTCAGCTCCATTAGCACGTAGTCTTGCCTCAAGGGTCTCCCACTTTTGCCCAGCCGTTTTATCAGCTTTGAGTGCCTTTGTGTAATCTTCTAGAGTTGCTTCGTCGTCGATCTTAACAATCCCTCGATCAAAGTCTTTACGAAGTTGCTCAAGACAGGCGGTTAAGCGTTCATCAAGTTGTTCTGAGTTTTCTGCGGGGTTCGGTGCTTCTACAGGCACTTCCTTAGGTGTAGGAATCCCATCTGAATTTTCATCAGCTTGCGCATTGATAGCTTGCCGAGCACGTAGTACTTCTATCATGTCTTTTATTAAAGCCATTCCATCCTCTCCTAAATCTTCAAGTTTAGTTACGCCTGGATTCGCAAGCCCAGCTTCTAGCTTTTCGAGTGTCCCTTGTTGTACTACTGGTTGTCCTTCCTTTTGCACGTCATCATTATCAGGAGCGATCTCTATGGCTCTCGCCCTTGGGCTTGGCCTTAAATTATATTCCATCCTTACCCCCATTGATGAATGGGAGGAAGTTAAAAAAGGCAACATTGGAGTGGCGATAACGATCGCAGCCGTAATTATTGGTTTTAGTATTGTGATCGGCTTAACCATCAATTGAAAATGAAAAAAATATTTATATTTTTCACGCTTTTAATGTTCATCCCAACCGTTTCCGCTCATCCGGGAAGAACCGACAGTAAGGGGGGACATACTTGCAAAACAAATTGTGCAAAATGGGGGTTGGAACAAGGCGAATATCATTATCACAATCAAGAAGAAAAAACCGCTCCGACCGTAAAAGAAGAGGCTAAAAATGAAGCCCGAGACACGGCAAAATAAAAACCACCCAACCCACTTGACTTCCATTAAAAAAGTAGTTATATTGCGCTCTCGGTCATGCTTCTAAGAAACTTTGCCGACACGCTGCGTCACGAAAACTAAAAGACTTTTGGGGCGCCCCCTTTTCACCCCTTAAGTTTATTTTAAAATGCCCCCATTCAACAATCATCGTCGTTTCAATAATAAATCCTCAAACAGTCGAGGCTCCTTTTTTCGTCCAAGGAACAAATCCGCAGGGAAAAAAATGCGAGGCGAACACATTGATGTTTCTCGATTTATAAAAAAATCATCCCCCTTCAAAATAGCAACCCCGCCCATCATTGAACATACATTCGCCGATTTTGGATTTTGCCCTCAATTACAAAAAAACTTGGAAACTCGAGAATATCTCACTCCAACACCGATTCAAGACCAATCCATTGAACACACCATGCAGGGCCGGGATCTCATCGGACTCGCCAACACCGGGACCGGAAAAACAGCCGCCTTTTTACTCCCCATGATCCATAAATGTTTCCGAGACAGAGATCAAAAAGTATTAATCATCGCTCCCACCCGAGAGCTCGCCATTCAAATCGATGATGAATTTCAAAAATTCACAGGTTCTCTCAATCTTTATTCCGCCATTTGCGTGGGAGGCTCTCCGATTCATCTTCAAATAAAACAATTAAGACGTCGTCCTCATTTTGTCATCGGAACCCCCGGTCGACTCAATGATCTTAAAAAACGAGGCCTGATTCATTTTTCCGTATTCCAAAATATCATTCTCGACGAAATCGACCGCATGTTGGACATGGGTTTTGTGGAAGAAATCAAACGCATGCTCGCAGAAATGCCCAAGCAAAGACAATCTTTGTTTTTCTCGGCCACTATGCCTCCAAAAATCAAAGCCTTAGCTCAACAATTTCTCGTCGATCCGATAACGATTAAAGTCTCCAACGGAGAAGCGGCCGGAAACATCGACCAAGACGTTATACGTGTAAATAAATACGCCAAATTCGACAAATTAAAAGACTTACTCGGCACCGATGATCTCAAAAAAGTCCTCATTTTCTCAGAAACCAAACGAGACGTGGAACGATTGACTGAAGATTTGACTCGAGACGGATTCAAGGCCGACTCCATTCATGGGGACAAACGCCAACGAGAACGGGAACGAGCGCTTTGGAAATTCAAAGAAAATCACGTACAAATCCTGGTGGCCACCGATGTGGCGGCACGAGGCCTGGACATCAACAACGTAACGCACGTCATCAACTACACAATCCCTCAAACCTACGACGACTACATCCATCGCATTGGCCGAACCGGCAGATGCGACAAAAAAGGATTCGCCTTAACCTTTGTGGAAAGCTATTAAAAACCGGGCCTTTATATTCCAAAATTATTTTATTCTTTAATCTTTTTTATTTATGAAAAAAATAATTTATTTTTTGGCAGGAGCTATCACCTGCTTTAGCCTTACGGCTTTTGCTTCTTCCGGTTTTACGGATGAAGCCGATTTTGCGGACTGGTTTTCGGATTCCGTAGCAAGGATGCAATTCAACGGGATCATGACCGGCTATCCGGACGGATCATTTATGCCCGAGGATAATGTCAACCGCGCACAACTGGCCGTTATCCTGGATCGCTATTCGACAACCATTGTGGGAGAAGAATTGTTGATGGAAACTCCGATATGCACCATGGAAGTGGTCAAAGGTATTGAAATCACAGTCATGGACCAAGAAGGAAATCGAGTGAGCAACGCCACGGTTCAAACGGAAGATGAGCTTGTGTTGACCGAAGAATCGGATGGGGATTATGTGATGTATGAAGGCGAAGAAGGATATTATGACATCACCATCGAAAAATTCGGATATAGAACTTATACGGAAACCATTAAATTGGAACGAGAGACTTGCCATGCCATAACTCAGCATAGGACGATCACGTTAATCGAAACTCTCCCAATTCTTTAGTGGTAACCCACGGGCTTATGCCCTGGGCCCTCACTTCGATTATGATATTAAATTTTTGAACTTTATTTAATTTAAGGTTTCTTTTCAAAAAATTTTCTTGTATTTTACAAACATTCCTTAACTTTTTTATATGAAAAAATCGTCTCTCCCCCTGTGGGTCGGCGCCATCACGCTGCTTCTTTTGAGTGGCTGTATCAAAATGGACGTCCAACAAACCATCAATACCGATAAAACGTCTCATATTGAGGTCATTTATGATGCCTCTGAATTGGTTTCCTATATGACAAGCATGGAAGATAGCTTTTCCGAAGATTCCACAACAACGGAGGAAACCACAGTGACTGACGACACCACGGTCACGGACGAAACGACCCCCTCAGAGCCCCTAACCACCGATGAAATCACAGTCACGGACGATACCGCCGTCACCACCGACTCCAACGCTGATTTATTAACCGGCTTTGATGAAGCGTGCGACACTTTCTTGGCGGAGACCACCTGGACCAATCCAACTTGCGTTGCGGAAGAATATGTTTTCACGATGGCTGGAGATATTTCCTTGCTCGAAGACCCCTCTCTCACCACAAACAAAACGCCAGCCGGAACCGTTTATCGCTATGATCTTAAAAACCTTTTCATTCAGCTCAGTGCGGTGGGGATGTCCCAAGACCAAGATTTTTCAGACGCCGCACTCCAGGAACAAAAACAATACGCCGATATGTCCGGAATCACATTGACCTACACCCTCACTATGCCGGGCACGATCACTAAATCCGACGTGGGAACGATTTCCGAAGACGCAACATCCGTCAGCATCAATCTGTTTGACATGGCCGGAATGGAAACCGCTTACGTGGAATCCACGGTCAAAGGAACGCCCTGGCTTTATATCGGAGGAGGCATTCTTCTGTTAGTGGTTATCGCCGGAGGCGTGATGATGATGAAAGGGAAAAAGAAACCCACCCCAACGGTTTAGGTTAAATACAAGACCCAACGACAAAACACTAAAAAAGCCGGGCTCATTGCTCGGCTTTTTTTGCGTTTAAATAATAAATGGGACGCCCTTCAGCCAAATATTTTTTTTCATAAAAAGTTTGAATTCCTTTAAGCAAACCTTCATCGCCCCGAGATAAATGAGTCGCGTAAAGATCGTGAATTTCTTGTTGTATGTTCCAATTTTCGGCCTTCAAAATTTCAAGTGCGTACTCAAAAAACCCAAGATGATCGGTTTTTAAATGCACCACGCCTTGCGGTTTTAAAATCGATTGATAAAGCGCTAAAAAGCGCGAAGAAATCAACCGTTTACACCACTCGGATTTACGTGGACGAGGGTCTGGAAACGTCACCCAAATTTCATCAACTTCGTTGGGCTTAAAATAATGAGCCAGATCCTCCACTCGCCCTCGCAAAAAAGCGACATTGGATAATTTTTCATCAAACGATTGCTTGGCCCCATGCCACAATCGCGCTCCTTTCATATCCATGCCAACGAAATTTTTCTCGGGAAAAGCACGCGCCAAAGCCATCGTATAATCCCCTCGCCCGCACCCCACTTCCAACACGATCGGATGTCCATTATTGAAATGATCGGGAAAATCCACCGTCATCCGCTGTTGCCCCGATGAGTAATTTTGCTCATACACATGCGGGAAACTTTTCATCTCCGCAAAATGGTGAAGTTTCTTACGTGACATAAATTCATGCTATCATAAAGCGGCTTTGTTAAAAGTGTTATATGGATATAGAACTCACAAAAAATAAAAAAGCCTACTTTGACTACGAGGTCGTGGACACCTACGACGCCGGCATTGTTTTAAAAGGGTACGAAGCCAAATCGATTCGTGCCGGAAAAATGCAACTCAAAGGCGGATTTATTTCTTTTCGAAACGAAGAAGCCTGGATGGAAAATGTCCTGATTTCGCCATACCAACCCAAAAATCAACCCGAAGAAAGTGGCCAACGCAGATTAAAACTCTTGCTTCAAAAAAAACAAATCCTTAAAATAATCAACCAGTCGGAGGAAGCCGGGATGACAGTGATCCCACTCAAGGCCATTGTTAAGGATCATCGCATCAAAATCGTGATCGGACTCTGCCGAGGAAAGAAAAAATTCGACAAACGCGAAAGTATCAAAAAACGCGAACTCGACCGCAGTACCAGGCATCAATTTAAAACTAGATAACATGGAAAAAACCTATAAAAATCTCATCAAAGGCCTGCGCAGTTATTTTAAAAAGGCCGGATTTCACAAAGCCGTGGTTGGGCTGAGTGGAGGGATCGACTCCGCCGTCACCCTAAAACTGGCGGTGGACGCGCTGGGTTCCGCCAATGTAACAGGCCTTATCTTGCCTGAATTGGGCCTCAGCTCCGAAGAAAACATCATTCACGCCAAACGCCTCGCCGAAACCCTTGAAGTTAAATATTATTATCAACCCATCAACTCAACATTTATAGATTTCAATATTGCACCATGGAAACCCACTCGCCTCGCAAAAATGAACACCAAAGCACGTATTCGTGCAATTTTTCTCTACAATTTCGCCAACACGCACAATGCGCTTGTGCTCGGCACTTCGAATAAAAGTGAAATCTTGCTGGGATATGGAACCAAATACGGAGATCTTGCCGCAGACATTGAGGTCATCGGAAATCTTTATAAAACCCAAGTCTACGCTCTCGCCGAATATCTCGGTATCCCCCAAGCCATCATTGAAAAAAAGCCCACCGCCGAACTTGAAACCGGTCAAACCGACGAAGGGGAACTCGGGGCCACCTACCGCGTCCTCGATGAAATTCTCAAAAAACTTCAACGCAAAAACAAACCCGAAGAATTGATTGAAGCCGGATACCCCCGCGCGCTCATTGAACAAATCATCAAACGCATCAAGGCCAACGCACACAAACGAGAAATGCCTCCTTGCCTAAATTTATAAATTTTTATATGTCCACCGCCCTTTTCATCGGCCGATTCCAACCCTTTCATCTCGGACATTTGAGCGTGGTTAAAACCATTCTTCAAAACCATGATTTTTTAATCATCGGCATTGGAAGCGCGGAAGAAAGCCGAACTTCGCAAAATCCCTTCACTGCAAGTGAACGCTGGAGCATGATCTCCTCCACCCTCGACGCTGAAAAAATCCCCCGTAAAAAATACACTCTCATCCCCATTCGCGACATCAACAATCCCGGCCATTGGGTAAAGCACGTCGAGAATCTTGTCCCTCCCTTTGACTGCATTTACACCGGCTCTCCCCTCGTAAAAAAACTTTTTAAAAAACATAAAAAATACAAAATTATACCCGTAAAAATACTCAAAGGCATCACCGCCACTCAAGTCCGAAACGCGCTCGAAAAAAATAAAAAATGGCAATCGTTTCTTCCTCCTGCGGTAGCAAAATTTTTACAAAAAAACGTAAAAAATGTTTAGAGTTTCTTCATAGAGATGCGCTATATTAAACCGTGCATAATATAATTTAATTTTTCTCATGTTTGTAAATCCTCTCATCTTTCGCGCCTACGACATCCGAGGCATCGCACACAAACCCGCCTCTGATAAACCCGTAGACCTCACCCCCGAAACCGCGGAAATCATCGGCAAAGCCACCGGTACCTATTACCTCACTCACTATGGAAAAAATCTGGCCGTGGGAGGAGACAATCGCCTAAGCACTCCGGAACTCAAAGAAGCTTTTATTAAAGGACTGCTGAGCACGGGCTGTAACATCACAGACATTGGTCTCGTCACTTCTCCCATGCTTTATTACGCAGTGTGCAAGCTCGACTTGGATGGAGGCATTGCCATCACCGCAAGTCACAATCCCAAAGAATACAACGGCATCAAATTGGTCCGAAAAAATGCCCATGCCGTGTGTGGAGACGAACTCCAACTTCTCATTCAAATCATCGAAGAAAACTCGTTTAAACGAGGAACTGGAAAACTTGAAAGCCGCGACGATATTTTTGATTTATATATCGAAGATATGAAAAAAATGGTCACCATTGATCGACCGCTCAAAGTCATTGTGGACGCGGGAAACGGCATCACCGGGAAATACGCACCCGCCTTGCTTCGCGCTTTTGGCTGCGAGGTAACCGAATTGTTTTGCGATCTCGACGGAAATTTTCCCAATCATCCGGCCAACCCGGAAGACGTAGAAAACCTAGAAGTTCTTATTGAAAAAATGAAAACCGGAAAATACGACATTGGTCTGGGTTTCGATGGCGATGGAGACCGAGTCGGAATTGTGGATGAAAAAGGGCACCATTACGCCGCGGACTTGCATTTACTTCTTTTGGCCCAAGATCTACTCTCCCGTCACCCGGGATCCAAAATTGTTTTTGATGTTAAAGCCTCTCAAGTTGTCCCCAACCTCATTCGAGAATACAACGGCGAACCCATTATGACCAAAACCGGCCACTCTTTCATTGAACAAAAAATGCACGAAACCGGTGCACTCCTTGCCGGAGAAGTCAGTGGCCACCTCTTTTTTGGGGAAGATTATTATGGATTCGACGATGCGTTTGTCGCAGCCTTACGAACCTTATCTATCCTTTCAAAAGGCCCGACCGACAAAACCCTTTCCGATTATTTCAAAAAAATTCCGCCCACCTTCACCACCCCGGAAATAAAAGTTCCTTGCCCGGACAATCGCAAATTTCAAGTTGTGGATGCGTTACGCGACGAATTCATAAAACACTACGACTGCATCACCATCGATGGCGTGCGCATTATTTTTGATGAAAACACTTGGGGAATTATTCGTTGTTCCAACACCACCCCCAACATCACCATGCGCTTTGAGGCGCTCACGGAAAAACGCCTTAAAGAAGTCATGAAAATCGTGGCCGACGCCTTTTCCAAATACCCGGAAGCCGACCAAACATGGTTTAAAAAATAAAATCTTAATCACATGAATCTCACTCTTCTCATCATTTTGATTATCGCTCTCACGACCCATACCGTGATGAGCGCGCTTGCCATCATGCAAGTGCGACGTTTTTATTCAATCAATCCCAGCCTCAAGCGTTTCACTTGGGTGTACATCATAAGCAGTGTTGTAATCTTAATAGCAACGCTTATTTTGTTTCTCAGCCTGGGACAAGTTTAATCAAAAACATTCAAACTCCCGGCTTGCGACTCGCCCAAAAGCGATAAACTCGAGGGAGGTGGAGTGTATTCAAAATACACCGGCACATTCGCATAATCGGAATCCATGGGAATATTTTCCGAACGAAGCGCTCCGGGACAATTTTCAACATCATCCGGATCGGGAATCGTGGGATAGGTATCCCATGCGCTTCCATCCTCATCGTCATCTATGGGAGCACCCGAAAGATCAAGTTGTTTCCAACATTGAGTGAATTCACGCAATTGATTCAAATCATATTCAAGCGCAACCGAATCTTCGACTGTTTCAACTCCATTGGGAAGAATCGATGTACCTCCGGGCTGATACCCAAAAATCGTATTATGAGAAACCAATGATCCTTTAAAATACAATTGATTTTTCAAAAGATCTTTTCGCGTATCCAAGGTTCCCCAATTTGTATATTGGTCATCCTCAAATCCATAACCTCCCGCAGACGAAAACACACTTCCTTCGGCAAAAATATGAATATTTTCAAGATTGATCACATTATTTTGAATATAAATATTTCCGCCATAACCTTCATTATCTTTAAATGCCACGAGCCCTACATCCGTCAAATCCGTTTCAATAAAAATATTCCCGCCATAGACCACAATGGTTTTTTCAGTCGATCCATCGGCTTGAATCTTCACTTCATCCACGTCTTTATAATAAAGCATTTTTCCATCCAAAAGTTCCACGCCTTTCCCTGAATCATCTTCAAAATTTCCTTTAACAATTGCTTTGCCGCCACCACTCCAGGGAGGAGTGACGCCTTTGGTGTATTCGGAAAACCGCCTAAAAAGTTCATTGCGAACCGTAATCGTGGCAATGTCTCCGATCACAACCACATCGGTATCCGCGGAAGCTCCGGTCACTTCTCCGGTCATACTCGTCACAGACCCGGAAATTCCCAAATTTTCTTGATAATCCGTAAGAGAAGAAGGTTGCGGTAAATAATTCGATCGATAGTTCACAACAACAGGACTTCCATTTTTAAAAATGGTATATTGAATGGAAGTGGTATACGAAGGAGAAGTCGGAGTCGTTTCCAAAGCACCGCCATCCTCACCGACGGGAGGAGGAGTGATCATCCCATGTTCAATGGCATATCCTTTCTCTGTCATATCATCCGGAGCGCCTTCCCCCAATAAGAAAAACCAATTTCCGACCACGCATTTCACGGGAACTTCACGAAAAGCATGAGATTCAAACCCATCCAAATTTCCACAATTATTGGTATGGTCCACGATAGAATACTCATTAACAACTTGCTTGCTGTCATTGGAAGTCGAACCCATTACGACCGCGGGATCTTCATATTTCCCGTCATCGTCTCGATCAAATAAAAAAGAATTCATAAAAACTCCTTCAATATCTATGGCCTCCACGCTCAACTGCGCAATCACTTTAAATTCAGGCAACTGTGCCGAAAGAAAATCTCTCCATTGCACCACCAACCCTTGAAAATTTTGCTCAATCGTTGGCGCACTTAAAAGATAAGGGATATAAGACCCATCTGTTTGAACCCGCTCCAAGTTGGTCACCTCAATGGCCGGAGCAAATTTAAGAGCATACGGAGCTCCGTCCAAGCTATCGGTTAAATTAAAAAGCGTACCATTCTCGGGAATAATCACTTCCGCATTTCCCGGTTTTGGCGTCACCGTCAAAAAGATGGATTCCAAAACAAATTGATTCACCGAATCCGAAGGCGTTAGCCCTGTGGGGTCCGCTGGATCCACGTCAAAATAATAATCAATCACTCCGTCTCCATTTTGATCATACCCGTTCATGTTAGAGGTGGGCACAAAAGAACGAATTCGAAGTTCCCATGCATGAGTTTCGGAGTTGTAAACGGCAACATCGGAAAAAACAACAGCTTCTGTGGGATCATCTACGCAATCATTTTTCAATTGCTCAAAACACATCATGGAATCCTCCGTGGCCGTAACCTCAATCTCTACTCCATAATTTGTATCATCCAAATCATTACCATCAGGATCCGCCAAAGACACTTTCACCACATATTCGTCTCCGTCTTTCCCTGAGGCGAGAGGCGCCTTTACTCCATTCTCCCCATATTTGGTAGCTTTCAAAGGATTCGGGGTCAATTCAACAAAAAGAGCAACCGTAATATCGTCAGGCACAACGGTCACGCTACCATGCCCAAAATCAATCCATCCAACGCTATCGTTCCAAGCATAACCGGTTAAATTCTCGGTTTCATCAACATGGACATGCAAAGAATCATCACAGGCACCCGGAACACCATCACAAGACCAATCAAACCAAACCCAACCAATGTGATCGCTCCAGGCATATCCTTTCCAAAAACCGCTTTCCGCATCAAGTTCGGGCTGGCCCGATCCTCCGGGCGTAACCGTCCAATCCATTTGCAACCATCCCCAATTATTATTCCAAGCATAACCGCTCACGGTTTGATCGGTATAATTTACGCACGTTTTATAATCATCCGGAATCAATGCTCCATCAACATCTCGAGTTTCCCCTTCAACATAATCCGCATAATCAAAATCCATAACCCCTGAATCCGGATAGGATGCATACCCGGAAACCCCGGAAAGCAAATTACAAGGAGAATCGGCACGAACGGGAAGCACTCCTTGAGAAGACGGAAAACTCCACGTAAAAACAACACTCAAAAGAATGCCGGACGCCAGAAGAAAAAGCTTTTTAGCCATATATTTTTGTTTAAGTTTTGTAAAACCTTCCTCTAAGTATACCCTTTTAAGGTTAAAAGTGCAATGCTTTTAGCTCGGTTACGCTGTCATGGTGAGCAGACACGCAGCGAAGCGGAGTGTCCTATCCCCGCATTCTTTCTACCTCGAACCATACAGTGCCCATCTTAAACTCTAAGCTTTGCATGACACACACGTGATGTTTTCTCCTTTTTGCACCATCAAGCCTCCGCATTTTTCACATTTTTGCTCAACCGGCTTGTCCCATGTTGCAAATTTGCATTTGGGAAACTTGTTGCACCCGTAAAAAAGCTTGCCTCCCTTACGCGTGCGTCGTTCCGCGAGTTGTCCGTCTTTACATTCCGGACAATGAACTCCGGCAAATTTAACAATGGATTGCATGTGGTGACACTTGGGATATCCGGTGCACCCTAAAAATTCCCCATATTTCCCACGTTTCACTTCCATCGGACTGCCGCATTTGGGACATTCCTTCCCTCCCAATTTTTTCTGAAGTTCCTCGAATGCTTTGGTTTTTTCCTTATCCTCGGCCATGGGTTTTGCATTTTTACACTTGGGATAATTACTGCACGATAAAAATTTCCCAAAACGGCCCAGCTTCACCACCATGGGTTTGCCGCATTTCTCGCACACTTCCTCGGTTTTCTCCGTGACCACATCTTCCTTTTTTAAACTCTCGGTTTTTTCTTGAATATTCAAATGAAAGGGCTTATAAAACGCCTTCAAAAACTCCCTCCAATTTTCCCCTTCTTCCGCAATACGATCGAGGCCTTCCTCCATTTTTGCCGTGAACCCAATGTCCACAATTTCAGGAAAATTTTTCACCAAAACATCGGTCACCACCTCACCCACATCGGTTGGGACCAAGGCTGTGGCCTCTTTTTTCACATACTCACGACTCAAAATCGTGGTGATGGTTGGCGCATAGGTACTCGGACGACCAATCCCTTCAGCTTCCAATTTTTTCACCAAACTGGCTTCCGTATAACGCGGCGGCGGTTCGGTAAAATGTTGAGTGGGAATCAATTCATACAACAAAATCCCATCGCCTTGCTTGAGTGCGGGAAGAATCGCTTCATCATTATTGTCTTCCACGGACGGCTCATCGCGACCTTCCACATACACACGAATAAATCCGGAAAAACGAACGCGTTGTCCGGTGGCACGGAATTCGTAATGATTCGTTTGATCCTGAATATCAATGGTCATGCGATCAAAAACCGCAGCCTCCATTTGGCACGCGATCGTGCGCTTCCAAATCAATTCATACAAACGATATTGGTCTCGATCTAAATGAGGCTTCACTTGTTCCGGCGTCAGAGTAACATCCACGGGGCGAATGGCTTCATGCGCCTCTTGCGCGCCTTTTTTGCTCTTATAAAAACGCGGCTCAGCCAGCGCATATTCCTTGCCAAATTCTTTGGTAATAAAATTCTTAATCGCGCCCAACGCTTGTTGCGACAAATTCACGGAATCGGTACGCATGTAGGTGATCAAACCATGCGGCCCATTTCCCACATCCACTCCTTCATAAAGTTGCTGAGCCACGACCATGGTTTTCTTCACCGACATGTGCAATTTTCGCGCCGCCTCTTGTTGCAACGTAGAGGTCGTAAACGGAGGCGAAGGATTTTTTCGCACTTCTTTTTCTTCCACGGAAAGCACTTGATATTTGGCTCCTTCAAGGTCTTTTAAGACCTGCTTGGAATCTTTTTCATTGGAAAGATCAAATGTTTTTCCATCTTTTTTATTTAATTTAGCGGTGAATTTTACTTTTTTATCTTTTTCAGGAGAAAACTCGGCCGAAATTTCCCAATATTCCTCAGCCTTAAACGCGCGACGTTCGCGTTCACGATCCACCACCAAACGTACGGCCACGCTTTGCACACGACCGGCAGACAACCCGTAACGCACTTTTTTCCACAACAACGGAGATAATTCATACCCCACCAAACGATCCAACACACGACGCGCTTGTTGCGCATTGATTAAATTTTCATCGAGTTCGCGCGGAGCAGCCACAGCCTCCAAAATCGCGGATTTTGTAATTTCATGAAAAACAATACGATGCACTTTTTGCTTGCCGGCACCCAATTTAAGCGCCTGCACCAAATGCCAACCAATGGCTTCTCCTTCGCGGTCTTGATCGGTTGCGATCCATACCGTGGTGTCGGAATGAATGTGACTTTTGAGCGAGGTAATGGTCTTTCGTTTATCCTGCGGCACAATATAAGTAGGTTCAAAATCACCTTCGGTATCAATGCCCAATTTCGATTTCGGCAAATCACGCACATGACCCATAGAAGCCATAACTTCATAGTCTTTCCCTAAAAAACGCTCAATGGTTTTTGCCTTAGCAGGAGACTCTACAATGACAAAATTTTTGGCCATAAATGTTTAATTTTGAATAAAAAATCCGAATTGTGAACAAACCCAGTCGAGTTCTATTACTATAATAGTTAACGAAATTACGCAACCTTTCGTTGTAGAATCTTTAATAAGTAAGGGGGTATTTAAAGAGCACGGGGGCGCGGGGATTTTTGAGGATATTTCCCATCCAAATTGGAGATCATGATCTCCAATTTGTCGTGAAGCGCGTACATGTTAGCGCGAACGACTTGATGGGCATATCCGAAAAAAGCTTCGCGCCCCCGTGTAAATAAAAATTCTTTCCTCCCGCTTGTTATAATTTTCTTGCCCGCGTTACTTTTTCCCACTTTTTCCGTATTCTTATGTGGATCCATTAATTCATCCTTATGTCCGATTCCCAAACCTTCACAAAACGCTACGAAGAGTTTGCTCAAAAAATCTACGCGTTCATTTATTATCGAACGCAAGACAGGGCCACGGCCGAAGATCTCACCAGCCAAACGTTTTTAAAAGCATTAGAAAAATGGGAATCCTTCGACTTGGACAAAGGCTCTTTCAAATCCTGGATTTACAAAATCGCACGCAATACAATTTGCGATCATTATCGCGAACTTAAACCCCAAGACAATATTGAAAATGTTTTTGACTTGGCGGATGAAAAAAATTTCATCGATGAATTAAAAAAAGAAGAAGTAGCTGAGCGCGTCAAAAAAGCACTTTCCGCACTGACTCAAGCTCAGCGTGAAGTCGTGCTCATGCGCGTGTGGGACGAATTACCCTACAAAGAAATTTCGATCGTTTTGGGAAAAACAGAAGCCTCTCTCAAAATGGCTTTCAAGCGCGCTTTAATTGATTTACAAAAGCAACTCATTGTCATGACTGCGTTGCTCGCCTTTTTCATTTTCACCCATTTTTAACCCCCATTTTTATGAAAAACATGGAAAAACTTTTACAAGAATTGTACCTCCTCGACCCCGGCCTCAAAGCCCATGAGTCAACATTAAAGCAAGTGCTCTCCGAGTTGTTGTTGGCCAAACCCGATGCCACAATGGACCCGGCTTTCTATGAACAATTGAAAGCCATGATCCAATCACGTCTCGAAGAAAACGCAGAGGAAGCTCCTGCCGCCTCCCCATTCGGTTTTTGGAAAAATTTCTCGTATGCCTTTTCCGGAGTCGCCGCCATTACATTAGTAGTTGCCGGAATTTTAACGCAACCCAATCCAAACACATTTAAAGTGGTTCCTGTTGGAGAAGAAAAATTTGGAGCCCTAACTTCCACAGATGCTGCCGTTCCCGGAAGTCGAGGCGAAATGGAAGGACTGGGCGCGGGAGGAAAATTAACAAACATAACCGAAACACAAGACGTATTATTAGCCCAAGAGTCTGAAATATGGCTCCCCGAAGAACGCATCAATTATGAATTCACCTACGTGGGCGATCCATTAACACTAAGCGATTCCGCCATCGAAGTGCTTCACCGCATCATCCCCGATGCCCCCAAACAAAACATATCCAGCGATGTTATGAACATGAATTCTTTCGGAGGGTTCCAACCAACCTATGTAAATTTAAACCCCATAGGATCCGAAAGTTATGCCATCTCCTATGATTACATGTACGGCCAAATCTCCTTATATGAATACAACGCCCCGACCGCGGAGTGCCCGTGGGGTTGGTGTAACGATTGGCCCACAACCTCTATAACCGCCGATAATATTCCCATAGAAAAAACCATAGCCACGGCCAATCAATTTTTACAAGACCACGATATTTCAACTGAAAATTTTGGAGATCCTTATATTCTCGACCTGGAAAATCTAAAAAATTATGGAGACATAGGCTACATGCTCACCGTGGTTTACCCATATGAAATCAATGGAAAACTAGTGAGTTATGTCTGGGGGAACGACGCAGGCATGATGGTGACCGTGGATGTAAATCGAGAAAAAGTCACCAATCTTTCCAATATTTTCACTTCCAATCAATTTGAAAGCTCCACGTACCAAGCCGCGATCTTGGACGAAGTCTTGGCTGCTGCAAAAACCGGAGGAGGGAACAATTACACATGGGAAGACCCAACCAAAACCCAAGAATTTCAACTCGGAACCCCAACATTGATTTACGCCATCGTGTCGCAATACAACACCAATGGCGGAAATTCCACCGACCTTTACGTCCCGGCCTATTCCTTCCCGATTCTCAATGACACGGAAAACGTATATTGGCCCGAAAACGTCATTGTTCCCCTGGCCAAAGATTTGATCACGCAACCCGAACCATCCCCCATTCTTTTTGACGGGCTAGTGGAAGAACAACCGATAGCGCAATAAAAACAAAAATATTTTAAGGCAAGCGGTCAGGAAGAATTTTTATTCGCATGGGAATCGGACACTCGGATACATGATCCTCGTGTCCTCTTCCTTGAAAATGCTCATAAAAATTTCCCTTTCCCGCTTGCCTTTTCAGTATAACAACCTTGAGTTTCCCTCCTTTCCTCTTTATATTTAACGCATGGAGCGACAGCGGAATGCGCTCCCCGCATTTTTTCAAGCTCTATTATGCAAAAAATCTGTATTAGTTGTTTGAAGCCCTTCGAAATTACAGACTCGGAATTGGATTTTTTCAAACGAATGGATCTCCCGCTCCCGAACCTCTGCTTTAAAGAACGCATGCGACAACTCATGGCGTTTCGCAACGAATGGAAATTGTATCCGCGAAAATGTGACTCCACCGGCAAAAACATTTTAAGTGCTTACTCCGCCGACAGTCCTTTCACCATTTATTCCAACGAAATTTGGTGGGGAGACTCATGGGATGCCACGCAATACAGTCGTGACTTTGATTTTTCAAAGCCATTCTTCGATCAATTCGCCGCCTTACAACGCGTGGTCCCTCGCGAAGGCACATCGGTTTTCAACTCCGAAAACTGCGAATACAACGGGCACATTCGCCAATCCAAAAATTGCTACCTCAATTCTCTCGTGGCGAACTGCGAAGACCTTTATTATTCTTACTGGGCCGTAAAAGACAAAGATGTTTTCGACTCGCTTTACACCAACGAAAGCACGCTTTGCGCCTGGTGCAACGAGGTCAACAATTCCTACGGATGCATCGTTTTAGAAGAAGCCAAAGACTGCAACAGTTGTTATTTTTCCTATCAACTCCGCGGATGCGATCATTGCTTGTTTTGCACCAATCTCGCGAATAAAAGTTATTGCATTGGAAATAAATCGTGCACCAAAGAAGAATTCGAAACTCTCAAGAAAAAAGTCTTTGACGGCTCGTGGAGCTCCTGGCAAAAAGCGCACACCCATTACGCAACCCTCAAACTCAAAACCCCGCATCGTTATGTCCATAATTTAAATTGTGAAAATTGCACCGGCGATCATTTGTATCATTCCAAAAATCTCAAAAATTGCTTTGATGGATTTAATGGCGAAGAAGCCGCTCATTCCGTTTCCATCGCCGATTCCAAAAACGTTTACGGCATTTATTCCGCAGGCTGGCCCGGATGTGAAATGATTTACAATTCAGTAGTCAGTCGAGGAAGCCAAAATATTGCTTTTTGTTCCTACACCTGGTTTTCTCACGATTTACGCTATTGCGACTCCTGTGTCTCATGTGAAAATTGCTTTGGATGCATTGGATTGCATCACAAAAAATACTGCATCCTCAATCAACAATATTCAAAAAAAGAGTACGAAAAATTATTGCCGCAAATCATTAAATACATGGAAAAAACAAAAGAATGGGGCCACTTTTTCCCGACCGCACTTTCGCCTTTTGCCTACAATGAAACCGCAGCCCAGGACTTTTTTCCACTTGAAAAAACCGGTGCAAAAAAACTCGGCTATCGTTGGCGAGAAGAAGATCAAAAAGAATTCAAACCAGGCACACTACCAACACTCCCCGATAATATAAAAGACGTGAGAGACGACATTGTAAAAGAAATCCTCGCGTGCGAATCCTGCAAAAAAAATTACCGACTCGTTCCGCAAGAACTTCGGTTCTACCGAAAAGAAAATATGCCCATCCCGCGCGAATGCCCCACGTGCCGACACAAACGCCGCTTCCAAAATCGCAACCTTTTTGAATTGTTCAAACGCACCTGCCACAAATGCGGCATTGAAATCGAAAGTACCTACGCCCCTTCCCGCCCCGAAATCGTGTATTGCGAAAAATGTTATCTAAAAGAAATGTGATCTTTCTTTCCCCACAAACAAGCCTTAAATCAAGTCTTTTTAGATCAAATTTGGCAAAAAAGCCTTGTAAAAGGCCTTTCTCCGCCTATAATCACATCCAGTTTTATTCCTAACCCAATCGTCCCATGACGAAACAAGACCTCATCAATGCGGCCTCCCAAGAAGCTGGCATTACAAAGAAAGCTGCGACAATGGCTCTCGAAGCCATGCTCGAAACCATCACCGGATCCCTCAAAAAAGGGCAAAGTGTCACCATCACCGGTTTTGGAACCTTCCGTGTCAGCAAACGTGCTGCCCGAACAGGTGTCAATCCTCGAAACACCACGCAAAAAATCAAGATCCCTTCCATGAAACTCCCTGCTTTCAAAGCCGGAAAGACCTTGAAAGATGCGATTCGATAGTCAAATGTCATCCTGAGCTTGTCGAAGGATGCATTCACATGAATTCAAAAAAGGCCCCCGTAAAAAGGGGTCTTTTTCATATCTCAAAAATTCCCTTAAAAAAAACCTTAAATCGAGTTAAACTACACCTCGTATGCAAAACCAACTCACCCATCTTCGCGAAACCGCGGGCATTGAGCTCAAAGCGATTCAATCCCTTGATCAGCTCGAGCCTTGGTATAAAAATTACCTCGGAAAAAAAGGCGCGGTCACCGAACTCCTTCACGGCCTCGCTCATCTGTCGGTAGACGAAAAACGAACCCTCGGAAAAGCCTGCAACGATCTCAAGAAAGAGCTCGACACCGATTTCGCCACCAAACAAAATTCACTTCAACAATCCGCGATCGATCAATCCCTCACCGGAGAATGGATCGACCGAACAGCTCCGGGCACAACCCAGCCTCAAGACGGCCACATCCACCCCATCGCCAAAACCCAGGAAGAAGTCGAACGAATTTTTCAACAAATGGGATTCACCATCATCGACGGCCCGGAAATCGAAAGCGAATATTACAATTTTGAAGGCCTCAACATCCCGGCTCACCATCCGGCGCGCGACATGCAAGACACGTTTTTTATTGATAAAAATCCGGATCCAAAAGAAGGCCAACTGGTCCTTCGCTGCCACACCTCGCCCAACCAAATCCGTGCCATGAAAAAATATGGCGCTCCGTTACGAATCATTGTGCCGGGTCGCGTATTCCGAAACGAAGCCACCGACGCCTCCCACGAACACACCTTCGACCAAGTCGAAGGCTTACTCATCGATAAAAACATCTCCATCGCCCACCTCAAAGGTGTGATGATCGACTTTTTAAGCCGCTTATTTAAGCGCGAAATGAAAATCCGTTTCCGCCCCGGCTATTTCCCTTTCGTCGAACCCGGAATCGAACTGGACATGTCTTGTGTCCTCTGTGGAGGCACGGGTTGCCGCGTATGCAAAAAAACCGGCTGGGTGGAATTCATGGGCTGCGGCATGGTTCACCCTTTTGTCCTCAAATCCGGCGGCATCGATCCTGCGCAATATCAAGGCTGGGCCTTCGGTTTCGGCCTCACCCGGTTGGTCATGATGAGATACGGTATCACCGATATTCGCCATCTCACGAACGGCGATGTACGATTTTTGGAACAATTTTGATTAACTTTTAGTTCCTATGAAAATTTCTATCAATTGGTTGCGTGAATTCGTGGACATCAAGACCATACGTTCTGAGGACTTTATGAAGACCTCATCCTTAAACACCCCAGAAGAGGTAGCTCAATTTATAGACATTCCAAACACTCAAAGCACTGACGATGTCGGAAGACTCATCACTCTTCACACCGCAGAGGTCGAAGAGGTAGAAGATATGGAAAAAGCTTTTGATAAAATGGTGATTGGGAAAATTCTAAGCGTAAAAAAACACCCCAACGCAGATAAACTGGTCATTGCCGAAGTGGACATTGCTCAAGAAAAACCCATCTCCATTGTATGTGGCGGTCAAAATTTAAAACCTGATATGTTGGTTCCTGTTGCGCCTCCGGGCTCTAAGGTTCGTTGGCACGGCGAAGGCGACCTCGTTGAACTTGGAGAAGTTAAAATTCGTGGAGAAAAAAGTTTTGGAATGATTTGCGCCGGCGAAGAAATTGGCCTCGACACCGACAATCTCCCCGGTGCAACCGAAGTGCGCATCAAAGATTTATCGTATTTAAAAGTAAAACCTGGAACCCCCCTTGCCGTTGCGCTCCAAAAAAACGACGTCATTCTCACTGTGGACAACAAATCCCTCACTCATCGTCCCGACCTCTGGGGCCATTACGGCTTTGCCCGTGAATTCTCTGTGATCCTCAAAAAACCGCTCAAACCCCTCACGCCACTTCTTAAATACAAACCCGGAAAACCGACGACTAAACTCAATGTTACCATTCAAGACAAAGAAATCTGCCCCGCTTTCTCCGGTTGTATTTTAACGAATGTTGAAATCAAAGATTCTCCGGATTGGCTCAAAAATCGCCTACGCAGTGTGGGGCTCAAACCCATCAACAACATCGTGGACATCACCAATTTTGTGATGGTGGAATTGGGCCAACCCATGCATGCCTATGATCGAAAAAAAGTAAAAAATGACGCCCTCATTATTCGCTATGCCAAAAAAGGAGAAACGATCGAAACCATTGACCACGAAACGAGAACATTATTTGAAAAAGATCCTGTGGTGGCCGACAGTTCAAGTGTATTGGGCGTGGCCGGAATCATGGGCGGCGCAGGCTCCGAAATCAATGAATCCACCACTGAAATCATTCTCGAGGCCGCCAATTGGAACCCCATTATAGTTCGAAAAAGCTCCTCTGCTCACGGGTTGCGCAGTGAAGCGTCTCAACGTTTTGAAAAAGGCCTCGACCCCTCGCTCACCGAACTCGCACTTCAACGCGCCATGGCTTTGATTCAAGAATGTTCCCCCTCCGCAAAACTCATAACCTCTCTCGAAACGATTCGCACATACAAAACTCTCCCCCAAATCAAAATCACCATTGACCCACAAATAATTTGCAACAAAATCGGCACCGAAATTTCAACCCCGGAAATTAAACGCATCCTCACGACCCTCGGATTCAAAGTCACGGTTCAAGGAAAAAAACTCAACGTCATTGTCCCCTCCCATCGCGCCACCGGCGATGTGGGGATTGCAGAAGATTTAGTCGAAGAAGTGGCTCGCATTCACGGGTACGATAAAATCCCGGCCCTTCTTCCCGAACTTCCCATTAAGCTCCCAATCGAAAACCAAGAACGATTTTTTAAACATGAAGTTCGCACTATTTTCGCCGCCTTTTTAGGCTTCACTGAGGTCATTGGGTACTCTTTTTACAGCGAAGACGATTTCAAAAAATGCCGCCTCGAAAACATGCGCCATATTCGCGTCAAAAACGCACTTTCCCAAGAGCAAACCCATATGCGCGTAAGCCTCATTCCGGGTCTATTAAAAACATTGGCCAAAAACAATCACGAACGAAAAAACCTAAAATTATTTGAAATCGGACACACGTACAAAGAAATCGGAGAATTCATGCCTCTTGAAGAAAAATGGATCGCCGGAACACTTACGAACGAACATTCCAAAGAAATTTTCTACGACATGAAAGGCGCACTTTCCGCTTTTTTAAAAAAATTCCGCACCCCCTCCCCGCTTCTTCAAAAATGCGCTCATCCGCCCCTTTACGCACATCCTCAAAAATGCATCGAAATCTCTGTAGAAGGCGAAATCCTTGGTTATGGATTCGTCCTACACCCTGCCGTGGCCAAAGCCTTTGACCTCGATCAACCCGTGGGTTTATTTGAAATCAATTTCACTAAACTCGCAGCCAAAGGTCGAGAACTCACGCGTTTCAAAGAATTGCCCAAATTCCCTACCAGCCCCTTCGACATTTCCTTGCTCATTGATCGTAAAAAAGAAATCGCCGACGTCGAACACGCCATTCGAAAAGCCGACCCCGCGGGTCTCGTGCAATCCATCACGCTTTTTGACATTTACGAGGGAAAAAACATTCCCACTGACAAAAAATCCCTGGCCTTCACCATCGAACTCCGCCACAACGACCACACCCTCACCGATACCGAATTCCATCAATCCCACGAAGCGATTTTCAAGTCGATTCGCGCCATTGGCGGAGAAATTCGCGGAGAATAATTTATCGTTTCACCCTTATAAATCCACTCGCCGGGATGATTTTCACCCCCTTCTTTTCAATGGGATCCAACAATAAATTCAACCCCAAGCTGTCGCTCGGGATATGACCCGTGATCACAATATTAAGATGATGTTTTTCCGCATTTTCACGATGCTTCTCGGAAATATGCATTTGCACCAATGTCCCAACCCCGGCATGACTGTAATGTTCATAAATATCCTCACTCCCCGACGTCCCGCCCGTCATTCCCGTCACCGCGATTTTGCCCAACTTGGAATCTTTTGAACCCAAGAAAATCTTAGGCCCCGCCCCCATTTTTTCTCCTTCAAAAAACTCGGGAATTTCCAAAAGCGCATTCATAAAATCCTCAATGGTACGCCATTTTTTCTGATTTTTATTGATAAAATTCACCAAAAAATCATGCACGCAATTGTCCGCCGGCGTATGACAACACATAAATGGAATCCCAAGCAATCGAGCCGTATCTACGGCTTGATAATGATTGATGGGATGCACCGCACGATCAATCACGCCCATCCGTTTATTCATGAGTTTTTCCGCAATATTGGGAGAAATTCCCAATTCCTCGGAAATCGTATCTTGGACTCGCATCACTTGCGCCAAGTCCGCCAACGCGCGCCCTTCAGGATGATGACTCAACACCATATCAATCGCAGTCCCTTTTTCACGCAACGTATTTGCCAATAAAAGCTCTGCCGGACCCACATCAATACACGCCATCATCGATTTAATGGAAGTAGTGGGTGTGCCATACAAAACACGCGTATCCAAATACGGATTCACCAATCGCTCTTTATCAAAACATTCTTTTTTCTTCTTGTTCATTTTTTCATATTGCTCTTTATGTTGAGATAAAACCGCTTCGATTTCTTTGGCGGGGCGCGGATCCTGTTTTCGCCCGATTGCGATCGCCATGTCATGAATTTGCTTCAACGTCAGTGCCATAAATAAAAAATTAAGAGAAATAAGAATCGGAACAATTCTATCACACAAGATAAAAAAAGCGTATAATGCGCCCGTCCTGACTTTAACATTTTTTTATGTTGTCTCGCTTTCGACGTCTCAAACTCAATCTTGGAAAATTTTGGCTCAAAATTCGCCCCCATCCACTGATGCCACGCCGCATGCGCGTGTGGCGCTGGGCCCTAATTGTTGCCGGGAGTAGCGTTCTTGTTGGGTTTTTCCTGGGAATTTTATTGATCATTGTTTTCAGCTTCAACCTCCCTCCGGTCACCAGTGGTGAAGGCTTTTTGCAAGCCGAATCCACCATCATTTATGATCGTTCCGAAAACGTGTTGTATGCCATTCAAGGCGATGAAAATCGAAAAATCGTAGCACTCGCAGACATGTCTCCTTACCTTATCAGTGCCACCCTCTCCACGGAAGATGACCAATTTTATTATCACTACGGATTCGACGTTCCTTGTTTGGGAAAGGCCTTTTTGCACGAACTTTTTGGAATTGGAGGCCGCCGCGGATGCTCCACCATCACACAACAATTTGTTAAGAATTTCTTCCTGACTCAAGAACAAACTTACACACGAAAAATTCAAGAACTCATTTTGGCGGTTCGAGTGGAATCCCATTATTCAAAAGATGAAATCTTAGAGATGTATCTCAACGAAATTTTTTACGGCAACAACGCGTACGGGATAGAATTGGCTGCGAATCGTTATTTTGGAGTTCTTGCGAAAGATCTAACTCTCACCCAAAGTGCGATCTTAGCCGCCATCCCAAAAGCCCCAACGTACTATTCCCCTTACGGCGAAAACAGTCATTCCTACCTCACCCTTAATTTCACCGCCGAACAACTCGCGGCCCGAAATATTTCTTCCATTCAAGACCTGGAAGACGACGAATTCATGCTCGGATTAATTGGCTCAAATATCACGCTGGTGGACGGAACAACCATTTATTTGCCGGGCAGAACCGATGTGGTTTTAAACTCCATGCTTGAAAAAGGCATTATCACAGAAGAAGAAAAACAAACCGCACTGGAAGAATCCTGGACTCTTGAATTCCAAAGTTATCTTGAAAGCATTCAAGCCCCTCATTTTGTTTTTTATGTTAAACAGCTTGTGGAAGAAAAATACGGAAAAGAAGTCCTTGAACAAGGAGGGCTCCGTATCTACACCACCCTTGACCCCAATCTCCAAGATATCGCCGAAGCCTCGGTCGAAAAATACAAAGAAAACAACCTTGAAAGCTTTGATGCAAGCAACGCCAGCTTGGTGGCCATTCAACCCCAAACCGGACAAATTTTGGCCATGGTGGGGTCCGCGGATTATCGAGATCCAACCATTAATGGAGAAGTCAACATCGCCACTCGATATCGTCAGCCCGGATCTTCGTTTAAACCCTTTGTTTATGCGTTGGCTTTTTTAAACGGATACGCGCCCGCCACAATCCTTTATGATGTAAAAACTCAATTCGGAACCGAGGCCCCTAAAAACTACAGTGGCACTTTTTCCGGCCCGGTTTCAATCCGTTATGCCCTGGGGCAATCGCTCAATATCCCGGCCATTAAAACTTATTTTTTAGCCGGACAAGAAGACGCGATCATCCCTTTTGTTGAAAAATTCGGAATCAATCTGGATAAAAATATCGGGTATGGCTGGCCTCTGGCGCTGGGCACCGGAGAAGTCCGTTTGCTTGATTTCACAGGAGCCTATTCGGTATTCGCAAACAGCGGAATTAAAAAGGAAATCACGCCTATTTTAAAAATTGAAAACCGCAACGGGGATATTTTGGAACAATGGAAAGACACTCCAGGAACCGAGGTCCTTGATCCGCAAGCCGCCTATCTTATTAATAATATTCTATCCGATTCAAGTGTTCACCTGGGTTCAAGACTCTCCATCGCAGGACAACATGTTGCCGCTAAAACCGGAACCAGTACCGCGGACAACGGCTACCCCACCAACACGTGGACCATGGGCTACACCACTAATTTAGTCACCGGAGTTTGGGTGGGCAACGCAGATGGAACCATTATGAATTACCTTGCCGACGGCTACAATTGCGCGGCTCCGATTTGGAACGATTTTATGACACAAGCGCTTGCTGAATTTTCTTCGGAAGAATTCCCAAAACCGCAAGGCATCACTTCTCTCACGATCACCAAATCCACCGGATTACTCCCTGCGGAAAACACGCCGGAAGACATGCTCTCTCAAGATATTTTTGCCACATTCGACGTTCCAACCCAAATCGACAACAGTTTCATTTCTTACCCAATCGATAAAATGACCGGACTCATTGCCACCGAATTTTCTCCGGCATGGTCTGTGCAAGAAAAAGCATTTCAAGTGCATCAAACCATTATTCCGGAATACACCTACTGGCAAGCCGGCATCGACGCTTGGGTGGAGGCAAATGCAGACCTCAAGCAACCCCCCACCGAACAAGACACCCTGCACACCGCAGAGACTTTGGCCAACAGCCCAACGATTGCAATCACCAGTCCCGCCAATTATGGGTCCATTGATTCCGGTCGCACCACAATAGAGGTGGAAGTAAGCACTCCCAATGGGATGGATTATGTTGAATTTTATTTAAACGACCAAATTCAATACACCGCGGTTACGGCCCCTTATTCCGGAACCATTCGCCTTGGAACGAGCGTAACCCCCGGAAAAACCTACACCCTTACCGCTTATGTGTATGATGCCTTGGGTTATCGAAGCAACAGTACCATTGAAGTTCAATACGGGACCACTTCCACGGCGGAGACTCCCACTTCCACCGAAGACCCCGCGCCCCCCGCAACGCCAATGGAAAGACCGTAAAGCTATCTCTTGCGTCTCTCTGCTTTCTTCGTTATGCTTCGCACATAAAAGCCATTTTATCTCTTTAACAAGCGCAAAAATGAAAACCCTTCATTCGTCTAAAATTGTTTTAACCTCTTTTCTTTTAGGAACAATTCTCTGTTTAAATTTCTTAACCGGCTGCAAAAAAACCCAGGATTTTTACGCAGGCCCAATTCCGGGCTGGGAAGATATTGCCGTCCCGGAAAATGCTATCCTTACTCAATCCTCGGCGAACAGCCCGGTTGAAAATCATTTTTTCACCCTGGATTCAATGACACGCGGCGAATTATTTGCCTTCTTGGAAGATGCCATGGTTGTAAACGGATGGGAACTCAATGCAAGCGCGGAATCTCGCCGTCAATTCATAAAAAACGAAAACGTAGCCACCTATGATTGCAGTATGAGCGAAGGAACCACCGAAAATCCTCTTTCTTTTTTGGTGATCATCGAACCCAGCGGGATCTACGGAACAACAGAAGAACCCGCTTCAAACTAAAATTATACCAATAAAAATTTAGCCACTTTCCCGGCTGCGAGTCCTCGATGACTGATTTGGTTTTTTTCATCATGAGTTAATGCCGCATACACTCGATCAAACCCCTCGGGCTTAAACACCGAGCTCAAGGGCAAACCGGGCAAAATCGGAGCCTCGGGGCCGAGGACAATAAACCCTCGCGCTTCCCCCTCAAATACAAATTCTTCTCCCTTTGGAAATGTTTTTAAAACCATAGTACACACAAATCGCGCCTTTCTTTTTTCGGGCACTATTTCCTTCATTCGTTCCAAAAAAACACGCAGCCACTCCTCGTCACTCGCTTTTTCTCCGGCTCCAAAGCGTCGCGTGTGAAGTCCCAATTCCCCTTGCAACGCCTCCACTTCCAACCCCGAATCCTCCCCCAACGTCAAGTACCCTGTTTTTTGATAAAAAAATTCCGCCTTCAAGCGCGCATTTTCCTCATGAGTGGCCCCGGTTTCTTCGACTTGTTGCCCCTCAAACCCCAAATCCTTCAACGATAAAAACCGATACGGCAACGACTCCAATGCGGTTGCAATTTCCTTGAATTTCCCAAGATTGGCGGTGGCGATTAAAAAAGGTTCCATGCCATGATACTATAACATCAATTATGAAACGTTTTTACTTCATCAGTCTTATCTTTATTTTCCTTTTCGCCGCATTGGGAGAATTGACCCGACTCCCCCTTGCCACCGCCAACGGGCTCCTTCCCAACGACCTTTTATTGGCTCTTTTAACCGGTGTATGGCTCTTTGATAAGGTTTTCTTGGAACGCGCATGGCCCCCTTTAAAATTAAGCACCCCCTTTCTGGCTTTTGTGGGAATTGCAGCCCTTTCCCTCCTCAACGGCTCTCAAGCACTCACCCTCAAAGAAACTTTTTTAAGTGGACTTTATCTTGTTCGATTCATCGAATATGGCGCTTTGATTTTTATTGTTTCCGACCTAACAAAAAACGACCCAAAAACACACCTTCGTTTATTTCATATTCTCTTGGCGAGCGCGGGACTCCTCGCAATAGTGGGTTTTCTTCAGCTCAAATTCTTCCCAAATTTTACCGAATTCCAAAATCTGGGATGGGATCCGCACATCAACCGCCTGCTTTCTTCGTGGTTTGATCCCAATTTTGTAGGAGGACTCTTTGCCTTTGTTATAAGTTTAATTTTGGGTTTTTCATTGAACTTACCTTTAAAAAAATCCTGGCCTTATTTTCTTTTGGCCGGAGTATTATTTTTAGCGCTTTTTTTAACCTATTCCCGCAGTGCTTATTTGGCTTGTATCGCAGCCATGGGAATTCTGGGAATAGTCAAGTCTCCCAAATTATTAATCGGTGGATTGATCGCCGTTTTATTACTTTCCTCGGTTTCAGAACGAGCCGCCGATCGTTTCACGAACATGATTTATAGCGCTCAATCACTGATGGATTCCTCTTCCGCGGAACTGCCGGACGCCACAGCCCGACTCCGCATCGAATCCTGGCAAAACGCATGGATTATCATCCAAGATCATCCTTGGCTCGGAGTGGGATACAATACCTATTCTTATGTTCAACGCGATTATGGATTTGTAAAAGAATTAAAAAAACACTCGGCCACCGGCTCGGACTCAACTTTATTAACCATTTGGGCCACCACCGGACTGATAGGGTTAGTGACTTATATTTGGTTTTTAGGCGCCCTGCTTTACATAAGTTTTTTCAATCGAAAAAACGGCTTAGCCCTGGGATTTTTTGCCGGACTTCTGGGACTCTTAATCCATTCAATTTTCGTGAACAGTCTTTTATTCACTCCCTTGCTGATTTTCTTTTACGCAAGTGCCGGACTGCTTTCATCCCCGAACAAACCCTCAACAACGTAAAAACTATTTTTTCTTGCCGCTCGTTTTATTCTTGGGCCTTGATTTTGCTTGTGCGATTTCCGTATGAATTTCTTTATTGTATTGCTTGGATCGTTCAAACGCGAGTTCAAACATTTTCTTAAACGCATCCGCCACTTCCTTGCTTTCAATAATGGCCCCAAATTTTTCCTTCAAAGAAATAATGGCCATTTTATTGTCATAAATATTGATCTCCGGAGAAATACTAAAACGAGAAGGAAGAAGCATGGTTTCTCGAAGATGGGCTTTATCCAACTCTTGAATCCTGCGAGACTCCGGACTGTCTGCCAAAAAACATTTCACCGAAATCCCACGCTTGGTGCGACGCGTGTAATACGCGGGAAAATAACCGGGAAAAAAATTATGTTGATATTCCACGGAAGCATACCCCAAAATTTCATCGCGAGCCGTTAACGTATCTTCATAGGCACTGATCAGCCCCTCCACTCCTTCAAAAAATCGTACTTTCAATTTTCCGTCGTCTTTATGATAAATGGAATAAAACTCGGGAAGTAAATCTTTGGCCTCTTGTTGCATTCGATGAAATTCTTCGCTTTGATTTTTCAAAAGCTGAACCAATCGTTGAGGGTCCTCCGCCATAAAAACCATTTTGGAGGATTTTTCATTGGTACTCACAAGCCCCTTGGTGGTCAAAGTGTTTAGCAAATGATAAGCATTGGTCCTGGGGATACGAGCTCTTTTTGCAATTTCGCTGACCGAAGAAGGGCCCAACTCCAAAAGAGCCAAATAAACACGCGCTTCTTTTTCCGGAAAACCGAATTTAATGAGTTTGTCTAACATAATTTACAATATTAAGCGTAAGGAAATATTGACAATACGGTAAATCAAACCTATATTAACTTCAAGATGAATTTTCAAAAGCAAAACACAGGTAGATGCAAGAATATCAATTTGTATGTATAAATAAGATGAAACGAGAAGAAAAATAAAAAAATGGTAATTTTGATAAAAATTTATTCAACTTAAAAACTGTGTCAATGAATCTTTACAAAGGAAAAACAGTTCGCATAGAAGATTACATCACGTCATCCATTATTCGATTTGGGGGGCTGCGTGATTACATTCAAGAAAAAATGATGGTGGATTATTTTGCCATTCAAGGAAATTTGGGAATTGCGCGAGGCATAAAAATTTACATTCAAAACCAAAAAAGTCGCTTGGAAAGTGTGGATCAAATCCAAATTTTAGATATAGGTCCCGCCATTGGTGCAATTACCGGAATGCTCATTCTTCAAGAGTTGGGACGAGCAAACCCTGCGTTGTTAAAAAAAGCAAAATTGATTTTGCTGGACGTGTCGGAACGTGTAATTGAACAAACCCAATCTCGTAATTTTTTATTTCCGGACGCCATGATCGGCCCGGAATTCAAATCTGAAATTTTAACAAAACTGAGAACCTCCAAGGGAATCGTGACTTCTTGTCATGAATTACCCATAAAAAGCGACTCCATCGATATCTGCGCCGCAGGTTTTCTTTTTCACCATTTGCATGATGGAATCAAAAAAGCATCGGCTCAAGAAATTCAGCGCGTATTAAGGCCTGGAGGCTTTGTTGGGGTCGCGGAAGAATGGTTTGAAAACTATGAAGACTACCGTGCCATTCACGCCCACGATGAAATCCCCCTGGCGTATGAATCCATCATCTCCTCTCGTCGATTACGCTTGATGTTTCCGAATCTGGAAATCTTTGAATCTAAAAATCCTTCGGGAAAAGGAACCGGTGAAAATTATTATTATTTTTGCGGAATCAAGAAAAAAACGCTGGGCATTGGACCTCGCACTATTTCGTGAAATTTTACTGAAATCGTTGGATGATTATTTTTTCTGATTCGGATTAGTTAGGCATAAAAAAATACACTCTTTATCACCTGGTGGAACGACCCAATTCTCTTAAAATAACCTCTCTTACCTTTCTTTTTGCGCGAAATTTTCCCTGCTCAACATCCACAAGGGAAGGAGCAGGAGGTGTAAGGATTTTATCTAAGCTCTCTAAATTAATACCTAATTGTTGGCCGGCCTCGGTAATATTCCATACTCTATTTCTTAAAACAGCAACCACGTCTCGAGCTTTAATTGAAATAGGGACCCCCCCTGTTGTTTCTCTATCAACTGTTCCATTTAATAAGATCGGAAAAACATCTAATTTCCCTCTTTGTGAAAAAACTTCATTCACAGAAAAACGTTGAATACCCCCTGCTGACGTTTGTGCAAAAACCATATCACGTTCATAGAGCTTTAATGTTTGTAAAACTTCTGTTTGTGAGGAAGGTTTTTCTTTTGGTCGTTGCCAATTCATAAATAATTCATTAAAAAATACAAATGGTGGAGATGGCGGGAGTCGAACCCGCGTCCAAGAAAGCTCGCTTTTTACCTCTACCGACGTAGGCTGTTCTAATTCTTACGGCCATTAAGAACAGTCAAAAAGAAGCCGTAAGCGGGTTTATGGTTTTAGGCGTTGCAACAAAACCCTTAGGTCGCAACAACCGATCTCCATGAGTGACGTCTTTAAAAGGCTATGGAGCCTCACCTCTCAAGACGGGACCGCAAAAAGGCAGTCGCGAAACCACTTTACGCAAGAACCGCTGCAGACAAAAGTCCGCGAGTGGTCAAATTGCGATAAGCAGCCGTTAACGAATTTTCGTTAGCATTTATTATTTGCGCCGGACGGATCTGACGGGGGACGGCGCAACCCCGTGACGGCCATAAAAAACAAGATCTTTCCTGTCAAAACCAATGCATCCCCGAATTGCCAAAGAACAATACAAAAATTATAAGCTAATTTCCAAAAAAGTCAATCAAGCTCCTTATTTCTCCGCCACACTTCCCGGAATATTCTTCGCTTTTTTCCCAAGTTTCTTTAAACCTTCCTTTAATTCCTCCACCCAACTCACCCCCAATGCTTCCATTGAAATTTTAAGTTTATTCCCACTCACCAACCATTTCGAATTGTATTCCAACAGATTCAAAATATGCTCGGGTCTCACTCGATTGGACATGGACAAAACAATTTCTCGCTCCCCTTTTCCATAAATATTTTCCGCACGAACATTACTAAGCCCGGCCCGTTTCGCCAACATTTTAATCTCCAAAACATAAAACAAATTCGCCACTTCTTTAGGCATACGTCCATAATCTTCAATCAAATCCCCACGCAATTCTTCCAAATAATCAAAGGTATCTGCCGCTGCCAACCTCTGATACACACTGATTTTATCTTTCGAGCTCACAATGTAATCATCCGGAATAAAAGCCGGCAACGGAATTTCGATGGATACTTCTTGAGGTAATTCCCCTGTTTCAGCCGTCAATTTACCCTCCTTCAAATCTTCTACCGCCTGATTCAACATTCGAATAAAATGACTCACCCCCACCACGTGAATCGCTCCATGCTGATTGGCACCAAGAATATCTCCGGCTCCTCGAATTTCGAGATCTTTCATGGCGATCTGAAATCCGGACCCTAATTCCGACGCTTCCACGATGGCACGCAAGCGTTTCTTGGCATCAATGGGCAATCGCTGCGCATGATACAAAAAGTACGCGTACGCCTGTGTTTTACTGCGTCCCACGCGTCCTCGCAGTTGATACAATTGCGCCAACCCAAATTTTTCCGCCTTATTCACGATCAGCGTATTAGCATTTGCAAGGTCAATCCCGTTTTCAATAATTGTTGAACTGACCAAGACATCAAATTTCTTATCTTTAAATGCCATGATTCGCTCTTCAAGATCCGAACTGCTCAATTTGCCATGCGCCACCACAAACTTAGCCTCCGGCACCAATTTACGAAGTCGATCCGCCATCTCATTGATGGTTTCCACTCGATTATGCAAAAAATAAATCTGACCTCCACGTTTTATTTCTCTCAAAATCGCATCACGCGCCAACCCAAAAGAAAATCGACGCACCTCGGTCACGATGGGCAACCGACCGGGAGGAGGAGTGGTGATGGTGGTGATATCACGCAACCCGTGCAAACTGATATTTAGGGTTCGAGGAATCGGGGTTGCCGTCAATGTTAAAATATCCACTTCACGACGCAACTCCTTAAACTTTTCCTTCTGTTTGACTCCAAAACGCTGTTCTTCATCAATGACCACCAACCCTAAATCCTTAAACGCCACATCCGGCTGAATCAAACGATGGGTTCCAATAATAATATCGAGTTCTCCTTTTTTAAGTTGCTCTAAAATTTTTCGCTGTTCGGATTGAGTTCTAAACCGACTCATCATTTCCACTCGAACATGAAATCCCTCCATGCGTTTTACGAATGATTTATAATGCTGGTCCGCCAAAATGGTAATCGGAGAAACCACGGCCACTTGTTTTTTATTTTGAACCGCCTTAAACGCGGCGCGCATCGCCACCTCGGTTTTACCGAACCCCACATCCCCGCACACCAATCGATCCATAGGTTTTGGGAGCTCCATATCATGTTTTACATCTCGAATCGCCTTAAGTTGGCCCGGAGTTTCTTCATAAGGGAAAGCCTCTTCGAACAAGTGTTGCGTGTCGTTGTCCGCCTTAAACGGATGTCCTTTTGCGGACAAACGTTCGGCATACAATTTCAACAATTCTTTTGCAATTTTTTGAGTTTCTTTTTTCACTTTATTCGTAATCGTCACCCATTCCGAAGACCCCAATCGCGTCAATCGCGGAGGTTGATCCCCTGATCCGATAAACTTACTCACCTTATCCGCTTGATCAATAGGCACAAACAATCGATCGTTTTCCGCATAATCAAGCCTTAAATATTCACGAGTCACCTCATCGATGGTCCTTTTATCCAACCCTCGAAACAACGCAATGCCGTGGTCCGAATGCACCACATAATCTCCCATTTTCAGCCCGGTCAAAAAATCCAAATACACCGCATGCTGAGACGGATCTTTATGTGAGGTATCCCTTAACCCCAAAATCTCACGATCCGTCAATAACGCAAATTTTAAGTGTGGATTTTGGAATGCATGCGGGAACGGCTGATCTTTTCCCAACTCAAAAAACACTACAGCCTTTTCTCCTTCTTCCGCCTTGGAAGGATCGTCTAAAATTGAAATATTGCGATCCGCAAATAAACTTTTTAATTCCTCTTTATTTTTAGTGAACAAATACACGCGCCATTTTTCGTACATTTTCTCTTTCATATTCTCGATAAAATCGAGTTTGTTTTGATATTTAAGCACCGATAAATAATGCAAATAATGATGATAATTATCTTCTTCTAAAAAAGAAGTGAACAAAAGATACCCCACATCATTGGGACGCTTTTTAATCATGGCACTCACCGACTCATAGGATCCCTCATTTAAATCCAATTCATCTTCCACAAAAAGAGTCCCCGCACCCAAAAAATCCCACAACAAAGATTTGGCTTCCAATGTTTTTAACGGATAAATGGCCACGGATTTAGTTTCATGAATTTTTGTTTGCGTGGTTTGATCGTAAGCATAAATCGCCAAAATAGTTTCAAAATCAAATTCCACCCGATAAGGATGTTTTGAATTGATAGGAAAAACATCTAAAACGTCTCCGTGTCGAAGATAAAATCCGGGCTCCAAATAAGAATCTTCAGAAACCTCGTAACCGGACTCAATCAAGGATTCAAATAAATTCACCGGAGAAATCTCGTCTCCAACTTTTAATCGTTGAATGGTTTGTTCAATTTGATGATGATCGGGGAATAATTTTAATAAACGAGCGGAAGTTAAAATCACCGCCACTTTTCTATGCGGATCTTGAAGAGAAGAAATAACACGAATTAAAGAAGGGTAAGTCCCTTCGTCTTCTAAAATTTCCACCTCCAGCGCAGACCAGTCATGCAACGCGCGCGCCACCGCCTCTTGTTCGCCAAAATCATTCACGACCCAAACCAATTTATTTAAATCCGGGTATTGATCCAAGACATCCGACACAACAAAACTTTTGGAGGAAAAATTTCCTCCGCCGGACAATGTAACATAACGATGTTCTCCAAAAAGATCGAGGACCTCTTGGTTTCTCGGGTGCGAAAATTTCAAACCTCTAAAAGCTAAAGATTAAAAAATTACAGTTTTAACGGCATAATAATATGGATGTAATCCACCTCTTTTTGAGGTGAGGTTATTTTAACGGGAGCCAGTTTGTTGTCAATATGGAGATGAATTTTTTCGGTTTTGGTATGAGACAACATTTCCAATAAATATTGCGCATTGAGAGCGATTTTATTGTTTTCGCCTTCAATTTCAACATCTATTTCCGCGGTTCCTTCCCCAATTTGGGTTTCATCGGTTGAAACAATCAATTTCCCGTTATTGGTTACACTAACCTTAATATTATTATTTGTTTCTTGTACAAAGAGGCTCACTTTTTTTACCGCTAAAATCAAATCTTGAACATTGGCTTTAATATTCGTCTTTGAAGTGGTGGGAATAATACGTTGATAATCCGGAAAATTCCCTTCAATTAAGCGGGAAAGAATTTTTAAATTTTGCACCGAAAATTGAATTTGGTTCTTAGTAACCTGACATTCCACTTCTGTTTCTCCGAAAAATCCGAGGATTTTTCCAAGCTCGGCCAGCGTTCTGGAGGGAATAATATAATCAAAATTATTGTCTATTTCTTTTTTTAAAAAAACAATTTTTTCAGCCAAACGATAGCTGTCGGTGGCCACCATGTATAATTTTTTCTTTTCCGCTCGGAACAAAATACCGGTTAAAACAGGACGAGAAATATTAGTAGAAGCGGCAAAAACAGTTTGATTGATAGATTCTTCAAAAACCTTAGATTCTAAACTAAAGGTTTCTCCTTTTCCTATTTCGGGAATAACGGGAAATTCACTTGAATTAATTCCTTTAATTTTGGTGTAAGAAAAGGGGGTTTTTATGGAAAGATTAAACCCTTCCTCAATCTTAAGTTCCACTTCTTCGTCTTTCAAAAGAGAAACATAGTTTGTGATAAGTTTGGAGGGAATGGTGATTGCGCCCTCATTTAAAACTTCGGCATCGATAAAATACGTCATTGCCACCTCCATGTTGGTGGTTGAAAAATACAATTTTTTACTTTCGGCCTTGATTAAAATATTATTCAAAACCGGTAAGGTGGTATTGGGATTAACCGCCCGATTCACAAGATTTAAGGCGAAAGCCAAATTTTTTTGGGTGCAAAGAACTTTCATGGGTCCGTTTTGTTGAGAGATAAAATTAAAAAGAAAACATGTACATTATAAAGTTTGTTCTCTAAAAAACAATAAAATAAGAATTTAATTAAATAAAACTAGAAATAGAAGAGGGTTTGATTTTTATGAAAAATCTTAAAATAAATAAAATTCAAATTAAAAAATTTAAAACCCCATCAAATAACAGAATAAAAACACACAGTATTGAACACATTTTATCAACACCCCTTTACCCTTAAAAACCATTATATATTTAATATAAACCTAAAAACACAGACTTAATTCTTATTTTTAAATCAAAATCCTTGAAAACTTTAAAGTCAAAATATGGCCTGTATGAGCCATAAACGAAATGAACCCAATTTTAATTCATGAAAACGCGGTATTTTTTGTGCAAAACCTACGCAAACATTGTGCAAAACTTACTTAGGGTGCCTCTAAGTTCAGGCTCTCAATTAATATAAATTAAAAAATTTCGTTCAAAACTTTTAAAACAAATTTAATAAACTTTTGCACAAACAAAGAACAAGATAAGAAACTTTTATATAAAAAAACGCCCTAAATCATTATTTAAGGCGTTTTCATTTATTGTTTAAAAACTAAATTTCCACCAAAATGGGCAAAACCAAGGGTTTTTTATCCAGCATTCTCACTAAGGCGCGATCAATAGTTTGAGCCAAATACACCACCAGTGCATCTTTGTTAATCTTACGAGGATTGGCTTTGAAAAATTGAGCAAAGGCACGTTCGCCGGTCTTTTTAATTTCATCCGTCACTTTATTTTTTAGATCGAAAAAAACAAAACCACGACTTTCCACTGAAGGCTTTCCTCTCAATCTGAATGTCTTGGCTTGGACTTGGAACAAAACCACCACCGCTCCATTTTCAGCCATCAATTGACGATCCATTAAAATGTGACTCGCCACCTCTGAACGATCGGGGCCTTCCACCATCACATAACCGGCCGGCACCTTTTCTTTGGTTTTTACCAGTTCTCCTGTTTTACGAAGCTCGGTCACCACTCCGTTGTCCAAAATTAAAATATTGGATTCCGGAATAGAGGATTGCCTTCCCAATTCTTTATGTGCGGTTCTCATGTAAAAATCTCCATGTTCGGGAATGAGATAGCGCGGTTTCATGAGCCGAATCATCAATTTAAGATCTTCTTGTTTCCCATGGCCCGAGGTATGAATCCCCAAGTCTTTATTGGTGATTATTTTGGCACCCAAACGACAAAGACCGTTGATGACTTTAATGATGGCGGTTTCGTTTCCGGGAATCGGAGAAGCAGAAAGAACCACGGTGTCCCCGGGCTTGATTTTAACCTGCATATGGCGATTCGAGGACATGCGGGCCAAGGCGGACATATCTTCTCCTTGACTGCCCGTTGTTAAAATTAAGGTATGCGCATCATCATATTTATTTAATTTTCGGATATCTTGAATTAAGCCGTCCGGAAGCTTGATATAACCCAATTGTTTGGCGATCGCGATGTTGTTTTCAATACTGCGACCGGTGAGGAAAATTTTTCGATCCAATTTTAACGCGGAATCAATAATGTTTTGCAGTCGACCAATTAAAGAAGAAAAAGAGGTAATAATCAGGCGCCCCGTGGTTTCTTCAATGATTTTTTCAAGGGTTTCGGCGATCACTTTTTCCGTGGTGGTGAATCCGGGCTCAAGCGCGTTGGTACTATCCGAAATCAACACCGACACCCCTTTATCTCCAACCCTGGAAAGAGTTTCGAGGTTGGAGGGGGGTTGACCGGAGGGGGTGAAATCGAATTTAAAATCGCCGGTGTGCACCACGCGACCACACGGAGTGTCGAGGACAATCCCCACAGAGTCCGGAATACTATGGGTGACCGGGAAAAAAGAAACATCAAACGCTCCGGCGCGGAAATGATCTTCGGGTTTAAATACGATCAATTTGGTTTGTTTGAGAAAACCAAATTCAGTGAGTTGTTTTTTGACAAGCCCCAACGTGAGCGGGGTGCCATACACCGGAGGGAATCCGAGTTTAGGCAAAATATAAGGGATCCCGCCGATATGATCGAGATGCCCGTGGGTGAGAAAAACGCCTCGAATGAGGTGTTTTCTTTCAATAAGATACGTGGCGTCAGGGAGGACATAGTCTACTCCCAACATGTCTTCGGTCGGGAATTGAAGTCCCATGTCTATGATCACGATGTCGTGTTCATATTCAAAGGCCATCATATTTTTCCCAACTTCTTCAAATCCTCCCAAAGGGATGATGCGAAGAACGTCTTTTGAAAAAGTAAAAGATTTAGGTTTTTGACTCGGGGCCGGTTGTACCGGTTTACCGTAAGTCTGAGGGACATTATTTCGATTTGAAAAACGTCGATTTTTTTTGTTGTTTTTTCTGAAATTCATTGAATGATTAGATTGTTTTTGTAAATAAGGACCGGTTTGAGCCGGTGGTTGTTTTTGTTTGAAGGGAGCCACGGGCTTAGGTTGCGCAGAATTGGACCGTTGAGCCGGGTTTGATTTTTGCGGGAAAGGGCGATTCCCTGGATGGCGATTGGGTCTTTGCGGAAAAGGCCGTTGTTGCGGATGCGCTTGAGCGGGTTTTTGTTGGGTTGGACGTTGCCCGGGATTCTGAGGGGTTGAGCGCTGTCCGGGCCGTTGAGTAGGTGGTTGCGTTGGTCGCGGCGATTGCAAAGGAGCCTTTTGAGGAGAAGGAAGGGGTTTTTCTGAAACATGCGAAATCGAGTTGAGCCATTGATCAATATGCTCTAATTTCTCGATAAGTTCGTCGTCGCGGTCTCCCGGGTTCGGTACTGTCATTAACGTTTCAGTTTAAAAAACTCTTAGTGAAATAAAATTTCTTTTATGCTCATGATCTATTATACCAGAAAAATTCACTTAAGGTAAGAAGATAAATATGTTAACCTCTTTGCGGTCAGTGTTTTATTGAAAATAAGGTGAGGCAGGAAAAGTTGAGCGCGCGGCAAGCTTTCGCGGATTCGGGTGCGCTTCGCGCAGGGCCTGAAGCCGTGAAAGCGAAGCTAGGCGAAACTTTTCCTAGCCGAACATCAGCTTGGAGGGGGTTCCCGGAAGGGGGAACCGTAGGTGCCCTCCTTCCGCTAAGCGGGATTAGTATAGTGGTAGTACGTCAGCTTCCCAAGCTGAAGGCGCCAGTTCGATCCTGGTATCCCGCTCCAAATTTTTACGCCCATTTCATAGCCTTCACCTCGGGCGGATCATCCCCGTTTTCGATTACATAATGATGATGAGCCTCGAGTTTAACATTGAGTTCACGCACCAAGGCAGGTGCTTTTTTAGCAAAAGTGGCCTTGCGTTTCGCTACCTGTTGGATGAGGTCAATCGCCAATTGATAGCGGCTCACCCCATTGCGCACCTTGATATCGAACGGAGTCGTAGTGGAGCCTTCCTCTTTATAGCCGTGAATGCTGAATCGTGCGGAATTTTCATAGGGCCATAAGATTTGCTCGATATCATTGGTATAACCATGATAACTAAAAACCACGGGCTTATCGTGTGTGAAATATTTAGCCAACGATGACTCGGTTACACACGGACGATTGGTTTTGAAGTCGCCCAAACAAAGTGAGGTCAATTCCGATACGTTCACATAACGAATTTTTAATTCAGGCGCAAGTTGATGACACAATTCCACGGCATACAACGCCTCTTCCGTGATGCAATCTCCGGCCGAAGCTAACACCACATCGGGATTTTTAGACGCTTCTTTCCCTCCCACCCAATCCCAAATGCCAACCCCATTTTTGGCTTGTTCTCGCGCTTCTTTAAGTGTGAGCCATGAAGGAAGCGGACGTTTTTCGGCCACAATCACGCAAATGGAATTTTTACGTTTAAGAGTTTCTTCCAGCGCAACCAATAACAAATTGGCATCTGCGGGATAATAAATTTGAGAAAATTGTCCGTGTTTTTCCAAGACATTGCTTACAAAACTCGGATTTTGATGCGAATAACCATTGTGCTCTTGTCTCCACCCCACGCTCGACAAAATATAAATCGCACTGGGAATCGGTTTGCGCCATTTCACCCTAAAACCCTGTTTTAAAAACTTGGCGTATTGGTCCACCATACTTGCAATGATCAAGGCAAACGCCTCATACGTGACAAAAACACCATAACGCCCGGTCAGCAAATACCCCTGCATCCATCCTTGGAGTGTGTGCTCGGAAAGCATTTCCATGGCGCGTCCGTCCGGCGCAATATTTTCCGCCTCGGGCTTCACCGGCCAGATATACGCACGTTTGGTTTTTTCAAAAATTTTATCGAGTTTATTGGACTCCAATTCATCCGGGCACAGGATGCGGAAATTTTTTGGATTCAATACGATTAAATCTCGGAAAAATCGCCCCGCCTGCTCCATTCCACTCGAGGAAACCGTACCCCGTCCCTTAAATTTCGTTTCATATTTTGTAAGAGATGGAAGTTTTAATTCTTTCATCATTTTTCCTCCAATCGCATGCGGATTCATTCCAATGCGCAACCCTCCTTGTGGCACAAACTTTAACACTTCCGGCTTCGGTTTCCCTTCCTCGTCAAGGAGTTCGCGAACGCGATAACTCTCAAGCCATTTTTTAACCGCATGGAACGCTTTTTTATCTTTGAGTAAATTATCGACCGGAATGCCATGTGAACGAAAAGACCCTTCAATTGCGTGGCCGCCAAATCGATGCACTCCGGTAAATCCTTTTGTGGATCGCATGATAATCATGGGCCAACGCGGCTTGCCAATCGGCTTTTTGCTCACACGCACCCTGTTTTGAATCGCACAAATTTTTCCGTACGCTTTTTCAAGCACCTGTAAAACTTTTTCTTCAAGATGGTCTCCCTCAATAAATAAAGGTTCATATCCATACCCGATAAAAAGATGTCGCAACTCATCATTACTCATCGTGCCATACAACGTGGGGTTTGAAATTTTATAACCATTCACGTGCACAATCGGCAACACGGCCCCGGACGTTTTCGGGTTGAGAAATTTATTGCTGTGCCAGGCCGCAGCCAAAGGCCCGGATTCCGCTTCTCCATCCCCGACAATCGCAGCCACAATCAATTCCGGGTTGTCAAAAACAGCCCCAAACGCGGTCGAAAGACTGTATCCTAACTCCCCACCTTCAAGGATCGAGCCGGGTACTGTAGGCGTCACATGACTCGGAAATTTGGTGTACGGCCAACTGAAATCATGAATCAATTTTCCTGCGCCCTTTCCATTAAAAGGATAATCGGGATAAACATCTGAAATCGTTTTTTCCGCAAAAACATTGGCTAAAATCGCGGGCGCTCCATGCCCCGGCCCGGTGATCAACAACACACTGCATTTATTTTTCGCAACCAAATAATTGAGCCCCGCATAAATCAAATTAAGCCCCGGAACCGTGCCCCAATGGCCCAACACGCGAGACTTGATGTGTTCGGGCTCCAGTGGTTTTTCAAGAAAAAAATTATCTTTCAAGTACAGTTGCGCGGCTCCGACATAATCGGTGTAGCGCAAATATTTTTTCATCCAACGCACAGCGCCAAAAGACAACATAGGGAGGGGGTTAAAATTTCATTCGGCTATTTTCATTATATGTTTTTATCGACATTTTCGCCAAACTTAAAAAAATCCGTTAAACTACGGCTATGAATATCGCCATCCTGGGTTTTGGGATGGAGGGAAAAGCGCTTGCCAATTACTTTAAACGACGAAAAGCAAGCCTCACGATTTGCGACCAAAACCCAAAAACTCATGTGCCAAAACATTTTAAATCTCAGATGGGCGAGAACGCTTTTTCCAATTTGAAAAATTTTGATCTCGTTTTTAAAAGTCCGGGGATTCCTCCGGCGCGAGTCGCAGAAACGCCTCACCTAACAACCCTGACTCAATATTTTTTTGATCACTGCCCCTGTCCCATTATCGGCGTGACCGGCACAAAAGGAAAAGGAACCACTTCAACTCTGATTTACCATCTGTTAAAAGACGCGGGACAAGACGCTTATTTGGGCGGAAATATCGGCGTCCCTCCGATTACATTTTTAGGAAAATTAAAGAAAAATTCCATTGTGGTTCTCGAGCTTTCCAGTTTTCAAACGCAAGATTTAACCAAAAGTCCGCACATTGCCGTGATTTTAAATGTGACCTCGGATCACATGGATTATCACGCGAGCATCGAGGAGTATCATTCCGCAAAAGCCAATCTTTTAAAACATCAAACCGAAAATGACATTGTGGTTGCGAATGCGGATTACAAAAAATCTTTCGAAATCGGAAAAACCTCAAAAGGAAAACTTTTTACCGTGAGCACACGGCGAAAAGTGGCGCTCGGCGCAGACATTGAAAGCGGAAAAATTTGTATCAAAGGCGTTAAAACGACACTTTCCATTTCTTCGATTAAAAAAGTGGGGCTCATCGGAAAACACAATTTGGAAAATATTTTACCGGCCGTAGTCGTGGCCTACGGCTTGGGTGTTGAGCCCGTAAGCCTCAAAAAAACTATCCAAGAATTTAAAGGCCTTCCCCATCGTCTCGAACTCGTGGCCATAAAAAAGAAAGTGGTTTATTACAACGATTCTTTTTCCACTACACCCGAGACCTCCGTTGCCGCGATTCGTGCATTCGAGAAACCCATTCATCTCATTGCCGGCGGTTCGGAAAAATACAGCGATTTCAGTGAATGGGCCAAGGTTTGCGTGGAAACCAAAAAATTAAAAACAGTCATTTTAACAGGAGAAAAATCTGCGGTTCGCATGATGGAGGCTTTACGTATGGCCAACACCGTGACTCCAAAAAAACACCGGAAAAATTTGAAAATTTTACATCTCCTCAACTTGCGTGAAGCCATGATTGCAGCCAAAACCTACGCCAAAGCCGGAGACATTGTGTTGCTTTCCCCTGCGTGCGCCAGTTTTGAGGAATTTAACAATTACAAAGAAAGAGGAGAAATATTTAAAAAATTGGCAAACGAATAAATAAATTTATTTTTCTTCAATCACCCTGCGTCAACAACCTGAATGAGTGAGAATATAAAATATAAACAGATAAACCAAAAAACATTTAAAATTAAAACGAGAATCGAAAACCATCGAGGCTGAGTTTTTAAGAAGCGCAAATAATACACACTGCAAATCATTAAATATAAAGGGAGTAAAACAAGAGTTATAAAAAACAAAACAAGCCAAAAAATCTCAGAATTTATTAATCCAAAATCTGAAAGAAAATAAAAAATAATCAAAAAAAATAATGGGGAAAAAGCGATAATTTCATACCATTCATAATTTAAAATAAGTTTTTTCATAAAAATATTTTTAAAATTAATGTCCTTTAATCAGCCTCCATTTTTCCTGATCCACTACGCCGGTAACCCACAGCATCCCGGCATAAAAAATTCCTCCACACGGGATTAAAATGAGCAAACTAAAATTTTGGACAACGCCATACAAAGGATCACGCAAAACCCAAACCAACAAACCCATCAAGGTTGCGGACGCAATGATTTTTAGTGCCGACATAAATTTTAAACGATAAGACAAATGTCGACGTAACATCACGATGGCCAAAATCACAATTAAAATTTCACTGAAAACGCTCACCACGGCCGCGCCACGAAACCCCCAATGGGGGATCAATAAAAGATTGGCCGCAATATTCAACGCCGCCACAATAGAGCTGATGTAAAGCAATTTTCCTTGTTTCCCCAAGGCGATCAACGTAAAGGTGAAAGCGCTTCCGATGAATGCAAAAAACATGGCCACAATCAAGATTTGCAACGCAATATCCGCCCCATAAAATCCTTCATCTAGGCGACTTAAAAACTCCGGACTGCTGACCGCAAAAATCAAGGAATAAGACAGCGCTAAAACACCGGCCACAATGGGGGCGGCCACGGCCACCAAAAAATCAAAAGAATGTTGTATGGTGGAATTTATTTTTTCCGGAGCGTGTTTGGCTTGAAGCGTTAATGTGGGCAAAACCGAACTCATAAAATAAACCGGAATCGTTAATAAAATATCTAAAATTCGCATGGGCGTTCCAAAAATCCCCACTTCGGTTGCATCCCTAAGAAGGAAAAGAAGGATAGAGTCGATCCGAAAATAAACCATATTCAACACCAATGCCGCACCGTATGGGAGCGCCTTCCAGAGTGTGCTTTTCCAATAATCCCAATTGAATAAAAATCGAATTTTGGCATAACGTCGAGCAAAAAACCATGTAAAAAAAAGCATCACTCCATTCCCGAACACCCCGGCCCACAGCAATTGAAAAAACGCTTCCGCTGACGGTTGCGTGTACGCATAAAAAACCACATAAATCATGTACGCTACGGTTACAATTTTCCCCAAAATCAACCCAATCGCCGGGTATTGCATCTTTAAATTCACCTGCAAAACGCTTGAAATGGTTCCGTTTAAAATGGAAAAAAATACGGCAATCGATGCGATGGCCACCCCAAACGGGATATAAGTGCCCTGATATTTTGGAATAAGAGAAACCGCAACAACGGCAAGGATCATTAGGGTGCTCGCCAATAGCGCACGTAAACTAAGAATATTCCCGAAAATAAAATCTTTTCGATCCAAATCATGCGTAATTTCTCTTACTGCAATGGTAAAGAGCCCAAAATCCGCCACAATCCCGAAAAACGCCAAAAATTCATATACGGAAATATAAAATCCATACGTTTCCAAGCCTAAAAAATTCGTAATGATTTTTACGATCAAAATACTGAGAATCGCGGTAACACCCTTGCCTGCGATTTGTACAAATGTATTCGAAAGAATTCGGCGCGCCGTGGACATGCACGCACTCTAGCAAAAATCAGAAATCTAATCTATTTTAATTAAGTCATGTTTTAAATTTTAAAAATGCATCAAGTCATCGAAAAAATCACGGCCCTCGAAAAAGAACTCAAGGACGCGCTTTCTTTCCTTAAAATCGAAGAACTCGAAACACGAGCCACGGAAATTGAAGCAAAAATGCAGGCCCCTGATTTTTGGAACAATCAAGCCAAGGCCCAAGAATGTTCCAAGGAGCACGGACTTTTACGACAAAAAGTAAAAGAATGGCGTCAATTTGAGGAAGATTTAAAGTATGCGGGAGAGCTTACAAAAGTGGTCAACGAAGTGAAGGATGATGGGGAGGTCAAAGAGTTAAAAGCGGACGTGGATGAGCTCGAAAAACGCTATGAAAAACTTGAAATTCAACTGTATTTAAGCGGAAAATACGACACCTATCCGGTGCTACTTTCCGTGCATGCGGGAGCGGGCGGAACCGATGCCTCGGATTGGGCGGAGATGATTTTGCGCATGTACACGCGCTACGCCGAAGCCAAAGGGTGGAAAGTGGTTTTACAAGATCGTTCATTGGGTGAAGAAGCCGGGATCAAAAGCGCCACACTGCGAATCGAGGGGGAATACACGTATGGATTTTTAAAAGAAGAAGCCGGCGTGCATCGTTTGGTGCGCCTGTCGCCTTTCAATACAAAACACACCCGGGAAACTTCATTTTGTTTGGTGGACATCGTGCCGGAAATCAGTGAAAGTGAAGTTGAAATCGACGAAGAAGAATTGCGCATTGATGTGTTTCGGTCCGGAGGGGCGGGCGGACAGGCGGTGAATAAAACCGATTCCGCGGTGCGCATCACGCATCTTCCGACCGGGTTTGTGGTGCAGTGTCAGAATGAAAGGAGCCAATTGCAAAACAAGGAACAAGCCATGAAGGCCCTTCTTTCAAAATTGATTGCGCTTCAAGAAAAATTGCAATTAAAAGAACTCGGAGACCTTCGTGGCGAACACGTTCAAAATTCATGGGGTAATCAAATTCGATCATATGTTTTACATCCGTATCAAATGGTCAAAGACCATCGCACGGATTATGAAACTTCGAGGGTCGAATTGGTGCTCGACGGCAACCCCAACGAGTTGGATGTTTTTATTGAAAAAGCGTTAAAACAGACACGAACGAAGTGAGTGTCCAATTCCCGCATTTATTTCCCTCCTCATGCAAAATAATTTATACTGCATACCAAATATTAATTTCCCTCTATGCTTCTCGCACTCGAAAAAGGTAAAAAAAACCCCATCCTCCGCGGAGAAATGGAACCCGTTAAGCGCTTTGATAAAGCGTTGAAAAAACTGACCCAAGACATGGAAGAAACCATGTTTGAATCCAATGGCGTGGGTCTTGCCGCACCTCAAATCGGCAAAAACATCTCTCTCGCCCTTGTTCGACTCAACGTAGAAACCCAAAGTGAGACCATTTTGGTTTTAGCCAATCCCGAAATTCTCGAAACCTCAGACGACATGATCGACATGGAAGAAGGTTGTCTCAGTCTTCCCGGGAAATGGGGAACCGTGCCGCGTCATTCCAGTTTGACCGTGACGTTTCAAAATGTGCGTGGCGAAAAACAAGTCCTACACCTTGAAGGTTTCAATGCCCGCATTGTTCAGCACGAAGTGGATCATTTGAATGGAAAGTTGTTTATCGACCGAGCGATTTAAAAAATTTTACCACCCGCATCCCCCAATACCACCCTCGCGACAGCACCCATTCGCGCGCTTTTGGATATTCCACGCGCACACCTCCGAATTTTTCCTTAAAATCCGTGACCCCGGCCCAAGGATGATGGGGGGAATCTGGCGGCGCAACTCCCAAAAAGTCATACCAAAGACACCCGCGTCGCTTGGCTTCTTGTAGCGCTTCCCATTGAAGTAAGTACGGGGCCATGAGGGGTCGATGCGCATGGTCGGAGGCGCCATAATAGTATGTTCCGGTTTCGCCATAAAAAGTCGCCACCATTCCGGCCATGATTTGTCCGTCTTTTTCCGCAACATACAATGTGCCCAGATCATTTTTTACTAAAAAAGTCACCAAAGTTTGATAATAATGTTCGGAATGAATCCCAAATCCATCGCGAGTACATGTTTTTTGTAAAATTTCATAAAAGGCTTTTATATCCCGAGAGTCATGCGTAGCACGAATCGTAACTCCATGTTTTTGTGCCACCTTAATGTTGTAGCGCCCTTTTTGCTTCATTTGGCCCAAAATATCATTGATCGAACCTGAAAGATTGATTTTTAATGTCCATTCCGGTTGATAATGCGCATGAGCGAGGCAAAAAGAATTTTTGCCCGACCCCATGAGTTCTTCCATTTTCTCCTTTTGGGCCGGTAGGGCGTATTCGGGGAGTTCAAAACGAATAAAAACCGCAGCCATTGCTTTCGCGATTCGTTTAAGTTCAGGTAAAAAAAGGCTCCAAACCGGTTCAATATCCGCACCAGGATGAAATAAAGGTCCGCGTGCCACAGACAACCAGCATTTACCAAAAGGAAGGCGCTGGCGCACCAGCAACATCGACGCCACGCACACCGGGCCCTCCATAGCCATCAAGGCCACAAATCGCCCTCGAAGCGGGATTTTTTCTTGAAATTGTCCCCATTCGTACGATTGCTCGATCGTCCCGTGGTTGGCTTTCACGAACGTTTCGTATTGCGCTTGTGCTTGCGCGCCGCTGACTCGAAGGATTTGGATGGGTTGCATGAGCGGATTTTAGCATGTAAAAATTAATCAGACATCTTTTAAAAGAAAAATCGTGGATAAAAAATTCATGGCCGAAGCCCTCAAGATCGCCCGAACCCATTGTATGAAATACGAAGGAGGCCCATTCGGCGCCGTGATTGTTAAAAAAGGGAAAGTGATTTCTCAAGGGTGGAACACGGTCACCACAGATAACGACCCCACCTGCCACGCCGAGGTGAACGCAATCCGCAAAGCCTGCCGAAAATTGCGTACATTTGATTTGTCGGGATGCGAAATTTACTCCACCACTGAGCCCTGTCCTATGTGTTTGGCCGCGATTTATTGGGCAAAACTCAAACGTTTATATTTCGGAAATAGCCGAAAAGACGCAGCTAAAATCGGGTTTGATGACCAATTTATTTATGATGAAATCGGCAAAGCTCCGGGGAAGCGAAAAATTAAAACCATCTCAAAATTAATGGCCAAAGAGGCCAATGCCATTTTTAAAGAATGGAAGAAGTTGCCGGGGGTAAAGATGTATTAACATTAACTCCCAAAGCTTTTTTGGCGAGAGGGAGAGGGAGGGGATTTTTGAGGATATTTTGAGGCAAGAGGGAGAGGAAAATTTTTGTGAACATTTTCAAGGATACGCATGGAGCGCCAGCGGAGTGCGCTTGAGAAGATCATTGAATATCAGCGAATTATTGAAAATTCAACATGTGGCTGAAAATGGAGCATCTTTCTCAAGGACACTCACTTCGTTCGTGTCTGGTGAACAAAAATTCTTCCTTCCCGATTGCCTTTAATAATACAAAATGCGGGGATAGGACACTCCGCTTCGCTGGGATGGGCATATCCGAAAAAAGCTTCGCCCCCTCCCGACTCTCAAATGTATGGTTCGAGACGCCCCGCGTTGCGGGACTCCTCACCATGACAAGTATTTCACTAAAAAGGCCCGTCTTTTGGACGAGCCCTTTTAAATCTTACAAAATTCATTTTTCGCTTATTTTGACATGCTCTTTCGAATGAATGCCGGAATATCGAGTTCATTTTCAGTGGCCTTGCCCACCATTTCTTCCGAGGTGGCACCCAAGGTTTTTTTGACCAATCGATTTTCGATTCCTCCACGGAAAGAAGAAGCGGTTCCGCGACGGCTGTCTTCAAATCCGGTGGCAACCACCGTGATCTTGATTTCCCCCGTGTAAGAGTCGTTGACCACGGCTCCAAAGATGATGTTGGCATCCGGATCCGCAGCTTCGGTAATGATGCGGGCAGCTTCGTCCACTTCGAACATAGAGAGGTCGTTTCCTCCGGTGATGTTGAAGAGAATTCCTTTGGCTCCGGCCACATCAAGTTCGAGCAACGGGCTTTCGATCGCAGCCTTGGCAGCTTGCGCGGCACGATTTTCTCCGGTGCCGTATCCAATACCCATCAACGCAGAACCTGCGTTTTCCATGACGGTTTTCACGTCCGCAAAGTCGACGTTGATCATTCCATGAACCGTGATGAGATCCGCAATACCTTGAACCCCTTGGCGAAGAACATCGTCCACCACCATAAAGGCGTCCACGAGCGGAGTCTTTTTATCAATCAAAGAAAGAATCTTATCGTTCGGGATCGTGATAATGGTATCCACTTTATTCTTGAGATTTTCGAGGCCTTCATCCGCTTGTGTGCGTCGGCGAGCGCCTTCGAACGCGAACGGTTTGGTTACCACGGCAACCGTCAAAATACCCAATTCTTTGGCGATTTCGGCGACCACGGGGGCGGCTCCGGTTCCGGTTCCTCCACCCAATCCACAGGTAATGAAAACCATGTCCGCACCTTGAAGGGCGGCCTTGATTTCCTCGGAACTTTCTTCAGCGGAACGTTTTCCCACTTCCGGGTTTGCTCCGGCACCCAATCCGCGAGTTGTGGCTTTTCCCACATTGATCTTGTTCGGGGATTCGGAATGATAGAGGGCCTGGGAATCGGTATTGATCGCAATGAATTCAATGCCTCGGACATCCGCTTTAATCATGCGGTTTAAGGCATTGCATCCGCCTCCTCCAAGTCCGAGAACCTTGATTTGAGCCACGGGCGTAATGTCCGGGGTGACTTCAAGATTGCGACGCTTGGTGCTCGCGGAAGAAAATAAAGTGCGCAACGTGGTTGCGGTAGGGTCGTCCTTTTTAATGGGTGCCATGGGTTAGGATGGTAAAAGGATAGGAATTAAAAGGGGAGGTCTGAAAGAGCAAAAAGCTCCAAGAAAAATTAAGGTAAAAGACTGCGAGCCCAACTCTTGATGGACTGAAAAGTTTTGGAAACATTTAAACTGCGGAAATCAAAGGAATAACCATGGCCTTCAAAGCGAGATCCCCAGATCGCCAAACCGATGGCCGTGGCGTAAGCGGGATCGTCGATTTTATCCACCACACTTTCGAAGTTTTGAGGGAACCCGATTTGAACCGGTAAATTGAGTGTTTCTCGGGCCAAATCCACAACCCCCGGCATCTTAACTCCGGCACCGGTCACAATGACTCCGGCCGGGAGCATGCCATCTCGGTTGATTTTGGCGAGTTCGTCTTTCACAAGGACGAAAATTTCGTGATAACGAGCCTGGATGATTTCTGCGAGATGCCTCTTGGAAATGGTTTGATTATCGATTTTGCTGATCAAAGAAAGGTCGATGGTTTCGCGATCGTTCACTTCATCCGGGATACAGGTCCCGTATTCAATCTTGATCTTTTCCGCGGTATCGATAGAGGTACGAAGTCCGATGGCCACATCATTAGTGACACTTTCTCCTCCCACCGGGATGGAAGCGCTGTGCAAAATAGTTCCTTCTTCAAATACAATGACGGAAGTGCCTCCGCATCCGATGTCCACCACCACCACGCCCAATTCTTTCTGGCGCTTGGAAAGCACGGCTTCCGAAGCCGCCAATCCGTTGGGGATGATGTCGTCGATATCGACACCGGCTTGATGTACACATTTTTCAATATTGGTGATGGCCGGAGTGAGTCCGGTGATGAGATGAGCTTCAACTTCAAGGCGAATTCCGGTCATGCCCACGGGATATTTAATTCCTTTTTGTTCGTCGACCATAAACGCTTTTGGAATGATACGTAAAATGCGTCGGTTGGACGGAATGGAAACCGCTTGCGCCGCTTCCAAAACGCGATCCACATCCGCTTCAGTGATTTCATTTCCATTGGGGATGGCAATAACTCCCTTGGAATCCATGGATTCCAAATGACTGCCTCCAATACCCAAGAACACATGATTGATGGGTTCTCCGGACATACGTTCCGCATCTTCAAGCGCGGAAGAAATACTATTGATCGCTTCCTCCACGTCAATCACACGGCCTTTACGGAGTCCCATGGACGGGGAAACGCCAACGCCAATCACATTGAGTTGCGTGTTTTTTTCTCCCAACGTTCCAACCACGGTACGAATTTTTGAGCTACCAATATCGAGGCCTGCAATGACATGGGATTTAGCCATAAAGCAAAGGGTTAGAAGACTTCAAATCAAAGGAAAAGTAAAGCGACTATAAACCGCGTTTTAAATGAACGCAAGGGAATTTTGTCTTAAAAAGGGCTTAAATAAGCCATTTGTACAAAAAAATGATACAATCATTTAGCCTGAAGGAAGCCATTTTTGGTGCGATAAAAAAATTAAAATAACGGCTAAAAAAAGCCAAAAAATCGACTTTTTAGTCTGTAAAAATGTTTTAAAACAAAAGAACCATATTGTTATGCTTGAGGCAAGTGAATAAATTTTTTATTCAATGGGGTGGTTTTAAATCTGTTAATTATTAAAAACAATCGGGAAGGAAGAATTTTTGTTCACATGGGAGTCGGACACTCGGATACATGATCCTCGTGTCCTTTTCCTTGAAAATGTTCACAAAAATTTCCCTTTCCCCCTTGTTTCAAAATCTCCTCAAAAATCTCCTCCCTCCTCGCTTAACAAATAATTCGTATTTTTAATTTAAAATCTAAAATTCAAAATTTATAATTTTCTAAAACAACGTCGGTTGCTGTTCCTTTTCCCACCCTTCATGAATGCCATCAAATTTTTCCAATAATCGCCGGAATTCCAACTCTTGAAAAAGCAGTCGAATTTGGGGGGAATCCACACTGCGAGTCACACAATCTTCCAACACAAAATCCAGCGGGGCATCATGAATCAATGACACCAAGGTTTTACATTGATACGCGGCTTCTCTGCCCTTTTCCAATTTATCGTGAAGTGCCCCCTTGATGGAATCGATCGCCGAATAAATGCCATCCAGGGAATCATATTGTTGAAGCAATTTAGCAGCGGTTTTCTTTCCAATTCCATCCACCCCCATAATATTGTCACTCACATCCCCCACCAATGCTTTGTAGTCCACCATTTGATTCGGGCGCACCCCGAATTTTTCAGTCACCGCCGCGGCATCGTATGTTTTAACATCATTGAAGCCGGTGAGCGGGGCCAAAATTTTGACTTGATCATTCACGAGTTGCGTAAGATCCATATCTCCGGTCACAATCCACATTTCCATATCCGGATACGCTTTCAATCTCTCCGTCAACGTGGCGATCATATCATCCGCCTCAAAGCCGGCTTTTTCAAAGACCGGGATATTGAATGCTCCCACGATTTGGCGAATACGCGGAATTTGGGACAATAATTCCTCCGGCGTTTCAGCTCGAGTCGCTTTATACCCTTCATACGCTTCATGCCGAAACGTGGGGCCTTTTAAGTCAAATGTCACCGCTAAATAATCGGGCTTAAATTTTTGAACCATATTCAAGAGCACGGTCGTAAACCCCATGGCCGCATTCACCAGCTCCCCTTTTTGGGTGCGCAATGGTGGGATTGCAAAATACCCACGATAAATCAATGCGTGACCGTCGATCACAACAAATTTTTTCTTGGAGTCGGGAGAGGCCATAAAAAATCACTTAAAAAAGATCGAATTACTCAAGTTGTTCGATCCCGGGGTTGTTGCCCCCGGCCGTAGAGGTGATGTTGCGAATGGTGTCGAAAATGTCACTGGGATTCAAATATTGAATAATATTGAGACCCATGGCTTTTCCAACCAATCCTACAATCACCACAGCCAAAATCGTGACGATAAGACCAACGATCGCGTAACGAATGGTGCTCACGGCTTGTTTGATTTTATCCTCCTGTCCTCCGGAGAGAATGAAGGAAATGCCTCCAAAGAAAATAAAAACCACGGAAAGAAAACCTGCAATAATGATCGCATAAGCGATCCCTCGATTAATGATTTCGAGAATATCGAAGTTTTCCGCCGCATCGATGATAGAGGTACCACTTTCGTCCATAGTGAATTTAATATATCCGATTACGCCGCAGCTTGCAAATCATCCGGTAAGGCCGCGTGTTGATCCGCCACATCCTCCTCGAGAATGTCGCGTCCCTCGGTTCCGTTGTCTTCTCCCACACGGACTTCGCTTCCGTCCGGTTCCACGATTTTAAGGTTGACTCGAAGATTATTGCGAGACCCGATCACGCGGAGAAGCGTGCGGAGAGCTTTCGCGGTTTGGCCGTTTTTCCCGATCACCTTGCCCATATCGAATTTTCCAACCTTTAAAGTAATAAGAACGCCAAGGTCGTCCACTTTTCGAGTGACTTCGACTTGAGTGGGGTCGTCCACAATTTGTTTAACAAGATGTTCAATAAAATCACGATCAGTTCCTTGAGAGAAATCCGTATCCATATAAAAAGTGAGTTAGTAAAAATAAAGAAAGGACACCAAAAGATGTGTCCTGAATAAATTATTTGGCTTCAGCGGGGGCGGCGGGAGCTTCAGTCACTTTCGCGGCGGAAGGTTCGGCTCCGGCAGTTCCCTCTTTCTTCTTTTTCTTGGTGGATTTACGAGCGATAATAAAAGAATCCATGTCTTTCATGCCCATTTTTTTAAACAAAGACGCAACCGTGGATGTGGGTTGAGCTCCATGAGCGATCCAATAAGTAACACGATCTTGATCCACCACGAGTTCGCGAGGATTTCGCGATACATTGTAATGGCCAACAATTTCAACAAATTTGCTCTGAATGGGAGCGGTGTGTTCGGCAACCGCAATACGATAACTGATTTGGCGGGTTTTGCCGGTGCGAGTGAGGCGAATACGTAGCAAGAGGTACGGGATTAAAAGAATAAAAGATGCGTGGCCCAGTCTAGCGTGCAGCGCAACGAAGTGCAAGTGAATCTTGCGTCGATAAAAACAATATGTTTTGCGTCAATCAACGCACGTCTTAATGTTTTTCACCGGCTTTTTTGGGAAAACTTTATTAAAATGATCCAAAATTGCGGTTTTTTTAAATTGAACTTCTTGCGCCCACACCGAGCTTTCCACGGAAATCATGAGCAATTCTTTTTGGAAAAATTTGGGCTTCAAATGCGTTAAAACGTCCTCGCCCCACAACGTGGTTGCGACTTTTCGAAATTCTTCGCAAATCACCGCACTTGTCACTTGTCGAGTGAGTTGAAATCGGCCCACAATATTCGGAAGAATTTTACTCAAGGGAGTGAAATTTCCGACCCGAGTTGAATCCTCGAATGTCATAATGATTTTTTATAAAATTCAAACGTTTCTTCTGCCATTTTGTCCCATGAAAAATCACGGATACGCTGAAATCCTTGTTCGAGAAGTGTGCCACGAAGGCTGGAATCTTCCCATAAGGACGACAAAACTCGCGCCATATCTTCAATCTTATAAGGGTCAAAAAAGAGGGCGTTTTTCTCTCCGCATACCTCGGGAATGCAGGACGTATTGGAAGCCGCCACCGGTGTTCCGCACGCCATAGCCTCGAGGGGAGACAATCCAAATCCTTCATACAACGAAGGCAGCACATAAAAACGCGCCGCGTTGTACAAGACCACAAGATCCCGTTCACTCACCAACCCGGTTAAAACCACGCGCTTTTCAAGGCCTAATTTTTGAATAGTGGCCTTCACTTCCGGATAAAAAGGATCCTCGCGTCCCGTGATCACAAGAAGTCCGTCAAAAGTTGGCTTTTCACATAATGTTGCAAATGCCTGAATTAAACGCACCAGATTTTTATGATCGCGCCATACTCCGGTGTACAAAATAAAATCACGATCAATCCTAAGGTGTTTTAATGTGTTTTCAATGAGTTTTTTATCGTTCAAAACCCGGAATTCTTCCCCCGCCGCCTCATAAATCACCTGAATTTTGGACTCGGGAACTTTAATTAAATGTACCAAGTCTTTTCGCGTGTGTTTGGAGACCGTAATAATACCTCGCGCATGGCGCACCACGGAATTCAACACGAGATGATACGCAAGTCGATGAATGGGCGACCGCATTTTTTTCCCCGGATAAAAAGAAAGAGTGAGGTCGTGAATGGTCACCACGCTCGGCCGGCGATAAAAAAGCGGGGCATTGAAATGCGTAAAATGCATCAAATCAAGCTTTTCCCGATTGAGGATTTTCAAAAATCGAACTTGCTCGGCCCACGAATAATGTTTGGCATTCACGAGCACTTTTTTCACCCAATCATTCGGTGGGGAAAACGCATTAAATTCCGGCTCATTCATAAAAAGAGTCCATTCAATGGCTTCGTTTTCGGAACGCTTAAAAAGACGTTGCGTGAGCTCAAAAACATATCGCCCGATTCCCGTAAACGCCGCGGAATACATGCGTGCATCAATGCCGATACGAAGAGGAGATTTTTTGGTCATTGCTCCTATCATAACATTTTTTTGTTGCAAAAAAGGAGACAACCACGTTATTATCTCGCTCGCTAAAGAAAAATATGGGGGCGTAGCGTTCACCTTTGGTGAAAACTACGGGGCCCGCCGTTCAAAGGCTTAGATCGTCGAGATTTTAAATCTTGCAAAGCAAGATTTTCCTCTCTTCGTTCATACGGCTCAAGCCCCGCAAGCGGGCTATCGCCGCATTCGCTCGAGAGGATTGCCTGACAAGCGATAAAAAATCTCTCCTTGGTTAAGACTTATCACTATGGGGGCGTAGCTCAGCTGGTTAGAGCGCAGCACTGTCACTGCTGAGGTCACGGGTTCGAGTCCCGCCGTCCCCGCCATCACACACAAAGCGCAGCGAAGTGCGCTCTCCTTTTTCCGTATTTCCTTCTTCGAAAATATTTTTTATAAATTTCCCCCTTAAATTCTTTAAGATAAGGGGCTTTTTGACGTTGTTGTTGAATCAGCGATAAATCAATTTCAGTGGCAATAAACCGTTCTTGTTTTTTTGCATCCACTAAAACAATCCCTTGAGGATTAATGACGCGTGAAAATCCTGCATAAACGAAATCCCCTTCTTTTCCCACACGATTCGCTTGGATTAAAAAACATCCATTTTCAAACGCACGTGATGCAATAAAATTTCCATAAAACATAGAAAAAGAAACCGTTCCAGCGGTCGGAAAAAGCAAAATTTCCGCCCCTTGAAGAGCTAGGGCGCGAGCCGACTCCGGGAAGTCAGCGTCATAACAAATTAAAATTCCCATAACTCCCAGTTCGGTTTTAAAGACCTTAAAAGAATTCCCAGCCTTAAAATAACGCTGTTCTTCTCCCCATAAATTTACTTTTCGATGTTTTCCAATAAAGCCTTTAGGACCCACCAAAAGAGCGGTGTTAAAAGGTTTGCCGCGACTTTTTTCAATGTAGCTTCCGGTAAGGTGTAACCCATATTTTTTAGCCATCTGAAGGAGAAACTGAGGAGTTGGTCCTTTTTCGGTCTCGGCAAAACGTGCGGTCTGATTTTTTAAATCATAGCCCGTAGAAAACAACTCCGGTAAAACTAAAAGTTTTACTCCGGCTTTTGCAGCTTTCTGGATATAGTGCTCGGCACGGCAAAGATTTTCAGTCACTTTCCCAAGTATGGCATCCAATTGAACCGCTCCTGCTAAAAATTTCATGGTAAAAAAATTATAAGCTCTTTCCGTTAAAATTCTATTGCATTTCCTTACGAAATGATGAAAATGGGGGGTGCCTTTTTAAATGTTAATTTTTAAGATATGGATGAATGTTCTTGTGGCAGTGATTGTCCGGTTTGCGAAGGATGCGGTCTTCCCGAATGCGAATGCACTTGCGATGGAGAAAAAGAGAAAAGAGAAGAAATGACGCGTGTCGATGAAGAAGAGGGAGATGAATTTGAAACCATGGAAGAAGATGATGATGAAGTGGATGAAAATGCCGTTAAAGAAGAAGATTTGGGTTTGGTTCTCGAGACCGAAGACGATTCTTCTTATTAATCCATGGGGCTGGGCGCTTTAAAATTCGTTTCTCATGTTTTCCTTTTTCCGGAAATTTCAACAAAGAAAAGAAGCGGCCGGCGGTTTTAAAAATCTGTTGTATCATACTGCATTTACGTTGACGCTCACCTCCGGGCTGAGTTATGCATTGGGGCTTTTGCGTGACCGAACTTTTGCTCAAACGTTTGGCGCCGGGTCCACCCTCGATGTGTACAATGCCGCTTTTGTGGTTCCTGATTTTTTCTTGGCGGTTTTTGCCGTGGGGGCCTTGTCCGCGGCTTTTGTGCCGATTTTTACGCAATTGGATAAAGAAAATAAAGAAAAAGCCATCACGTACACCAATCAAATTTTAAATTTATGTCTGATCATCCTTGTCATCACTTGTGGAATTTTCGCATTGATTCTTCCCTTTATTGCGAATCAGTTGGTTCCGGGTTTTTCTCCGGAACAACAACATGAATACATCCAGGTAACGCGCCTCATGTTGTTGTCTCCTTTGTTTTTCACGTTGAGTAATATGTTTGGAAATGTGCTCATCAGCCTCAAAGAGTTTTTGTGGTATGGGCTTTCCCCCGCTCTTTATAACCTGGGAATCATTCTCGGTGTTTTATTTTTTGCGCCTCATTTTCAAACCACGGGGATTGTGATGGGCACGATTTTAGGGGCCTTTTTACATTTATTGATTCGTGTCCCGGCCATGATTCGTTACGGGTATCGACCTCAATGGACCTTGGGTTTTACTCCGGCCATGAAAGAAACCGCATGGCTCATGATCCCAAAAATCGCACAGCTCGGGATGTGGCAACTCATGTTGTGGTGGTTTGTTAGACTCACCACTCAACTTGATCCGGGGAGTACGACCATTTATTCTTTTGCGCGCAATTTTCAGAGCGTGCCCGTGAGTTTGATTGGAATTTCCATTTCCCTCGCAGCCTTTGCCGAACTTTCGACGGCTGCAGCAGAGAAAAAATATCGTAAATTTGGAGAAATTATAAAAAGTCGAGGCATCAAAACCGCGGTTTACACCGGATTGGCGGGCGGAGCCTTGGCGCTCGTGAGTTATCCGGCCATCAAAATTTTATTCGGAGGAGGACAATTCGATGAAACCGCGATTAAAGCCACGGCCGCTTTGCTCATGGTTTACACAATTTCCATCCCGTTTGAGAGCGGAATGCACCTGCTTGCCCGTGCGCATTATGCCCTCAAAAACACCCAACGCCCGTCCTTGATTCACGTGAGCACGATTGCGGTGACCATGGGCGTGAGCGCAATGTTGTTGGATAAAATGGGCTTGTACGCAATTCCGATCGGGTTTACTGCGGGGTTGGTGATTCAAATTGGATTGCTGACGATTTCTCTTTATCAACTTCTCAAGAGTAAAAGTCTCAAGGCAAAATTGGAAGCATTAACGGAATAATTTTGAAAATCACTGCAACATTTAATTTCCAACTTCCATCATGTCTTCTATTCATTTTCTCATAGAATCCTCCCTGATTCGCCTCGCGCCTTACCTCAAGCAAAACCGCCTCGAAGCCTATCGTCTTTACAACCACACGGACCGCAATTTTCCTGTGGCCATTGATATTTATAAAGACAATGCCGTGATTCATGTGTTCGACACCATTCGACTCGAATTATTGAAAGAAATGGAGGAAAATTTAAAAACCCTTCTGAATATTCAAGATTTTTTTTACAAAGATCGCACAAAGAAAAACATCGCTCTTCCAAAATCCTCTCCGCAAAAAGAAATCACGGTTCAAGAATATGGGCATTCTTTTTCAATCAATTTATCGGATTATTTGGACACCGGACTTTTCTTGGATCATCGCGAAACGCGCCAATGGATCGCTTCAAAAAGCCAAAATAAGGTCGTGCTTAACACCTTTGCCTACACCGGCTCTTTTACGATTTATGCGGCTCAAGCCGGGGCAACAAAAACTTACAGCGTCGATCTTTCAAAAACCTATTGTGAATGGATTAAAAAAAACCTCGCGCTCAACCATCTCGCCCCTGAGAAAAATTGGGTTTATAAAATGGACACTCTTGAATTTTTCACGTACGCAAAAAAGAAAAATTTATTGTTCGACATCATCATCATCGATCCGCCGACGTTCAGTAAAAATAAAGGGGAGAATTTCTCGGTGCAAAAAGACCACCCGACTCTTATCAACGCCGCCCTCGACCTCCTCAATCCAGATGGATTTATTTTGTTTTCAAACAATTATCGCGAATTCATGATGGATACGAAAAAACTCAAGCCATGCACGATCAAAAAAGAGACAGGAATGATCCCGCTGGATTTTAATGGAACGCCTCCACATCATTGCTTTGTTATTGAGGCAAGAGGGAGAGGAAAATTTTTGTGAGCATTTTTAAGGAAGAGGACACGAGAATCATGATCCGAGTGTCCGACTCCCATGCGAATAAAAATTCTTCCTTCCCGATTGCCTTTGATGCTACTGGGATGTAATTGGGGTCGGTTTGACCACCATTACCCTTTTCGCTCCCCTCAAAATCCCATCATCCTCATACGAAGCGCTGTCGTGCCAATCATGAAGCGCATTTAAAAGCACGTCGTATTCATAAATAAAATTTTCACCATGCCGCGTGCCCACATCATTGGTGATGAAGTGTGTTTCGTCGTATCCGCGAATCACCAGATTATGATAAATCGGTCCCTTTCCCGTGAAATACGGATTTCCCAAATAACGACCTGCAAAAGGTGCAACAATCACGTCTCCGGCTGCCAAAAATTCTTTCAATTGGTCCACCGTTGGATTATCAACGATTTCATAATTCGTAAAATTCAAATAAACCGTAGCCATTTCCGCGGTTTGCGCAATCGTGGTGTGCTGATATTGGCCAAAATAATTCGTTTCAAAATCAACCATGGCCAATAAATCTTGGTGAAATTCATCGCGCGTCACATCATGTTGATCCGTCGCGTAATAATACGCCAACAAAAGACTCGCCTCCTCGCACGCCTCCTGGTACGGCATGCCCCAATCACTGGTCGGCGCTTGAGAATAGAATAAAACATTCAAATTGATCTCGGCGGGGAGGTCGGTCGAAGACTCAACGACAGAGCTGGAAGTTTCCGGCGTGGCAACGATTTCAGTTTCCCCGGAATGGGATGTAAAAGTGGTGGAATCCGTGATCGGAACAGCACTTTTGTAGTCGGTTTCATTCGGGCCGCAGGACGAAAAGATCAACATCAAGCTCGCGTATAACGCCCATAATTTTAAACGAGAAATCATTAAATTTTTATTAAATTATGACATTAAGAGTTGAATCTTAGGAAATTTAAAGTATTTTGTCTATAAAATTTATTTTTAATTTTATTTTTATGGCTTACCACGATATCCCTGTCCTTGAGGAAATCAAAAAACATACAGGAGGAAAAGATCCCGACGCGTATATTTTTTCCATAAAATATATTTCCATGTGGTTGGTAATTTTATTTGGGTTTTTTATTCAAAAACCTTATATTTGGGTTTTAAAGGGTGATGAATTCATATTTATTCGAACCAGTCGGTTGAGCTATAAAAAATTTACAGGAGAAGTTTTTAGGATCAAGCGCGCAGAAATTCAGGACGTAAAATTTAGAAAATTTGGATTAGCGCACTATTTAACCCTTATTAAAACCAATGGCGAAAAAGTGCGTTTTGTAGCCAGTCACGCGTATCACAAGCTCGAGCATCAAAAAGAAAACCTTGAAAAAATCAAAAGAGCGTTGGGAGTGATGGCCTAAATTTTTATCAACCCGGCATACTTTCAGTGGTAGAAGAAGGCGTTGTGGTGGGAGGGAAAAGATCTTTTTTTGTCAAAAACGGGTCAATCGGCGTGCCATCAATACGAATTTCAAAGTGAAGATGCGGGCCGGTGGACATCCCCGTACTCCCAATGATTCCCACTTTGGTATCCGGTGTGACCGAAGCACCGCGCACAATCCCCGCAGGAATTTCTTTAAAATGAGCATAATAAGTTTTTACTCCATTGCCATGATTGATGATCACCATATTTCCATACCCGTTTTTTTTGTTGCCGGCGAATTCAACGACACCTGCTTTCCAAGGGCGACAATCCGTTCCGCGCGGAGCTGCAACATCAAGCCCGGTGTGCAATTTCCATCGTTTCAAAACAGGATGATTACGATAGCCGAAACGAGAACCTCCCTTGAGAGTTTTTCCTCTCCAGCCCGGGACCATTTTCTGTAAAACTTCATTATTAAAAGAATTATCTTTTAACGCCTCCCATACCCTCTTGGGCGGGATATTCATTTGAGGAGTTTCTCTCTTGTAGGGCAAATAAAAGGAACGAGCCGAGTCATAACCTTCTTTGGCTTGTTCCAATTCAGTTTTTGAAGGCATGGCTTCGCCTCGATAAGCAAAATAATTTTTACATAAATTTTTAAAATGATGTGGGTTTCCTTCTTTCGGAGAATAAATTTCAGAAAAATACGCCAAGAACCCAACCGTATAACGACCATTTCCATCTCGGGCTTGTTTGCCTAACGCAACATAGCGTGATTCATATTCTTGGATCAATTTAATGGCCCAATCAAGCTGCGCTTCAAACCCTTCAGCCTCCCCTTTCATCACCCCGAAAAATCGTCCATTGTCTCCGTTTTCAGCTTTCAATAAGGACATGGTCAAATGAGGATCTACCCCTGCATTGGCCGAGGCTTCGATCACACGATAAAGTAATTTTTCCGCTTGGGTTTCCCCTTTTTCAATATGATCAGTAGGAATGTCTTCATAGTGATTTCCTCTAACCATTCTCATGAAAGACTTAAATTGAGGATCATTACGGTTTTCGTAAGCCCCCATGGCGTTTGCATGGGCTTGTTCTAACCCTTTATATTCTTCCGTGTTTTTATCGAGGCGCTTAGTCACTTCCACGGTATAACCATCCAAAACCTCCACATAGTTTTGCCCCTCCATAAAATTTCCCTTAAATCCTTGGCGAACTCCATTTTCAACTTTATTTCCGCGCTCGGGGGAAGCGGTTACTTTAAGATCGCGAACCTCGGGTTGATTCTTGAAAAATAAATTCAACCCCAAAGTCCCACTCGCCTCCATATTGCCCTTAAAATTAAAAACAAAAGTATCTCCGGTTTGGGTGGCAAAAATTTCCAACAAACTCCCCGGGCACTTATCTTCCAAACGATAAAGAACATCCACCGAAAGGGTAGAAATTTTTTCATTAATAACCTCCATCTTGAGTTCGCCATTCTTTAAAAGAGCGTTAACAGTGACAGGCGCCTCTTTACGCAATTTTTTAAATTCATTTCGAGTTTCAGCCTTAGCCCCAACACTACGGCGCTCGTGAAGATCATCAAGAGACACTTTCTCTTTTTCTTGTTCTTTTTTTACATTAAGAAAATCGACGTTTTCCGTCGGAGCCGCTGGGACATCGATTTTTCCCGGTAAAGGAGCTTGATCAAGCTTAGACATAAAATTTTTATTAAGATTTCCCCTTTCTTAGCGGCACCGGTTTTTGGATAAAAGTCACCGGCTTTTTTTTGAAATCAACAGAATGTTTTCGGACCGGATTTCCCCCGGCGGGGTTGCTCACCACTTCCCCGATTAAATTTTCTTTATCAATCCAGCGGAGAAAAATCGCACTGTGGTCTCCGACATAATCGGAACCGTTTTTATTGTGAAAATAAATCCAATCCCCGGCATCAATGGAATTGAGAAGGCGCTTTGGAGGATTTTCAGGGTTATTATTGTATTTGCATATGGGTTTTCCGTTTTTATCTTTTCCAATGATTTTGATGGGGTAATTGGAATGATGATAAACATCTCGATACGTCACGCCGGCCTCTCGATAAACGGAATTGGCCCAATCCCAACAACTGCCTTTCCCCGGTTTCCCCAACCCTCGGAGGGCCGCAGAAACAATGTTTTTTCGCACCCCCGAGGCATTGATTTGCGATTCCAAGGCTTCAATTTCTTCCGGGGTATATTGCTTACTCACAGATTTACCTGCCTTTCTTAAGGTTGAAATATCAGCGGCTTCCTTTGCCCCAAACTTTGCATTATAGGTGGCATAATCCAAGGCATCTTTTCCGTACAATAAGGCGCCATCCGGGCCTTTTTTGCGATATTGATTTTCAAAATTTTTATCGACTCCTCCGATCATAATCACATCCGTACTGTACACGGGAATGTATCCGCCGCCGTCAATAAAGCCATTTCCTTCTTTATTTTTCCCTTTTAATCCAATGCGGCTTGTTGACGTACGCATTCGATGGACCGATTCATCCCCTTCCGGATAAACCGTAATCTTGCGAATTGAAGGAGGTAAAATATCAGCAGCCCCGAGCCGGTTTTCGGCATCGGTGTTGTTTCGAAAATCCACGAGGAGTTTTTGTCCCGAAGTTGGATTTTTATAAAACGATTCAAAATCCGTTAAATCAATTTTTTTATCGCCTCCAACAAAATCCGTAAACGCATACAAAAGAATTCCTTCATGCAAATCTTCCAATTTGACCAATTGTTCAACCGATAAATTTCGTAAATCATCCACGGTTTCAATTTGGATCTCGCCTAAAATAGATTTTTCTTCAGAATTAAGATGGGAGGTGACCTCTTTGAATGTTTTTTGAATTCCATTCCGACGTTCAATGCCTGCCGGCGTGTCATTCAGATCCACGATATCGGTGCGAGGGAAAGACGTTTGAGGGGCAGTTTCGGCGGCTTCATTCGCATGCCGCGCCACGCTTTGTACGGTTTGACTCAAATCACGGACTTCTCTTCGAGAAATAAATTTATCATCACGATATTGATCCACTATTTTTTTAATTTCAGCCTGCAAAGCAGTCAATTCTTGTTGAGTTTTGATTTGAGTGTCTAAAGATCGAATCCCGTGTTTGGTTTCCATGCTAAAAACCCGTTGTGCGACCCATTTTTCTCGAGCCGAAAGTCCGGGCTTATCGTCCAGGGTCGCAATTTCCCGTTCAATGAGTTGGCGAACCGTAAGGTTTCCCTCGGCGACTTCTTTAGTCTCCAGCGTTATTGGGTTTTTCTCGGTCTCCGTTGATGGGCCTTCGGGGCTTGGCATAAAATAAGATTTTAATCTCATTATTATATCAAAAAATCACCTAAAAAGCCAGCCTCGTCTATACAAGCAGTCGCTACAAAGATGAAAAGTGTGCCCGGGCACACTTTTTGCCTCAATTTATGGCTTATTTAAGCCATTTCATTTTGGGCCGACAAGTTGTCTTACCGCCCACTCCGCATGCTCTCTCACTATTTCACTCACCTCCTCTTTCGCCACCTTTTCAAGTAAAGGAAGCAGCGATTTTGCCTTGATATTCGCAGCCACCACACACGCATTTCGTACCAATCCCTCTCGTTTGGCGCGCCGCACCGCGGATCCCTGGAATCGTTGATTGAACTCTTCTTCGGTCCGTAAACTTAAAATTTCTTCGAGCAACGCAAAAGAGCGAAGCGGTTTTTGCTCTAGCAAAACACCATATTTTCCCCCTGAATTTTTCTTATTATTTTTTGGGCAAATTTCTTGGCACGCATCGCACCCAAATAATCGATCCCCGATCAAGGGTCGCAACTCAATCGGAATGCTTCCGCGATACTCAATGGTGAGATATGAAATGCATCGTCGCGCATCAAGGCCTTTCTCGGAAAGAGCGCCGGTTGGGCAAACATCATGGCATAAACGACAATACCCACATGTTTCTTGATCTAAGTTTTCACGCCGCTCCACCGCTGATTTTTCTCGAGGAATTTCAAGCGTTGTTAAAATTTCCGATAAAAACACCCAAGACCCAAATTCATCCGTGATAAGCATCGTATTTTTCCCAATAAAACCGATCCCGGCCTCAGCCGCATACGCGCGCTCCAGCACGGCACCGGTGTCCACATAAGATTTAAAAACCGCTTCGGGAAATTTTTCCGCCAACATTCGAGTTAGATTTTTCAACATTTTTTCAATGACTTTGTGGTAGTCGCGGCCATAGGCGTATTGTGCAACCTTGCCTGCATTTTGAGGTAATTCTTCATTGTGCGTGTGGCCATACGGCACTGCCAAACAAATCACACTTTTTGCCTCCGGCAAGATTTCTTTTACGGATTGTCGTCGCAGCGGATCTCGTGCCATGTACGTCATTTCTCCCATTTTTCCCTCTTTAATCCACTCGTCATAACGTGAAAAAGCTTTCGGATTAAGCATCGCCGACGTCACGCGAACCAGAGGAAACCCGCACGTGCGAGCCAATGCTTCGATAATGGAGAAAATCGATTTCATTTTGATTGATGAAAAAAGCTCAACAAGCTACTATGAGAATAGATTAAAAATGAATTATTTAAAATTTATAATTTAAAAATTTCCACTATGCAACCCACCTTTTTTTATAAGAATTTAGCAGATCCGGAAAAAGAATTGGTCGAATCTTATTTTCAAAAAAAGGCAGTTCGGCTCGAAAAGTTATTGAGTAAATACGACGCAGACGGGGTAAAACTCAATGTCACAGGAGAACGTTTCACACGAAAAGCGGCCTATAAAGTGGAAATGGTGATGGACCTTCCCAAGGTGGGAGGAAAGCCGCTTTATTCCAGTGAAGACAGCCGCGACTTGCGAAAAGCCATTGATCTTTCCGTGGATAAATTGATCGATCAAATCAAAAAAGTCGGTGAAAGAGCTAAGGCGGAAACAAAGAAAAACAGAGAAATTTAATGTTATGTTTTTACGGCCGTACTCGATTCAGCATCCTCGGGAACGGAATCGTCTCACGAATGTGTTCGGCTCCGGTGATAAAGCGCACCATGCGTTCCAAGCCGAGCCCGAATCCACTGTGAGGCACGCCTCCAAATTTTCGCAAATCGAGATACCATTGATATTCCGGTCCTTTAAGTCCCGCTTCTTCAATTTTCGCTTTCAAAATTTCATAACTGTCCTCTCTTTGTGAGCCGCCGATCAACTCTCCGGAACCTTCGGTGCCAATGAGGTCGTCATTGAGAACCAAATCCGGATTTTCCGGATCATCTTTCATGTAAAACGGTTTGATGGATTTGGGCCATTTGTGAATAAAAACCGGCACATCACTGTCTTTGGTGAGTAAAACCTCGTCATCGTTTCCGAGGTCTTGTCCGAATTGAATATCCGATCCGTTTTTATGCAAAACATCCAGCGCCTCGGTGTAAGTCAGGCGCTTGAACGGCGCTTTAATTTTTTTCAATGGCTCAATATTTCGCTCGAGAATTTTTAATTCTTTTTGGCATCGTTCAAGGCAACGTTCCACAATAAAAACCACCATATTTTCTTGAGTTCTGAGGTTTTCCTCATGATCCACAAACGCAGCCTCGGCATCCATCATCCAAAACTCAGTGAGGTGGCGCTTGGTTTTGCTCTTTTCCGCACGAAAAACTGGGCCAAAATCAAACCCGCGGCCCACAGACATGATCGCCGCTTCCAGATACAATTGCCCGGATTGCGATAAATAAACCGTTTCCTCATCAAAATAATTGATTTCAAACAACGTGGTTGCGCCTTCGCACGCATTGGGGGTCAAAATCGGAGTGTCGATTTTAACAAATCCATTCTGATGGAAAAAATCAAAAACCGCAGAAATAATGGCGTCCCGAACACGCAAAATCGCCCATTGTTTGCTCGACCTCAACCATAAATGACGGTTGTCGAGGAGAAAATCTGGGCCATGTTCTTTCTTGGCAATCGGATAATCCTCGGGAGGAATTTGAAGGATTTCAATGTCTTTAATTTGAAGCTCGAATACATCGTCGAATTTCGGATGCTTGCTCACAATCCCCGTGACTTTGCAGGAAGATTCCATTTGCAATTGGTCCGCTTTTTTAAAAACTTCGGGCCCGGCATCATTTTCCGCCAACACGCCCTGCACAAATCCGCTTCCGTCGCGGAGTTGTAAAAAAAACAATTTTCCACTTTGGCGTTTGTTGTACATCCAACCTTCAATGGTAACTTCTTTGCCCACCTGCGCCGACAAGTCCGTAATGGAAACTTTCATAAGAAAAAATTAAAAAATGCAAATCGTATGGCTGAATATTAGCGCCGTTATTATCCCGTTCCAAGGGCATTATGAGTACCTGCAGCACGAATGTACAAACCGTTATTTTCTATTCGAAAAATAATACGATAATCCTTGTCGATTTTAGCTTCATAGTATTTGAATTTCTTGAAATCACCATGAAGGGGTGCGACAGGGAAAGGACTTCCAACGGTCCCCTTATCCCTTAAACAACTAATACAATTGAACGCTTTTTGTCGAATCCTTTTTTGCGCTTTCTGTAAGGATTTTTCGGCATCTTTGTGAATATAAAGAGCATACATTTATTTCAGTTTTAGTATGGATTTAAGATGTTTATTGGATTTGATAGGAATGTAATTTCCAGAAATATCTTCCTCTTCTAGATCGAGGGAAAAGGGAATACCCTTCTTGATCACAATTTGGCGATAAAAGATGGAAATGGCATCCGTTGGATTTAATCCCAGGTGTCTTAGAATGCATTCAGCATCATTTTTTGCCTTGGGTTCAATCCGAGCGCGGATCATCGCAGATTTGCTAGCCATATTTTATTGATTATAGGTTGTAAGACCTAATTGTATCTCATTTGGGATACACATACAAGGGTTCATTTTTTAAAATTTAAAAAAGAGCTAGAATGAAGGCATCTCTATGATAACGAAAATGTCATTACCTTTTTCTAAACGAAAAATGAACGCAAAACCTTCTCCCCTCTATCTCGACTCCGCCGCCTCCACGCCCATGGACCCGCGGGTCCTCAACGCCATGCTCCCCTATTTTCGTGAGGAATACGGAAATCCCTCGAGTCTTCACACCCTCGGTTCAAACGCCCGCGAAGCTGTAGATCGCGCCCGAAAAACCATCGCGGATTTCCTGAATGCCTCACCCGGCGAACTCATTTTTACAGGAAGTGGCACAGAGAGCGACAACCTCGCCATTTTTGGGATTGCAGACGCCTACGCTTCTCACGGCAAACACCTCATCACCACGGCCATCGAACACGACGCGGTTTTACAGCCCATGAAAGTCCTTGAGAAAAAAGGCTTTCGCGTAACATACCTTCCTGTAGATCGCGACGGAATTGTCAGTCTTGAAGCTCTTAAAAAAGCACTCACAAAAGAGACGATTTTAGTGTCCATCATGGCCGCAAATAATGAAATCGGGACCCTTCAACCTCTTGCTGAAATTGCCCAAATTTTAAAAAATCATCGCAAGGAAAATACAACCGAATTCCCCTTTTTTCACACCGACGCCTGCCAGACTCCCGGTGCCTTAAAATTAGATGTAAAAACTTTAGGAATAGATCTTCTCACCCTCAATGGGAGCAAAATTTATGGGCCCAAAGGCATCGGATTATTATGGGTTAAAAAAGGAATAAAAATTACGCCGCAAATCCTCGGTGGAGGCCAGGAGCAAGGCCTTCGCGCCGGCACGCACAATGTCCCCGCTATCGTCGGTTTTGCCGAAGCCCTCCGTCTTATTGAAACAGATCGCGACGCTGAAAATAAAAGATTGAAAATTTTACGAAATCATTTCCTCGACGGGCTTCGAGTGCACTTTCCGCAACTCAAAATCAACGGCAACCTCGATCGTCGTCTCCCCGGGAACCTAAACCTCACTCTGCACGCCATCCCCGGCGAAGTGCTTTTAATGAAACTCGACAATGCCGGAATTTACGCTTCAGCCGGTTCCGCTTGCACGGCCGGGTCCGCAGACCCTTCCCATGTTTTGCTCGCGTTGGGTTTGTCGAGGGAAGCCGCCTTCAATTCCATCCGATTTTCTTTCGGTCGATTCACGACAAAAAAAGAGATCGACGCAGTTCTAAAAATATTCCAAAAAATCGCCTGCGACTTAAAAAAACAATCCGGAGTGTACAAATAGTTTTGCCGTTGGCTTTTTTGAGGAATCCTTCTAAACTGACGCATGTCATAATAATATTTCCCCATGCCCCTTATTCTTTCTTTTATCATCAGCGCCTTGGTGGGTGGCGGTGCCGCCTACCTGCTTAAGCATTCACACACTCAAGAGCGAGAGCAGGAAGTTCAAAAAAAAATTCATACCCTGATTGCGGAAACAAAAACCGATGCCGAACGCATCAAAAAAGAAGCGCATTCTCGTTCCGGAGAAATCAAGCATCTTGCTCAAGAAGAAAATAAACGCATCGAAGCTCATCTCAAGCGTGCGCAAGAATTCGTTACTTTTAAGGAGAAACAAGCGCAGACATTATTGGATAAAAATAAAATCATCACCGACCAAGTCAACGGACTGAAAGAAGAGATTAAGACCGCTCGTGACGAGATTCAAAACGGCGGGCAAAAAATGGTCGATATTTTACTCAAAAAGACAAATCGGACCAAGGAAGAAGCCATTCAAGAAGCGATTCAGTCCACTTCCAATGAAATCCTTGAACATAAAGAAAAATTCATCAAAAATCGCTTGGCGGAAAAAGAAGAAGACGTTGGCAAGCTCGCCAAGAATTTATTATTGGGTGCTATTCAAAAATACGGTGAAAAAAGTTCCGTGGATCACGCCGAAACCACGGTCGAAGTGCGGGCCGAACAATTCAAGCCGGCCGTGATTGGAGAAAAAGGGGAAAACATTGCTTACTTCGAAGAAAAAATAGACGTGGAAGTGATTTTTAACGATTACCCCAAAATCATCACCGTGGGGAGTTACAGCGTTTTAAAACGCCACATCGCGAAAGAGGCGTTGGAAATTTTACAAAGAGAAAAAGGGCCCATCACATTTAAAAAAATTGACGACGCCTTGTCTCGCGGAGAAAAAACCGTTGAAAAGATGATGCAATCCCAAGCCTTAAAAGCGTGTCAAAAAATGGGGCTAAAAAATGTCCCGGATGAAATTTTGGCGTACCTTGGAAAACTTTATTTCCGTACCAGCTACGGACAAAACGCGCTCAACCATAGTTTGGAGGTCGGGATGTTTGCCGGGATTTTGGCTTCTGAAATCGGAGGCAATGTAGCCTTGGCTCGAGTGGCCGGATTTTTGCATGATATCGGTAAGGCCATTTCCGAAGAAAGCGATAAAGGACACGATATTCTTACCAAAGAAATTTTGGAAAAACATGGCTATCCGCCCGAGGTGGTGCATGCCGCATGGGCTCATCACGAAGGAGAGCCGTTGCAAAGTATTGAAGCTAAACTCATCATGGCTGCGGACGCGTTGTCCGCCAGTCGCCCCGGGGCTCGCCTTGAGTCTTTGGAGCGTTACCTTGAACGCATTCGTGGATTGGAGGGCGTGGCCGCTTCATTTGATGGCGTTAAGAAAACTTTTGCGATTTCCGCGGGACGTGAGGTTCGCGTACTTGTGGATCCGATAAAAATCACAGATGAAATGATGATGGAATTGGCGCATGGCATTGCCACTAAAATCGAAACAGAGCTCACGTATCCCGGGAATGTGAAAGTCAGCTTGATTCGCCACCGCGATTGGACTTCCGTTGCCAGAGAAAAACAGACCCGCAGCGAATAGACATGAGCGAAGCGAATGTCTCCCCTAATTCCCTAACTTTCCCCCATGTCCTGGTTCGACCCTAAAAAAGAAGAAAAGCCCGAGAAAAAAAGCATGCTTGATAAAATCATCATGGGTGCCATCATTGGCACTGCAGTCGGGTCCGTGATCGGCTTGGCCGTGGCCCCGAAAAAAGGCAAAGACACTCGAGAATTTTTAAAAGAACAACTTAAGGAAGGCCGTGAAGAAGGTAAAAAACTCATCGAAAAAGGAATGGAAGAATTCGAGGAAAACAAAGCCGAATTGGAAGAAGTGGGAAAACTCACCAAGGAAACCGTATTTGGTATTGGCCGACTTTTAAAACATTTGGTTTTACGAAAAAAAACAACTCAAGCCCCCACCCAAGAACACCGGGCCGGACTCAAGGAAGTGCCCAAAGAAACCCCGAGCGAAATTCGGGCATCCACTTTAGACATTAACTCCGAAGAACCCAAATAAAATCCATGGGAAAAAAATCCGAAAAATCTAAAATTGCGCATCCCAAAACCCCTTCTTCCAAGAAAGGGCTTTTTTTGCTCGGCGGATTGCTGGTGGGAGTGATCGCAACCGTTATTGGCGTGCAAGTCGCGCTCAACGGGAAAGTTGCGCCTCACACATCCATGTTTGGACAAGACATCAGCTTGGCTCAAGCCGAGGACGTTCAACAAACCTTAAGTGAAAAACTCGACGCCTACGAACAAGCCCCCATTAATTTGATTTTCGAAGGCACTTCGTACACCTTTACTCTTGCAGAATTGGGCATCACGCTCAATAAAACCGCAAGTGTCGAATCCATCCCGGTGATGAATTGGTTCACCTCGTTTACTTCATTTGAAGGAGGCTTATTGGGGCAAAAAGAAGTCGCTGTTGTATATGAATACGATGATGAAATTTTACGCAACGCCCTCAATGCTCGCATCATCAATCTCACCGTGGCCGCGCAGGAACCGCGCGTCAGCTACAATCCTTACACGGATTCCTTCGATATTTCACTCGAATCGAACGGATGGACCGCAGACATGGGGCAATTTTACGAAAATATGGATTCTCTCATCAAAAATTTGGATTCCTCCCCCGTCGAAATCGCAACCGTGGAGCTTTTTCCCAACATCACGGCCGCAGAACTTGAGTCGCAAAAAGATTTACTTAAAAATACGTTGAACCAAACCGTGACCCTCTACACCACCACGAATTCCTGGGATATTTATTGGCTCGATCATTTGGATTGGCTCTCCTTCACACCAAAAGAGAAAGTGAAAAGCACGGCGCCAAAAGCAGTAGATGCAACCGATACTCCCGATGGGCAAACGCTGATTTCAGCTCCCGAAATTCAGGTTCAGGTCGACCCCGCAGCCATTGAAACGTATGTTCGCGACACCATCGCCCCGGACGTCGAAACCGCATCGCAAGACGTCACGATTTTAATGGATGAAAATGGAGCCATCACGTTTGAAGGCACGGCAGTGGATGGCCTCGCGATTCAATATGAAAATTTAAACGATTTTTTAAACCTCGCGCTGGATCAAGGATTGAGCAGTGTGGAACTCCCGATCCAAGTCACAAAAGGAAAAGTCAACGCCCCGGAAGAATTGCGGGCTCAAGGAATCACGGAATTGGTGGCCACCGGATATTCCGCGTATAATGGTTCGCCAACCAATCGTATTCACAATATTGGCGTGGGAATTGAACGATTCAATGGTGTGCTCATTCAGCCGGGCGAAGAATTTACATTTGGCGATCAGCTGGGGCCTGTGGACGGGAGCACCGGGTATCTCAAAGAACTCGTAATCAAAGAAGGCAAAACCGTGCCCGAATATGGAGGAGGAATTTGCCAGGTTTCCTCAACGTTGTATCGTGCGGTTTTATTCACCGGATTGCCGGTCATCGAACGTCACGCGCATGCCTACGCGGTCAAGTATTATGCGTACCCGCTCGGGTGGGGCTTGGACGCAACGGTTTATCCGCCCACCGTGGATTTGGTTTTTAAAAATGACATGGCCACCCCGATTTTAATTCAATCGTATGTGGACTGGGGTGAGGCTTATTTTAAATTTTACGGAACAAAAGATGGGAGAAGCGTAACCATGGACGGACCCTATATCACCAATCAGGCGGGCGCTCCGGCCCCTCAATACACCGTCACGCCGGATCTCGCCCCCGGAGAAATCGAACAAGTCGACACCGCGCACGCGGGTTTCACCGCCACATGGATTCAAACGATTTTGTATGCGGACGGGACTTCTGTCACCAATCAAATCGTGAGCCCCTACCATCCCTGGGCCGCCAAATATATGGTGGGCGAAGGCACACCCGGGTACGGCGATACGCCGAGCGAAGACGCGGCAACGACTGTGGCGGAGTAGTTAAAGAATAATCTTGACAAAAAAGCAAGGAGGATGTACTTTAAACCCTCTTTTTTAAATTTATAATTTTTCTTTATGGGTGAAAAAAATGAGGCCTTCGATCCTACCTCGGTTGATGTTCGTTTTCTCACAGATGACACTGGCCCCAAAGGCGCATTGGACAGAATGAATCAGCTCTTCGAAGTAACCCAATTTGATGCCCCTTTAGAACTTTTCGAAGAAGGTTTATCCCTCGCCCGCCAAGGTTTATTGGGCGCGGCCCGCGATCGCCTTAGAATGCTCCTCTGTCTTAACCCGGACGACGGCGACGCGCATTTATTGCTGGCCAAGGTATACATTGCGCAACAAGAATGGAGCCAAGCCTTAGATCAACTCGATAAGACTCGTAGAGCCAATGTAGAGTTCCCAACTAGATTGCAAACCGAGGTGGAGACCAACCTCGCCAATCAGCACACCACGGAAGCAGGATCTCAACTCCAGAAGTCAATCGCTGCGCGAGAGAATGTCGAGCTGGCTAGTCTACGAAGTAATGTGCGAGAGCTACGTTCCAATCTCGAAGAAATAAAAGGAGAAAGAACCATCCTTAGACGTCGCCTTAAGTTATGGTTTTTCTTTGCCGGAGGGCTAACCGCAGTTTCCTTAGCAAAAGGAGTAGAACTATATAGGGGAGAGGATAGAGATAGTAATCCCACACAAGAAACATCGATTAGTGAACCCGTCTCCGAACCTACCAACAACCCTCCCGTTATTTCGGAGCCTTCATCACAAACAGAGGGAGGATCATGGTCGGAAAGTTTTAGCCAATTATTAGAAAAGCTCAAATTTCGCTCGCGAGAAGAAGAAGCAACTTCCGAAACGTCCCCCGAAAAACAACCCGTAGTGAAGCCATCTCCTTCGAAAGGAGCTAGTAGTAAAAAAAGCCCGGAAGTACTTAGGGAGAGGCAAAAAAATAAATAATTGAGAAAAAGGATTCTCTGCGATTAAGCAAAAATTGACAGAACAGTAAAAAAGGGGATAGGCTAAACCCTCTGTTCTTTGAAAAATTGGCAAGTCCAAGCGGATAAGACTGTGAAATGGTAGGAATGGGTCTTGGGTAAAACCATGCGCCGATTCTTCCTCTTCACAGTTTTTGTTCGTTTGGAGAGAAAAAGTTAAAAATGTCACCCGTGGCCGCGCGGCTTGATCGTAGGAGATCAAATCGTACGGGCCCGGATGACAGTGCGCACTGCATCCGCGGTCTTAGTGACCTACAACCTCTGGAGGTGAACCGTGGTTCCGCGACTTCTTTTGAGTTTTTTTGTGTTTTTGGTGTTAGGGGCGGTCTTAAGTGTGGTCGGGGCCACCGTCGGAGGAGGTTTCGGCCTCCTCTTTTGGTGGGCGTACGGTGCCGGGGCGCCCGCATTTGCCGTCCTCTGGACGGCAATCGGGGTCGTGATCGGTTGGACAGTCGCAACTGTCCTGGCTCTTCCCCTGTCTATTTTTGTGGGCGCGGGCATCACCCACGTCGTGTGGGAGCTCTCGGGAAGGAAATGGAAGGCGTTCGCGCCTCCCATTCCCTATCGGGCCCTTCCCGCCCCCGACGAACCCGAGGAAGACCGCTTCTCCCGGGATTAATTTCACAGGGCGGGCCGCGCATCGCGGCCCGCCCTCTTTTGCCGCCTTTACACGCGCGCCACTACTTTTTCTCTCCAAACACATCCCTCTCTTCACATAAAAAATCGCAGAATTTTCACCTTGAAAAAACAAAAATTTTAGTTTAAAACAAAGTGCCCACGACCCAATTCAAATTTTCCCCTTCATTTAAATAAGAAAATAAATGCCTCTTGAATCTGACCCAATGCTCGCCCCACAAGCTCTTGGAGCCCCTGCCGCGGCACCGCATTCCATAAACCGGCCCTCTCCCCTCGAAGGAATAACAAAAAAAGCCCGCCGGCTGGCATTGGCCCTAGGATTGCTATCCGCAGCCCCGGGATGCGATAGAGCAGTGAATGACGCCATACAAAATTTTATAGAACAAGAAGGGATAGAAAAAAGAGGAGTCGTTGTCGCGAATCAAGCCATCCAAGAGGCCCCTCAAAAAAGAGGAATTCGAGTGAAAACCGCAGACGGAGTAGACTTGGGCCTTTTATCCGGAGCCGACGCAAGGACGAATCCCACCCTTCGTGGAATCGACGGCTCCATCCCGGTTCCTCCGGAAGCGTTCGAAAAAATAAACGGAAAACAGGGACCTTTATATTGGTACTATCGCGCTTATATTGAATTGGAAGATAGAGAATTGGATCCGCTTTATTGCAAAGCTCCCAACTGTGATCCGCAAAGCGCCAGAAGGGGGGTCAATTCACAAGCATGGAAACGATGGTTGGAAGGCAAGGGCGGGTCCGGCGGCGGAGATCAAACCTGTGGAGCTATGAGGGCCGGATTTAAAGAACAAAAATTGCCCGAAGCCAGAAAATTTTGGTTGGCTAAAGATTGGATGAAACGGGGAGCAAAACTTTATTCAATAAAATCAGGAAAAGCATTAAAAACCAGCGAAAACGCATTGGTTTATAAAATGGAAGATTTTGCATGTGGGATAGGCCTTGCAAAAAAAACGGACAATTCCAACAAAAAGCTGACAGCCCCTCAAATCATGGCCCTCAACGCCACCTATGCTTATTTGGCTCCCGACGCAGAAGGCGTGGAACGCTTTGTGCGTCTGTACTGGGGTTTCAGTGGAATCAACGACCCCAGACTGGATACCGGGCATCAAATGGTATTGGCCGCCCTTCATAATCTTCCATGGGATTCCACGGAAACTCGATGGAGCGAAATTGAAGAAAGAGCCTCAATCCCCGACACAAATCTCTACAGACAAGACGTTATTGGTAAGAAAGACTATGCATCCGTCTTAGGTCAAATTAAGAATGCCAAGCCTTTACCAAAACAACAACAAAACAAATCTTCCGTCAGTCTTTCCTCCGAATTTAGGGGCCCTCTTTTACAAGCAGTCAAAGAACTTGTGGCAATAGAAGGGGAAGATTTTAGGGGCGATGTCGTAGAAATGGTGCTCACCGTACGCGAGAAGTTACAAAGAGCGGCAAAAAAAGCGGCTGATTCCATGGTAGGGAAAGTGGGGCCCCAATCCCACCCCATTATTGTGGTGGAAGGGCCTGACGGGAGCGTGTGGGCGGATTATACGGACGATGAATTTATTCAGAGAAAAAAAACATTACGAAATCCGGGATCCATGGGAAAACCTTTGCTCGCAGCCGGAGTTGCCAAGCTCGAGAATGAAGCAGTTACATCACCATTGACCCTCATAACCGGAGAAACTCTTTTGGTAGACCCTAGGGTCGCTTTTTTGGATTCTTTTCGTAGGCATCTCACGTTGTCTCAACGAGAAATCATCGATGATGCACGGAACTTGGGGGTAGATCATAAGTTTATACGTGAACTAATGAGTTGTTATGGCACGCCTCCGCCAGCATATTTGAATAAGGAAAATGTTAATGAGCTTGATTTTGCAGCTTTGGGGAATTGGAATGTTTCCCCGGAAAGTATGTTGGATTTGATGCATGCCGCCTACACAGGGCAAGCCTTGGGTGAATCTCACACCCTTGATTCTTATACAACTCGGGACGGGAAGGTTCATAAAATTCAACCTAAAAACCCATCTGCAAAAGCCATTGAATGCGCTCAAAAAATGGGACAAGGAGGGAAAACCGCGCCTATGTTAAAATGGCCGCTCGAGATGGCAAAGTCAGAATTAGGGGAAAAGCCAAAACCGGGAACAGCAATAGCATTACAGGGGAAAGTGGATGGGGCAAAAACAGGAACCGCCTGCGTGACCGATTCTCACAGTAGAGATCAAACATGTTTGAAGGGCAACAAAAATAATGCCGCCTGTGTCGTTGCAGTCAAGGGCGATGCCACTTTTATCGCCTGCGAAGCCGCAGATAAACCCACGAAATCCATTAATCTTGGTGGCAAAAAAGAGAGGACTCTCAGTATAGATTTAGCAGTCCCCATGGGCGTCATCATGGCAGACGCCCTAAGCAAATAATTCGATCAGTCTAATATAGGCACCATTTGTTGAATAAAATAACCTGTTAAAGAATATTTTATGGAATTGGTATTGACAAAAAATGAATCATGTTGTAATATTGCTCTCCTTTGTGTGGATTGATATGTAAAAACCTCCAACAATAATGCTCAATATCGAAGCACAACACATCGCAAATTAATCTAACTATTCCAGTCTTTATTCTCCTGCATTTTTCCTGTCCCTTGAAAATTCGGCATCCAAGTGAGTAGTCCTGTGGCATGGTAAGAACAGGTCTCCCCTTCGGGGTTGAGCGCCTCATCTTCCTGGCTACAGGTATTACGCACTTGGAGGAAAATTAGAATCATTAGGTAATTACAGTATTATTAAGGTTTTTTTTAAGTCACGTTTCCGGGACGTTTGGTCTCATCACTCGATGAGTCTAGGCGCCCCGGAAACGAACGACTATTTCAGTCAATTGTTCTCGCAGGGGATTCCCACCAACGTCACAACTCGAGGTTTCTGTCATGTCTACTGAAAATCCCACCTTCGGCGAAAAGCATCCTTATCTCAAGTGGATGCTCATCGTCCTCATCGTTCTCGTCACCTTCGCCCTCATCGTTCTCGGCTTCGGTCTCGTCCTCATCTGGGCGACCTGGAGGGTTACGGTTTGGGGGACCAAGAAGATCATCAAGTGGGGACTCATCATCGGCTTTGGCGCGGTTGTCGTGTGGGGGATCTGGGAGGTGATCAAGTACGCCATCGATCGCGATACGACCACCACCGAGCAGGTCTCCAACCTCAACGAGCCCGAGCCCATCGCCACCACGATCCCGACCCCCGCCGTTCGCGTGCCCCGCATGGTGAAGAGGGCGAATGACCACTATATCGTCATGGGAAAGCACACGGTCAGCGAAAACGACGAAAACACGGGCACCATCACGATCGACGGGCAGCCCTACAGCTACACGGCGGTCGGGACTCCCACCACCGGAGAGGTCGAGGTTCCCCTCACCCCCCGGTAGCCACCGTGTCCCCCCGCCCACCCCGACCCCTCGCTCAGGGGCCCCCTAGATCACTTCAAAGGGGCCCCTGGCATCTGTTTGCCTTTTTTCTTTTTTCCTCCAGGTGCACAGACTTTTTCATCACCATTTCCACCCCCAAGCCGAAAAGGCTTTTTTTGTTATAAAAAAACATCCTTACCTTTCGATAAGAATGTTTTTCATGTTGTCATGGTAATTCGCCACAATTATTTCTCTACTTCAAATTTCACTGCTACATTATCGGAATTTTCATTATCGTCGGCCCATACAAATCCCGGAGCAGGTTCATAGATCGCATTATTATTATTGTAATCAAACTCAACCTGTGTAAGAAGTTGGACCTTAAGTTTTTGTTGTAGGGCAATCATTTCCGGCTTAGTGGCGGTTGTAGGAAGGACATTTTTAAGGCCGGCTTTTTCTTCAGGGGATAATTCAGCGAGGGTTTTTAAAGATTCGACCTTCTCCACATCTTTTTTCAAGCGAATCCTATAGTTTTTGGGACTACCTCCGTTCACAAATTCGTATTTGGGATCAAAAGGAATCCAAGTTTCTTGTTTAGGATCTTTGGGGTCTAAGATAATCAATCCACTATCTCGCATTTTTTCGAAATTAACCTCCACAAGGTCAGGGAGAAGTAATATGAAATTAAGAGTAGACATATCTGGGGCAATAATTCCTTCCTCATCCCTCTTCATTTTTTCACCCCATTCTTTATCCCATGTGGTATTCAGTTGTTTCAATAAGGAATCATCAGCCTTTCCCATTCCGGGAGGGAGGGCAGTGATTTGAGTGTCAGTAACCCTTTTTTCGTTCCATATCTGCGTGAGAGGGAGAGTTTCTGAAAATCGCAAAACGCCATCGTTATCTATATAAAAGGGACCCTTTCCGTTAACAAGATCTAGGGGGTGATCTTTGAGGTTAGGAGTTTTCCATATTGCAACCTTAACTTGATCGTTTACCCAATTTTGTTTGATTTCTTCAGGGGTTTCGGCTTGTAGGAGGGCATCAGCATCCTCGGTCTTGCCCGTACCGGCGTCAGCATCCTCGGTCTTGCCTGTACCGGCGTCAGCATCCTCGGTCTTGCCTGTACCGGCATCAGCATCCTCGGTCTTGCCTGTACCAGCATCAGCTTCACCATCTTTACCTGTACCAGCATCAGCTTCACCCTCCTTGCCTGTACCGGCGTCAGCATCCTCGGTCTTGCCTGTACCGGCGTCAGCATCCTCGGTCTTGCCTGTACCGGCATCAGCATCCTCGGTCTTGCCCGTGCCAGCATCAGCTTCACCCTCCTTGCCTGTACCGGCATCAGCATCCTCGGTCTTGCCCGTGCCAGCATCAGCTTCACCCTCCTTGCCTGTACCGGCGTCAGCATCCTCGGTCTTGCCCGTGCCGGCATCAGCTTCACCCTCTTTGCCTGTACCGGCATCAGCATCCTCGGTCTTGCCTGTACCGGCATCAGCTTCACCCTCTTTGCCTGTACCGGCATCAGCATCCTCGGTCTTGCCTGTACCAGCATCAGCTTCACCATCTTTACCTGTGCCAGCATCAGCTTCACCCTCTTTGCCTGTACCGGCATCAGCATCCTCGGTCTTGCCTGTACCGGCATCAGCTTCACCATCTTTACCTGTGCCGGCATCAGCATCCTCGGTCTTGCCCGTGCCAGCATCAGCTTCACCATCCTTGCCCGTACCGGCATCAGCATCCTCGGTCTTGCCTGTGCCAGCATCAGCTTCACCCTCTTTGCCTGTACCGGCATCAGCATCCTCGGTCTTGCCTGTGCCAGCATCAGTTTCACCAGAGTGTCCTGTACCAGCATCAGTTTCACCGGAGTGTCCTGTACCAGCATCAGTTTCACCGGAGTGTCCTGTACCAGCATCAGTTTCACCAGAGTGTCCTGTACCGGCATCAGTTTCACCGGAGTGTCCCGTGCCAGCATCAGTTTCACCAGAGTGTCCTGTACCAGCATCAGTTTCGCCAGAGTGTCCTGTACCAGCATCGGTTTCACCCTCCTCCCCCGGCTTAATTCTCACATTTTTCGCATACACAACGCCTTTCGCATCCGTCAAAGTCAAAAGCCCATCCGTGATTGCGATTTTTCCGCCTTTTTCAAGATGATCCACATTGAGACCCTGGCTCATCATGTACGGCAACGTTGAAACCACTTCATTGCGAAGTTTGGCCGCATCTTTTTCTCCTACCACATTTCTAAAATAATCCTCCATAAGCGCATACAACGTGTCTCCGGATTTGATCGGTTTCTCGGCAACATTCGCCCCTTTCAAATCTCCAAGAACGCGCAAGTTTTTGCCCTTAAACGCAGCCGCCACTTTTTCATCTTCACTCCAGATCGAAATCCCCAATTTCAGTCGATTTTGAGCAAATTTGGAATAAAAATCCAAACGTTCTTTATTCGGAGTGAATTTATTGAGTTTTCCAGGGAGGGTTTCATCTCTCCATGTCTTCACTTCTTTGGTCCAATTTTTCCCTTCAATCGGGGCCGGTGCGGCAAAATACGCCAATCGGTTAGGGCGAACGAGTGAGAACAAAAGGGTGCTGGCCATGGTTTTTGTTTTTAAAGATTTATTTTTGATTTTGTATGGCGGTTTTTCGCCAACGTATCGTATAATAATACTACTTTCAGGAATTTAATGCAAGCGCCATCTTACTCTTTTTATGCATTTTGATCCCAAGGTCTTTTTCTGTATAATACTCCCCGGCCCACAAAGCTCTAAAAAAAGCCAAAAAGACCTGAGCGTAGCGCACTCACGGAGCGAAGCGAAGTGAGCTCCCCCTCCCCGCATTTCTCCCTTCTCTCTGAAATAATTTCCTCATCCAATGACTCAAACCTCGAATACTCGCAACAATTCACCCCGCGCTACGACCGCCACGGTCGCTTCGACGACCCCGCCCCCCACCCCCAAACTCAAAACCGCAGTCCTTCTTGTCAAAATTCAACCCGGCAAAAACGAAGCCACCACCTTCGAGCAACTTCTCGAAAATCTTCACGAAGTCATGGAACACGCCTCCGTTTGTTTTGAGATCGCATCGCTTCATCAGCACATTTATTTTTACATTCGCGTCAAACCCAATGTCCGCTCCTTAATCGAGGGCCAAATTTATGCCAAATACCCGGACGCGGAAGTGGTCGAAGTCAAAGATTACGCCACTCAAAGCGTTTTCACCCGTGGCAAAGGCTTTGCCTGTTCCGAAATGCTCCTCGAACGCAGCGACATTTACCCCATCAAAACCTTCCATCATTTTGAGGGCGATTCCTTATCCGGATTTTTATCCGTATTTTCAAAAGCCTCGGAAGGCGAAGAAATTTGGTACCAAGTGGTCAGCGCCCCGGAAGAAGAAGGCTGGAAATTGGACCTCAATCGTCGCTACAAAATGCGCACCATGGGCATTAAAAACATTTTTCGGCTCAAAGATTATTTTAAGTTGAAAGGGAAAGCCGCGCTTCGTGAAAGCGAAAAAGCGGAATTCAAAAAGAAAGCGGAAAAACACGCGTATCGCATTTCAATTCGCCTCGCTTACGTGGCCCCGGATCCCACCACAGCCAAGCACAAACTCGAGAGTGTGGAGCGCGCATTCGCCCAATTCAATACCGTGGATTACAACCGCTTTAAGGCAAGTTCCGTGGATAAAGAAAAATTCCTCAAACGTTACAACGAAGGCGAATTTTATAAAGGTTTTTTCCTGAATCTCGAGGAATTTTCAACGATTTATCACTACCCGGATCCGGACGTGACCCCGCACATCGTGCATGTGGTTTCTCGCAAAAAAGAACCGCCCGAAAGTTTGCCCAAGGAAGGCGCGGTGCCCCCGAATGAAATTTCCGTGTTCGGCACCACCAATTATCACAACGAAAATTTACGCTTTGGGATCAAGCGCGTAGACCGCCGCCGCCATCTGTATGTTGTCGGAAAAAGCGGCACCGGAAAAAGTAAATTGCTTGAATTGCTCATCACCGCTGACATTCAAGCCGGAAAAGGCGTGGGCGTGCTCGACCCTCACGGCGATCTGGTCGACAACGTGCTTCGTTACGTGCCCGAGCATCGTAAAAAAGATGTGATTCTTTTTGATCCCGGAGATATGAATTTCCCCATCGCCTTCAATCCCCTCGAAGAAGTGGCTCCCGAATATCGCATCCGTGTCACCATCGGATTTGTGGAGATTTTCAAAAAATTATTCGGCGCCAACTGGACCCCTCGTCTTGAGCACGTGCTTCGCTACACCACCCTCGCTTTGCTCGATTCCCCCAACACCACGGTGCTGTCGATTTTAAAGATGCTTTCCGACAAAAATTATCGCCAAAAAGTGGTGGCCAACATTCAAGATTCGGTGATTAAAAATTTTTGGGTCAACGAGTTCGCGGGATGGAGTGAAAAATTCGACAACGAAGCCATCATGCCACTCCTCAATAAAGTGGGGCAATTCGTGTCCACCAAACTCATTCGAAACATCGTTGGACAGCCCGAAAACAAGCTGAATATTCGTGACATCATGGACAATGAAAAAATCTTGCTCATGAAGATTTCAAAAGGAAAACTTGGAGAAGAAAATTGCGGTCTCATCGGCGCCATGATGGTGACAAAAATTCAACAAGCCGCCATGGCGCGTTCCGACATCCTCGAAGAAAAACGGAAGGATTTTTCCCTTTATTGCGATGAGTTTCAGTACTTTGCCACCGAAACGTTCGCGGAAATTTTATCCGAGGCTCGCAAATACCGTCTCAACCTCACCATGGCTCACCAGTACATGGGCCAGTTGTCCGGATTGGTGAAAACGACCGTTTTTGGGAACGTGGGTTCCATCATCAACTTCCGTGTGGGGGCCGAAGACGCCGTGATTCTCGAGAAAGAATACACTCCCAAATTCCAAGTGCGTGACATCATCAACCTCGGGGTTCGCGAAATGTACATCAAGATGTCCATTGATGGTGAAATCAAAGACGCTTTTTCCGGAAAAACCATTGATACCCCAAAACCACCCAAAGATTTCACTCAAGAAATCATCGATTTTTCACGCAAAACCTACGCCCGCCCCCTTGCCGAAGTGGAACAAATCCTCAAAGCATGGGATGAGGGCGCTTCCAGCGCGGAATCCCTGGATAGCAAAGGGAAAAATTCCAGTGAAAACAATGGTCCGGACTCCGGCGCAGACGAGGAATTTGCCGTGCCGATTGTTTGATATTGAGCCCAAGTGGAATTTCGATTAAAATGCCCCAGTGAAATGAGCCGAAGTGGCGGAACTGGCAGACGCGCACGACTCAAAATCGTGTTCCTTTACGGGAGTGTGGGTTCAAGTCCCACCTTCGGCACCATAACAGATTGAACGGCGTAATAATAAAATGTATCTATAGATTTCCTCCATCCTCGGAAGAATTTTCTGTTTCGGTTTTTTGTTGCGCTTGGTCCTCTTCCAAGAGCAATAATTTGGCTTTGGCCTTGTCGTTATACGGATCGATTTCCAGGATTTTACGAAGCGAACGAAGCATGTCCTCGGCACGCGCAAATTTTTCATAATAATTCACCAAGGTCCATAAATAATCGAGATTGCGAGGATCCAATCGATACGCTTCTTCAAAGTTGATTAAGGCTTTTTCAAGCTCGCCCAACTCGTGATACACATACGCAAGACTCACAAAACGAGCCGCTCTTTTATTGTCCATGGCGATGGCTTTTTCATAAAGTTTCGCGGATTCATCAAGTCGTTTTTGTTGGTATAAAACCAACGCCAAATTGCTAAAATAAACCGGATTTTCTTTAAGATCGATTAATTTTTGAAAGAAAAATTCCGCACGCGGGAGGTTTTCTTGTTGAAGATAAATCAATCCCAACTTAAGGTTTGCATCGAGGTGATCATTGTCCATGGAAAGCACTTCCATCAGGTGTTTTTCCGCCAATCCGTAATTGTTTTTTGCAAAATGGAGCTCCGCTTGCTTAAACGCTCTTTTAATGGCTCGCATTTGTTTCATTTTTTCATCGCGATCGCGTTGTTCCCCTAAACGTTTGAGCTCTAATTCACTCGGTTCTTCTTGGGGGATAATTTCTTCTTGTTCCGCGGCTTGGCGCGCCAATTCATCATCTTTTTTTAATTTATCCTCAAAATCGAGACTTTTAATCGTCAACCTCCATCGTCGCCAAAAAATCAAAAGAAGAGAAATCAAACTGGCCAGAAATAAAAACCAATAAAACATAAAAGTGAGAAAAGGGCTAAAGAAAGCTAAAAGTGGATAACGAGATTTTCGAGAACCAAACGCGTGTTTACATTGTGTTCAAGGTCCGCTTCCGCTCGGTTCAGGAGAGTCAGGATATCAAAAAGTTGCTCGAAAGAATAGGGAATTTGGCTTCCCTCTACCTTTTTTAAGAGTATGCGGCGAGCCACGGTGGCGCACAATTCGAGGAAAATGGGGATGGATTCAGGGTTTTTAATCAAATTCTCGACGTATAACATGCGGTCCACCAACGGCAGTCCTTCGAAAAAGCGCAACACTTGTTGATGCATTTCTTGATAGGAACGAAAAAGATCCGGGTCATTAAAAAATTCAATCGCCCGCCCGGATTTGCCCATGGAAAACCCGGCCATCATCTCGAGTATTTTAGGGTCAAAATGAGGGTGTTCCACTTTTAAATATTCTAAAATGGTGGATTCGGCCAATGGATGAAAATGAATAATCCGACTGCGAGAAAGGATGGTATCCAATAATGAACGCCTTTCTGTGGTGGTGAGGATAAAAATCACACCCGGGACCGGCTCTTCAAGGTGTTTTAAAAAGGCATTGGCCGCATCCGGAGTGGCGCGATCAATGTTTTGGAAAATGACAATTTTATGATGGCTTGAGGACGTGGTGGAAAGATGCGAAAGAAGTTCGCGCATTTCTTCGATTTTGAGCGATTCGCCAACATCCTGGATTTCCAGGGTATCAATGTGTTGTTTATTCTCGATTTGATGGCAAACCGAACACTCTCGACAAAAATGATTCGGGCATTGCAAAATGCCGGCAAACGTACGGGCAATCAACGCTTTTCCAATCTTATTTGGCCCAATAAAAAGATAGGCGTGACTGAGTCGATTTTGCTCAATGTCCGCCTCGAGTTCGGTCAATTGTTTCCCGTGGCCCATCACAGGCCATTTGTATTTGAGGGTTTGAAGTAAATTGCGATCTTGGCTCATAGAATGGATTAATTTTCCCTACATTTTTTCCCAATATTCATCCTGCCTCACCAACATTTCTTTCGCCTTTTCCGGCTCCTTCATTAGGGCTTTCACAAGCCGTTCCAAGCGAATTTGGTTTTGCGAACCCTTCACCAGTATAACATCACCTTTTTTAATAAAAGAAAGAAGAAAATTCGCGGCTTGCAACGCGGTATCGAATTCGTGAATTTGATCTTGAAGGAAATTGTGTCGAAGAGCGGACTTGGCAATGTCATGGGCTTTTTCCCCGACCGTCACCAAAACATCGGACGAAGACGCAACCCATTGTCCTACCTCCACATGAGCTTTATGTGAGGCCTCCCCCAATTCATTCATGGAGCCCAACACGGCAATGCGTCGTCCGGGCATGGGCTTAAGCACCTCCAATGCGGCCCGCATGGACTCGGGAGAGGCATTGTAAGAGCTGTCGATGAGGAGGGTGTCGTGAATCCCGGGAATCGGGTTCATTCTGCCGGGCGGAAGTTGAAAATCCTTTAAAATAGACGCAAGTTTGGGAAGCGAAAGCTTAAATAGGAGGACGCCAACCGCAATCGCCGGGAGCACGGTATAAATTTGATGATTCCCTAAAAGATATGGAAAATGAAAGGACTCGGAGATTTTTTCATAAACCACACGGCACCTCAGTCCTTTTTCATCGCTTTTTATGTCCTCGGCGCGAAAATCCGCTTCTTTTTTTGCGCCAAAAAGCGCCACCCGGCATTTCAATTCCGATTTAAGCGAAGCCACCCGAGCATCATCGGCGTTGAGAATTGCGAGCCCCTCTTTGAGTAAAGCCTTCACTAAACGCGATTTCTCCTCAAAAATTTCTTCAATTGACCCAAATTGTTCGGGTCCGAGATGCGACGGTTGGATCGTAGTTATAACTCCAACTTGAGGAGTTAACCGTTTCATGAAATAAGCAATATCCCCGGGTTTGTCCGCCCCCATTTCTAACACGAGCGTGGTGTAAGGATTTTTTTTCAAAAAAAGCGTGCCCCAAAATCCATTCCAAAAGATTTTCAACCATCGAAACAACGAAGAATACCCCGAAGGTTGCTCTAAAATCGTGAGCGGCACGCCAAATTCCGTATTGAGGTTCCCCCGGCTTCGATGAGCGGTTGTTGCCGCATTCGTCACGGTAAAAATAGCCTCTTTAGTGCTCGTTTTCCCCACAGACCCCGTGATGGCAATGATTTTAGGTTGGATTTTTTTAAGCCGCCACGTTGCCACGCGCTCAATATAAAAAAGAACCAGTTTCTTAATCCATTGTTTCATTGCGGTGATTATACCACGCACGAAGCGAAGCGCAGTGCGCTCTTCGTATTTTTTATTTGACCGCCTTCACCACTTCCGCAAATGTTGCAGGTTTTTCAGCCGCAAGATACGCTAAGATTTTGCGATCCAAATCCACTTGTTTCATAAAAAGCGCATTGATAAAACGGCTGTAGTTCATACCATATTCCTTGAGGGCGGAATTGATGCGGGTGATCCAAAGTCCACGATAAAAGCGGCGGTTTTGACGGCGATGGGTGTACGCATACGTTCCGCCTTTCATGACGCAACGGCGGGCTTCCGCGTACAACTTACTGCGTCCCAAACGGGATCCTTTGGCCAGTTTAAGAAATTTTTTGTGTCTTCGAGTTTGAGTTACGCCACGTTTTACGCGAGTCATAGATGAGAATTTTAGAATTTAAATATTGGATTGAAATGCAGGGAAGAAAAATACGGGATGCGGACACTCGTTACACTCGTGTCTGTTACATCATTTTGCGGATCGTCTTTGCGCTGGGAGCAGACATCAAGAAAGCCCCTTGTTGTTGGCGTTTTTGGCGTTTGTTTTTACTGGTCAAGCGATGGCGAGCCGCGGCTTTGCGACCAATGACTTTTGGGTCTTTCCCGCCACTTAATTTAAAGCGTTTCTTGACTCCGCGATGAATTTTTTGCTTCATACAATTTAGTGATTAATAGGAGATAAAACCATAAAAAGATTGTAACCTTGTTTCTTGGGCTCTTGATCCACTTTGGCCACATCCACCAACGCGTCGCGCATGGTGATCATTTTTTCAAGGGCAAAGTCGGAATGAGCGATTTCACGGCCCTTAAAAATCAAAGTGACCTTAAGGCTGTGACCATCCCCGAGAAATTCACGAGCTTTTTTGATCTTGGTTTCAAGGTCGTGCTTGTCGGTGCGAACGCTCAATCGAATTCCTTTGATCTCATGTTTTTTTTGTCTCGCGCGTTGTTTTTGCGCCAATTTGTTCAATTTGTAGACAAATTTTCCGAAATCCATGATTTTACAGACGGGAGGATTGACATTAGGGGCAACTTCAACGAGATCCAGTCCCGCTTCAAGCGCCATACGGCGGGCTTCTTCAATGCCACGAATTCCGATCTGTTCATCATTGGCTCCAATGAGGCGTACGGTGGGAACCCGAATTCCCTCATTGACTCGATTTTTTTTGGTGATACAAAAAGACGTTAAAGAAACAAGAGCAAGGGCAAAACGCCCGATTCGCCTGGGAATTGTAGGGAAAAGATGCTTCTGAAGTCAAGGAGAAAATACCTCAAAGGGATTTGAGAACTTTTGAATAGGGGAGGAGGAGAAAATTTTCATGAACATTTTTAAGGAAGAAATGTCAGCGACTCATGATCCGAGACATTTCGCTCCCATGTGAATAAAAATTCTTCTCTCCTCCCCTTATAACAGGAGCGTCTCTTGCAATTTCATCCCGTGAATGGCATTTTTTAAAAGTCTTATGAAAATCAAATCTCGAAATTTTATTTCTCGCCGGAAAACCGCCCTCGCCACGATCGGGGATGTTAAAATAGGCGCCAATCATCCGATCGCGATTCAGTCGATGTGTTCCACGAAAACAGAAGACACAAAAGCCACGATTCAGCAAATTTTGGAGCTCGAAAAGGAAGGGTGTGACTTGATTCGTGTGGCCGTGCCTCACCAAAAAGCCGTTGATGCTCTTCCTGACATTTTACGAAAAATTCACATTCCTTTGATCGCAGACATCCATTACGACCCACGGCTTGCTTCCTTGGCACTCGAAAAAGGTGCGCACAAAATTCGAATCAATCCGGGGAATATGATCGCTCCACAAGGAAAGTTGTCTGTATTGAATGCAATCGGGATTAAATCGCTGGAAGAACTTATTCGAAAAGCGAAAAAACACAAAGCCTGCATTCGAATCGGCGTGAACAGCGGGTCCTTGGAAAAAGATTTATTGGAAAAATATGGCCACCCCACACCCGAAGCGTTGGTGGCATCGGCCAAACGGTGGGTTCGGTTTTTCCAAGATCGAAATTTTAAAAATCTCGTATTGTCGATCAAGAGCAGTCATGTACCGGACATGATTCGGGCCTATGAATTGGCGGCTAAAATGGGTGATGTTCCCTTTCACTTGGGGGTCACCGAAGCCGGCCCGACCTTTGAAGGATGTATTAAAAACGCAGTCGGTATGGGTGTGCTTTTACGTCAGGGCATTGGCGATACGTTACGCGTTTCTCTCACTACGCATGACAAATGCGAGGAAGTGCGGGCAGCCAAAGAAATTTTAAAATCCTTAAATTTTTATAAAAAAGAACCCAATATTATTTCTTGTCCCACGTGCGGTCGAACCGAAATCAACCTTTTGGCTTTAGTGGATTCCGTTAAAGCCATGATTCGTGATGAAAAAATCAAAGGAGCTCTCAATATTTCAGTCCTGGGATGTACCGTAAATGCTTTGGGGGAAGCGCGGGAAGCGGATTTCGCCATTGCCGGAGGCCGAAAACAGGGCAATATTTATTACAAAGGCAAGCTTTATAAAAGCGGTATTCCGGAAAAAGACCTTCTTAAAGAATTTTTGACGCTGATCCGTTCCAAAACGGATTCTCAATTTAAAGTCTAAAATTTATAATTTTTAATTTCTTTCCCTTTGCCTCGTCGCATTCTCATCCTCGGCTCCACCGGCTCCATCGGCACGCAAGCGCTCGAGGTGATTCGTAAAGAAAAAGACGCGTTCGAAGTAGTGGGATTGAGCGCAAATAAAAACGCCGCGTTATTAAAAAAACAAGCTCAACAATTTCAAACGGATAATGTTTTACTCACACAAGATGAACCCCGGCGCTTGTCGGATTTTGTGCGAAAAATAAAGGCGGATTTAGTGTTGATTGCCGTGTCCGGACAAGCCGGAATTTTCCCTTTACGTAGCGCGATCGAGCAGGGTCGAACCATTGCCTTGGCGAATAAAGAAGCCCTTGTGATGGAAGGTGAAAAATTAATGAAACTCGCCCGAAAAACCGGAGCCCAAATCATCCCAGTAGATTCCGAGCATGCGGCTATTTTTCAATGTTTGCAAAACGTGAAAAAAGAGGACGTGGCCAAAATTATTCTCACATGCTCGGGCGGTCCCTTTTGGCGAAAATCCAAGCAAGAATTAAAAAAAGTCACTACTCAACAAGCGCTAAAGCATCCGGTGTGGAAAATGGGGAATAAAATCAGCATCGATTCCGCAACCCTCATGAATAAAGGATTTGAAATCATCGAAGCGCATCATTTATTCGGATTCGATTATGATCAAATTGAGATTTTGATCCATCCGCAAGGACTAGTGCACGGAATGGTGCAGTTAAAAGACGGCAATTTATTGATGCATGCGTCGTGCCCGGACATGAAAATTCCGATTCATTTTGCCCTGCATTATCCGGATCGCAGTCCCATGGATTTTAAAGCGTTTAAATTTTCGGAGAATATATTAAAAAATCAAAAACTTGAGTTTTTCCCGGCGGATCAAACCGTATTGGAGGGAATAAGGTTGGCAAAAAAAGCAGTACAACTCAGGGGCGATGCTCCAGCTCGTTTGGTGACGGCCAACGAAAAAGCCGTTCAGGAATTTTTAAATGGGGAAATTGGGTTTTTAGGGATTTATGAAGAAATTAAAAAGGCACTTTTTATTTTTGAGCAATAAAAAAGATTCTTTCGGAAAGTTTTTTTACTTTATTGAATTTTAAATCTGCGTAGGTGTCTAATATTTTAAATTTATGGAAAATTAGTTTTTTCGTAATCCCATCTTTGGGATAGGCTTTTTGAATATGCTTTTCGTTTTCATCAGTTCCGAATTCAAAAGTAGTGGAAGCCAGTTGTTTGACGCAATCGTACTTCAATATCTGTTTAAATTTCACACCATTAACCTCTCTTTTAATAATGCCGTGATGTTTTGCCTCATAAAGATTCGGAGTATTTATGTCAAAAATGAAAAATCCATTTTTATTTAGATGTTTGTAGACTTTAGAAAAAGTGGAGTCAACTTGTTTATCATTTAAAAGATAATTTAGTGAATCAAATGGGCAGAGAATTAAATCGAAAGTCCTTTTTAAATTTAGCTTAGACATATCAATTATTTTCCACTCAATTGAAGGATTTTTTATTTTGGCTACGCTTATCATTTCAGGAGAAATATCAGAACCTACGACCTTAAAGCCTTGCTTATGAAGCTTGGAAAGTAAATTCCCGGTTCCACAAGCAATATCTAAAATCGTAGAAGGATAAAATTTAAATTTCCGGGAAATGTGATCGAGTAATTTTAAATATCCTAGGCTGAACGTACCCCAATTTTGCTGATACAAAGAAGCTAGTTTTTCATAGGGTTTCATAGATGGTTTTTAAATTTTTTTCCGTCCCATATCAAACAAAAAGTGCATGGTCTGCGCAATGTCCGGATGATCGATGCGGATTCCCACCGGAAAATCACGGAACGAAACCATGAAAACACTCTCTCCCACTAAAATCACATTCGTTGCACCTCCGGCCGCAGGTAAATCCGCCATGGCTTTAAACGACGGCAATTGAGTGAGCCATTCCCGAGTGAGATTTCCTTGCGCGATTAAAATATCGGACTCGATCGCGTGTTGTTTCATGTCTTTTTCAAACGTTTTGATGATGTCTCCCAAATCTTTGCGTTCAAGCTGTTGACTGAAGGTGTTGGAACCCAAAATGCGGATCAACAGGAGTCCCTGTTCCAAGGTGCGATCAATGATGTCGCGATAAAACGCTTCAAGTCGATCATACCCTTCGTAAATTTGGATTCGGGGGAGTTCTTGAACACTGGAACGTAAGGCTGAAAGGTCGGGAGAAAGCACCTCAAATTCCTTACGAAGGGTTTCGAGTTTTTGTTTTTGCTGTTCAATGTAGCGGGAAATATCGGACAATTTTTCAAGATAAAAAACCGTGACTCCGTGATGATTGGATTGCGCCAGGATCTTTTTTTGGCAAAGCATTTTTAAAATACGATACGTGGTGGTGCGATCTTGTTTGGAGTGTTTGGCGATCACGGAAGCAGGTTGCGCGCCAAGACGAATCACGCTTAAAAGCACTCGACTTTCTTTTTCGTCAAAGCCTAATTTTTCCAGAAATTCGGTAATAGGAGTTTGTTGGAGCATTGTTGTGCAAGATAATGCACAGTAATTTTAGGCCTTTTTAAGGTAAAAAATCAAGACAAAAGATTTTTATGTTTACAATAATGTAACAATAAATTACGTTTGAGGCATCTTTTTAGAATTTTGCAATCATGCGTCAAAAACAATGTATCCAATGCCGACAGCCGTTTGAGGTCTCGAACCAAGACCGGGAATTTTATGAAAAAATCGCTTTTAAAATCGGAAAGCAATCTTTTTCAATCCCGGAGCCCACTCATTGCCCACTCTGTCGCCAGCAACGCCGGTTCGCTTTTCGCAACGAACGCCATTTGTATAAAAACAAATGCAATGGCAGCGGTAAAGAAATTATTTCCATGTATCCCCCGGGAAGTCCTTATAAAATTTATGCGCAGGATGTGTGGTGGCAAAGCAACTGGGATGGCATTGATTATGGTCGGTCCATCGATTGGAATCGCCCTTTTTTCGATCAGTTGAGTGACTTGATTCGGGTCGTGCCACGGATTGCATTGCTCAACGTGAATAATGTGAACAGTGATTATTGCAATTTCACCGGAGACACAAAAAATAGTTACCTTATTTTTGGGTCAGTTTACTCGGAGGATTGTTATTATGGATCGCCGTATTATTCCAAAAATTGCGTAGACACTTTGGTTCTGCGCGACTGTGAATTATGTTACGAATGCATGGATTGCCGAAAATTGTATCAAGGCATGTATTGTCAGGACTGCAACAACAGCCACGATCTTTTGTATTGCTTTGATTTACAGGGATGTTCGGAGTGCATTGGGTGCATGGGGCTTCGAAAAAAAGAATATTGTTTGTTCAATAAACAATTGACTAAAGGAGAATATTTTAAGCGAAAAAAGGCCATCGATTTATGCAACCCCGACCACCATAAAAAAATGAAAGAGGGACTTGAAAAACTCAAAAAAATAATGCCTCATCGCGCCCTATTGGCCACGCATTCGGAAAATGTGAGCGGCAGTCATGTGTTTAATTCCAAAAACACGCACGAGTCGTTTTTCGCAGACCGATGCGAGGATTGTGCCTACTGTGCTCAAGTGGTGGACCTCAAGGATTGTTACGACAACAATTATACGGAAGAAAACGAGTTGTGTTACGAATACCTGGGAATGTACAGCACCAAGCGGACCTTTTTTTCATTGTTTTGCCGTCATACCAATGAGACTTTTTATTCCGATTATTGTGTGAATTGCGAATCGCTTTTCGGGTGTACGAATTTGAGGAATCGCAAGTATTGTATTTTTAATAAACAATACACAAAAGTGGAATATGAAGAGTTAGTGCCACTCCTGATTGCGCACATGCAAAAGACAAAAGAATGGGGTGAGTTTTTTCCCATTTCCATCAGCCCATTTGCGTACAACGAGACCGTGGCCCAGGAATATTTTCCACTCACTCGCGAACAAGTAAAAGAAAAACAATGGTGTTGGAAAGAAGAGGATCAAAAGGAATTTCAACCTCAATCCGTGACCCTTCCACAAAATATAAAAGACGTGCCGGACAGCATTTGTTACGAAATTTTGGCGTGTAAAAAAACAGGGCGTAATTATCGAATCATCCCGCAGGAATTGGACTTTTATCGTCGCATAAATCTCCCGATCCCGCGCAAACATCCGGATCAACGGCACCTCGAGCGCATTGCGCAACGCAACCCGCGACGCTTGTGGAGCCGATTGTGCGACGCTTGCCATGAGGCTATTTTAACTTCTTATCCGCCCGAGTCTCCGGCAAAAGTCTATTGCGAAAAATGTTATTTAAAGAGCGTGTATTAAAAAGACTACTGATCAATGGTGTCTAAAAATGCTTGTGTTTTTGTGTCGAAATACTCCAATGCAGCCTGCACCGCAGCCGGGTCATTGTTTAAAACAAGGACTTTAAGATAAGGAAACACTTTATTAAGCATAGTCGGTTTCAGCATAAGCCCAGTCCATAATCTACCATTGAGTTGCTTTTGGAGAAGGGATGTCATGGTAGAATCAATCCCTCCGGAGTAAAGAAAGGCAAGAAGGAAAGCACGATCAACCTGGCCTCTCTCTAAGATTTGGTTTCTTCGCACAAGGTATCCGGCTTCATCTAATGTTTGCACCAGCTCTACCCCGTGTGAGCCGGGAGCAACCATCCCATCCAGCAATGCAATTCCGCGGGGAGGTTGTTGAGACTGAGATAAATGGGCTTGAATGGCTGCCATGAATTCGGTTCCGTCCGGGCAAATATGAGGGATAAACTGAGCGCTTGTTGCAACGCGAGAAGCCATTATACGATTTGGAGTTTCATCATCAACCGCGAACAAGTGAAGTTCTTCAGCGGTTTCTGCCATAAAAATTTCTTTAAAAAGTAAGATCGATCTATAATAACGGGGCTCTTTCTTAAGAAATTGGAATTATGAATGAAAATATAAAAAAGTCAATAGGTAGAGTTGTTCTGTTGGCGGCCGGAAAAAGTGTGCGAACCGCTGGTGTTTCAAAACAGTGGGAAAAGATAGGGGGCCAACCGGTTTTCGCGTATTCATTGAATGTTTTCTTAAGTCATCCGCAGGTCGAGCAAGTGGTGTTGGTGGTGCGTCGAGAAGATAATGATAAGGCTAAAAAATGGCTCAAGGATCATAAAATAGGCAAGGTTATTGTGGCGATGGGAGGTGGGACTCGGCAAGAAAGTGCAATTCAAGGATTTAAAAAATTAAAAAATTTACAACCCAACGATATTGTCCTTTTTCACAACGCCGCGAATCCATTGGTCACACAAAAAGAAATCACGGAAGTCCTCCGCGCGAGTCAAAAATATGGAGCCGCATGCGTGGGCCATCCGGCCACCGCAACATTGAAAAAACTTCACAACGGTTTTATTGAAAAAACCGTGAATCGCGAGACCATGGGGCAAGCGGAAACGCCTCAAGCCATGACTGTCGATTTGTATAAAAAAGCGCTTAAAAAACGCCTAAAAGGCACGGATGAAATGAGTTTGGTGGAGCAATTGAGGCTTCAGCCAAAGTGGATTCTTGCGAGCCCGTATAATTTTAAAATCACAACGCAACGAGATTTGGATTTAGCGCGATTTTTAATCGAAGGAGGAACTCAACGCACCGGAATTGGGCAAGACAGTCATCGATTTTCTTTAACAAAAAAGGGGCTGACATTGGGTGGAGTTTTCTTGAAAAAAGAACCCAAAATGATCGCAAATTCGGACGGAGACGTGATGATCCACGCCTTGTGCAATGCGTTATTACAAGCGCTCGGTGAGGGCTATTCTCTGGGGAAAATTGCAGATCCAATGTGCCTTAAAAAAGGAGTGAAAAACAGTCGAAAATATTTGGATAAAATTTTAAAGAAAATGAATGAAAAAGGATTTAAAATTCATCATGTCGGCTTTCAGTTGGAAGGGAAAAGGCCAAAGATCGACCTACTGACCCCGCGGCTTAAAAAAAGTATGGCAACGATATTAGGGCTTACCGAGGGCCAAATCGGCATCACGGCAACCAGCGGAGAGGATTTGACGCCCTTTGGACGAGGCGAAGGATTGCAATGCTTTGCAGTGGTGACTTTAAAATTCATCATTTAAAATTTCATGCTCCCATTCACGCTAAAATCCCCGGCTAAAGTAAACCTTACCCTTGATGTTTTAGGGCGGGATCCTTCGGGCTATCATCGCATTCAAACGATTTTTGCGGAAGTGCCATCTTTGGCGGATGAGCTAATTTTCGAGAAGTCAAAAGAACCGGGAATAACCATTCAATGTGATAAAAAAGAAGTTCCAATCGGATCGGAAAATTTAATCATGAGCGCCATCGAAGCCTTGCTCGCGCATGTAAAAAAAGACGCAGAAAATTTTCAGGGTTTCACCATAAAACTCATTAAAAATATTCCCCCCGGCGGCGGCCTCGGCGGCGCCTCTTCCAATGCCGCGACCACCCTCAAAGCCTTAAATAAATTATGGGATTTGCAATTATCTACGAAAGAGCTTTTAGAAATCGCAGCCCAAATCGGCATGGATGTCCCTTTTTTCATTCATGGCGGTCTTGCCCTGGGTTCACATTACGGCGAACAAATCACTCCCCTTCCAGTACTCAAAAATTTTACCATCGAAATCATCCAAACCCACATTCCGGTTCTCACAAAAGACGCGTACGAATTTCTCGATTTAAACGAATGTGGAAAACGCACATCAGACACAGAAATACTTTTAGAAATTTTAAAAAATAAATCTTCACCGCTAGATTCAAAAATTTTAAATTCTCTCCTTCATAACGACTTTGAATCTCAGTTTTTCACTCAAAATCCCGAAATCAAAAAACAATACCCCAACGCACATTTGAGCGGGTCGGGAGGGTGTTTATTTGAGATTAAAGGGAATTAAAAAGAGGCCCTGTGGTTGTTGGGGCCCCTTTTAAAATTAAAATGATTTTTTAATTATTCTTCGGATATCAATGTAGCTGTAGGCAATCCATCAAGTTTATACCCATTGGTCCAGTCTGAGGTGGACGTGGAGTGGCCTGAAGCTGAGCGATCAGACCAAACAATGTTTTCATAGACCCTAGTCGCGGAGGTACTGCCGTAATAAATGATGTCTTGATTGAGATACACACTTAAGCTGGAAGTGTCGGTGCTATCCGTATAGGTTATTGGAGCTTGTACAACATAGTAAGAGGTGGTGCCTTCAGCTATCACTTCTTCACTGGTGAAAGTGATGGTTACTCCATGATCAAGGGAATTCCATGTTCCATTCCCGAGTGACGAACCAATCAAACCGGAAGAATCGTATTCCGTGATCGTCCAACCATTCATGTAGGCGAGTTGACCAACAGACATTCCGGTATTCAAAAGATTAGGGACAGCCGTGAAGTTGAGTTCATAAAGAGCAATTGCTCCGCCGTTGGCGGTAACCCCGAAACAATAAACATTCGTTGTGGAGCTTTCGATTAAAGTTCCAGAGCATGGAGAAGTGGTCGAATCATCAATGGCAAAACTGGGCAATGCCTTATAAAGCGCAATTTCATTGGCATCCACGTCTCTTGTGGTTCCAAAATAAGAAGAAGATTCCGTAACTGTGGCTCCGGAGGTTAATCCAATAGCATAAAACTCATCCCTTGCATCGAAGTCCATTTCAATTTGAGTCCCGGATGAAAAAGCGCCACCTGTCGTGATTTCATTGGTTGTGACATACACTTCCACCTCAATGGCATTTTCATCTCCACTCATAGATTCGGGAACCGCCATATTCAATCCGGTAAAAGTGGCTTTCCCTGCGATCAAAATTGTCGAAGCGCGTCCATCCAAAACCGTAGGTGCATCCAGTGAGGTTGGATACGTCAAAATAACCGTATTGATGGCGTCATCATCTTCATAAGAGTTGGTGTCGTCGGAATCATTTTCAAATTGCATCCCCGTTACCGTAAAATCTTCGCCTGAGGCATACACTTTGTATCGGGCGACAAGAAGCGGACCGGAAGAAGAATCGTCTCCGGCAATAGCCACTCCATCCAAAATAGGATCATCGGAAAGGGATACCGTGATGGTGCCAAGAGGCGCAGTAGTGTCAGTGTCAATACACCCATCACTATCCGCGTCATGCCCGGTGGCATCTTCGGTGGGGCAAGCATCAAGATCATCAGTAATGGTGTCGCCATCGGTATCATCGGTGCAGCCATCACTATCTAAGTCATAACCTGATACAGCCGCAACGGTGGGGCAGAGGTCAACGTTGTCTTTAATGGAATCTCCATCCGTGTCATCGATGCAACCATCGAGATTGAGATCATACCCCGTGGCGTTTTGGAGAGGGCAAAGATCCGCAGAACCACGAATTCCATCGCCGTCACGATCAGAAGCAGGGAGGGGCTTAAACGCGCCTTGGAAAATAGTTCCCGAGGAATACAACCCAACCCCGAGCGCGAGGGAAAGCACGCCCACAGCAATCCAAACTTTTTTATTTTTCATTTTATTTGGTTAAAGGATGAAAATGAAAAGTGTCAGAATGAACAAATTGCAAATCGCATTAGGATATGATACAATAAATTACGACAGTTTGTCAATGTGTTAGTTTCAAAAACAAAAATAAACTCCCATGCCGGATTTCAGCGCTTTATCCATCCCACAACTTGTCGTCGCCATTTTGTTGGCGTTTCTCCCGGTACTCATCTGGATGAAATTAATGTTCGGGAAAAATAGAGCCACTCAGAAAAATCTTGTAAAAGTATTTTTCTTTGGCGTTTTTTCCGTAATACCGATTCTTGCCATTCAATACCTCTGGATCCTTTATCCCCAATTCGATGTGTACGCCCTGGCGCAGCAAAGTGTGACCAGCGTCAATCTGGGTTTTCTTTTCACGTACGTCGCGATCGGAGCCTTTGAAGAAGTTACCAAGTTCAATATGTTACGCCATTTGCATTGGGCCAAAGTGGAAATTAAATCCGTGAATGATGCCATGCGTTATATTTTTGTCATTGCGCTAGGGTTCGCTTTTACCGAAAATATTTTGTATTTTTACAGCGTTGCGCACATGGGGCAATTGAAGGATCTTTTTGCGGCCGTGATTTTTCGTTCCACGTACACGACGGCCGGGCACATGCTGTTTTCCGGGATTGTCGGTTATTATTACGCGATTGGGAAATTTGGAAATCCGGTTTTAGAGTTGGACCATTGGTCCGGGAAAAAGCATCCGGTTTTAGGATGGGCCCAACGTCATTTTAATTTGCAAAATAAAAACATGTTTAATTTACAAAAAATATTTCAAGGGTTGTTTTTGGGAATGGGGCTACATGCTTTATTCAATTTTTCTTTACAAATGAATAAGATGGCTGACGCGGCCATGATCGTGATTTTCGGGTTTATTTTGGTGATTTATTTAAGTAAAAAACGCACCACTTATTTGGTCTTCACGGATGAAGAAAATGCGCGTCCTTCCACGATTGGAAAAGCCGAAGAAAACGTGGTAGTTGAACTTATGGGCATGTGGATGAATGAAGGAAAATATAAAGAAGTGATTGAAATTTGCGATCGGTTGGCGAAACGAGATCCGGACAATAATGTGGTGAAACTATTTCGAGCAAAAGCCATGGATAATAAAAAAATTCAACGCGTGAAAAAGGCTATTCATTTACTTTTTACCGATGAAGAATACGATGTTGAAAAAGAGGAAATGAGCGTTTTTGAGCGCCTCAAAAAAAATCAAGAAGCAAAGGCGGCGATTTTAAAAACATCAATGATTGCTTAAAGTTAAAATATTTTAAAACAAGCGGGAAAGGGAAATTTTTGTAAGCATTTTTAAGGATACGCATGGAGCACAGCGGAATGCGCTTGAGAAGATCATTGAATATCAGCGAATTATTGAAAATTCAATATATAGCTGAAAATGGAGCATTTTTCTTAAGGACACTCACTTCGTTCGTGTCTGGCGAACAAAAATTCTTCCTGACCGCTTGTTTTTAGAATTCTTTTCTCCCCTCCATCGCCTGAGTCAGAGTAACGTCATCCGCATATTCAATGTTCGCTCCGGACGGAAGTCCCCGCGCAATTCGAGTAACTTTGATCCCGAGCGGCTTAATTTGACTCAGTAAATAATGCGCCGTGGATTCGCCTTCCATCGTGGGGTTGGTGGCCAAAATCACTTCACGAATCATTGTGGCTTTTTGCGAACCATTTGAAGGTTGGAGTCGTGAAAGAAGTTCATGAATTTTTAGATTTTGCGGGCCAATGCCATCGATAGGAGAAAGATGCCCGTGGAGCACGTGATAAAGCCCTTTGTAACTCCCGGCTTTTTCGATCGAAATAAGATCCACCGGCTCTTCAACCACACACAACAGCGATGTGTCGCGATACGAATCCGAACAAATGGAGCACGGATTTTCCGTAGTCAAATGAAAACACGTGGAACAAAACGTGGTGGACGTTTTTAAATCTTTTAATGCATTTGAAAGATCTCGGGCCACCGCATCCGATGCGGTTAAAAGATGCATTGCCAATCGTTGCGCGGTCTTGGGGCCAATGCCCGGCAGTCGAGAAAAGGCTTGGATCAAGTCTTGAATGGGTTTGGGGATGGAATTCATAATTTTACACTTTGCCAATAAGTCTTAAAAACTCCGTTCGTGTGTTGAGATTTTTCTTAAAAAGTCCTCGCACCGCAGACGTTAAAATCATGGAATTTTGTTTTTCAACACCGCGCGCCATCATACAAAAATGCTTGGCTTCAACCACTACGCCAACTCCTTTGGGGTGAAGGATGTCCATAAGCCCTTCCGCAATTTGAGAGGTAAGCCGTTCTTGATTTTGAAGTCGGCGCGAAAACATTTCCACCAAACGCGGCATTTTGGAAAGTCCGATGATTTTTTTATCCGGAATATACCCGATATGCACTTTTCCAAAGAAGGGCAAAACATGATGTTCACACGTGGAATAAAATTCAATATCTTTCACGATCACCATCTCGTCATAACCTTCATTTTCAAAAACCGTTACCATATCTTTTGGTTTTTTTTCATATCCGGAAAAAAGTTTTTCATACGCTTTTGCCACCCGTTTTGGGGTGTCGAGAAGGCCCTCACGTTTGGGGTTTTCTCCGATGAGTTTTAAGATCGCCAGAATGTGTTTTTCGAGTTGTTTGGTATCCATTTAAAGGGCTTGTAACGGGATAAGGCTTAAAAAATAACGGTGGATAGTGCGATCATCGGTGAGTTCGGGATGAAAAGTCGAAACCAGCATTTTTTTCTCTTGAACCAAAACGATATCACGATCGCAGTATGCCAAGATTTTACACGTCTTACCAATACTTTTGATACGCGGAGCGCGAATAAAAATCGCAGGAATTTTTTTTGAAATTTTCCCCAACCGAACATCAATCAAGGTTTCAAAGCTATCCATTTGTCTCCCGTAGAAATTACGCTCCACCGTAATATCCATAAGCTTCAAATTGGCCGCGGTTTCTCGTCCGGTGATTGTTTTTGCAAGCAAAATAGATCCTGCGCAGGTGGCGTACACCGGCATGCCGGCTCGCACACGTTGTTTGAGGGGTTCGGCCAATCCATTCCAATGGAGTAATTTTCCGATGGCGGTACTCTCCCCTCCGGGAAGAACCAGAGCTTGGACTTTTGCCAAATCATTTGCGGTTTTCACGGAAACAACGGTGGCTCCGCATTGAACCAAAGCTCGGCGGTGTTCAATAACATCGCCTTGCAGATCAAGAATCCCGACAATGGGCGGATGAGATTTCATAAAGAAAAATAAAGAGTGCGGCCCCTTTTTATCATGAAAACCAACAAGATTCAAAAAAAGCTTCGCGCCCCCTAGTTGAAAACAGTTTCTTTTTGTTGTAAAAGATCTCCGTTTAGAGTAAGGATATCTTTCAGAGAATCTTATAAGTTTATTTTTATGGAAATTTACAACATCGCCATTGTCGCACACGTCGATCATGGAAAAACCACTTTGGTGGACGCTCTTCTCAAGGCCAGCGAACATTTTGACGCTCGAAAAGGCATTGAAGTATGTGCCATGGACAGCAATGATCAGGAGCGAGAACGAGGGATTACGATTTATGCCAAAAACGCTTCTATCATCTATAAAGGCGTAAAAATCAATATTGTGGATACCCCGGGGCACGCGGATTTCGGGTCGGAAGTGGAACGTATTTTAAGAACCGTGGATGCGGTTTTATTGGTGGTGGATGCCTATGAGGGCCCCATGCCGCAAACCAAATTTGTACTACGAAAATCTCTGGAATTGGGCCATAAAGTTTTAGTCATCATCAACAAAATCGACAAACCCACCGCCCGTCCCGACAAAGTGATTGATTTGACTTTTGATTTATTTGGCAAGCTGGGGGCATCCAATGAACAACTCGATTTTCCTTCCATTTACACGAACGCAAAACAAGGAGTCGCCATCCGTAAATTAACGGATGAAAAAGTGAATATTCATCCGCTTCTAGATTTTATTTTGGAGCACGTAAAACCCGCGGAGCAAAAAACAGACGCGCCTTTCCGAATGCAACCCGCCACATTGGCTTATGATAATTTCTTGGGACGCTTGGCGGTGGGACGTGTGTACGAAGGCGTTTTGCGTTTGAATGATCCTGTCACCGTAATGACTCCAAAGGGGGAAAAACGTACAGGCAGAATCTCAAAATTATTCACGTTCGAAGGCATGGAACGAAAAGAAGTGCCGGAAGTGAGTGCCGGAGATATTGTGGCTTTGGCCGGAATTCCGGACGTGTATGTGGGCGAAACCATCACCAACGATCCCAGTGTAGAGCCCTTGCCCGCCATTCGAGTGGATCCCCCGACTTTGGCGGTTGAATTTCGGGTGAATGATTCACCGTTTGCCGGAACGGAAGGCACCTATGTCACGGGTCGCCATATTCGCGAACGATTGGAAAAAGAATTGCAAACCAACGTGGGATTGCGCATTGAATTCCGAAGCGATAGCGATGCCATCCGTGTGTACGGCAGAGGAGAAATGCACATCGCGGTCTTGATTGAAACCATGCGCAGGGAAGGTTTTGAATTGCAAATTTCTCAACCCGAAGTGATTATGCATGAGGAAAATGGCGTCCAAATGGAACCTCTTGAATTGGCCATCGTGAATGTCCCGGACGAAATGGCCGGGATGGTGATTGAAAAATTATCCAAACGAAAAGGGATCATGTTGAATATGCAATCCGAAAATGGAAATACGCAAATGGAATTCGAAATTCCAACACGCGGATTATTGGGTTTTCGATCGCAATTTTTGGTTCAAACTCGAGGAGAAGGGACGTTGTATCATTCCTTCGATCGGTTCAAACCTTATATGGGGAAAATCGTGAAACGCACTGTGGGATCGATGATCTCGGGAGAAACCGGGACCGCCATGGCGTATTCATTGTGGAAATTGCAAGAACGCGGGCCTTTGTTCATTGTGGCCGCCACCGAGGTGTACGAGGGCATGATCATTGGCGAATACAACCACGGTACGGATCTCACCGTGAATCCGATTAAAAACAAGCACCTCACCAATGTTCGCGCTTCCGGGACCGATGAGGCGCTGTATCTCGTTCCCATCGTGCCCATGACTTTGGAAAAAGCCATTGAATATATTGGGCCGGATGAATACGCGGAAATCACACCCACTCGAGTGCGCTTACGCAAAAAGATTTTAAAAATGGACCAAAGGAAAAAATCGGAGAAAAAAGAATAACTTTAAAGACAAGCGTTATTATAATAATCCGTTAAATCGCACACGGTCTCTCCTTTTTTGCAGGTATTGATTTTCATGTCAACGGTGCCTCCCGTGATAGCACAGTAAATTTGTTGATCTGTGATCCAGCCCGTGACTTTCACTCCACCCACAGGGCATTCCCCTTGAAATAAAGCCCATTCTTCACATTGACGGTTTTCTTCAAAAAAACAAACCCCATATTGTCCATTCGATTTTTCTTGGATGGACAGCGTCCCCCCTTGGTCTTCGCAGTAGGTTGAAGCGGGATTCGCTATCCCGGTATTGTCCGCCGTCGTATCCGTATTTTTTGCGCATCCACTTAAAATAAAAGTGGATAAAAGAATAAAAAATATTCCACTCAAAAATGCAGGACGAAAACGAAAAGAATTCATAGGGAAGGGGTTAAAATTATTAATATTTTTTTACCAACCTCTTTCCGCGTATCGACTTTCTAATTTCGAAATTTCTTGGCTCTCCATCGCATTTCCTAAATTTTCAGAAACTTTAGCAACCACTTTTGGGTCATTAAAATGAGTGGTGGCTTCCACGATGGCTTTGGCGCGTTTGGCAGGATCTGAGGATTTAAAAATTCCGGAACCCACAAAAACACCATCGCACCCCAATTGCATCATAAGGGCCGCATCTGCAGGAGTGGCAATGCCTCCGGCCGCAAAATTGACCACCGGGAGTTTTCCTAATTTAGCCACTTCTTTCACGAGTTCCACGGGAACGCGCATTTCTTTAGCCGCCTTTTTTAATGCGGCTTCATTCGCGCCTTTGAGCGCTTTGATTTGACGATCAATGGTTCTCCAATGGCGAACCGCTTCCACCACATTCCCGGTTCCGGCCTCTCCTTTAGTTCGAATCATAGCAGCTCCTTCATTGATGCGACGAAGCGCTTCTCCGAGGTTGGTCGCGCCACACACAAACGGGATTTTAAATTGATTTTTTTCAACATGGAATTCCTCATCCGCCGGAGTGAGAACTTCGCTTTCATCCACGTAATCCACGCCCAATGCCTCGAGAATTTGAGCTTCCACAAAATGCCCGATGCGCACCTTGGCCATCACGGGAATAGAGACTGCAGCAAGAATTCCCTTGATCATTTTAGGGTCTGACATGCGTGCCACACCACCATCTTTTCGGATGTCCGAAGGCACGCGTTCAAGTGCCATCACTGCCACCGCACCTGCATCTTCTGCGATTTTAGCTTGTTCGGCATTCACCACATCCATAATCACTCCACCTTTGAGCATTTGAGCCAATCCGCGCTTGAGTAAAGGAGTATTGGAGGTCTTTTTTACAGGTTTTTTCATAAAATTTTAAAAACAAAAAATAGAATCAAATCCACCGGGATTGTAGAGGAAAAGGGGAGGTCGGTAAATGGGTTATACATAACTCCCCCACGGCTCAATCGCAAGATCATCGAGGGTCTTGCGTTCCAGGCATTCCACCACGAGTTTGGCGATTTGGACATTGGTCACAAGCGGAATATTGAGGTCAATACTGCATCGGCGCATATGATACCCGGCTGAGGTTTCTTCGTGGCTGTATTTTTTGGGGATATTGATCACAAAATCGACCTTTCGTTTGGAAAGAATTTCTAAAATTCCGGGGGATTCTTTTTCTCCAATTTTATACACTTTGGTGTTGGGGATTTGGTTGTCATTCAGGAGTTGGCTTGTGCCGTGTGTGGCAAAAATTTTAAATCCTTGATCATGCAACGATTGGAGTGACGCCAATAAATCCGCTTTGTCTTCAATGCGGCCAATACTCACCAAAATATTTTTTTGCGGAAGACGAAATCCCACGGAAATCATGGCTTTTAAAAATGCTTCATGGAGATCTTTTCCAAAACAGGCCACCTCTCCGGTGGACGCCATTTCAACACTCAAAACCGGGTCTGCGCCTTTTAAACGAGAGAATGAAAATTGAGGCACTTTTACCCCCACATGATCCATGTCGAGCGTGTGATAAGTTTTGAGACGTTCTTTGAGGGTTTTTACTTTTCCAAACATGGCGCGCGTCGCGATTTCAATAAAATTGTGTCCCGTAACTTTAGAAGAAAAAGGAAAACTGCGACTCGCGCGAAGATTGCATTCAATCACTTTAATCGCATTATTTTTCGCTAAAAATTGGATATTAAACGGTCCGGTGATGTTGAGGTTTTTTGCAATGTCTTTAGTGATTTGTCGGATGCGTTTGATGGTCTCGAGGTATAGTTTTTGAGGAGGCAAAACAATAGTCGCATCTCCGGAATGAACTCCCGCATTTTCAATATGTTCCGCAATGGCCCAAATCACGAGCTCACCTTTATGTGCCACGGCATCGATTTCAATTTCCTTGGCGCCAAGCTCAAATTTACTGATCACCACCGGCGCTTCGGTGGAAATACGTGCGGCTTGTACAAGATAGTGCTCGAGTGTTTCGCGGTTGGGCGCCACGCGCATGGCAGCCCCGGAAAGCACGTACGAAGGACGCACCAGTACCGGATAACCCACGTCATCCGCAAACTCATACGCGGCTTGCACATCGGCAAAAGCGCGCCACTTGGGTTGGTCGATCGCCAACGTGTCGAGCATTTTTGAAAATTTATCGCGACTTTCGGCACGGTCAATATCGATCGGCGAAGTCCCAAAAACCGGCACTTTGACCCGATACAATTTCATCGCAAGATTGCTCGGGATTTGGCCGCCCATGGAAATCATCACGCCCTTGGGTTTTTCTTTTTCAACAATATCCAACACGCGTTCGAGTGAAAGTTCATCAAAATAAAGTTTGTCGCAAATGTCGTAATCCGTGGAAACGGTTTCCGGATTGTAGTTGAGCATGAGCGTTTCGTAGCCCTCCTTGGCACAAGTGCGAATCGCATTCACACAACACCAATCGAATTCGACCGATGACCCGATGCAGTATGCCCCGGAGCCCAACACCAAAGCTTTTTTCTTTTTGGAATGAAAATCGATGTCGTCTTTTTCGCCGTGATACGTGCAGTAAAGATAGTTGGTTTTGGCTGGATATTCCGCGGCAAGTGTGTCGATTTGGCGGACGCAAGGGCGAATATTAAATCCGGTTCGTAAAGCGCGCATCTCCATCTCGGTTTTTTGGCAAAGCGTTCCGAGTTGGTGGTCGGAAAAACCTGATTTTTTCGCAGTTAATAAAAGTTCTCGTGAGAGTTTTGGCGTTTTTTCAACCTCTTTGGAAACCTTCACGATCGTGGCTAGTTTTTCTAAAAACCAAAAATCAATGCCGGACAACGTGCTGATTTTTTGAGTGGACCAGCCTTGTCGTAATGCTTCGGCAATGGCCAACATGCGACGCGGTGTGGGTACACGAATCGCGCCCTCAATGTCTTTGTCTTTAAAGTCGAGTCCTTCATTCGCTACAAATCCATGAAGCCCAATTTGCAGCATGCGTAAGCCCTTTTGTATGACTTCCTCAAAGCTCCGTCCTAAGGCCATAATTTCTCCAACCGACTTCATTTCTGTTGTAATTTCTTTCGACACTTTACGGAATTTATCCAAATCCCAGCGCGGAATTTTAAGTGCGAGATAGTCGAGAGCAGGTTCAAAACACGCGGTAGTCGTCCCGGTCACGGAATTTTTTAGCTCAATGAGCGAATAACCCAATGCCAATTTTGCGGCCACATGTGCCAGCGGATAACCAGTGGCTTTGGAAGCAAGCGCGGAAGAACGCGATAAACGTGCATTCACTTCAATCACGGAATAGTCATCCGAATGCGGATCAAGCGCGTATTGAATGTTGCATTCCCCCACAATCCCGAGATGACGAATGGTCTTAATCGCGATTTCGCGAAGCATATGATAATCGTGATTGGAAAGCGTTTGAGACGGCGCCACCACAATGCTTTCGCCGGTGTGAATACCCATGGGGTCGATGTTTTCCATGTTGCAAACCGTGATGCAATTGTCGTAGGCGTCGCGAACCACTTCGTATTCGATTTCTTTCCACCCGCGCAGATTTTTTTCCACCAAAACTTGCGGACTGAACGCAAACGCAGACTCGAGCAAGGGCTTGAGGTCTTCTTCATTAAGCGCAAACCCGGACCCTTTTCCTCCGAGCGCAAACGCGGCGCGAATGATCACGGGATAACCGATTTTTTGGGCTGCTTTCAACGATTGTTCGATCGACATGCACGAAAAACTCGGTGCCACTTTTACGTCGATTTTTTTTAATTCTTGTTTGAATAATTCACGGTCTTCGGTTTTTTCAATCGCCGAAACCGGCGTGCCTAAAACCTGAATTTTATATTTTTTTAAAAGTCCGAGTCGCTCAAGTTCCAGTCCACAATTGAGTGCGGTTTGCCCTCCAAAACCGAGAAGCAACCCATCGGGCCGCTCTTTTTGAATCACTTTTTCCACAAACGTCGGATCCACGGGCAAAAAATAAACCGTATCCGCAAGGCCTTTTGAGGTTTGATTTGTGGCAATATTGGGGTTGATGAGCACGGTCCGAATCCCCTCTTCCTTCATCGCTTTAATGGCTTGCGACCCGGAATAATCGAACTCCCCGGCTTCCCCGATTTTAAGCGCACCGGAGCCAAGAATAAGTACTTTTTTGGGAAGTTTTTTCATATCTTAAGCGATTATAAACAAATCGCGGAGAAATGCTACGGATTTTCCTCTCTTTTTCGATACCCCAGCGCCTCCAAAAGATGCGGTTGCTGGATGAGTTCACTTTTCTCCATGTCCGCCAAGGTGCGGGCCACTTTCAACACGCGCGAATACCCGCGCGCAGAAAGAAAATGATGATCCACCGCGTCTTTTAAAAGTTCCAAACACGAGTCGTCGACTTCACAAAACTTTCGAAGTTGCGCCGGAGTCATAAGGCTGTTCAGCATGAGCGGATCTTGAAAACGTTTACGTTGGATTTTTCGCGCTTGAAGAATTTGGAGATAAAGTGTTCGACCATCCAGTGGTTGCTTGGATTGCATCTCTTCAAACGTGAGTCGCCGCATTTCTACAAACAAATCGATTCGATCGAGCAATGGGCCGGACAAGCGTTGCGAATAATGTTTGCGATCACTCGTTGAACATCGACATTTGCGTTGGTCGTCTCCCCAAAAACCACACGGACACGGATTCATAGCTGCGATAAAAATAAAATTGGAAGGGAAAGTCGCGGTGCCGGAGGAACGGGAAATGGTCACTTGTTTTTCTTCAAGCGGTTGGCGCAAAGTTTCAAGAACCGAGCGCTGGAATTCCGGGATCTCATCGAGGAAAAGCACGCCTCGATGTGCCAAAGAAATTTCCCCGGGACGAATGATAGAGCCCCCGCCCACCAGTGACACCACGGACGCGGTATGATGCACGGACCGAAACGGGCGATCCGTAATAATGGGGCGTTTGGGGGACAGCAATCCCGCAGCTGAATAAATTTTAGTGAGCTCAATACATTCTTCTTCGGAAAGCGGCGGAAGAAGAAGCGGCAAATGACGCGCGAGCAACGTTTTCCCGGCACCCGGAGGCCCGGACATTAGTAAATGATGCCCTCCGCTCGCACTGATCGCCAAACTGCGTAAGGCTAAATCACTCCCGCGAATATGAGAAAATAACGAAAGACCGAGCGGTAAATCTCCGTTCTTTTTTGTGAGTAATTCCTGAGACATTAGGAGCGGCTCAATGAGGGCTTCTTTTCTTAAATGTGAGATGAGCTGCGCCAAATTTTGAACCGGGAAAATCATAAGATCGGAAACCAAATGGGCTTCTTTGGCATCGATTTCCGGGACAAATAAAGCCTTAAAACCGCGTTCTTTGGCAAACAGCGCCGCTGCCAAAATTCCATTTGTATGTCGCACCGTGCCATCAAGCGCTAATTCGCCCATGAATAATGCGTCGCACGAGGATTCTCGCGGGATTTGCTCGGATTCAACCAATAAACCCACGGCAATCGGGAGATCAAAGGCGGGCCCACACTTTTTTGTGTCCGCAGGTGCCAAATTCACCACTTTTCGTTGTCGCGGGAACTCGGCTCCGCTGTTCATAAGCGCGGATCGCACGCGTTCTTTGGCTTCTTGTACGGCCGTATCTCCCAAGCCCACGACGGTGAACAGCGACAATCCTTGAAGAATGTCGACTTCAATTTCCACTTCATACGCTTCGATGCCCGACAGGGCGCAGGAATAAATTCGAGAAGGCATGGCCCAACGCTACCATGCGGCCCATGAACGTTTTATTAAAAAAAGATGAACAATGACAGGTTTCAACGCAATCTGTCACCATATAAATAAAAAGTTTCGCGAACGCGAAACACCTTATCCCCCCCCTCTGAGCATCTTATTACCTCACCACCTCATATGCCTTCACCCCATCCGTAAAATAAATTTTTGCAGTCGTTGCGTTCGAAGCATCCGAAACATAGACCATCCGTATATTGTCATAATTCAACCCTAAGGATTCGGGAGCTTTGTAAAGCGTGCGATAAATAGTGGTGTTTGGGTCGTATTCTCCGATAAAAAACACCGCATTTTGGTCCTCGGTCAAGTCGCCATTCAAGAGCGCTTTTAGAGCATCAAGCGGAGTGTCGTATGCCGCGCTTTCGAGGGCCTCAACGTTTTGTTGCGTGGCAAAAATAATTCGATTGGAATCATCCCAAATCACTTTTTCAAAACTCAATGAAAGAGGCAGTTCGGAGAGCGAAGGCTTATCCGTATCCACCAGCCAAAGACCCACTTCTCCATTGGTTGACACCGTTCGTACCAACACTAAATTGGGCAAAAAGCTCCATAAAGCATTTTCTACATTTTGGAGTGCTCCCACATACGTCCGTTGAGAGGTGAAATGATCCACAAGATAAAGCATATTCTCGGCTTGAGCACGATCCACCACCAAAGCACGATCCAACGATGCAGGAGCTGCAATGAGCGCATTCTCAAGCGGACGATCAAAATACGCCCACGTCACGGTTTCCTGAGTGGCTGGGTCCGTATAATCGAGACGTTGTTTTTTGTAAGTTTCATCCATAGCCAGAGAAAAACGGGCACTTAAATTCTCAATCTCGGGGAGAGAAATCATTCCCGTTTCATTCGCAGTCATTTCTGTTACCGTCGGGATAAATTCAAAAGTTGCGGTTAAGGGAGTTGTCCCGCCTCGTATGACATTAAAATCCGCAGTCATTTCAAAATAACCGTCTTTTTTAAGCGTTGCGGAGTAAAGCCCGGAGGGCAAAGAAACGGCACAAGAGTTCGTGGAACATTCAATCGTTTTCAATCCTTTGATCGGATTTCCTGTGATCGTAATCGTGTAGGATGGTTCTCCGGAAAATACGACCGTGCCTTTATTAAAGATCACAATCCAAAGAAACACAGCCACACACAATGCAACCGTAACCGTACCGATAAGTAAGGATTTTTGATGAAAATTCAAATTGAAATTCATGGGAGGGGGGGAGTTAAAGCTCGCTTCGCTGTGCTCAGTGAGTAACATCGCAAAGATGTTCCAAGGAAATCAATCTCCTTTCATCTCCGAAACGAGATGAAGAAAATTCCAACCCAATCACATCCAAGCGAAATTCACCTTTCCAATTATAGCGAGATAGGTACGCTTCCGCCACTGCAATCAATCGATGAATTTTTTGAAAATTCACGGCCTCCACCGCATCTCCAAACAGGGGAGACGCGCGCGCTTTCACTTCCACGAAAACCAGAGTTCGTCCTTTTTGCGCGATCAAATCAACTTCTCCGATTCGCACACGAAAGTGCAATTTTAAGATGCGATACCCGCAGGCAACCAGATAATGGGCCGCTAAATTTTCCCCCAAATCACCAAAGCGTTGGCGAAAATCATTCTTTTGGATGGTGTTTTCCATGCCCTCATATTACGCGCCACAAGATGACCTTTTTATTAAAAAAAGATGAACAAAAATGCCCTTCTCAATTCGTCTGACTTGTGCAAAACTGAGAACCCCTAATCCCGCATCCCCAATTTAGAATTTTCCACATGGACCCCCTCGCAACCGTTCCCCCTCACAGCCTTGAAGCTGAAAAATCCGTTCTCGGATCTCTTTTGATCGACAAGGATGCCATCATTCGCATCGCCGACATGCTTCGCCATGAGGATTTTTATTATGAGCAAAACGCGATGATTTATCGTGCGGTTCTTGAGCTTTTCCACAAACGTAGCCCTATCGATCTTATCACTCTCGCAAATCATCTTGAAGAAAAAGAGGAATTGGAAAAAATTGGCGGTCGTTCTTATCTCGCCGAACTCACGCACACGGTCATCACTTCCACGCACGTCATCCAATACGCGACCATTGTTCAGCAAAAATCAATTTTACGAAAACTCATCAAGGCCGGACACACCATTGCGGGCCTCGGGTTTGAAGAAACTCAAGAGATTGATTCCCTCCTGGAAGAAGCGGAAAAATCTCTTTTCAATATTTCTCAAAATTTTCTCAAAGATAAATTTGTTCATATCAAAGATGTTCTCGCCGTAACTTACGAGCGCATCGCCGATCTTCACGACGCCAAAGGTAAAGAAAAATACCGTGGGATCCCATGCGGTTTTCGCAGTTTGGATAATTTGTTGTCCGGGTTGCAACGCTCGGATCTTGTGATCGTGGCGGCTCGTCCGGCCATGGGTAAAACCAGTTTTGCCTTGAATATTGCACAAAACGTGGCCAAGGCCGGCAAAAGTGTGGGCGTAATTTCTCTTGAAATGTCCAAAGAACAACTGGTGGAACGCCTTTTCTGCTCGTTGCTTTCCGTGGATTCATGGAAGCTTCGCACCGGCAAACTCGACGAGGAAGATTTCGCACGCATCGGTTCCATCATGGATGAACTCAATTCCGCCAAAATTTTCATCGACGACTCGGTGAGCGGATCCATCATGGAGCTCAGAGCCAAAGCCCGCCGCCTTCAAATGGAACACGGCCTCGATTTGCTCATCATCGACTACCTCCAACTCATGAGTATTTCCGGTGTGGGAGGGAGCATCACCAATCGTGTTCAGGAAATTTCGGAAATTTCACGTTCTCTCAAAACCCTGGCTCGCGAATTGAATGTCCCGATCATCGCCTTGTCGCAGTTGTCTCGTGCTGTGGAAAATCGTCCCAGCAAGATCCCGCAATTGTCGGATTTGAGAGAATCCGGAAGCATCGAACAAGATTCCGATGTGGTTCTCATGCTTTATCGCGAAGATTATTATGAAGAAGACACCGAGCGCGCCGGCCTCACGGATGTGTTCATTCGCAAACACCGCAACGGCCCGACCGGCCGCGTGGAACTTATGTTCAAAAAGGAACAAATGCGTTTTTATGACATCGATCGCGCCCATGAATCCGAAGAAATGATGGAAGGAGTGCCCATGGAACGATAACAATTCACTTCATATTCAGCTCATTCTGCTCTAGAATTCGCTTTGTGTTTTACTGAGTCTTTTTTACGCATTTCAATTTAAAATTTAAAATTCATCATTTAAAATTTCCTTCATGTCTTTTTGGGTCGACGAGATTGCTGAACAAATCGCTCAAGCCTTTCCGGATAAAAAAGAAATCCTGATTCGAGATGAAAAAACCGCTTCCGGACGCGTGCATGTGGGCTCGCTTCGCGGCGTGGTTTTACATGGCGTACTTGCCGAAGCGCTGAATCAAATGGGGAGAAAAGCCACGTTTTTTTATGAAATCAATGACGCAGATCCCATGGATGGGCTTCCGGTTTATCTGGATCAGGACGCCTACCGTCCCTATATGGGCAAACCCCTCAAGGATGTCCCGGCTCCGGATGAACTCGGACGGCCAACAGGTGAAGCAACCCCGGAGCACAATTTTGCACAAACTTGGGGCGATGAATTTATTGGAGTGATTCACAATCTCGGATTCAATGAGAAAAATTATACGAAATTGGTGTCGGCAAGTGAAATCTACAAATCCGGTCGCTACAACGAATGGATTGAAAAAGTCTGCGCGCACCCGGACAAAATACGTGAAATTTACAAACGCATCAGCGGTTCGGAAAAGGCCGAAGAATGGTTCCCTCTCCAAATTGTGTGTGAAAAATGCGGAAAAGTCGGGTGCACCACGGTCGTTGGTTTTGATGGGAAGGAAGCCACATATCGATGCGAAAAAGATAAAGTAAAATGGGCTCAAGGATGTGGGTACGAAGGCAAAGTGGCGCCATGGGATGGTCGAGGAAAGCTTCCATGGAAAGTGGAATGGGCGGTCAAATGGGCCAGCATGCCCGTAGATGTCGAAGCCGCAGGCAAAGACCACAATGCCGCAGGCGGATCCCATGATGTGGCTGAAGCGATTTGCCAAGAAGTGCTTGGAGCTAAAGTCCCCTTCAATGTCCCCTATGAATTCATTTTATTTGGCGGTGCCAAAATGAGCGCCTCCAAGGGTTTGGGCGCCACAGCAAAAGCGGTTTCAGCCATGATTCCCCCCGAGTTATTGCGCTTTTTGATGGTGCGATCACGACCCAATCAGCCCATTGATTTCAATATGGATGGCGACACCATCGCACGGTTATACGACAATCACGACGAATGTGCGGAAATTTATTTTGGGGGGAAAGAAGGAAATTCAGACCTGGGTCGAGCGTTTCATTTCGCACAACTCGATTCAAAAAAAGTTGAGAAACGATTCTTGCCGCGGTTTTCGCGCCTGGCTTTTATTGTGCAAATTCCGCATTTGGATGTGATGAAAGAAGTGGAACAATTGAAAGGGAATCCCTTGCACGAGGCAGATCGTGAAGAGGCCTTGGAGCGCAGTGAATACGCAAAAATGTGGCTTAAGGAATTCGCCGGAGATAGTGCTCGATTTGAAATCCAACAAGCCATGCCGGACTTGGCGCACGATTTGAGTGAGGATCAAAAACAATTTTTAAAGGAAATTGTGGCGGTTTTGCGTGGCAATGCCGTCCTTAAAGGAGAAGCCCTTCACACCGCCATTCACGAACTCCGAAAAGCTTCAACGCTCGAGGCACGTGACGCATTTGGGGCGATTTACAAAACCTTGCTCGGAAAAGAATCCGGCCCGCAGGCGGGTTGGTTTTTGGAGGCCCTGGATCGATCTTTTGTGATTCAGCGTTTTGAAAATGCCGCTGCACTCCCACCGCGCGTCAAAGTGGAAGTTATGGATTTAAAAACCCAATATATTATTTTGACCAAAGAAGTGCGTGAACGATTTCCGGAAATCAAAGTCGGTTGTGGGATTTTAAAAGGCGTAAAAATCGCTAAAAATCATCCGGATTTGGAAAAATTAAGAGAGGAATTATGGAAAGGACTCGATTTTAAAACCCTCAAAAACAAGTCCCCAAAACTCCAAGCCTTCAATGATATTTATCGCGGTTTTGGCGTAAAACCTTCAAACAACAAACCTGCCCCAGTGGCTTTAATGAGCCGTTTGGCAGCGGGAAAGGTTTTGCCCAACATCAACGTGGCCGTGGACATCGCGAACATGATTTCCGTCAAATATCAGCTCGCTACCGCGCTGTTAAACGTCGATCAATGCACTCTTCCCCTTTCGCTCGATTTCGCAAAAGGCGGAGAAAAATTCCAAGGCATTGGCGATGAACGTAGCGCCCCGATCATGCCTGGTGAATTGTGTTGGTTCGACGCCACGGACTACACCGTGACTCGCGACTGGAATTATCGCGACTGCGAAAAAACAAAAGTTACTGAAAAAACGGTAAACCTTTTCTTGGATGTCGATGGAAACGACGCAAGCTCCATGGAAGAGGTCGAAGCTTGTCTCGTCGAGCTCGAAACCCTGCTCAAAAAATATTGTGGCGGCACGATGAGCGAGAGGGTTATTGTGGAAGCTAAGGTCAATTCGTAATATTATTAAGGAAGCTTTAAGGGCGGGGAGATTTTCCGTCGAGGTAATTCTCGCAGCCCTTGGGCCCCTCGTAAAACGAGGGAAAAGGGCGAGAGTATAGGAGGGCGTTCGTCATTTCAGACGAACGAACCTCCGGTACCTCGATGGGAAGTACTCCCCGCCTGTAACCAGCCAGCTTAAAGACTTCTCTATGTGGAAATTCCTCCAAAGAAACGGCTACGTACTCCTAAAATGGATGATTTATTTGGGCCCGCTCGCGTTGCTCGCGGGGCTCATCGATTACCGTTTCCATAATTATTTTTGGGGCGCGTTAAATGTTTTGCGACCGATTCAGCCGATTCACATGTTTGATTTTTGGAGTGCGCTCGATTTTTATTACGTCGCGCTCGTGGTACTTTATGGCATCAATGCCCTGTTTTTACGCACCGTTGGCTTCACTAAAAAGCGAGAATGGATTTTTCTGCCGATCATTTTAGTTTTTGCCGGGGTGGCAGTGGCTGCGCATTTTTTCGCGCCCGTTGAACCTCAAATCAAAACGTTTTGGTGGCAAATTGCGATCAATTATTTTGCTCCGATTGCGTTTTTTGGCATCCTGATCACATCTTTGCGTACCGAAAAATCCATCCAAGCTTTTAAAAAATATTTACTCCTCACTTTTTCCATTTTTGGAATGGTGTGTTTATTTGAATATTTCACCGATATTTTTCCCGGAGACAATGTGAATTTCCTGGGAAGTTTCGAATGGCCCTACATCGATCCCTTCTTTGATCTAAAAGCTGAAAGTGCGAATTGGCTGGCGTATCTTTTTACTCCCATGATGTTGCTCTCGGCCATTGAATTTCATGCTCAATTCAAGGCCGATGGCTTGAAATTTAAGATTAAAAATATTCCTTATATTTTGTCTTTTATAATTTGCGGAACCATTCTTTTCCTTACCAAATCCTACACAGGGATGGGTATTGCGTTTGCCTTACTCGCCTATTTTGTATTTATAAATTTGCCGCGCCGCAAAAAAATCATCGCCCTAATTTTATTGGTTCTTTTGGGTGCCGTAGGCGTTGCCACACAATACAAAACCCCTAAATTCCAAATTCTTCTCGGCCATTATAAGATAGAAAATTCACTGGAAAGACGTTTGCAAATTTACGAATTCAACGCAAATGCCATCACCGAACGACTCGTGGAAGGAATTGGGCCCGGCAATTATCAGAGCTATTTCCGCCGTCACATGCTCGAGTTCATTGGCACCTCAATCCCGGAGGCGGAGCTCCCTCCGCACCCTCACAATTTGTTGATTTATTTTTGGAGCGAACTCGGAATTTTTGGATTTTTAGCCTTATTTTTTATCTATCTCCGAACCCTGTGGGGCATTTTTATCGAACATTTAAGAAATCCATATTTCTTAATTCTTGCCTATCCTCTTGGTCATGGGTTGTTGGATACACCGTACGGTTTGGAGGAGATATCTTTGCTGTTTTGGATGATCATTGGGTTGGTGATTTTAGAGACCCATCGTCAGCGCTTGTCATAAGGGGACTATGACACTCACTTCGTGGAGATGAAATGCGGGGAGCGCACTTCGCTGCGCTCCGTGCGTGGTGTCTGGTCGTGGTGAGCTTGTCGAACCACACATTCAAGATTAAGCTTCTTTATGAAATCACCCTAAGAATTTTCCAATGTTCTCCGCTCGTTATCTTTTCCGCCAAGCCAAACACACTTTTTGGCCCGTCTCCCATTGGTCCAAATGGAAAGTGATTTTGCATATTTTTGCAGCCACGGTTTTATTTGTCCTGTTGTGGTTTGTGTCTGCCTTGGGCGCCTTGCGAACTTTTATGCCCAATATGTTTCAACTCATGGGTTGGCCCGGGACGGACCGAACCTATCTTGTGCTTTTTCAAAATAATGCCGAACTCCAACCCACCGGCGGTCGCATTAAAGCGTATGCGTTGATTGAATTTAAGAATGGATTCCCTTCGGAAATTACCTTTGAGGATGCTTATGATCCTTTATCCGAAGCCTCCACTCCCCTCACCGGTCTTCCATCTGAAAATGCAGCTCCGGGTGTTTATTTTGATCTCACTGCCACTCCGGATTTTCCCGAGCTCACCACTCAAATTTTAAATCGATTTTATGAAAAATATCCAGACACCACAGTCGACGGCGTGATCGCGATCAACTTTTCCGTGTTGGAAGATATTGTGAAATTGTATGAACCCATTCGCGTGGATCGTTACACCCTTACGCACGATAATTTATTCGAAACTCTTGAAAATGCGGTGTCTGACATTGATCGGCACAATGAAGAAGCGTTGGCAAAACGAAAAGACGTGATCAACGAATTCGCTCGAGTGATGACCAAAAAAATGGTTTTACAATTTTGGCGTTGGCGCAGTTTGAGTGAAGTTATGACGCGCAATTTGAATCAAAAAGAAATTTTAGCAACGTTTGAAAATGAGTCTTTGGCAGAAAAAGTGCGCGGTCTCAATTGGGATGGAAATTTTCAGCCTGTTTCCCCTGAGTTTATCGGGAATTTTTTAGCCATTCGAATCACCAACGACGACGGCATGAAATCCGATCGTTACATCACGCGTGAAGTTGAATACACGATCGATCTTGAAAAAAACGAAGCTGCGCTGGAAGTTACGCTCACGCATTACGGCGACTACAATCCCCCGCTTTCAGGATCGTACAAGGGTTTTCTGGATGTGTATGTGCCAAAGGGGGTCACGCTTGATCAGAACGAAACACCGAGTGTGACAGTCGAAGAAGTAGAGACAGTCCTCGATGCAACCTTGGAGCCTCCCGCCTCATCGGTTGAGCTTTTTGACGAAGTAAATTACGTTCGTTTAAGAGATACCATCGAGTTAATACCCAGAAAGAGTCAGATTTTTACCTATTCATTTCAACTTAATCCGAAATGGTTGGCGCAAAATCCATTGTCATTGCTTCTCATCAAGCAGCCCGGCACGGACAAAGATCCCTATCGTGTGACGTTTAAGGCTCCCATGGGGCAAAGCCTTGAGGGGATTGATTTTGAGGCGCATGAAAATGTGGCATTTTTTGAAGGAAATTTATCGGAAGACAAAACCCTCGAACTCATGTTGTTGCCGGATGAATCCGGGCCGCGTTTGTTTTGGCATGAAATGAGTGGCGGTACGAGCATTGAATTGATTTTTGCCGAGCCCGTGGACGTGGAAAGCGCGCAAGACCCGGCCAATTACGAAGTACGAGATTTGAATCTGGTTATGCTCAGCGTGACCGATTCTCCCGAGATTGATTTTGTGACTGTGGAAGGTGGAAATGTGCGTTTGTATTTAAAGGGCGTGACAGTGCAAGTCGGCGAATATTATCAGGTTTTAATGCGCAACATTCAGGATTTGAACGGCAATTACATCACGCCTAATCCGAGGACCGTGACGGTGGTGCAGTAATTTTCCCCCTTCAAACTCTCCGAATTTTCCTTTAAAGTAGAGGCATGGACACCCTCGCTATCCTCGATTTCGGCAGTCAATACGCGCACCTCATTGCAGACCGCATCCGTCGGCTCAAGGTGCATTCCGAGATTTTCCCTGCGGATGTACCCCCGGAAAAGCTCAAATCCATGAAGGGAATCATTCTTTCCGGTGGTCCGCAAAGCGTTCATGCCGAGGGTGGGCTCAAGTGTGATCCTGCGATTTTTGACCTCAACATTCCGGTGCTCGGGATTTGTTATGGCCATCAAGTCATGAATCACCTTTTAGGGGGACGCGTTCAAACGGGAAAAGTCGGAGAATATGGGAAAGCCACCCTTCACGTGCACGATTTAAACAATCCGCTTACCCAAGGTCTCGACGCCGAGGAGCCGGTTTGGATGAGTCATTTTGATGAAGTGGTTGCCATTCCCGAGACCGCAAAAGCGCTCGCCTCGACCGACGATGGCCAATATCCGATGGTGGATTTCGGAAAGAATCGATGGAGTATTCAGTTTCACGCCGAGGTGACGCACACGCCGCACGGCATGAAAATCCTCGATAATTTTTTGAATATTTGCGAAGCCAAGCGCGAGTGGAGCATGGATCGATTTTTAGAGTTAAAAATCAAGGAAATTCAAGCGCAAGCGCGTGGCAAAAAAGTGTTTTTGTTGATCAGTGGCGGAGTGGATTCGACCGTCACGTTTTTGTTATTAGAAAAAGCCCTGGGCAACGATCGCGTGTACGGTTTATTTGTGGATCACGGCCTCATGCGCAAGGACGAGGGCGCGAGTGTGAAGCAATTATTGGAGAAAATCGGAGTGAAAAATTTACGCGTTTATGAGGGCGCTAACGAGTTTATTGGGGCGTTGAAGGAAGCTTACGATCCCGAAGTTAAACGCCGCATCATTGGCGATAAATTTCTTGAAGTGCAACGCCATGTGACCAAAGAATTGGGTTTAAATCCCGACGAATGGCTTTTGGGCCAAGGCACAATTTACCCGGACACCATCGAAAGCGGAGGCACCAAACACGCGGACAAAATAAAAACCCATCACAATCGCGTTCCGGAAATTGAAGAACTCATTCGCCAAGGCCGCGTGATCGAACCGGTTAAGGATTTATACAAAGATGAAGTGCGTGAAGTCGGTGAAAAACTCGGGTTGAGTCCGGACATGGTGTGGCGTCATCCGTTCCCGGGCCCGGGGTTGGGGGTGCGATGTTTGTGTGTGAAAGAGCCCTCTCCGCTCGCAAATGCCGAAAAATTGGAGCAGGAAATCGATGCATTTTTAGTGAAAAATAGCACCCCTCTTCTAGCCAAAATTTTGCCGGTAAAAAGCGTGGGGGTCCAGGGCGATGTCCGGTCCTACCGTCATCCGGTCGTGTTGTCCGGACAAGCGGAATGGTCGCAGCTGGAAGCCATTTCTCCGATGCTCACCAACCGCTTCCTGGATCTGAATCGCGTGCTTTTGTTTTTGGGTCAAGGTCGAGTAGACACTGTCCGGTCACTTCCTAATTTCATCACCAAAGAGCGCCTTGCGGTATTGCAAGAAGCCGACGCAATCGTAAATCAAATGCTTTTTGAAAAAAATCTTTTGCGCGACATTTGGCAATTTCCGGTCGTCCTGCTTCCCCTCGAAATCAACGAACGCCCCGGCGAGACGATTGTGCTCCGCCCCGTGTCTTCCACTGAGGCCATGACTGCGAATTTTTATCCCATGGACAAGACTCTCCTCCACGATTTAACTCAAAAAATTCAAGCCTTACCCGGCATTTCCGCGGTTTTATACGACATTACAAACAAACCGCCAGGAACCATCGAATGGGAATAGCTTGACTTAAAATAAGATATATTGTAAATTAATATCCTTTTATTTCCCAGGAATTTTTCATGGATATTAACCTTCATCTCCACCGTTTACTCGCAAAAGCCGGATTAAAAACCGAAGAAGTTTTGTTGTATTCCTACATCCTCGAGCATAAGGGGTGTTCGATTATGGATGCAATAAAGGCCTGCGGTATCCCAAAAACCACGACTTATCGCGCGTTTGAATCTTTGAAAAACAAGAGTCTCATTCAATCGAATACAACGTCATGGAAAAATAATCTTCAAGCCTTATCACTCGAAAATTTAATAAAAAAACTAGAAAACGATCAGAAAAACACACGTCGTCTCATCCATGAATTAAAAGTTTTGAATTCTGTAAAAACCATCTCAAAAGACCCTTTGTCTGTGCCTCAAATCGAAGTATTTAAGGGCGAAAAAGCCTTTGAAAAATATCTGGATCTTTCGGGCATGGACTGGCAATCAAATTTTTCGTTTGGGAATTGGGAAGACTTAAACCAAGACGGAAATTTGATCCCCGTGGAAAAGAAATTCATCAAAAATAGACTTAAAAACGGAGGCAACGCCTATTCATATATCATGAAAGGAGGGCCTTGTACTTGCGAAATAACGGACTACGACAAATTTGAAAATCGAATTTCGAAGACCGCCAATCATCGAGATTATCAACCCATATGGATCAATGCTTTTGAGGGAAATAATTTGGTGTATCTCTGGAGGAAAACCGAAGACCGCCGACAAACCGAAGGCACATTGATCGACTCAAAAACCGTGGCGGATTTTTATAAAGATTATATTTTTTCATTGTTGGTTTAGTCACGAAGCGTAGCGAAGTGACTTTGAGTAGCGATTGAATTTTAATCACTGTTGAATTTTTAGTAATTCGCTGAATTCAGCCTTATCTTTTCCCAAACCTTGGGAATGTTTTTGTCGCTATTTTAAGATTAGCGTTTTTTATTTTGGCCTAAAAACAGGGGCGTTATGAATCGACGAGATTTATTTTTATGCAAAGATGAAGCCATGATTTCATCTATTTCTTGCCATTTATGCGGTTCGCCTTTTGCGCTCTGCGAAGCGGAAATAAAGGCTTATAAAAAATTTGATATTCCCGCCCCAAACACGTGTTCGGAGTGCCGACATCAACGGCATTTGATCTTTCGAAACGAACGAAAACTTTTCAATAACGTGAGTTGCCTCTCCGGCAAACCCCTCATTTCCACGTATCCAAAATCCAGCCCTTTTAAAATTATCGACCAAGACGAATGGTGGTCCGATGCTTTTGATGCCACAACCTATGGTCGAGATTTTGACTTCAATAAGCCCTTTTTTGAGCAATTCAAGGCTTTGCAGCGCGACGTTCCCCGCTGGGCGCGCATGTTTGTGAATTGCGAGAACAGCGATTACACCAACAACAGTGTGGGTTTGAAAAACTGTTATTTAACCTTTTCATCGTACAACAGCGAGCATCTTTATTACTGCATGAGAGTCATGTCTTCTCACCATTGCGTGGATTGTTTGAATGTGCGAAACAGCGAATTTTGTTCGGAATGCGTGGAATGTAAAAACGGCTATAATCTCCATTTTTCTCAGATGTGCGAAGACTGCAGTGAAAGTTTTTATTTATACGATTGCAAAAATTGCCACCATTGTTTGTTGTCCGCGCAACTTCGAAATAAAAGTTACATGATTTTAAACAAGCAATACACCAAAGAGGAATACGAAAAATCCAAAGCCTTTTTTCTTGAAAAACTGGGGCGAGATCAAGAACGTTTTGTTCAATCTTTTGAGGCGCTCAAGCAAAATGTTTTTTATAAAAATTTGCGGCTCAGAAATACGGAAAATTCAACCGGTGATTTCATCAATGATTCCAAAAATATAGTGAATGGATTTTACGTGACCGAATGCGAAGATTGCACCCATGTTTACGACTGCCATAAGGATAAAGATTGCTGTGACAACATGGCGAATGAAAAGTCCGAATTGGCTCTCGAATGCGACACCGCGTACGAATTGTACAACGCCAAATTTTGTTCCTACACCGTGACGGCTCGAGATGTGGCGTATTTGGATCAATGCATTCAAGTCAAAAATTGTTTTGGCTCCGTCGGGCTTAAACAAAAACAATATGTGATTTTGAATAAGCAATATTCCAAAGAAGAGTACGAAAAATTATTGCCGAAAATCAATGAATATATGCGAAAAACCGGAGACTATGGGAAGCCATTTCCAAGGACTTTATCTTCGTATCCTTACAACGTTAGCGTGGCGCAATTCGACCATCCTTTAACAAAAGAAGCGGCTTTGAAACAAGGGTATAGGTGGCATGACGAAGAAGAAATGACAGGCAAAAAATTTAAAATTATTCCGCAAGAATTGGAGTTTTATAAAAAATTCAGATTGCCGATTCCACAAATTTCTCCGGATGAGCGTTATGCAAAACGCGCCGCCTTACAACCTCCAAAACAGCTATTGGATGCGAAATGTACCGTGTGCCACAACTCGATTAAAACTGTTTACCCGTCGAATTTAGGCGCAAAAATTGTTTGCGAAAAATGTTATCTGGGAAAAGTCTATTGAGGTGCTCGGGAAGGAAGAATTTTTGTTCACATGGGAGTCGGACACTCGGATCATGATTCTCGTGTCCTCTTCCTTGAAAATGTTTACAAAAATTTTCCTCTCCCGAGCGCCCTTACATGATCATCGTCATAATCCCTCCCGCCACCACCGGGATAAGTAAATTGTCGTCAATTTCGATGAAGATTCTAAGATCCAATGTTTCCACAAACATGGCGCCAAGACTCGCGATCAAAGCCACGTGAAGGGGCACAAAAAAGAAAGATCCCAATGTTGCGGCCGCAACCCCAACCAAAACGCCATCAATGGTTTTTTTGCGATTGTACGGGAGCTTTACTTCTCCAAAATACCGTCCAAAAATATTCGTAATCGAATCTCCTAATGCCAAAATAACAACCGCGGCCACGGCAATGTTTTTCTCAAAAAAATAAACCGCTAAAAAGGAGCCCACGACCATAAAAAACAATCCTCTCCCCGGAAACGCTTTCATATGATGCGGTCGCTCAAAATAATTTAAAATCGGAGTCACGAACGGTAATGAAATAAAGCGTTGGACGAGACATAACACCGCGCCAATTCCGCACCCCAACAACATTAAATTCACATTCAATAAATCAATATAAATCAAAAATGCGAGCGTCAATCCGGATAAAGCATGAATCCATTGCCTCCTTACTTCAAACCGATCTACGAAATGTTTGCTCACCCATTCAGCAAATGAAAACCGATCTTCCAGATAGAAAAGCCCTTGCCCGATCGCATACCCAAGCCCTGCGCCGGCCAGCACATCGCTCACATAATGCACGCCAATGTACACGCGGGAGAAGGCCACCAAGGTGGCAAAAATGATCCATAAAAATCGATAAGGTCGCAAATTTCCTTTTTGAAAAAACGGCAAAGCGGCAAAAATAAAAGTGGCATGCATGCTCGGGAAAGAAAAAACCGTAGAAATTTCGAGCGGCGAAGTGGCCCAAGTTTCGTACGGCCGAGGAGTCATGAAAATCATTTTTAATAAAAAACTTGCCTCAAGCGCAGTTGCGAATGCCAGTGAAATCAGGATGAATTGTTTGCGTAAATGTTTTTCAAACAACGCGACCATGAATAAAATAATCCCAAACAAGAGTCCAAAATCACTCAGGAAAATCATGAAAGGATCAAGCCAAACAAGCCGATGTTCTTGAACCCAAAACAAAAGGTCGTGATCATAAAAAAACGCCCCAAAAATGAGGGAAAGCCAAGAGAGAACAATGAGCCAAGTGCGGAATTTCATGGGGAAGGAATTTTATGGAGGGCAGGACACCCCTCCTCGTCACATGTCGAATTTTTTCGCACTCCTTCGGAGGCTTAAAAATTCTCCTAAATGTTCCTCGGAAAGGTGCCCTGCCCTTCCTTATAAAACAATTTTATCCACTTTTTGCATCGCCTGACCCAAAAATCGCGCCCCAAATTCTTGAAATCGCTCGGATTCTCCGGTCGTAAAATAGAGTCGTTTTTCTTTGCCTTTTACGCTCTTTTTAAGAAGCTTTTCAATCTCGGGATGACGCGCAAGATAATCCATTAAGCTCTCCGCCACCGTGGCACCGGTGTTAAGGACATTTACATTTTTTCCCATAATACGAGCAAAATCGCGTTGCATAAGCGGATAATGCGTACACCCCAAAATGAGCGTGTCTAAATTGCACGTTTTTAACGAAATCAAATATTTTTTTAAAATCATGCGCGCTTCAGGTTTATCCTGCCATCCTTCTTCAATCAGCGGCACCAACAATGGGCATGCTTTTTGGTGAATTTTAAGATTGGGTCGAAGTTTTTTGAATTCATGCACATACGCTTCGGAATCCACGGTTGCCCGTGTTCCCACCACTCCCACGCGCCCGGTTTTTGAAATTTCAGCCACTTTTTCCGCCAACGGAAAAATTACGCCCAGTATTTTTTTATCCGTAACTTCAGGGGCTCTCAAATAATCTTCTTGCAAGGTTCGAAGCGCCACCGCAGAAACGGTATTGCACGCCACTAGAATGAGCCGGCACCCTTTCCCAAATAAAAAATCAACCGCCTCTCGAGAAAATTGCAAAATCGCCTCAGGCGAATGCTCGCCATACGGCGCTCGCGCATTGTCCCCCAGATAAAGATACTCATATTGCGGCAACTTTTTTAAAAGTTCCTTGAGTACCGTCAACCCGCCGAAGCCGGAATCAAAAACACCAATCATGATTGGATTATACCTAATCTGAAAGGTCCGTACCAGAAGGTTGTTTTAATCTTAAAAATATGGTAAAATAACAAGAGTAAATTTACGCTTATTGTTATGGAATTCCAAGATGCGGTCAAATTCATTGAAGGACACTCGGCTTACGACCGTTTTGATAAGATCAAAAACGTGTTCAAAAAACGGTTGAAAGAGGTGGAAAAAACCGACTACGTGGAACGCGGAATTTGTTATTATTATTTACTCCGCATCGTGTTGAACCCGAGTCTTATGTACGACACGGATGAGTGCCGCGAGTATTTGGGAAAAATGGATGAAGCGTTTAAGGCCCAACTCAAGGAATACAAAAAAAATGATAAAAAATTTGCCAAGGATGAAATGGAAGATTTTTTTAGACTGATGGAACGGAGTTATTCTTCGTTGGAAGTGATTTTTAGAAATAAGAATTTTTATGAAGAAGAATGGACCGTAAGTGAATGTAAAATGAAGTATCGAAAGCACCGTTATTGGTTTAAAAAAGAAATTTTTCAATGGCTTGGATATTCAATTTTGGAAACCACCTCGATGTATGGACACAGTTTTGTGCGATGGGGATTCACGGCCGCGGGGTTCGCTTTGTTCATGTCCACGATGTATTGGCTTCTCGATCATAGGATCACGGATCCGTCCATGCGCCTCATCCAGGAAAACGCGCACTGGTACGATTACATTTATTTTTCAATTGTGACCGCAACCACGCTCGGCTTGGGAGACATTGTGCCGCAAACCGTTATGGGGAAAGTTTGTGTTTCCGTGGAAGTCTTTTTCGGCTTCACTATGTTGGGAGTTTTTGTGAATCTGATTCAGAAGAGGATCTAGGAAATTTGACAGAGTTAAAATCCGGGGCTATAAAAATAGCCTAAAACGTTTAACGAAAGCCAAAAATGGTACTGACGGACGGAGGAGGATTCGGTCCCGTGGGGAATGGTTCTTTTAGAAGAATATTGCCTGCTGTCAGTGTGCGAGGAGACGATCACGATAGTGCCGTCGAATGTCCAAACAGGGAAGCTGAAGCGGGGGAAAAGATAGCGACTATTCTTGCCCCTAGGGAAGAGGCTGAGCCCAACATCCATAATCCTTCACACACTGATTCATCCCCAGCACAATGGATGGACGAAATAAAAACTCTTGTCGAATCCGTTGTGACCCAATGGAGTCGGGTCCATCCTGGATTTTTTGTTGAACCTGGGCAGTTTGATGGGATGGCTTGTTTATACATAAATTACAGAGAACCTAGTGGGCAAGGAGTCAATTGGCACTGCGCCTGCATCCCCACAACCATCAATCATTCGTATTATATTTTTGAATTGGGTCAAAATCTGCAAGGGCGTTACCGGACAAACCATCGAGCTTCTTGGCTTGCAGCTGACGAAGAAATCCGGGCACAATTAAGGCCGGTGTGCCAAGCCATTGAAACATTTTTAGTGGAAGAATCTAAGAGAAGGGACGCTCCAGGAGAAGATGTAAAAGATAAAGAAAGAGAGCGTTTCAGGCCAGACTATACGCGATCTCCATTGGCAGAAAATCCCGTTGTCGCAGATACATGTATTTTCCCGGATGGAGTAAATCCGCACGAATTAGAAATTGATGATTTGAAGCGTTATCTAGGGGCCGCTTTTAAGGTTTTTAGACTCCAATTTTTCGAAAAATATGAGACGGACGGGTACGATATTTTGAATGAAAATAGATCGGGTAACCTAATATTAGCTCTTAGATGGGGATCAAAGAACTCCTCGTACCTGGAAACCACGTGTGCAAGTATTCAAAAAACCCAAAAAAATCCTGAGTGTTGGGAAATTACGACTGCAATTCCTGTTGGGGCCAGGAAAGACTGGGGCCCCTTTTTCGAAGCAGTAAAAGCCGAGTTTGACTTTGCTCAAAGGGCCTCCATTGGAGAGCGAATGGTAGATACAGCAACTCCAGCTTATTTTAAGCCCGGAGAAGATTTGCAGAACATACCCCCAGAGGTCCTACTTGTCTGTTTAAACGAGGCACTCGGGGAGGATTTAAGGGAGAAGAGATATCATTTTAAAGACACCTCAGACTCGGCGGGGAGAAGGACAGCAATCTCCGAGGATCCAAGTTTGCCGGAGCAAATAGAAGCTTTGTGGCTTTTACAAAACGTCGCCGGGAGTAAGCCACATCATTATGGTTACGTAAACTTACGTTCAGAAGATGAAAGAAGCGGAAGGAGATGGTATGCAATGGGTTCACCTAGCACATCCTTTAGTGCATCTGGCCTATCCTTTAAAGAAATAGGTCCGTTCATTAAGCAGCTCACGGCTGCATTAGATTCTTCTCCCAAAAAAGCAGGACAAAGAGCGAGTGCAACTGCATCGCCCGAGGCGCCGAGGCCCACTGTATCAGTTGAAAATATTTCCCTGGATCCAGGTAAACTGCAAACAATATCAATAACATCCTCTGCCCCGAAACCCGCCGATCCTGCAACTCCCCATAAAAAGCAAACAATGAGTAAAGAGGCATTTCTGAGGAGTTTATCGCGCGGGAGGTAGTTAAAATTTTTTTTTTCATTATAATCGGGGCAGTGAAAAAAATATCCCCCAGTACAGACGTCCCTTTTTTTATCGCTGGAGCCTTGATCGGCGCGTTGTTGATTTTTCAGTTGAAAAGCGCGGTCCAACCCGAGAGTTCGTACCCGCTCGACGAATATGAATTTCAAAAATCACTCGTCGAATCCTTTGTGCAAGACCAAGAAGAATTACAAAAGAGCCTCACGGAACTTCAAGCTCAAGTGGATGAAGCGGAAGCTAAAATGGCGACCTATAGCTCTGCGGATTCCGATTATTTTAAAACCCTACAAGTCGGTCTCGGCCTCACAGAACTCACGGGAAGTGGGGTTGAAATTATCCTCGAAGACAGTTCCACCATTTCACGCGATGATTGGGTTGTGGATTCCAACAGTTTGGTTCATGCCTCGGATTTGCGCGACTTGGTCAACCTTTTAAGAACTTTTCCAATCACCGGATTGTCGATCAATGATCAACGCATCGTGGCCTCCACTCCGATCACCAGTGCCGGGAACACGATCCTGATCAACAATTTTAATGTCGCGCCTCCGTTCAAAATCCAAGTCGTAATCGATCTCCCGGATCTTGTTTTGCAAAAATTAAGCAGCGAAAACGATTTGCCCGCGCTCTACACCCGCGTGGCAAAATACGGCATTCAATTCAAATTCAAAAAAAATGAAAGCCTTACCCTCCCCGCCTACATCGGCGGATATTCCACTCAATTCATAACCGCCATCGCCGAATGAAAATGAAATTTAAAATTTCACTTAAATGGATTTTGGCGCTGGTCGGAATGGTGGCCGGCATTTTTATCGCCATGCAAGTGCGATCGTACGCGGAAGTCGAGGACCGAATCCGCGACACGGACGCCGGGGACATTTTTCATGAAATCTATGCTCTAAAAACGGCTAATGAAAGCCTAAAAGATGAAATTTCTGCTTTAGAGGCTCGCTTGGAACAGTATTCCACGCAAACTTCCGGCTACGCCACAATGAACGCGGAAATCGAAAAAAACGAGATTTTGCTCGGCTATAAGCCAATCCAAGGACCTGGGGTTCAAATCACGGTTAACGCGGGATTGGGCTTGGAAGAATTCGTGGATACCACCAATGAATTGTGGGCCGCCGGCGCCGAGGCCGTGGTTGTGAATGGCATTCGACTCATTGACGCGACCGATGGATTTTACACCATCAACGACATGGTGCTTTTAAACGGCGAAGTTCTTGCGCCCCCCTACACGTTCAATGCGTTTGGCGACGCCACCGTATTGTGGGAAATTTTAAATCAACCGGGCGGAGTCATTTCGCGGTTTGAAAATACGTATCCGGATGGAGAAATTTCGGTTCAAACAAAAGAAAACCTCTAAATTAAGCGAATCTCAAGAGCCCCCAGAAAATCACATGCAGGGCCAAAAGTCCATACACCAGCGAAATATAGATGTTTTTGTTGAGGCGCTCCCCTTCAAAAAGGCGTTTGCTTTGGCTGAGCTTGCGGCTCGCCTCTTCGAGAGATTCACGATATTTGCGGTCCATGAGTTGGAGTTGGTCTTTTTGTTTTTTGAATTCAACCATAGGGATCATGCTTTTTACTTGAGCCTCCAATTGGCCAACGCGATAGTGCGCGCCCTCGAGGCGCTTGATTTGTTCATCATTACGCTCTTTAAGCTCGTCATAGAGGCCTTTGTAAATGTAAACCGGACTCAATGCCGTGTCGTACGCGTGCTCATGCGCAGAGAGCTCTAAAAGCGGTTGCTTGAGGCCTCCTACACCAAAGGCATTGTAAGCCTGTCCGGTCATTTGTTCTTGTCCGGACAAGGCCACATTTTGAGATTCACTCAGCTCCTCGGAATCGGTTGTGGGCGTCATTTGGCCATAGTTTTTTTTGTAATATTCCTCAAAAGAATTTTTAGAAATCCACACATTTCGGCCCGAGTGTTTGACGTTAAAATAGTTGCGCCGGATGTAACGATCCAGGGTTCGGATGGAGATGTTAAGTTTTTCAGATACTTCCTCGCGCGTGAGAGTGAAATCTTGAGGGCTCATAGGGGTGGAGATTAGGGGTTAGACCTGTTATCTACTGGCTGTCCGGTCACTACTAGACAATTTATTGCGGTTGTCCGGACATGTGTCCGGACAGATTTTAACCTGGAATAAGGTCTGTGTCCGGACAGTTGACCGGACATGTCTATAGACAACAGTAGACACTGTCCGGACAGTTGTCTAGACAAAAAAATGGTAAAATTCGAGAAATATTGTATGAAAAATGCAATTTGGGCGTGAGCGTAGCGAAACGACTTCCCATTCTGTATTTATGGCGGAAGCAATGGTAAGATTATGCCCGGGCACATTTTTTACATTAATTTTTGGCTTAAATAAGGCATTTCTACTTATGCTTTCTCTTCTTTTTACCAACACCACAAAAACGCCTTACACAGAGAAGTTATTTCTCCTTTTGCTCCGTTCTGCTGAAAAAAAACTTCCAGCCATTCCGGAACAGGAAGTGGAATTGGTGCTTTTAAATGATCGAGAAATTCAAAAACTCAACCACGAATGGAGGGGATTGAATAAGCCGACCGACGTTCTTTCGTTCGCCAACCGAGAAGTAGGGGAGGAGATGAACGCACCGAGCCTCCCTAGGGAGGAATCCATATCTATTGGGGACGCTTCAGCTGCATCAGGTTTAGCTAGAGCCGAAGCCGCGGTGATTGAGGGGGGGCCGATAGTCTCTTCTCTGGGCCAAATTTTCATCTCCATTCCCACCGCACGCCGCAACGCAAAAACCATGAAACAATCTCTCGAAGAGGAGCTCCAATTTTTATTTGTGCACGGATTGCTTCATTTGTTGGGTTTTGACCACCAAACACCGGAGCAAGAAAAAGAGATGCTGAAGTACGCATATAAGATTTTAGGAAGATAGTCCTGAAGCGTCGCATAGCGGTGAAATACTGGGGGGATGTTCGAACGATGATATGAATGACCCCTTGCTTTTTTTGAGAAAAAATGGCTAAATTCATCCCTATGTTGATCTACAAAAAATTAAAAAAACTCTTATTTGACGCAGGCTTAAGCGAAGCTGAAATATTTTTATATCTCGAGCTTTTAAAAAACCCTGCGCAAACAATATATGAGCTCACCAATAGAACAAAATTACCACGAAGCACGGTGTATTATGCATTTTCCAGATTAGAAGGTTTGAAATTAGTCGAAAACAATAAAGAGGGCATTCGAGCCTTATCATTAAAATCTCTTGTTGCCGAATTAGCCACAAAAGAAAGAAAATTCAGAAAAACAGCTCATAAAATCAAACAAATAGCACCCTTTTTAAGGGCTCCAAGAGAATCCATTCAAGAATTCGAAACCTTTTACACTCCGGAACAAATAATAGAAGCGTATTTTTTTATGGCAGAAGTCCCTTATGATACCAATTTCGATTTTGGTGATTTTGAAAGCTTTATCAACGCAATAGGCCCCGTAGATCTGGCGTTTAAATTTCGGGAAAAAAGAGCCAAACACGCAAAACATCACGCGATTTGTACCACATTCGGCCCAAAACTTGCACAATTTTGTAACAAACAAGATCTGGAAAGATATAAGAACCGCTTTGATGTGTTTAAACAAATGGATTTTTGTAACAAATGGATTATTTTTTCAGACACGAGCGAATACGTACTTTTCAATGATGTATCAGATCCGGAATACCCGTGCTCACTCTTGGTTAAATCAAAACCCCTCGCAGAAATACAACGGATGCAATTCAATCATTTTTCCAACCAGCTTTAGATCGATTAGTAGATTAGAATCGAGCTCAAAAAGACAAAATTAGACACGAATTCATGAGGAATTAAAGTTATTGCCCAAGTTCAATAACTTTTTCTCATATGCGTTTTGAAGATATAAAAGATTCATTCAGGATTGATATGGTTGAAACAACGCGTGGATGTCCGGAAGGATGCAGGTCTTGTGCCGTGCATGATCGCCCCACAAAAGTACAAGCTTTAACCAAGGGGAAAATAAGAGGCAATATTGAGGGGATTGTAGGTCTTTTTAATCCCTATGTTACAACTCACATAAACACAGAACCCTTGCGAGGAGATAACTTTCCTGATTTCGCAGAGCTTGCCTATGAATTAAGCGGGGGCAGGTCAAGCGTTATAGCGATCAGTCATGGAGTTAGAGCAGGAAGTAAAAAAATGCGCCAAAGACTCGAGAAAATCGTTCAGTTAATGAAGACCGACGTAATCCCGCTTTTTATTTTATCTATGGATTTTGCACGACAAGGATTAGATGAGGAGCAAACCTTAGAGTCTTATCTGGAGACCATAGGGATATTACGAGAAGCCTTTGGATGCGCATTGGTAACGGTTTCATTGCAAGGAGAAGAAAGCGAAAATAGTCCACTTTATATCGGGAAAACTCGTCAGCTGTTTGCTGAAGCAATACAAGATTTAACTAAAGAAGAAAGAGAGTTGCTTAGGATCCATGAGCGTGGTTATACAAAAGTCGGCGTAGCGCAGGTACGAGAATCCGAAGATTGTGATGTCATTCCGGATCCTGACTTTGTTAGAGACCACGTCCCACAAGATCACCAATGGAGAGGTTTGGTCACATTTGAAGGAGAAATATTGGCACAAGCAAATCGCCCAGGGAGAACTTATGGGGATAGTGTTATAGGACCGTGGAAAGAAGTGGAATTTTAAAGTTTTGGGAAGAAAATAATTTTTCAGGTTAGCTCGCCGTACCGGTACGGCGATTTTAGATTAAGCCGCCTCCTCAGGGAGCGATTTTTTTGCTTCCCTCTGCATTTCATGCTTATCTGTTGGCATGAAAAGACCGCCGATTCCAATCTTGTACCAAGATGAGCACCTTCTCATCGTGAACAAGCCGCCGCGCATCGCATCCGTGCCGTCTCCGGGGATTTTTTTGAATTCCACAGTCATGGGAAAAGTTCAAAACGAAAACATCGACCCCCAGCACGGAAAACCTTATCTGTTGCACCGCCTCGACTACGACACGTCCGGGATTCTTTGTTTTGGAAAACAGAAAAAAGATCGCCATGAATTGGAGGCGATTTTTAAAGGTCCGGCAAAAACCGACTCGATTCAACATAAAGCAACCACTCATAAGCGGTACCTCGCTCTTGTGATGGGCATCCCAACAGGGGAGGTGATCACCAAACCATTGCCCGGCCGCACGTCTTCCGAGAAAATTTCCGCCCAAACGTATTACAAAGTGCGTCAAATCTTTAAAATTCCGGGGCTCATGTGCGCCTTGGTGGAAGCGGAAATCAAGACCGGGCGCAAGCATCAGATTCGCCAGCACTTCGCGTCTATCGGCCATCCCGTGGCCCTGGACATCAAATACGGCAATCGGCCTTTCAATCGCAGGTTCAACAACATTTTTCACATGGGCCGCCAATTCCTCCACGCCGAAACCCTGATTTTTTATCATCCTTTCCTCAAAAAAGACATCACCGTGACCGCGCCGCCGCCTCCGGATATGAAATTTGTATTGAAAAGGTTGGGCTAACTCTGCGCTCGTTCCACATATTCCCCGGTATCTGTGTTCACGCGAATCATTTCGCCCTCATTGATAAATAAAGGCACTTGAACCACGAGGCCCGTTTCCAGTGTGGCGGGCTTGGTTCCTCCTTGGGCCGTGTCTCCTCGGACCCCGGGCATGGATTCAATCACTTTTAACGTCACTTTGGCAGGGAGTTCAACCCCGATCGTCTTGTCCTCGTACTTGGTGATGATGGCTTCTTCTCCGTCTTTGAGATATTGAATCCCGTCGCCCAACATCGAAAGAGACAATTGGAATTGGTCGTAGGTCGTATTGTCCATGAAATAAGCGAAATCCGCATCTTTATACATGAATTGGGCATTTGCTTTTTCAATCTGTGCCAAATCAAAGGCTTCACCGGCAATATAAGTTTTTGCAATCACTTTTCCGGAAATAAGCCCACGCAATTTGGTGCGCATCACAGGCTTGCGTTGCGCGGTGCGCATGAAGCTGTTTTCAAGAATGAGACAAGGTTCGCCTTCATGAACCACAACGCGTCCTCGGCGGAGATCGGTGATGGATTGAGCCATACGGAAAAGTTAAATACTAAAACACGAAACAAAGAATACTGAAAAGAGCTGGTAGGGTCAATGAAGAAAGTGATATGATAACCTATCAAAATTCAATCTTTTAATCCCATTCATTATGGAAAATTCAGAAATGAAAGTCGAGATCGGCCTTCCCATTCCCGAGGGAGAGTTTGAGGTCTATCACAACGACGCATTCGGTAAAGTAAAACTCTCCGATTATCGAGGAAAATGGTTGGTGCTTTTCTTTTATCCCGCGGATTTCACGTTCGTTTGCCCCACCGAGCTTCAAGAACTGGCTCAGCATTATGAGGAATTCAAGGCTCTGGGCGTGGAAATTCTCAGCGTGAGCACAGACACGGTTTTTGTGCACAAAGCCTGTCACGACCATTCGCCGGCTATTAAAACACTGCAATTCCCCATGGTGGCGGATCCCACCGGAACTCTGGCCAAAACATTTGGCGTGTATATGGCAGGGGAGGGACTGGCTCGCCGCGGAACCTTTATCATGGATCCGGAAGGCGTTTTAAAAGCTTATGAAATCCATGACAACACCATTGGTCGCAGTGCCGCGGAATTGTTGCGAAAAATTCAAGCCGCTCAATTTGTAAGGGAGCACAATGGCGAGGTGTGTCCGGCCAGTTGGAAACCCGGCGCCGCCACCTTAAAAGCCGGGATTGATTTGGTGGGTAAAATTTAAAAAAAATTCAATGATTCTTTCCGATAAAACACTCAAAAAAATGATCCTGGAAGGGGGCCTCGTTGTGAAGCCTCTTTCCGAGGATTCCATTCAACCTGCCTCGATCGATTGTCGTTTGGGGGGCCATTATTTGCTCATGGAGCACACCCACATGGAGTCCATTACCCTCGACACGGAAATCCCTTATCGGGAAATCGAAGGGGATTCGATCACGATCCCGCCGCATTCTTTTCTTTTAGCTACCACGCAAGAATACATTGAGCTTCCCAATGACCTCACCGCTTTTGTGGAAGGGAGGAGTTCGATTGGTCGAATCGGGCTTTTTATCCAAAATGCGGGATGGGTGGATCCGGGATTTAAGGGCACTATTACGCTAGAGCTGTACAACGCCAATTCGCTTCCCATCAAATTGCAAAAAGGCCGACGCATCTGTCAGTTGGTGTTTTGCAAAATGGATCAGGCCGCGGAAACGCCTTACAACGGAAAATACCAAGGCCAAACCAAGGCCGTGGGGAGTCGTATTTTTGGAGATCGAGAACTGGGGAAATTATAACTGGTCGGGGTGAGAAGACTTGAACTTCCGACCTCAGCGTCCCGAACGCTGCGCGCTAGCCAACTGCGCTACACCCCGATAAAAGCGGACTGATCTTAGCAAATCAATCCATGGGTGGCAATCACAAGAAAAAAGATTCGCGCCTCTCGCTAACTAAGTTACATAGTATTTTGATCGCGAATTGATAGTAATGTATAATTTAAAAGGTTCAATTTTTTTAATACTTTTTTCTTATGAGCGAAGCCAACAAAATCTTTTTAAAAGTGGGCCGAAGTTTATTTTATCTTTTGTTGATTTATCTTTTTATCCTTCCGGTTATTGTGTTTTTGGTTGCCGGGTTAGATGTTCTTGAAAATGTTTCCGGCTTTTTTCCGCTTCTCCTCGTTATCAACGGGTCCCTTGATAGCATCGTTTCGATCTCCGGAGGGCTTGTTGCCGGATTATTCATCGCTTCTTTTGTTTTATTTTTCATCTTAAGGCGTTTAATAGGGAAAAAGCTTGAATTCACGATGGGGTATTGTTGGCCCATCTTGTTGTCATTAGTGTTTGCCGTAATTTCGATCATGGTCGTAAATACTTATCTATACTCTTCCCCCTCCAGTGCTTGGGGCAACTGGTCCCAAGAAGCCATTACAAAAAACGATCCTGAAATTTGCGTGAAAAAAGTGGATGCTTATTATCAAAGATACTGCCTGTCAAGCGCAGCCATGGAAACCAACGATGTGGCTTTTTGTGAAAAAATCAATGAAATAGAAGATGAAGAGGCCGATGGTGCTTATTGGGCGGATTCATGCAAAACAGGGCTGACGCTGATGGAAAATATTTCAAAGAAATTTTGTAATACCGAATACGATTATGGCTGTGTGCTCAAGGTGTGCGAAAACGAATTATATGATGTGAGAACCGAAGGGAAAACCGTTTTTCCTTGTCCCGATGCTGTTGAATCCGGTTATTTGGATTCTTACATAGGAGGGTTTGATAAGTATTCTAAAGGTTTTGCCGCCTTAACCGACAACATAAGTTTATGCGATCTTTTTGAGGGGGCGCCGAATGCTCAGGAAAAAATCGAAAGATGCCAAGCTTCCGTGTATGCGGAGGAGGCTAAGGCAAAATCAGACGTGGCGTTGTGCGATAAAATAAGTGACGATTATGACTGGAGTGCCGATCTTGAAGAAACCTGCTTGAGCTTATAAAGAAACTTTAGAAAAATGCCGCGCTTCGGTTTCGCAGTAAAATCAGCTCCCTTCGCGGCGCGGTGCGACGCTGCGGGAGTGAAATGCGGGGAGAAGAGAAAAAATGCAAAACATTTTTTCTGCTGGTCGGGGTGAGAGGACTCGAACCTCCGACCTCCTGGTCCCAAACCAGGCGCGCTAGCCAACTGCGCTACACCCCGATAGAAATGATGAAAAAAAGAAAAATGCAGGGAGAAGAGAAAAAATGCGAAGCATTTTTTCTTCTGGTCGGGGTGAGAAGACTTGAACTTCCGACCTCACGCACCCCATGCGTGCGCGCTAGCCAACTGCGCCACACCCCGACGTAAAGGGAGTATACGGGAAACAAACAAAGAGCTCAAGGGAAGGGATTTCGCCTTTAATTTACAGGCGCCGGAAGAGTTTTAGCTCTTTGATCCAGTAATTCTTTGATCGATTTTTCGGCCTTGAGGTCAGTCAATAATTTTTTATTGGCTTCATGCGCCTCTTTTTCTTTCGGGGAAGGTGTTTCTGTCTGAGCTTTTTCCAGTAAGGTGATAGCTTTTTGTTTATCGGCTGCTTTTCGTTCCGGCGATGTACTTGCTTGCGCTCGTGCAAGATAAAGATAAGCCAAGGTATTAACGATATGAGAGTCTCTTTCGGGGGATTGGATAAGCGCCTCATATTTACTCAAATCAGTAGCCCAATCAATAGGTTCTCCGCGCAATGCGGGCTCGGTGAATCGGGTCCAAAGATAAGCATTTCCCACTTCTGAACGAAGTTGTGTGGCCGGTAAACCCGGAACATTTTCCAGTGCATTTATATTATCGGCAATAAAAGAGAAATTTTCAGGGGAAAATTTGCCTAAATCAGGAATTTTTTCTCCCGGTCGAACAGGTAATTGAGACCATGTTTGGGCCAAATCTTTTCTCTGATCTAATAGAGGAATAAGTTCTGAAATATTATCGTAGTCTTTGTGTCCTTTTTGCGTAAATTCACGGATCCTAAAATGAGAGCCATCTTCAGCGAAAAGAATAATGGAACGTAAAAGATCGTAATCTTGATCTCCGATTTGGCAACTTATAGCTAAGTCATTAAGGGAATAGCTTGTCCCCAGTATTTCTTTTGACGCATTCTTGAATTCTTGCTCGGTTTGGCCGTTCTTGGTGCAAGGAGATAGTTCGCCATTGGATTCAAGACGGTAGTACGTGGACCTTGTGGGATCAGAGGTCGGATATTTTGCGATTTTAAGGTTTCCTTTTTCCTCAAAAACAAATTCTTTCCCATTGTGAGAGCTAAAATAGCGATTTCCTTCATTTGTTTTAAGGTAAGAACCGGAAGGCACGAGAGTACAATCGACGTAAGTTCCCGGAGGAGTCTCAACAACATGCAGGTTTTCATTGGAGACATCTCCCCAAATGTTTTTTTCTTGAGGTTTTGAATTCCACAAGATTCTTGAGTGTCCTTCTTGCACAACTAACCGATAAAGGCGATCTGCAGAGGTGGTAAATTCAGGAGTTGAAGAGGTGAGTTTGGATAAAATATTAAGATCGGTATCGGTAATTTCATTTTTAATCTCCGAATCAAGACCGGAATCAATATTTATGGGTCCTGCTTGACTCGTTTCGATGTTAGAGAGTTTTCCCTCCTTCTGAATAGCGGGAGCAGGGGACGGCTTTGCCGGAGGGAGAGTTAATCCATCCGAGGTCACTAAATAAACCTTTTGAGTGCCTTTTTCATCCGTGGTGGTAAGGGTAAGGGGACCCTTCTCATCCTTTGTAGAAAAATTCATTCGTGTCCCTTGGGGAAAAGGATAATTGGCAGGCGGAGATTTTTCAGAAAAAACCAAAAGAGTTTGATATTGTTTTGCTTGGGGATCTTGCCCGATTTTTTCGAGTTGGATTTTGACGCCGGATTTCACAAGTAATTCTTGCGTTTTGGGAGAAATGGGCCCAAGACCTACCGGCTGGTCAATGATAATTCTTTTCAATAAATCTTCATGAGGTTTTTCCCCTTTCTTTTCCGTTTCTTTGGCTGGCGCTTGGGCAGTTCCTTCTTCTGTGCGATCTTGAAACCGCTTAGCGATCCAGTGTCCATTTTTGCCACCTTTTTCTTCCCATCGAATAATGTAATCCTCGGGATTGCCGTGATCCTCGCGGATGCGATTGACGAGATCCTCACGGGATTCACCCTTATAATCGGGGTGGCTCGACGGATGTTGGGGGTCATCAAGTCTGCGATCATCTTTTCGTTCCTCTTTACGATCTTGTCTTGCGGCAACTTTATCGATATGTGCATCTTGGCGTGCAACAGCATCTCTTTTCAGTCCAAGCGTTTCTTCATGTTGGCGAAATTGTTTTTTGAGGGTTTTTTGAACGTCTTTTCTTTCAACGAATTCGCGCATGGCATCCGCCACCGCTTCCTCGATGGTTTTTCCTTTAAGTGAAATGGAAATGGAATCTTCGGAGAAAGAAGAGGCGGTCGTAACCGCTTCGCTATCCGGGAGCCCCTTCACCTTAAGTGCAAAATGAGCGTTTAGTTTTTTTTCTTGTAGGTCATTAGGATCGGGATTAATGCCAAGCCTTGCTCCCACAAGTTCAACATACGAGCCTTTTCCTCCCATCCCGCCCGCAGTATCAAAAAAAGCATTATGAAGAACGGTCCCGGCTTTCGAAAAATGATCGTCAAAAAGATTGGGACCATAGGCTCCTTCAGTCGCTCCATACCGGATGCCTTGAGTGGAATCGGTCAATCGTTGGTATTCTTCCAAGGCATTCACAACAGATTCAAGGGCGCGTAGTTTCATTAAAGGGTCTGCGTTTTGTTTCCGAGAAACATCACTGCGATCAATGCGTTGTTTAAGAAAAGTCGGGAGGGATTGATATGCTGAGAAAAGGTCGAAATTTTTACCCCCCATTTTTTCTAATGTCTCATTTTTGCGGATTTCGAGGGCTTTCATTTTTGTCTCAATGGAATCGGGAGGGGTAGAGGTGACTTTTTTGAGAGAGGGAGCAAGGAGGGGGGCGCCAGGGGCTAAAGTTGAAGTTATTGTCGCGGAAACCGTAGAGGCAGTCACTGCCTTCAAGAGTGTTGAATCGGGGATAGTTGATGCTGTTTTTTGCAAAATACGATCCAAGCGTTGGTCCACATTGGCTTGAAGCGCTTCGGTTTTTAAAAGGGGGTCCGTTGAGACTGCCTCAAGCGCTTTTGAAAAACCATCATGCATTCTTTGCGCTTGGTTGTGCAGTTCTTGGAATTCGGTTCCTTGAGGCGTAGCTTTTTGAGGATCCACACTGCTTAAATTTTTTTCAAGCGTGGTGATGGCAAGTTTAAGCGCTTGAAGCTTACCTTCCACTTGTTTGAGTTCTTTTGCGGCTTCTTCAGGGGTAAGAGGAGTTTCTTTAAGGGGCGCCGATGTTTCTCCCGCTTCTGGAGGAGGGGGTGCCTTCTCTGTTTCACCAAAAACCCTCCTCGCTTCCGCGATTCTCCACCCTTCCCACTGATTGAATAGACATCGCAACAACATGGCTTAGGTTTTATCAAGTTCGGAAAGCAAACCGGAGAGAGATTCTTCTTCGTCGGCCTTATCTTTGGATTCAATGGAACGCATGGCCGCCGGGATCGTATGCGCATTGAAGTCACGAATTTTTAGGTTGTAATCGTTTGCAAGGGCGGTTTTTTTTGCCGCATCTTCTTGCATAATTTTTTCATAATTGCCTTCTTCCTCCTTAAGAACCGCTAAAATTTGTTGAATTTGCGCCTCACTCAATTGAGGCTCGGAAGCCAATAATTTTTGACGCATTTTATCGGTCAAAACTTTGGAATTTTGGATCGCGATTTGGAGGAGGGAGGCCATACAAAAAATAATCCTTAAAAAATCTTATAATTATACGCCTTTTTGAGGAGAAAAACAACACCCGGAAATTTATTCAACAAAAGGAAAAACCTGTTCAAATTCATTATCATTCTCGGGTTCTTTGTAAACCGTCAAATGATTCAGGGAAATAGGCTCACTCAAGTCCAATGTCATTGTCGTTAAATCACTCCCCCCTGTACAAGCCATACCCTCTTCAACCAAATAAATCATTATAAGATCTTCCTTCTTTTTTATGGAATCCACTTCCAAATCAGTGCAAGTATTTTGCGTAACCGTAATCGAAACAATATCGTTATCCCCGGATAGCACCACCGGATTCTTTTCGATTTCTTGATAGTGCGTTCTACATTCCTCGTCCCAAAAGCTACATATAAATTCAGTGTTTTGACTGACGATAGAAATGGTATTCGATGGATGGCCACAACCGGGGATGATCATAGAAATAAACAACAACCCCGTAGCCAAGCGAAATTTTAAAGGCAGGGACGGAAAGGATGATTTTTGCATGAGCCCATTATACCGCCCTCCAACGTTTAGCCAAAAGGCTCATATTGCACTCTGTGGCGCATTTGTTTACCCTAAAACCATGCTGAAATTGTATTCCCAACTCATCGGACTTCCCTTTTACCTCCTTGATGAAGAACAAAAAGGCGGAATTATTACGCAACTTATTTTAGACCCCGAGAGGGGCAATCTTGTGGCGCTCATCACTGTGGGAGGGCAATGGATCGCGGCCTTGGATGTGGCGCCGTTTAACGGAGAATATTGGGAAATTTCTTCCGGCGATGCCTTGTTGGAAGAAGGGGAATTGGTCCGAGTGATGGAAATTTCGGAGAAAAAACGATGGCTTATTCACAAGCCTGTGGTCACTAAAGATGGGGAATATTTGGGTCGAATTGACGATTTTGTGATGGAAATGGAAACCCTAACCCTTGCGCAATTGTATGTGACTAAGAAATTCCTTTTTTTAACCAGTGAAAAACGTATCATTCATCGGAGTGAAATCTTGGAAATCACGGAAAAATCCGTGGTTGTGAAAAATGACCGCATCGAGGCTCCGGAAACTTTAAAAGACTATTTTAAACTCAAAGAAAAGGTGGGGGCGCTCGAACCGTCGCAAATTAGGTGCCCCTTTCGCTTAAAAATGATTCAAAAGACCCCATTTCGCCAGAGCGAAATGAGGTCTTGATTTTGACAATCAAAATCCACTGTTTTTTTAAATCCGACGTTTAGGTGGAAGCCTGATCTCCGACTCCGGCGCCGATCACGGTATTTACGATGGCGTAAGAGAGAAGAATGACGACGATTCCAACCACCGCGTAGATCAAGATTTTTTTGGCTTTGCCAACTCCTTCATCATTGCCGGCGGATGTGACATAGAGAACACCTCCATAGATGATCATGAGGGTGGCCAAGAATCCGAGGAAATAAAGGAAGAAGTTAACCATGGTGCGAGCCAGGGTGCGGAAGCTGCCTTCGCCATTTGTGGCATCGGCAACGTTTTGGGGCACATCTTCGGTTGAGATGAGCTGAGCATGGGCGATGTCAACTGAGAACAAGTGAAGCGCAATAAGGCCGAAAGCCATGAGTCCGAGGACAATGGCACCTTGCTTCACCGTGGTCTTTGTGAGGGAGGAAACCATACAGTGGATTGTTAAAAATTAAATAATGAATAAATAATAATCGAGAGGTTTATATAATTATACTATAAAAAAGTTCTCTATACAACTCGAATGCGGGAGGACGGGTTGACTCCCGGGCAAGTTATGGGTTGTTTTTAACGATAATAACCTCCTCTTCCAGTGCGATTTGGAAACGGTCAAATACCGATTTTTTAACCTGATCACGAAGGGAAAGGAGGTCTTGTGCCGAAGCCATCCCGGTGTTGATAAAAAAGTTAGCGTGCTTGGGTGAAATTTGGGCGCCACCGACGCGAAATCCCTTGAGCCCGCATTGGTCAATGAGCAGTCCAGCCGGCTTTTCAGGGGAAGGATTTTTGAAAAAAGAACCGGAACTGAAGCCCGGAGGTTGTTTCTTGGCGCGTTCAGACGCGAACGAAGTGAGTGTCTGTTTCCCCGCATTATCAAGCGAAATGTCGGATTTTTTTCCTTCATGACTTCGATTTTTAAGCTTTAGGGTGACGCGTAAAACAATTTCATGCGTTTCTTTGAGTCGGCTCCAGCGATAACGAAAATTAAAATAATTTTGATCAACTTCTTTGGTTTTTCCGGAAAGGGGATCGTACAAAAGGGCACTTTCTACAAGTTGGGCCATTTCTTTCCCAAAGCAACCCGCATTACCGCAAACCGCACCTCCCAGAGTCCCGGGGAGGCCACTCATTTCTTCGAGTCCGGATAACCCTGCTTTTTCAGCCACTTTAAGGATGGAAGGCCATGTGGCTCCCGCCTCAGCGATGAGTCGGTCCTCTTTTATTTCAAGGCCCGTCATTTCCATTTTTATCACCAATCCACGGAATCCTTCATCCAAAAAAAGAACATTACTCCCGTTTCCCAAGACAAAAATACGACAGTTTTCACTTTTCGCTTCTGACGAAATTTTCAAGAAACTCTCAACATCTCGCGCTGAATAAAAATAATCCGCAGGTCCTCCCACACGAAACGTGGAATAAAGTTTAAGGGGGATCTGTTGTTTAACTCCGGGAAAATCCTTAAGTGCCATGGCTTATTCGTAGCGTTTTGGAGGGGAAAATGCAATCTTTGCTTGAAACTCCCAGGTAAATATGATTTTATTCTGTCGCTCTTTGCCGACATAGCTCAGGGGTAGAGCAATAGTTTTGTAAACTATGGGTCCTCGGTTCGAATCCGAGTGTCGGCTCCAGAAGGAATAGGATAAATATTTTTGCGAAATTGGGCGTTCTAATGTAGAACACCACTATCGGTATTTAAAATCACGGGCAGGTACCAAAGCGGCCAACTGGGGCGGACTGTAAATCCGCTGGCTCTGCCTTCGGGGGTTCGAATCCCTCCCTGCCCACCAGAAAAAATCGTTAAACGATTTTTTCGTATTCCCGAATTTTGCATTTTCTTTACTCCATCAAAATCGAACTCGCCGCCGCCTGGATCACTTCTTGGTCGATGATGAAGTTTTCAGGTTCGGTCATTAAGAAAAACACGAAATTCGCAGCCGGGTTATCTTTGTCCATGGTGAGATAAATCCATTCGGATTTGACCGGAGTTTCATTCCATGTGCCTTCATAAATTTCGAATTTAACATCATAATCCCCGATTTTTCCAACTCCTTCTTCCGCGAGAGTGACATTCACCGCCTTATATGATTCATCCAATCCGTAAGCGCGCCACATCACGAGCATGGTGGGATCGCTGTCTCCGGTCCGTTCGGCGGGAAGATACTTGATGTGTAAATCATCCGATTCCGTGGCCGCCCAATTCGTTGGATATAAAAAATGAAGCCCGAGAAGACTGCCTTTATAGAAATTAAATCCTTCGTAAGGGACGCATCCTCCATGAATTTGCTTGACGCATTGAGTCCCTTCGGCTTTATAACCGAATTCCGTGGTGTCAACAACGGGAACCGCGGATTCGTCCCCTTCGATTGGATTGTTTTCATCAAAAAGAGTGGGGCCTTGTTCTCCACCAAAACAACCACTCAACAGGAGGGCGAATGCTACGATGGAAAGCCCGAGAAGAAAAGTGGAACGTTTCATGAAGAAAAGGATTAAGGAGCTAAAAAACCTTAATTTAAAGGCGTGGCCAAGCATAACTTTTTTTATTCTTGAGATCAAGTATAATCCAATTATGCCCCAATTTATTATCCAAGGAGGAATCCCGTTGCAAGGATCCCTTCACATCCATGGGTCTAAAAATGCGAGTTTGCCGATTTTGGCCGCCACGTTGCTGACCGATGAGTCGTGCGTGCTTCATAATGTGCCCGATATTTCAGATGTGCATGCGTTCATCGATATTTTAAAAGGGGTTGGAGGGGAAGTGAGCTTTGAACAAGGAACGGTCCATGTTCGAACGGAAAAAATTAAAAATACTACGGCTTCGCCTGAATTGGTGAAGCACATGCGCGCTTCGATTTTGCTCATGGGGCCCCTATTGGCGCGTCATGGTGAAATTGAACTGGCTTTTCCGGGAGGCTGTGTGTTGGGCAAGCGGTCGATTCATGCGCACACGCACGCGTTCACCAAATTGGGGGCCGAGATCATTGAAAAAGAATTTGCCGTGCAAGCGCGACGAAAAAAACTCAAGGGTACCCACGTTTTGATGTCTGAAGCCAGTGTGACGGCAACGGAAAATGCAGTGATGGTCGCCGTATTGGCGGAAGGAAAAACCACGATTCATTGGGCCGCCATGGAACCGCACGTCCAGGATTTATGCCAATTTTTGGTGAAAATGGGGGCGAAAATTGAAGGGATGGGGACACATACTTTGGTGATTCACGGGGTTGAAAAATTACACGGCGCGGAATACACGGTAACCAGTGATTATCTCGAGGCCGGGACCTTGGCTTTGGCTGCGCTTTTGACGCGGGGAGAGGTGACTTTGCAGGGGATTGTTCCCGGACATCTGGATAGTTTTTGGCAGAAACTGGAGGAAGTGGGCGCGCGATTTGAAATCAAAGGGGATTGCGTGACATTGAAGCCCTTGCCAAAAGGAGAATACTTTAAACCGGTCGAGCAATTAAAAACCGCGGTTTTCCCGGGGTTTGCCACGGATTTGCAAGCGCCATTTTCCATTTTGCTCACGCAGGCTAAGGGAAAAAGTCGTATTTTTGAAACCTTATTTGAAGGCCGGCTCAATTATTTATCCGAGCTCGAAAAAATGGGAGCAAAAGTTGACCTCCACAACCCGCAACAAGCCACGATTTACGGGCCAACTCAATTGCAAGGCGCCTCGATCAAAAGTTGCGACATTCGCGCCGGGGCCGCCATGGTGCTTGCTGCGTTGGCCGCTCAAGGGACTACTCATATTCATGACATCGACTACATCGATCGTGGGTATGAAAAATTGGACGAGTGCTTGAGAAGTTTGGGGGCAAAAATCGAGAGGGAATAAAGAGAAAATTTAGGGGCATTTCCATTCAACTCGGACTCGTTCTTTTTCCGTGCTTTGCATTGCAATATCCAACGCTTCCAACGTTTCAAGCGTCTCGGAATGCGGATGTCCAAATGAATTTTCTTCCCCAAATTGGATCACCATCAAATCCGGGTCCACGGCTTCCAAGAAATCAAGACTTGAGGCGGTTCGGCTCCCGTGATGGCCGGCTTTTATCAGTTCGGCCGATATATCAATCCCATGAGATAAAAGTGATTTTTCGACTTCCAGTTCGGCATCACCCTGGAAAAGTGCGGAATGTCCACACGCCTCCAACCGAAAAACAATTGAGGAATTATTGATGTTTTCCATCGAAGTCCCGGCCAGAGAAGTGTAAGGGAAGAGAAGATCGAAGGTTGCATGGCCGAACTCAAAATCTTGAGAAGCGGAAGCGATGAAAAACGGAATATTTTGATCTTGAATTTCATTTAGAAAAGCCTCATACGAGGAATCGTTGTACGTCATCCCGGTCATGAGCACGGCTCGCACTCGGTATCGTCGCAACACCTGAACCAACCCATCGACATGATCCGCATGCGGGTGGGTAAGAATGACGAGATCAATGGTTCGATCCATAAACGGCATAACCTCACCGAGTTCGGAAAGTACGTTTTGGTCCGGCCCACCATCCACGAGAATGCGATACGGCCCCGGAATCGTGATCAAGATGGAATCCCCTTGGCCAATAGCCAAAAAATCAAGATACAGCGTGTCGGATCGCGGTGTTTTATAAAAATAGATCGCAATAAGAATTATGAAAATCAAACCGCCATAAATGATATTTTTTTTACAAAACACCCCCGCAGTGTAGCAGGGGTGTCATGAACAAAATGTTAAAATAAAATGAACTCGCTTATTTCTTTTTTTTCTTTCCCAAGAGTCCTCCTCCCAGCAAGGCGCCAATGGCCAAAAGAATGATTTCCGGGCCGGTCACAGGCAAGGCGGCAGTCACCACCATTCCCGTGCTTTCATTCCCTACGGCATCTCGAGTGGCAACTTTAAACATATACGTTTCGCCTTCCACTCCACTTTCGTAGACATAGGAAGTGGTGTCGCTGCCCAAGGCTCCCACTTGTTCAAATGAGACCCCTTCGTCTTTGCTCATATAAAGAATTTGATCCACAAGGTCCCCTGCGGTATTCACGCTCTTTTCCCAACTTAAATTCACAACCGCATTTGCAACATCAGCAAGAAAGTTGGAAACATCTTCGGGGGCAATCGTGTCCACCGGGGTTTCAACCACCGGGGCGGGAACCGTATACGTTCCGGAGCTGTTGAGATCGCCGATCGTGGCATTGCCTTTGGCATCCATCAATCCGGTCACGGTAATAAAGTAATCCGCGGAAGCGGTTTGTTCGGGAGTGGTCAAAATCACCATCGTCCTATCTTCCACCGGAGTGCCATCGATCGTGGTTTCATCCGTTGTTTTGTACGCCACGGAAACCAAGGGAACCGCAACACCGGAATCATCGGAAATTTCAAACGGAGCAAGAGTCAAATCAATGCCATCGTCTGCATTGGCATCCACCGGAAGCACCACTTCTTCATTAAAAGTGAGTTCAACGGTCGTGAGATCAACTGCTTCCACGGTTTTGAGAACCGGGGCGGTCGTGTCTTCTTCGGTCGTCGCAGGGACGTCACCTGTCGGAGTATCTTCAGAGGGGGGTTCTACAACCACACATTCAACTCCGGTATAAACCGCGGTGTCGGACGTGCCGCTCACCATGGCATTGCCATAGAGGTCTTTAATCGCGGTGCCCACAGTCATAAGATATTGGGCGCCTTTTTCCATCGTATCCGTTGTGAGCACGAGAACCGCTGGATTTTTTTCATCCACAGTTACGGCCGTCACTTCGAGATAAAGGGTGTTGTCGAGATTTTCAATCGAGAAAGCAGAACCCGCATCTTGAGCCGGGACTTCCACGGCTTCGGAAAAAGTCACTTTCAGTTCCGTGCAATTGGTTGCTACGGAGGAAACCACGGTCGGAGGCACGCCATCGTTGGCGGAAGCGGAAGGAGTGGTCGAAACTTCGAGACTGTAATCCACACTTTCATTGCCTGCGAAATCGAGTGCGGTCACGGAAAAATAATAAGTCGTGTCATTGGTGAGTCCGGTCACGGTGTATTCGAGGACATTGCCCACCGTTACGGAGTCCATATTATAAGACTTGCCTTCTGCATCCACGGTTTCGGTTCCCAAATAAATTTTGTAACCCGTCACCGCCACATTGTCGGTGGAAGCATCCCAAGAAAGGGTGACAGCACCATCGCCGGGAACGGCTTTGACATTGTCCACATAACTTGGCTCCTTGGTATCCGAGGCAGTGGCAACCGTAGTGGTAGCCGGAGCATCGGTTGTAGCCGCAGTGGCCAAAAAGGGTGAAAGGAACACGAGCCCGCTCACCAGCGTGAGGCCTGTAACAAGGGCTAAAACAGACTTGGACGAAACCTTTGAAAGCATAGACATGGGTTTTGTTTTTAATGTTTTTTAAAAAGAAATCTTAGAATCATACCATAAAAGAAAAATATTTTCAAGGGAGAGGGGGTTTCCAAATAAATATATTTATGCTATGCCTAAAAAGGATTTTTGTAATAATCAGGGGAGTCAAAAGGTTATAAAAAACGTAAAATTTAATTAAAAATATGTCAGAATTACCCATTCCGCCCTCGTTTTCTTCTCCTAAAACAAAAAGGGTTGAGAACCAAGAGCCACCCGAGGAAAGGATATATCAAGGGGCGGCAACACAATTAAACTACCCCGGGGCGTTATTATCGGATCTTCGAGAAGCCACTTTAGTTGTTATGATGGGAACTTCGGGGTTAAATTTGGGAACTTTTACAATCGATGACTCAGGGAGCGCACAATATGTAAGCCCAGAAGGAACGCAGACCGCTCTCCCAAAAGAAAAAAAAGGAAAAGAAATTCACATCATGATTGGAAGAGAGCCAAGAGCCAAAGGCAAGAATTATTATGTCGAGGTTCCTGCAGACGAAAAAACATCCATTTTTGTTTCAAGGGTACATGCAGAACTCGTGATTAAAGATGGGAGAATAACGGTTATTCATAAAACTGAAAACGGCGGTGCCACATTGATTTTAGGAGGTGCGGATACCACCCTTTGCAACAGGGTTCAAATGAATGGCAAGATGATATCATTAATAAAAATTAATGGGTTGGAACTTAAGGAAGTAGAATTGGAAAATGTTTTAAGGAGATTGATGAGTGCGCTAAGCGGACTTTTAAAAAAGTGGGAATAAATATTTAAGATACAATTTTCGGTTACACACCGGGCTGTTCACTTAAAATCACTCGCTGCGTTTGTGGTTTTCTGTTAAGTTAGGGGCATGTTAAAGGATCAACTCATCACAGCCCTCGAATCCGCAATTCTCTCTGCGTTCAATCAAAAAGTGAGCGCGCCTATTGAGTACCCCTCGAATCCGGATCACGGGGATTATTCGTGCCCGATCGCACTTCAACTTTCCAAAATCGTCAAAAAACCTCCGAGAGAAGTGGGCGAAACCCTCGTCAAACATTTGCCGACCCTCGATTTTGTCGATCGCGTGGAAATCGCGGGCCCGGGATTTATTAATTTTCACATCAAACCCGACTATCTCGTTCAGAACCTCACCACCATTTGCTCTCAAGCCGAAAAATACGGCACCAACACCCTCGGCCACGGCACCAAAGTCATGGTCGAATATTCCTCTCCCAACACCAACAAACCGCTCCATCTCGGCCACGCACGCAACGATTTTCTCGGCATGGCGGTGTCGAATCTTTTGCAAGCCAACGGCTACGAGGTCGTGAAAACTCAAAACGCCAACAACCGCGGCGTTCACATCTGTAAAAGTATGCTGGCCTATGAACTTTTCGGGCACAACGAAACCCCGGAAAGCACGGGCAAAAAAGGCGATCATTTTGTGGGCGATTATTATGTGAAATACGCGCAAGAATTGGAAAAAGATCCTTCTCTCGAAGAAAAAGTGAACATGATGCTCAAACAATGGGAAGAAAAAGACCCGCACGTTCGTGAATTGTGGGAAAAAATGGACCAATGGGTGTGGAAAGGCATCAATCAAACCTACGACCGCATCGGAGCAAAATTCGATTTTTCAACCTTTGAAAGCGACATGTCCGAAGGCGGGCGAAAACTGGTGGAAAAAGCGCTCGAACAAGGCCGCGCCGAACGCATTGAAGGCGGCGCCATTGCCATCGATCTCAAGGATTGCGGGCTCGGCGATTCCGAAACCGGGTACAAAGTACTTCTCCGCTCCAACGGCACGACCGTGTACATGACCCAGGACATTCAACTCGCAGTGGGGCGCATGCAAAACGACCCGACTCTCGACCGAATCATTTACGTGGTGGGCAATGAACAGGATTATCATTTTAAGGTTTTATTTGAAGTCTTGAAACGATTCGGATACGAGTGGGCCACGCGGTGTTATCATTTGAGTTACGGCATGGTGGATTTGCCCAGCGGCAAGATGAAATCGCGCGAAGGCACGACCGTGGACATCGACAACCTTCTCGACGAACTCGAAGGGATGGTGGGAAAAGAACTCGACGAGCGCGAAATGCCATACCAAGGCGAAGAACGAAAACATTTGGCGCAAGCCATCGCACTCGGGGCGCTCAAATATTTTATTTTAAAGGTCGACAGCCGCATGACTATGCTTTACGATCCGGTGGCGTCGATTGATTTTCAGGGGAACACGGGTCCGTATTTGCAGTACACCTATGCACGGTTGAAATCGATTTTGAGGAAGGCTGAGGGGGGCGAAAAGGCAAGTCATGGTGAGCAGACACGGAGCGACTGTCATGGTGAGGAGCCACGAAGTGGCGTCTCGAACCATGACCTCAAAGAACCCGAAATCATCGCCATTCTCCGAAAACTTCAACTTTACCCCGAAATCGTGGTGAGTGCGGGCAACAGTTATCACATTCATTTGGTCGCGAATTATTTGAACGAACTCGCGCAACTTCTCAACGGCTTTTACGTCCAATATCCGGTACTCGAAGGCGTGACCCCCGAAGTGCGCGCCGCACGTTTGCATTTGGTCGTTGCCTGCGCCCATGTGCTCAAAAACGGCCTCGCTTTGCTGGGGATTGAGGCGGTGGAGAGGATGTAGGGCTAAATTTTATGGATTATCGTCCCCATGTTCGCTTGGTCGCTCCTCCGGTATCCCAGACAAAATTAGGAACCCTAGTTCGGCCCTCTACCAACAATCGAGAAGGGCTTGTCTGACGTCCATCGTCTTTAGGAATAAAGGTTGATTCGCGCGCCGCTGACCGCCTTTTTCCAGCAAGGGGGTGAGTTTTTAGCGCTTCATGTTCGAAAATAGGAGGGCTCTCCAATAAAGCAGGAGGTATTCTATTCCTAACATCATTAATTTTTGCTAAAAGCTCTTGTATTTGGAACTTTTGCCCAAAAAGAGTGACTGTTTCAATTCCATCAAAGATACAAGCCTCGGCCGTCAGCTCTGAAAGTTGTGGACTTTTGCCTCGAACTTCACGCAACGCTTCATGAATGGCAACCATCACAGCAAAAACAGGGAGATCGGGGCCCTCCAACACAGGATTCATCTCGGGAGGAAGAAGGTATCCCTTAGCAGACCCATTGCCTTCAGTTTGGATTATAGGGAGGCAAGATAATTGCTTGAAAAGATCAAGACATTCTTTTATACGCTCATTAATTCGTCCGCTCACTGAATAACTGGTATCTCTCTCAAATGAAGTATTAAAATCACTGGTTAAAAGTTTTGTTTGCCAAAAAATGTTAGGTATTTCTGCGGAGGTGGGGATTTTTTTCTTCTCAATGAATGGGCCGGTTCTAGCTTTTGTAATCAATTCATGCCTCGATAAACCCAAATAGGTAAAAAGCCAAACATAAAGATCATTCCAATCCAATTTTTGAGTACAGTCTGGCTTTTGAGTAGCCAAAGTATTCCGTAGCCAAGTTAAAGAAATGGCACGTTGGATCATACTTTCGGTCATGACCGGGCGTCCATCGGAAGACTTAATGTCGACGGTGGGGTTGTATTTAGGGATGCCGAGCAAAGAGGATTCTTCTACTACAAGATTTTTAGGCTCAGGGGTCATGATTTATTTTTGGAGATAAAAGGGAGAGAGGCGTGGAAATATAAACAAATTTTGTATTTTTGTCAAATCAGTAATCTTTCCGTTTACTTGTGCCTTTTTCCTAAAATCCGATAGAATCCAACCGTTCTTAAAGGTTCTTTAAAAAACATGACGAGTTCGGGTCTTGTGGGCCCCGAACGAGTCATAACCTTATCTTATCAATAAGGTGAGTAAAATAATTTGAGCGCACGATGTCGCAAACAGTTAGGGGGCTTGTGGGTCCCGAAACTGGCTTGCGACGGAGTTGAGCGAAAATTATTTTACGAACAACAGCTGGGAGAGGGTTCCCGAAAGGGAGAACCCCAGGGTCTCCCTTTCGTTTTGGAGAGGTGGCCGAGTGGTTGAAGGCAACGGTCTTGAAAACCGTCATTCCGCATTGCGGAATCGCGAGTTCGAATCTCGCCCTCTCCGCCAGAAAAAATGCGAAGCATTTTTTCTCCCCCGTATTTTGAATTTCTTCCCATTAACTTGTTCATGAATGTATGGTTCGAGATGTCCTTTCGGGATTCCTCACCATGACACAAGCTTTAAAATCCCCTCCCTATGAAAAAATTCCTCCTTTGCTTCTTCGCGATTGTGCTGTGTGAGTCAGCCGGACTGCTCGGCAGTTTTTTTACATTCCCGGCCATCGGTTCTTGGTATGCCACGCTTGAAAAACCTTCCTTCAGTCCGCCCAATTGGCTTTTTGGGCCTGCATGGACGCTGTTGTACGCCCTCATGGGCATCGCCCTATTTTTACTCTGGCAAAAAGGCTGGGCAAAAACCAAAAAAGCCCAAATTCTTTTTTACATTCAACTCGCGCTCAATTTAATCTGGTCGCCCCTCTTTTTTGGATTAAAAAGACCGGATATCGCTTTTTTCGAACTGGTTTTATTGTGGGTTTTCATCCTTTGGACCGCTTTTGAAATGAAAAAAATAAAATCCGCAGGCGCTTATCTTTTCCTCCCGTACATCGCCTGGGTCAGCTTTGCCGCGGTTCTCAATGCCGCGATTTGGATGCTCAATTAGGAAATAACTCTTAGCTCTTTTTTATGGAAAATTTTCAATCCGGGGAAATCCAACCTTATAAACCGCACATCGGGCGGATTCTTTTTAGAGTGTTTTTCCCGTTTGCGTTGTGGGGAGGCATCCTTATTTGGGTGGCCCCTCATTTGGATGAATCTTGGAAAGTCCAGGCCCTGGGAGGAGCTTTTTTTCTGTTGATTCTTATCGTAAGGTTTAGCGTTTCCGGACTCAATAAAGAAAGAATTCGTTATTTGAATCAGTTTTTTATCCCTCGAGGATTCACGCAAAAAGGAAGCGGTCGCGTGCGGTTGTGTTATGAAGGAAGGCCTCAAGGATGCCCGCTCGAGGTTGAATTTTTCAATCAAAATCAAAGTCAGTACGATTCCTATTTATTCGGAGTCACGAGATCTCGACATCATCACCACCATCATCGTCGTCGTAGAGTGGGGGAACGCGTTCAAATCACAAGCCCCTTGGTTTCAGACAAGGTTTTTTTTGTAAAAACAAAAATGCCGGAAGCGGATTTAAGTCAGTTGCCTGAATTTTTAAGAAATTTTATTCAGAAAAAAATGGAGGAGTCGAATCAAAAAAATAAGACGGAAAAAATTGAGGGAATTGGAGGAATGTATCAAACTCTCGATGTGTACGGCAACGATGCGTTTTGGATTAAAAAAATATTGAATAGCGAAGAAATCAAACCTCTGCTTGAAAAGATTTTTGCAGCGAAAGAAAAACCGGGGGCGCGAATGGTGGGAATAAAAGAGGGTCAATTTTATTATTTTGCGGGAGTGGAAGGGACGGATCTCGCGCCAACTCTGGTAGAGGAGTGGTTCACCGTGTTGCCGAAACTTATTGAGAAACTCAAACGACAATGACTCTAATTCTTGCTTCCAAATCGCCACGTCGACGTGAATTGTTAAAAAAACTTGGAGTGAAATTTCGCGTAGAAGCGTCGGATTATAAGGAAGAAAAGCATTTGCCGTACCCTCCAAAAAAACTTGTGTGTTATTTGGCATTCAAAAAAGCCGAGGCCGTGGCAAAACATCATTCGTCGGACGATATTATCATCGGCGCAGACACGTTGGGATTTTTGGAAGGAGAAATTTTGGGGAAGCCTCACACGCCAATTGCGGCGGAGAAAATGTTAAAAAAAATCAGCGGAAAAACACTGAAAATCATAAGTGGAATCGCGATAATTCAAGGCAAAAAAATCATTAAAAAAGCCGTGACCACGCGCGTGAAAATAAAATCCCTCACCCCCGGCGAAATTAAAAAATACGTGGCCACGGGCGAGCCGCTCGACAAAGCCGCGGCGTTTGCGATTCAGGGCAAAGGCGCTTTTATTGTTGAAAAAATCATTGGCGATTACGACAATGTAGTGGGATTGCCACTCAAGGCACTCAAAGCGATTTTGGAACAATTAAAACAAGTCGATTTTTATCTCAATTGCGATACATTGGAAAAACTTCCCAAACCCAACAAAGACAATTGGCTTTATGAAATTCATGGTTAAAAAAGCATCTACCGATTCACGCTAAAGTTTTGCAAGTGGGATGCATGGATGGCACCAGAATTTTGGAATTATTAAAAGTACGTCCGGACTTAAAAGTAACGGGGTTGGATTGCGAGGCGCCTTTTTTAACTATTGCTCGCCAAAAAATTAAAAAATCGGGATTCAAAAATGTGCAATTTATTTTAGGGGACATCACAAAACCTCATTTCCATTTGAATCATAAATTCGATGCCGTTCTTTGCCTCAACAACACCTTGGGCTATATCGAAAAAGATGAAAAAGCGATTCAAAATATGAAAAAAATGGGGCGCCGAGTGATCCTTTCGATGTATGGCGAAAAATTCACAGATCCACTCGCGAAAAAATATTTAAAAACCATTCATCTCACTGTAACTCGCATTCAAAATCATCGATTCTACACAAAAGAAAATGTTTTTATTCGACGATTTACAAAATTCGAAATATCACTCTGGGGAGGGATGGTTTTTTCAACTCCTATTGGATATATTAGTGATATAATGCTTCCGATTAAAAAACCTAAAAAATGTCAATTCTAAGTCTTCTCATTACCGTTGGCGGTCTGTGTTTGTTTGAAACCATTTCCAGCATTGATAATGCCATCATCAATGCCGAGGTGCTGTCCACCATGGGGAAAAAGGCGCGAAAATGGTTTTTATTTTGGGGATTGTTGTTTGCCGTATTTGTGATTCGCGGCTTGCTGCCATGGATTATTGTGTGGGTCGTGAACCCGGCTTTGGGCCCGATCGGAGCCTTAACGTCTACATTTTCGAATGATCCCTCGGTCAAAGAAGCCATCGAAGCCTCGGCCCCGATTCTTCTTTCCGGAGGCGGTGTTTTCTTGATTTTCTTGTTTTTTCACTGGCTCTTTTTGGAAGAAAAACACTTTGGCCTCCCGCGTACGGAAAAATTTTTTCTTAAAAACGGCATTTGGTTTTATGCCGTGGTTTCGGTTCTTCTCGCCACGATCGTTTGGTTCGCAATCCAGCGCGAAGCCATGATGGCATTCGGGGCTGTGGTGGGCTCTACGGCTTTTTTCATCACGCACGGGTTCAAGCAAAATGCGGAAGCCGGCGAGAAAAAACTCATGACCAATGACCTTTCCGACATCAGCAAAATCCTTTATTTGGAAGTGATCGATGCTACGTTTTCGATTGATGGCGTGCTTGGAGCCTTTGCTTTTACGCTTTCGGTTCCTTTGATTTTATTGGGAAACGGACTGGGCGCCTTTGTGGTCCGAGAAATCACGATTGGCAACATTGAACGCATTAAAAAATATATTTTCATCAAAAACGGCGCCATGTATTCGATCTTGTTTTTGGGAATGATCATGTTATTGGATTCATTCGGCGTTGAAATCCCCTCTTGGCTTTCTCCGATTGTAACATTTGGGGTGGTGGGATGGTTCTTTTATAAGTCACACCGTCATATTAAAAATTCAGCCCTAAATCCTGTTTTATGAACATTTATATTCTTTTGGCGCTCATGGTGGTTCTTATGTTTGCCAATTATTTTTTAGCCGTCACTAATTTTGAAGCGCGCAAAAAAGAGTACGAAAAGTATTATGAAATCGCTGGCAAAGAAGCTTCGCCCAATTTAAAGAAAATGGAAAAAATGAAAAAAAATCCAATAAAATTTTTGATAGCGTATCTTTTAATTTTGGGAATGACCTATGGGGTTTACAGGGTGAAAATGGGGGACCCGGAAAATGTTATTTTAAACGGAGAATTTAATTTTTTAGTGGGATTTATGTTTGCGGTATTCGGGTATGCGGATTTGGTATTTTTAACCAATTTATTTTTATTTAAAAAATTGGCACAAAAGCCATCCATTGTTGAAGGTAAGGTGAAATATGAAAATGAATTTATTTTTATGACTGGCATGCTTTCCCCGACCATCGTCACCGGTGTTTTATTTTTATTGTTTTTATTGACTCCCTCCGCGTTGGTGGGAGGATTTATGGCAGGGAGTATGATTTTTATATTGAAAAACGGACTACTCATGCGTCGATTTTCTAAATCTTAATTTTCAATCCCTAACCCCTATTTTATGAGTCATGGTTCTTTTGCCACGGTCATCAATTGTATGGATGGCCGCACCCAACTTCCGGTCAACACGTGGATCAAACAAAAATACGGTGTTGATTATGTGGACACCGTCACCGAGCCCGGTCCGGATGGGATTTTAGCTAAAAATGAAGATCAGGCCACCTTGGCTTCTATGAAAAAACGCGTCGCCATTTCCGTGGAAAAACACGGATCCAAAACCGTGGTGATTGTGGCGCATGCCGAGTGTGCCGGCAATCCCGTGTCTGAAGCTGAACACAAAGAACACGTCAAAAAAGCCATGCAAACCGTGAAAAACTGGGGCTTCCCTGTAAAAATTGCAGCCGTTTGGGTGGGAGATGCCTGGACTGTGGAGGAAGTAAACGAGTAGAATCGTGCCCACATGTCCAAAGCCAAACTCATTATCATTCTCACGGTCTTCATCGATGTCCTGGGCATCGGGCTGGTGGCGCCGATTTTACCGGTTTATGTGGAGAACGTAACGCACTCGGAATTTTTTGCTGCGGCTTTGTTTTCCGTGTATTCATTTTTTGGATTTTTTGCCGCGCCATTGTTGGGAGGGATTTCAGATCGTTATGGGCGCAGGCCGGTGTTGATTTTAAGCCTGTTTGGAACCGCAGTGGGTTGGTTTTTATTTGCCTGGGGCGGGAGCATTTTGTTCCTGCTTTTGGGTCGCGTGATCGATGGCATCACGAGCGGAAACATTGCCACAGCGCAGAGCTATCTCATCGATATTTCAAAAGACGAAAAAGAACGCACCTCGAATTTGGGATTGGTGGGAGCGGTTTTTGGAATCGGATTTATCCTGGGCCCCGGATTGGGCGCATTGCTTTCCACGTATTCGATGTCCTTTCCCTTTTGGATGGCCATGGGTTTGTCGTTGGCCAATGCCATTTTCGCTTATTTTTTCTTGCCCGAAAGCAACCTCCACAAAGACGCATCCCGAAAATTATCCATCAATCCGTTTAAAGGTTTAAAAAAAGCCTTCGCTTCTCCCACGATCGCGTATTTGTTGGTGATTTGGTTTTTATACACCATGAGTTTTGGAAGCATGCAGACGATTTTCAGCTTATTCACGCATATGGCGTACAACATTTCGGCGTCATGGAATGGAGTGTTGTTGGCCAGCATTGGCGTGATTACAGCATTCAATCAAGGATTTTTACTCAAGCATTTTTGGTTGAAGCGATTCAACGAACGTAGGTTGGAAATTGGCGCCGCGGCCGTTGCTTTTGTGTCCTACGGAATGATTTTGAGTCAAAATTTCACATTATTTTTAATCGCCATGGTCATGATGTCCTTTGCCAATGCCTTGATTCGTGTGGTCAATACGAGTGAAATTGCAGGTTCGGCAAAAAAAGAAGAACGCGGAGAAATTGTGGGAGTGATTCAAAGCGTGATGTTTTTATCCGCGATTTTGTCACCGTTGTTGGGAGGCGTTGCGATCACGCAAAACGTGTTCGCGCCCTGGGCATTGTGCGCCGCGTACATGGCGGTGGCCTTGGTTCTCCTCTTGCTTCGCCACCGAAAAACCATGAGAGTGAATGTGGCGATCAGCAAGGAATTGCCTTTATAAAATTGGTCATTTTTCCTCATGCGCCTTCTCCTAATCGATAATTACGATTCTTTCACTTACAACCTCTATCAGCAGTTGGAGCGATTGGGGGCTGACGTTGTGGTGAAGAAAAATGATGAAATTACAATCGGGCAAATTAAACGTGAAGGGTACGACGCCATCGTAATTTCACCGGGGCCGAAAAAACCAAAGGACTCCGGAATTTCCTGTGACGTGGTTCGTGAGTTTTACAAAACCAAACCGATTTTAGGCGTGTGTTTGGGACATCAATGTATTGGAGAAGTCTTTGGCTCAAACGTGGTTCGAGCGCCGTGCGTGATGCACGGGAAGGTGAGTGAAGTGGAGCATGAGGGGATCGGGATTTTTCGCACAGCGAAAAATCCCTTCAATGTTGCCCGTTACCATTCGCTCATTTTGGATCGCACGCCAAAAGATTTCATCCAAACCGCCCGGACCCGAGACGGCATTATCATGGGCATCCAACATAAAAAATACCCGGTGTTTGGCGTTCAATTCCATCCCGAATCTTTTCTCACGCAAGGGGGAGATATTTTGATTCGAAATTTTTTGAAATGGGTTCCCAGGCAAGAGGGAGAGAAAATTTTTGAGAACCAGACACAGGGAGCGCAGCGATCCTGTGTCTCTCTGAATTCGAATTCAAAATTCAAAAGAGGGACCCTTTGCTCCGCTTCGGGTCTGCGAGGCGTTTCGCTCCCATGTGAACAAAAATTCTTCCCGCCCGCTTGCCAAAAGCTTGAAATTTCACATTTCGACCCCCTCCAATTATTTCAAAAACTTCAAAAAACCGAAAAAAAGGTCTCTTTTTTATACACCGGAAAACTCGAGCAAAATGAAGGCTGGTCCATTCTCGCTTTCAATCCAAAAAAGACGTTTGTCGGCACGCAGCAGGATGATGTTTTTAAAAAAATGCAGAAAAAAATGAACACACAAAATATAAAAAACCCCCACAAGCTTCCGTTTTGCGGAGGATGGATTGGAAGTTTTTCTTACGACATTGGCTATTCCCTTTTCAATCTTAAAAAAAACACCAAAAACCCTGATCTTCTGCCTCTCGCCACTCTTCATTATTACGACCAATTCGTGTGTTTTAATCATCGCACTAAAAAGATTTTTTCAACCGTCCCTCAAACCATTGAAGCGATTTGGAAACGAAAAATTCCCTTAGTAAAAAAACTCAATCCGCTTCATTTCACTCCTGAAATGCCTCAAAAAACCTACGATCACGCTTTCGCGAAAATCAAAAATTACATTCTTGAAGGCGACATTTACCAAGTCAATTTAACGCATCGCCTCACCGCGCCATTTAAGGGGGATTTACGCACGCTTTTTGTGCGATTGTGTGAAAAAAATACGGCGCCCCTCAGCGCTTATTTTGAGACCGATGATTTTACGATACTCAGCGCTTCGCCCGAACGATTTTTAACCCTTCGCGATCGAACCGTTTTCACATTTCCGGTCAAAGGCACACGCCCTCGCGGCAAAACTCCGATTCAAGACGAAAAATTTAAAAACGACCTTCTCGCCAATGAAAAAGAAACCGCAGAACTCAACATGATCACCGATCTTTTGCGCAACGACATTGGCCAAACGTGCGCCATTGGCAGCGTGAACGTCGTGCTCCATCGCGCCTTGCAAAAATGTCCGACCGTGTGGCACACGTTTTCCGAAATTCGCGGCACATTGCGTTCCGAATACAACGCTCTCGACCTTCTCAAGTCCTGTTTTCCCGGAGGTTCCATCACCGGCTGTCCCAAAAAACGCGCTATGGAAGTCATCGACGAACTTGAACCCGTAACCCGCGGCTTTTACACCGGCGCCCTCGGCTATTTGAGCGACTCCGGCGACATGGATATGAATATTTTAATTCGAACCCTCATCGCTAAAAAAGGGAAATTGGTATTGAATGTAGGGGGAGGCATTGTCGCAGACTCGCAAGGCAAAGCCGAATATCAAGAAACCCTCGATAAAGCCAAAGCATTCTTTTCTTTGTAATTTTTTGTCCCACGATTATGACTTGTTATTCCCGCAACGGAGAACATGTTTCGGAACCAACCGCAGAGCAACTCGCGGTGTTTGATCCGTCAAATCAAGAAATTCACGGCGTATTTGAAGTCATGCGAACCTATGGAAAGGATATTTTTGAATTACACACACATTTAACAAGACTTCAAAATTCCGCAACATTAACCGAATTTACACTCCCGTATCTTGTCGAGAAAATTCAAGACTGGGTGAGAAAAACATTAAGCAAATTTTACAAAGAAGAATCCCCGGCGCGCATCAAAGTCATCGCAACGGAAAAAGAAGTTTGGGTGAGAATCGAGCCTTTCATTATTGATCCGGAGATTTATAAAGGGGTTTCCGCCACGTTTGTAGTGGTTGAACGTTCGACCCCGCAAGCCAAATCGCTTCCTTACACCGCATCTCATGACGCTCATGCAATAGCGGAAGAAAAAGGAGTTTACGAGGCTTTACTTGTGGATACGGAAGGCCATGTGAGGGAAGGTTCTCGCAGTAATTTATTTTGGGTCAAAGAAGGGAAATTGTTCACCAATATTGAAGGCGTACTCCCGGGAGTCACGCAAGCCGCAGTATGCCGTTGGGAAGAAGCAGATGGGAATCCCGTTCAATACGGAAAAGTTACACAAGAAGAGCTTTCGGGCATGGATGAAGTCTTTGTCACCGGAACAAGCCCCGGTGCAGTTCCTATCATAAAAATAGACGAAAAAATCATTGGAAACGGAACTCCGGGCCTTGTAACAAAACGGATTATGGATAAATTTAGGACATTGGAAGGGTAAAAAGGTTGTAAAGAAACCCCAAATCCCCTACAATCCCAGCGCACGTTTTTGTTCTTTCAAAAAGCATAACCTTATCATAGCAATAAGGTGAGTGAAGTTGAGTGAAAATTTAAAATCCCCCAAAAGTGAGCGACCTACGGGTCTCGTGGGTCCCGAGGTCGCGAAAACAACTCGGAGGGGGAGTCCACGAGGGGGAACCAGCTGTGCCCCCTCGTGCAATGCGGAGAGGTACTCAAGTGGTTGAAGAGGCGGGTTTGCTAAACCTGTAGGGGGATTTTTTTCCCCGCGAGGGTTCGAATCCCTCCCTCTCCGCCAGCCACTCCCGTAGTCCGCCAAAGGCGGGCGAAGGGAGTTTGAGAAGAGACTGAATTTCAGCGAATTGTCGAATTTTCTTCTATTTTTTTATCCCCTTTTTCATGAAAAAACTTTCTTTCAGCATTTTTATTATTGCCTTAGTTCTGTTTTCCGGCTGTACCTTTTTGACATCCCAGCAAGGTCCGACTTTGCTAAACACAACAGAACCCGACGAAGTAACCACGCCGGAAATAACCACAGTAGAACCTGTTACCCCTGATGCCGCCCAAACATGGCAAGGCGAAGGTTTTTCATTCACCTACCCGGCCATCTACACGGCGGACGAACAAGGCCTTTGGGATGAAGAAAGATATGAATTACACATGAACCCTCCTGAAAATTGCGAGGTTTGTAGTCTTCCTTCCGTGGAAGTGAAAACCTCGACAACAGATCAAACTTTGGACCAATACATCCTCGCCGATTTTGATCTCCCCGGAGAGACGCTCGATGAAATGTCTCAAGAAACCGGAATCCAATATGATCAAATTTTGATGGGCGATAACGCCGTTACACACATTCGAGTCGATGACATGTTTGCGATTACGGGGTATTACATCCAAAAAGGAACCACGATTTTATCGTTCAAAGTTTATTTTGATGAAGACAACAACGATGAATTAGCGGAGATACTTTCAAGTTTAAAATTTGAATAAAGTTTTTTAACTTAAAACCTTGTTGAAAATTAAAACTCCGCTCATTTTAATGCTGGTTTCCCTCCTTTTGTTTTGCGCGGATTTATTTGGCGGAGATTTTTTAATCGGGAATATTGTCAGTCGATTTTATCCTTGCCAACAAGATCCGATCAGTAGTTTCCCTTGCCAAGGGAAATGGGATATTCAATTTCTTTTTGTATGTTTTTGGATTTTTGTTGGGAGTGTTTTATGGCTCATTATCGCGTTATTGATACGAAAAAGAACGGATTTTGTGAAAAAAATGTGAGGCAAAATTCTCATGGTGATTTTTGGTTTTGTCTCCTTTTTTAATAAAATCCTTTATACTGAACCTCGATATTATTTAAAATATTTTTTATGAACAAAGTTGCAAAAGTTTTGGCTGTAATCGTGCTTTCCGTTGGTGTTTTTATCGGGGTTATTTTTATGCTCACTTCCGGCCTGCAAAAAGTGGCCAATTCGTTTTTTGAAAACATTAAAAACGGGGATTTACAAGCCGCATACGATCTCACGGACAGCACCTTCCATGACACGACCTCTTTTGAGTATTTTCAAGCCGGAGTGAATGCATTGAATTTAATAAATCATGACAAGGTATCTTGGATGAGCCGATCGATGGAAACCGATGAAAACGGAGGGTACGGAGAATTGGGGGGAACGATCTCTTACATAGATGGCACCTCGGGACCGATTTGTATGCAATTTCTTAAAGAAGACGGCGATTGGCGTATCAATTTCTTTACATTGGATCAAACGTGCGCACAGGTGAATGGCGAGGAGATTCCCGCGGACGGGACGAGAGAAGAGGCGGGCGCGGGATTGGCCATTCCATTGAATGAAGAACTTGTCACCATGGCTCGGGAAGCACTGGGTTCTTTTTCCGATGCGGTAAACCAAGGTGATTTTATGGATTTTTATGAAAATACCATTTCCGAAGGCTGGAAGACGGAAACGTCTGTACAAGAATTGAACATTGGTTTTGGCGATTTTTTAACACCCCCGGTGATCGATATGTCCGAGTTGATTGAGACCGGAACGCCGGTGTTCGGTTCGCCCGCCATCGATGAATACGGATGGTTGATTGTAAAGGGTCGATACTCGAGCGAAGAGTTGACCATTGAATTTGAATTGGATTACACGGAAGAGAATTCCAAATGGGCCTTGTCCGGGATCGCAGTGAGCACACGATAATTTTAAACTCCCAAGTTATGTTGGAATTATTGGTCTTGGCCATTGCGCCGTCGGTGATGATTTTTATGATTTTTTATTTACGCGACAAGTATGATCGGGAGCCGTGGGCATTGTTGTTAAAGACATTTATTTTAGGGAGTTTGATTACGATTCCGGTTGCATTTATTGAACAAGAGTTGCTTGGATTGTGGGGGGTAAGTCTTTCCAATCCTTCGAGTTTGGTGGTGACTTTTTTAACCATGATTTTTTTAATAGCGCTGGTGGAAGAATCGGCAAAATTCGCAGTGGTTCGAGTTTATGCATGGAAGAAATCGGCATTCAATGAACCTTATGACGGGATTATGTATACAATCATGGCTTCTTTGGGATTTGCCACAGTTGAAAATATTTTATATGTGTTTCAAAATGGAGAATTCGTGGCATGGTTGCGTGCATTTTTGACGGTACCCATGCACGCGCTTTCCGCAGTGATCATGGGGTATTTCATCGGTGTGGCCAAGTATGGGAAAACCACCAAAGAAAAAAGTATACTTTACAACGGGTTATTCATTGCGATTTTAATGCACGGATTTTTCAATTTTTTTATTGCAAGCAATCAATGGTTTTTGATTCCTTTTGCTCCGGTTGTGGTGGGGCTGGCGTGGTATTTTGGGCTTAAGGCAAGTAAAATTCATGCTAAAAATTCACCATTTAAAGAGAAGGGGACTAAGAAATAAATGAGCTTTCGTAGTTTCGCGAACATCAGCTGATTCCCCTTTTTGCTATTCCAAATAATCAATCGCCGCTTCCAATTGCGTATCGATTTCATTTTCAAAATCCGTCTCATTTTGTGTCACCACCGTATCCGGAGTAATGCCAACATCACTGATGGAACGGTCATTGGGCGTGTACCATTTGGCAATGGTTACGCGCAGGCTGGATCCGTCACGGAAGGGTTCCACCACTTGAACACTGCCTTTTCCGAACGTTTGCGCTCCCATAATGAGCCCGCGTTTATAATCTTGGATCGCCCCGGCTAAAATTTCCGAAGCTGAAGCCGATCCTTCATTCACGAGCACCACCAAGGGGACCGAGGAAAGGCGAGCCGATTCATTGGTGTAAAGAATTTCATCTTCACTGTCTTCGCGTTGTTTATTGATGACCGCAACTTGTTTTCCTTCCAGAAAATCGGACAAAATATCCACGGCCGCATCCAAATAGCCTCCGCCATTGTAGCGAAGATCCAAGACAATCCCGTTCACGGGCCGGAGTAAAAGATCGGTCACAATATTATCAAATTCCACGGAGGTTTTATCTCCGAATTGAGAGATGGAAATATAAGCGATGTCATTGTTTTTGCCTTTGTATTCCAATTCCACACTGGGAAGATCGATTTTTTTACGTTCGATTTCCAACACAATCGGATCCGTTTCTCCCTCACGAAAAAGGGTGAGTTTTACAACCGTCCCTTCTTCTCCGCGAATTTTTGAAATGGCTTCAAATAAAGAAAAATCCGAAGCGTACGCATCATCAATCATATAAATAATATCGCCGGACCGGAGTCCTTTTTCTTCCGCCGGAGAGCCTTTAAGCGGGGTTACAACCGTTAAGTTATTGTCTTTCATCGTGAGCTCCGCGCCAATGCCTTGCAAGGTTCCGGCCAGAGAATTTTCAAATTCACTTGTTTCCGTGGGAGTCATAAATTCGGAATAAGGATCTTCCAAGGATTTTACCAATCCTTTGATCGCACCGTATAATTGCGCTTCGTCATCGATTTTAGTGGGATCCACATATTCTTTGTCGAGAAGATCGTAGACATCCCAAAATAAGGAAAGATCGAGGGGGGTGACCTCTTCGGTTTGAGAAGGCTTGGTGTCCGGAGTTGAAATCGGAATGATCTGATTTTGGACATTGTAAATGGCAATTTCCCAGCCTAAAAACCCACCCAATAAAAGCATTAAAATGAGGGAAAGGGTTCGAGATTGTCGGGGGAAAAACATTTTGGAAATTTTAAATTTTAAATGAGAACTTCTTGTAAAACGCGTTCGATGTGTGTGGCTCGGCCTTTTTCAAAATCAATAATCACGCCGTTGAGGGTCACGGGTCCATGGGCGGCCAGGGTGTGTTTGACCGGCATTTGAGAAAGAAAATTTTCAATGATGGGGCCGGCATCGATGCCGATCGCGGAATTTTTAAGCCCCACACAGCCGGCATCGGTGATATAAGCGGTGCCACCATCCAGAATCGTTTCATCTGCGGTTTGAACGTGAGTGTGCGTGCCAATGACCGCGTGCGCGCGCCCTTGCACATACAACGCAAAACAGATTTTTTCAGACGTGGCCTCGGCATGAAAATCCACGAGCACAAGATTCGGTTTATCCTTCTTGGTTTTTTTAAGGATCGCGTCAAACGTCCGAAACGGGCAATCAAAATGCTGACGTAAAAACACGCGTCCCATGAGATTAATGATGAGGATTTTGGTTTTTTTCACACGAACGATTTTCCAGCCAAAGCCGGGATTGCTGTCCGGATAATTGGCGGGTCGAATGATGGGGGATTTAGGGTCGTCAAGAATCGGGAAAATATCATTTTGCGCCCAAATATGGTTGCCACTCGTGAAAAAATCGATGCCCGCAGCCATGAGCTCTTTTAAATGAGAAGCGTTCATGCCTTTGCCATGGCTTAGATTTTCTCCATTGGTAAAAGTGAAATCCGGGGAATATTTTTTCTTGAGTCCGGGAAGGAGTTTTTTAACGGCTTCACGCCCGGGTTTCCCCACAATATCTCCGAGAAAAAGAATACGCATAAAAAGAGGAAGTGAAACAAAGGAGAAGATACCAGATAAGAGACAAAAACGCTATGTCATTCATCATCGCTACTCGATCTTGTGTGGTTCATTTTTTTTTAATAAAAAGGTAATGAGCGTTCGGTTAAAGTGCAATCGAAGCTCTTTGAAAAACAGGCTCTCTTTAAATTCTTTATTATTATGTATCATTTCATTATGAAAAAAATCGCACTATTGGGGCTCGGTATACTGTTTCTTTTGCAGAGCGGATGCGCGAGCCAAGCATCCTTTTCTTCTTTGCAAAATGCGTCCGATGAGGCGTTGGTCGTAGATCCCTTCGCGGATTGGAATCATTACAACGATCCCGAAGGTCGATTCGAATTCGCCTACCCGCAAGACTGGATCTTAAGCCAAAGCGCTACAGAACTCCAGTTGTGGGACAATCTCTCGGACGGCCAAAATTCCATTAAAATGGCATTTTTCGAAGAAACTCAAACCTTTAAACAACTGCAAACCTTAACAGAGGAGGATCAAACCACTCAAACCCAAGAACAATTCAACGAGAGCGAGGTGAATGGCATTTTGATTTTGATTCGCACGGCAACCAATGCATGGGGCGAGAGTCAAACCTACTATTACGATTTCGAAGGTAAAATCTTCGGATTCGCGGCTCTTTTTCACGACAACAACGAACAAGTGCGAGAACAGGCAACAAGTGTGCAACAAAGTCTCCGGATTCCGGAGCAACAAGAGGAGTGAGTCATGAGTCAACGAGAAACCTTTAGTCGGGTTGTCGCGCTTGCGGCAACCTTGGTCATTCTGTTCGGATTCTTTTCAGGATGCGGAGGGACCGCAGACGGAACGGAATTCGGCACACCCAACACCTACGTGTCTGAAGGAGACGAAGATCCGGACGAAGACGGCGGGAATGGGGACGCGGACGGGGAAGGCGGTGCGAGCGAACTCAAACTGCCTTTTCCGGACGGAGAACACTGGCAACTCACCCGCGGGTACAACAACGGATCTCACATGGACTATGGCTATGGCGCGGATGATCGGTACGCCCTCGATTTCGCGCTTGGCGGGTGTTCTTCGTGGCGTAAATCCGTTACTCCCCTCAAGAGCGGCACCGTGGAAACCGTGGCTTATGATGAAGACGGCTACGGCAACTACGTGGTCGTCAATCATGGCGGAGGGTACAAGTCGAGGTACGCGCATTTCGACGAAGTGAAAGTGGTGAGTCGACAGAGTGTGACCACTTCAACCGTTATCGGACTGACCGGTAACTCGGGAAACGTATCCGGGACCGCTTGTCCGGACCATCCGGGAACCCATATCCATATGGCCTATTACCTGAATGGGGATGCGGCCATTCCGGAACCTATGTCCGAACACACCCACTTCACGGAAGGGTGTTGGTACGGAGAAGACGGGTGGATCGAATGCGATGAAGAAACGGACGCGGACACCGATAGCGACAGTGACAGTGACACCGACACGGACACGGACAGCGACACAGACACGGACAGTGATTCAGATGCGGATGCGGATCCCGGAGACGGTTGCGACTACCACGTGCCGGCAGATAAGAGCACGATTCAGAGCGCCATCAACGCAACGAGCGATGGCGACACCGTGTGTGTTGCGGCAGGTTCGTATCATGAAGATCTCGACTTCGGTGGAAAGGACATCACGGTGAAAAGTGACAGCGGGGCAAGCCGGACGACCCTTTACGGAGTCGGTACCGGGATTTACGACGATGCGGTGGTTATGTTCAATGACGGAGAAACGTCCTCGGCCGTGTTGGAGGGATTCACCCTGCATGGTACGGCGGAGCAGGTCATTGAGGTTGAATTTTCCGGGGCAACCTTGAAAAACCTCGTGATTGAATGCGACGGCGTATCGGCTCAAGGATTCCTTTTTGATGGGGCCGTGGATGTGGATGTCAAAAATACGACCGTGAAAGGATGCGATAGCTACGGGTTCTACGTCATGGGCTCTACAAACATCGACCTCAACAACGTGATCGTATCCGACAACTTGGCCAGCGGGATCCGTATGGGCGCTGATTCGTACGTGTACATCGGGAACAGCGTGTTCTACGAAAACGGATTCATCGGGATTCGAGCGGATGCCGCCGAGGTCACGGTGGAGAACTCCATCGTGGTCGGGCACAGCACCTACGGCATCTACCTCGAAGACACGAGTTACTCCGCAGACATCTCGTACAGTACTCTCAATGACAATGCTTCTTCCTATTCGTCCGCGGTTGGAGTCGGAAGCGGCAATGACATCGACGATCCCGAGTTCACGAGCGCTTCAAGCGAAGATTTCACTCTGAGGTCGAGTTCGCCCTGCATCAACGACGGCGATCCCTCGAGCAGCATGAATGATGCGGACAGGACAAGGAACGACAAGGGAGCCTACGGCGGTCCTCTCAGTGAAAACTGGTAGGCGCCGCTTCCACCACCACCTGGGCCAAAGCCTGAGCAAATAGGGGAGGGATCGTTTCAACGACCTCCCCTTCTTTTTATTTGAAAAACTCAATCAATATCCATTGTCTCAAGCGATACATCATGGATTTCAAATGTTCCGGAAAGATCATAGAAGGCCCCGGAATAAAGAGGTAAAGATTCATCCATTTGCCCTTTGAATGTCAGGGTTGCGCTCAAACGATTTTTTTCAATGGAAAAAGAGTGGAGGGTGAGTTCAAAAGTGGGAAAATTATAATAAATCACATCCGAGCTGTTGGAAGAAGAGGGGGTGGTTCGCGTGAGAGAAATATAAGCGGTTACCGGACGTTCATTTCGCCCATCCCATGCATCAACGAAATCATCTTGAGTCAGAACCAACGGTTGAGCGGACGAAAAATCGGAAATTTGATATTCAAATTGAGTTTTTCCGGAATCCCATGCTCCCCACACATTAAAACTGTCCACGCCGGGCAGATAAAAAGTAAGTTCGCGCGTTTCCTTTCCGACTTGAGTTGAAAAATTAAATTCAATCCCCGTATAAGCCCCATCCATTACCACTGCGGAATCGAGAGGAAACTCAAACGAGGTCTCTTTCATGAGATTTGCATCCGGGTTGCTTTGCAAAAGCGTTAAATCAAATCGCGCTTCATCGGAGGGGAATATTTTACAGCCGAAGAAAAGAGATAAAGAGAATAGAAAAACAAACAATGATATTTTTTTCATGAAATTTTAATAATTTTTACAAAAAGAAATCTTACGATCCAATAGTACAAAAAAATCGTTCAAATGCCCAGAATTTTCTCTGGGATTTTTTTTATTCAATCCATTTTTGCACTTTATTGAAATCGCGATCCGGCTGTTCTTGAGAACTGTCCATGGCCTCATACCCAAACACCATTCCAAACATTAATTCTTGGTCTTTTTTCATTCCCACATTGAGTAATTCCAAACGATCAATATATCGAGCGTACCCGATGATGCAGCTCGCGATGCCTTGTTCTTTGGCATAAAGGCACATATTTTCGGCCATCAAGCCGCAGTCGATGGGGGCGTATTCATTGCCTTTTTCAACCACAACCAAAATCAAACACGCGGCTCCATAAAAAACCGTATCTTCTTTGAGCTCCAGTCTTTTTTTGATGCGATCCACACGTTCTTTGGAACCGAAATAATTCACCGCATCCGAGGCTTGGGCTCGTTTTTCAAGATAGTTTTGCGCGGAAAAACTCAGCCGGTTGATGGTCTCGCGATCCGTGGTCACAATAAAATGCCACGGCTGATGATTATGCGCCGAAGGGGCAAGACATCCGGCCTCAAGGATGGCTTGGATTTTTTCTTTAGAAAGCGGGTCGGGTTTATACGAACGCACCGATCGGCGAGAGCGCATGAGATCCAGTAGGTCCTTTTTTAATAAATTTTTCATTTTTTATTCATTCAAATCAAATACAAGCGTTTCACTCTGAGTATAATTCATATCAAAAACAAAAAAAGAACTTGTGACGGCAGGCAGAGGGGAATTTTGCAGTTGCATGGTTAAGGATTGTCCGGGGGGAACTTCAAGCATCCAAGAGGATCCGGTAAAAGGGGCGTAAAGTTGACCATAAACACCAAACCAATCTATGAGGTAGGTTTTTATTTTGCAAGTAGAGGTGCCGACAATCGATTCATTTGGGTCAATTTCCATTGGGAATTCTCGTTTAAAATTCAAAATATCCATGGGTTCATCTGTCCCCACAAGAGTGGAAACATCTTGATCTACGGCAAGGGTAGCCTGGTCAAAAGTGAAAACTCGAGGAGTATAAGCACTGTTTGTCGGGGTCATTGTACAGGACTGGGTGGCACTGCCATACGCCGCACAATTGAAATCAGTTAAAGTCATGGTGTTGTCCTGTTTAAGAATGGTTCCGCCCTCCACCGGGAAATAAAGTTGAATTTTAAAATTTCCGGAGGGGGCACAGACAACAGCCCCTTCATTTTCTTTCGATTGAGAGGCCCATTGAGTGGGGTCCACCTTAAGGGTAACGGTCCCTTCCAAAACCACTTTTCGATAAGTCTCGTTGCTGTAATCCGGAGTATCGGTCCCCTCTTCTCCGCATCCCAAAAATCCCAGCGTTAAAATCAACAAAGAAATCAATAATAATTTTTTCATTTTTTATTCATTAAAAACATTAAAGTTTCTTCAGCGGCGCTACAGACAGCGCTAATTTTTTCACCCCCACCGCGCGGTTTTTAAATGCAATGGTCGCGATTCCTCCTTTCAGGCCCACCACCACGCCTTCACCGTACATTTTGTGTTGAACGCGATCTCCGGAATCCAGTGCGGATTCTTCAAGGCCAAATCCTCCGATTTCTTGGCTCACCTCTTTGTACTCCGGCTCCGCATCCGGATAAAAACCAAATTCGCTTTCTCGCGGCACTCGTTTAAGTCCGCCGCTTTGATACATGGATAAAATTCCATCATTTTGTTCCAAAACTTTTTTCAACGTAGACCCTTCGCGTTCGATCAATTCTTCCGGAATATCTTCCAGGAATTGCGACGGCGCATTGGATTTAACCGTGCCGTACAAAAGCCGATTTTCCGCATAAGAAAGATAAACGCGCTCCATGGCCCGGGTCAGGCCCACATACATCAAGCGGCGTTCTTCTTCGAGTTGTTGCGGCTCAAAAAGACTGCGTGAATGAGGGAAAATCCCTTCTTCCAATCCACACAAAAACACATACGGGAACTCCAGCCCCTTGGCTGAGTGCAAGGTCATGAGTGTGACGGCATTGGTTCGATCATCCACTTGGTCGAGGTCGGTGATGAGCGCCACTTCTTCCAAAAACGTTGCCAAAGAAATTCCGGGTTCGAGTGCATCGTATTTGCTCGCCACGGAAACCAACTCTTGTACGTTTTCAAATCGCGCCTCGCCTTCGGGCGTGCCATCCAACAAAAATTCCTTGTATTTGCTTTCCGCGATTAAGTGTTTAATCACCCCGGACGCCGGGTATTGTTGATTGAGAATTGTAAGCTTTTCCAATAATTTAATAAACAATTTGAGGGTCGAAATTTTGACGTCGCTCAACGCGGATTCATTCCCTAATAAAGCCTCGACTTCTTTGATCACCGAGAACAACGGCATATCATTTCTCGAATGGCTCAATTCATGAAGTTTCTCAAGCGTGGCAGGTCCGATTTTTCGTGCCGGGATATTGATGATTCGAAGCAAACTCACATTGTCCGCCGGATTTTGAATCAAACGAAGATACGACAAAACATCTTTGATTTCTTTGCGTGCGTAAAATTTAACGCCCCCCACCACGCGATACGGAATGCCGTGGCGCATCAGCGTTTCTTCCAAGATGCGAGATTGCGCATTGGTGCGGTATAGGAAGGCAAAATCGCTATACGAAGGAGTCTCATGGGAACGAATCACATGTTCAATTTCGCGCACCAGCAATTCCCCTTCTTGTTTTTCATCGCGCGCCTCAAAAATCTTGATTTTTTCACCGGCCGTGCGCTCGGTCCATAAGGTTTTATCCGTGCGTTTGTGATTTTTTTTAATGATCGCATGGCTCGCATCCAGAATCACGGATGTGGAACGATAATTCTGCTCAAGCTTGATGGTTTTCGCGTCCGCATAATCCTTTTTAAAATCGAGAAGATTTTGCATCGTGGCTCCGCGCCAACTGTAAATGGATTGCCAATCATCCCCGACCACGCACAAATTGCGATATTTGGCCGCCAACTCACGAACCAGTATGTATTGCGCATGATTGGTGTCCTGATATTCGTCCACGCAGATGTATCGAAATCGCTCTTGGAGTTCGGCAAGTACGTCGGGTTGTTTTTGAAAAAGTTCAACCGTCTTCATTAAAATATCATCAAAATCGAGGGCATGATTTTGAGCGAGTCGTTTTTGATAAATCGGGTAAAGTTGAGCCACTTTTTCGGAAAAATACGTGTGAGATTGATGTTGATATTGTTCCGGAGTGAGGAGTACGTTTTTGGCGCCGGAAATATGCGAAAGCACGGCCTTGGGCGCGGTTTTTTCGGGAGGAATTCCGAGCTCTTTCATAATGGTTTTAATCAAAATTTCACAATCGGTTTCGTCGTAAATCGCAAATTGATTTTCAATGCCGAGCAAGTGGAGATATTTTCGTAAAATCTGAACGCACACCGAGTGAAAAGTCCCCATCACAGGCAAGTCCGTGCGATAAAATCCGGCCCCATGCCCTTTAATGGATTCCATGATCGCCTCCGCTTTTTCGTGCCCGTACATCAAGTTGAGAACGCGTTTTTTCATCTCTCCCGCGGCTTTATTCGTAAACGTGACCGCCAAAATATTGGCCGGCAAAATACCTTTTTCCTTGATCAAATACGCGATGCGATGCGTGAGAGTTCGCGTTTTCCCGCTCCCGGCGCCGGCAATCAAAAGCACAGGCCCATCGGTCGCCAAAACCGCTTCTTGTTGATTCGGGTTTAAGCCTTCAAGAAGAGGAGAAATCGGAGTTTGAGAAGAGAGTGGGTCCATAAGTGGGCCCTAATATAACACATAAATATCATAAAACATGAGCCAAAATTATCGATATATATTCAACGGCGTTCCCACTTCCCCAAAGTTATACACAACCACTGCGTCATCCGGGAGCATTCGAATACACCCGTGACTCACAGGTACGCCGATATGAGACAGCGCTTCTTCCCAAAAAGTCCCGCCATCGCTTGCCAGGTACGGAAGCGCGTGCAACCCATGTCCGTACGACGTGAATTGTTGAAAATACGGCATGCGATAATGAGGGGATTCGCCTCCGATGCGCAATTCTTGTTTACTTAAAATTTTCCAATTGCCGGTTGGGGTCGGGGTGTTTGATTTGCCGGTTGAAACCCTGAGAGTATACACGGCTTGATCCCCGAATTTGAGCATCATGGTCTGTTCGGAAAGGTCCACTTCAATGGATTTATCTCCGGTCACACTGCGAGTATCCGTGCTCACGCTTTTCATGAATTGAAGTTTATATTCATCGTCCTCTGTGGCGGTTCCCACTCGGACATCCATCGGAAATTCCGTGTCAACGAACCAACTCACGCCTTCCGCCACCAAGTTAAAATATTCGCGATAAATGGATTCATCGGCCGGCGCAATGGAATTGAACGCAAAGATGGCGGTTTCTCCGGGACGAACCGAGTCTTCGATCATTTGAATGCGATTCGTGCCCAGCCATCCTTGGTCGGTGCCGCGATAAAAAAAGCGGCTGGCGCGATCTTGTTCATTGAAGGTGCCCAAATTGACTATGGTTTTGTCCGGACAGTGGCTATTGGCTCCGAACCAAGTTACGTTTCCCGTGTTTTCAACATAAATTTCCACACGAAATTCTTCCCCGGGTTGAATGGCATCGGACATTTTTACTTCCGTGATGGTTGCCGTGTAGGTGGCGGCTTCGCCTTGCAAGTCATCGGTTTCAAGACAAACGGCCTTGAGCCCGGTTTTGGTCTCATCTTCTTGGAGCGCCAGCGGATCCGCATCCGCGGCATTCAAGGTTGTGAATCGATATGGCGAACGGCGAACCCCTAATTTATAAGAATCACTAAAACTAAAAGAATCCGTTTCAAAATTATGAGAAAATTTAGTGGCGGAAACAGAACCTTGATTGGAATCCGAGCTTCGAAGATTCATCTCACCCACAGCTAATCCGATAGTGAGGGATAAAATCGCGAGAAAATGCCAATTTCTTTTATTCATATCTAATGGTTTGATTTTGGTTTCGGAGTGGGCATGTTTTATAAATCCAACCTGTAGAATTTATATTTCTACATATTATACACTAAAAGAGAAGCTTAAGGCAAATTTTTTTAATCCAATAATTTTGATAATTCCGCTTTGAATGACTCCACATCTTTGAATTGTCGGTACACGGACGCGAATCGGATGTACGCCACTTCATCGAGGGTTTTAAGCGCTTCCATCAGGTGTTCGCCAATGAGTTTTGACGGGATTTCTTTGCCCAGCGAACTCCAGCCGTCTTCGAGATTGTTGAGCAACGCTTCCACTTGGGCTTCGGTCACCGGGCGTTTTTCGCACGATTTCCAGACGCCGGATTCGATTTTTTGGCGTTGGTATGGCTCACGAGATCCGTCTTTTTTGATCACGATAAAATTGGAGGTCTCGATTTGTTCAAACGTGGTGAATCGGAACCCGCATTTTTCACATTCGCGGCGGCGGCGAACCTCGCGGCCTTCATTGGTGTCGCGGGAATCGATCACGCGCGTCTCGGCTTTTTTGCATTTGGGGCAGAGCATGGCCGGATTATACGGGAAAATGAGGGCGAGGGCGAGCAGGTTTAAAAAGCCGCCTCGAGGGGAGGCGGCTTAAAAAGATGTGTGAAGTTTTTTAGGCGGCGATTTTTTCTTCTTCTTTTTCGTCTCCCTTTAATTCCTTCCATTTTTTATTCAAAAGCGCAGTCATGACATTTAAATCTTTTTTCGGGAAAATGTTTTGAGGGATGGAAATATCATCATTAAATAATTCAAAGTTTTGAGAAAAACGAATGTCATTTCCTGCAATATAAAAGGGGCCCTCGGGATGTTTGTCTAAATCATCCGGCGTTTTACCCTTCCATTTTTCAATCACGGAAGTAGCCCAGGCTTCCATGGTTACACGTCCCTTTTCTCCCACCGCATTGCGATGAGCAAGGGTTTTATATTCCTCATTTTTTTGATTCGCGATTGTGGAAAGAGTTGCTGTAGGAGCAAGATAAGGGACGGAAGTCCCAGCCACTGCGCTTAATGAAGGTACCCCAGGAAGATCACGGATGAATCCATCCGCGACTTGATTTGCAAATGCATCTATCCCTGCTTCAGCGAAACCAAGATTTGGAGTTGGTGCTGGCTCTGTTGGCACAGTAGCTCTTGCCCCTCTTACAGCACGCCCAAGAAGAAGCGCCGTTAATACGGTATGAATACTTTCACCGGCACGGAAATAACCACTGTCATGAACCGATCCGGTGCCTTCGGAACCGACCAAATATTTAAGTCCTCCAATAAAAGAATTATTTTCAAAAGCCCATTTATACATCCCTTTACTAAAGGCGGGCGCCTTGTCGCCTGCTATTTTATTAGCAAGAAAAATAGAGGGCCCAAGCACAACGGTTTTTAAGACCCCATCCCAGATAACATTGGTGAGGGTTTGAGTCAAAGTATTATTATCGGTAATTTCACGAGCATGGTTCCATCCCTCTCCTAATGTTTTATCACCAAAAACAACATCATATACATTTTTAGCCTGAGAGAGAGGAGTAACGGTCAAAGCCATGGGTATTCCTATTACAACTCCGGCACCCAACTTTACCAACCCTTCGGCTCCGCGTGCAAATCCGAGTAAGGGTGCAACAATTTTTCTCCCCATTCCTTTCTCAGCCCATTCCACGGTACTCATTTCATCCAAATCAAGGTTGAAAAACGGGATTGCTGAAAGCCCTCGACCAAGATAGCTGGCTTTTTTGCTCGTGGCATAGCCTTCGACCTTTTGGCCCAATTCATCCATTTTTTGTTCAAAGGTGCGTTCCGCTTGATATGTCTCATCCTGAGCCGTACGCATTTCCTTTAAGGCATCCCGTCTCATTTCAAGAGTGGAGGATTTATCATTGAATTTATTTTGAGCATTTGCGAGTTTTAAAGAGGCTTCATCAAGAACTTTCGCTTCGGGGAGATTGGCGATTTGTGTATCGGGAGGATTCCCGCCCAAAAACCGTGCATGATAAATATCGTCGCGGATTCGATCAAAACCGGCGGAAATATTGCCGAAAAGTCCTTTGCCTGCCAGCCATCCACTCAATGGGTGGGCGGCTTGGCTGGAAATTTGCCCCTGTAAAAATGAAGCATTTTCATCCAAGGTAATCCCTGCGGCGGCCAAGCTTTGCGTGATTTCCGGGAGGGTTCTATTTCCATTGAAATAAATGGAAACCGTTTCTTCAATCACGGCACGATCGGCTTCTCCTTTTTCAATGGCTTTGGTCATTTGTTCCAATGCGGCTTTTTGTTTATCCAAGGTCTCCGCAGAATTGAATTCTTTTAGAGCGGCCTCAATAGCGGCCGGTGTTTGTTGCAAGGCTTCGTATTCCGGCCCGAGTTGTTCCTTTAATTTTTCTTCTCCCCCCGGATAAGCGGCCTTGAGAGCGTCAACCTTTTCAGTATAATCGGCTCTCTTTTTCTCAATTTCTCCCGCTTTTTCATACACCTCTTTATAAGACGCCAGCTCCGGCATTGCCTGTTCAGCCAATGCTGTTTTAAGGGCTAGGCCTTCTTTCCTGATTTGATCGATCGGCTTTTTATCCGCAATCGCTTTTGTAAATGCATCAAAATCGGTTGTAAGTTTTCCGTCGCGAGCCGTCAATCCCGCCTCTTCCACTTTTTTAAATGAAAAAGCGCCCACTTTTCCCTCCTCAATCAGAGGACGGAAATCGCGCACTTGTTTACGGTATTCATTTAAGGCTTTTTCCACTTCGCCCGAAAGTGTTTCCATTTCTTTCTTTTCTTTTTCCGCTTTTTCTCGCGCCAACTTTTCCTCGGGGGTTTCAGGTGTTCTTCCGCCATCGGGAATAACCCCAGCTCCTCCTTTTAAGGCATTGGAGAGTCCATCGTTGATTTTTCCGGCATTAGTGTCTGCATCGTCAACGTCTTCCGGTTTTTTCGGAACAACGCCACCTTTATTCGGATCGGTTTCCGCAGGCGTCTTGGGGGGTTGCTTAGCCTTATCGTTTTCATTTTCGTCTGTGGCCGGGGGATTCCCGATTCCGGTCCCTCCTCCGGTGGAGGATCTTCCACGGCCCTTTTTTTTGCGCAGAGGTTTTTGAGGTTCTTCTTTCGGTTTTCCCTCTTCTATGGCGTCTTGGAGTTCCCGCAAGGCTTTTTTCTTGTCAGCTTCGATGCTTTCTTCCGTTGTTTTTTCTCTAATGTCTTCTTTTAGATCTTTATTCACTCCGATTTCCTTCAAAAGAGTGGCTTCCTCTTTGGTCAACAACGCATCGTCCACATGACGACGTAATGTTTGTCGAAGTTGGCGTAATTTTTTCTTATATTCACGTTTCACTTGGCGGCCTTCTTTGGAGCGGAGATTCCCGGATTGATCCAGTTCGTTGTAGCGATCCTTGAGTTCTTTGTATTCTTTTAAAAATTTCACCGACAATTGAAGATTCTCTGTTACGGCTTGCTCCAGCGCTTCATCGGCTTTGCCTTTGGCGCGAGCGAATCGTTTTTCACCCCAGTCTTCCGCACGGGCGGCCTCACGACCCGCTTCACGGCGGTCTTTCCGATACTCTCGGCGTCTTTCGCGAGGGTATTGTTCGGAGCGATCCTCACCGGTTACGGCTTCATGATAGTTATTGAGTCCCATAAGGAATGATTTTAAGTTTAATTTTTGTTTTTGGAACAAAGATTCTTTTTAGGAATCTAATAATTTTAGCACAAAATGAGTCCAAAGGGAAGCGATTTTACTCCGCAAAAGGATCAATCATCCACACTTCGGACGGCACCATGTAAAACGCATACAAAACGCCACGCGTGGCATCAAAGGCAAAACGCGGCTTAACATATTGATTTTCGCTGAGCGTCATTTGGCCCAAAAGATCACCTCCAAAATCGAGCGCGTACAAGGTTTCTTCATCGTTCTTTTTGCCATTCACGGAAACGGTGAATAAAATGCCATCCTCAACATCGATGGCCGCAACACTTTGGCCATAGGTTAATTTACCGAGCAATTCAAATGTTTTGGCATCGTAGATCATGGGTCCCAAATAAATGCGGTCGTACGTTTGATCCACCTCCATTCCGTAAGGGAAATTTTCGAGAGCGACCCTGGAAATGGGATCCGAATCCGTATCAACGTTAATGGTTTTTTCAAGGGAAAAATCATTCAACCCATCGTACACAAAAAGCGTGTGCACCTCTTTGACGTAAACTAAAAGTTTGGCCAAGGGTTCATACGTTCCCACCACCAATTGGGCGGGCCCTCCCAATTCGGCATAACTCCCCTCAGTTAGGTAATCTTCAATTTCAATTTTTTTGATCACAGACCCGCTGGCCGCGTCCAGAACCATGACAATGTTTTGTTCCGGGATCGAGGCATACACGATATCGCGCGTGTAATCGTAGGCCATATCTCCCACACCATCCGTGGATCCGTCCGGAACGCCAAGGCTGTACGTGGCAGTGATTTCATTGGCTTCGGGATCAATGGAACTCACCGAACTTCCCAAAAAGTCGAACGTAAAAACTTGATTCAGGTTTTTGCTGTAGACCACTCCCACCGGCCAGGCCGATTGCACGGGAATGTCGGTAAAATCCCCGGAATTCGGATCAAAATGCATGATCGAATTTCCCCCCAACCGATTGCGGAGAAAAAGACTCCCGTCATTCGCAATCGCACCACTTTCCGTTGAACTCCCGGCCTCGATCACGGTTTCCAAAGTAAGCGTGGAAAGATCCACTCGACTGATCGAGTTATCGCCGTTATTGGTGATATAAACTTTATGGTTCACCAAATCGAGATCCATGGCTCCGTGATGAGACGGCAATTCAATCGTGCCCGTGACTTTTTTAGTGTCGCGATCTACGATCCCGATCCCTCCGCGGAAATCATTGGCCCCTTCATAATCAAATCCTTTTTCAGTTAAAACAACGACTTGATCTTGAGTCAAAGCGATTCGATGGGCATCGGGAATTTCAGAAATATCAATGACAATGGGTTTGGCCTTGAGTTGAGCCAAATCATAAACCGCAAGGCGATCGCCCTGTGTTAAAACCCATAATTCTTCCAGCACGGGATCGTAGGCTTCATCCAGGGCGCCCACGCCGCCTTCAATGGTAAAAGAGTTGATTTCTTTAAGTGTGGTCCCATCCAAAATCGTAGCTTCATAAACTCCGTTCGCATTTTTTTCCGGATAATTCAGGGTGAGAAAATTCCCATCCGCCATGGTAAAAATGGCGCCTCGATTGAGGGGAAGTGAAGCGATTTTTTCAAGGGTTTCGGAATCGTAAATATCGTACGAAGCCGTATCCGGGATCGGGAAAACAATTCGCTGATTTTTAGCATCAAAGTAGGTTGCAGAAGAAAAACCATTAGGCTCAAGCGTAAGTTGTCCCACCACTTCGAGGGAATTCCCATCGATTTTGACCGCATCCCCGTCCGTCACCACCCACACCACCCCATTGTCGCAAAATAAATCTTTAATTAAAAAGTCTCCAGCCCCCAATCCCGTGTCTACATAAGAAGTAACCTCATCCCCTTTAAACACCGCGATCGTGGAGGTCATAATCCCGGCAATGTAGCCTTGATCAAGACTTTCATCATAACAAAGCCCGTGGGTTTTGAGGGTGTTTCCTCCGGATGGGAACCCCAAATAAGCGTTCATGGAATACGTCGCTGTTTTTTCAAACGCTACTTGTCGAGTGGTCACTTCGGCCCCTTCTTCATAATTATTTTCCGCCAAGATTACCCCCGTCCATGCCGGAGCAAGAATTTCAGAAACCGCATCCCGAGAAATCGCGCCTTGTTCTTCCGTAGAATTTTCTTCCGTGATCACATCATTGGATTCGATGCGATCGGAAGTTGAGGTGTTTTGTCGTTCCAACGCCCAAAACGTCCCGCCAAAAGCAGTGAGGGCAAGTAAAAAAGCGATAAAATAATATTTTTTGGACATAAAAAAGATGAAAAGAAAGAATAAAATCCATTCAATATTAACATGAAATTTTAGGAATTCTTACAAGCGCCTCTTTACATTTCCTTCAATGATTTTTTTGCGAACTCATCCGTCATGCCGGCGATATAATCCTTAATCACAATTTCCGGCTTTTCACCGGATCGGATGAGAAGTTGCGCTTCAAGCGGGAGTTTTCCGGGATTTTTGTGATACGTTTTAAATAATTTTTCGAGGATTTTTTGGCCGTCTTGCGAACGTTTTAAAACCCGAGGATGAAAATAAAGATTTTGCATTAAAAACGATTGCATCTCTCGATTAAACTGAGCTTGTTTAGGGCTGAAAGAAATCCACGATTCGGAACTGCGATAAACATCCTCCGGAGATTTTAAATGTGCGGAGTCGATTTTTTGGGATGAATGAGCGATAAGATCTTGAATCATGACTCCGATCATTTGGCTCACAAGGCGAGACCAACGGATCGAAGGGTCGGAAATTCTTCCATAATGATTAAAAACCAATTCAGTGGCGTTTTGCCAGAGCCCAAGCGGTTCAAGGTCACGTTCTTTTAAAATTCCGGAACGCAGGCCATCGTCCACGTCATGATTGGTGTACGCGATTTCGTCCGCGAGGTTCACGACCGCCGCCTCGAGGCTCGCGCCTTTGAATTCTTTGTGATTTTGGTCCCACGGTGTTTGGTGTTTCATGAGGCCTTGTCGCACCTCAAACGTGAGATTGAGTCCGCAAAAATTCGGATACACGCATTCGAGTTTTTCAACGATACGGCGACTTTGTTCATTGTGTTCAAAACGCAGGCCGAAAGGCTGAAGCAATTGATTGAGGGTTTCTTCTCCCGCATGCCCGAAAGGGGTGTGGCCAAGGTCGTGTGCCAGGGCAATGGTTTCGGCAAGATCTTCGTTGAGACCCAGTGCGCGCGCCACATCGCGACTGATTTGCGCCACTTCCATACTGTGGGTGAGGCGGGTTCGATAATGGTCGCCATAGTGGGCCACAAACACTTGAGTTTTCATTTTAAGTCGGCGAAACGCACGAGAATGGATGATGCGGTCGCGGTCTTTTTGGAACGGGGTGCGCATCGGATCGTCCGGCTCGGAGTGTTCGCGTCCACGGGAAAACTGGCTTTTTATCCCGTAAGGAGCCAATAAAAGGGCTTCGTGTTGGAACTGGCGGTCTCGATCGAAAATCATAACCTTTTTAATCTATCTGATGAGGCTATTAAAAAAATACCTTCACAATTAAAAAAATGCTATAGTAGTCACGCAGCGCCGCAACGCGGCGCAAAGTGACGCATCCCGTATTTCTTCCCGCCTTTTTTCCCCCGAATTTTCCTTTCATTATGCAAAAAATATTTTCTTCATTTCAATCCTTACGACTTTTCTCTTTTTTCGTTCTTTTTTTATTTTCGTTTTCCATGGTCGTCCCCGGGGCGCAAGCGTTTTCATTTTTCCAAACCACCGAGGCGGCCACAGGAGAAACCGTAGTCACATTGGGCGATCTTCAAACCAACCTTGATTATCTTTTTCCGGATCCGGGTTATCTTTCCGGGCTTGAATATCATTCCACTTGGCAAGAAGTGAGTCGCAGCAATATGACCGTCACGTCCGGGATTGAGGTCACTTACGAAGCGCTTTTCGACCAAGCCCCGGAATTTGGCGATGAATTGCCTACGATCAATGCCTACATTCTTCCCATGGCCTCTGAAAATGCAGCGCAACTTCAATTCAATTTGTGGGCCGCGTCCGGCAATTTTTTGAACGGAAATTGGATTAAGAAATCCGAAGGCGCGGATTATTTTTCTTATTATACGGAGTCCGCCACCGCCAGTGATCTCATTAAATATCGGTCTCTCGAGGCCGGGAGTCTTCATTTCGTTCGCTATTACGATAATGTGATCATTATTGTAAATTTTTATCGAACCGCAGGGCAATATTTAAAAAATAACGTTTCCGCTTATCTCACGTATTTGGAAAATTATGAAGAAACGCTTTCCGTCATGAATGAATTGGGGGTGTATGTGGAAGAAGCGCTTAAGTTTTATTTGGGAAGTACATTCTCGGTTGAAGGGCCGAGCGACTACGCTTATCATGCCACGGGAGCCACTTATGGTTTAAACTTATCCGATTTGTACGGCATTTCTCGAAACGGGAATTTAACATTGGACCTCTATATCGACGACGCCTCGGAAATAGGAACCATTTTGGATATGAAAGGGAACACAACTCCAACCAGCGGTTCTTTTTTACTCAGCCTCAATGAAAATGCGGAGCTTGATTATCAATTTTACGCCCCTTCAATAGATTCCGAATGTGCACACGGAGACGGCTGGCATACGATTTCAAGCGGGACTTCGCTCGATTTATATGAATGGCAAGAAATTCAAATCGGATATGGGGCGCAAAGCGGATTGGAGCTTTATGTGAATGGGGAGAAAAAAGCAACGTGCGATGTGAGAACCTCACGCACGGCAAGTTCGGTTTATTTGGGAGATTATCCCGGGGATGGAGCGAGTCAGAGTTTCGTGGGATATGTAAAAGGGGTTGAAACGACTTTTGACGTGAATGATAATGGAGTTCGTCTCGATGACTTGGAAGGGAGCTTGATTTTTTCAGATGTGAGTGAGGCGCACGAATACGCCGAGGCCATTGAATATTTAAAAGATGAAGGCATCATCACCGGGTATGACGACGGCACATTTCGAGCGGAGCAAAAAGTGAATCGTGTGGAAATTTTAAAAATGTTGTTGTTGGGATTTGGATATGAAGTTCCGACCAACGAGAGTGTTCCGGATTTCAGTGATGTGGAAAAAGGAAGTTGGTATGTGTCGTATTTAAATTACGCGTTGAGTCTGGATATCGTTCAAGGTTATGACGATGGGACTTATCTTCCGGGGGGAACATTGAATCGTGTGGAATTTTTAAAAATTCTCACGCGCGCCTTTGGTTTGAATTTGGGCGATTATCCCATCACCGGTTTATATCCGGACACCGAAAAAGACGCCTGGTATGCAATCTATGTTCAATATTCCAAGGATAATAGGCTGATGGATGTGGATGGAGACGGCAATTTTAACCCCGGTGCTGCGGTGACGCGTGGCGAAGTGGCGGAGACGATCTATCGATTGCTTGGGAAGTAATCCCTTTTTTAACTGTTTGAAGGGGGATTGGTTTCCGGCGATGCAACGGGAGCTTGAGGGGTAGCCGGTTGATTTTCTGATGGGGTCAATTCTTCCCTTGCCTTAGAAAGGGCATTATCGATAAGGGCGAGTCCTTCTTTCTTAATATGGGTCTCTGCTTCATTCATACGAGCCGCAACGGATCCCAATGCTGTACGCATGGGTTGCCCTGCCTCAGCGATTTTATTCATTCCATCCGCCACAGTCTCATATTGATAAAGAGCATCTTTAAATCGATCAACGGCGGGCCTGGGAGCAGAACTTCCCTTTGCCTCATCTACTTCGCCGGAGATTGTTGATCCTAACGCTAAAATAGGAGCATAAGGTCCGGCAATGGCAGTTGCAGGGATTGCATCTAACCCCCGCGTCACAGCTTTATTTAATTGGGCCTTTTTATTTATGGCCGCATTTAGAACCACCTCAGGAGCATCCGCAACCACTCGTCGAGCGGCATCAATGCTCGTTCGTAGACCTTGAGTTACTTCGGCCAAATTTGATTTGATCCGTTCTTCAGTATCGATGCTCGTTCGTAAGGCCTGGATTTCTTCGGCCGCATGGAATTCTTCAGGATTTGGCATGTATTTTTGTTTTAGATATTAAATATTTTTGAGAAGGTCATCGATGGTTTTTTCTTCTTTTGCGCGATCTTCAGTTTCGTCATCTTTGCGTTTTTGGTTTTTGTAAACCTTATATTCTCGGGCTACATCTTGCCAAAACTCAAGTTCTTTTTTCATAAAATTCAAGGAATTTTGATCTAGAGTCAGGATCGCTTTTTGTAGATTTTTGAGTTGAGCCTCATTCATTTTAGGGGCCATCTCTTCAATTTTTTTCATACGCTCGGCATCAAGAAAAGGGGAGGCTTTTGCTTGGGCAATAACGGCTTGGATGAGAAGAGATGAAGAGGAAGGCAAGAGAGTAAAGGTTAAAAAATATCCTATAATTATACTATAAAAATAGATAAAAGGCAACGTTAATCTGTAAAAAAAGCCACAAGAAAGTTACAAATTTTGTACAATATCTTCATGCCCCTCTCTCAATTCATCACTCGTTTCCTCGAGCACGCGGAAATCGGTAAGCAACAATCCGTCAAAACCATTGAAAATTATCATCATTATTTGACGCGATTTTTGACATGGGCCGGAGACATTGAACCGGATAAAATTACCCTCGACCTCGTGCATCGCTACCGTTTGTATTTGAATCGATTTCCTCAAGAGGAGAATGCTCAAGCCGCGACATTAAAAAAGCAACTTAGAAAAAAATCGGGCCATTCCCTTTCACTTAAAACGCAAAATTATCACCTCATCGCACTTCGCGCTTTTCTCAAATATTTGGTTAAAAACGACATCCCCACTCTCGCCCCGGAAAAAATTGAACTCGGGAAAACACCCAAGCGCACCGTTGAATTTTTAACGCGAGAAGAAGTGGAACGTTTGTTACTGGCCGTGCCGTTGGACACCAAAACCGGACTTCGCGATCGCACGATTTTGGAAACTTTATTTTCCACCGGCTTGCGTGTGAGCGAACTCGCCAATCTTAATCGAAATCAGGTGGATTTAAAGCGAAAAGAATTCATGGTTCGAGGCAAAGGGAAAAAACCACGCATCGTTTTTTTGTCAGACCGCTGCGCCGAATGGCTCGAGCTTTACTTGAAATCGCGTGAGGATAATTGGAGCCCGCTTTTTATCAATATGCGTCGTCATCGGGCGGTCGATGGGTTGGAAATCGGTGAAAAATTTCGGCTCACCACGGTCTCGATTGAAAACATTGTTCGACGCACCACCGTGTTCGCTGGTATTATAAAAAAAGTTACGCCTCACACTCTTCGTCACTCGTTCGCAACTCATTTGTTGACGCGCGGCGCAGACCTTCGGTCGGTGCAGGAAATGTTGGGTCATTCCTCCATCACCACCACTCAAATTTACACGCACCTCACCAACCCGCAATTGCATGAGGTGCATCGAAAATATCATGATTAAATTCACCGACATCGTCAAAAAATACGGCGAACGTAAAGTGCTCGATCACGTCAATTTGGAGATCGACGGCGGCGAATTTGTGACGATTGTCGGTCCGTCCGGCGCAGGCAAATCGACGTTGTTGTACGCACTCATTGGGGGTATCCGAATGGACAGCGGATCCATCACGGTGGATGGCTATGAGATCACGGAATTCAAGCCTTCGGCCTTGCAAGAATACCGTCGAAAAGTGGGTATGATTTTTCAGGATTATAAATTATTGGAAAATAAAACTGTGTACGAAAACGCGGCCTTTGCGTTAGAAGTGTGCGGATGGAAAGACGGGGACATCGAAGAACGAACGTATGAAGTTTTGGATTTGGTGGGCATGATCGATCATTCGGATAAATTTCCGCATCAACTTGCCGGAGGAGAAGGTCAGCGCACCGCGATTGCACGCGCTTTGGTGCATCGTCCCAAACTGCTCATCGCAGACGAACCCACCGGCAATCTTGATTATTGGAACACCAAGCAGATTTTGGATATTTTAAAAAAAGTGAATGAAAGCGGAACCACGGTGCTCATGGCCACCCACAATCGTGAGGTGGTGGATGAAATGCATCGTCGGGTTTTGATTTTGAATCAGGGCGTCATCATTTCGGATAAAGAAAATAGTGGGTATGAATTAGACCACACCGATGAATGGGCTCTCGGGATTCGGCACCACGAAGCCTTTATTCATCCTGCGACCAAGGCGCACCCCAAATCGGATCATGCCGAGAGTAGCGAAAAAGAGGTGGGGGACATTGAGATTACGGAAATCAGACATTAATACTTAATAAGACGATTGCGAGAGAAGGAAGTTTTATGAGAATTTTCAAGGAAGAAACGCCAGCGACTCATGATCTGAGGCGTTTCGCTCCCATTCGAATAAAATTTTCTTCCGAGCGATCGTCCTAATGAATATTCCATGAAATATCAAGGCCCTCGCACCACATATAAAAAAGCCGGCGTCGACATCGAAACCGGAATTGCAGCTTCCAAAAAAGCTTACGAGCTCGCAATGTCCACGCACGTTTCTCGAAAAGGCATGTTCGGCGCGCCGATTCGCATAGAAGATGGATTCACCGGAGTTTTGGATTGCGGTGATTTTTTACTCGTTCACAACAGCGACGGAGTTGGCAGTAAAATGCAAATCGCGGAACTCATGAATCGCTACGAAACACTGGGTTGGGATTTGTTAGCTATGGTGGCGAATGACGCGGTTTCAGCCGGGGCCGAGGTTTTGTCCGTCAACAGCACGTTGGATGTTAAAACCATTGATCAAATGGCCATCACGCGCCTGATGGAAGGCTTGGCTGCGGCGTGTCGCGAGCAAAGCATTGTGATTTCCGGGGGCGATATTTCGGAATTAAAGGATCAAGTGAAAGGAATGGTATGGAACGCTTCAGTTATCGGAGCTATTGAAAAGCAAAAATGGATCACAGGTATGCAAATCAAACCGCACGACAAAATTGTAGGTCTTCAAAGTCGCGGATTTCATGCCAGTGGAATTTCTTTAGCGCGTTATATTTTAAAAAAGACGCACGGCGAACATTGGACGCGTTACAAATTCAATGAAGGAAATTCGTGGGGCGAGGTGATTCTTATCCCTTCCGGTATTTATCATGCATGTATTTTGGATATGATCGGTCGATTCCGAAAAGGGGAGACGCGAGTGCATGTAAAAGGAATTGCGCACGTGACCGGAGGCGGGTTGCCCGTGAGTTTAATGAGGGTTTTGAATAAAGTGAAACGCGGAGCAAAAATCGACACTCCATTCCCGGCGCATCAAGCCATGTTAACCCTTCAAAAACTGGGAAATGTGGACGATGAAGAAGCTTACACAACTTGGAATATGGGGGTAGGCATGATGATCATTGTGGATGAATCCGAGGCCAATGAGGTCATTGCCATCGCACGAAAACACAGCATCCCGGCACAAGTGATCGGCGAAGTGACGGATAAACCCGGCGTGGAGTTGGTGAGCCAGGCGTACTTTAAACGGGGAAGAACGCTGGAGTTTTAATTAAACAGCGGGGCCGTATTTAGTGAGTGCCGGATCCACAGACGGTCTTTTGATGGAAAAATAAACCCCAATCGCCATCACTCCAATTCCAATCCATTGAAACGCAGAGGGGATCTCTTTAAAAAATACAATTAAGATGATCAAGCTGAACAGAGGGGAGGTCATTAAGAGAGAAATTGTCTTGGAAATATCCAGTCGTTTAAGGGCTTCATGGCTGATGATTTTGGCAATTCCAAGAAAAACAAAACCTGTTAATAAAAGGGAACCCCAATGCAAAGAAAACACTTCCGTAAGATCGGTGGCAGGTTCAAAAACACGTGCAAGCATGAGCATAAAAAGTCCTCCCAAAGCAAAGCGCACACAAAGAATAATGCTCGGAGAAATCAAATTGAGGGCTTTTTTGGTGTAAAAACTACCAAAAGGATAGGTGATTGTACTGGCAATGATTAAAAAATCTCCATGATTGAATTGAAAACTTCCATTATATAAAAGGAAAAAAGCTCCCACGAAAATTCCGAGGGCGCCAAAAATTTTCTTAAACGTTGTTTTTTCTCCGAAAAAAGGAGTGACGATCAGGGTGAATATAATTTCGGAGAGCGGAAGAATCGACGAATTGATCCCCGAGGTTTGGCTGGCCCCGATCGAGAATAAAGTATAGGGAATAATGACGATTAAAATCGTTACCATAAGCACTGGGAAATAAGCTTTTTTTTGTTTCAATTCGTGAAGTTTTCCGGTCAATGCGGAATAAATAAATAAGCCCACTGCGGCAAAAAGAGCAGAGAGCGCGGCAAACGTAATGGGTGGAACGGTTTGTGTCACTCGATTAACCACCACCGGGAATAACCCAACTAAAGCCGCACTGATTAGAATAAAAATAATTCCGATTTTTTCTTGTTTTTTCATGAAAGCTCCAGGAAATTGAGTTGAAATTCTTCGTTGCGTTTTCGGAGCACGAGAGCATCCGTCATTTGAAGCGCGATTTCGCAAGTCACGGAAATTACTGCGGATTCGAGGTGGCCACCAAACGCATGATGATGCGAATCGGCCAATGTGATGTGAAGATGCGTGAAAGGCTCGTTGTTCAGTAAGGAGACATTGCCGTTGAGGGAAAGAATCTCGTAGTTTTCTCCTCCAAAATGCTTGGAATCATATTTTTTTTGTTCCAAATCGTAATATTTGATGGAAATATTATCCGTGGCCCCAATGCCGGAAATTGAACCGGATTTAATGCCTTTTTCTTGGCAAAAACGCTTGAGGGATTCTGCGATTTCTTCGCCTTTTTCAAGCCGAATCATGTAGCCGTTGCCGATTTTTTGGGATTGCATAGGGGAAAGTTAATTTTTGACGGGGGAATGGTAGCATAAAATATCATTTTCGTGGACGCTTATTAAAGCGGGAGGTGCGAATTTTTTTCGGATATGCCCATCAAATCGTTCGCGCTAACATGTACGCGCTTCACGACAAAAAGGGGATCATGATCCCCTTTTTGGATGGGAAATATCCTCAAAATCTCCGCACCTCCCGCTAAACGCATCACCGCGCATTTTTATTCATTTTATTTTAACAAATCGTTCATCTTCCGCATGCTAGCGTGTGGGCATGACGAATTATTCAATCATCCCAAAAAACGATTCGGATTACCCTCCTTTATTAAAAGAAATCCGAAATTCTCCGGAACAATTGTATGGTCGCGGGGATCTTTTTTTACTCAAAAGCGCATGTATCGCCATCGTGGGAACGCGCGCCTATACGCCCTATGGAAAAAGTTTGACCGACTATTTTGTGGAAGGATTGGTGAGCTATGGCTTTACCATTGTGAGCGGTTTGGCGTTTGGGATTGATGCCATCGCGCACCGGGCAACGCTTAAAAATAATGGGAAAACCATCGCGGTATTGGGCAATGGAATCACGGAAATTTACCCAACCGAACACATGGATTTAGCTCAAGAAATCCTTGAAAAAGGCGGGGCAATCGTGAGTGAATATCCCCCCAATATGCCGGGCCAAAAACATCATTTCCCGCAGAGGAATCGAATCATCAGCGGACTTTCGTTGGGCACGCTCATTGTTGAGGCACCGGAAAAATCAGGAGCCCTGATTACTGCTAAGTTTGCGTTTGAGCAAAATCGAGATGTTTTTGCCGCGCCCGGAGATCTTTTCCGTGAAACGTTTAAAGGGAATTTGAATCTTATTGCCAATGATATGGCGCGCCTTGTCCGGACACCCGAGGACGTGGTGGCTGCATTGAGAGAACAGCCATTTTTGCCTTTGCAACGCGAGATCTCGTCTGTTCGCCAAAAACGCGAACCGCCACTCACCACCCGTGCTCAAAAACTCGTGTGGCAACATGTGTCCGGACATCCCATTTCCAACGAAGAAATTTTGGAAAAAACGCAACTCACCATCTCCGAAATGACCATCGCGTTGTCGTATTTGGAACTCAAAGGCTACGTCAAAAACATGGGGTTTGGGAGGTATTGTAAAACTTAATTTATGTCGGCATTATTTACATATTCGTAACAAGTTGGTTTATAGATGGAATCGTCACTGATTTGATCACACCAGGAAGGATCGGAAGTTTTCATCGCTTTGTCCGTGAAAAAGCTTGCATAGCAGTCGTCAGGTTCATAAATACCTGATGTGTCGGCAAGGATTTCACACAAACTTGTATCCGAAGTTTCTTTGACCAGAATTTTTATATGAGAGTCGAAGGAACCTTCCCTAAGGTCTTCGTAACAAGATGAGCTGTCAGCCGAGTTTGCGCAAGCATCATCAACGCATTGGTAAGAATAATCGCTATCACAAACTTTTTTTGAAAAATTAGAAATAACTTTTAATTGCATAAAGCAATCCTTATCCGATGTTTTATAGCAAAATTCAACGTTTCCGCTTATGGAGGCCGCATTTAATAAGCATAAATTTTGGTTGTAGCCTTCTTGAAGAGGGGATTCCACTTTTTCTAGACATAAATTCGGATTATTGGTTGAGGCCGCGTCCAACGACCAGGAATACCAGTCCGTGGCAGGGTATTTATACGTAAAACGATTGAATAGAAAGGATGAAAGGATTGATAGAATTAGAAAAAGAATGAATGCCCACGAATATCCGATATCAAATCTTTTAATCTTTTTAAGTAAAATTTTAAAAATCAAAGATAAAACAGCGGAAAGTGAAATGACAAGCAGCAACGCATTTAAGGAAATGGATATATACTGATTGTAGTTGAGGATTACAATTAGGAATGGGAACAAAACAAGGATCCACGGATGGACAGTAGCAAACCATACATAATAAGTTTGCGTATATTCATAAAAAGTTTCTGGGGACCAGAGGTGCGTAGGCCTAAAAAACCATACAATAATTGCAGGGAGAACCATAAAGTAAATCAAGGCAATACAAACAAGAATACGTCCTGTTTTGTGGGATCGTTTTGTCTCCAGGGGCATGTTGAGTGATTGTTAAATGCTTTTCCTTACAATTTATAATTTATAGCATTACAACAGCTGCGTCACTCTTTGGACTTCTTCCAGCGTCGTGATTTCCTGCATCACTTTCATGAGTCCATCTTCACGCATCGTGGTCATGCCCTGCTCACGCGCTTTCATGAAAATCGCATTTGAGGGCGCATTTTGCAAAATGAGTTCGCGAATGGGATCATCCACGACTAAAATTTCATGAATTCCCATTTGTCCGGAATAGCCCGTGTGGCTGCATTTATCGCATTCACCCGCATGCCAAAGCTCGGCGGGAACGGTACAAGACGCACCCGGTTGCAGTTTTAAAACCATAGAACATGTCTCTTCGAGTTCTTTTCTCTCAACCTCCGTGATCGGACTTTTTTTGCGACAAGAGAGGCATAATTTTCGAACCAAACGTTGAGCAATCACCATGTGCAACGAGGGCGCCACCATGAACGGAACCAGCCCGATATTGATCAATCGCGGAATGGTTTCAATCGCGCTATTGGTATGTAAAGTTGAAAGCAAAATGTGTCCGGTCAATGCCGCTTGGGCGGCAGTTTCTGCGGTTTCTCGGTCACGGATTTCACCCACCATAACGATGTCCGGATCTTGTCGAAGAATGGATCGCAAGCCATCGGCAAAATTATACCCGCGTTTTTCATTGATCTGGCTTTGCGAAATTCCGGGGAGGTGATATTCGATCGGATCTTCGAGAGTGATGATTTTGACTTGTGGTGAATTGAATTGATTGAGCAACGAATACAAGGTGGTCGTTTTTCCGGAGCCCGTGGGCCCGGTGGCCAAGATCATGCCGTGTGAAATTTGCACCGACTTGTTCATCAGCTCCAGATTTCGCCCAATGAATCCGCATTGATCAAATGCCAAAAATCCTTTCCCGCTGTCGAGCAACCGGAGCACAAACGTTTCTCCGAATTCTGTAGGAAGAGCGGAAACACGAACGTCGATTTTTCGTTGATTAATCACGAAATAAAAACGTCCATCTTGCGGAACATTCGTGATGTTGAGCTTCATTCCGGATTTGTATTTGAGTTGGTTTGTAATGTTGGCAAAAATCTTAAGATCCATTTCAAAGATTTTTTGCAAAACTCCATCAATGCGAAAACGCAAAATGGCATTTTTCTCTTCGGGTTGGATGTGGATGTCGGAAGCGCCGGTTTTAATGGCCCCCACATTAATGAGATTCAGCGCCTCTTCGGACGTGATGGTTTGCAATTTATTTTTGAGTTCGCCAAGATTTTGGATTTCTTTTTCATACGCCTGAATATCAGCTTCGGAAACTTGCGTCACAATTTCCTGCGCCGCGTATTTGCGCGTGGCGGCATACAAACGATCGATAATGGATTTAATCCCCTCATCCGAAGCCAAATTGATGTTAAGGAGATATCCTTTTTGTTTGAGGCTTTCGAGCAGCTGAACGGTTTCTTCTTTTTTAGGATCAAAAAGCGCAACGCGTAATTTTTTTCCCACACGAAAAAAGGGGATACAAAGAGCTTTGATTGCCTCGGATTCATAGAAAACAGAAGCGAGGTCCGGATTGATCGGGATTTTTTCAATATCGATGTAGCCATATCCAAATCGCGCGGCTTGTTCTTTTACCGCCTTTTCTTTGAGGTCTCGATTGATTTTGAAAAGGTTGTCGGACACAGCGCTTGTCCCCGCGGTTGATTGTGCCGCAGAGGAGTTCGCCGTTGGTTGAGGCGCCACAGCCGCGCTTGACGACATTCCGACTGAGGTGATCGCAGAGGGTGTTGCCGCTGGTTGAGACGGCTGCATGACCGAAAAAGTCGGGGCGATTTGTTGTATTGTTGGGGTCGTTACAGCGACCGTCGGTGGGGTTGTTGCCGAGGCTCCATTGGTTACATTTGCCGTCGCCGATTGAGGGGTAGAATCTGCCATAAGGTTTAAGTTATCTATATATTATACCGTAAAAATTGGATTTTTGAAACCCAGGGCCCTTGACAAAAGATGTAACCTTGATCGCGTGGGATGGAATCGTATCTGTAAAATCCTTCCTAGGAAGGATTTTAATCTATTGAGTTACAACATATTTTAATTAAAAAAGAGAACCCTGGATTAGGCCCTCTTTTTTAAATCAATTTTTTTTACAATCCTCAATTACAACTCATAGGCGAACAATTCAAACATGCCGATCCAGTTTCCGACATCGCTGGAAGCGAAAATCTCAAGTTTGGTGAACTCAAGACCTTGTAATCCGGGATCCAGCATGACTAATGTTTGGTAGGTATTCGGGCTAAAAGGGGCTTGAGCCAAGATCACTTCCGTTCCATCCGATAAAGTCCCGCTTAACGCCCAATCCGAGATGTAAATCGGCCCCCCAAAATAACCCCAGTATAACAAAACGCTTTCCAATGGTTCGGCTTCGCCCAGATCAATTTCATAATCAAATGTAGTGCTCGCAGGGTAAGCGAGAGAAGAAATATTCCCATCTACTAAATTGGTTGAATGATAGCCATAGGCTGTTATATCTGGAGTTACTGTTTTACCTAAGGCCGCATTTGCTCCGGTTCCGTACGTCACCCCAAAATCGCCAGTATCGCTATAATACACCGAAGAATCAAACGCAGTCGGGTCAGTCTCATAATTGTATTCCTTAAGATTGGTGAGACCATCTCCTTCTTCATCGAGGGCTGCATCGCTTGGATTTGAAGGATCAAGTCCATACAGCGTTTCCCAAGCATCGTCCATTCCATCGCCATCGGTGTCTCGTTGCGAAGCGGAACAACCGGTGCTGTCCGCTGTTTCACCCGTTGGAGTACTGGCGCAAACATCGACATTGTCCTTTACCCCATCGTTATCGGTATCGGCAATACATCCGGTCCCGTCGTCATAGCCACGGGAGTCTTCACTTACGCAAACGTCAACATCATCCATGTATCCGTCGCCATCGGTGTCTCGTTGTGAAGCGGAACAACCATTCGCGTCCGCAGATTCTCCGGTTGGAGTGGAAGGGCAGAGATCGAGGCTATCATAAACTCCATCGCCATCCGTATCTCGCTCCGAAGCCGCGCAACCACTTGAATCGATTGTTGACCCGGAGGGGGTGGCATCGCAAGCATCAGCATTATCGCCCATGCCATCGCCATCGGAATCGGCCCATTCGGAACCATCACTCGGGAAGGCGTCAGCTTCATTATCGCCATAACCATCGTCATCGGAATCGCTCCATTCGGTTGGGTCTGTCGGGAAGGCATCGGAGTCGTCATAAACTCCATCGCCATCGGAATCGGTGCGGCGGTCCATATCAGAACAGCCATAGGCATCAAGGCCCGTAGTCTCGGTGGTCGCGGGACAAAGATCGACATCGTCTTTTACCCCATCGCCGTCAGTATCGTCGATGCAACCATCGGAATTAGAGTCAAAGCCACGAGAATCTTCGGCGGGACAGGCATCGAGATCATCCGTAAAGTCATCGTTGTCGGAGTTATCGGTACACCCATCAAGGTTGGTGTCATAGCCGGAGACAAAGGCAACAGTAGGACAGGCATCGACATCGTCCATAGACCCATCCCCATCCGTATCTAGTTCAGAAGTCGCGCAACCATTCGAGTCAATCGTTGACCCGGAGGGGGTGGCATCGCAAGCATCGGCATTATCTCCCATGCCGTCGTTATCGGCATCAGCCCATTCGGTAGAATCACTCGGGAACACGTCGGTATCGTCATTAACGCCATCGCCGTCCGTATCACGTTCGGAAGCCGCGCAACCAACGCTATTAACCGCTACACCGGTTGGGGTTGCAGGACAGAGATCAAAGCTGTCATTCACACCATCATTATCCGTATCTCGTTCCGAAGCCGCACAACCATTTGAATCAATCGTTGAACCGGAAGGGGTGGCATCGCAAGCATCGGCATTATCGCCCATGCCGTCGTTATCGGCATCAGCCCATTCGGTAGAATCACTCGGGAAGGCATCGGCATCATCATAAACGCCATCTCCATCGGAATCTCGTTCCGAAGTAGAGCAACCTACGCTATTAACCTCAGCCCCCACAGGGGTTGCAGGGCACAGGTCAAAGCTATCATTCACACCATCATTATCTGTATCTCGTTCCGAAGCCGCGCAACCATTTGAATCAATGGTTGAACCGGAAGGGGTGGCATCGCAGGCATCGGCATTATCGCCCATGCCGTCGTTATCGGCATCAGCCCATTCGGTAGAATCACTCGGGAAGGCATCGGCATCATCATAAACGCCATCGCCATCGGAATCTCGTTCCGAGGCCGCGCAACCCACGGAGTTGACCGCTTCCCCGATGGGGGTTGAAAGGCAGAGATCAAGGCCGTCATTGACGCTATCGTCATCGGAATCGGGGTCGGTAGGATTCGTCCCATGCTCGTATTCCTCTCCATCATTCAGTGTGTCTGAATCCGTATCCGCCAACAGAGGATCCGTGACATACCCGCGCGTCCCGTTTACTTCTTCTCCGTCATTTAATCCATCATCATCGCTGTCGGAATCATTGGGATCTGTGCCATATTCCCCTGTTTCTTCATAATCGTAGAGTCCATCGCCGTCCGTATCATCATAAATTGGCGTACTCGAAGAATTCAAAGGATCGCTCCCGGCCATAATTTCATCGCCATCGGAAGCAGCATCTGCATCACTGTCCGCCTCCACCGGGCTGGTGCGATAAAGCGTCGTTTCTTCTCCATCAGCCAGTCCATCTTCATCGCTATCCGCAACAGAAGGATCGGCGCCCCAGGATTCCTCGGATTCATCCCATAATTTATCGCCGTCCGTATCGCTGGAAACAATAAACTCGAAAGCTCCCAAATCCATTCCTCCGCCTGAAACACGAGCCGCTCCGGAAATATCGGCGGAAACGATTCCAAAATCATCTCCGGCATCCACGGCAAAGGAAGCAGGTTTTAAGTTGTAATTTCCTCCCGTTGCATTGTAGTAAGGAGAAGAATGAAGCCAGTCGTAAAAATTATCCGGGGTTTCTTCCATGATTGTGCTCATGTGATTATTGAAGGCATTCAGAGAGTAAGAAGTCCCATTTAAATCGGCCACAGGCTGCGTTTCAGTGGAAATTTGGAATAGGTTGGAGTCAACCCAAGCATTGTCGAGGCTGTTGTCTTCAGCCGTAATCGGCCCATCGACGGAAAAAGAAAATAAATTATTGTAAATCATGGTTTTGGCCGCAGTGTCCCCATTGAGGAATGATAAATCGTGAACGTTTTGGTCAAAGCTGTTGTTTAAAATGTAAAATTCAGGCTTTCCAAGATAGTTTCCGTCAAAAGCCACCCCGGATCCCGAAGTATGAGTGATGACATTGTTGAAAATAGAACCACCCAAAGTGTTCCCTTCAAGATAAATCCCGTTTGCGCTTCCCGAAAGAGTATTCCCGTAAATATTTCCATTCAGAGTCGATCCGGAAAAAGAAATTCCTGTGAGAGAAGTATTGGTGAGTTTATTACTGAAAATAGAACCATCCAACGTACTGTTCATAAACGTCATCCCCATCCCTGCTTCCCCAATGGTGTTTTTGGAAATAGTATTGATGGACGCCATCCCGTCCAAATAAATAGGGAAATTGACCTCATTAAAAATATTATTACTTATACTGTTTATAATAAGGCTGTCCCCTGTACCCAATCCGTAAATGGCGTTTTGGCAATTTAAAAACCGGGAATCATTGATATTGATATCGGCTGAATAGGATCCTCCGGATTCATCGGTGAAAGAAATGCCGTAAAGTGAATTATTGAATTGAGTCCCTTGGATGTCTAAATCCGTACCTTGTCCTACACTGACGATACCCCTGGGGCCATTCAGTGAAACTTCCTCTGTTTGAATGCTAAATGTCCCCGAAAAAGAACTGTCATTTTGAGCGTAAATATCGGCTTCGCTTGAAGAAAGAGTTTCTTGGGCCACTTTAATTTTAATATGGTGGATATCATAAACGGAAGAGCCAAAAACAGAGTTGTCTAAATAAAGTTCATAAGGATATTTGGAATGGGAATGGTTGTTGGCATAAAGAACCGGATTATGAGAAGAATTGCCTTCGACTAAAACAAGATGAATGGCAGGCTTTTCAATATAAAAATCAGAGCCTTCATATTCATTAAATGTAATTTTATCAATATAGCTGTCATAAGCGGAAACAATTTGGTTGAAACCGGAAAAAACATTGTAGAAAATATCTAAATTAGACGAAGCTCCGGCAATTCCAAGGGTGTCATAATCATCCATTTCTTCATCATTGGTAAAGTGGTTGCTCCAGATTTGAACAAGGGCGGTAGTTCCTGATTCGGCCATTTCTCCGGATTGAATTCCTATGTATTCTCCGGGCTTGGATTCAACAAGAACTCCGGTGTAAATATTATTGAAATCATTTCCGGAAACCAAAAGCGGTGTAGTGAGTTGGCGACTTAAAACCCCAATGTCAAATCCCGTGGCATGTGCATTTTGAATGGTTTTAACAGATGCGCCATTTTCAAGAAGAAAGACCGCAATACCACCGGTTGCCTCGATGGCGTCAAGTTCAACCGCGGAAAGCGCCAATGTCCCGAGCACGACATGGAACGGATAATCCACCCCACTAAAAATATCACCGCTTACCGACACTAAATTGGCGTCATCGGTTCCTAAATGATAACCATCTTCACAGCCCTGGAATTGATTGTCTTCGACTCTTTGAATGGAGGATGCAAGGTTTACGGCATCTTCATAAAGGACAAAAATATTTGAAGAAAAAACAACCAAACCGCTAGAAGTAATATCTCCGGCTTTATTTTCCGATTCGATGAAAATCCCGGTACCTCCCGGCATTCCCAAGCCTGAAGAAAAATTATTATTTGAAATCTCGTAAATCGCCGAATCCGCGTCAAAAAAAGCGCCATTAGGAGCTCTAAATGTATTATTTTCTAACGTAAAAATAGTGGAACCTTCCTTAACTTGTAACACATAAGACGTGGAAGAGGGGGACACAAATTCATTTCCGGACATTTCCCCAAAAGAAGAGTTATTAAGAAGGGTTACCGTGGCTCCGCTCAAAAAATGATTATCATCAATTCCGAAACCGCTGACATTATTAAATGAAATGGAACCGCCGTTAAAAGTATTCCCGGAAAAAGAGGAACTAAGAGTGTTGAAATTCAATGCGACTTTCCCATTATTGAAAACATTGTTTATTATCCGAGTTGGAACATAATCAATGGAAATGGCTGCGGGCGCCGTGGTGGAAAAAGTATTGTTTTCGATATAGACCCCTCCACCTTCCGAAACATAATAGCCGGAAGATGGGGACGGAACTTGGATAGAAGTACTTCCACTAAAAGTATTGTTTTGGATTGAAATCTGATTGGCATCATCTTGAATCCTGATCCCAGAACCAGCTAGAAAATTGAATCCTTTTAGGGTAATCCAAGCAAAGGAAGCATCGTTGTCGGGAATAGTAATAGAAGCTTGGATGTTATTGGTTCTTCCGCAAGGGGACAGAGGGCCGGTCCACGGAAGGATGTTAAACAAGATAGAGGAACTATGCTCCATCTCGGTAGAGGAAAGATGTTCGGAGTTATATTTAACCAGAAGACCATAAGTGCCGGTACCGCATACGCGGATGTCTAGTCCCGAATCAAAATAAGAAGCAAGCTCATAGTCTTGGCGATCCAAGAATCGAGTAAGGACATCATCAATGTTTTTATAAGGTTTTTCCGCAGATCCCCAGTTTGGGTGGAAAACAATTTCGGATTCTTCCCCTAAATTGAAAGGATCATATTCTCTCGTCGATGAGTTGTCGACGTAGTAAGTAAGGGCTTTGGCCTGCGCAAACCCAAACACAAAAAAAGATCCCAGAAAAAGGGAAGTGAAAAATAACGATTTAAGCAATTTCATGGCTGAGTAAATTAAAAAGATAAAAGAATTAATTTTGACATTTAATGATTAATTGTCAATCTGGCGCAACATAATATCCTAATAAGCAAAAACAGGCTATCGTAATTTGTATTACAAAATTAATATAAATCGGAGCAAGTCGACTTGAAAAAGCACAAATAAGATTGGGAAATCATACAAAAAACTTCTACTTGAGAGGCTTTTTGTTGTGAATTGGTATTATTTCACCTTTTTGAGTTCTTCCACCAAGATGTTCGCCACCTCTTCATTGATCCCTTCGATGGACATGAAGTCTTTGACAGACAAGCCCTTGATTTGTTCGAGCTCAATAAGGTTAACCGCTGCCAGTTTTTCAACGATTTCAGGGGAAATGCCTTCGAGGTCTGTGATTTTAAGCACTTTGGGCCCAACTACAACGGGTTCGCCGGCAGGAGTCTTGGCGCTTTCAACTGCGGTGCCGTTGCGTCCCGGTGCAGGAGCGGCTTTATCCGTTTCACTCAAGGCCACAGCATCTAAAATATCGATTTCCCAACCCGTAAGTTGTGAAGCAAGTCTTACATTTTGGCCGTTTTTCCCAATGGCGAGAGGACGTTGATCCTGTGCCACAAAAACACTCGCGCGTTTGGCGTTTTGGTCCAATTTGATATGCGTGATTTTGGCCGGAGAAAGGGCTGCGGCAATGAATTTAGAAGGTTCTTCGCAGAATTCGATGATGTCGATGCGTTCGCCGTTGAGTTCGTCCATAACCGCGGTGACGCGCACGCCTTTTTGACCCACACAAGCGCCGATCGGGTCCACTTTTTTATCTTTGGAGCTCACGGCCACTTTGCAACGGATCCCGGGTTCGCGAGAAACGCCTTTGACTTCCACTACTCCTTCACGAATCTCGGGGATTTCAAGCTCCATGAGTTTTCGCACCAAATTGGGGTGCGTTCGGGAAATGAGCAGTTGAGGGCCTTTGGTGGTTTTGATGACTTTGTCGAGATAAAGTTTGATTCGTTGTCCGCCGTAGTAGCGTTCATTCGGCATTTGTTGGTCATACGGAAGAAACGTCGTGATGTTTCCAAGATCCACATACACGTTGCGATCTTCGACGCGATGGATGAGCGCATTGATAAGTTCGTTTTCACGATCCTTAAACGCTTCGTACATCATGTCGCGCTCGGCTTCTTGCAGGCGTTGAAGAATGACCTGTTTGGCGGATTGGGCCGCGATACGGCCATAGCTTGCCGGGGTCACATCGATTCGAATTTGATCGCCAACTTTGGCGTCTTTTTTATAAGCCTTGGCATCCTTAACCGTGATTTCAATCTCATCGTCTTCGACTTTTTTTACCACCTCTTTAATGATGTAAATCGTGGCAAAATTTCCCGAATCCGTGAGCTCAACATCAATATTTTGTTCGCGGGTTCCATAGTCCTTGCGATATGCGGCGCGCAAGGCAGCCTTTACGGTTTCGATAATGACATCTTTGGGAAGATTTTTGCTTTCGCACAGCTCATTGATGGCGGCGAGGAATTGAGATTGCATAGGAAGAAAATAAAAAGATAAGGTACGAAAAAATCCGCAGGATAAATTGAAATCCTGCATGATCTAAATATAAATTAACGGGAGCTGATTGTTTTGTCAAGCGCTCGATGGATGGTATCAGGAGAAAATCCGCGTGATGCGAGATAAAAAGAAAGCTTTTGTTTTACTTGATAAGGTTCGTAACGTTTTTCCAAAAGCGAGCGTTTTTTTTCAATAAGGCGGGAAGCCAGAGGCAATTCATCCAGTACATTGTTTGATTTTTCTCGGCCCTCCCAATAAGAATCCAAGACTTCTTTAGGAATCCCTTTTTTGCGCAATTCTTGAGTAAGGGCATATTTTCCTCGAGGACGTAATCGGCAACGTTCTTCCACCCAACGTTCACAAAATTGAGGGTCATTGAGGTAGCCCAATGTTTGCAATCGGGAGAGAATAGAGGGAACGGGATCTTGCCCGAGCTCCGCCCCCTCAACTCCCGTCTTTATACCCTCCCCAGGGTTAAAAAATTTCTTAAATCGTTGTCGAAGTTTTTTCTCCATTTCATACATGGTATACGATCGTCGAGAGAGAAGTCTTAACGAATATTCAGTCAAAAGAATCGCATGTTTTGGATTTAATGGATCGGAATTCATAGATTCAAAAAGAAGAAAGAAGAAATGTGAAAATACGAGTCGGAAATGCGGGGAAAAATGCGACCCTCCGTCCCGCGTTGCGGGACTGCGGGTGTGTTAAGCCACCATTGCTTTGACCTTCCCTCGAATGCTTTTATCAAGTTCCTTCATGACTTTTGGGTTTTCCTCAAGGAATTTTTTAGCATTTTCCCGGCCTTGGCCCAATTTGAGTTCTCCGTACGTGTAAAACGCTCCGGAGCGGTGCACGAATTCATAGGTCGCGCCCAAATCCAATAGGTCCCCGCTGGTGGAAATTCCGGTGGAATACATGATGTCGAATTCCGCGGTTTTGAAAGGAGGTGCAATCTTGTTTTTTACGATTTTTACACGCACATGATTGCCGGTGAGTTCTTTTCCTTGTTCCGTGGATCCTTCGATTTGGCTCACGCGGCGAATGTCCATGCGTACCGACGCATAAAATTTAAGGGCATTTCCTCCAGGCGTGGTTTCCGGATTTCCATACATGACTCCGATTTTCATGCGGATTTGGTTGATGAAAATCACAGACACTTTTGATTTACTGATCGCGGCGGTGAGTTTGCGTAGGGCCTGACTCATAAGGCGAGCTTGCAAGCCCATGTGCGCATCCCCCATTTCTCCCTCAATTTCGGCGCGAGGCGTGAGCGCAGCCACGGAATCCACGACGATGATATCGACGGCATTGGATCGTACGAGTGTTTCGGTGATTTCAAGCGCTTGTTCTCCGTTATCAGGTTGAGAAATGAGTAAGTTTTTGAGATCAACCCCGATTTTTTGAGCATAAAGGGGATCGAGAGCATGTTCCGCATCGATGAATGCGGCTTGCCCTCCTTGTTTTTGCGCTTCGGCAATCACATGGAGCGCGAGGGTGGTTTTTCCCGAAGATTCAGGTCCGTAAATCTCCACAACACGACCTTTTGGGATGCCTCCACCCAAAGCAAGGTCTAAAGAAAGAGAGCCGGTTGGAATGGTTTCAATTTCAACCGCCTTGGTTTCCCCCATACGCATAATTGATCCTTTGCCAAAGTTTTTTTCAATTTGAGCCAAAGCGAGCTCAATGGCTTTTTTCTTATCGTCGTTCGTCATAAATATAAAGATTATGGATAAAGGTGAGCACGTACTCACTATAGGTGAGTAAAAACTCACCGTCAATAGATTTTTTTGGGAGGGAAAATTTTTCGAAAAACTTCAACTCCGTTATAGCACAATGATTATTAAAAAATTTTAACAAAAAAATGAACCAGACAAGATCTCGCAACGATTTTATTTTAATTTCCACTAGGATTTCACAATCTCCGGGGTGGGTTGAGCCGCTACAGCCGGAGCCACATTTGAGGTTTCGGCAGGAGCGACCGGGGTGCCTGCTACAACAGGTTCTTCCACTCCAAAATATTGTGAAATACTGCGAACCGTTCCAAACGCCACATTTTTAGTCCCGCACGCGGAACACGTGTACGCGTAACGTTTGCCAATACGTTTTACTTCCGCGACTTTATGGCAATCTTTACAATAAAAAACAATACTCGAGGCCAGACCGGTCAGATTTTTTACGGGAGGAATCATAATGTCTTGAATTTAAAATCTAAAATTTCTAAAGATCCATTCGGAGAGGTTGTGGCCCGGAGGACTCAGTTGTGGAAGTTTCACGCGGAGCAACCGTCGGTTTTGGCGTTTCACGATGGAATCCGCTCGGATTTGAGGGGTCATGTTTGGCGGTGCCAAAATGCAAAGGGCGATTGATTCCGGGTCTGGAAATCACGGGAGAATTTCCCAAATACGGACCCGTGGGTCGTTCTTGCTGGACTCGCGGTTCTTGTTTCGGTTCCGGGAATTTGATCAACGGTTCCGGTACGCGCCCTTCTCTGGGGATCTCATAATGTTTTTCTTTTCGATGTAAATTGTATCCACTCCATAAGAGTAAAAACACCCCGATAAAAGCAACAATCATTCCAAAACCGGTTTCTTTTTGTAAAACATTCAGTCCGAATTTGGGATGGAAAAAAACAGAATTTGCAACAAAAAGAAATAGTAAATCTTGCACTCCCAAAAACATAAACATTTCACTTTCTTTGAAAGGAAAGCGGGGGAGTCGTTTTCCCAACGCGGGGAGAACAATCCAAGCCCCAATAAGGAGGGAGGTCCCCAACACCATAAGCCCCACAAGAAACAACGGTCCGGAAACACCCAAATAAAGGTCCCCGGCCCCAAATGCATCCAAATCTTTATACCAAGGAAGAAAAGAACTCACCGCGATCACGGCACTGCTCAAGAGCACCCATTTGCGAGTGACTTCAAGGCTGGCCAAAGCGGTTTTAAATCGATTGAAAGACATAACGAAAGGGTTAGAAGAAAGCCATTCCGAGCATACTATGGAGGTTCGGAAAAAACAAGCGAGGAAAACAAAAATATGACTGAAATTTTTAAAAATATGCTATTTTGGACTCATGCGCATCGCCATCGACATTCGCGAAGCCACAGGTCAAAAAACCGGGAAAGGTTGGTACACGTTTGTGATGGTGAAAAATCTCCTAAAAAACGACACAAAAAATTCCTACATTCTTTATACGCAAACTCACAATCCAAAGTTTGATAAATACGAAAACGCCACACAGCGCGTGATTTCTCGTCGCGGTTTATTTTGGCATTTCGCGGTGTTGCGCGATCTTAAGAAAAATCCCCCCACTCTTTTTTGGGCTCCTACCAGTTACATCATCCCCGCCTTTTTACCCAAAACGATTGTGAGCATGATCACAATTCACGATCTCATCGCCTTTTTATTCCCTCTCACACACAATAAAAAAGCCGTTCTCCTCGAGCGATTCACGGTTCCGCGCGCGGTCAAAAAAGCGCATACGATTTTCACGGTGTCGAACAATACGGAAAAAGATGTGGAGCGCGAGTTTGATGTTGCTCGAGAAAAAATCGAGGTTGTGCCGTGCGGAGTGAGTAAAATTTTTCATCCTTTGCAACTCAATGAGACAGGGGCTATTTGTGAAAAATTCAACGTCCCGGAGCAGTTTATTTTGGGCGTGGGCACCCTTTCTCCGCGAAAAAATTTCGACCGACTCATTGAAGCGTATGCTAAAATCAGTGACCGCCACCCCAACGTACATTTGGTGATTGTGGGCGAAAAAGGATGGAAATGGGATGTGCTTTTGGAACGAGCGAAAATCGCCAAGGATCGAGTGCATTTCATTGGGTATGTGGAAGGGGAAGAGGTTGTTGCACTCTACAACAAGGCTAAATTATTTGCTTACCCGTCGTTGTACGAAGGGTTTGGAATGCCACCGCTCGAAGCCATGGCGTGCGGTTGTCCGGTCATCACATCGGATCGATCATCGTTGCCTGAGGTTGTGGGCGAAGCCGCACTTCAAGTGAACCCGTATTCGGTGGATGAAATCGCAAAAGCCATGGATCAAATTCTTTCCGATCCCGGCCTTGCACATGATTTAATTGAAAAAGGATTTATTCAAGCGAAAAAATTTCAATGGGAAGATAGCGCAAAAAAAATGCTGAAAGTTTTTAATGGGCACGTAGCGAAGTGAAGTGCCTATTGAGAAAAATACTTGTGCCCGGGCACACTTTTTGTCTCAATCTTTGGCTTAAATAAGCCATTTTTATTTTTGGCCATCCAATACACTACGCGCAAATTCAGTGAGCCCTTACGCTCGGCATAGCGAAGAACCATAGCCTTTTCCTCCGGCAATCTATATAATTTTCTCATGAAAAAACCCAGCACCGTTAAAGTCGTCGGCCTTGTCACCAATGCGCACCTGGAGCGCCCCGGTTTGACGATTTTGAAAAAAATTGAACGCTTATTGAAGCAGAAAAAAATCGAAATACTTTACCAAAAAAACGCCGCCATTTACCTCAAAAAAACCGAAACCTCTCCGGCCAACATCATGCGAGAGGCGGATTTGGTTATTTCCTTGGGAGGGGATGGAACCATCCTCAAATTGGCGCGCTACACCTCGGATAAAACCGTTCCCATTTTTGGAATTAATTTCGGGAATGTGGGATTTTTAACCGACCTTCAAGATACGAGTAAAGCGGTGGCCGCGGTTCAGAAAGTTTTAAATAAAAAATACGTCTTGGACGATCGAGATCTTTTGCGTGTGACCGTGTATCGGAATGGAGAAAAACACGAAACCTTTTTGGCCTTGAATGAAGCGGTCATCAATCAAGGAAGTTTTGCACGGCTCATCGAACTCGACGCAGAAATCAACCAGCGCCGCATGATTCATTTCAAAACCGATGGAGTGATTGTGGCCACACCCACGGGATCGACCGGGCATTCATTGTCTGCCGGAGGACCGATCGTGCACCCTCGATTGAACGCACTCATCATCACTCCGATTTGTCCGGCCACTCTTTCTATTCGTCCGATCGTGGTCCCCAACAGCCGACAGCTCACTCTCACGGTTCAGACTCAACGCAAATACAGAGATACGTTTGTGGCTTTAACCATTGATGGCCAAATCACAACTCGCCTTGAATACGGAGATCAAATCAAAATTCGCCGTTCCTCTCGCCATTTTGTGTTTGCGAGGATTGTGAATACCAAATATTATCGAATGCTACGAGATCGACTCGGGTGGGGAGACTAAATCCTAGTACACGGAATTTAAATAGCATTCTTCGCAATAAATGATTTCCGGACGGGTTGGCGCGTACGTGGTCTCCACCGGTTTTTTACATTTTTGGCAATGGCGTTTCCAGAGTTGGCGCGGGTTGCGTTGGCGGATGCGAGCAAGATGTCGATCGTCAAAACATTGATGATAAAGCGGCAGTCCATGGGCCTGGTACAATCGAATTTCTTGCGGGATGATTTTGTACGGTTTTTTACACGTTTCGCATTGAAAAACTTTTTCCGTGATTTCTTTGGGGGTTTGTCGAATATGATCCGGCATGGAAAGTTGCGGACCTTGATACACCGCCCGACTTTGTTTTTCTTCTTCGTTCCATTTCCATCCGTTTTTAAGCGCCTCTTTTTGGTCCAAGGGGAAATATTCCTGCGCCACGGTTTCATTGTAGCCAAACGGAGAGAGCGCCGGGGGCAACGGCATGCCCCATTCTCCGGTTTTTTTCATGTGAGCAATGATGCGATCGCGCATTTTTTCATACGCTTCTTTGGAATATTGTTTATTGAGAATGCAATATTGAGCGCGTTTTAAGGCACTGCATCCAAAACAATCTTGGCAGTACTGACTGTGATCCAAGTACATGGAATTTTTGGAGTAAAAACTCATGAAGGTAAATTGAGTGTTGTATTGGTTGATGGTTCCGAGCGTTCCATAGCAAAGCTCGCAATGGTCCACCACCACATGCCCATCAAAACAATCTTTGGAATTGAAGCTAAAAATAAGATACCCACAATCTTCGAGAGTGCCGCTGTCGTAACATTCGATGCAATTTTTGCAATTCACAATATGATCGCCGGTGACATGGTCGTTGTTGTTTCCATCATAATATTGATGAATTTGTTGGGCTTGGCGGCGGCGTTTCACATCCTCGCGCATGAGTTGCATGAATTGATGACTGCCCAGGTCGAATTTTTTAATTTTTTGTTCATAATCGACTTGGGAATATTGTTGGTTGAGGATGCAATATTTTTTCGCGCGCAATCCAAAACACGCAAAACAATTTTCACAATTTTTGCAATCGTAAAGAAGGTAGCTGTCGCGGGAGTTGTGCGTTTTTTCGCAATAAACCAAGTTGTAGGAACTGGAGCAATCCACGCATTCCATACATAAAGTACTTCGATAACAATTGAGACACTCGGTGCAATCCGTGCAACTGTCGATGGCATACGAGTAGTAGCAATCCTGATTGTGATCGCTCACAAAAATCATGTAGCAATTTTTGTCCTGTTGCGCGCCATTGGTGTAATCACTGTTTTCATTGCGGGAAGAGAACATGGAAGTTTTTGGGGTGTCGAGCATGAGCTCATTGAATTGTTCGAAAAAAGGTCGATTGAAATCAAAGTCGCGTCCATATTCCATGGCATCCCATTTGTCTGTGTGCCATTCGTTTTGGTCATAGACCTTGTAAGGAGAATGCGGAGAATAAATGGAAATAATTTGTCTCCCCGTAAGAGAACAAGTGCGATGATAGAGAGTCCGATCGTTGCGCCATGCAAAGCGCCCCTGACGACGGCAGGTTGGGCAAAGAGTGGGAAGGGGCAGGTTGATCCTTTTCAGGAATTCAATTTCCGCCGGGGCCGGAGAAAAAGATTGATGGCATTGGGTGCAGATTTTCATAATGATTTTTTTAAAATAAATTCAAGACGCAATTTTATAATGAATTGTAATAAAGTCAATACTACCAAAAATAATCAAAAACTAAATTTGCAAAATTTAATCTTGAAAATAGGCATTTTTATGTGCTAAACTGGCTGTAGTAATTTTACTACAACATGTATGCTTTTGACCGAATTGCAAGATTTGGGACTCAAAGATGAAGAGGCTCGCATCTACCTCGCGGTGTTGGAATTGGGCGGCACTTTTGTGAGTGCGATTGCTAAAAAAGCTAAGGTGCACAGAGTCAATAGTTATAAAATCCTCGAAGATTTGGTGCAAAAAGGATTGGTCAGTCGATTCAATAAAAACGGGATTCAATGTTTTGCCGTGGAAAGTCCCAAGATCTTAGTGCAACAGCAGGAGGAAAAATTAAAGCAGGCGCGTCGCATCCTTCCCGAATTGTTGTCCATGACCAATTCGCTCGCGTACAAGCCTAAGATCCAATATTACGAAGGCGCGGAAGGGGTTAAAAATATTTTTGAAGACACGCTGAGCGCTCAAAAAGAAATGGTGGGGTATACCAATTTGGCCAAAATTCCTCTTATTATTTCAGAAAGTTATTTAAAAGAATACGCGCGACGGAAAATTGAAAAACGGATCAAAACACGCATGCTTTCTCCGTTGTCCAAGTCGGGATTGAATCATTTGAAAAAATATTATCCCAAAAATTTTGATACGGAATTGGTGGAAATTTTTTTCATCAACCCGGATCAATTCCCGTTTGAATACGAAATCAACATTTACGAAAATCGGGTGTCGCTTATCTCTCTCAATCCACAGGAGCTCATGGGCATGATCATCGAGAGTCCGTTGTACGCCAAAACGCAACGCGCGGCTTTTAATTTGGCGTGGCTGGGAGCCACGACGTTTGTGGTGAGGTGAGGATATTCTGAGGCAAGAGGGAGAGGAAAATTTTTGTGAGCATTTTTAAGGAAGAGGACACGAGAATCATGATCCGAGTGTCCGACTCCCATGCGAACAAAAATTCTTCCTTCCCGATTGCCTAAAGTGTCATCGAATCGCCGCCTGTGCCGCCGCGAGCCTTGCCAACGGCACACGATACGGAGAACAACTCACATAGTTGAGTCCGATTTCATGACAAAATTCTACGGTGCGCGGGTCTCCGCCATGTTCGCCGCAGATCCCAATTTCGAGGTCGGGTTTAGTAGTGCGGCCCAACTTCACGCAAAGTTTCATGAGTTCGCCAACCCCGGCGCGGTCAATCGTGGCGGTCGGGTCTTCGGCTAAGAGTCCGGATTCCAAATAATAAGGCAAAAAGTGCCCCACATCATCGCGACTGAATCCATACGTCATTTGAGTGAGGTCATTGGTTCCAAATGAGAAAAATTCCGCTTCTTTCGCAATTTCATTGGCCGTGAGACACGCGCGTGGCAACTCGATCATGGTCCCGATTTTATATTTAAATTGAATTTGATCTTTAAGTTCGTCAACGATGATTTGAATCGTTTTTTTAACTTCAATCAATTCGCGAACATCGCCAACGAGAGGGACTTCGATCTCGGGAAAAACCTTAACGCCTTGTGTGTGGCATTCGATCGCAGCCAGCAGAATGGCGCGGACTTGCATGCCATAAAGTTCGGGATAAGTGATCCCGAGGCGGCACCCGCGGTGGCCGAGCATGGGGTTCACTTCATGTAAATTTTCAATCACGTTTCTAAGTTGCTCAAACGTAGTCCCGAGCTCTTGCGCAAGCGCTTCAGTCTTGGAGTGTTGTTCGGAGTTGGGGAGAAATTCATGAAGCGGGGGATCAAGCAAACGAACCGTGACCGGATAGCCATCCATGGCTGTAAAAATTTCAATAAAATCTTGTTTTTGAATGGGCAAAAGTTTGGCCAGGGCTTTGCCGCGGGTTTCGGGATTGTCTTTGGATAAAATCATTTCTCTCATCACCGCGATTCGGTCTTCGCCAAAAAACATGTGCTCCGTGCGGCAAAGCCCGATCCCTTCGGCCCCAAAATCGCGAGCCACTTTTGAATCCAATGGTGTGTCCGCATTCGTGCGAATCTTGAGCGTGCGCACTTCATCCGCCCATTGCATGAGCGTGCCAAAGGAACCCGAAAGCGCTGGTTCGGTCATGGCCACTTCCCCCACAATCACTTCTCCGACGGTCCCGTTCAACGTAATGATATCGCCTTCTTTTACCACCACATCTCCCACGGAAAACTTCTTTTCTTTTCGATTCACAATCACTTCTCCGGCTCCGGCCACACAGCATTTTCCCATGCCGCGACACACCACCGCCGCATGGCTTGTATTCCCTCCGGTGGAGGTGAGAATTCCTTGTGCCGCAAACATGCCATGAATGTCTTCCGGACTCGTTTCCTTTCGAACCAAAATCACTTTTTCACCATTTCCGGCCCATTCGTGCGCTTCATCCGCGGTAAAAACAACTTTTCCCGTGGCTGCCCCGGGGGACGCCGGCAACCCCTTGGTTAAAACTATAAATTTCGCTTTTGGATCAATCGACGGGTGCAACAATTGTTTCAATTGATTCGGTTCCACGCGCATGAGCGCTTCTTTTTTTGTGATCAACCCTTCCCCGACCATGTCCACCGCAATTTTCACCGCCGCATGCGCGGTGCGTTTTCCATTACGCGTTTGCAAAATGAATAACCGCCCTTTTTCAATTGTGAATTCAAGATCCTGCATGTCGCGATAATGTTTTTCAAGCTGTTCCTTGATTTCAAATAATTCATTATAAAGCGCAGGATGATTTTTTTTGAGCTCTTCAATGTGTTGCGGTGTGCGAATCCCGGCCACCACGTCTTCTCCTTGCGCATTCATCAAATATTCTCCATAAAAAACCTTGTCTCCATTGGACGGACTGCGCGTGAAAGCGACCCCGGTTCCGGAATCCTCTCCCATATTTCCAAACACCATGGATTGAATATTGACCGCAGTTCCAATGTTGTGCGGAATCCCATGCAACGCGCGATACGTGCACGCCCGTTTGTTGTCCCACGAGTGAAAAACCGCCTCAATCGCGAGTTGCAATTGTTGAGCCGGGTCTTCGGGAAAAGGCTCTTTGGTTTGTTCTTTGATGATGCCTTTATAAGTCGCAACAAGTCCTTTTAAATCTTGTGCGGAAAGTTCGGTGTCGAGATTGACCCCACGTTCTTCTTTTAAAAGCGCGAGCGCTTCTTCAAATAATTCATGTTCCACTCCCAATACCACATCCCCAAACATCTGCGTGAAACGGCGGTACGCGTCATAGCAAAAACGTTCATTTCCGGTTTTGCGAATCAATCCTTGCACGGTCTGATCATTCAGCCCGAGATTGAGAATCGTGTCCATCATTCCGGGCATGGAAAATTTCGCTCCGGATCGTACCGAAACCAACAACGGATTTTCAACATCTCCCAGATTTTTTTTCATGTTCGTCTCCAATTCCGCCAATTTTTCCTTCAATTCTTCTGAAAATCCATCCGGGTACCCTTTATTTTGCAAAAAATAATTGCACGTTTCAGTCGTGATCGTAAAACCCGGCGGCACCGGCAAACCAAGATTAGTCATTTCCGCCAAATTCGCACCCTTTCCACCCAAAAGGTCCTTCATTTTTGCCGATCCCTCTGCAAACGCATAGATATATTTCATAAATGAATTTGACAAAAAGAATTAAAGTAGTTTATTTTGAGCCCCACCCAAATTAGCCTCACAAAAGCCAATTTATAGAAATTTTTATTCACTAGCAACGTAAAACATGGCAGAACAAACCCCTGAGTCTTCCCAACCTCCAACTCTCGATCGAGGGAATGCATTGGCTCTGGTTCAACGAGCTTCTGGGAAAATTTCGCAAGAAGTTTGTGGTGCAATCGAGTGGGCGCAAGATCAGCTATTTGCTCCGTCTTCAAGTGCGGCCCGAAGGGCTTTTTTAGAGGTTCGGGAAGGGGTAAGAAAACGAATTGATAATTCGATACCGGTAAGTACTTTTTTGCGCTCCACAGACGCGTTAAACTTTTTCCTTGATGCAAAAGATCAGGCTACGCGCAGATTGCATGCCCGAGCAGGATACCCTGGCATGGCTTGGATTGATGTATTGGAACAGAGTAGAGGCGCGAAGGCGACTCAAGAAGCAGAACATTTAAAAAGAGAAAATATACAAATCACTCAAGCCTTAAAATTAGATGAACCCGGTCGTCTTGAAGCTGGGGTGACCCACATCGCCGCGCTCATGGCCGAGGCTATTAAAAAAGGGGAGAGCAAGAAGAGAATGTGGGCAGTGGCTTTAAGTTGTATAAGGGGTGATGATGGGATAAGCAGTTCTACATCAAGTTCTTTATTAGATGGATTGGATGCAATAAAAGCAGAAGAAGCAGCCCAAATTTTCATTACCTCGCGGGAATTTAATGGTACGCTTTCGAAGCATTCACGCGAAGAGGATATTCAAAATCAAAAATTGGTCGCAGCCGTCAAGGTTGCGTTGGCCGAACAACATAACATTACTGTGCAAGAAGAGGCCCCGGAAACATCTTCTCGGCCCTCTTAATCCATCAAATCCCTCGCATCCTTTGAGTCGAGCGTGTCGCTTAAAAAAGCCCCTCTTTCGAAGGGCTTTTTACATTTGCATGGATGTATGGTTCGAGACGAAGAGAATACGGGGAGGGGAAAGCTCACTCCGCTTCGCTTCGTGAGTGTTACCAACCTCTCGCCTTCATAGCATCCGCAATTCTCTTGATGGCCACAATGAACGCGGCTTCACGAAGCGTGCATTTGTAGGCATCCGCGGTCTCAACCACCGCACGGGTGGAAGGGATCATGATGTCCTGGAGTCGTTTTTGAACTTCTTCCGCAGACCAATAAAGGGCCATTTGATTTTGGACCCATTCAAAGTAACTCACGGTCACGCCTCCGGCATTCGCGAGAATATCCGGGATCACGGGGATTCCACGTTGGGTTAAAATTTCATCCGCTTCCGGCGTGGTGGGGCCATTCGCCAACTCAAGAATCAATTTGCATTTGAGCCGAGGCGCATTGTCTTTCGTAACTTGATTTTCAATGGCAGCCAAGGAAAGAACATCGCAGTCGAGTTCAAGGAGCTCTTCATTCGTGATGTATTTGCAGGAGCCTTTCGCGGTTTTGGCACAACCTTCAAGGGTTCCTTTGGCTTCTTTGTAAGCAAGGACTTCTTCCACGGCAATGCCTTCGGCGCACGCCAACCCTCCACGAGAATCGGAAACGCCAACCACTTTGAACCCGGCACGATCGAGTAATTTCGCCAGATTCGCACCTGCATTCCCGAACCCTTGCACCACCACACGAGTGGTTTCGGGCTTCATTCCATTCTTTTTCATCATTTCCGTAAGCACGTACACGCCTCCTTGAGAGGTTGCTTCACCGCGGCCTTCAGATCCTCCGAGACAGAGAGGTTTTCCGGTGACTACGCCGATAAGATTTCGGCGATGCAACATGGAATATTCATCCGCCACCCAGGCCATGATTTCAGGCGTGGTGTACACATCCGGAGCCGGGATATCTTTTTCCGGTCCGATAATAGGTTCAATGGCACGCGTATAGGCACGCGTCAAATTCTCCAATTCTTGTTTGCTCAAGGTATGAGGATCCACAATAATGCCTCCCTTGCCTCCACCATATGGAATTCCGACGACCGAACATTTCATACTCATCCACGTGGCAAGAGCCTTTACTTCTTCCATGTCCACTTGGGGGTGATAGCGAATCCCTCCTTTATAGGGCCCTCTTGCATTGTTGTGTTGCACACGAAATCCTTTGAACATTTTGGCTGAACCGTCGTCCATTTTTACGGAAATATTCACTTCCAAAATGCGTTGCGGGTAACTTAAGTAATCCGCAATGTGTGCATCGAGTTTCATGATCGTCGACGCTTTTTTGAGCTGAGCGAGCGTGTTCTCAAAGAGAGACATGGTAGAAAAATTAAAAAATAAAAAAATCGAACAACGGTCGCATGATAATCATCGCGTGATGAAAAATAAAGGGCTTATAATTTTTTTAGGTTGATTGATTTGAAGGCAGCGTGCTTTTGGACAATTTCGCAACGCCAATCGGCTTGGTTTTCGCAAAGCGAAACGATTGGCGTGAGGCATACCCCGCGTTGCGGGGAGGAGCGACCGGACCGCGGTGGCCAAAAGTATGCTGTCTTCCAAATCAAGTTGCTATTTTGAAAAAAACTTTTGAAACACTTTCCAGGGTCAAGCAACCGCATTTACTCAATAAGATTTGCAAAAAGTCGCACAATATACTTTACTGAAGCCATGAAGTACCCCATTAGCCTTTCCCAAAAGGAGCGTTTGTTAAAAGCCATTCGGATGAGGCGCGACATTGTGGAGATGCTTGAGGCCGCAGGCTCGGGCCATCCCGGTGGGTCTTTGTCTTCCGTTGAATTTTTGGTGACTTTATTTTTCGAATTCTTAAAACACGATTCCGACAATACGAAATGGGAAGAACGCGATCGTATGATTTTTTGCAAATGCCATATCACGCCTGCAATTTATTCAATTTTGGCACGAACCGGTTATTTTGATCCGGCCATGCTTTTAACGTTCCGCAAACTGGGATCTCAACTTCAAGGCCATCCTTCTCGTTTTCACCCCAGAGGTATGGAAATGTCCGGCGGATCGTTGGGGCAAAATCTTTCCATCACCACCGGCGTGGCGTTGGGCCTCAAAGCACAAGGCAAATCCAACCGTGTTTACGGCTTGTCCAGCGAAGGCGATCTTCAAGAAGGCCAAAGTTGGGAAGCCATTATGTCTGCCGCGCATTACGAACTCGACAACCTCATCCTTTTTGTGGATTACAACAAACTTCAAATCGACGGTCACGTGGAAGATGTGATGGGAATTCATCCGCTGGATGAAAAATTCAAGAGTTTCAATTGGAATGTGCAAGTGATCGATGGCCATGATTTCACGCAAATTCACGAGGCCATTAAAAAAGCATTGGTGTTCAAGGGTCGCCCTTCCGTCATCATCGGCAACACCGTTAAGGGCAAAGGCATTTCATTCATGGAAAATCAATCCGGCTGGCACGGAAAAGCTCCAAATAAAGGCGAACTGGAACTCGCATTGAAAGAGCTCGATGAACAGGAAGCCAAATCGTCATCTAATTATTTTTAAACCGTACGTCATGGCACGCGAAATGTTACTCACCAGACAGGGTTGGGCCGACGCCCTCATCGAACTCGGGACCAAAGATCCGCGCGTTGTTGTATTGGACGCCGATCTCGCAAAATCGACATTAACGTGTTTATTTAAAGATAAATTCCCGGATCGATTTTTTGACATGGGTATTGCGGAACAAAACATGATCAATGTAGCCGGAGGAATGTCTTTAACCGGACTCGTTCCTTTTGTTTCCACGTATGGCGTGTTTGTTTCCGGTCGTGCTTGGGAACAAATTCGAACCAGCATTTGTTACGGGCAATTGAATGTAAAATTTGGAGGCGCGCACGGAGGTCTTTCCGTGGGACCCGATGGGGCCACTCACCAGGCGCTTGAAGAAATCGCAATCATGCGTGTGATTCCCAATATGACCGTTCTTGTGCCTTCCGATTATTACGAAACCAAAAAAGCCGTGTTGGCTTCCGTGGAAATCAATGGTCCGGTTTACATCCGTTTTGGTCGTGAAAAAGTCCCGGTGGTCACGAGTGCAGACATGCCGTTTAAAATCGGAAAAGCGATCACCCTACAAGAAGGGAAAGATGTTACTTTTGTGGCGTGCGGAGCCATGGTGGCCGAAGCCCTCGATGCGGCCGAAGCCTTGGTCCAAAAAGGCATTTCCGCTGAAGTCATTAATTTGCACACCATTAAGCCTATTGATAAAGAAGCCCTCATCGCCTCAGCCCGAAAAACCGGATGCGTGGTCACCGCAGAAGAACATCAATTGTTTGGAGGAATGGGCAGTGCCGTGGCCGAAGTTTTGGTTCAAAATTTCCAGGTCCCCATGGAAATGGTCGGGATTGCAGATACCTTTGGGGAGTCGGGCCAACCTCGCGAATTGATGGAAAAATACGGAATAACCTCCAAGGAAATTTTCGAAAAAGCCTTAAAAGTGGTCGCTCGGAAGAAAAGCATTTAATTTTTTTACCCCTGCATTTTTTCTTTCTGTTTTTTTATAATTTAAAATTTATTTTTTAAAACTTTTACTCCCATGAAATCTTTCTCAAAACGCATGCCGCGCCTGGGTACGGAAAACGCTTTCTCTGTGATCGGAAAAGCCAAAAAATTCGAAAAAGAAGTGCTCGAACCGCAAGGAAAAAAATTGGTTTATTTACAAATTGGAGAACCCGGATTCAATACCCCTGCCAACATCAATGAAGCCGCGATCAAAGCCATTCGCGAGAATCAAACTCACTACACCGCCACTCCGGGGATCCCTGCATTGAGAGAAGCGATCGCCAAGTCCACCGGCAAATACACGGGAGTGGATTACAAAGCCGAAGATGTGGTCGTGGTGGCAGGAGGAAAACCCATCATGTTTTACATGATCAACGCGTTGATCGATGAAGGAGATGAAGTCATCATCCCCAATCCCGCGTACCCGATTTACGGATCTGTGACCGAATATTTGGGAGGGGTTGTGGTTCCGATTCAATTGAAAGAAGAAACCAATTTCAACTTTAGTGCCGAGGAATTGGAATCCAAAATTACACCAAAGACCAAATTAATCATGGTCAATTCTCCTCAAAACCCAACCGGAGGAGTCTATACACGAGACCTTTTGGAAAAGATCGCCGCGATTGCGGTCAAGCATGACCTCTGGGTTCTTTCCGATGAAATTTACAATGAAATGGTGCACGAAGGCGAGCACGTTTCCATTGCCGGAATGCCCGGGATGGCGGAACGCACCGTGATTTTGAACGGATGTTCAAAGACTTACGCCATGACCGGTTATCGAGTGGGTTGGGGCGTGACCAAAAATCCGGAAATGGCAAAAGCCTTGGAGCAACTCGCTTGCAATGATATCTCTTGCGTGAACACTATGGCTCAATACGCTGCCATCGAAGCCGTTGCCGGACCTCAAGAAGAGGTTAAGAAAATGTTGATTGAATACAAGAAACGCCGAGACCTCATGGTCAAATTGGTGAACGAAGTTCCGGGCATGAAATGCCATTCTCCCAAAGGCGCTTTTTATCTCATGGTCAATGTGCGCCAAATCATGGACAAACTCGGTATCACCGCCGCTGAATTGTGCGATCGCGTCATGAAAGAAGCCAATGTCCTCATTCTTCCGGGCACCGTGTTTGGACTTTTTGGCGACGATTTCGTCCGATTCTCCTACGTTTCCACGGAAGAAATGATTGTAGAAGGCCTAGCTCGCATCAAAACGTATCTCACTAAGGTCATGGCCACTCACGAAGCGTAGCGAAGTGAGCTTCCCCATATTTTTCTTCTTCCTCCTAACTTCTATATACTAAATACTTTCACCCCAATGAACATCTACGTTACACGTCGCATCCCCGAAGCCGGACTTCAAATGCTTGAAAAAGCGTTCGGAAAATTCGAAATGAATCCGGACGATCGCGTTTTAACCCGTGAGGAATTGTTGGAAAAAGTAAAAGGGCGCGACGGATTTATTCCCTTGCTTACGGATAAAATTGACGATGAAGTCATGGAAGCCGCAGGGCCTCAATGTAAAATCATCTCCAATTATGCCGTGGGGTATAACAACATCGATGTCGCCGCGGCCAGCAAGCGAAAAATCATGGTCACAAATACCCCGGGAGTTCTCACGGACACCACTGCGGATATGGCCATTGCCTTTATGTTTGCCGTGGCTCGTCGAATGGCGGAAAGTGATGTGTATATGAGGAGCGGACAATTTCAAGGATGGGGCCCCATGCTTCTTCTCGGTCAAGAAATGACAAGAAAGACACTCGGGATTGTTGGTGCGGGTCGTATCGGTGAAAATGTGGCGATTAAAATGGCCAAAGGCTTTGGAATGAAGATTTTATACACAGACCTTTCCGGAAATGAATTTCTCGAAAAAGAAGTGGGCGCACAAAAAGTGACACTCGAACAACTTTGCCAAGAAAGCGATTACATTTCGATTCACGTGACTTATTCCCAAGCCACACATCATTTAATCGACGAGAAAATGTTGAATTGCATGCGTCCTTCCACCATTCTTGTAAACACGTCACGCGGGCCGGTCATTGATGAAGTGGCGTTGGTAAAAACTTTAAAAGAAGGCAAAATTTTTGGAGCGGGATTAGACGTTTTTGAGGATGAGCCGGCCATGAAACCCGGACTCGCGGAATGCAAAAACACGGTCATTGTCCCGCATTTGGGCTCTGCCACAATTGAAACCCGATCCAAAATGGCGGAGATTGCCGCTCAAAACTTAATCAATGCATTGCAAGGAAGAACCCCGGAATTTCTCGTGAATAAAGAAGCTTTTTCTTTATAATCGTATGGCTAAAGCCGCGTCCGCGTTGCTCTTAAAAATCGCCCTGCAAACCTTGGAGGAAATAAACCCTTATTCTCTGGTTTTGAACGAACTCAAGAAAATCGATCCCTCAAAATACGAGAAAATTTTTGTGTTAGGCGCAGGAAAAGGCGCTTCAAAAATGGCGAAAGCTACGGAAAAACATTTTGGCACAAAAATAACCGAAGGTTTTATCATTATTCCAAAAGGTGATCCCACTCCGCATTTAAAGAAAATCAAATGCATTCGCGGCTCCCATCCGTTGCCGGATAAAAACGGATTGAAAGGCGCCAAAGAAATTTTAAAAATTGCTCAAAAAGCCTCAAAAAAAGATTTGGTGATCACACTCATCTCCGGCGGGGGCTCAGCGCTCATGCCCTACCCCATGGAAGGCATCACGCTCGAGGAAAAAATCAAAACCACTTGTTTGCTTCTCAAATGCGGAGCCAACATCAATGAAATCAACACGGTTCGCAAGCACCTTTCTCAAATCAAAGGAGGCAGACTTATGGAGGCGATTTATCCTGCCCAATGCCTTAATCTCGTGATTTCAGATGTCTTGGGCGATGATTTGAGTGCCATTGCCTCGGGCCCGGTTTCTCCGGATTCAACCACATGCCAGCAAGCGCTAAAGATTTTTGAAAAATATAAAATTTTAAAAAAAATCCCGCATTTCGTGATTCAATGCCTTAAAAAAGGAGAGGAAACGCCAAAACCCGGCAATAAAATCTTTAAAAAAGTAACTTCAAAAATCCTCGCCAACCATGAGACCACGGCAAAGGTGGCTGAAAAAATAGCAAAAACAGTATTGGGCACCACTTTCAGTGTGAAAATTTTAGATAAACATATGGCTGGAGATTGCAACAAAACCGCCCGTAAAGTCATCAAAACCATTGGGAACCAAAAAGGCCTTTTCATTCTCGCCGGCGAAACCACGGTAAAAGTCATTGGCCATGGTCATGGCGGCCGCAATCAACAATTTGTGCTCGCGTGTTTAAAAGAGTTTTTCAAAAAGCAAAAGCAGTCTCCCTTCACCCTTCTTTCCCTCGGAACCGACGGCGTAGACGGCTTTTGCCCTGAAAATATCGCCGGAGCCATTGCCACTCAAGAAACATTAAAAAAAGGCCTCGACATCGAAAAACATTTAAATCAAAACGATTCCTACGGATTTTTTAAAAAAACAAAGGGCTTGATCAAAACCGGCCCCACAGGAACTAACTTGGGCGATTTGGTGCTCATCCTTATTTAGCCATATTTTCTTCCATCAGAGCTACGGCGGCCTCGAATTGAGCCAGTTCTTGAGCGGTCAAGGGGCCTTTTTCAATTCGAAACGGAGCGAAAGGATCGAGTTTTTTGTCTGGAATCGGTTTTATTTTATCATCGATTAAAAGCACATCGTCCTCTTTTTCTTCCATGGAAAGGAGCTCGGCACCCGCAGATTGAACGGAAGGTTCAAGCGGGGGAGATAAGGGAGGAACGGAGCCGGAGGCAATCATTGGAGGAGGTTCGGTAAGCGCAATCCATTCCGAGGTAAACGTTCGTTCATACAGGGATGCAAGGGGTTTAAAATATCGACTTTTAGCTTGTTCCGTAAGCGTGACTTGATAAGTGGTGTCTTTGGCAAGCACTGTTTTAGGGAGAAAATACAAAGTGGTTCCTTCTTCATTCCAAATGAATCGACCCTCAACAGAGGGGGTAATGGAAAACGCCTCTTCCACCGAAGATTCCAACATGGGCGTATCAAACGCAATCATTACGGGAGCGAAAGCAGGTTGAACTGAGGCATTAAGGATTCCAAAAGAAGAAATGGACGTCGCGGGAGTGGGAGAAGTCACGTAAACGCCTGTTCCGGCAATCACCATTAGAAGCATGAGAGCCACAGGAATAAGCGTCCATTGTCGCATCCAAGAGCCAAACAATTGAAAGCTTTCGTCCGATTGGGTTTCTCGTTTTTCTTGCAATTCCGCATAACGTTGGTGAAGCCTTTTCTTCAACGCCTCTTCAAACGCTTTTCGAGGTTTGGGTTGTTCTTTTTGAAGTTGTTTTTCGAGCGCACCAAATTCCTCGAGAGAAAAATTCTTTTTTCGAGGGGTGAGGAAATGTTCGAGAAGGGGGAGGAGAGATTTAAACATAATCGGTTTTAAGTTTTTTAAGGGCTCTGAACAGGAGCACTCCCACATGATTGGGATGAATACCAAGCGTTGCCGCGATTTCCTGATTGGAAAGTTCGGCAAAATATTTAAGACGCACCACTTCCGATTCTTGTGAGGTTAAAACATGGAAATGGTTGAGGAGCGATTGTTTTGTGCTTTTCCTTCGGGCCAGAGTGGCGGGATTCGATTCTTCGGATTCATCTTTAAAGCGTTCGGGGTTTTCAAGAGATTCACACGCTTTTCGATGAGAGATCGAGTAATAGTTGGAAAGATGATTGCGCGCGATTTGGAACACCCAAGCCCCAAACGGAAGTCCCCGGAATTGATAGTTGGGCAATCCTTCCAAAATTTTTAGAAAAATTTCACCCGTCAAATCCTCGGCCGCTTCTCGATTCTTGATTTTTCCCATCACAAAGCCATAAACCTTAGGTAAATAAAGCGCATAAAGTTGGTCAAAACTTGCTCTGTTTTTCTGCGCCTCACGCACCAGTTTGTTTTCTTCATCAAGGGTCACGCCCGTGATTATAAGGTACGCCAAAGGAAAAGCCAAATTTTAAAGGAGCTACCCATTACAACAAAGAAGGCTTTCAAATATTACGAAAAAAGTGTATAATCTACAGATATAAAAAAAGATATAAAAAATAAAAATGACAAAAGAAAAAGCACCAAACCCGGAAGGCACCACGGACTTAAATCAAGTTGATACTCGGCGTGAGGCGATTAAACGTATAAATGAATTAGAGAAAGAAGTGTTACAAAATAATCCGGATTTAAAAAAGAGATTGGACATTTTAAGAGATCGTCGGGTCGCAGCCATTAAAGAAGGACAAAAGAGCAATCGAGCCATGTTAACATATGAAGTTTATGATTTTCAGGTGGATATTTTTTTAGAACGGATCGCCGCGATTAAAGGCTGGGATGATTTGAATCCAATTGTAGATAATCTGTTGGCTCTTAAAAAGGAGGATACTCAAGCATTGAAGCCAGCTTTAATGCTTTATTTTTATTGCACATCGCCCTCTTCTATAGATCGCGGAGATTTAAAGTTTTTAATTAAAGGGACATCCTATAAAGATAAACCGGGAGACTTCTTAAATGAATTCAATAATCAGGTTTACCGAACAGTTCGGGGGGTAGATGCAAGAATAGAGCTTAAACCATCGGAAAATGATTTATGGGAGCATGTTTTACCCACAGTGGAATCGTTAAATGCATTGGAAAATAAGGGAGGGTTTATCAATAGACTTTTTGGGTTATGGCCTCCAAAAGCAAGAGAAACATTAGGAGATCCGGCCGGTGCGAAGACTTATTTTGAGAGAGCAAAAACGTATTATAAAAAATACCCGCAAGCGGAAAATTTATTAAAACCGTTAAAATACAGCGCTGAAAAAGTCATATCAAGTTTAAGCGCAGCCGGAGATCAACAACAAGTTCAAGAATTTTTAATAAGCCTTGTAAAAGAAGATAGGAATCTTTTAAAGGCAATAAAATTAGATTGCCGTGAAATGGGGATTGATAAGTGGGAAGCCCCAACGCAAGAAGAAGATAAAAAGAATTGGGAAATCGCCATGGTCGTCTTAGGGATCAACAAAGAGGCTATTTTTAATCGCTGGATGGAGGAAGCCAAACAAAAAAACACGCCCCCGACTCGATTGGAATTAGAGGGGGAGTTGGACGAAAAATCCGCAAAGGATTTCGCGGCTCGTATGGAAGTATACGAAGACACCGGCACAAACTCGACATTAGGTTCTTCATGGGAAGAAAGGGATCTTTCCAGGGGAGTACAAAGATCTAAAGAATTAGAAGGATTAAGAGGAGAAAGCACTTTTAACGCATGGACTGACGCTTTAGCTCAAGAAGCCACAGACCTTTTTGCCTATGCCGCAGCAGGCCCTCAATATCAAATCGACGGGGTGGATTATGATTTCTTAAAAGAAAATGCAAAACTTTTTGTTGAAGAATTGGCAGTAGACCGATATCAAAGCAGGGGATTTATGAATATAAGAAGACCTATAGCCCGTCATTATGGGTTTGAAAATACATACGAGAACACAGGAGATCCAAAACTAGGTGCATTGATCGAACAAAACCCCGACTTTTTAACCTTATTAGGGAAAACAGCGAGTTCAAGAGATTTTGGCGTATTGCGTTTAGGCGAGCTTTCTAAAACCCTTGGGCAAGCCTCCCTAGATCACCGTTTGCAATCCATTGATGCATTACAAGCCTATAAAAAGAGAAAAGAAGCCATTTTACAATCCGCTCAACAACAAGTGCGGTCAGCTCAAGAGAGATATGACGCAAGAGAAGAGGGTTTAACTTCAAACGAAACACAATATTTAAAATGGATGCAGGATTATGTAGGAAAAGATCTTCCTCGTATTTTGGATTCACTGCCGTTTTTGTTAGGGGAAGACAAGGCAAATGTACAAAGAATGTCCTCTCGCCTCCTTAGAGTAAATACTTTCCCAAGTATTGATATTCGCCCACAGAAAAAGGGAGTTGGAGGAACGGCTTATGATAGGCGCTATGAGTTGAGCGACAATTTATCTACCTATGAGCAATTTCAAAACACTTCTATTCATGAGTTGATGCATGTCTTAATTGAGGGCCCAAATTCAACTTCTATTTTTTCATATAATCTCGGAGAAGGAATTACCGAGTTTTTAACGCATAACACTCTTAAACGATCGGGGATTGATCCTTCGGACAAAAGAGAAAAGGGTTATCCTCAAGTTTATGCTTTTGCCGAGTTATTGGATGGACTGGATCCCCAATGTTTAGCGGTTTTTTACACAAGAGAAAAAATTCCAACGGTTTCCTTCAGTGATCTCCCTAAAATCAGCGTGGATGGTAGGGCAAAAACTTATATTGATGGCGTAAACCTAAATACTCCGGAGAAAAAGTATCTCTGCCGAGTCATCCTCGATCAATTAGGGCCACAGTATTTAACGAATGAAGGAAATTATCCTGAACAAAGAGCCGCTTATGAACCCATCAACTCCGTTCTAAAAAAGATTTTCAATACTGAATTTACGAATAAAGATTACGATGGGCCTATGGGAAAGCATTATGGGAATGTTCAAAGCGAATTAAAAAACGTTTTAATACATTTTAGATAATAAGTCCAAGAATCGAGCCTTTAATCGAGATAAAGGAGTGTATTCCGGAAAGGCTATGTCAATGTCAACAGGTGGGAGAACAGGTTTAGGCAATTGTCCTTCGTGATTTACTACCATTGTAAGTGGATTTGTCCCGTTGAGGGCTATGGGACGTTTTTCGTTTCGCCATTGATCGATTTGTGCCATAAGCTCTTTTAAAATTGGGTATTTTGCTTCGATTTCTTGAAGAGCCATTTGAGAGGCGGGAGAATATCTAAGGGGGACACAAGAGAGTTTCAATAAAACAAAACCTCTCTCAGAGTCGGGTTCGCGAATAACCAATTGGCCTGAAACCGGAGAAAGTTCAACGATAAGAGAATCAGAGTTGGTAAATCGAGTTAATTGTGCCACAACTTCTTCTCTCGAGAGCGCATCTAAATCCGCACCACTTAAGATTCCAGATAGATCAAATGAATCAACTGAATCCGGGAATTCATATTGAGGACCGTCTAGGTGCTCTTGAAGATCTAAAAAGAGATTATCAACTGCGATCGTAACACCCAATACGAGTGGCCCAAATGTTGCTTCCACAAGAAAAGGATCCGCATTGGGGGGTAGGCCATAGGCTTTTAGGGCCTCTTGAACAGCTCGGTGCCCTATTTGGCCTTTTGGGGTTTCTAAATAAGAAGAGGATGATGCCGTCTCAGACATAATTATTATCTTTTAAAGATTTGATACCACTTTCGTTTCGCTTGTTTCGGCGCTTCAATCTGTCGGATGTGGTCTTCGAGCGTCAAAATTCGTTTTTGAAAGGTTTCCAAGAGTTCGAATAGGCGATCTTTATCTTCGCGATGTTGGCGGATCAATTCATTGATAATGGTAGGGAACGCAGGGGATGGGGGTGGTGGAGGAGGAAGTGGTGATTCCGATTCGATATGAGTTTGAGTTACTTTTGCCGAGGCACGAGATTGAAAAGACGGATTCGGAGTGAATTCTTCAATGAGTTCAGCTTCGGTTTCGCCCAATTCAACCAGTTCTTGATCAAATTCTTCTTCACGCACCTCTTCATCTCGAAAATGATCGAGAAGGCTGGTTTTTTCAACCAAATATGAAAAACCTTGTGGCGTTTTGTATTTGCGATAACGGATTTGATTGGATTTGATAAGCCGGCGAATCGTTTGGGGAGAACGATCCGTGAGCAGAGAGGCGTCTTTAAGGCTTATGTATTGGCCGGAAGTCATGTTGATTAACCAAAATGTTGATTACTCAACACGATTTATACCGTATGTAGCGCGACTAATCAAGACTCGATTTATCAAATGTGTAAGCCAAAAAAAGGGTTATCAGTCGTTCTTTATTGAAAATATTAAAAAAGACTTGGCGAAATAAAAGTTATCCGTATAATGTCCGTGCGGGTCAGTAGCTCAGTGGTAGAGCAGCGGCCTTTTAAGCCGATGGCCGTGGGTTCGATACCCACCTGACCCACCAGAAAAAACGCTTTGCGTTTTTTCTTTCTTGTATTTTGTATTTCGCATTTTTTTTCCTTTCCGTATTCCCAATCTGATAAATCCTCCCTTTATTGAGGATCCGGCTTTTGCGAAAAACTCAGTACCACGAGCGCAATCGCAGGCAATGAAAACCACAGATTATAATTTTCAATCATCAATTGCACCATCGTAGAGTCACTCCCAACCATGGAGGCGGCTTGGATTTGATCTGAACCAATCAAGGAAAGGCCGGACACGTATAAAAGAAGCGTGCTCACAATCAATCCGGCATTCAATACTCCAAACAGGAAAGTGGTCAAAATACGCATCACCGTCTGTTGTTCGGTGAGCATCCCAACCTCAAATCCACCTTTTACCGCCAATACCACCACAGCCACAATAAAAATCACAATTTTCATAATAATAAGGACTTGTTCACTGTCCGGTCCCGCCAAGATTTTAAGAGGAGCGGTTTCCCCTCCAAGATATTTTTCAACCAAATTGGCCACTCCATCCGCGGTCAGGGCTGCAATATAAGTTCCAATAATGATCTTAAGGGTCTGATTTCGGCCCACAATAAAACTGTACGCAATGATGATGCAGAAGAAAACGAAGATAAAAAGATCCCACGACAACGTAATATTCATGTGTATATCGTATAATGAGTTATTGGAAATGTCTAATTTCAAAACTTCAACTTAGACAGCAATCCTCCGTCCTCATCAATGTTCAGCCCGCTTTCTTTGGCAATTTCCTGATACAGCTCTCGTTCTTTTCGACTCAGGCGTTTAGGGGTTTCAATCTGGACTTTTACATAATGGTCTCCTTTTTCTTCTCCTCTAATATGAGGCACACCATGATTTTTGATCTTAAACACCTGATCATGTTGAGTCCCGCTTGGAATTTTAAGCTTCATGGAGCCGTGTAGGGTCTTTACGGATAAGGTTGTTCCCAAGATTGCCTCTAAAACATGCAATTTAACCAAAGAATAAATATCATAACCTTGTCGTTGAAATTCGGAATGTGGCATAACCTGAATATGGAGATAAAGATCTCCATGCCTTCCTCCTTTAACTCCGGCTTCTCCTTTTTCACGCAAACGAATCGTGGCGCCATTTTCAATCCCGGAAGGGATTTTAACCGTGAGCTTGCTCCGTTGGCGCGTTCTCATTTGTCCATGGCATTCGGAACAGGGCTTTTCCGGGATACGGCCTTCCCCATGGCATTTGGAACAGGTTCGAACCGCCTGGATTTGTCCTAAAATGGTTTGTCGAACGGTGCGTACTTGTCCGGTGCCGTGGCATTCCGAACAGGTTACAACTTGAGTCCCGGGCTCGGCTCCTTCTCCTTTACATCGTGCGCAGGTATCGGATTTATTGATTTCCAATATTTTTTCAGCCCCAAACGCGGATTCCTCCAACGTTAAAGAGAGAACGCTTTCAATATCGTTTCCGGGAACAGGGCCTTGTTTTTTGGAAGTCCGTCCTCCGCCTGAAAATCCTCCCCCAAAAAAAGTTTCAAAAATATCTGAAAATCCACCGCCGAAGTTAGAAGGATCAAACCCGGAAAACCCTTCAAATCCTCCTTGCCCACCCGCCGGTCCTCCCGCAATCCCAAATTGATCGTATTGAGCCCGTTTTTTCTTATCCGAAAGAATTTCGTACGCCACATTGATCCCTTTGAATTTTTGTTCCGATTCGGCATTTCCTTTATTCATATCCGGATGATGTTTTTGGGCCAATTTTCGATAGGCACGCTTGATTTCCGAATCTGTTGCGGTCTTGGGAATTCCTAAAATGGCATACAAATCTTTTTCCATAATGGTCGTATTTTATCAGAAAGAGTAAAAACAACCAGTGCATTTGGGAAGATATATACAATAAAATAATAATAGAAGATTGTAAATAAAACTTAAAAAATAATTTAAAGATAGGATTATTGCCTTATTTAAGAGTAAAAAAGAGTGTTGAGTACCCGAAAAAATAAAAAAGAAGAATAAAAATGCATTTATTAAGGTATAAAAGAGCAAAAAAACGCTTTGGGTAGTCGGAAAACAGCGTTGATTAGTTGATCATTTGGAATGAATAGGCGAACCGAAAGTATATTTCGCAACAATTCAAATTGATTAGTCAAATAAGTAGAAAATGAATAGGTGGAAAATAGTCTTAAATAAAAGAGAAATAGAGATTTGATTAGTCGAGGGATGGGTGAGGATGTTATGTGTTGGGTAGTCAACAAATGTGTAAAAAATGTAGATAACTTGTTGATAAGTCGATTTTAAATGGGGTGTTAAAGTGTAGCGATGATAAATGGCTTAAAATAAACAAATTTAGATATTTGGTTAGTCGTAAAATAATATGTTGGTTAATTAACCAGTCATAAAAAAACGTTTTTAGGGGCTAGTTTTGGCTTTCTTCTGCGAAAAAGGTATTGCATCAAATTTCAGAATACTATAAGGTTTCGCAAGTTATGGTCTCATCGTCTAGCGGCCCAGGACACCACCCTCTCACGGTGGAGACACGGGTTCGACTCCCGTTGGGACTACCAGAAAAGGTAAGAAAATAAAAACAAGGTTTGTCACGGATAAGTTTGAAACAAATGTGAAACATTCGCGTTATCAAGTGTTGTACGATAATAGATGAGTTATGAGGCTCCTTGAAAAATAGGGATTAAGTGTTGGACAGGGCCGATTCGTCGGGTTTGTCCCGAATAATTTGTGATTTTGTTTCTGTTTTTATGTTATTTACTCTCTTTTTTTATTCATTTTTTTAACCTCTTTTAACATGGAAAAGCTACGCAAGCTTATTGCAAGCGTGAGTTTGGCTGCGTTGATTGCCTCTTTTGGCTTCAGTGCGGTTGCTCAGGCTGCAACTTTTTCCGATGTTTCAGAAGACCATTGGGCATACGCGGCTGTTGAACAGCTCGTTGCGGATGGGGTTGTCGATGTGGCGGATACGTTTCGCTGCAACGAGAGCTCTCAACGCGCCGATTTTGCCAAAATGGTTGCTGAAGCTTTCGGCTTAGGCGACAGTACCGATTATGACGCGGGATTCTCCGACGTCGTGGCCGGTGCTTGGTATGCAGTATATATTAATGTATTGGCCCAAAACGGGGTCATGACCGGAGACACGGATGCCAATGGGGATCTCACCGGAACCGTTCGCCCGAGCGCTTACGTCAATCGCGCCGAAGCTGCCAAAATGGTTGCTTTAGCCGCCGGGTTTGAATTGGTCACCCCCACAGGAGATGTATTCTCCGATGTGGCCGACGTTGACGCTTGGTATGCTCCTTACATCGAGACTCTCTATGAAAATAGTGTGGTTGTCGGTCAAGGAGACGGGACTTATCTCCCAAGCCAAAATGTTTCTCGTTGCGAAGTGTCCGTTATGCTTTATAAGGCCAAGAACCCGGTCGCTGTCGACCCGGTTGTCGACCCAGTCGTTGACCCAGTCGTCGACCCAGTTGTCGACCCGGTTGTTGACCCGGTCGTAACTTCCACCGGAACCTTAACGGTTGCCCTTGGAGATGAAATCACAGGAACTTCCGTTCCCCAACAAGCCACTCATGTTGAAATCATGAATGTGGACTTTACGGGTAGCGATGAAGACATCACAGTGACCGACCTTGTTGTCGCTCGTAAGGGTGTCGGTTCTGCTGCGGATTTTACAAGTCTTTACCTCTACGACGGAGCGGATCGCTTGACCACAGGTCGCACGATCAGCACTTCAACCAATACAGTCACATTCTCCAGCTTGGATGTGGATGTTGCGGCAGGGGAAACAGTTACTTTAACTTTGGTGGTGGACTATGCCGATGGGCATTCTGCCAACAGTGATTACTTCCAAGTCGAAAGCGCCGATGCGGTCACGCATAATGGAGTTGCGACAGAAGGAGATTTCCCTCTTTCCAGCGAAGAATTCTCTATCGCCGGACAAGATGCGGGAACAGTCACTATTGCAAAATATGGAAGTCTTTCCAATGTCACCGTTGGAGAACAAGGCGCTGAAATTGCTAAATTCCAAATCACCGCCGCCACGGAAGACACTTGGCTCAACCAAATTTCTCTTCGTGTTCGAGGAGGCATTTCAGGCTCACTCATTGGAAATTTCGTCCTCTATAATGGAAGTGATGAAGTTGCATCAACTGAAAGCTTGAACAGCAGTGATCTTATGGTGTTTGTTTTGGACACTCCGATTGAGATTGCAAGCGGAGACACCGAAACTTTCACTGTGAAAGCCGATATCGGTTCCGCCGATGCTGCAGATACCATTCTTGTCGACCTCGATGAGAATGCGGATGTCGTTGCCATCGGAGAAGTCTACGGATTTGGTTCCGGAGTTACTTCCACCAGCTACGATGGAAATACAGATGGAGCTTCGTCCACCCTCTGTACGACTGTAACTTGGGAAGATGCTTCTTGTACCACCGTTGAAGGGGGTCAAGTGACCGTTTCCTTCAATGGCCCAACCGCCAGCGATGTTGGAGTCAATGAAAAAGATGTGTCCATGTTTGAATTTTCAATGGCCGCACAGGCGGATGTTGAAGTTCGAAAATTGACCTTCACATTGACGGCTTCGACCGCTGAAGTCGCCAGAGACACAGGTCTTATCGAGGATGCCGCCACCGCCAACTTCACGGACATCAAGATCGTGGATATGGATACGGGAACGATCGTAGGATCCACTCAAGATGTTTCCATCACCGGCAGTGATACGGCTCAAACTTTCAATTACACCGATACTTTCAGCATCGATGCCGGAGAAATCCGTAATCTTGCTGTTAAATTGGATATTGCAAACAATTCCGCTTTAGCCGGACAGACAGTCTACGTCACAATGAGTGCTGTCAGTACCAGCGAAGGAATTCGAGATGTGGATACTGGAGACTATGTCACCGACATCGTTCCGTCATCCGCATTGACCGGAAATACCATGTCTGTTAAATCTCCCAGCCTTGCCGTTTCTCTCTCTTCCGCTCCGGGCGATCAAACCGTAGTGAAGGGGAACGATGATGTCGAAGCTGTTGGATTCGCTTTAACAGCGGGATCCGCCAGTGACATCACGGTTTCCAGCATCAAACTTACAGGGTATGTGGATGAAGATGGAACCGGAATCTCTTATGCTTATGGCGCAACCAGCAACAGCGTTAGCATCGATGAGGTCGTTGAATCCATTACACTTTATGATGGAAATGGGACTTTAATCACCACCACATCGGGTGTATTCAATTCTTCCGGAACAGTCACGTTCTCAAGTCTTGATTGGCTCATTGCCAAAGGAACCACCGCAAGATTGGTTCCGGTCATCGATATCAGCTCCAGCGCGTATTACAACAGCACGGTCGAAACCATTGCTTTAGACCTTACTGACGTATCCGCCGATATCTCTTGTGAAGACGAAGATGGTCATACGGTGACCGCAACAGGAGATGCTAAGAATGGAGGCACGTCCCCCAATACAGTGATAACCGTTCAAAATGTGGGAACGGTCACAGTTGCTTCTTCACTCAGCCCGGTCTTAGACGACGCGGCCATTGCAGGGAATGATTCAAACACGGATCCTCTCTTGGTGGCTCGTTATAAGATCTATGCTAACAACGAAGCTTTCACTGTAACGGAAATGAAATTCAAGAACGATTCAGGTGCTGATAATACCTATGAAGACAGCGATGCCATTTCCACTGTCATCTTGAAGTACCCGGAATCACTTACCGATTCAGATACTTTGAGTGGAAGTTCTGAAGTGACTTTGCTCGACGGAGTCGCCTCATTTACAGGGCTCAACATCGCCGTTCCAAAATCCAGCAACACCGATGAAAATGCCATCAATGTAGAAGTCTACGTTGTCACAAATGAACTCAGTTCTACAGGAGCATTTTCTTCCGGATCTCAACTCGAAATGGATTTTGATTTTGACTCCAGCACTCCGGGCTTCAAAGCCATTGGAGCTGGTTCTCAAACCACCATCACGGACGCCTCTTCAAGCGGACTTGGAATGGCTGCGGATGTGGATGCAAATGAAATCGCGCTTTACCAAGCGTTGCCGACCTTTGCCTATCATTCCAGCACAGCTCAATGTTCCGGATCTTTGAGTGGGACAACCTCGGATAAAGTTTACTGCTTCAGTGTCACCGCTACCGGCGGAGCAGTTGCTCTTTATAAACTTAACTTCGATGCCAGCGCGAATCTCTTGAATACAGGGACCGCCGCGGGCCAACTCGGAGTTACGAATGGTTGGACCATCACGGAATACGATTCTTCCGGTTTGATTGGTTCTTCGCTCGGAAGTGGGACATGGGCTACCAATGCCGTGGCCATCACTTTCACCGCTGAAGAAGTGATCGCTGAAGGCCAAACCGCATACTATGTGGTTCAAGCCCCGATCACCTATACGGACAGCACGGATACTTCAAGCTTGAGTGTATCTCTCAAACAAGATACGGCTTACGAAGCAAACGTCGCTGCTGCCAGTATCACAGGGAAGGTTGTTTGGTCTGATCGCTCAGCTGCCAGTCATACAACGTTAACTACGGACTGGACCAATGCTTACAAGCTCGAGACGTTACCGACCACAACTTTGAGATCTGCTGAGTAGTAGATTGATCAATTACGAGGAAGACACATTAAAGTGATCTTCACCCTAAAGAGGGCTCCCCGAAAGGGGGGTCCTCTTTTTGCGTATACGGCTTTTTATTTGTATCCGAATCCTTCCATGCGATACAATGCCCGCATGAAAATCACCGTCATCGGGACAGGATATGTGGGGATTGTGACCGCCGCTTGTTTGGCTGAAATAGGTCATGAAGTTTTGGGTATAGATAAGGATACTAAAAAAATAGAAATTTTAAAAAAAGGAGAAATCCCCATTTACGAACCCGAATTAAAAGAATTAGTGAATCGTAATCAAAAAAAAGGGAAACTTCATTTTGAAACCGACTTTAAAAAAGGAATGGAATTTGGAGAGATGGTTATCAATGCGGTGGGGACTCCGGAAATTTTAAATTTAAATGGCCCTCAAATTGATTTGAACGCCATTTATGATGTGGCGCTTGAATTCGGTAAATTCGTGTCCAAGAAGACTCTTTTTGTGAACAAATCAACGGTCCCGGTCGGGACCACGGAGGTCATGGAAGGGCTCATCCGGGAAACATTAAAGAAACGCGGGATCAGCAACTTAAACGCCTCCAAACTTTTTTCCATTGTTCATAACCCGGAATTTTTACGCGAAGGCACGGCCATTGAAGATTTTTTAAAACCGTATCGAATTGTAGTGGGAGTCAATGCGTCGAGTGCACGCCTCAAAATGAAAAAATTATATGAGCCGATTTTAAAAAAAGGTTATCCCATTCTTTTCACAGATCTTCGCACCGCGGAAATGATCAAGTACGCGTCCAACGCTTTTTTGGCCACCAAAGTTTCTTTTATCAATGAAATGGCCAATTTTTGCGAACTCTCGGGAGCCGATATTCGAGAAGTTGAAAAAGGGATGAAATGGGATCCTCGCATTGGCCAAAATTATTTAAAGGCCGGGATTGGATATGGAGGGAGTTGTCTGCCCAAGGATGTGCGCAGCCTCATTCAGCAAGGGGAAAATAAGAAATACGAATTTAAGCTCTTGAAAGCTGTGGATGCGATCAATATCGCACAACCTTTACGTTTGATTCAAAAAATAAAAGGGGTTTATCCGATTTTAAAAGGTCTTAAAATCGCGATTTGGGGAGTGACGTTTAAACCCGAAACCGATGACTTGAGGGAGGCTCCCGGGCTTCAGATCCTTTCTCGTCTGTTGGAAGAGGGAGCCGAAGTTCGCGTTTTTGACCCCAAGGGAATGGAAAAATTAAGAAAAACAGTTTCTTCAAAAAATATTTTTTATATGCGAACTCCGGAAGAAGCCCTCAAGGGCGCGGATGCCTTGTTGGTCTTGACCGAGTGGGACGCCTTTAAGAAAATTCCTTTAAACACATTGAAAAAACAAATGAAAAATCCGGTGCTGATTGATGCGAGGAATTTTTATGATAAAGTAAAAGTAAAAAGAGAAGGGATTGATTATGTCGGGATAGGAAACGATTTTATTTTATAAAAAAATATATGAAAAAATATATTGTAACCGGAGGGGCTGGATTTATAGGATCTAACATCGTGGAGGCACTCGTAAAACGAGGGGAAATAGTGGTGGTCGTTGATGATTTTTCAACAGGGAGCAGTGAAAACTTAAAAAACATGAAAGATCATATCGAAATTGTAAATGGATCCATTGAAAATTTAGAATTATTAAAAAAAACTTTTCAAGACGTAAAATGTATTTTTCACGAAGCTGCCATGCGGTCGATCCCTCGATCCATTAAAGATCCAATCGGTTCCGCTCAAACCAATATTTTAGGCACATTGAATGTCCTTGTCGCGGCACGAGATTGCGACGTTGAGAAAGTAGTTTATGCCAGTTCTTCATCGTCTTACGGGGCACAGGAAGGGCAAGAGGCTCGCGTTGAAACGCTTCCGGCAAAACCCCTTTCCCCGTATGCCTTAAGTAAGTATACAGCGGAAGAATATTGTCGTATTTTTCATGAAATTTATGGACTTACAACCGTGAGTTTGCGTTATTTCAATGTGTTTGGCCCCAAACAAGATCCCGCCTCGGAATACGCAGCAGTTATCCCTAAATTTATTGCCGCGGCATTGAACCATACGGAAGCGGAAATTCACGGAGACGGTACTCAAAGCCGAGATTTCACTTATATTGATAATGTGGTGCATGCCAATCTATTGGCTGGGGATGCCCCGAATGAAAAAGTGGCGGGACAGATGTTTAATATTGCTTGTAACGAGACCGTTAGCCTTAAGACGGTCTGGGAAAGCATTGAAGCAATCACAAAAATGGAGATTAAAAAGAAATTCACTCCAACACGCGCCGGAGATATGCCGTTTTCTTTAGCTGATATTTCTAAAGCAAAAAAAACATTTGGTTACACACCGATTGTTCCCTTTAAGGAAGGGCTTAAGAGGACGATTGAATGGTATCAAAAGGGGGTAAAATGATTTTCCGAATAAGGGCCCAAAGAAAGAAAAACAGAGGGAAAACAGGTAAAATACGCCAAAAAAGTCGTTCCCATAGGACAATATAAAGGGCTTCAAAAAAAGAAGTATCTTGTTCGTAATAAGGCTGGGAAATGAATTCCGAAGAACCCGTTGCTGGAATAGCCATTTGAATCATAGAAGTATTGGAGGTATCTGCCCGGATGGTTATTGTAAACGTTTGACCTTGCGAGTCTTGAATGGGGGTGAATTTCAGTGTGGCGATGTCATTCCAGAAATCAATGGGGCTCAAGTCAAAAGAAGCATATTCTTCTCCGGTTTTATTATTCTCAACAAGAAATATATAATGATCCCTCGAAGGAAAAATGGGGTCAGGGCAATGCATGAAAATATGAATTTCTGACAAGAAATTTTTTTTTGCCTCGAACATAATAACAGGGGGATTAAAAGGCGTTACAGAGAAAAAAGCCGGGTTGCGTTGAAGGTTTAAACGTTCGGTTTGGAGAATATTGGAATTCAAATAAACGCTAACCAAAAAAGGACCGATAACGACAAGGAAAATAAAAATAATAAAGATACGACGCATACGAAAAATTAAAAATAGAAACGGGGGACAAAAACGCTACCCAGATAGAAAAAATGAATAAACATAAAAATCAGAATCGCGGAAACATAAAAGAAACGATTAAGACGAAAAGGTATTAAAAAGCGCCATCCTTCCAAGATCAAAATAAAAAGAGGAAGAAGGAGGACTAGATAATAACGGCCCTGGAGGGCTCCGAATTGCAAAAGATCGGAGACATAAAGAGCATTATAAATCAAAGAGCCTAATTCAAAGAAGAGAATCGTTAGAAAACAGTAAACAAGAATTAAAGCGTCGTGTTTATATTTTAAAATCTTCCATACACTCATCCCAAGGCCAATGAACGTGAAAATGGCGAAAAAATAAACAAACAGAGGGGGGATATAAACGTCAATCCAGCCAGCGCCGCTGCCGCCCCAAAATCCTTTAAAAAGGAGAACCCAACGTTCAATAAAAAAAGTATAAAGATACGACGGATCGGAAAACAATTTTAAATAGGTCAATGAAGGGAGACTTAAAATGGATAAAAGCTTTCCCAGTGCTAAAGAAGAAAAAGTCAGTAAAAATAAAAAGGAATAAAGAAATTTAACTCGTTTGGAGAAAAGGAAGGCTAGGGCGAAAAAAATGGGCAAGAAAACACCTGTGATTTTGATAAAGCAGCCAGCGAGGCTGACAAGAATGGCGATGGCAAGGAATCGACGGAGAGACGAAAAAGGCCCCTCTCTTAAAATAAAAGAAAAGGAGACCCAAAAACAAAAAATAAATAATAAATTAATAAGGGAATCATAGCTAATGGAAACATTTACAATAAAAAATGTTGGAGTAAGGGCAATAAGAACAGGGAGTAAGGTTGCTTGCGGAGAATGTTTAAAAAGTAAAGAGGCGATCTTGAAAATACAAAAAAGAGAAAAAACAACGCAAAAAAGCGAAAAAAGACGCACCACATAAAATTGAGCATCCACATTGAACCCGGGAATTAAGACAAGGGGAACGCTAAGAATATAATAAAGAGGAGTCTTTGCAAAAATTTTACAACTTGGATCGTAAAAATAATCAGGAGAATGATGTCTGAGTTCAACCGGAGCCGCAAAAGAGCTTAAAGGGTTGGCGCGAACATCGTTGCTACGATAATGGCCGGAAAGTAAATGAAGGTCTTCCAAGCAGAGGGTTGTTGCCTCGGAAGAATCTTGGAAACCATTCAACAAGGAAAATTCCCATAGTTTAATCTGGGAAAAATGGAACGCTTCATCCGGGCCTTGGAAAGGGGGCAACAAAAAACTCCATAAAAGTCCCAGCGCCAAGAAAAAGCCAAGAAAGTATTTTATTTTACCTGTATTCGTCATAGAATAGAAAAAGTGAGAAACAATATCTATTATACAAACTTTAATCCATTTTGTGCCAAATGAAAAAGATTTTAGGGACAATCATTTCGTTGATCGGACTTTTAATTGTTTTTCCCTGTACAACACAAGGGGTTGAAAAAGAAGGAAATAATATTGAGGCTTATTTTCAAGCCCAAGGATTCAACGTGGTGGAGTATCCTTGTGTTTTAGGTGAATCCACCGAGGAAACCCTAAAAGAGGTACAAGAAAATCAATGGTATTCACTCAATTTGGGAGACTTGGGCTTACTAGAAGATCTACAACAAATTGAGCTTCAATTTGAAGGAGCGGGGGACATGCAAAATCGAACGATTGTCATTGCCGTGATCCCCGAGGACGACAATGAAATCGAAACCCCTCTGGCAACCCTAAATGAGGGGAATGATTTTACCTTAATATTAAAACCTCCTTTTTTCGATCAAAACTATCAATGGAAATGGACTCAAACGCCTTCAACAGGAGAAAATAAAGAAAATATAACCCTTAAAAAAGAATACAAAAAATTTGATTTAAATGCATTTTGTCTCGTCACCGCCCTTGATACCGGGGGCGAAACGTCGGAAGGCCTCTTGCAAAACGCCATCGATAAAGAGTTGAATTTTATCATTTTGGGAAATCAATCCATTGCCCAAGAATTTAATGTTGCATTTGAAGTCACGTCGACGCTGGAAAAGCCAGAAAATTTCACCCTAATAGATCCCGATCATTTCACTTATATCAATGATGAAAAAGGAATTGCGCAATTTGGGAATTGCACGAACGAAAGTTTTTATAATTATCCGGGAGAGAGTGAAAATGCCTTGGTAAAACAATGGGTCTGTCTCGGGGAGGATGCAAATCTACAGAAAATTTTATTTATAAGCCCAGATTTTTTTCTTGTCCCATCCGCTGAAAGAACTATGGCTTTGGGCAACAGTCAAGCAATAGGAATTTATATAAACGGAATCAATAATCAAGGATCTAAGGCATCACGGGAGGGACAATTCGACTTCATAACGCTTACACAGGGGATGACTTTTCTGGGAGGACTGATCCCCCTTTTTTCCCTGGGGCTCGTGATTTTTTTCTTAAAAATTTTTATTAAAGAAAAACCACAAAAATTCACATGGAGTTGTGTTTGGATTCTTTTAGGCTTTGGGTTGATGATGGAAGTTCTTTGTTTTCTTAAAATTGAAGGAATTCCTGTAAGCCTTTTTAAAATTTATTTTGGGCTTTACTGGGTGAGTAGCCTTGTTTTAGTCGCGAGAGGTCGGATTTATTTACTCGCTCCTTTTCAAAAAAATACAATAGGGCAATATTTACAGCACAATGTAGAAGAATTAACAAAATGGACAGGACGATTATTTGTGGGGTCCGGCATCCTTTGGCTTTATCTTTTTTTCTTCTTAAAAGAAGGGCAGTGGATCCCTTTAGTAGGGCTTTATCTTGGATTTTTTGGCCTTTTATTATCAAAACCGATTCCAAACATATTCAATGAATACAAAGAACCTTTTGGGAAAATCATTTTATGGAGCTTAAAAATCTTACCTGTTGTTTTTATCGTACTTTGGGCGTTTTCCAGACTTTATGCCACTTTTACGAGCGACACTCTGTTTTATTGGGCCGCTTCCAAATGGGACACAGCGCAAGAAATTACTTTAACCGATAGAGGCGGGAATGCTCTTCAAGCCTATTACGTGGGTAAGGATGCTGAAATTTTAAGTTTTAGCGACGCTTTGATTACCTTTGATTCCAGAAATGGGAGCTTTCCAACTCAGCAGGTAAAGGTCAGTATGACGCTTAACGCAGGCCAAGAAATAGATTTTCAGCTGTTGAACCGCAACCCCTCACAAAAAGAAAATGCCCTTTTTTATATTCCACGCTTGAATGAATTGAGTTTGATTTATCATGACGAAAAAAACGGGATGGCGATTTATCGATACCCAAACAGTAAAACATTCTCGGCTTCGGCAGAAGACACGGATTTTAAAACTTTTATAAAAAATCATATTTTTGAAGAAAATACGATTGCCGATTTTTCCCTTCAACAAAACAGCTCTTTAAAAACTTCCTTTTTGGAAGAGGGGGAAGAAATTCCTTCCGGGAATCAAACCCAATGGGATGTCCCTCTCGCAGGGAATCAAAAATATAAATTTTACACCGAAGTGATGGATGAAACTTTTTCTCTGGACCTCCACATTAAAAAATTTCCCAACAGCGCTTTAGGAGGGGAATTTTTACAAATGACTCTTTTTGACTCCTCGGGCAATTTAATTACCCAAGAACAAGAAGAGATCAATTATGGATTTTATGACCAAATTCAGAATCAAACTTTTTCATTTAAAATGGATCATTTAAACTCAGGCCTTTACGAGGTAGTCATAGAAGGAATTCCTGGAGAAGTGACTTATTTTAATTCCAACGTTTCAGTAGCTTACGAGATCAATTCTATAACCGTAAATAGCCCTTTTTGGGTTCTTGATAGCGATGAACTTCAGGGGGCGGAGCCCGAGGCATTGGAAGGGGAGCGATCGCCTTTTTCAAATCAAGTCACCGATCATGTTACCTCGGCCACGAAGTATATTTTAATTGAAGATTCGGTCTTAGAGTCTATTGAAATAGAAGAAAAAGAAGGGGATTTGATTTTGAGTAAAATTTTTGACATCGGAGGGGATACCATGTTGCAATGGACTCTCTCTTCTCACAATGGGGAAAAGGAATTTTGGTGGAAATTAAAAAATATAACCCTTGAATTTTTATAAACATGAATTCATTTTTAATAAAATATATAGGGTACTGGTTGTTGAGTTTTAGCATAACCGTCACTCTTGCATTTATCCTTGAAGGGGGGCAACCCACTTTTATACAAGCCGTTTGCATTGGAAGTGCTTTCTTGGGGGGATGTATCCTGGTTTTAAAAAAAGAATATTTCTCAAGCCTTTTTCACTTGGAAGAGAAGATGGAATCAACATCGGATTTGAAAATCTTGATGAGTGTTGCTTTGGGGATTGGTTTTATGATGTTTTTTATATTTCAAGAGCTCACCAGCTCAATGACGAGTTTAGTCTTGGGTGTTTTATGCGCTTTGTTCTTTTTATCTCTTATGATTTTAATTCTTTATGGAGAAAATGAAAATTAATCCACAGCAAAAAAAGAAAATTTTATACAGTGCCATTGGATTTTTTTTATTATTGCTTGGGATGAGCGCACTCACACAAATGGATATTTTAACGGTATTACGCGGATTGATCGTCATCCCTTTGATGACTTTGTTGCCCGGATGGATATGGACACAAAATATTCCCTTTTTCAGAAAAGATCTTTTTATCCGAATCATTTATTCTGTCTTAATTTCCATGTTCTTAACCGTGATCACGGCTTCTATTTTAAGAAAATTTTTATTTGAAAGTATGGGAGATAGGCTTATTATCATGGCTGTTGGCATCCCTGTTTTAATCGGGATATTTTTTAATTTTATTATTTTTATTATTTCAAAACTAAGACATGAAAAAAAACAATAGAACGATCTGCATCGTCGGCTTGGGATATGTGGGCCTTCCTTTAGCCGTGGCTTTTGGCCGAAGCCCTTATAAAACATTGGGATATGATTTAAATAAAGGGAAAATTGCGTTTCTTAAAAAAGGAATTGATCCCAATGGAGAAATTTCCGAAGAAGAAATGGGGGCCACTCAAATCGAATTCAGTGACCATCCCTCAATCATTAAAAAAGCAGACATCATCATCGCTGCAATCCCCACTCCGGTGGATGAGGCGAATATTCCGGATTTAAGCCCCTTGGATTCTGCCTCAAAAATCATTGGAGCCAATCTAAAAAAAGGAGCCATCGTTGTTTTTGAGTCCACGGTTTATCCAGGAGTGACCGAGGAGTTTTGTGCGCCAATCATTGAAAAAACATCCGGATTGAAATTCGGAAAAGATTTTACACTCGGTTATTCTCCTGAACGCATCAACCCCGGAGATAAAGAGCACACCATTGAAAATATTATAAAAATCGTTTCAGGAAGCGATGCAAAAACTCTTAAAATAGTAAGCCAAGCCTACGGGAGTATCATCAAGGCCGGTATCTATGAAGCCCCCAGCATGAAAGTGGCGGAAGCGGCAAAAGTTATTGAAAACATCCAGAGAGACCTGAACATCGGCTTGATCAATGAATTATCGATGATTTTTCACCGCATGGGCATTGAGACTCAAGAGGTTTTAAAAGCCGCGGAAACCAAATGGAATTTTCATCATTATCGTCCCGGCTTGGTGGGAGGGCATTGCATTGGAGTAGACCCCTACTATTTGACTTATAAAGCTCAAGAGTTGGGTTATCATCCTCAAGTGATTCTCGCCGCGCGCCGCGTGAATGACGGGATGGCGGAACAAGCCATAGAATGGCTGGTCCAAAGTTTGGCTAAGCATGGCGATCAATGCATTTCCAAAAGCAAAGTTTTAATATTGGGTGTTACTTTTAAAGAAAATGTGGCGGACATTCGAAATTCAAAAGTGGCGGATTTGGCGCAGGCTTTAAAAAAATATGGGATTGAAGTCCATGCATACGATCCCATCATCAAGGCTTCGGACATTGAAAAATATTTCAAAGTAAAAGCCGTAAAAAATCTTCAGGGAGAGAAAATTTACGACGGGATCATCCTGGCTTCACCGCACAAAGAAATTTTAAAACAAGTTGGAGCCCTTGAAAAAATCGCAAAAAACGCCTGTGTATTTATGGATATTAAAGGAATATTGAGAGATCAATTAAAAAATAAGAAAAATATGATCTATTGTTGTCTTTAAAACAGTAAAAATACAGCCCTTATGCCATTCAAATTTAAGAACTTTTAATGATATAATTTCACAATTGAATCGGTGATTTGTTCTGCAGTGAGTCCATGAATTCGATGCAAATATAAAGGATCTCCGCACTCTCGTGTGAATCGATCTTGAATCCCGAAACGATGAAACACCCGAGGCCGAATAGGCGATTCGCTGAGGTATTCCGCAACCGCTCCTCCCAACCCTCCAATTACGCTGTGTTCTTCCAGTGTAAAAATGGCAGAAGTAGTTTTGATCGCTCGATCAATCGCTCCCGTATCGAGAGGCTTTACCGTGGGCATGCTAAGAACCGTCGTTTTAATATTTTTTTCTTCTAAAAGAGTGGCGACCGCAATTGCCCGAGGGAGCATGGACCCCGTTGAGATTAAAGTAACGTCTTTGCCTTCACAAAGAAGGATGGCTTTACCGATTTCAAAATGGAATTCATGGGGATGGACACGAGGATCATTTTTCTTATTGAGACGAAGATACGCAGGTCCACGGGCTTGAATTAAGGCCCGGGTGGCCAAACGACTTTCCATTGGATCTCCGGGACAGACCACTTTCATATTCGGAAGCGCACGTAGAATCGCAATATCCTCAATCGCATGATGGGTGGGCCCCAGTTGACCATACGCAAGCCCTCCTCCCACTCCAACGAGAGTCACATCCGCTTGGTGCATGCAAACATCCACTCGAATCTGTTCAAAACATCGCATCGTAATGAATGGGACGATGGAGTAAATAAAAACCTTTTTCCCGGATAAAGCGAGGCCTGCGGCCATACTCACGGTATTGGCCTCAGAACATCCCGTATTTAAATATTGATTAGGTAAAGCCTCTGCAAATTCTTCAAACACCGAGAATCCAAGATCGGCGGTCAAAAGGATGATATTCGAGTTCTGTTTGGCCTGTTTTAAGAGCTCTTCGGTAAAAAAAATACGCATAATTAGGAAGATAATTCTTTAAGAGCTTGCGTTTGTTGTTCGAAATTGGGGGATTTGTAATGCCATTCCACCCGATTTTCCATAAAAGAAATTCCCTTTCCCTTTGTCGTATGAGCAATAACAAGACTGGGTTTCCCTATTTCAAAAGGGAGTTTTTGAAAAACCTTCAACAAGGCATCCGTATCATGCCCATCCACTTCCTTGACGGCCCAACGGAAAGATTCCCATTTGGCTTTAAAGGGTTCAAGATTAAGGATTTCTTGGGTCTTTCCACAGCCCTGGAGTTGATTGTAGTCAATTATTGCCACTAAGTTATCCAAGCCCCATTGAGGGGCAGCCAAGGCGGCTTCCCATACACTGCCTTCATTGCATTCTCCATCTCCCATCACCACAAAAACACGATATTTTTTTGCATCGAGGTGGGCCGCATAAGCCATTCCCACTCCTAGGCCCAATCCATGACCCAAAGATCCGGTGCTGACTTCCATGCCTGGGACCATTTTGCAGGTGGCATGACCCAACAAACCACCATTTTGGTAATACGTTTCTAGGATCTTAGGATTAAAAAATCCTCGTTCAGCGAGTGTAGCATATTGAGCGGTGCACCCATGACCTTTGCTTAAAATAAATCGATCACGGTCAGGGTCTGCAGGGTTTTTAGGGTCAATATTTAAGATCGAAAAATACAAAACCGTCAAAATGTCCGCACAAGAAAGGGCAGTGCCCACATGAGAACTTTGCCCAGAAGAAACCATTCGAAGAATATGTTTTCGAATGGCACAAGCTCGAATTGAGAGTTTTTCATTCTTCATAAGAAGAGGGTTTTCGAGCAATGATTCCAAGATTCCCGAGATAAATAGGAAAAGTTAGAGCGTCGAGATTCAGCCAACGAGAACATGTTTGCAGGAACGATTTAAAAAAGAAAGGAAGAGGTAAAAGTTGAAGAAAATAATTTAAACTGACCGTATTTTTTGCTCTAAAAACATCAAGCACTGAAAAACCATTTTTTTGAAAAATTAAACGCATCGTATGTAAATCATAAAGGTAGGCATGCCCAATATCAATGATCGGACATCGTTCTTTAAGCAAGCGCGCTGGGAAAGATTGAATATTGTGATTGATCGCAAAAATAAATCCGCCCTTTTTTAAAACTTTAAAACAATTTTGCAAAAAAATATTGGGATCCGGGACATGATCCAATGTTTGAAAAAAAGTCACTGCATCAAACTGTTCAGGAGGAAACGTCTTTTCATCAAACATACCTTCTAAAATAGAAGATTTCACGTTAGGATGAGCTTTTTGAATCGCACTTCGACTGGGTTCTACTCCCGATACTTTTTTAAATCCCTGCGCTAGCGCTTCTTCTAAAAAAAAGCCATTCGCACAACCAATATCCAAAAGGGAGCCTTTTTTGACTTTATAATTTTTAATCCACTGGCTCAAATAATACCCATAGGTTCTTCGAAGAGGTTTATTTTCGTCTTTATCTGTATAATCACAGACACTTTTCAAATAAAGTTTGGCCAATTGGGTTTTTCCCATAATCGGGTCTGATCGGACGAGGCCACATGTTTTACATTTCACCATTTGATAATGCACGCCATCCCGTTTTCTTCGAGGAGCATAAACCGACGAATCGACACCCCCTTGAGGGAAGCGAGCTTGATATAAAAGGGTCGCATTCCCAAACGTATCGCAAATAGCACATCGCGTCTTAATCATGAATTGCGTTTAGAATCGTAAGAAAGATCTAAGTGGATATACACTCGCTTTCCATTCTCTTCAAAATAAGAAAACGTGCGGCCTGGATAATTGCGGGCACGAAGTCGATTGAGAAATTCTCGACCGGTATAAGTCTTATCGAGATCAATGGGATCCAAAGTGTCCACTTGCTTCCCGAGATGAAAAGAGCTCGGCAACCCTTTTTGTGAAAGACGTGGATTTTTCCCTGACTTAATAAGGGGCCAGTTTTTTTTAAATAATTCCAGAAGAACATTGTAACCCTTTTTATCAAAAGTCCCGGCCGTATCAATCGGTTCGATGGGGATTTTTTCTCGGGCGATAATATCTCCACTATCAATTCCTTTATCGATGTAATGGATACAGGCTCCTCCGGGAGTCCCTTCAATAAAAGGCCATACATTGGGATTTTTCCCGCGATTGTAAGGGAGATAAGCCGAATGAAAATTAATACAACCGTTCGGAAAAAGATTAAAAAAATCGGGGGTTAAAATCGTTCCCCAATACGCCGCAATTCCAATATCGGCATTTAAGTTTTGAATTTTTCTAAAAACAGAAGGTTCCATCAATTGAGGAGCTTCAAAAATAACATCTCTCGAAAGGCCACTGATTTCTACAATTTCATCCGTGAATTTTTGAATTTCCGGAGGATGAATCGCCAAGCCTACAATGGATTCATTGTTTTCTTTCAAAAATCGACAGACCTCACGTCCAACCCAATTGTTCGCAAGAAGAAAAATACGCATAATAAAAATTAAATATGAAGGAGTTCGCGCAAAACTTTACATACATAATCCACTTTTTCCTCAGTCAAATTCACTCCACAAGGGAGATTGATCCCGTTATAAGCCACTTGCCGAGCCATGGGATTATCGGTTTTTTCAAAATGAGGGAAATCACTCAACGGATAGAAAAAAGGGCGAGTATCAATTTTACGTTCTTTCATTTTCCCCATGAGTTCATCGCGCGTAATCCCAAAATCACGTTTCATAACAATAGAGGTCATCCAATACGTGATGGTTACTTTTTCAGGTTGAGTATTCATAGCAAGCCCCTCGATATTTCCTAAGCGTGCTTTATACCAATTGAAAATTTGGGTTTTGAGAGCCACCAATTCATCAATACGTTGCAGTTGAGCCAATCCTAATGCCGCCTGGATATTGGACATATAGTATTTATAGCCAACCGCAGTATGCCAAAATTTTATCGAGCCATCAGCCCCATGCGAACCCAGCCATTGAGCGCGTTTAAAAACTTCATCATCATCCGTCACCATCATTCCGCCCTGCCCTGTGACCATGATTTTGGCACCTTGGAAACTGAAACCAGCGGCATGGCTCAAAGATCCGGGGCGTTTGCCTTTATAGAGAGCTCCAATGGAAGGACAAGCATCTTCAATCACCATTAAATGGTGTTCTTTGGCAATCGCATTGATCGCATCCATGTCCGACACATTGCCATACATGTGAACCGGCATGATGGCTTTTGTTTTGGGTGTGATTCGGCGGAGCACGCTTTTTGGGTCAAGGCACCAGCTGTCTTCTTCAATGTCCGCAAAAACAGGTTTGGCTCCGGTATAAACCACCACATTGGGACAGGCGGCAAAAGTCACTTCCGGAATAATCACTTCATCTCCTTCTCCAATCCCGCACCCCAAAAGAGCCAAATGAAGCGCTCCGGTTCCACTGGAAGTGGTCCATGCGTGTTTTACCCCAATAAAGCGGGCAAATTCTTGTTCAAATCGGTCGATATATTCACTCAGTTTTTCATTCCATCCGTTTTGAAGAGCATCCAAAACATAATCGATCTCTTTTTGAGAAATAGAGGGTCCGGCGGTTAAAATCATGCCAAAATCCATAAAAAAGGAGATTAAAATATTGTTACATGCATAACAAGCAGACAAAAAAGCCAAGAACAACTTTAATGATAGGTGAAAAAAAACACTTATTCAATATCATATGATATGATAACGACAGTGAAAAAAAAGACTACTTTTATTGAATTCATTAAATTTCTTTTTGCTGGAGGGCTTAACACGCTTCTGAGCTATTTTCTTTTTATTTTTTTTTATTTTTTGGGTTTTCATTATGGAGTCGCTTTAATCATGGTGAGTGGCATAACGATCCCTCACGCTTATCTGTGGCAACGGTATTGGATTTTTAAATCGAAAAATAAAATTCATAAAGAATTTATTAAATTCACACTGATTTACATCGTCATTTTTTTTATAAATCTTGGAATATTGAGTTTTTTGGTGGAGTGGATGGGGATGGACCCGCGCTTTGCGGAGATTATTGCCATAGGGATCGCGGTTCTTGTGACCTTTGCGGCTCAAAAATATTGGTCATTTTCTCATCGGGAGCTATAATCCTATTATGAAAACCATTTCCGTCGTCATTCCTTGTTACAATGAAGCCTTAAATGTCCCAGAGCTCCATGAACGATTGGTTTCGGTTTTTAAACAAGTTCAAGTTCTTTATCAAATCATTTTTGTGGAGAATGGGAGTAAAGATAATTCAAAAGAAATTTTAAAAGATTTGGCCCGGAAAGATAAAAATGTGATAGTTCCGATTTTGTCACGAAACTTTGGGCCTCAGGGAGCCTTTACTGCAGGGATGAATTTTGCAACCGGAGATGCCGTGGTTCTTATGGATGGAGACCTGCAAGACCCTCCGGAAATGATTCCTCAATTCATTGAAAAATGGGAACAAGGGTTTCCGATCGTTTATGGAGTACGCACAAAACGTAAAGGAAGTTTATTCCGTCGGATCGGATACAAACTTTTTTATCGACTTTTCCGAAAAATGTCTTATTTGGATATCCCTTTGGACGCAGGAGAGTTTGGTCTTCTCGATCAAAAAGTGGTAAAAGTGATGCGTTCGCTTCCTGAGCGCGATCGGTATTTGCGAGGCCTGCGCGCTTGGACGGGGTTCAAGCACACCGGCGTTTCTTATCATCGACCGGATCGAAAATACGGGGAAACCGCCACCGGATTTTTTGACAATCTCCATTGGGCCATGTTGGGCCTTTTTTCTTTTTCCTACGTGCCCTTGCAATGGATTTCTTGGCTGGCGTTCATCGTGGTGGTGCTTTCTGGAGCCAGTGGTATTTTTTACATCATCAATTATTTTTTAAGCCCGGGAAGTCCTCAAGGATTTTCAACCCTGATTGTGGGGATTTTATTTTTAGGGGGAATTCAATTGCTTTGTCTGAGTATCATTGGTCAATATTTGGGTCGTATTTTTGAAGAAATTAAACAGCGTCCCATTTATGTGATCGATGAAATTCTCAATTCTCATTCAAATTCCAATTCATAGACTCCAATCCAATCTTTAGCAGAAGAAGCCTTAAGTCGTACTTGAGAAACCGGAATATCCATTGAGACCGTTGTGATTTCTTCTCCCGGGAAAAGTCCATACCCCAATTGAACCCATTGAGCATCTCGATTGCATCCCAAAAGCTCCCATTCTTGGATGTAGTTACCTGTTTTTCCATATTCGCCCCAAACAATATCAAAAGAACGGAAAGGATAAAGCTGACTGAATTCAATTAAATAATCCACTTGAAGAGATTGGGGATAGGCAAAAGTTCCTAGATTCTTATCTGTCAAATAAGAAGCCGCAGTTCGAGGTTCCATTTCTTGTACGAGACTCGTTGCTTTTGCGTTTAAGGGGGTTCCATAAGGGACTTCTTCGCGCCCCAGAGTTCCGCACTGAGCCGTTTGGGGCATGGATTGTTCAATCATTATTTTTGAAATAATGAAGGAAGTAATAATGGCCGCAATCACAGAAAAGAAAATCGCAAAAGTATAATTATTCAGTTTCATAAAAATAAAAGCTTAAGAATAAAAAAAAGGTGACCATTAAAGAAATGATCATCCATCCCCGAATAGGGAATAAGACAAATTCATGAAAAAGCCAAACAGAACTCACCCCAATCGCAGCGATCGGTTTTGCCATTTTCGAGGACCAAGCCTCTTTATAAGAAGAAAGTCCATAACGTAATAAGAGGTAGAAGAGTAACCATAGAATCGCCAGCCGAACAAAAAGTTCTTGAGAGTTTAAATTCCCATAACTTCTCTCGATGTCCCATCCTATTAAAAAAGAACCAAGGGTTGTTCCTGAGATTAAACAATATTGAAATAATTTTTGCGTCATACAGGAGGGAAATTTACTTTTAAAATAAAAACATTCTCATTGCTATAAGCGAGTTCAAATAACGAAGAATTTTCAAAAAATTTATATTGGCCATCAAAGGTATAAGTCGCAAGCGGATCGACCATAATCCCTCCTAAACGATTCCGATCGAATTGATAATAATAAAAATTTTGAAAACTTCGGGGAGTGAGTAATAAATAAATTTGCTGGGTCTGAAATTGTTCCCCAATTTGAGCGAGCCAATAAGGGGAATCATTGGGGAAAGTTTTTTCGGTGAAAAAAGTATAGTAAGACGTTAAATCATCTTGTGAATCAGCCTCTTTATTGGTCATCCACGATTGATTGTAAATCCATTCATCAATTCTGGGACTGTTCAAAATGGGTAAATAATAATGAGCAGTGATTAATGTTCCCAGATCGGATAGGAGTACAATTTCCTTTGGATTCGTATGATCATTAAACCATTTAAACGCTTGCAATTCCGACTCGGAAGTAGGGGAAATATTCACGGAATTCATATTGATTTTTACTCCTGTTTGGCACAAAAATGCGAGGGAAAAAAACAAAAAAACAAGAGTCCAATTCCGATATTTAGATTTCTCAATCAAGAGACTTATTCCTGCGGTCCCCCATAGGATAAAACCGAGATTTAGAAAAAAAACCGCTTTATAAGATCCATACGTTTCTCCCAATAAAAGCGATAAAAAAACATAAGGGATCATTAAAACAAAGCCAATGATTATAAATTCTCTCCATCGTTTGAAGTTTTCTTGTAACCCTGAAATTAAAAGAATAAAAACGCCAATCAATCCCAGCCATAAAAAAGGGGTGATTTGATCCAGAGAAAAGGGTAAAGGAGTAAAAACAAGCAACGGACCAAATCGTTGCAATAATAAAGAATGAGCCCCCAGAGCCCCCCCGGCGCAAAACCCAACACAAAGTAAGCCCCAGCCGATATTTTTTCTAAAGATTTTATATAAAACGAAAAACATAAGGAAAAGGCCTAAAAACCAAACATGAATGAGGCCCACTAAAATCAACTCAAAAAAAATCCATTTATATTTCCCTTCCAATACATGCTTGATGAACCAAGGGGTAATGGCATAAATAATAAGAGTGGGCGTAAAAGACGAAAAGTTAACCGGAAGGTCGTAATTATTTTTCGGAAGAATATAAAAAGCCAAAAAAGAGGCGAGTAAGATCCCGAATGTTTTAGAGTGTCTTGTCCCCAAACGATAAACTCCAACGATAAATCCTATTAAAAATAAGGCATGCAATATCCTTGTAAGTAAAACAATATTAATGGGGATGATTAAATTTAATAAACCGAGGCTCGCCGAGAAAGTAAAAAATTTATACCCGCGTATTACCGGATAAGGAATCGTATCAAAAAAAACAATTTGTCGAGCGACTCCAATAAATTCCTGTTCATCGGGAGTTAAAGGAATATCGAAGTGAGTCATCCCCACTCCATTGATAAAAATCGCAATAAGAGAAAGGAGGATTAAAAGCGCTGCAATTTTCCAGTTTTTTAAAAAGTTAAGGAGAGAGGGATTCATTCAATAGAATTATATTCATAAACTTGAGTCTCTCCATTATCATAAACAAGATTAAAATAAAAATTATTAGTTTTAAATTTAGCTTCACCTGTTAGTGACGGATAAACGGAGGTCGTATCCAAAACAGAGGAAGGGAAAAAATTTCCAAGATAATTGATTCCCAATGTTTGACGCGTTCGAGGTGAAATAATAACGATCAATTGAGTGGGCTTGAAATCGTTAAAAATAGTTTGGATGAGATTAAAAGAGTCTCCGGTTAAAAAAGGAGAAGATAAAAAATCAGCAATATCACCCATAAAAGGGGTTTCTGGGTTAGAGAGCATAAAGGCTACTTCTTTTTCTTCTTCAGAATAAAATATAATTCCATGTTTAGAGACCATAAAATTTGAATTTAAACTGTTCGTGTAGGCCAAAGAGGCCACCAAGGTATAATAATCGCTTACAATAAAAGTCGAAGGCATATCATAATTATTTTGCAACCATTCAAACGCTTGTATTTCGGAGTAATCGAAGGGTGGGAATGGGGCAAGTGAATGAGCATAAATAGTCCCCATATAAAAAGTGACTGAAAATATATATAAAATAATTAGTCCGGAAACAATCATTTTTAAATATCGTGTTTGTAGAAAATAATAAAGAGAATAAAAACCAATACTGATCACAATAAAAAGAGCGACATACAGCAAGAAAAGAGTGCGTATATAAATGTAAGGATTCACGAAAAAGAAAAGGAAAAGACTGGTTGAAGTGAGGGCAAGAGCCGAAAACAGTAAAAAAGAAAATCGTTGACGAATGGACGGTTTTAAAAAAACAAAAATCAATCCAATGGCCAACGGAATAAAATAGATAAAATAAGTATTATAAAATTGATGAAAATAAAAATCAGTCCCCCCCCCTGACCAATTTGTAAATGTTAAAATAAGATTAAGGATGGGAATCGAGCTTAATAAATCCCAATTAGGGGAAAGGAAATAAAAACAACCAAACAGCAAGATCGGAATAAAAGAAAGTTTTTTTAAATAAATAAAATTAAAATAGAAAAATAAAAAAATTAAAAAAATTGGGAAGGCGTATGGATAAAAAAATAAAACCAACAAAAGGTCCAATACAACGAATTTATAATGAGTCGAGCTCAAGTGATCGATGATGAGCAATGAAAAAATAGAAAGAAAAAAGGAAGGTAAAAGATAGGCAAGGCCGGGATAAAAATCGGGGCTAGGAGAAAACCCAATCAAAGCAGGCAAGAAAAACGCAATCATTAAATTGAACCGACGGCCGATTTTGTAAGTCATTACGATTAAAAAGAGGAGGCCGAGGCCATGAAATAAACGAAAAAGAAATTCAATAGGGATATGGCTGAAAAAGCTTACAAGTCCTATCCAGTAAGACAGAAGAAGGGGACTGTCTTTAAAGGGAATTAAAGTGAAATCTTTGTTTTCAAAAAAAATTAAACGCCGTGCCGATCCGATATAGGTGTATTCATCACTCCCGTGGGCGTAATACCAGGAATCGCTTAAATTATTGAGTACTAAACTTAAAAGCCATACCACACCAAGATAAAAGGGAGTGATGAACTTTCGAAGATTTGAAGAGGATAATTCCATAGAAAAATATAAAAACTAAAATTCAGAATAAAAAGCATCAAGGGCTTGCGAAATTTTTTGAATATCGAAATTAAAAGATTTTCGTTGTGCAGCTTTTTGTTTTTCCTGTTTTTTAAGTGGATTAAGATAAAGCATAGAAAGTGTGTCCATCCATACTTGAGGAGAATCTAGCCTTAATAAAAATCCTTCTTGAGAGCTGATTAACTCTCGATTGGCGGGGATATCGGAAGCCATTATACAACATCCCGTCGCCATTGCCTCCAATAAAGCATTAGACATCCCTTCGGAAAAACTGGGCAAAAGAAATACATCCGTCATTTTAAGAAGCTCAGGGACATCATTGCGGTCTCCTAAAAGCAAAACATTCTTTTTAAGATGATGAAGGTGGATATAATTTTCGACAAGAGTACGATCCGCACCGTCACCCGCTAAAAGTAAATAAGAAGAAGGATGATCTTTAAGAAAGGTTTTAAAAATTTTTAAAAGGAAAAAATGATTTTTTTCTTGAATACGCAATTTAGCCACATAAAGTAAAATGAAAGCATCGGAAGGAATCCTCAAGGCTTTCCTTTTTTTTTGAATATTAACCGGATTTTGAAAGAGTTTTAGGTCTATTCCGTTGGGGATGACTTTAATTTTAGAAGGAGGAATTTTAGCGCGTTGAATATAAGATTTTTTTGCAGTTTCAGAAACTGAAATATAGGTGTCCACCCAAGAAGAAGTGCATCGCTCAAAAACACAAAGCAAATAAAATTTCCAGCCAGGGAGAAGGCAAGATCGAATAGATTTAAGAATTACGGGGATTTTAAAAATTTTCCCCCAGATTCGGCCAAAAACATCCGCATGAGGAAGATAGGTCACTAAGACATAGGGTTTGTATTGATGAATCAATCGTCGAAATGCAAAAATAGCTTTGAGATCAAAAAAACTTTTTACATTTAAATGATAAACAAGGACCCCGTTTTTTCTCAAACCTTCACTTAATACTCCTTCAGAGCGCAGACAAATAACAATGGGAGTATGTTTTTTAAAAAGAGGAATGGTTTTGCTGAGCATTTTTTCGCACCCCCCGAGCTCCAGATGTGTAATGAGATGAAAGATAATTTTTTTCATGAATTAATCTTTAAGATCAAAAAGTGAAAACCATCGATCTAGGGTCAAAAGAGCCCAAATTTGGTTGGATAAATTAATTTTTGTAGTTTTTTGCATACGAAATAAATTTTCAATGGCATCTTTTTTAACGATATTTCGTTTAATAAGTTCTCCGTGCAATAACGTTTCTTGAACAAAATCTTTTAAGGAGTCCTTAAACCAATGTTCTATGGGGACCCTAAATCCTTGTTTTTTACGATAAATAATTTCGGGCGGTAACCATTGTTTTGCCACTTTTTTAAGAAGATATTTTTTTTGAAAATGTTTAAAGTTGAGAGAAGAAGGAATTTGGGAGGTTAATTCGAGGAAATGATGATCTAAAAAAGGGGAACGACACTCCAAGGTATTCATCATGGAGGCAATATCCACTTTTACCAACAAAGCATCGGGGAGATAGGAGTTAAAATCAAAACCTAAGGCTTGATCCATCGGGTCTGAAGCCAAAATTTGACTAAAAAGGGTTTCTGTAAGATCGGTGGAGCTAGGCCCGGAAAGCTTTTGTTCAAATTCTTTTGTAAAAAGAGATTTTTTTTGGTCTTCATTGAAAAAGCAACGATATTCAAAATATAAGCGATGTAAATTATCGTTGAATTTTTGATTGAATCGATACGCTCGTTCTGTAAGGGTGGTCTTAAAAATTTTAAAAAATAAACCAGAAAGAGGCGTAAAAAAACCTTTCCTTAAAAAAGAAGGAACTTTTTTATAATAAAGCGAAAATTTATGGACATTGAACCAGGGATATCCAAAGAAATTTTCATCTCCTCCGTCTCCATTTAGAGCCACAGTAACAAATTGACGGGTGAGCTTGGAAACACAATAAGTGGGAAGAGCGGAAGAGTCTGCATAAGGTTCCTCATAGCCATAAACGAGCTCATCGAAAAGATCTAAAACCTGAGGTTCTACGGTGAATTCATGATGCTCGGTTTCGAATTTTTGAGCCACCAAACGCGCATACTTTAACTCATTATATTTTTTTTCATTAAATCCAATCGAAAAGGTTTTAACAGGGTGGGGAGAATGTTGGCTCATCAACGCCACCACAAGACTTGAATCAATCCCCCCAGAAAGAAAAGCGCCCAAGGGGACATCACTAATCAAGCGAAGACGGACACTTTCATCCAATTCATGAGTAATCCGTTCCACCCATTCTTCTTCCGAAAGCGCGAGTTTTTCACGATAATCCAACTGCCAATAACGTTGAATTTTGAGTTGGCCTTTTTCCAGTAAAAGATAATGAGCGGGCGGAAGTTTATGAATATCCATGAACCCCGTCATCGGAGAGGGAATGCATTGATAGCTGAGATAATGGTTAATAGCATTAAAATCGGTTCGCCGAGGGATCGAAGGATCTTGAATGATGGCTTTAAGTTCGGAAGCAAAAACAAAACGTTTACCATCAAAAAAATATTTAAAAGGTTTTTTGCCAGCCCGATCTCGTGCGCAAAAAAGACGTTTTTTAGGTTCATCCCAAATGGCAAAAGAAAACATCCCTCGCAAATATTTTAAACAATCCACCCCATATTCTTCGTAAAGAGCCAAAAGCACCTCCGTATCGGAATGAGATCTGAAAACGTACCCTTTTTTCATGAGAGCATCGGTGTTTTCTTGAAAATTATAAATTTCTCCATTGAAAACGATCCAAATGGTTTTATTTTTATTGCTCATGGGCATATGTCCATGAGGGCTTAAATCCAAAATTGCCAAACGAGCCGAGCCCAAGCCAGCCGTGGAATCGGGGTTCATATAAATTCCGGAATCATCCGGGCCTCGATGATGGAGCGCTTGGACCATTCGCTTTAAGGAAGACTCTTCTAATTTTAGATTGGGATTGAGTGTGACGATCCCGGCAATTCCGCACATAAAAATTCGATATTATTAAAATAACTTAACTTAATAAGCAATTGGTTTTATCATAGATGTAAAGTTAGCCGATATAAAGTGAATAATTATTTTTAAATGCCCCCCTTTTTTAGTGTCATCATGCCAGCATTGGATAGAGCTTATTGCATAAAAGATTCTCTTCGAAGCGTCCTCAATCAAAAATTTTCAGATTTTGAAATCATCGTTTTTGATGCCGGAAGTCGAGATGGGACCGCAGAAGTCGCTCGATCACTAAATGATCCACGAATTAAAGTAGGAACCTATCCGGAGAGCAAAGGAGTTAATTTTTCTAGAAATCGCGCGATAGAAATGGCCACCGGAAAATGGATGGTTCTTTTAGATAGCGACGATCAGCTAACGCCGGGAGCCTTTGATGTTATGAAAAAAGATATAGATTCTTTGAAAGGACAATATCCTCTTATTCGTTATGGGACGTGTGAAATTAAAACGGGAATTCAAAAATCCTTTTTTTATAAGAAACAAGGGGGAATTTCTTATGAGGGATGGATGAAGGGAGAAAAAATGTGGGGAGAATTTTTAACCGTGGTTCATCGTAAAATTTTTGAAAAAGAAATGTTTCATGAAGATATGCGTGCTTTCGAAGGTTATTTTTGGTTAAAAGTGGCCCAAGAACATAAAGTATGGATTCACAATATAAATTTAAGATTGTATGATTCCAGAGGGGAAAATCGACTTACGAAACGATTTTTAAGAGGGGAATTTATTGAGGAACGCAAATATTCTTATCAAAAATTTTTAAATACTTTTGGAAAAGATATGGAGAGGCTAAACCTTCAATTTTATATTCATAATTTAAGTGTGTTGAGTTATCTTCATTTTTTAACAGGAGATAAAAAGAGAGGAAGAGAGATTCTGAAAGGAATCATAAAACATAATCCAAACATAAAAGCCTATGGGATGTACCTATGTTCATTTTTGGGGAAATGGCCTTTTTATTTGGTCGGTCAAGTTGCACGTCGGCTGTATTAAAAGGTTGCCCTTATGGGGGAGAGGGTGGTATTTTAAAACGGCTTTAATTTTTGATTATGGTGGAGCGATTCCTTGATGCCTTGCGGTGCCCTTGTTGTAAAGGAAAACTTAAATTGACGTGCGTTAACGCCCGGAGAAATGAGTCTATTTTAGAAGGAGAACTTAAGTGTTCTTCTTGCTCGAAAACGTATCCCGTTGAAAACGGAATTCCTCGATTTGTCCCCAAGGAAAATTACGCTCACTCGTTTGGTTGGCAATGGAATCTTTTTCCCGAAACGCAATTGGATTCCAGGAATGGAACAAAAATTTCCGAAGATCGATTTTTTGGGCAAACGCAATGGTCTCGGCAATTGAAAGGAGAGAAAATCTTAGAAGCCGGGTGCGGGATGGGGCGCTTTACGGAAATTGCGCTTTCTACGGGAGCGGATTGTTATTCTTTGGACTATTCCAATGCAGTGGATGCGGCTCAAAAAAACATGAATTTTAACCCCAATCATTGTTTAGTTCAGGCTAGTATTTATGAAGTCCCATTTCCCGAGAAATATTTTGATAAAATTTTTTGCTTCGGGGTTTTACAACACACACCAAGCCCTGAAAAATCATTCAAGAGCTTAATCCCTTATTTAAAACCCGGCGGCTGTTTGGTGATTGATGCCTATGCGGCCCCGATCAGTTGGTTCCATCCTCGACAATTCTTAAGACCTTTTACAAAAAGAATAAACTCAGAGAAACTTTATAAAAGAATTCAAAAAGCGGCTCCCTTTTTATTGAAAATATCAAATGCCGTGGCTTCCATCCCAAAGGTGGGAAGTATTTTAAGGCACGGAGTGCCCATCGCCAATTACAAAGGACGTTATCCTTTAACGGAAAAACAAGTTTTGGAATGGGCGATTTTAGATACTTTCGACTGGCTTTCCCCTCAATATGAACAACCTCAATTGAAAAAGAGCATTGAACGATGGTTTAAAGAATCGGGGTTTAAAGAGGTTTTTATTGAACGCAATGTGGGAATTTATATTGCCCGAGCCACTTTATAATTTTAAAATTTTTCATTTTTCATAATTTCTAATCCTAGCTTTTTATGTCTGACTACAAAGTTGCCGATCTCACCCTCGCCGATCTTGGCCGAAAAGAAATCATTCTTGCGGAAAAAGAGATGCCCGGGCTTATGGCGTTGCGCGCTCGTTATGGCAAGAAAAAGCCATTGAAAGGCGCCCGCATTGCCGGGTGTATTCACATGACCATTCAAACCGCGGTTTTGATCGAGACTTTGATTGAATTGGGGGCCGAAGTCCGATGGTCGAGTTGCAATATTTATTCCACACAAGATCAAGCCGCGGCCGCGATTGCCAAAAAAGGCATCCCGGTTTTTGCTTGGAAAGGCGAGACGGAAAAAGAATACGAATGGTGCATTGAGCAAACGATCTTTTTTGATAAAAACAAGAAAGTCGGGCCCAACATGATTCTCGATGACGGAGGCGATTTAACCGTGATCATGCATCAAAAATACCCCAAATTGCTCAAAGAAGTTCGCGGGATCACCGAGGAAACCACCACTGGAGTTCACCGTTTGTATCAGATGGCGAAAAAAGGAGATTTAAAGGTTCCTGCCATCAATGTGAACGATTCGGTGACCAAGAGTAAATTCGACAATTTATACGGCTGTCGCGAATCGCTTATGGATGGGATCAAACGTGCCACCGGAGTGATGGTGGCCGGGAAAACCGTCGTGGTTGCAGGCTATGGCGACGTGGGAAAAGGATCTGCACAATCTCTGCGTGGCATGGGCGCCCGCGTGCTCATCACAGAAGTAGACCCCATTATTGCATTGCAAGCCGCCATGGAAGGGTACGAAGTCATGCCCATGGCTCAAGCGGCTCGAGAAGGACACCTTTTTGTGACCACCACGGGGTGCATTGATGTGATCCGCCCCGAACACCTCAAAGTCATGCGCGATCAGGCCATTGTGTGCAACATCGGGCATTTTGACTGTGAAATTGATGTGTCGTGGCTCAACAAAGAAGTCGCGGCCAAACGCATGAAACAAATCAATATCAAGCCTCAAGTCGATAAATACATTTTTCCGGACAAAAAAGAAATCATCCTTCTCGCTCAAGGTCGTTTGGTGAATTTGGGATGCGCAAACGGACATCCTTCCTTTGTGATGAGTAACTCCTTCACCAATCAAGTTTTGGCGCAAATGGAACTTTACGAACATTCGAAAAAATACCCGGTCGGCGTTTATTTCCTTCCTAAAAAACTCGACGAAGAAGTCGCGCGATTGCACCTTGAGAAAATCGGCGTCAAACTCGAGACGTTGACTCAAAAACAGGCCGATTATTTGGGCATTTCCATCGATGGGCCGTATAAACCGGACCATTACCGTTATTAAGAGTCATGAAACCTCTCAAAATTCTTATTTTTGCCGCTTTTTATCATCCGTTTCGCGGAGGCTATGTTGAAAGTATTCATGGGTTGGCACGAGCATTGGTACAAAAAGGACATTCGATAACAATCGTTACCCCTTTTTACAAAGAGGCTCCGGCGACTGAGTTCATGGATGGAGTAGAGATTATTCGACTCCCTTCTTGGCATATTTTAAATCGTACTTACCCTTTAATTATTCCCAATTTAAGAACTTTTCGTATTCTTAAAAAATTATGGAAACGGCCTTTTGATATTGTGAGCACTCAAACTCGTTTTTTCGTAACTTCATTTTTAGGAACATTTTTTGCCCTTACAAGGCGTTTGCCCCTTATTCATACGGAGCGTGGAGCTTTTCATAGCATCGTTCCCAATCGTATCATCAACGGGATCAGTCAATGTATTGATCATACTCTGGGATTTATTGTGGTCCGATGCGCAAAGCATAATGTTGGGGTTTCGCAAGCGGCGTGTGATTTTTTAAACCATTTACACGCTCGAAAAATTTCCAGAATTCCAAACGGAATCAATCTCATCCCTCTTTTATCAAAAGAAGAAAAAAATAAATTGAGAGAAAAATGGGGTTTTAAGCCCCATGATTTAATTTTACTTTTTGTGGGACATTTGATTTATGCCAAGGGACTCCAAGATGTATTTGCTATTCTTACGGATTTAATTTCTTTAAAACCCAACCTTAAATTGGCGGTGGTAGCAGACGGTCCTTATCGAAAATTTTTAGAAGTCTTGGCTCAAAATTTGAATATTCAAAAACATATTGTCTTTTTGGGGACACTGAAAGCCAAAGAAGTTATGGAATGCTTACAAATGGCAGATGTCCTTGTGAATCCCTCTCATTCCGAAGGCCTCCCTCGTTCTGTCCTTGAAGCCGCGGCCGCAGGTCTCCCTATTGTTGCAAGCGATGTGGGAGGCACTCGTGAAATTATTTTACACGGGAAAACCGGATTTTTATTTCCTTCGCAAGATAAGAATTCCATGAAAAGCCATCTCCGGAAAATTTTTAAAGATGAACAATTAGCACTTTCATTAGGGCAAAATGCACGTGATCATATCCAATCTTTCAATTGGCCCCAAATTGTTCAATCTTACGAAGATTTATTCCAAGAATTATTAAAAAAATAACAATTTTTGTCCAATAGGAGTATGGGTTGCATAAATGAACCTATTTTTGTTAAACTATTTCCTGGTACCGAATTGTTTTTTGATTCATTTTTATGTTTAATAATAAAATCGTTTTTATTTCCGGTGGTACGGGTTCATGGGGAGGGGAATTGATAAAGCAACTTCTTGAACAATATTCCCCAAAAGAGGTTCGTATTTATTCTCGAGGAGAACACCGCCAAGTTGAAATGAAACGAACTTTTCACAATCATCCGTCCTTACGATTTATTATCGGAGATGTTCGGGATAAAAATATTCTTTCATTGGCGATGAAAAACGTGGATTACGTTTTTCATCTTGCCGCCTTAAAACATGTTCCTGTTTGCGAGGAAAATTGTTGGGAAGCCGTGCTTACTAATATTTATGGCACTCAAAACATCATTGAATGTGCCATTGCAAATGGGGTAAAAAAAGTCATTGATATCTCTACAGATAAAGCCGTAGATCCCTTTAATCTCTACGGGGTAACCAAGTCTTGTGGTGAAAAATTAATCATCAATGCGAATCAAAATTATATCAGTAAAACAAAATTTGTTTGTATTCGTGGAGGGAATGTCTTGGGAACCAATGGGAGCGTTCTCCCCCTATTTAAAAAGCAAATTTTAGAAAAGAATGAAATCACCCTTACGGATCCTCAAATGACCCGTTATTTGATGAGTGTTAAAGATGCCATTCATCTTGTTTTTGAAGCGGTCATCCATGCGCAGGGAGGAGAAATTTTTGTTATGCGTATGCCGGCGACAAAATTAAAAAACATTGCGACTGTAATAGTTAAATTATTTGGAGACAAAAATACAAAATGTAGAATTATAGGAGTTCGTCCAGGAGAAAAAAAACATGAAGTTTTAGTTTCTAAAAACGAATCCCCGCGTACTAAAATTTACAATGATCAATATTATGTGATTCTCCCTCAATACCCGTGCCCAGAATTGGGGAAAAAATATAAACACCTCAAACCCATCGATTCTGAGGAATTTAATTCTCTCAATGCTCGCCAACTTGGCAATGAGGAATTCATGAAAATGCTTCGGCAAGAAAAAGAAATTTTCAAATCATGATTTACCATCCCCTTCGTATTTGCATCACTGGCACGAAAGGATTTATAGGATCCCATTTTTTACGTCATCTTTCAGGGAATCCTAATGTCGAAATTTTTCCTTTTGAGGGGGATCTTTTATGCAAAAATGATCTCCGAGAATTTTTTGATCAACATCCCAATATAGATCAAATTATCCATTTGGTTGGAATTTTTGAGGCGGATTTCCAGCGTTTATTGGATATTAATATTTCTACCACTTATTTTTTATTAAATGCAGCGGTTCACCATAAAATCCCCAAAATTATTTATGTCTCAAGTGGGGCTGTTTACGGAGAACCTCTTGGCAAGGCCTCAAAAGAAAAGGATTCTCTTCACCCCAATACTTTATATGGATTAGCGAAAAAAATGTCGGAAGAAATTATTTTTTATCATCACCGAAATTTTGGGCTTTCTTATGTCATTCTTCGATTCCCCAATGTGTATGGGCCCAATAACAATAAAGGGGTCATTTATCGATTTAAAACCGATATTCAGAAAAAGAAAGAAATTACAATTCATGGGGATGGCTCCCAACTTAGGAATTTTCTCCATGTAAAAGACGCCTGTCTTGCTTTAGAAAAAAGCATTTTTTATCCAAAATCAGATGTTTTCAATATTTCCAATCCCAAAAGTGTTTCCTTGAATGAAATTGTTGAAACCCTTCAAAAAAAAGAGCATTTTAAGGTGCGCTACGAACCCGAAGACAATTCTTTGAGAAATTTATCTTTAGATATTAAAAAGGCTCAAAAAAAACTCCATTTTTCTCCAACAATCACTGAATTAGATCTTTAGCTCTTTATGATGAAAACCGCTTTAATTTTACCCATTTATAATGAATCCAAATACATTGGAAACGTTATTCAAGAAGCTAAGTCTTATGTGGATGTGGTGATCGCCGTAGATGATGGTTCTCAGGACGCGAGTTATGAAATTTCAAAAAAAGCAGGAGCTTTAGCGCTTCATCATACAATTAATTTAGGAAAATCCGCGGCTCTTAAAACGGGGGTGACCGCCGCTTTAAAATTGGGGATTGAAATTATTATTTTCATGGACAGTGACGGGCAACATCTCCCCAAGGATTTACCGCGGTTTATCGAACCCATTGAAAAAGAAGGTTATGACATGATCATTGGGGCAAGAAAAGGAGGCCAAAAAATGCCCTTTCTTCGAAAATGGGGGAATAAAATGTTGGAATGGGCCGCCTTTTTTCTTTTTAAATGCGCTTTCAATGACATCCAATCTGGATATCGTGCTTTTCGGGCCAATGTTTATCCTCAATTGGATTGGAAAGCCGAAAGTTATTACGCGGATGCTGAAATGACTATACGCGCCGTTAAATATCATTTAAAATGCAAACAAATTTTTATCGACACGATTTATTATGATGATTTTAAGGGGATGACCGTGGTCGATGGATTAAATCTTTTATTTCAGATTTTTATTTGGCGATTCATTTTATGATTGGAATTCAATTGTTATGCATCATCTTTGCCTGTTTAGCCCTGTTTTTTACTTATATTGCCTATAAAAGAAGGGATTTTAGTGGGAAAGAAATGATTTTATGGATGATGATTTGGGTGGTCTTTTTAGGAATTGCCATCCTCCCCGAAACCGTGAGCCCTTACATCCAAAAAATGGGTTTTTCTCGGCTCATGGATTTTGTGGTCGTTATTGCTTTCGTGGTTTTATTCGCACTCTTAATTCACAATTATTTGGTGGTGAAATTTTTACAAAAACGTATTGAAAAACTAGTAAGAGAAGAAGCGCTTAAAAACCTAAAACAATAAAACCGATTTATTTGTAATTAGTCTTTATCATTGAGGGAGGCCCCGACCCAAAATAGGGGCTTTTGGAAATGAAGATTCGGAAGATCGAAAAATGAAATTTTACTCAATTCAGGTCCTTGGGTATTTGAAAAAATAGACAATTCTTCAAGCGATGTTCCTCCAAAACAAGAATTGCGATGATAAAGAGCATGATAAACCGTTGGGATTCGTGAAACATTGTAACCCATCAATTGTGCTGCAATTGCATCCACATGAGCTGGATTTTCCCCCCCGATCAAGACGCCTATTTTTTTGGCTTGAGGGCAAAGTGGCCCCTGCCTTTCGCCGGCAATGATTCCGTCCAAAATAGTAAGGATTTTTCGAGGACGTTTTGGGCCGAAAAAATATAAAATTTGATTGAGATCCAACGTGGTGCGCCAAATGGTTTCATTGCATCGCCATTGTCCGGCGGAGATAATTTCTTTCCCGAGGATAAAAGAAAGGACCAATAAAACATTAAGCCAGAAAGAAAATAAATTTCTTTTCAGTGAACTCATTTCACTGGAATGTTCCCAAAAATAATCATAAACATTTTCATGATATTCGCGGATTTTATTGGGCATTAAATAATTATCTCCACCTTTAAAATAAGGCCCCTTAATGTGATGAGGTAAATATTCTTTATGTCCATTGATTCCGATTAGATTTTTAAGAGCTCCTGTCAAACCCGCCTTGATATGAGTTTTCATTTTGGGAAGATTGATAATGAAGTCCGCATCAAAAACTCGATTTGCAATAAAATATTCGTGTTTACCGGGGGCATGATGTTTTTTCAATAAACTCGGTTTATAACAAGTGATACGAAATTGATTGGAATAATCACGAATGTCTTCTAAAAAACTTTTTTGTTTAAGATCAATGATTTGATGTTTTGAGGATTGTATGTTCCCAAAATCATCCAGAGGGATTGGTTTATTTTTATAATGGGTGAGACGCCAGTCCTCAATAACAAATTGAATTTGAGGGTATTGTTGGCGAGCATTTGTTAAAACTTCATGGATATGGCTTCGGTCAAGAAGTTTAGGTAAATCACAGGATTGTAAAGGAGAATCTCCTAAAACAATCGTTCCTTGCCCCTGCATGGCTTTTGCTAAAAAATCGATAAGATATCGAATCAAAGAAGTATGCGAAATCAAACAATCAAGATTTTTTTCGTTAGGATGGGTATGCATGACCCAATTGGGCTTGATGAGCGCCGTTTCCCCGGGCTTAATAGAGTCTTTAAATGGATTTTCAGGGGGCACCCCTAAGGCCTTAAAAAGGTCTTTAAGTGCTTTATGTAAAGCGGAGTTTTCATCATAAGGAAACTCAGGGTAAGCTTTGTCCGTCCAAATAAGGGCCACACGAGGATTAAGAGTGTTATTTTCCATGAATAAGACTGCGGGTAAAAAGATGCTTTCCTTGGGGAGTTTTTGGAACCTCCGAAACATAACTCCAAGTAAGCATACAATCTCCACCCATAACAAGTCTAATTTTTCCTTCAATGTCTTGGGTTTCGGTTGGGGTTGGCCCATGATTTATCGGATTGAGTACAACGAATAAGGTGATTTTATCCAACTTCTCTTGAAGAACTTGGAACGTTTTCACCCATTCCCGGAAATAAAAAAGATGAGTAAAATACTCTCCATGAATAATATCTCCTTTTTTATTTTTAAAATGATCCGTGGTCCGGCCTGTGATACGTTCTAAAGTGGGGAGAGAGTTCCCACAAGGACATGATTCCCCTAAAATAGCGGTATCCCCAATCTCATATCGGATTAACGGCATGGAATAATTATGGAGAGTGGTGACGAGAATACGTCCTTCTTCGCCTACTTTAACAGGTTGATTGTCGGCATTCACCACTTCTAAGAAATTATTGAATGTAAAGATATGCTTGGCTCCTAAATGACATTCGCCCGCCATAGTCCCAACCTCACGCGATCCATAGAAATCGTATACTTTTGTTTTAAAAACTTTTTCAATCTTTTCTCGCATAAACAGATGTAAAGTCTCTGCCGCGGCATAAATGAAATGGGGTTTCCAAACCAATCGTTTTTGACTTTCAATAAAGCAGGCAAGCTCATAAAGGGACCCCGCATATCCCTTAATAAAATAGGGGCGACGTGTATTGATGGTATCCAAACAATGCTCCCACTCTTTTGGGGACATTTTGAAAGAATTAAACGCGGTCAGTTGAGTGCACCAATTGGCGAAATGAATCTGGAAATTATTTTGTTTAAAAAGATCTCTTTCGGAACCCCACAACATTACTTTTGAAACTTTGGCTTCATCGATTTTTAAAAATTGACGAAAATAAAAAGCGGAAGTAGCAAGTCCCCATTCATAAAATTCACGATCTTGAATGAATGTTTGGGGGATGCCGGTAGCACCTCCAGAACTATTCAAGCAAGTGCCTGGGCGCTTTTTTAAAGTGGATTTAAAAGAATGCCACTCTTTACGTAAAAGATTTTTCGTAAGAATGGGGAAGTTTTCTAAAAGAATTTTTCGAGGATCATTTTTTCCTAATAGATTTTGATAAAAAGGCACATGGCGCACCGTATGCTCAAGAATTTCGGGAAGGAAGTCCGCATTTAGCCGTGAATAATCGGCCACAATATCGGCATAATCTTTTTCCCAATGAGGATATTTAAGATGTCGTAAGAGAAAATAATATAAAGTGCTACGGAGCATGAAGATGTTTTTCAGGCGAATAAAAATATCTTTTTTATTGTTTCATAAAATTCAATGGGATCATGAATGGTTTGAGCCTTTTTTTCAAAAGGGCAAAGATCGGTTTTGGGGAGGTTCAGAATAGACGGAACGGTTGCTAACGGTTGTATCTTAATTTTATTTTTTTCCAAAAATTGAAGAGCTGGCACAGAAGCAATAGGAGTAAAAACGGTTTTTATAATCCCAGAATAAACGATCAATTTGGCCGCAGCCAGCCCAATGATTTTATCATACAAGGTGCATCCTTTTTTCCCTTTATTTTTTTCAATGCATTCCACAAGAGGCCTCAATCCGGTTTGAGTGGATCGATAAAGAATTCGAGAGGATTTTTTGAGAATCAGAGAATAAGGGACTCCATCTTGAACGATCATTTCAGTGCATTTTTTATAGGTTTTATCATCATTTTTGTAGTCACCCCCCAGATCATATTGGATATCCATAAGCTGAGAATCAATTTTTCAAGCACAGGGAGCGGCATATGAATTAAAAAATAATCGGTCAGAACGAGCCATGGCAATTGAATGCAATAGGCGAGCAAGATGCTCCAGAAAAGCCCCACATTGTATTGGATGAATAACCCTACAAAAAATCCCAAAATGGCATTCCCTATCAAAATATAAGGGTTGTGCATCATCCATGCGGAATAAAAAGATCCAATCGTCCCAGACAATAACCCTCCTTTGGCTCCATAAAAATAAGCGGCTAAAAAGATTGCCAATTGGAAGAAATGAATTTTAAAATCAAAAGGAGTCGTGACATTTAGCATCCCCAAAAAATTCGGAAAAATGAGTAATATCGCAAAGAATAAAACAGTTTTGTGGTTTTTCTTTTCAAATGAAAGAACGAAGGTGTCGAGCATTTTTTAGAATTAAAAACGAAGAAAAGTTTCTGATTTTTCAAACTCGACAAGATCTTCGGGCGTGCCCATCCCATGCATTTGGTTCGCTTCAATTTCATAGATTTTAACTTTTCTGTCTTTTAAAAGCATTTCATTGTAAACCGGGCACACATAAAACTCATTGTTGACCCGGATATCTTTTCGAATCATATCTTCCGCACCTTGGACAAAATCATGTCCTTTTTGATAATAATAAACTCCAACCGTGGCATGGTTACTGATGGGCTTTTTTTCAGCCACTTCAACCACATGTCCCTGATCGTCTGTCTTTGCAAAAGACCACTTGGGGTGCATGGCAGGGAAGGTCATGATAGATCCATCGACCTTTGCCTTACGAGCATCTTCAAGGAAATGATTGATATCGGTCTCGATATATTGGTCGGAATTGGAGAGCATTAATTCATCATCATTATTGATGTATTCTTTCGCCAATAAAACCGTACAAGCGGCACCTTGAGTGAATTCCTCCAAAGTCACAATGTTACAACCTGGCGTCAATAAATTTAAAAGTTCATGAAGCGCGTATTTTTCATAATGTTCTTTTTGGCAAATAAAGGTGAAGCGGTGTTCGGTTTTTGGTCTTAAATTTTCAATAACCACTTGAATCATGGGCTTCCCTTTCACTTCAATGAGGGGCTTGGGGAACGTATAGCCTTTTTCCGCAAAACGAGTACCTCGTCCAGCCATAGGAACAACAATATTCAACATAAATTTATGGGGTTAGATATTTTTCAAGCAAGCCGATGTGCACATCATGAACTCCTTTTACAATAACCACTTTGCCCCCTGAGGCCTGAGCCGCTTCAATTCCATGGGGCGAATCTTCTACAATCAACGTTTCTTCCGGTTTAATGCCCAGTTGAGCCATTCCCGTGAGATACATTTCAGGATGAGGTTTATTTTTTTTGACATCCTGATTTGAAATAATGACATCACAACTCTCAAAAAGGTCGCTTCTTTTTAGCATTAATTCTAGGGTCTCTCGAATCGAATTGGAACATACCCCAATTTTAAGCCCAACCTTTTTTAAGTTTTTAAACATCAATTGTTTTTGAAAATCGGGACGGCACAATCGTTGGATATAATCCGTGGTATAAATTTGTTTCATCTCATAAATGAATTGATGGAGAGATTCGGGTAAACCAAATTCGTTAGTTAATTCTCTTAATTTCACTCGCGTAGGCAAACCATTATAAAAATCGAGATGTCGAGTGCGATTGATCGTGTAACCAAAAAGACCAAGCGCTTTATTTAGCGCTTCATAATGCCATTCCGTGGCATCCACGAGGACGCCGTCGAGATCGAATAAGACCGCTTTAATCATCATGAGACATTAAATCGTTTTTTGGCCATTTCCACAAGGTCAGTGCAAAGCCATACCGTTTTTTTGTCTTTTAAAAAAAAACGTTCCAGCCATTGCCAAAGAGGCTCGGGATCGTGGTGGTGAAGTTCAGGCGATACAAAACAGATTCTTTTGCTTTGATTTTGCCATTTTTTTATTTTCTCAATATCGTTTTTAAAAGTTTCAAATTGATCCATCCAAATATAAGCACTTTTTTCTAAAAAAAGAGGAGTGGATTCAAAATCACTCCATCGGGTTCCGATATTTTTACGCGGTAAATAAAAGGAATACCCATAATGGGTGGGGGCAGACATATCAAAGATAAAACTGTTGTTTTTCAATCCAAATTTTTCAATCAATGCTTTTACCCATTCTTGAAGGCCGTCGGCTTTGATGTTAAAAGCAAATAGCACTTTCCTAAAAGAAGGATGTGTGGAAAGTTTTGAGAAGATTCTTTTTGCTGAAATACTTTTAGGGGAAGCCGGGTCATGACTGATCACCAGTTTTTGATTGAAATCCCTTAAATCCGTTTCAATCCCACAACCTTGGTCTAAAGCTTTCCAAAAAGCCTCAAGTGTATTTTTTTCTTTTTTTATCTTCCAAAAGCCCCTGTGAGCCAATAAAGAAATACTCATAAAAATAGTTTAAGAAGATTGAAGCGCTTTGGTATAAATTTCTTTTAAAATTTTACGACGATGAGCTTGCGAAAATTTCCCGGACACCACGCTTTCATAAGCATTTCGGCTCATTTTTTCTCTTAAATCAGGGTTGACGATTAGCCCTTCAATCGCTTTGGCTAAACGATCTACGTAATCTTTTGGGGGATACAAACATCGTTCTGCCCATTTTTGACGATCATCGAATGATTTTAAAGTGGAAATATAATTTTTATCAAAAATGGAAAAATAATTTTTAATCACTTTCCCTCGCACGCCATCCTCTACAAGATCTTCTCCTGCATATCCATCCGTGGTGACACAGGGTAATCCATAAGAAAAGGCCTCTAAAAAGACGAACCCAAAGGCCTCAAAATGACCGGGCATTACAAAAATATCCGCTTCTTTGTACATTCGGATGAGTTCTCCCCTGGATTGCGGCTCTCCAATGTGAATATTGGGGTGATTTTCAAACTGTTTTCGAATGGATTCCGGAGGATTTGAAGCCATATACAAATGAACATTGTAAGATTTTGACAATTCCTCAGTGGCTAAAAGCGTTTCCATACCCCCTTTAGTATCAAAAATGGTGGACAGAAAGAGAAGATTTACGCGATCTTTTTGAAAAGTCCTTTGCACCGGTTTCATGGCTTCCAAAGTTAAGGGAACCACTTGGATCTTTTCTCTAAACCGAGAGCAATCCAGTCCGTTAAGAATACTTTTTTGTGCCGACTCACTCCAACACAAAATGCCGCGGCACGCCTTGCCTGCAAATAATTTTTCAAAAAATCGTTGATTGCGTTTTTTGTCAAAAACACGTCGATTGTACCAGGTCAACTGAGTGACTTCCTCAAGATCCATCACCCAAGGGATTTTTTTATTCAAAAGAGGATGATGAGTGCTGTGAATCAAGTCTACTTTTGTGGAAGGCCGAATATAATGAACTTTAGGGAGTTTTAATGCTAAAAGGAGGTGGAAAATAAAATTTTGGAATCCCTTCTTTAAGAACCCGAAAAGGTTCTTGGGAGAACGAGCGTGAACACCAATGGTTTTAAAAAGAGCTGGGTTAGAAGCGATGTATTGAAAACCTTCCGGCGCGCATTTGGCCTCTTGTTTATGAATATTATGAACCTGAGATCCAGTATAAAAATAAACGTTTTTCAAGAGAAGATTGTTAGAGGGCTGCATTATAGTTTATAATCCACGCCACACGCAACGAAACCCATCTTATGACCTCGACTTTTCGTACCATTGTTTTCAACAGTTTTTTCCGCGCCATTATTGAAGGGGTCAAAGCGGTTAGTGGAATCGCATTGGTCGTTCTTCTCGCGCGCCTTTTTGGGCCAGAGGAATACGGTCGATTTTCTTTTGCATTGGCGCTTACAGGATTTGCTTCTATCGTCATGAATTTAGGGCTTCCCACCACTTTCGTGAGAGATGGAGCGCGAGACGAAAAATTTTTACGTGAAAATTTGATCACTGCCCTTTTCATGCAAGGCATCGCTTCCTTTCTCATATTTCTTGCGCTCGTCGGCGCTATTTTGATTTTTCCCGTATTACGCCAAGACGCCCTTCTCCTTATGATCGCGCTTTTTTATACCATGTTCAGTATCATTACAAATTTTTTGTATAGCGCTTTTCAGGCGGTCAATCGCATGCACCTTGAAGCCATTGCCATTGCGACTCAATATGGATTTCTGATTATTTTTGTGCTTTTCTTTCTGTTTAAAAAAGGGACGATCGAGGAGGTGATGTTTGGTTACTTAGGCGCAAGTGTATTGGGGGGAATGATTACCCTCATCTTGATAAGAAAATATCTTTTTTCATGGATATGGCAGATCAACTGGAAGATGGGGCGCATTCTTTTTTCGCAATCGTGGCCCCTGATGGCAGGGAGCGCTTTAAGCACCGTGTATTTTTCTCTAGATTCCATCATGTTGCGTTTTTTCAAAGACAGTGAAGCGGTAGGGATTTATAGCGCCATGTATAAAATTGTTTTTGCGTTTTGGCTTCTTGCCTCCTTGTACGGCTACAGCATTGCCCCGGTTTTTTCCAAGCTTTTTGCACACGCTCGAGAGGAATTCATGTCGGTTTACAAACGGTCGGTTCAACTCATGGCAGGGTTGGGTTTTTTCTTTGGGCTGGGGATTACTTTTTTTGCTCGTCCCATCGTTGAGCTCTGTTTTGGAGAAGCATATCTTGTGGGAACCCTGACGTTGCAAATCATGATTTGGTCCATCATGGTTTTTTTGGTGGGAGGGATTCTGTATGGGGCGTTGATTGTGGTGGGCAAACAAAAAGACCTGCTTTGGAGCGTATTATTAAGCACTTTATTGAATTTTATATTTAATATGATTTTAATCCCGTCGTGGGGAGGGGAAGGCGCCGCTACCGCAACGGTCATCGCGCAAATTGCCCAACTTTTATTTAATATTTATTTTTTAAGAGGGATTATTCCTATCAAGTTTTTCCCCATGATCGCTAAGCCAACATTTATGGCATTGGGGTCGGTGGCCTTATTTTTTACTCTTTCCCTTGTTTTACCCCCCGTTCTCGCCGCTTCTTTTGCGATGGCAACGTATGTGGCTTTGATTTTTATCGGAAAAATCATCCATCCTCAAGAAATTCGCCAAATGGTGAAAGTGTTGATGCGCCGAGAATAAAATTTTACGATTTCTTCACGATTTGTTTTTTGGCAAGACGGAATAGCCCGACAAAAAAGGAAAACAATAATTTCAGGGCCCAGAACAAACGACTCCCCCAAAAATAAAACAATCGATAGGTGTTGAAAAAATACAAACGAAATCGGTCCCAAACAGAAGAGAACGATTTTTGGATAAGGTCATTAATAACACGGTAGAAAAAAAATGCGTAATACGGAGTTTTTAAAAAATGCAACATTTTACGGAAAAACAGTGTTCGATCCCCAAATACACTCAAATCTTTTACCGTACGTTCCGGTTTAAAATCGTGCCCGTGGCATCTTTTATGCCAAAGAAGTTTAGGAGTGCTCACAAAAGGCCCCTTAAGGAGCATATCAAACAAGAAAAAGGTATCCATAGAGCTATATTGAGGAGGAATGCCTTCAAATGGTTTCAAAATCACATGATTCAGTAAATATTTTTTTTTAAAAAGTCCATAGGTGTAATTACATTTGCCTCCTCGATCTAAAAGAAATCGTTTAAAACGATGATACTTGTTTAAATTTTCATGCTCTGGGAATAAAGGAGGATGAAATTGAAGAACTTCTCCTGAAAATGTGAGATTATCATGTGCGCAAAAAGCAACAATCGCTTCAGGATTTTCAATATGTAATTCAACGAGTTCACGGATGAACTCAGGTTCCCATTCATCATCATCCGCGGCCCACATAAAATAGTCTCCTTGTGCAGCATCAACTAAAAATTTAAAATTGGCTCCACCAATATTCTCTTTTTGACGAATATAACGAATGCGTGGATCACGGGCCGCATATTCTTCGCAAATTTCCGGGACCTTCCCATCCGTTGAAGCATTATCGGAAATAATGAGTTCGAAATCTTTATAGGTTTGATTAAGGAGAGTGTCCAAGGTCCGTCGAATGGTCTTAGACCCATTATAAGTAGGAAGCCCAATAGAAACCGTTGGTTTTGACATATTAAAAATAAATTTTTAACCCTTAATTCGTTTCAAATATCCATCGGGGGATCCGGTAATAATCAATTTTGATTCAATGATTTTATCGATTTCAAAGTCATGATTTTCTTTCAAAAATTCCCAAACTGCTGTTTTAGGATTATTCCCTTTGCCCCAAGGGCGATTCGAAGTGCTTCCTTCAGGCAAATCTTCAACGCCCGTATCTCCCACCATACAATAACTGCCAACGCTTATCATAGGGGCGTAGGCCCTCAATTCAGCGAGAACGTGGTCATGCGTATGGTTGCTATCCAAGCAAACGAGTACGCGTTTTTTGGTTCTCGCAAATGCGGCTACTTTTTGAACGATTTTTTCATCAATACTAGACCCTTCAAACATGGTGATTTTTTTACTCAGAGGATGGTCAAGAATCGCTTGTTTATTATGAGCGCGAATATCAATATCGATTCCGATCACGTCACCCTTTTCTATGGAGCCACAGGCTTCTAAAATAGCCAACATAGAAGCACTAAAAATAATAGACCCTCCCCACGCGATTCCGGTTTCGATGATGAGATCTGGCTTAATCTCCCAGATGATTTCTTGCAACGCCTGTAAGTCTTGGGGGGCCTGAATAATGGGAACTCCAAGCCAAAAAAAGTTATACGCATATTGGGCCTTTACCAATTGTTCATGAAAACTTTGCCAGGTTTTTTGAAGAGCCTCATTTTTACGATATGAATTTGCTCTTTGAATGGCTTCGAGTCGGAATTGTTTTATAGGATCAGTATTCATGTGATTTTTAGATTATTTATTCTTAATATCTATCATGATTTTCCCCCAAGCGACAAGGTTTTTATCTCCCGGGAAAAACGAATTGTAGTGATGCACGGTCCCTCGGGTGAGGGCTTGCCACGTAGGGGATTGTCCCAATTTTATTATTTCTTTTCGCCATTTTTCACGGTTTTTTTTATCGGTAGCCTTGCAATAAGCCTTAAAGATTTTCCCGTAACTCCCAAGGGATTCTAAAAATACATCCTGAGTGGATATCCTTGAATTCTTTTTAGAAATATTCCATTTTTTATGTGTTTTGGGGGAAAGAAGAGTTTTATTAAAAATAAATTCCCATTCTTTGGCCATTTTATCCGTAGAGAAAAAATCGAGGGCATATTCTTGAGCTTTTTTAGACAAAGAATTTTTTAATTTTTTATTTTTATATAAAGCCTGAATCGCATGGATATAAGCTTTCTCATCTTTAGCAACCCTTCCAGTAATTCCGTTTTTTATCATGTGCTTTTCCATAGGGTTTGAAAGCACCACAGGGACCACTCCCGCAGCCATACTTTCCGCCAAGACTTGATCACAGGTGCCATAATGATAAGGAGCCAACGGATACCCAAATAAATCAAAAAGGCAGAGGTATTTTGAAATATCGGAAATAGGCCCTGTAAAATCAAATTTTTCAGCAATCCCTAATTTTTGAGTTTCTCGTTTAAGTTCCTGTTCTTTGGGCCCCCCACAAACGATAAAATGGACATCGGGAATTTTAATGCCAGCACAAATTTTCAAAAAATCAGGATGCATTTTACAATAATCTACGGTTCCAATGTATCCGATGTTAAAGCCTTTGTGAGGCTTGGGTTTTACGTTTTCAACATGGCCTATCCCTCCGGTAGACCAGATCACTCGTAATTTTTTTTTGTTTTTATCCGAAAGCGCTTGAATTTCCGGAGTCTCAAAACTGAGAGGGGTGGTAAAAACAAAAACTTCAGGATAATGAAGGATTTTAGGGGTGAAAACATAAGGAGGATGAAATCCTGAAATATGACTCCATAAAATCAACCTACAAGGAGGTAAAGGGCTTTTCACCAAGAAATCATATAAAAGAGGATGGTTCCACCAATGGATAAGCACAATGTCCGCTTCAGCGATCATTTTAAGAAGTTTTTCTTTTTTCCCAGACATTTTATCAAATAATTTGAGCCCTATATTTTGAGCAACATCTAGGGAGTGCTCGTTCGCGTCATCCAAGCAGGCAACCGTGTGTTCAAAGTCACGGTTTTTTATAGCTTTCGGGAAATAACCCAAAAGGACTCTTCCAACTCCTCCTCCAAGATGGGGAGTAATATGAAGAATTCTTTTAATTAAATTTTTTCGCATAGAGGGATTTAAATCTCTACAATCTGCCCCTGGTACCTCATTTCAAAAAGGACTTTTTTAATCGGAGAAGTATGAGCGATCGCAGTGATCAATAACGCGGAATTCGCGGGAGCTTCTTTTAAAATATTTTTATCATGGATCGATTTCTCTTCAACAGAAAAAGTGCTTTGCTTGAGTGAGTTGGTATCAATAAGTCCAACAAGATTGCAATTTTTAAGTCCCGCAGAGGCATAAAGGTATAAAAATTCACGTCCAATACCCCATGCATACAACGGTTTTTTAGAATTTATAAATTTTTTTATAAGAGCTTTTTTATTATTCAATTTTTTAAGGTCATTCGCAATGTATTGTTCCATTTCTTTTTTAAGCTTAAAACAATTTTCAGTCGTATGGAGCTGTCCCTTTTTATTTGTTTTTCGAAAAACAACATTTAAATTTGGCAAAATCATCTTTTCACTCATCATCGGCGTTTCAGCTTCACAATGAGTGACGAATTCAAAGCCTTCAAGCCCCGCCAATAACTTAAGATGTTCAAGGTCAAAATGTTGAATGTGCTCTCGCATAAGGAACCAAAAGAAATCAAAAAAATACAGTTTGTCATACCTCGAAGCATCGGGGACTCCAATACACAGCAATCCATCCTCCGCTAAAACTCGTTTTGCTTCTTTAAAGACTTGGATAGGATCCACCAAGTGTTCTACCACTTGATCCACCACAACTAAATCAAGAGAATTTTCGTCAAAAGGGATAGATTCGGCACTCCCTAATTTAACCGTGTAAATCCCCTTTTTCTTTGCATAACTAACATAGTCCTCGATGATATCAACTCCATAAAGTTTAGTGAGCCCTTTTTGATGTAAATAATCAAGAAATCCCCCCATCGCACAACCCACATCCAACGCACGAGAATCTTTATGAATATAAGGAGCAACCAAGTCATACAAGAGAGCGTGCCTTTTGCAGGTAAAAGAATTGGTGCTCCCCGGGCGATCGCCGACTTTATCGGTCGAGCTCATATTCACTGGGCCGTATTCCTCATTATAATATTTCATGAGCCCCGTAATGTCCTCTGAAGATAAATCATTATAAATATGACCGCATTTTTCACAGGCGTTGATTTTTACAAGTGAATAAAGAGTTGAAGGGTCTAAATTCCCGCAATCCAAATTTAATAAGCGAAAAGCTTGGGCTGATTTGCAAATGGGGCAGAGCGTCTCTTTATTTTCCTCCATGGCTTTTTTCTAGTTTAGATAATAGTTCTTCCGCATAAGGATCAATGTCATCCGGAAGTCCATGAGACATTTGGCCGCATTTGCCACAGAAGAAATGTTCTTTCCTTTTTTTCTCCAAAAACATTTTTTGATAATTGAATAATTTCTCTCCATTCCATATATCCTTAACGCTTTCTTCTCTCGTATCACCAATAATGAGTTTTTTAGACCAATCTAAGAAACAAGCACTTGCCGTTCCATCCGAGTTGATCGAGAAAGAATAAAAAACATAAGGACAAACTTTAACTTCTTTAATTTTTTGTCCATAGATACCAAAAGCTTGATTGACCATGACTCCTTTCAATTCAAATTCAGGCCAACACGACATCACGTGCTCAATGAATACGCCATCGGCGATATCTCCAAACACATCGTAAAATCTTTTTTTATCTTCTTCGGTAATGGTGTCTCCATTGATTTTGATGATGATTTCACATTTTCCTCGATGTTCATAAAGATGTCGAATATTGGCAACCAATTGATCGAAGTCGATTTTATATCCTGAAAAGTCCCAATAATGTTTTTCGTTCACTCCCTCGATAGAAATATTAATGCGATCGAGTCCGGCTTCAATAATTTCAAGATTTAATTTTGGGTTGAGAAGAGAAGCATTGGTGGTGGTGTCGATCCTTTCCGCGCATTTTTTTTCTTTGGCGTAGCGAACCATGTCGGCAAAACGAGGATTCAACAACGGTTCTCCATCTTTATAAAGGCGTAAAACTTTAATGGGTTTTTCGAATTCACAAATATCATCGATGATTTTTTTATAAAGATTAAAGTCCATGGGCTTAAGGGCTCTGCCCATTTTTTTGAGCAATATTCGATCGCTGGAAGGGCAAAATTTACACTTAAAATTGCATAAATCACTCGGGTCTACAAAGATAACAAAAGGCACACGAATAGGAATGACGGTTTCCAGTTTTGTCCGATTCACCAGGTCGATGCGAGGTTTAATTTTTGCTTTCATGGAGGGATTATTTAAAAAATAAATTTTATTTATAACGAAAGAACTACGTTATTTTTGCATGGAATTCAAGAAATCCAAATAGGATTTTAGCCCTTCTTGCCAAGAAGGCAACTCCACTCCGAGCGCCTTGGCTTTTGTGTTTTCCAAAGCGGAAAACAGAGGGCGCTTCATGTCTTTATCCAAACCACCTCGATCCACGGGTTTTAGGGCTATTTTTATGTTTGATAATTTAAAAATTTCTTTCGCAAATTCATACCAACTGCAATCCCCTCGATTTACGAGATGATAGATCCCGGAAGGAACCTCTCGACTTAATAATTTTAAGGTGGCTTTGCTTAAATCTCCGGCATAGGTGGGGCTGACTCTTTGCTCTGAGCTTACTTCCATGGCATTTTGGTTTTTCGTATCTTTTAAAAGATTTAAGACAAAATTTCCACCTTTTTCAGGACTGCCTGTTTTCCCTCCGTATAAACCGCACGTTCGGATCATAAAAGTACCCTCAGGGTAGGAACTCAAAGCCGCGTATTCTCCGGCCAGTTTCGAAAGGCCATAAACCTGAAGAGGATGAGGTAAGTCGGCTTCCAAGTAGGGGGCGCTTTTTTTGCCATCAAATACATAATCGGTGCTGTAAGTGACAAAAGGAATGCCTATTTTTTTACATATCCTTGCTAGATTTTGAACCGCAATAAAATTGACCTCTAGGGCCGGTAAAGGATTTTTTTCACACAAGGGAACCACATGATAAGCGGAGGTGTTGATTAAAATCGCAGGGTTAATTTGTTTGATTTTTTCTTCGATTTGCAAGGGCTGGGTTACATCCAATTCTTCTTTATTAAACGCAATAATTTCAAATCCAAAAGAACTCGCATCGTTGAGGAGTTCATGGGCGAGTTGGCCGTTTTTACCGATTAAAAGGATTTTTTTCATGAGGTTTTAATGAAAGACCAATTTTTATCTTTCTCAGAGAGGGAAGGATTTTTTACCGGCCACTGAATATTAAAAAAGGGGTCATTCCAACTCACACCTTTACTGTGTTCAGGTGAATAAAATTCAGACATAAGATAAGAAACCTCACAATCATCGGTTAACGTTTGGAGTCCATGTGCACATCCCTTGGGGATATAGAGCATTTTTTTATTGTCTCCGGTCAGCTCCTCGGTCACCCATTGACTGTAGGTGGGCGAGTCTTTTCGTAAATCAATCGCCACATCATAAATCGAACCTTTAAGACATTGAACAATTTTCGCTTCCGCCTTAGGTTCGACCTGAAAATGTAGGCCGCGAATTGTGCCTTTTTTTAAAGTAAGAGTTAAATTAGTCTGTGCAATATTGAATTCAATCCCATGAGACTCTAACTCTTTTTGACAAAAAGTTCGGGTGAAATAACCTCGTTCATCCCGAATGAGTTCGGGTTCAATGCAATAGACGCCTTTAATTTTAGTCTCTGTGAATTTCATAAAATTTTAAATAATCCTGACTTCAGGGATGGGAACAATAAATTTTCCACCTCGTTTTCGATAGGCCTCCAACTCGGGCATATGAATGATTTCGTCTGCAATATTCCAGCATAGTACTAGAAGGTAATCGGGTTTTTCTTGGTCGATTTTATCTAGGGCATGAACTAAAAAGTGAGTGCCAGGCGTGTACAACCCTTGTTTGGCTTTTGATTTATCCACCAGGAAATCGAGCTCCCCTTTCAAATCGAAATAATTCAACAAAATATTGCCTTTGGCCGGCGCACTGTAAGCCGCTATTTTTTTACCTTCTTTTCTCAATTGTTTGAGCAAGGCGATAAGCTCGGTTTTCAGGGTATTCACATGGGTGTTGATTTTTTGATAAGTCTGAATTGTGTCAAAGCCTTCCTTTTTTTCTTGCTCGACGAGATCGTTCACGTTTTTACTCGTTGGAAAAACGCCAGGATGAGAAATAAAAATTCGTAAAGAACCGCCTTGCACCGGCATCATTTCCACATCATAAATTTCCAATTCGGCAGTTTTAAATAGATAAATCAAGGCCAGCAAGGAATAATAAAAAACATGCTCGTGATAAATGGTGTCGAATTTATTCTCCATGAGCCCTTTCAAGTAAGGGAATTCAAACACCGCAGTGCCTTTGGGCCTGAGGAGCGTTTTGACTCCTTTAACAAAATCCACAATATCGGGAACATGGGCCAATACATTGGCTCCGAAAATAAGATCCGCCTCGGTTTGATCTTCGTCGTGTAATTTCTTTGCCAACGCGGCATTGAAAAAAGTGGGAATCGTGGGCAAACCACGTTGGTTGGCAATTTCCGCAATGTTTTTTGCAGGGTCAACTCCAAGGATTTTGATCCCAAGCGCTTTGAAAAATTGAAGTTGCGCCCCATCATTGCTCGCGATCTCAAGAACTAAATTTTGGGAAGTAAGGCCTAAGCGAGACGTCAATGTTTCAGCCGTGTATTTACAGTGTTCAAGGAAGGAGGTTGAAGTGGAAGAAAAATAAATATAATCGGAAAAAAGAGCTTCGGGCGGAGCAATTTCCGTCAGTTGAGCCAAATAACAGTGCGGGCAAAAGGCAACCGTGAGGGGATACATTTTTTCTTGAGAAATTTCATTTTTTTCGAGAAATGAATTGACCAATGGCATGTTCCCCAAAGAGAAGAAGGGGATCACCTCGGTCTGGCACACGCGACAGAAAATGGGATTAGAATCATGAATCATGGAGGAGTTTTTCATAAGAAATAATTTGTTGAAGTGTAATCTCTGCCATAATTTTCTTCTCAAAGAAGGCTTTATACCAAGTTATCGATTCTTCCAAAGCAACCTCGGGTTTCCACAAGGGACTCCATTCTAATTTTTCTTTAGCTTTTGAGCAATTTAAAGCAAGAAAAGGCGCTTCATGCAGAGGCGGGACAGGATCTTTTTGCCACGATTCAGGGCTGCCCCAAAGGGAAAGGAGATTTTCCACGACCCATTGTACGGTTTTTTGATCTTCATCATCAGCTCCAAAATTCCATCCTCCGGAAAAGGCGCGCCCCTTTTCATATAAATGTTGGGCGAGCAAAAGATAGCCATGAAGTGCATCGAGCACATGTTGCCAAGGACGAGTGGCTGCCGGATAACGTAAGACAATCGGTTTTTGAGTGGTTAAAGATCGAATACAATCCGGGATCAGGCGATCCTCGGCCCAATCGCCGCCGCCAATAACATTCCCGGCCCTTCCCGAGGCAAGAGCTAAATTGGGTGCGACCGAGTTTTTTTCTTCAGGGTTAAAATAAGATCGAATATAGGCTTGAGTGACGAGTTCGGAACATCCCTTGCTGGAGCTGTAAGGATCATGTCCACCCATGGGATCTTCTTCTCGATAACTTTTTTGTTGGGTGTTTTCATAGCATTTATCGCTTGTGATATTCACCACCGCACGAACGGAGGGAGTGGCGCGACACGCCTCAAGAACATAAACCGTGCCCATGACGTTGGTTTCATACGTGCCAACCGGATCTCGATACGAAGGCCTTACCAACGCTTGGGCCGCCATGTGAAACACGATTTCGGGTTGATGTTTTTTAAACGTATCCTCCAAGGTTTTTCGATTTCTGATATCGCCAAAAATAGAAACGATTTTTTTATCTAGCTCTACAGTTTCCGAGAAATTGGGGTTTGTGGCCGGAGGCAATGAATACCCAATCACTTGTGCCCCGAGCGCATGGAGCCAAAACGCAAGCCACCCACCCTTAAATCCGGTGTGCCCTGTAATAAGGATACGTTTACCGCGATAAAATTCATGTAAGTCTGAAAGGTGTTTCATAGGGCTTATCACAAAGTGCATTTACCAAATTTTCCAGGCGGCCTTTTCTTCATTCCATAATCGATTCAAATACTCCATATCTCGAAACGTATCCATGCATGCCCAAAATCCGGCATGTCGGAAAACTTTTAATTGTCCTTCTTTAGACAATTGTTCGAGTACGCCGTACTCTAAGTCACACGAATCCTCGTCCTTAAGACGATCAAAAATCGCTCGATTAAAAACAAAATATCCTCCATTGCTCACAATGGAAGTGTTTCGAGGTTTTTCAACAAAACTGGCGGTGCTGTCAGGCCCTATGGAGATTTCTCCAAACTGAGAAGAAGCCGTGACCCCGGTTACGGTTGCCATTTTTCCGTGACTCCGATGAAAAGCAATCAGCTCTGGGATGTTGACGTTACTGACCCCATCTCCATAAGTCATCATAAATTCATCTTCATCAATATATTTTTCAATTTTCTTCAATCGGCCCCCTTTAAGGGTTTGTTGACCGGTGTCCGCTAACGTGATTTTCCACCCCACTTCGTCATGGCGTTGATGAACAATACGATTCTCAGGCTTCCCCAACTCAAGAGTGACATCGTTATTTAATAGTTCATAATTTTGAAAATATTCTTTAATCATTTCGCCTTTATATCCTAAAGCCAAAACAAAATCTTTAAACCCGTAGTGGGCATAAACTTTCATGTTATGCCACAAAATAGGTCTGTTACCGATGTGGACCATGGGTTTGGGACGAAATTCAGTCTCTTCTTTTAAGCGAGTCCCTAATCCGCCGCAGAGAATAACCGTTTTCATACGTCTGAAATTAAGTGGGTGAATGGAAAACTTTAATTGGATAGTATCTCAAAATCTCTAATTTAGAAACGCATTTTTCATCGCCGAATGGCATCGGCAGGATTTCCCAATCTCTATTTTTTCAATGATTGCAAAAAGCAAATTACGCAATTTTTCATTATTTTCCTTGAAAGTTCTTAAAACTTCTTCAATGGTAACGGGCTTAATCTCGGGATAATCACTCAGGCCTACATCGTAATCGGTAATCAAAGCGATGCCCGAGTAGCACATTTCAAGCTCTCTCGCCAAAATGCATTCTGGATATTGAGTCATATTGATCACATCAAAACCCGCGGAAGAAAACCACTTGCTCTCCGCTTTTGTGGAAAAACGAGGGCCTTGGATTACAACCACTGTGCCTTTGGGATGGATTTGAATTCCCAGTTTTCGGCCTTCTTCCACTGCGATTTTCCCAAGATTTAAACAATAAGGTTCCGCGGCTTCAACATGAGCGACTTTTGGGCCTTCAAAAAAAGTATCGATACGCCCCTTGGTCCGATCCACAAATTGATCACAAACCACAAAATCGCCTGGTTTTATATCCGGACGCAAACTTCCTGAGGCGCAAGGGCCCAAAATAAATTGAACTCCCAATTGTTTGAATGCCCACACATTCGCTCGATAAGGGATTTGATGGGGAGGATAAATATGGCCTTTTCCATGACGAGGAAGAAAGGCCACGTTTTTGCCTTTATATTCGCCAAGAGTGATTTTGCCGGACGGTTTGCCGTAAGGGGTGTCCATTTCAATGGTGTGCGCATTTTTTAAAAAATCATAAAAACCCGATCCGCCCAAAATACCGATGGAAGCGCTATTCATATTGGATTAAAGTTAAGGTTTTATAATTTTTAATTTTCTCCCCACCGTTTAAAAAGGAAAGGTTGATCAAAAACGCAATCCCGCACACTTGTGCGCCAAGCTTTTCCACCAAACCGCAGGTGGCTCGAACGGTTCCGCCTGTGGCAAGAAGATCATCCACAATTAAAACTTTTTCTCCTTTATGAAGCGCATCGTTATGGATCTCAAGTTCCGCCGTCCCATATTCAAGTGCGTATTTTTCGGAAAGGGTTTGATACGGGAGTTTCCCTTTTTTCCGTACAGGAACAAATTTTAGGCCCAATTGGTAAGCGATGACACTGCCAAAAATAAAACCTCTTGAATCAATACCCACCACGGCTTCAGCTTTTTGTTGGCGTGCAAATTCCAACATTTGATCCATGGCAAATTTAAAAGCAGAAGGCGTTGAAAGGAGAGGAGTGATGTCTTTAAAAATAATTCCCTTTTTAGGAAAATCGGGGATATCGCGAATATATTTTTTAAGATCCATAAGAGAAAAGATTAGAGATTTTTTTAAAAGTTGGATTTTTAATAACTCCTTTTTCCGTAACAATACCCGTGATTAAATTCGCAGGGGTGACATCAAAGGCCGGGTTGTAGACTTTTGCTTTAAATTTTACCACTTCTTTCGGGTTGCGTTCTTCGATGGGGATTTCTTTCCCGGATTTCAAGGTAAGATCAAACGTGGAAAGGGGGGCTGCCACATAAAAAGGGACCTGATGAGCTCGAGCCGCAAGCGCAAGGCTGTACGTGCCGATTTTATTCGCCGTATCTCCATTGGCTGCAATGCGATCCGCTCCAACAATAACCAAATCCACTTTTTGTGTGTTCATCACGTGCGCGGCCATGTTGTCACAAATGATGGTCGTATCGATGCCCGCGTGAGTGAGCTCCCAATAGGTGAGGCGCGAGCCTTGAAGGAGCGGCCTTGTTTCATCCGAAAAGACTTTTAATTTCTTGCCTTTTTCATGTGCAAAATAAAGGCAGGCGAGCGCCGTACCATAATCCGCAGTGGCAAGCCCTCCCGCATTGCAATGAGTAATAATCGTGGCCCCATGGGGAATTAATTTTTCGCCATTTTCTCCAATTCTTCTACAAATTTTTTTGTCTTCCTCAAAGATTTTTAAAGCTTCTTTTTTTACATTTTTTTTAGCGATTTTAATATTTTCATTTTCATCCACGACTTTCATAATTCGATCCAGGGCCCAAAACAAATTGATTGCAGTGGGTCGTGAACTCCCTAAATATTTCGCACTTTTTTGCATTTCGCGTTTGTAGGCAGAGTAGTTTTTTGCAGATGATTTTTCGGAGGCAATCAGTAGTCCAAATGCCGCCGCGATCCCAATCGCCGGAGCGCCTCGAATTTTTAATGTTTTAATGGCATCCCAAATTTTTTCAACCGTTTCACATCGAATGATTTTGTATTGTTGGGGTAAAAGCGTCTGATCGATCATATGAGCGGCCCCATTTTTCCATTCAATCGTCTTTACAGGCATTGTGGATTTTGATTATCAAATCAAGGGTTTCATCCAAAGAAGACCCAAGCGCGATGATACCATGGTTTTTCATGAGGATGTAAGGATGCTTCCCGAGAATTTTGCCAACCTCATCCACTAAAGCTTGGGTGCCAAAAGGTTTTTCTTCTTTCGTGATAGGTAAATGAAGTGTTTCTCCTTTTTTAAGAACCACAGAGTCATGAAGATGAATAATCCAATGAATCTCTGGCCTTTGTTCATAAATAAAAGCGTGAAGCTTTGTTTCAGTTGAAGGATTATTTTTGGGATCGGGGGCGACGAAATCCTTTTTTTGAATTTCATTTAGAACCGCCCCCGATTTTGTGATTTGAAATGCATCCCCTTTACGGAAACTGATGTTCCCGAAGGGGCTTATTTTAGGTTGAATCAACCGTACCACTTTACGAATTTTTTCGATTGGGTTTGTGTCCATTGAGTTTTAAGATCGAAGTCCTGCATCGCTTCTCAACGCATCGACTTTATCGAGTTTTTCCCATGTAAAAGATTCTTCTTCTCGGCCGAAGTGCCCGTACGCCGCTGTTTTTTTATAAATCGGACGGCGTAAATCGAGGTGAGAAATGATGCCACGCGGGGTGAGGTCAAAATGTTTCCTCACCAATTCAACGATGAGTTCATTTTTAACCTTTTCAGTCCCGAACGTTTCCACAAAAATGGAAACCGGTTCCACGACTCCGATGGCATAAGCGATTTGAATCTCGCATTTGTCAGCCAAGCCTGCAGCCACAATATTTTTAGCCACATAGCGAGCCGCATACGCGCCCGAGCGATCCACTTTGGTCGGATCTTTCCCCGAGAAACATCCTCCTCCATGGCGACCCATGCCGCCGTACGTGTCCACGATGATTTTGCGACCTGTGAGTCCGGAATCCCCCGGAGGCCCACCAATAATGAATTTCCCGGTCGGATTGACGTGATACGTGGTCTTGTCATCGAGGTATTCACTGCAAATGGGACGAATAATGGTTTCAATCACATCCTGCCGAATTTGATCGTAAGACACATCGGGTCCGTGTTGGGTGGAAACCACGACTGTATCGATACGTTTGGGTTTGCCGTTTTCATATTCAATCGTAACCTGACTTTTTCCGTCGGGGCGGAGGTATTTGAGTCCGCCTTCTTTACGAACTTTAGCCAACTGGCGAACCAATTTATGCGAAAGCATGATCGGAAGAGGCATGAATTCCGGGGTTTCATTGATGGCAAAACCGACCATCATCCCTTGATCCCCGGCGCCTTCGCGATCCACACCCAAGGCAATGTCCGGACTTTGTTCATCAATCGCCGTGAGAACGGAACATGCTTTATAATCGAATCCATAGGTTGCGTCCGTATAACCGATTTCTCGAATGGTTTCACGTGCCAATTTGGGGATATCGACATAGCATGTGGTGGTGATTTCCCCGGCCACTAAAACCAGCCCGGTGGTTACCAACACTTCGCACGCCACACGACCGCGCGCGTCTTGACCCAAAACCGCGTCGAGCACGGCATCGGAAATTTGATCGGCAATCTTGTCAGGATGCCCTTCGGTCACCGATTCCGAAGTGAAGAGATACGTAGACATAAAAAAAGAATAAAAAAATAATCTTTCGCGAGAAAGATTATGAAGTGAATATTCCCACATTATCTTCCCCGCAAAAGGGGTCGGAGTTAGCACCGTGCTTGCCGGCTCATTTTACGTCAATGAGATGCAAACGGGTTGCTGTGGAGTCTACGGGCCGAATCCCTCGTCCACTCTGGATAAGCGAATTTTCAATGCATCATTTATAAAGGCCAAAACGCTCGTTGTCAAATTTTTTGGCGTTACTCTTTACGAAACCAATCGAGAGTCAATTGAAGCCCTTTTTTTAATTCCACTTTGGGTGAAAAATTCAATTTTTCATGCGCCAATGTGATGTCCGGGCAACGCACTTTGGGGTCATCTTTAGGCATGGGCCGATACACTAATTCACTTTTAGATTGAGTCAATTGAATGATCTTTTCAGCCAGTGTTTTGACAGAAATTTCATGCGGATTGCCAAGATTCACAGGGCCTGAAAAATCAGCACACTCCATCATACTCATGAACCCATCAATTAAGTCCGAAACATAACAAAACGATCGTGTTTGAGAGCCGTCGCCATAAAGAGTGATTGGCTCATTGTTTAACGCTTGGCTAATAAAATTCGGGATCACGCGACCGTCATTTTTTCGCATAAACGGGCCATACGTATTAAAAATACGCACGATTTTTATATCCAAATTGAATTGATTTTTATAATTCATAATCAAACTTTCAGCGAATCGCTTGCCTTCGTCGTAACAGGAACGAGGGCCGATGCAATTTACATTTCCAAAATAATCTTCTCTCTGAGGGTGTTTTAAAGGATCACCATAGACCTCCGAGGTGGAGGCATGCAGAAAAATAGCCTTTTTTTGAACCGCTAAATCGAGCATATTTTTAACGCCTTCAGCGCACACCAATAACGTTTCTATGGGGATATTTTGGTAATCCACGGGGGAGGCGGGACAAGCTAAATTATAAATTTGATCAATAGGTCCTTTTATTTTAATAGGAGTAGTGATGTCGTGTGTGATGAGGTGAAAAGCTTTATTTTTTATAAAAGGTTTTACGTTTTCTCTGTTCCCGGTACAAAAATTATCAACGCAAAAGACAGTATTCCCTTTTTCAAGCAAGGCTTCACATAAATGACTTCCGATAAATCCGGCGCCGCCTGTGACTAAACTGATTTTCATAGAATACAATATTTAACAACGATTTTTATTGTACCATATCTATGTTTTAAACCCCTCGTATAATCCTCTCCATCAACTCCCTCGGGAACACCGGCTCCTTTTCCGCCAACCCTTGATGAAAAAGCACGGTTGAAGGCGTGGTCGCAGGTAACGTATTCACCTCAATCACAATCACGTCGCCGGTTTGCGTGTGCATGAACGTGTCGATGCGACAGTGGCCCTGAATCCCGATGCGTTGAGCAATGAGCTCCATGGAGCGTTTTACTTTTTCAAGTGCGGCAGGTTTAACGTACGGCGCGGGAGGCGGGGTTAAATTAACTCCGGTTCCGCCTTGGAATTTTTCTTCCACTGAAAGTACGTGCCCCTCCGCCACGGTAAGGCTGGGGCTGAGCGAGTGATAGCGTCCAGCGTGTTCCAAAACCCCCACCGTCACCTCAATCCAGTCGGTTTTTCGTCGCCATTTGATGCGCTGGCCTTTGACCCGAACAATATCGGTTTCAATAAAGCGCTCAAAGAAAATGTCTCGCAACAATCGCAACGGCATTTCAATGGCCGTGGTTTGATGATGAAAAACACCCGCCGGAATAAAGGGAGTGTTTTTTTGAACCCAATACGCATATTTTTTTAAATCTTCTCCGGAAAAAAGTCGCACAATCCCGGACGAACATCCTTCGTCGCGTGGCTTAACAATCACACTGCGGGAGGTTAGGATTTTTTGAAGTTTTTTAAAATAGAGGTTAAAGTCGTTCAATTTCCATCCTTTAAATTCCGAAATTAAAGCGTGTTTTTTTTGCGCGGAATAAATGCCCTGAGACTCAAGCCCTTGCAAAACTTCTCCGGTTTTGAGTTTGTCGGCGCAAATTTTGGATGCTTTTTCTCTAGAGCCGTTGAAGGGGACTTTGGCTTGGGTCAGCATGCGTTGAATCGTTCCATCTTCCCCGATTCCTCCATGGAATCCCATAAAAACATACGATGCATTTTTAATGAAGGAGCTGAGACTCATTTTTCGCGGGAGAAAGAACGGTTCATTGGCCTCGCCCTCTCGTAGGGCAAGACGCAATCGCACTTTTTCCTCAAGAAAATGAAGGCGTTCATCGTCGCGTTTGGCGTGTTCGCAATTTTCAACAATTTCATCCACGGTGTGGCTGAGGGTAAAGGCATAAGGAAGTTCCCAAACTTCATCGTGGAGACCAAGAAGGAACGGTTTGGGGTCATATTTTTCCGAGCGCCGCAATTTGAGCCACGCATTGGTTCCACTCATGAGAGAAACTTGCCGTTCCGAAGTTTTTCCACCAAAAACAATCTGGATGGGCTTGCGCGATTTGGTTGAAATCGAACGAGGTAAAGCGGGGAAAGGAATTTCGTGGCGGTCGCACGCGTGCCGCACCACATAGCGCAAAAGATCGCGATGACTGAACCCGATACGAGAGGTTTGTTGGAAAAGAAAACTGTTTTGTTCCATGCCGCTGATCGGATTGAAATCCGAAAACCAGATTTTCCCGTCCGGCAATACCCATCCGTCAAAGCGCGCCATATCGCGCACGCCGAAAAGCGTGAACAATTGTTCGGCCTGAACTTGGATTCGTTCGATGGTCTTGTTGTCAAAACGCGGAGGACAGTGATAGCGGACTTGGCGCGTGGGCAAATATTTTTTTCGATAATCAAAAATTTGATGTTTGGTGTAATCCGCCTCAATCTCGGTGGGAAGAATGGCCACCGGCATATTGAAACGGTTTTGGAGGAGAATGACAGTGAATTCAATGCCCGTGCAAAACGGCTCAATCACCACGCGGGTATTGATGCGTTTGGAAAAAAGATAGCGGACTTTTTTAAGCGCTTCCGCCGGAGTGGAAACTGAAAAAACACCGATGCTCGAGCCGCCGGTCGCGGGTTTCACGATCGCGCGGGTGATGTGATGTTGTTTGAAAAAAGCTCGGATTAAACGGGAGTGATCAGAGTGATGAATTTTAAGTAAAACCGAGGGCAAGGTAAAAAATCCTTGTTCGCGGAGAAAGGTATTGGCCTCATGTTTGTCAAAAAAACGACGACACGCTGACGCAGGTGAGCCTACATACGGGATGCCGTAACGCTCGAGCAGGCGTTGGATATCGCCGTCCTCCCCAAATGCCCCATGCATAGCCGGAAACGCAAGATCAACACTCTTAAGCAGAGCTTTGAGCGCCGTGCGACTTAAAAACTTGGCGGTTTCCTTGAGCTTAAAGTCAAAATCAGAGGGAGTATTCGAATACAACTGAGCCTGGGAAAGGTGATAGGCGTTGCGATGCGTGTCAAAATAAATCGGGACAATTTCAATGCCATCGCCGTTCAAATGATCGAGAACACTTCGCGCAGAATTGAGTGAAATCCCACGTTCCAACGATGGCCCCCCGCAAAGTAGTGCGATTTTCATAAATTTTTACAGAAAAATAGTAAGGCAACTTTAACCTATAAAATAATTAAAAACAAGTCAAAACGATGAATTTTTATAAAAATTTTACAGAAAAACGTAAAATTTTAAAGTTCTCAAAAGAAGCCATCAAAAAGAAGTTTTTCCGTTTTTATAAAAAGGCGTAAAATCAATTCTGTTATGGCTAATATTTTCATCATCCACGGGGTGGGCGGGTCGCCTGAGGAAAATTGGTTTCCATGGCTTAAGCAAGAGCTCGAAAAACTGGGGCATCACGTCATTGTCCCGCAATTTCCAACGCCGGAGAATCAAACGCTCATCGAGTGGTTGCGCGTGATGGATCTTTATAAGGAATTTCTAACCCCTGAGACGCTCGTGGTGGGGCACAGCGTAGGGCCGGCATTTTTGCTCAATGTTATTGAAAAACATCCGGTCAAAGCCGCCTTTTTTGTGGCTGCATTTGTGGGTAAGGCTGACAATCATTTCGACGACTCCATGAAAACATTTGCTCAAAAAACATTCAATTGGCCTGCGATTAAAAAGAATTGCAAACATTTTGTCATTTTTCATTCCGACAACGACCCTTATATTAAACTTGAAAAAGCGCAAGAATTGGCGAAACTCTTAGGCATCGACGTCCGAGTCATCAAGGGCGCAGGTCATTTCAATTCTGCGGCGGGCTATACTCGGTTTGAGGAATTATTAATGGAAATTAAAAGAAATCCGATATACTGAAATCCAATGAAATCTCATTCAACCCTTTCCATTCTTCTCATCGGTTATAACAGCAAACGCTTTTTGGAGCCGTGCCTCAAGAGCGTGGAGGCGCAAACTTACAAACATTTTGAAACGATTTTTATCGACAACGCCTCGTCCGATGGGTCAGTGGAGTATGTGCGCGAGCATTTTAAAGACGTAAAAGTCGTGGCCAATCGCGACAACCTTGGCTATGCCAAAGCCGCGAATCAGGGCATGCAAATGAGTAAAGCCGATTATGTTATGGTTCTAAATCCGGATTTGATTTTAACCCCCAACTATCTCGAGCTCATTATTAAAAAGTGCGAACAAGATCCTAAGATTGCAGCCATCACCGGCAAAGTGCTCAAGTACGATTTTGAGAAAAACGAAAAAACTAAATTCATCGATACAACAGGTTTATATTGTTTTCGCAATCGTCGCGTGATTGACCGCGGTCAAGGCCTGGAAGATCAAGGCCAATACGATGACGAAGAGGAAGTGTTTGGCGTGTCCGGCGCGGTTCCCGTATACCGTCGCACCGCACTTGAGGACATCAAACTCCCGCCGCATGATTTCCTCGACGAAGATTTTTTTATGTACAAAGAAGACATTGATATTTCATGGCGCCTGCGCCTGTGCGGGTGGAAATGTTATTACCTCCCGCAAGCCGTGGGGTATCACGGTCGTGGAACGGGCGTGCTCAAGCGGTTCACGCATTATCAGGTGTATAAAGGCCGAAAAAATCTCTCACGTTTTCAAAAATATTACGCATACAAAAACCAACGCCTCATGCAGGTAAAAAACGAATTGTGGGGAAATTTGGCTCGCGATTTTTTTTCGATTTTCATGAAGGAAATTCTTATTTTCGGGTATATAATGGTGCGCGAACCGTATCTTTTAAAAGCGCTGGGTCGGTTTTTCCTCCAATTGCCACGGGCCTTACGAAATCGACGCCTCATCATGAGAAATCGAAAGGTGAGCGCTCGAGATATGGCAAAATGGTTAAACGGAAGCGCAAAATCTTAGGTGCCCCCTTTCGCTCTTATGAAATCATTTTTAAAAATTCTCGATCAAAGCGCGTTGACGGTTTTCGTCTTGGTCCTTTCGGATTTGATTGGCATGGGAATCGCCGCTTTTTCGGCCTACACTTTGCGCAATGATTTTTGGGGGAGTGAAATCCAACCGTGGATGGAATACGCCAAGGCCATGCCTGTGGTGGCCCTTATTTTACTTGTGACATTTTACAGTTTCGGGCTTTACGAGAGAAGTCGCCGCATCACCGGTTTTGGAGAATTGTATAATTTGGTGCGCGCCATCACCTTGGTTTGGGTGTTCGTGATGGCCGGTTCCTTTCTTTATAAATACGATTATTCTCGCATCCTTGTGGTGATTTTTTACGGGTTTGGATTGTTTTTTATCAATCTGGATCGGTTTATTGTTCGACACCTGGCTCGCTTGTTCCATAAACACGGAATCGGGATTGTGAATGTGATCATTGTTGGCGCCGGAAAACCGGGGAAACAAATTGCGGAAAAGCTTAAGAAATATGAAAGTTTTGGTTATCGAATCCTTGGCTATATTGATAATGTCACCAAGCCTCCGCAAGACGGGCCGCCTCTTTTGGGTTCGCTTGAACAACTGCCGCAAATTCTTCAAACCGCGCTCGTGCATGAAATTTACGTGGCGGATCCGCAACTTTCTCATGAACGAATCCTCGAACTCATTCATCAATGCGATCGATTTCCCGTGAAATTTAAAGTGGTCTCGGATTTATTTGAAATTGTGGCCGGTGATATTGATCTCAATGAACTCGAAGGTTTGCCCAGCTTGGATTTGAAAAAAGGAGGAAGTAAGTGGCTTTATCGCTTTTTTAAACGGATTCTGGACATCATCGGAGCGGTGGCCGCACTGGTCGTTTCTTTACCGTTTAATCTGATTTTAATGGTTTTTATTTGGATTGAAACCGGAGATAGCCCGCTGTTTAAACAAAAACGAGTGGGACAAAGTGGGGAAATTTTCACCATGTATAAATTCAGAACCATGCGTGCCACGACCAATCCCAATGCGCACGCACCCAAGGATTCTCGGGACAAAAGAGTCACGCATATCGGTCGATTTTTACGCCGCACAAGCCTGGATGAAATTCCTCAATTTTGGAATGTTTTTAAAGGAGAAATGTCCATTGTGGGGCCTCGGCCGGAAATGCCTTTTATTGTGGAAACGTACAAAGATTGGCAACGTCATCGTCTCGAAGTAAAACCCGGCATCACCGGACTTTGGCAAATTTTGGGGAGAAAAGATCTTCCTCTCCACGAAAACATTGAGTACGATTTTTACTACATTAAAAATCAATCGTTTTTTATTGATGTCGTGATTTTACTCAAAACCGTGGCCACCGTGATCACGGGAAGAGGAGCTTATTAACAGAAATAATATGTTTTCCCGCCTCAAAAACATCACCACTCACGACTTGATTAAGGCGCTGATCTGCGCCCTTGTGGTTTTGGTTCCCGTAATTTACAGCACCGGATTTGAGTCCGCATTCACTGTGCCCAAATTGACATTGGTACGCATCGTAACTCTTCTTATCGTCGCGATTTGGGGGGTGCAAATTTTGGCGCAAGGCAAGTTGATCTACCGTCGTTCCCCCATGAACAAATGGATCGGGATGTACGGTTTGGTTCTTATTCTCACCACCCTCACCTCGACCTATTTTTGGACCAGCTTTTTTGGAGACGGGAGCCGGTTTTTAGGGTTATTCAGTATGTTGAATCTTCTTTTTTTAATGGTTGTGGTGATTCAATTTTTTAACGATAAAAAAGAAATTCTCCGTTATGTGCGAATTTCCGTTTGGATGGCGGTTGCGTTATCGATTTATGGGTTGTTGCAATTTAAAGGATGGGCGGGAGCCGAAGGCTGGAGTCACGACCCCACGGTGCGCGTGTTCGGGACCATGGGACACAGTAATCATTTTGGCGCGTACTTGGTGTTTCACGTCATGCTCTTGATCGGTTTATTGTTGCGCTCTAAAAAATGGGGGCATCGTTTGTTGTGCGGACTTGGGCTTCTCCCGATGTTGGCCACGATTGTTGCCACTGCAAGCCGCGGAGCATTTTTGGCCTTATTGTTCGCTTCATTGGTGTTCATGGGCGGAGTGGTGATTCGCGGATGGCATTGGATTAAAAAGAATAAAAAACCGATTTTGGGAGTGATGGGCGCCGGGATTCTTCTCATCGGAATTTTTCACAACGCGGTTTTGTATCGTTTGGAAAATCTCAATCTCACTCAGCGCACGATTGCCTCGATTGAATCCATTCAAAACGGCCAAGTGCCGGATCGCATCAGTTGGTGGTTCAGTGCCTTTGAAATGATCCATGACGCGCCGATTCTCGGGCATGGACTCGCCACATTTCATGACATTTACAACATGTATCGCCGTGCGGATTATCGCGTGCCCGGGGATATTCAAGACACCTTCACCCCGGAAACCGCACACATGGAATATCTCGATACCGCAGCCACGCAAGGGCTACTTGGTTTGTTGGTTTATTTTGGCATGATCGGGTGCTGGATGTTGTTGTTGAGAAAAGTGATTCGAAGCGAAAAAACTTTATTTCGAACCAAAATTTTAGCCTTGTCCTTTTTGGCGGCGGGATTGGCTTATTTCACGCAAGCATTGCTCAGTTTTGGGATGATCGGGACATTGGTTCCACTTTATATTTTGATGGGAATGTCTGTGGTGTTATATCACGTCACCGAAGATCCCAAACCTCAAACCGAACAATTTGCTTTGATTCGACTGGACGCGTTCGTTAAAACCGGAGGCGTAATCGTGGTGGGAATCGTATGGATTTTAAGCGCTTGGTTTACTCTACGCCAAGCCAAAGCCGAGTGGTTTCTCCATCGAGCCGGGATTGATGAAGCGCAGGGCGAAGTAGCCCTCATGCTCGAAGATTATCAGGTTACGATTCAGGCCATGCCATGGATGCCGCGCTATTTTGCCGCGTACGGAGCCGGTACTTATAATTTTGGGTTGTATGACAATCCCATTGAAATCGTAGACACGTTGTTAACGACCTCCATTAACGCGTATGAAAACGCCTATCGTTTGGTGCAAACCGTGCCGGACGTGCCCGCCAATCTGGGAATTGCCTACATTGCCTATGCGGATGTGGTGCAAGAAAAAGGACGCGCCGTCGAGGCGCAAGTATGGCGTGAAAAAGGAGTTGAAATGTATCGAAACGCGGTTGAAGTGGCAGCGAACAATCCGTTGTTTATGTATAATTTTGGGATTGTGTTGGATTCACAAGATAAAAAAGAAGAGGCGCGCGACACGTTTTTACAAGTGCTCGCTATTCGCGATCCGTATCAAGATACCTATTACCGAATCGCTTTATTGAGTACGGAGTTAAAAGATTATGAAACCGTGCGTTTATACCTACAAAAAGCGCTCCAAGAAAATCCGGCGGATGAAAATGTAAAAGCCTTGTTGCAGAGGATCAATGCGGAGACCAGTGAGGGAGAAATTCAGTGAAATATAAACTATATTTTAATTTACATTAACCTTAAATCATGAAATTTTCCTATAAGTTATTCCTAATTCCGTTCGTAATTTTTTGTTTGACTGTAGTTTTGTTTGTAAAATTCGATTTTTCAGGCAGTGCAACGATTAAAATATCTCCTTCCACCACAATTACCCCACCCGCGATTCGAAAATTAAACAGCATTAAGTTATCGGCATCCGTTGTGGATTTTACTGCCAGTGATGGCACTATCGTATCGGCAATGCGTATAACCGGCCCATCGGACGATGTATACTTTGGGAGTAGAATTGCAGAGGCCGGGGATGTCAACGGAGATGGATACAAGGATATCCTTATCAGTGCTCCTTATAACGACTTGATAGCCAGTGATGCAGGGTTGGTCTATTTAATTTATGGTCCAATAAACGAATCCACCACTGAAATTGAGTCCGTCCAATTTTCGATCAATCAATCTGAGTATAATCTGGGAATATACATAAGTCCGGCCGGCGATCTTAACAGCGATGGATTTGATGATATTTTTATTTCAGGGGGGAGTAGTGCAGAGGGAGACAGTGTGTATTTAATTTATGGCAAAAGTGATCTTAGTTCGATGCTTGTGAGCAATTCTAATGTGGCTAAATTCAACCCATTCACTACGGGGATGAGTGGCGCTCCGTTGGGCGATATTAATTTAGACGGTTATGATGACGTTTTAATCTATAGTTCAGATCATCATGCAAGTTATTATGTTCTTTCCGGAAGTAATACCGCTTTAAAAGGAGTTATTGAGGATAGCGATAGCCATTTAACCGCTTATGAACTCAGTGATACTTCGATAAATTTTTCTAGGATTGCTTTAGAAAATGATATAAATGGTGATGCTATTTCCGATCTTATAATCGGCAACCCTGAAGACAATAATCTTTTTATATCTTTGGGCTTAGCTCCATGGGAAGAGGTCTCGAGTTTTAGTTGTATAAATACCGAGTCAATTGGGAATAGCTTGGATTCGAGTCATGATTTTAATAACGATGGAATAAACGATATTATTGCAGGGGATTACGAAAGTTTCAGTCGTGCCGGCCAATTGGTTTTTATTCCCGGTGATTTGGATAGTTCATTTGATTGTGACTCTTATCACATCTCCGGGGCAGAAGAGTACGGAGAATTAGGCACAAGTGTTGCTTACTTGGACGATTGGAATGGGGATGCATATCCGGAGATTTTAGCTGGAGCCTCAGGTGAATCGGACGATACCGGTACTTTGTATTTTCTTTACGGAGAAGATGGGCTTGATTTCAATGGAAGAATTGAAGACCGATACGACCTTTTAATTTCAGGAGAAAATCCTGATAATTATTTTGGCGAAAATATAGAATCTTTTGAAGATGGATTCCTGGTGAGCGCAAAAGGTTTTGGGGATTCCGGTGCCGTTTATGTTTTTTATTAGGCCAGTTTTTCGTATGGAGGCACGAAGGCCCACAAAATCCAGTAACCCAAAATTGACTTTTACTGAATTTCAGATTATCATATTTTCAGTAATTAACTTTTTTTAATGTTTAATGATGAAAAATTCAATTGTTGCTGTTTCGGATCGAGGGCAAGTGACCATTCCAAAAGAAGTGCGAGCCCAAATGCTTGAGGTGCAATATTTTACGTGCCAAGTGAAAGGGTCATCCATTGTCCTTGAACCCTTGCAAACACGCGATGATTTTTTGGAAGAATTGGAAGACGCCAGGAAGAATTGGAAAAAGAAAGGCGGCCTAACGGTTAAAGAAATGAAAAAAAAGTTCAATATTAAATCATGAAAATTTCTTACCAATTTCAATTCTCTAAAAAAGCGGAATTGGATTTTGCTCGATTGGAGAGACCTTGGCAAATTAGAATTCTTAAAAAAATTGAATTTTTTGAGCAATCATCCAATCCATTGACTCATGCAAAACGATTGACCGGATATGATCATTATTTCCGATTTCGTGTAGGGGATTATCGAATCCTTGTAACTCCGGAGTCAGATGGAACGTTGATAATTTTAGTGATTGTAAAAATAGCGCACCGTAGAGAGGTGTACTTAAAATTATAACTCTTGAGCTCGATCAAACGCGGCCTTAAGCGCTTCTTCTACGATTTTCTTGAATTGTTTTTTTTCAAATACTCCAAGCGCGCGTTCCGTGGTCCCGCCCTTGGACGTGACTTTGGCGCGCAGGGCCATAAGATCGGGGAGGGTTTTAGCTTGTCGTAAAGCCAATTCGGATCCGCCAATCAAGGTTTGAATCGCCAGTTTTTGTGCCGTATCCTCAGAAAGTCCGAGTTTCGTTGCCCCTTGCACCAGTGCTTCCAAAAAGTAAAAAACATACGCGGGACCGCTTCCGGACAGCGCAGTAACGGCATCCATATCCCGTTCGCGCTTTACCTCAATGGCCATGCCAAAACTCTCCAGCATGCGTTGAGTGGCCCTTTTTTGAGCGACAGTCACCTCCGACGACGCAATCCACGCGGACGCGCCTTTTTGAACCAAGGCTGGGGTGTTGGGCATCACGCGCACCACTCGGGAGTGGCCGGAATATTTTTGAAGTCGTTTTAAATTCACACCGGCGGCAATGGAAATGAGCAGTGTGCCGGGGTGGAGATTCGGGCAAATTGTTCGTAAAAGCTCCTCCATACTTTGGGGCTTAACCGCGAGTAAAATAAAGGTATTTGCATCGATTTTTGTTCGACTTAATGAAGGGAGAATTTTCGCCCCCAGTTTTTTGAGCGGCGCACACTTTTCAGGATGAGAATCGAGGATTTGGATGGATTTGAAGAGTGGTTTTTTAAGGAGCAACAACGATTCTGCGATCGCAGAACCCATATTGCCGCAACCGATCAGCAGACACGAAGCGTAGCTGAGTGTCCTTTCCCGCATTTTTTTATTTAAATTTTTCATGAGAATAAGAAGAAAGAAAATAGAGGAGAAAAGAATTAAGGATTCATTTTTTCTTCTTCAAGTGCCGCTTTCAACGCCACCAGCGCCACCTCTTGCATGTCATCGCTCGGTTTGCGGGTGGTTAGGCGTTGGAGCCACAGTCCGGGTTGCACCACGGCATGGCCCCATGCGGTTTTTTCATATTTGGCACAGAATTTAAGCGCTTCATACGAAAGTCCGGCAATCAAAGGCAACAGCGCAATGCGTTCCACCAGTTTCATCCAAAATGTCGCAGCCGGAGGCACGACCGTATACACCGCAACACTCAATAAAAACACCAACAAAATAAAACTCGTGCCACAACGCGGATGGAATCGAGATTCTTCTTGCGCGGCAGCCACAGTCAGAGGTTTGTCTTTTTCATACGCCCAAATCGACTGATGCTCGGCCCCGTGATACCCAAACACGCGCTGGATGTCGGGCAAAAATGAAATCGCCACAATATACCCGAGGAAAATGGAAATTTTTACCAAGCCATCCACAAGATTGAAAAGTGAATAGTGCGCCTCCACCGCCGGCACATAGCGTTGAACCGTATTCGCGGCAAGAAGGGGTAAAAATTTGAATAAAAAAAGCGAAAACGCTAACAAAAACAGAAAGTAAAAAGTCATAAACATCATTTTCAAAAAACGCTTAAAAGAAGATTCAGGCACATCTTTTGGCTTCGGAGTCTTATTTTTTTGCGTCGGCTCGAGCCCTTCTAAGAAAATTGTATTCGAAAACATCAACGCCTTTACTCCAATGATGAGCGATTCGATCAGATTCACCACCCCGCGAATCACGGGCACGCCCAAGATACGAATGCGCTTGGCAATACTCACATAAGCTTGCCGTTCTACCACGATTTCACCCGTGGATCGTCGTACCGCCATCACATATCCGTGAGGGGCACGCATCATTACTCCCTCGATCAACGCCTGCCCGCCCACCGCAAAATTGATTTTTTCATCTTTGTTCATGTTAGGGGTAATTTACACCATAACAAAATTTGTTGAAATCCAATGATTGCGGTACGATTATTTTTGTTAAAAATTTATTAAAATTTTCTGACATGAAATTATTTATCGATTCTGCAAACTTGAATGAAATTAAAAAAGCCGCATCCTGGGGCGTGGTTGACGGCGCCACCACCAACCCGTCCCTCATCGCCAAAGAAGGCCGTGATTTCAAGGAAACCGTGATCGAAATTTGCGAAATCGTTAAAGGCCCGGTGAGCGCGGAAGTCATGAGCCCGGACGCCAAAGGCATGATCGTGGAAGCGGAAAAGTTGGCAAAGTGGCACAAAAACGTAATCATCAAAATCCCGTGCACAGAAGAAGGCATCAAAGCCGCCAAAACTCTCGAAGCCAAAGGCATCAAGACCAATGTGACCTTGGTGTTCTCGCCGAATCAGGTGTTGCTGGCTGCCAAAGCCGGCGCTTCTTATATCAGTCCGTTCGTGGGCCGGTTGGATGATGTGGGAGAAGATGGCCTGAGTATGATCGACGAGTCGTTGCAAATCCTTCAAAATTACGGGTTCAAATCGCAAATCATTGTGGCCTCGGTGCGATCTCCATTGACCGTGCAAAGCGCGGCAGCCATGGGCGCGCACGTGGCCACGGTTCCCTTCAAAATTCTCGAACAAATGTTTAAGCACCCGCTCACGGAGATTGGGATTGAGAAGTTTAAGAAAGATTGGCACTCACCACGCACGTAGCGCTAGCGAAGTGCGCTCCTCCCCTGAATTTCTCCCCGTATTTCTTTCCCCGAATTTTTCGCAGCATTCTTATTCAGCTCGAACTCTATTTTCATGAAAGAGCTTTTTCAGGAGATTCTATTGAGAAAATCTTCAATTTTTGGTAAAATAATAAGATAAGAAAATAATAAAAAACAAACACTAACCCTAAAAACATGAATTTCACTCATTGGAATAAATTCCTTTCATTCAATTCCTTGGCCGGGAGCGAGCATGCTTGTATTTATTTGGAAGTTCCTCAAAAATGGGTGAAAACCGAGGGCGAAAAAGTGATTTCAACCCCGGAGGCGAAGCAGTATGCAGGAGATCTTAAAGAGGTTTATTCAAAAGAGAAATTAGCAGAGATTCAAAAGACTTATACGAAAGAAAAATTAGCCGAACTTAGAAGGAAAGTGGAAGAGGAAGGGGGAGCGGCGGATTTAAACAGTTTTGACGCAAAGGGAGGGAAATCTTTTGAGGTTGATAAACCTGAATATGCAGGGAAAGGATTGCTTGAAATCTTGGCGATGGAAAGTCCACTTTTAAATGCGGCTTTTGAGGACAATCACGCCCTTAAAGACGTGTCATACATGCATGTTTTTCAAAAATTTGAGGAGGCGGGGTTAGATGCCAACGTTGTTTTGATTAAAACCGCCAAACGTAAGCAGGGGACCATCGTTCAACTTGAGAAGGGTGTAGTGACAGTAACCCAACTCGTGTTCGGGACGGACGGGAAGCAAAAATTTACACCCGATGGCAAACCGGAAACAAAAACCGCCACCTGCACGCTGTTTCCGGATATTTTCGGTGGATCTTCTCAGCTGCAACCTAAGATGGAAGTGCCCTTAAGAGAGTCGACGCCGGAAGAAAATGAACAAGAAAAAACCATAGGAAAGATAAAAGACCACATCGAGTCTAAAAATAAAATATACCCTAAAGTAGGGGCTACTTGTGTTGTGACCATTTCACCCACAGATGGGTCTCGTTCATGGCGATTTCAAACATTGTGTAATGATAGCACTTGCGGACCTAATGAGAGCTTTGTAATTGATTTAAAAAAGAATCTTGAGGTCACCTATCAAGAAATAGATGCCGCCTTTGAGCGTGTCGGGAATTCTCCTCAAAAAGAAGCTCCTTCTCCGGTTGGTTCCGGGCCTTTAGACGAGCCACCTACAGTATACCCTGAACCGCCTTCAGAAGAGGAGACAGTAGCGGCCGAGAAAGCAGCGGCCGAGAAGGCAGCAGTCGAGCAAGCAGCAGCCGAGCAAGCAGCAGCCGAGAAGGCAGAGGCCGTAAAAGTAGAACCGGTAAAAACCCTCGAATCAAAAGAGGCAGATCCTCAGGAAAAAGCATGGGAGAAAATAAAAGCATTCGTCGCGGATTCACTTAATATGTATCCTAAGGTAACCGCTTCCTGCATCATAAAAGAACCTGAGGACGGAAAGCCTCGTTCCTGGGAAATTAACGTTTCCTGTAAAGGGGGGATAGAGGGTTGTGGTGCACCGGAAAAAATATCTCTAGACCTGGTAAAAAATCCAAATTCTAAGAGTTATTATGACGAAATAATGGAACTTCTCAATCGTGTCGGGAATCCTCCCAAACCAAAGGATCCGGATGCTTTAGTTCTTTCACCCTACGGCAAACCTAAGCAGGAGCCAAAACTGGGAGATTTTTTATATAAAGATTCCGGTAATCCATTGCTTGAAGCCGCTGATAAGGCCACTGTCGGGGATGGGGATTGGAAAAAAGTATATAAATTGTATGAGAAAAAAGCAGAGAAGACAGAACCTTTCTCTCCTCAAGAATGGTGCGCTGCCGTGGAAGCGGCCATGCACTGCGGAGACCCTCGAAATGCTGATAAAATAGCAAGAAAAGCCGGGAAAGCCATACGAGAAAATTATCGCAATTCTTCTCTTTCAAATGAGGATAAGAAGGTTGTTGAATTGATTAAGTATTATGTGGATACAATCGAAAAGGGGTGGGGGATCCAAGTTCTGAACGATAACGGTTTTGGGATTAAATCTGTTCGACCTCGAGAGGAGTCTAGTCTGAATTTTTTTGGGCAGGCGGCACTTAAGAGAATAAATGAAAGAATTAGAGAAGGAGAAATCAAAAAAGGGATAACTATAATGTTGCCTGCGGGGGTTTATGAAGCTTGTGACGCTAAAGGTATTCCTACCGAAATATTTCACATTGAAGCGGGAAAAACTCCGAATGTTACAATTAGAGGAGCGAAGGGAGAGCCTGAGCCAAAACGTGTCCGAAATTCTTCAGCTAAGTAGCTCTTTGATCGTATACGGCAAATGCAACGCCAAATCCGTGGCTGTGTAGCCATAGCCTTTTTCGAGGAAAAGTTCGTCTCCGGCCGTATCCAAGATGAAAACGCCGATTCGTGCTGCGTTGTAGAGTGAAAGCCCGCGCGCCACCAGCCCGCCGATCAGTCCGGCCAAAACATCGCCGGTCCCACCTTTGGTTAGGCCCGGATTCCCGGTGGAGTTGATGCAAAAATCGCCTTTGGCAGACACAATAATGTCTACGGGATTTTTTAAAAGAACATTCACATTAAAGGTGGCAGCGCATTTTTTAACGCATTCGGTCTTTTCAATAAAAAGGGAAGGCATTGGCTTTTTACAAAAATTGGCGAATTCTTGCGCATGAGGCGTGATCAAAATACGAGCATTATCTCGAGTGTCCTTTCGCGGCAACGCATAAATCGCATGCGAATCCAAAACCAGAGGGCATTCGATTTTTTTAATCAGCGCTTGAATCGCGGTTTGCGTTTCTTCTCGATCGCCGATACCGGGCCCAAACACCACACAATCTTGACTTTGACTCGTCAAAGAAATGAGTTCCACGCCTCGGCCATCAAGATGGTCGCCGGGAAACGCTTTGACAATAAAATCCGGATAATAACTTCGGCTCACGTCAAAATTGCATTCCGGAACAAACAGCGTGACCAAATCCGTGCCGCCAAACAACGCGCCCATGCCTGCCAGAATCGGCGCCCCGTAATATTCGCGGCTTCCGCCAACAATCAACACGCGCCCATTGTCGCCCTTGTGCGAATCGCGCTTGCGCTTGGGGAAGAGTTTTTTGAGGTCCGGTCTTTTGACTTCGTTGAGCATGAGGAAAAGATGAATTTCCTTTATCTTATCATAAAAATGTCATCCCCGTGAAAACGGGGATCCAGTAGGGAAAAAAGAGGGGGAGACCCTTCGCTACGCTTCGGGTCTGGTCTGCCCATCCCCCCGTCCCACCCACTTAAACGTGGTCAGTCCTTCGAGTGCGAACGGTCCGCGCACATGTAGTTTTTGAGTGGAAATCCCGATCTCGGCTCCCAGCCCGAATTGAGCTCCATCGCTGAACTGCGTCGACGCGTTCCAATACACACACGCGGCATCCACTTCATGTAAAAAACGCTCGGCTGTGGTCGCATTTTCGGTCACAATGGCCTCGGAATGTTTGAGGCTGTACTGGGCGATGTGTTCCACCGCTTCTTCGTACGAATCCACCACTTTGATGGCTAAAATAGTATCGAGAAATTCTTTGCCAAAATCCTCGGGCTTGGCTTTTATACCTTCTTTTCCAACGATGGCCAACGCCCGTTCATCGCATCGCAATTCAACGTTTTTAGCACGAAGCAACGGTGTTAATTTTTCAAGAAATTTTTCCGCAATCTTTTCGTGCACCAACAACGTGTCGAGCGTATTGCAAATGGAAACGCGCCGCGTTTTGGCATTCACCACAATGGCTGCAGCTTTGTCGAGATCCGCATCGGCATCAACATACGTGTGCACCACGGATGCGCCGGTTTCAATCACCGGAATCCGAGAATTTTCCACCACAAAATCAATCAAACCACGTCCTCCACGAGGGATCACAACATCCAAATAGCCTCGCAATTTCAAGAACTCACCGGTCATAGCCCGGTCCGTAGAATCAATGAATTGAATCGCATCCGACGGCACGTCGGTCTCATCCAACGCCTCTTTCATGGCTTTCACCAGCGCACGATTGGTTGAAATCGCATTCGAACCGCCTTTGAGCATCACTGCATTTCCGCTTTTCAAGCACAACGTGGTCGCGTCCACGGTTACATTGGGCCGCGCCTCATAAATCATTCCCACCACGCCCAGGGGCACGCGCACGCGCTCGAGCTTGAGCCCGTTCGGTCGCACGCGCTCATCCATGATTTTCCCAACCTCATCAGGGAGCGAAATCACGTTTTTGAGTTCATTCACAATGCCTTGCAAGCGCTCGGCGTTGAGAGTCAGGCGGTCCACCATCACGGTTTCGCCGGCGGCTTTCGCACGTTCAACGTCCTCTTGATTCGCGGCGAGAATCGCATCCGTCTGCGTTAAAAGCTCTTCGCTAATGCGTTGAAGCGCTACATTTTTTTGCGCAGTCGAAAGAATGGCGAGTTTACGAGCAGCGGATTTGGCGGCTTGGGCTTGAGAGAGAAGATTCATAAAAATTATTTAAAAAATCACTAAGATTGTAACAGAAAAAACAGAGAAGGTCAGCTTAGAGAACGCAGGCGACCCCCCCCTTTTTTTACTTCAGTCCAACTCCTCTTCCACCTTTGCCCCGGCTCCGACCACAACCGCATCTTGCGATTGCAAGAATTTGGTGCCGGTATCAATGTCGCCTTTGGGCATGAGCATCGGGCCCGCAGGGGGTTCGAGCGCATCCGGCGGCACGGCAGGTCCGGTGACAATCAAATCCAAATCGGTTTCTTCAGGAATTGGCTTTTTTGGCTTGGGCGGAAGAAAAGAAGGAATGCCTTTTTCTTTGGCCATCTTGGCGGACGCTTCAATTTCAGTGGCGAGTTTTTCCTCTTCTTTGGAGCGATCGATGTTGCGACGCGCCACTTCATCCAATGATAAATTATGAGTGGGAACCACCGCATCTTCGGTCTCGCGGCTAAAGAGCAAGGTCTGTGTCGGGTACGGCATTTGGACGCCATGTTCCTCCATGCGCAGCTTAATGGTGTGTAAAACTTCGGATTTGATTTTCATCCAATTGGTGTGTGAATCCACCCAAAAACGAATTTTGAAATCCACGGAATAATCTCCGAAATCCGACAAAATCAACGTGGGAGCGGGTTCCATCAAAATTTTTGTATTTTCCTTGAGCGCCGCCATGATCACTCGACTCGCATGAGCAATATCATCATTGTAAGTGATTCCAATGGAGGAGATCTCCACGCGACGGAACGGATTGGCGGTAAAGTTGACCACTTGGTTTTTGAAAAGATCCGAGTTCGGAACAATCACTCGCGTGCCATCCACGGCTTTTAAGATCGTGGCGCGGCCTTGAATTTCAATGACTTTTCCCATAGTGGATCCGACTTTAATAAAATCTCCAATGGAAAACGGACGGTTCAATAAAATTAAAATTCCGGCAATAAAATTCATGACCAAATCTTGCATGGCAAAACCCAACCCGAATCCAACTGCGGCAATGAGGGCCGTGAGGTCCAGTCCCCCGATGCGCAACGCCACCGTAATTCCAATGGTCAGCACCGTAACATACGTCACGCGACCAATGAGAACCACGGCATCTTGATTATTGTCTGCAAATTTTTCCGTAAAATGATCAATGGCTCGTTCTCGAATCATTTTGGCTACAAAAAAGGAACCAAAAAATACAAGGATCGCAGCCACCCAACTCGGAGCTTTTCCCCATAAAATACTGAGGAAGGAAGCAATGCCAGAGGCCGTGTCCTTAGCCGTAGACGCACTGTCTGTGATGCTCGCGGCAAAGGTCGTGGACACCGAGGAGATCATCAGAATGGTAGCGGCGGAAAAAGCCGAGAACAGAGAGAGGATTTTTTTCATATTGTTTTTGTTTTGATTTTATCAACAAATTATACCAGAAAAACAATCAAGCGGCAATACTGAATGGTAAGAGAAAATTTTAACAAGGGTTGTTTATGGTAAACTATTGCCGATCTATTCTTTAATTTTTAATTTATGCCAGCAGCTATTGTTACCGTTGCATTCGTCATCCTCATCATTCTTTTGATCTCAATCCGACAGGTCAATGAGTATCAACGCGGTGTTAAATTCTCATTGGGAAAATATTCCGGAACCGTACTGCCGGGATGGCGCATCATTGTGCCGGTTTTCCAATCGTTGGTGCGTGTGGATATGCGTATCAAGGCCGTGGATGTCCCGAATCAAGAAACCATCACCAAGGACAATATTTCCGTGGGTATCAATGCCGTAATTTATTATAAAATTGCGGATTCGGCAAAAGCGATTTTACAGGTTGAAAATTTCTTTTACGCCACCAGCCAACTCGCACAAACCACGATGAGAAATGTGGTGGGATCCGTGACGCTCGATCATTTACTCCAAAACCGTGAAGAGCTGTCCGTCACGATTCAAACCATCATCGATAAAGAGACCGAAGCCTGGGGTATTGATGTTCAAGGCGTGGAATTGAAAGACATCATGATTCCGGACGACATGAAACGCACCATGGCCAAGGCCGCGGAAGCGGAACGAGAACGCCGAGCCGTCATTATTCAGGCCGAAGGAGAAGTCGCTGCTGCTGAAAATATTTCCAAAGCCGCCAAGATGTTGGCTTCTGCTCCGGGCGCACTTCACCTCAGAACCTTGCAATCCATCAATGATATTTCTTCCGATGCGTCCAACACCACGATATGGATGATCCCGGTTGAGACCTTGAAGGCGTTGGAGGGATTTGCGGTGAAGAAATAAATTTATGCCCCAACTCTTTGGCATCATCGCGCATCCGGTAGCTCATTCCTTGTCTCCGGCCATGCACAACGCCGCATTCAAAGCGCTTAAGATGGAGGCTCGGTTTGACGCATTCGATGTGTTGCCTGAGGATTTGGGCGAATTTATGAAAGAGCATCGAGAGTTGAAAGGCATGGCAGTGTCGATCCCGCACAAGGAAACCGTGGGCCACTATTTGGATGAAATTGACCCCATTGCGAGAGAAATTGGGGCCGTGAATACGGTGTATTGGAAAGGAGAAAAAAGATGCGGAACCAACACCGATGCCCCGGGTTTTTTGAGTGCGGTGAAGGAGGCGATGCCGGAATTGGAAGGAAAACGCGCCGTGGTTTTAGGAGCCGGAGGCGCGGCACGCGCCGTGGTGTGGGCCTTAAATAAAGAGGGGATGGGAGTGACGATTCTCAATCGAACCGTGGGAAAAGCAAAAGCTTTGGCTGAAGCATTTCATGTAAATGTTGCAAAAAATTGGGACGAAATCGGAGGGAAAATCGATCTTATCGTAAACACCACATCTGTGGGACTGGAGGGCCACGAAGAACCCGAACTCGTTCCGGCTCGTTATTTTCATTCGAATCAGGTTGTTTTTGATCTTGTTTATCGAAAAAAAGGAACCACGCGCTTGCTGGCCACGGCCCAATCCGTTGGCGCAAAAATCATCGATGGAAAAGCCATGCTTCTCTATCAGGGCGTGCTTCAATTCGAATGGTGGACCGGGGAAAAGGCGCCGGAGGAGGTGATGAGGGAATCGTTAGGATAATAAAAAAGAGAAGAAAAAATGCAAAATGAATGCAGGGGAGCGCACTTCGCTGCGCTGCGTGCGTGGGGGATAGGACACTTCGCTTCGCTCAGTGTCTGTTCTTCAAAAACGCGGCCCCACTCACATCTTTATGTGTTTCTTTGTCTTCTTCAATCGCGGTTTCTTCGGCTTCCGAAATCCAGCGCACATCGTCGCCATACGTCGTCCCGCTATTGAGGAAATCCACGCCATACCATTGATAAATCCAGCCGTATAAAATGCTGATCAATCCACTGAAAAGCCCGATGGAAAGCCACATCACCGGCAACGCCAACAACAGGAGCAGTAAAGGATTTCCGGAGCTCATTCCATACAAAAGAAAATAGATACCCCCACTCACCAAAACGGACAACATGGTGCTGTAAACCCCCACCAACGCGTAACGATGATTCGCAATAATTTCCAAAATCAATGCGCTCACAAACGCACTCACCACCACTTGCAACGCAGCCACGGACGCCAGCATTCCGAGATTAAGATCGAGCCCCGCCACAATCAAGTAAACCGGAGCCACGACAAACAAAATCATCACATTGGCAAAAAAGATTTGATACAAACTCGAGGCCACATTTGAATAATGCTCGCGATCGCCGAACCCCATAAACAAAGAGCCGAGCAAATTTGCGGTGGTGGATCCTAAAAAGATCATGGCCAAAAATATGAACACAAATAAGGGAGAAGGTGTGCCTCCCACTTCATCCAACGCCGTGGATAAGATCCCGGAACCCACCAAGGCAATCACAAAAATCACTCCGGCGCCCATAAGCCCGCCCCCCAACCCGCCCACAGTTCGCATCAAAATCGCGAACATCGAGACCGGACGAGGCCCGAGTTGGGGCTTGCCGGTTGCGGAGTCGCTATTCGCAGTGTCAGTTGCGGGTGTTTCAATGGGAGTTGTCGCAGCCGAATTTTCATCGTCGAGAAGGGACATCATGAGGAGGGAAAATCAAGGATAAAAAGAGGAGAAACAGTCCGATGCACAGCGCGGAATCCGCAATATTGAACGTGGGCCAGGGCCCGATGCGGATGAAATCCCGGACAAATCCAAGGGAAAATCGATCGATGAAATTGCCGAGAGCGCCGCCCAAAACAAGACTTATCATTATTGTAACAGAACAGCGCCTCAAATCCAGCTGGCGCAGGGCGTACACTAAAAATCCAACCATGAGAAGTGCGGTCAAAATAAGGAGAAAAATGCCTCCTACGGGCAGGCCAAATGCGATGCCGGTATTTTTTGAATAAATGAATTCAACTCCCGGGAAAAGAGTCACAGGTTGGACGCTGAACACGGTTTCCGCCACATGTTTGGTGAATAAATCCGTCCACAAAATCAGGAGCGAAAGGCTGGTGAGAACGAGGTAGGAGCATGGTTTTTTCAACATATCGTTAGCATAACGAGATTTTTCCAAAAATTCATAAAAAAAGAACGGTTAGGGTTGCCAGAAGATTATAAATATGCTAATATTAAGTCATGTTTAAACCACAGAGACTCATCTATCGGGAAATAAGACAAGCAACAAAGGAAGTTGTGACCGAGGGATTCCCAACGGCTATGCAGTATGCTTTAGAGCACCCCGTGGAAGCGGTCGGAGAAGCAGGAGAAGGAGTTAAAACCGTTATTGAAGGGACAAGGCAAGTCACGGAAGGAATTTTTAAGGGAGTTTGGGAGGGAGTTGTCGACACGGGATTGGATAAAGTTTTATGGCAAGATGTGGGCGCTGCCCCCAGAAGTGTGCTGGTGGAAGGAGCAAAATCGATCAAAGGCATGACTTGGGATACGGGAAAAAATATCTTTAAAGGCGAAGGAAAGAAAGCGGCCAAATCCTTTTTTAAAGATGGACTTTGGGGAGCCATTAAAACTCCTTTCAAAGCCTTAGGGAATGGACTCAAAGGGTTAGCCAATCTGGGACCGGATATAGTGATGGGGGGAGCTAAAACCATAGGTCATGTCGCAGGGATTAAAATGAATAAAGAAGGAGAATTTGAGCCTGGAAATCATGGAGTGATCCCGGCATTGGGTTCGATTCTTAAGGGCGCAGGGAAATTGTTAACCGCTCCATTTGGGAAACGATTGAAAGAATTTTCTATGAAACATAAAGATTCCCGTTTTGACACCTCGGTATTAGGAGAGAGGAGTTCTTCGCCTAAAGCTGAAAATGGACATGGGAGTGAAAAATCCAAAACTTGGTGGAACGATGGGGACGCGCATGAACGTGACGATAGTGGCTTAGCTCCGGTTGGGATAAGGGCTACCAGCGCTTTTGGGAACAAAGAAGGAGGCCATTTTCCTGCAAAAAATGCCCCAGCAGAAGGCGGTCATGCCAACCCCGTTAAGGCAGCGGATGCCCATGACGATGCATTCACAGCTGCCATGGCAGCTGCTCAAGCCTCAGCTCCTCACCCCGCCCCAGCTCTGGAAGTTGTCCAAGGTGGGAAATCAAGGGCGCATGGAGCTCAGGCACACGCAAAACCAAAAGCTCCGGAGACGCCACCCTCCGCCCCGACTCAACTTGCCGCCTGATTTTTCTTTGATCGACATCGCGTACAAATTGAGTTAAATTTGGGGAGGCTTTTTTAAGAATTCCCTCATGCCTCTCCTCCGCAAACGTCCCAAAACCGGCTTTTTTAATTTCATCAAATCTCCAACGCATCCCATCGATCACGTGTTGTTGATCGCGGTTTTTTCGTTGCTTATTTTCAGTCTAATCATGATCACGAGCATCGGGGTGCCCAAGTCGATTCAACTCACGGGTTCGGGTATCGATTATCCCAATTGCGGGAGTGATGGGGTGGATTGTTATTTGGTGCTTAAAAATCACGCCATGCGCATCGCGGTCGGGGTGTTGGTTTTTGTCGCTTTGCTTAAAGTTCATTATCAATTTTGGAGAAAAATTTCGACTCTTTTTTTTATGTTCGCTTTTTCATTGCTCGTCGCGGTCTTGATGTTCGGACATGATTACAATACGTTTGCGCGAAGTTGGCTTTCTCTCCCTCATATCCCGATGCTTCAATCCATTCAGCCCACGGAAATCGCCAAACTCGCGTTGATCTTTTATTTCGCTCATTGGTTTGACCGTAAAGAACGAGAAGGGGAAATTAAAGATTTCAGCAAGGGGTTCATCGCTTTTTGTATTGTGTCCGGGATTGTGATGGTGCCGGTGGTTCTACAGCCGGATTTAGGGTCCGCCATGGTCATTGCCGTGATTGCAGCGGGTATGTATTTTATCGCCGGAGCGAATTGGAGACATATTGTACTCGGAGTCACCATCACTTGTGTTTTTTCACTTGGAGCGATTGCAAGCATCGATCGTTTGCATGATCGATTTTCCGCTTATTTTAGTCCGGATGAAAAAGAGTGTGCGGAAAGTTATTGTTGGCAGTCCGAGCAAGCCAAAATTGCGGTGGGGAGCGGAGGGATTTGGGGCAGAGGGTTGACGCAAGGCATTCAAAAATCGTATTGGTTGCCTCAAGCTTCGGATGATTTTATTTTTGCCGCGTCCGCGGAAGAGATTGGATTTATTCGAACCATCCTTGTGGTTTTAGCGTACTGCATTATTTTATATCGCGGACTTCAAATCGCCGAAGAGGCCCCGGACAATTTCTCGAAATTCACCGCAGCCGGAATTACGATTTGGATCACGTTTCAGGCTTTTATCAACATCGCTGTCAACATCGCCATCCTTCCCGTCACCGGGATCACGCTTCCGTTTGTGAGTTATGGGGGGAGTTCCATGGTGATGTCTTTGGTGGGCGCAGCGGTGCTTCTTAATATTTCACAATACACCAATGCACGAGCTTCGCATCCTGTTAAGTGGCGGGGGCACGGCGGGTCACGTTTTGCCGCATATCGCCGTACTTAAGGCCTTGAAGAAAATCGGGGAGGAGAAGTTGACTCGAAAAACTCGAGAGGGAAAAGTGAAATCATCGGCCGCCGAAAAAGTGGCGGAAGTGCTTTTGGAATGTGCGAAAAAAGCCAAAATTCTTCATCCGCCATCCGTCGAGCAAGGGAAAATTTTTCTATACATCGGCTCTAAAACCGGCCCTGAAAAAGCGTTGGCTGAGCAATGGGGGATCCCGTATCAAGCCATTGCCACCGGAAAATGGCGTCGATATCTCGACTTTGAGAATATTTTATTGAATGTGCGTGATCTCGTTCGAATTAAAATCGGTGTTTTTCAGGCGATTTTTGCGGTGAGACGGTTTAAGCCGGACGTAATTTTTAGTAAGGGCGGGTACGTGTCGGTCCCGGTGCTCTTTGCAGGGTGGTTGTTGCGAGTGCCTATTGTGATTCATGATTCGGACGCAATCCCGGGAATGACCACGCGAATTGTGGCGCGCTTTGCAACAAAGATTTGTCTTGGTTATAAAGAGGCGGCGGATTATTTTAAAGGTGAAAAAATGAAGGCGAAAATTGTGGTGACTGGGGTCCCGATCCGAGAAGAAATAGTGAAAGGAACGCGAGCGCAAGGATTAAAAAAGTCCGGATTAAAAGGGGCAAAGCCCATTGTGCTAATCATGGGAGGGAGCCTCGGGGCAGAACGCATCAATGTTGCGGTGAGAGAGGCGTTGCCGGAATTATTGAAAAAAGTGGAAATTTTACACATCACGGGAAAAGGAAAAATGGATTCCTTGATCAAGCCGGAGAATGACAAGTCAAGCCGGCTCAATAAGGTTAAAAACGAGGTCGGCGACAGGGAAAATACGGCCAAGGGAGCCGGAAAGTCCGGCTATCGCCAAATCGAATACGCAAACGAAGACCTCGCGGATTTTTATGCCATGAGCGACTTGATCGTGAGCCGGGCCGGAGCCAACTCCATTGCCGAAATCGAGGCGCTTCACAAACCCTGCATCCTCATCCCTCTCGGAGGAAAAGTGAGCCACGGCGACCAAGCCGCCAATGCCGCGATCATGAGAAAACGGGGGAAATGTTGGGTGATTGAGGATGAGGAGCTGAGTGGGGAAAAGTTATTGGGGGCCGCTCGCTCTTTTTGTTGAAAAGCCAGAAAGAATTAAAAAAAGCCCTTTGATTAGAAGAGCTTTTTAATGGTTTTATGAGTTTTTAATTATTTTTCCTCGGGCATAACTGCGACACAAGAAACGACTCCATCCCTCCCCGGGTTAAGATTGTCCGGATAACCTTGCCCAAGAGAGATAGTCGTAGTGGGTGCATAATAAGTCCCATGAGGAGAGAGAGATGTATAGTTGGTTCCATAGGAATCATTTATGCTTGCTACGTAACCTTCATTTCCAAAGTATTGTCCGACACAATCTTGAGTGGCTTCAATGTTAGTGAAAACAAGAGTTTTAGGATCCAATTTGTCGAGGGAAACCGGAACTCCGGCGCATTCCATCCATTCCCAGCCTCGGGCAAATTCAGCTTGATCAAATCCGGCCAATTGGCAAATAGAGTTAGGAGTGACTGCTTGTTGGTCTTCTCCTGTCCCAACAAAGTAAATTCCTTCGCGATCATAAGAAATATCTGTCACAGGGCCAATGCTTCCGTATTGGGCACTCATATTAAAGAGCACATCACAATCGGAGACATTATTTAGATTGGAATCGTCACAATCCGTGCCGCCATAAAGAGAGGATTCAGCTCCATCTCCATCCGCGTCATTGTCATTGGATCCATTGCAGTCCTGATCAACGCCGTTATAAAAAGTTTCAGGGGCAGCAGGGTTGATGTCAGGATTTTGATCATTACAATCTCCTTCATTGGGATTGAATCCATCGTGATCCTTGTCATAAAAATTAGGATCAAATTCTCCTGCAGTGTCTTCGCCTTTAGGCGAGACACTGGATCTTTCACAGCCCATCATGTTAGGAAGAACGAATGTTAATCCGGTGAGTAAAATTGCATTGCGCATAGGGCCGATGATGGTCTTGGTAGCACGGGAAAAGAGGGAATTGTCAGGGCCAACGCTTCTGGGGACCTCTGTAGAGAGGGAATTTTGATCAAGTCCGGTTTGGGGGGTAGATCTCATAAAGTAAAGTTTTTAAGAACTAAGGGTATTAATTTAAACACACTAAATAAAAATTGTCAAGGATTGTAGTGATTTTTTTAAAAGCGGCAAGCTTCAACCCCGATCACTGTGGGATTATGAGTTAAAGCTTCTGCAGTTAATGATGTTCCATAACAATCCGTGAGAGCAGAAATGGAAGCTCCATATCCGCCCAACGCAGCTAAAGTAACATTTTCACAACCCGGATAAGCGGCGACATCCGTTTCTAAGGTTAATCCATAAACATCAAATGTTGCCGGAGTGGAATCGAACCAAGTATAGGAGGCATTATCAAGCGTCCCCTCAAGGTAGTCGCAGCCCGCACCCACATAACTATCAAGCCCTTCATAGGCAACAAGGACACGGCCTCCTTCAGAATCCATGACATAAACGCCGCCTTCTGTTCCATAATTATAACCCACTTGTTGAATAGCGGTTTCGCATGCTTCTCCAGCAGAGGTTTCTTCTTCCCCGGAACAATCGTTGTCAAATCCGTCGCAGGTTGCGCCTTCGACTTCACCGGGATTGACCTTGTCATTGGCGTCATCGCAGTCGTCAGCATTGTCTGTGTAACCAGCAGGTTCGTCACAGGCCAAAGTCGAGAGTTCCGAATCTCCAAATCCATCCTCGTCGATATCAGAGAACCATTCCGAAGTATCCGTGGCATTGTTGTCGACTTCTCCATCACAGTTTTGGTCAACACCATCGCAGGTTTCTTCGGCATCAGGGTGGACCGTGGATAGGGTATCGTCACAATCCGTGGCATTGGTGACATAGCCGCTCACATCAGAACAGGATGTTGTGGAAGTGGAAGCATTTCCATAAGTATCGGAATCAGCATCGCGATACAACGTGTCGGCATCCACCGCACTGGCTTCATCCGTGGTTCCATCGCAGTCATTGTCCACGTCATCGCAACGTTCGGAAGCGGCGGGATTAATGGTTGCATCGGCATCATTACAGTCCGTAGCATCGGCAACATAATTGATCGGTTGATTACAAGACGGGGTTGAAACAGCAGCGTTTCCGAAGGTATCGCTGTCGGTATCTTGATACCAAGTGTCGGCATCGATAGCAGAAGATTCATCGACAGTTCCATCGCAGTCATTATCGAGCTCATCACAGACTTCCGCAGCTCCGGGATTAACCGTGGCGCGACCATCATCACAATCACTGGAATCCGCCACATAGCCGGCGGGAGCAGAACAAGCTTCTTCAGAGCTTGCAGGATTACCGTATGTATCGGAATCGGCGTCGCGATAAAAAGTCAAAGCATCCACAGCAGTCGGTTCATCGGTGACACCATTACAGTCATTGTCTGCCCCATCGCAATATTCCGTAGCACCGGGGTTAACTGCGGCATCGGTGTCGTCGCAATCGCTGGAGTCGGCAACATAGTCAGCAGGTTGATAGCAATCCCTTTGTGAGGCAGCAGCATTTCCGAAACCATCGGAATCCGTATCCTGATACCAGGTGGAAGCATCCGTTGAATCGGGTTCATCCGTATCGGCGTCGCAATCATTATTTACTCCATCGCAAATTTCAGTGGCTCCGGGGTTGATGGCAGAGGCATCGTCGTTACAGTCCCCGTCCGTTGTAACATAACCTTCAGGGCGTTCTTCACAGACCATTTTAGATTGAGTATCTGTGGAAGTTCCGTAGCCATCTTCATCCGTATCTTTAAAGTAAGTGACTGTATCGGTATCATCCGCGTATCCATCACAGTCATCGTCGACTCCATTGCAGGATTCGATCGCACCGGGGTGGACCGTGTTATTGGTGTCATCACAGTCTCCATCCGTATCAACATAACTCACTCCAGTCACAGGGTCGGCGGGTTGAGTGCATTGGCGGGTCGTGGTTTCATCCGTGCCAGATCCATCAGAATCTTTATCAAGATACCAAATAGGAGCATCAACGGAATCGGTCGGATCCACATCGCCATCGCAGTTATCGTCTATCCCATTACAATATTCATCGGCTGCGGGATTGGTTTCGGTTCGAGCATCATCGCAATCCGTGGCATTGGCAACAAAGCCAGAAGGAGCGGAACAAGCCTGTTGAGTCACAGAAGCATCTCCATAAGTATCCGCATCCGCATCACGATAAAAAGTGGCGGCATCGGCGGCGGTAGTTTCGTCAGTGACCGCGTCGCAGTTATTGTCGATTCCATCGCACATTTCCGTGGCAGCAGGGTTAACCGTGGCCTCAGTATCATTGCAGTCTGTGGCAAAATTAGCAGTTGTCGTTCCTGTGGGTTGTGCGCAAGCTCGTACCGGGCTATTGAGATCGCCAAAGCTGTCTCCATCTCCATCCGTATAAAAAGTTTTAGCATCGGCCGCATTTGCTTCATCAACAACGCCGTCGCAATTATTATCCACTCCATCGCAAAGTTCAGTGGCTCCGGGGTAAACATGAGCGTCCTCATCATTACAATCTGACTCAGAGGCAGTGCCTCCCAGGTTCGTAAATCCATCTCCGTCTAAATCTTGAATTTCCACCCCAGAATCAGTGGTGCCAGTATTTTTGTCGTTGTTTGCACATCCAGTAGCACTAAAAAGAGCAGTTGCAAGGAGAGCATTACGAGCAAAAGAGTTAACGCTAGAGCTAGAAGGGGAAGAAACCTCCGCTGAGGTGGGTGCACTAGGGGTTTGCTCTTCAGTGAAAAATCTTTTGAATGAGTCGAACATAGATATATATTTTTAAAAAATAGTGAGTTGAAACCTTTGCCAAAAAGGCGAAAGGTGGTCACAGTAACATTATAAAAAGGATTCTGTCAAGTATATTTTTGTTTTTTGGCTAACACATCAAAAAAAACCTGTATTATGAATGTGTAAAATTAAAATCTCTCATACCTTATGAAGATCGGCATCAATGGTAGATTTCTCACGCTGCCTTACACCGGTATCGGCCAATACACCGCTCACTTGCTTTACGCGCTTGCCGAGCAAGATTCGTCGGTGGAATATGTGGTGGCGATCCCATCCAATCTTCCTGCCTTAGAGAAAAAACTTTCGTCTTTTTCCAAAAACGTCCGTCTCGTCCTTCTTCCTGAAAAGAAATTCATCCCCGCTTGTCTTCGCAAATTCATTTGGGAACAAATTCAAGTCCCGCGCCTTTTTAAAAAAGAAAAAGTCGATCTCGCGCATTATCCGTATCCGGCCAATCCGCGCTTTCCGGGATGCAACGCACCTAAAACGGTTGTCACCGTGCACGACGTGATCCCCTGGACCAACCCCAAGCATTATCAGCCCCGTTTACGTTCGCGTTTTTTTCAATCGTATATGAAAAAAGCTCTGCCTAAAGCCGATCATCTGATTTGCGTGTCGCAAACCACGGCCATGGCGCTCAGCGATCATATCCAATACCCGTGGGGAAAAATCACTATGATTCACGAGGCTGCGAGCCCGATTTTTACCCAAAATAAGCCCACAAAACGTCCTTTCAAAAATCCTTACCTCCTTTATATAGGCGGTTACGACATTCGAAAAAACGTCCTTCGCATGGTTGAAGCCTACAATTCTTATGTGGCGCCAACGACCCCTATAGACCTCGTTTTGGTTGGGGCAAAAAAACTGGATAATCCTTATTATACCGAGCTCAAAAGCTTGCGCGAAATTCTCGAAGCGCCTACAATTAAAAAACCGTCGAATCCTTTGCTCGGGAAAATTCGGACCACCGATTATCTTTCCCCCGAAACGCTCGCTCAATACCTCCAAAACGCTTTGGGATTTGTGAATTTTTCCCTTGAAGAAGGGTTCAATCTTCCGCTCCTTGAAGCCGCCGCAGTTGGCACGCCGATCCTAACCTCGGATATCGCCATCCATCGAGAAATCCTGGGGGAAAACGCGCTTTTTTGCGACCCCAAAAACATCAAATCCATGGGCGAAACCCTGGCCCATTTCGTCCGCGACTCAGCCTTGCAGGAACGCTTGAGCCAAGCTTCTTACAATCTTAACTCTCATTATTCATGGGAGCGCGCGGCAAAAGAAACCCTGGCGCTGTATCGCCAACTGTCACTTTGAGCCTGTCGAGCGGGGGACCTCAAGAAAAAGCTTCGCATTTTCTCCTCTTTAGGCATTCGTACATTGATCATTCCCCTTATGGCTCCCATTCTCGCCCTCATTGCCGGAACCGCGGCTCTTGTGTCGTTTGGGTTTTGCGTGGTTTCCATTCGTCGGCTGTATTCGTACATTCAAGCGCACCGTTTTGAGGAATCTCAATACACCCTTTTGTTAGGCATCGTTCATTTGCATTGGATCGTTGGACTGTATTTGATCGTTACCTTGAGTATGAGCCTTGCGCTCGCGATTTTTTTTATTCCCGATCTACTGTGACCCCTTTTTATGGAAATTTTATTGATCGAAGAGCTCGACAATACGGATCGTCACTTCCAAGGTCAGCAAAAGAATGAGGAGGTGAAAAATTTTACACGCAAACATCCGGTGGTGCTTTTGCCGTTTATTGGAGTGTGTTTGGTGCTGTCGGTTTCATTGATTTTGGTGTTGATTTCATTATTTTCCGCCGGAGAGGCGAGGGGCAGCCTTCTTTTTAAAAGCATTTTTTTAATCGCCGCCATTTTTTTGATCCTTTTGACCCATTTCTTTTTTATACGGCTGCTCAATTATTATTTTGAAATCGTTATTTTAACCAATTATCGAGTCATCAATATGAAAAAAACAATATTTATTTGTAATGATAAAGAAATTGTGGACTTGCATGAAATTCAAGACATCAAAAAACATCAGGCCGGGGTTTGGCCGAATTTGTTGAATTACGGCGATTTGCTCGTGACCGTATCCACCACCAGTGCTTCGATGATCTTGCGTGACCTTCCTCATCCCGAGTACTATTTCAATCAGATCAATCATGCTAAACGCGGTTATATTTTGGAGCGGGGTAAAGAAAAAAGAGGAGTCAAACCTTTGCCACGGCAATATCAAGCGCTTCCGAGTCCCACTCACCACTCACGTAGCGATAGCGAAGTGAGCTCCCCCCAGACACGAACGAAGTGAGTGTCCGAACCCCCTAACTTTTACATACTAAATACTATTTCCCCATGCTTCCACGATTTCCCGGACAAAAAGAAAACGAGATCGTCAAACATCTCATCTCTAAACATTGGATTGTGTACGTAAAATTAGTGTTGTTTATGGTCCTCACCGTAGGGACGTTGGCTGGGATTTATGCGTGGTTGGAATTGGGACTGGATATCACTCCGAATACGGCCAAGCTGGTAACGATTTTCTTTTTACTTGGCTTAGATTTTGCCTTATTGGTGACCTTTATTCGATGGCTTGAAGACGAAATCGACATCATCATTGTGACCAACGAGCGCATGATTTTCGTGAATCAGATTTCTTTTATGCACCGAGTGATTTCCGAAACCGAGTTGTCTCAAATTCAAGATGTAAAACATGTATCAAAAGGGATCTTGAGTAATTTGTTTAATTTCGGATCGTTGATGGTGCAGACCGCAGCGGAAAAAATATTATTTGAAATTCATCATGTGAAAGATCCGTACAACATTGCGCGTCGCATTATGGATTTGGCCAATCAATACAAGCGCGATTTTGCGTTTGGGAAAACCGGGGGAGGGAAAGCGCAGTTGAAACAAGAAGAAAAACCAGGAGAACCGACGCCAACTCCAATCCCGGCTTCAACCGACAAGGAGGACTTAACCGCCTCAGGGGAGACGTTTGTGCAATAAGGCACGCAGTCCCGCCAAAGGCGGACGAAGTGCCCGCATTTTGTATTTTTATTTATTTTGAATTTCGATATTCTGATTTTGTATTTGTTTAGTATTTCGAACTTAACTCTATGCCAAAACTTCTCATTCTCCTCATCGCCCTGGTTATTCTCATCATCCTTGGTCTTGCCTGGGTCCTCGACCATCTTTTGGTCCAAGCCAAAAAGATTCGTATTGTGGAAGAGGAATTGGTTGCAAAAATGGCGCATCGCCGGGATATCGTTCCTTATCTTATTGAGAGTTATCTCGGGGTTGAAAAAACGCCGTCGCCACAGATTGAAAAAGTGATTGAAAAACGCGAAGCCGCGCGCCAAGCGAAAGGATTTCGTACGGTTTGGGAAAAAGAGCAAGATCTCGAAGAAGCGCTGGTTGAGTTGTTCGATAATGTAAAAGCCGGGACGTCGGTGGCGCAAGATATGGGTTGGCTCGAATCGCGCACCGACATTGAAAACGAATGGAAAGCACTCGATGAATTGGAAAAACATTTATGCGAAAACACAAAAATCCTCCGTGCACGCCTGCATCGATTTCCGTTTGTGATGTTTAAGGGGATCGTGGAAGGGAAATTTTAACTTTATGCTTTATTTTCTCCATACCTTCGGTTGCCAAATGAACGCCTCGGACTCCGAGCGCCTCACTGCCGTGCTCGAAGGTCTGGGATACAAACCGGCCATCGATGAAAACAAAGCGGATTTGATTCTTTTCAACACGTGCTCGATTCGTAAAAAAGCCGAAGACAGAGTGTATAGCAAATTGAGCGATCTCAAAGCTCTCAAAAAAAAGAATCCAAAACTTCTCATCGGTGTCACCGGGTGCATGACGCGATCGTCCGGAATTCGTAATTCAAAAGCAAAACCCAGAGATCCGCTTTTCCGCATTAAGATGATCGATTTTGTATTTCGCATCGATGACCTCGCCCGACTCGGTGAGTTGTTAAAAGAAGCGCAACCTTCGCTTAAATTAAAGCTTGAAAAAGGCGTTGAAGCGGCCAAAAAAGATTATTTCACCATTGCGCCCAAGCGCGTGTCTGCGGCGCAGGCGTGGATCCCGATTCAGACCGGGTGCGACAAATTTTGCACGTATTGCATTGTGCCGTTCAGCCGCCGCCGAGAGCACAGCCGCCCCATGGACGAAGTGCTGGTCGAGTGCAAAGAAGCGGTGAAAAAAGGAGCTACTGAAATTGTATTGCTCGGTCAAACCGTGGACTCGTACGGGCTCAGCGTGGCGGATAAATTGAGCGGTCATTTTCCTCAGCACACCGGGATTCCGAACGTGGTGTTCAACAGTCAGATTTTCGGAAAAGGAAAGAATGCGATGGCCTCTTCTCGCGCCGTAAAAAAACTCGAAAAAACCGAGCGCCCTTTCCTCACCCTGCTTCGCGAAATTGACAAACTTCACAAAAACGGACTTCGACGTTTGCGATTTTTGTCGCCGCACCCGCATGATTTTTGCGAAGAATTGGTGCGATTGCACAAGGAGCTCAAGACGCTTCAGCCCTATTTTCATTTGCCTGTTCAGGCCGGGAGCGATGCGGTGCTCAAGGCCATGCGCCGCACCTACACAGCTTCGCATTATTTGAATTTGATCGACATGATTCGCAAGTATTTGCCCGATGCCGCGATTTCGACCGACATCATTGTGGGATTTCCGGGCGAGACTGAGGCGGATTTCAAAAAAACCTGCACCCTGGCCAAAAAAGTGAAGTGGGACATGGTGTATTTAGCCATGTTTTCTCCGCGCAAAGGCACGTATGCGGAAAAGCACCTCAAGGATGATGTGTTGTTTGAGGAGAAAAAGCGTCGCTTCGCCGTATTGAATGAAATTTTAAAAAAGGGGATGGCCGCGCGAAATAAACCTTATCTTGGTCAAGTCGTGGAGGTGTTGGTGGAAAAGCAAAAAGGAGATCGCTATTCGGGAAGGACGCCACATTTTAAGGAGGTGTTTTTTACTAAAAAATCCGTAAAAAATTGTAAAAGTCTCATCGGATCTTACGTTCGCGTCAAAATCACAAAAATCGAGTCGTTTTATCTGGAGGGAGCAAAAGTTTGAAATTTAAAAATTTTATGGTAATTTAACCTCCTTTTTAAATAACCAATTCACTATGGAAGAATGGAGGGAAAGAAAAGAAGAGAAAAGCCCCCCCCCTACGCCAGATCCAGTGCCAATGGCTCAAGCGCCAAGAATAGAAATTCCAGAGAATTGGACAATAGGAGAACTTTCCAACATAACATATGAAGGAAAGCCCGCGGATAAATGCAGAATTGGAGAGCTTAGGTGTTTACATATTGGGAACAGTGCTAATACAAAAAATGATGAAAACACGATATCCTTAAGCCCCAAAGAAGGATTTACGGCAGATTCTTTAAAAAGAAAATTAGAAGTTATATTAGATATTGGTGTTTATACCTTTGAGGCAACCTTTGTCTAAATAGCCGGCAAAAATTTTCAAACAAGAGAACAGGACCTTTTAATATAGGGGATTTTATGATATAATTTAAAGATTTGTAAATTTCATCACTCATCCCCTCCCATGCCTCTCGAGAACAGAACCATGCCCTCGGGCCAAGAAGTGATTCTCCCAAAAGGGGATTCTCCGGATCGCTACAAAAATCTCACTCCCGAAGAGCGCGATCAGGTTTATAAAAGTTTACTCGAGCTTTCGGGCGATTTGGGTGAAAAGGCGCGAACGGATTTGGAGGAGGATATTTGGGAAGGGTTGGCTTCTCCGAAATTGAATTATAGTCTCAAAAAGAAAGAAGCGGAATTGAACGGCATGCCGGTGAGTCAGGCGATTTTGGATGCCATGAATCAACAATTCGCGGATAAGGGGTTGGGTGCCCGCACGCCGGAACAAGTGATGTTTTATTGTTTGAATTATTTGCAAAACGCCTCTGAAAATCGGCAGGGAGACAAAGCGATTGGGGCGAGCAATATGGATAAAGTGGAACCTGGGGAATATGTCGAAATTTTTGAACAGGACGGGCGATGGAAATTGAAAGTCCTGGCCGACGACGGCGAAACCGTGAGAATGGAAGGGTTTTTATTTCCGCCAAAACCGGAGCCAAAAGCCAAAAATAAACCCGAGGCAACTTCCCCCGAAATTAAAGAGACTGAAAAAATCCAAGGAAATCCAACCAATGCCGAAGTCAAAGAAGAATCGTCAAAGGACGAGACAAAAATCATCAATAACGGGGAAAAACTTGAAACGAAACCTCCGGTCGTCGAATCCACGGAAACTAAAGTGACGGTCAGGGAAATCAAACCCACACTTGACGACAGAACCTATTCTTTGCTCGCGGACATGATGATGTCAAAAATTCCTCCGGAGATGACCCCTGAAATGGAAAAAATGGGATTGGGGCGTGATGGTTTTGAAAAAATGTTTCGAGCCATGCCCGGGGCGGGGGATATTTTGAGAAAAGCTGAATTGACTATGCCTGATAAAAAAATGGAAGAGATTACTGATGAACAAGTGGCTGCGTACCGATTGCGCGCTCAAAGTTTCAGAAAAGATCTTGTGAAACGCGAGCCGCGCTTAGAGCCCATGAATCAATTTTTTGACGTGATCATTCCTATCTTAAAAGAAGAAATCAAAGGCGTGGATTTATCTAGAATCAATAGCACAAAAGACCTCGAAAATATCGGCAAGCAAATTGGGCCTCGATTGATTGAAAAATTACAACCCTACGAATCCACATTTGATGAGAAAAAAGTGGAAGATTTGATGAAAACCGGGGACATGGAAGTCATTTTGGCTTTCTTTTCCTCAGGAATTCAAGAAATTTCCCTCATCGGCATGGAGCATGTGAACAAAGATCCTGAGAACTTCAAAAGATTGATGAAAATTTTGGAAGAGGAGTCGGTGGTGGGATAAAGAAAATCCGCCACTCCGCTAAGCTTCTTGCCCCGCCATCTCCACCTTTTCCGGCCCGCCACTCACGGTCGCCTTGATCCGGCGCACTCCGGAGCTCGAGGATTCTTCTTTGAGAATTTTAAACGTACCCAACAATCCCGTGTGAGCCACATGCGGGCCTCCGCAAATTTCAATCGATGTGTCGCCAATCGAGTAAACCTTGATTTTTTCATCATATTTGGACGGGAAAACCCCGATCGCCTTGCAACATTTGGCATCATCAAGAGTCATCACTTTAAACGAAATCGGCAAATCTTTTTGGATCAATTCATTCACTCGCGCCTCCACGGCTTTCACCTGTTCAGGCGTCATTTTGGCCGAATGCGTGAAGTCAAAACGCAACCGTTCAGGCGTGATGTTGGACCCCATTTGGTACACGTGATCGCCCAATACTTCTCGCAACACGAATTGGAGCAAATGAGTGGAAGTGTGCAATTTTACGGTTTGGTCGCTCGCGTCCGCCATGCCTCCGGCAAATTTTTGCGAAGCGCCGGAGCGCGATTTATCTTGATGCGCCTTAAAACAGGTTTCATACGCTGCGGCATCCACGGTCAGCCCGTGTTCCTTGGCCAAATCCTTGGTCATTTCGAGCGGAAAACCATACGTGTCATACAAATGAAACGCGGCCTCCCCGGAAAGAATCGTTGATCCTCCGAGTTTGAGTTTTTCCGCGGTTTTCACAAATTCACGTTCCCCGGAAACCAGCGTGGTCCTAAATTGAGATTCTTCTTTTTGCAGTTGAGCGCGAATGAAATCTTTGGAACGCACCAATTCCGGATAAATTTCTCCATAATGCTCGATAATCGTGTCCGCCAACAGGGGAGTGAAGAAATCCTCAATCCCGAGCTTCATCCCGTGCCGAATCGCACGTCGAATCAATCGACGGAGCACATACCCCTGATCCGTATTGGAAGGCCGCACGGCCCGAGGATCTGCGAGCAAGAAAACCGACCCGCGCAAATGATCCGCGATAATTCGAAAAGACACTTTTTCAGGTTCGGAAAGGGTATCCAATGATTTTCTCGAAAACTCTGCAATTTTTGCCATGATTGGCGCGAATAAGTCGGTTTCAAAAATCGTCTCAACGCCTTGCAACATCAATGTTGCGCGCTCCAACCCCATACCGGTGTCGACGTTTTGTTGTTTCAAGGGTTCAAATTTTCCTTCAGTATTCTTGTTGTATTGCATGAAAACATCGTTCCAAATTTCAACGAATTTTCCGCAATCGCACGCCGGCGAACACTCGGGCGAACACGCCGGAATGTCGCGTTCAAAAAACATTTCCGAGTCCGGTCCGCACGGTCCGGTTTGTCCGGCCGGGCCCCACCAATTTTCTTTTTTTCCGAAAAAATAAATGAGTTTTTTCTCCTTCAATCGATCGCTTTCGGGCACAGAATCCGAGCGTCGAAATCCGAGCGCTTCCCACGCTTGAGCCGCGTCTTCATCTTTTGGCGCATCTTGATCTCCGGCAAAACATGTCACATGCAAACGATTGGGGTCGAATCCGATTCCGCCTTTTTCTATTGGGGACGTCAAAAATTCATAACTCCATGCAATCGCTTCTTTTTTAAAATAATCACCCAAAGACCAGTTGCCCAACATTTCAAAAAACGTGAGATGCGTGGTGTCGCCGACCTCGTCGATATCATCGGTGCGCAGGCACTTTTGCACATCCGTGAGCCGTTTGCCTTGCGGGTGCGCCTCGCCAAGCAGGTACGGCACGAGCGGGTGCATGCCTGCGGTAGTAAACAGCACGGTCGGGTCATTTTCCGGAATAATCGAGGCCCCGGAAATCTCCGCATGCCCGTGCTTTTTAAAGAATTCAATGAATTGTCGTCGAAGTTGTTTGGAATTCATGAGTATTTTATACGCGAAAAACGCTTGAAATTCAATCCGTTCAATCTTCAGAAAAAACTTCAGCTTCTCTAACCCAAGCCATTAGGGTTGAACGAATCAAGGATTCATCACCTCCAAAACGCTTCAATAAAAATGATTTCAATTCCTCTCTTAACATCTTGTCACTTTGACGTATACATTCTTTTGAAAGGCCAAATTGATTCCCTAAATCTGATAAAGAGGCGGGAGTGGCACTGTGTAATCTTTGATCCCAAATCGCTCGATCTCTCTCGTCCCTTAATTGTGTCCTAAATTCAAAGATCGCCTGACTGATTTCTTGCGTGGCGATAGCATCTTCAGGATGATCTTTACCCCTTGAAAGGTCAGGAAGGAAGGCTTGCAAGGGGGTTGAGCTGTTGGCATTTTTTAGAGGGGCCTCTAACGATTCAGCCGATGATACTCTGGCGGCTCGAAGTCCTTCAAGCGCCTCTCGAATTTAGAGAATTTTATACTTATCGGTACGATTCTCCATTTTTCCATGATTGGTTCTAGATCGAACCCTTCGCGTTACTTTAATGACAGTCTCAGGGTTTTGATCCGGGGCATCAGCGAGAGCCTCAAGAAATTCTTCTTCGTGCCCCGCGACATCTCGAGAAGCCCTTGTTCTCATTGTTTCGACATACAATGGATTTAGAGGGAGTTGTCCTGTCCTGAAACATTCATTTAAGAAAGCGTGGAATCGATTCTTAATAAATGTAGGGAGTGAATAATTTTTATTGTATGTCCCTATATTTACAATACAGTGAAGGATAAGTGTTTCAGCCAAAAAACTAATCCAATACGCATCCCCGTGATGAATGCAATAAGCTCTCCGAGAGGATCGTATTAACCTATAAGCAAAACCGATATGTTTAAATAACTCATTAGGATCGATGGAGATAGGTAGGGCCTCTGACCGCTCGGTTTCGTCTAAAAAAAATGGCAATTCATTCGACATAATCTTTAAATTTAGTTCTTAGAATAAAACAATTGGCAAGGGGGTATTTTTGACCCAAAATAGAAAGAATGTCAATTTGACATTTTCTAAAAATATGATTAAATGCAAGTATGCGCATTAAAGCTTATCTCAAACAGGTGTTTTCAACCCTTGGCCTTACCGAGGGCGAAGCCGATATCATGGCCGCTTTATTGAAGAAACCGGGGAGTGATGCGAACGCACTCAAGTCAAAATTGGGCTTCAGTACAGCCGGTACCTACAAGATTTTGGGTGCGCTTTCTGAAAAAGGTTACATCAAGCCTTCTCAAGAAAAGACTCCGCTCACGTTCACGCCGATCCCACTCGGGAAACTCGCTCAAACCTTTGAACGCAACAGTCGCCACTTGCAACGCACGGCTCAAAAATTGAAAGAGCTCAACACACTCTCTGCTTTGCCGGAGCATGTGGAAATTTATGAACAGGATGAGCTCACGGATTTTTATCTCAATATTCCCTACAAACTCAACGATTTTATTTGGTGCGTGGGATCTTTTGAGGCGGTGATGAAATTTTTTGGCCCCGGAATTGAAAAAGAATTCATTAAGAAACGAGTGAAAAAAGGGATTCAAGCCGATGCGATTATTTTTGACAATTCTTCTTTTTCAAAAGAATTGGCTGGTCGCGATGGCGGGGAAAAAAGGGAAACCAAATTCATCCAAAACGGAGAATACCCGCTTGAATTCAGTTATTTGTTTGGAGACACGTATCTTTCCTTTTATAAAGATGCGGAAGGAAAAATTAAAATGGTGAAAACCGAGGCCCCGGAAGTGGCAAAGGCCAAAATGATTCAATACCAACGTTTGTGGAATTCCACTTTGGCGTAGAATCAAGAAGAGCGATTTTAAATCTGTAAAAACCTTGGATGAAGGCGATTTTTGTCGAAAAATAAACAAATTTAAAAAACCGCCTTACGATCGTGATGAATTTTAATTCATATTTTGTTCATGAAATTTTTATGACATTTAAATCCTGCTCGCATTGTTCAAAACCATTCGAAATCACAGACGCAGACGTGGCATTTTATGAAAAAATCAGCCCCACATTCGATGGCAAAAAGGTGGTGATTCCGCCTCCCACTTTATGCCCTCAATGTCGAGACCAGCGTCGTCTTACATTTCGTAATGAACGCTCGCTTTATCAAACCAAATCCTCGCGTTCCGGCGAGCCGCTCATCTCTTATCTTTCACCCGATAAGCCTTACAAAGTCTATTCGCAAAAAGAATGGTGGAGCGACGATTGGGATCCCACGATTTATGGCCGTGATTTTGATTTCAATCGCCCGTTTTTTGAACAATTCAACACTCTACTTCATGACGTGCCGCGCATGAATCTCTTGATTTGGCAGTCTGAAAATAGCGATTACTGCAATTTCATCGATTTTTGTAAAAATTGTTATCTCACATTTGGGGCCAGCAACTGCGAAAATGTGTATTACTCAAACCTCGCGGATTCGGACAAGGATTGCGTGGATTGTTCGGGATGTAAAAACTGCGAACTTTGTTACGACTCCATTGATTGCATCCGTTGTTACAACATCCTTGCCTCGATTCAGTGCAAAAATTCCACCAATCTCGCGTTTTGTTTTGATTGTCATTCGTGCCAAGACTGCGTGGGTTGTTTCAATTTAAAATATAAAAAATATTGTTTGTTCAATGTGCAATATTCAAAAGAGGAATATGATGCAAAAAAAGCAGCGTGGAGTTTTGCACAACGGGAAATTTACGATGCTCTGGAACAGAGTTTTTTAAAAAATATCCAAACGCGCGCCATCCACCGGGCCGGCACACTTCTTCATACTGAAAACTGTTCCGGCGACCATCTCACACATTCCAAAAATACACATTTTTCATTCGAATCCGACCGACTTGAGGATTGCAAATGGGCAAATTTTTCCATGAATTGCAAAGATTCCTTCGACATTTTTGGTTCGTCCAAAAAAGGCGTGGAGCGCACGTGCGAGGGCATGTGCATTGAGGGAAAAAATATCTTAAGCGGGTTTTATATCGCGGGTTATTCGAATATTTATTATTCGGATTTTGTGGTGGGGTGCCACGACGTGTTTGGATGTGCGGGATTGAAGCGCAAACAGTACTGCATTTTGAACAAACAATATTCTCGAGAGGAGTACGAGAAATTGGCGTTGAAAATCGCGGAACACATGCAAAAAACAGGAGAGTGGGGCGAGTTTTTTCCCGATACGTTATCCCCGTTTGAGTATGGCGAAACCGTGGCGCAGGATTATTATCCTTTGCCCAAAATAGAGCTTTTCACTTCGCAAACGAATGCTAAAAACAGCGCCGCGGACCCGAATTCAAATGCATGCAAATCCTGTGGAAAATTTTACAAAATCATCCCGCAAGAACAAGAGTTTTATCAAAAATTAAATGTGCCGACGCCGACCGCGTGCCCCTCGTGTCGCCATCAAAAAAGACTCAGCTTAAAAAATCCGCATGAATTGTGGGGACGGCCTTGTTTCAAATGTAACGAAATCATTTTAAGCCCGCATCGCCCCGAAAGTTCCAAGCTCGTGTATTGCCAAAAATGTTACCTTAAAATTGTGGGTTGATTTTTAATTTCCTTAAACCTGTTCTTTTGGTAGAGTGAAAGCATCTTTATTCACTCGCCCTTTTTCTCATGATCCTCCTTGAAAAATTAAAAAAAGTTTTTAAACGACTCAAGCGGAATCCGGTGGAGGATGTTTATTTTGAGTCCCCGGCGTTCTTGAGGCGCTGGCATGAATTTTTGATGAAAAGCAAATGGGTGCGCGGCGGGATTTTGGTCGCGATTTTAGTGATTTTAGCCTGGGGAGCCTATCTGTTGGCGTATAAAATCGAAGCCCCTCAAGATTTGTCCGAGCTTTTGCCTGCGGACAGCACGATCGCGTATGTGGAAATTTCGACTCAACAATATGAGACCATGATGAGCACAGGCGAAACGCCAAGTTGGTGGGGAAATCTGCCTTTTTCAGGATTGATCGTGGAACCCGAGCCCGTTTCCGTGGATATTTTCCCAATTTATCCGGACGGCCCTCCTCCGGCCAGCGTGACCGAAGAACCAACAATCAATGCTCGGACCGAATTTGTTGAAACCGGTTTGGGAGATCGCGTGGGTATGGCATGGATTTACAACAATGAAGGTGCGATTTGGGGGATGCCTGGAGATTTTGGTGGGAGTTTTATCGAAAAATTGATGTTTTACGAAATTGAAGATGAAACAATGGCCCTCCAAACCTTGGGCCTCGAAAATCAAGAAGAGTCGATGCCCTACAGATTTATCGGTGATTATCTCGTAACTGGAGGAGGAACATTATTGCTCGATAAAATTGAAGCCGTGTTCAACAACGAAGAACCTTCATTAAAAAAAGATGAAAATTTTATGAAATTACGGCCGAGTTTGCCTTATAATTCCGCGGTTTTCTTTTATGCAAAACCTTCAGAACTTGAAACATGGCTCAAGTGGGGTTGGAATCTGGATATCGAAACTCTGGGAGCGACTTTCCCCAAGGCAGCGATTAGCTTGCAGGCGCTCAGCCACAGTTTCGCCTTATTTCCGGCCATGGGCGCGGTAGTCGATCCTGACAGCACTTCAACCCGCATTCAAACCTATTGGGTGGGTGACAAAACTCTCATTGGAGATGGCACTGAATCCTTTTTTCACAACGATAAAAAATACAAAGGAAATTTGCTTAACTATTTCCCGGACACAATCACTCAACTCTTTGGAGGGCAAAATGTCGCAGGAGGAAGTGGCCCCGGCTTCGTGCACCAACTCGCGTATGTCCTCGATGCGGTCGATGGGGTGAGTGGCTCGGCTTTGGAGCAGTGGATGAATGAAAAAATAACACTTTGGTTTGGCGAAGAAATCGCTCGCGATGCTCGGGAACAAAATACCGATGCCCCGGATTTTTTAACATTATTCGGTAGAGAATCCGCATTAGGTTTCTTTCAGCCCGACCCCGTTTGTACCTTCAACCCTGAAACCGACACCGAGCAAGTGTGTACAGAGTCCACGCCCGCGTACATCCTCGCCTTGGAAATCGACAACGATGAACGTGGCGCACGCGGTTTGGTCACCACTCTTTTCGAGAAATTACTCACTCGCGGTTATCTCGAAATCAACAAGGAAACTTCTACGCTTTCCGTGTCCGCCTTAACTTCACACCAAGCCGAAGAAGACGATATTTTTTACACACAAATTTTTAAAGAAAACGGAGGATTACTCTGCGCCTTTGTGGTGTATGACGACCTTCTTTTTGTCGCCACTACGGATGAGGCATTGCGAGCCGTGATTCAAACCGCAACCGGGAACCAAACGTCTTATGTGGAAACCGCCACTTATCTCAATGTGGAAAAACTTCTTTCTTCCGGAGATCAAATCTGGGCTATGCAAAACCAAAATTCTCAAATCGTATCTTCCTTCAATGGATTTGATGACGGGTTCGGCACCGTGCATTTTGTGACTCCAATTTCACTGGAATAAAATTCTATTTATGCGAGTTTTCAACGACATTCATTCCAAAAATCCTTCGCAAAAAAAAGCGGGTCATCCCTCTGTAACCGATAAACAATTTTATGAAGAGATTGAGGACCCGGCGATTCGCGTACCGAGCCGTTTGGGTGAGGCCTTGCGTATGATTGCCTTGGGCTTGGGGGTGGTCGTGATTTTGAACAGCGTAAATGTGTATTACAAGGGCCTGCAATTGGAAGAAAATGTGGCCACAGCCGCCTATTCGGGTGTGAATTCGATTTTAAGCAGTGATCTTTCGCGCAATAATTTCACTCTTGCGCAAACGCAATTTCAGACGGCCAAGGATTATTTGTGGTTTTTATCCGAAGATGCAAACAGCGGAGGCAATGGGGGAGAACTTTCCGCCGGCGTAACGAATGTGCTCACCGCAGGGCAGGAAATTTCAAAAGCCGGAGAATTGTTCATGGCATTTGTGGATGAGATGAAAACATTGAGCGGGGGTTTTCTCACTGAAAAATCAGATTCCGTGAGCCCTTCGCTCACCGAGAGTTTAAAAAATGCGTATGAGAAAAATTTTAAATCTGCGCTGGAATCCGCGCTTTCCGCTCAAGAACGCATGGCTTTCGTGGACACAACCTTGCTTCCTTCCGATGTTTCAACTCAAGTTCGAGATTCTTCAGCCAAACTTCAAGAACTCACCCATGTGCTCACCCAATTCGATACTTTTTTCCCCGAACTCCTCAATCTTTTAGGCGACGAGCACCCCGCCACTTATCTCGTGCTTTTGGAAAACAACAATGAGGCGCGGCCCGGAGGCGGATTCATCGGAAGCTATGTTTTACTGGACGTAAACGACGGGTATTTGGAAAACATGACATTCAATGATGTGTATGAATTGGACGGGCAGTATTACGAGCCCATCGCTCCTCCCGGCGAGATCGCGGATTTGACGAACAATTGGCGTTTCCGAGATTCGAATTATTCGCCGGATCTCACGGTTTCATCCGCCAAGAGCGCATGGTTTTTGGAGGAGGAAGGGGGCCGTGGCGTGGATTATGTCATGACCGTGGACCTGACTTTTGTGAGTCGATTATTGCAAATCACAGGACCGATCAAATTGGAAAGTTTGCCCATCGCGCTCAGCGCCGATAATTTTTCAACCGTACTTTCCTATATGGTGGAATCCAAATTAACAGGAATAAAAACCCCTAAATTGGTGCTTGGCGAATTTGTTGAGGCCGTTCAAACGCGGTGTCGCGAATTGCAACCCTGGGAAGATTTGCTTCAGCTTTCGGAGGAGATGGCATTGGCTAAGCATTTTTCCATTTATTCGGATGAACCGGGAGCCCAAGATTTATTTGAGGAATTGGGGCTTTTGGGAAAAATCGATCCCGTGGTCCCGAAAGAGGATTACACGCTCGTGGTTCACACGTCCATTGGCGGGAATAAGACCGACCCCTATCTTGAGCAATCCATTACGCATCGCACACAAATCGAACAGGACGGATTGGTTTACGATGAAATTGAAATCACTCGCACGCACACGTGGACCGATACGGATGAGATGATGTTACGAAATTTGTTGGCGAGTTTTGGTTTTACAGACGTGAGCCCGGAGATGATCGACATGCTGGGACGCGGCACGAATCGTTCGGCCATGCGCGTGTATGTACCACACGAAAGCGCGATTGTCTCTGCTCACGGCATTGAGACCACAGCCATTGAAACACACACCGATCTCGACTTGGGCCTGGATTATTTTTACTTTAAATGGGACCTCTCCCCCGGAGAAAGCGAGACGATCACTTTGACCTACATGCTCCCGTTTACGCTCGACTTCAATTCTCTCGCCGAATACCGATTGCATGTGATCAAGCAGCCAGGAGATCTCAATACCGTATTTAAAAAAGAATTTGCCGCCCCGGATTTGAATTCGTACGGAACTTTTCCTGAGGTTGACGAAATCTCGGGCATCACATACGAAGAAACGCTCGATGGTTCCCGTTGGGCCACCACACTTTTGCGCGATTTTCAGATTGCAAAGTTGTTGGGGAGGTGATTTTAATCCACGGCTTTAAGATAGCATTCTTCGCAAACCACTTTTTCCAAACGATCCGGGGAAAACGTGGTTTGAAGGGCTTTTTCGCACGTTTGGCATGTTCGATCCCACAGTTTTCTAGGGTTTCGCCAGCCGATTCTTTCTTGATGGCGGATATCGGGATGCTTTCGCGGAATGGGAAGGTTCTCTTTTCGATAAAATTCAAGTTCAGCTCGAACAATTTTAAACGGTTTTTTGCTGACTTCGCATTCGATCGCCCAATTCAAAATGTCATCCGGGATATCCTTGATAGAATCCGGCAATTTATGAGCCGGAATGATTTTTTGAACCTGTGGAATCGGAGTTTTATAATCCGACCAACGAACATCGCGTTGCAAGGCTTCTGATTTTGAGAGCGGATAATAATCCTGCGCCACAGTATCGTTATAAGGGAAAAGGGAAATCGAAGGAGGAAAAAATTGGCCCCATTCCCCGGTCTTTTGCATGTGTTTAATAAGTCGTGGCAAAAGTTTTTCATATTCCTTTTCTGTGTACTGTTTGTTTAAAATACAATGATTCTTTTTTCGAAGCGCCACACAGCCAAAAATATTTTTATCAAAGCGGCAGTGCGAACAATAAAAAGCTCGATTCGTCGCATAAATTTTGGTGCAATAAGCGCTTTCAACATTGTCGTCGCTCCCTTCAATTTCCAGGCAAAAACGATTTCCGATGGTTTCCGTAAGATCGTAACAATTTTGATTACTCCATGAGTCGTAGCAAAATTTAATGGATTCATTGTGCCGACATCCAAAACTTTCAAACGCATTTTTATTATTGAGAAGAAAATCTCCAGAAAAATTTTCATTGTTTTTCCCAATGTAAAATTTATGGGGAAAGGTTTGCGTGAATTTCAAGAAAGACTTTTTGAGTTGAGATAAAATCGAATGCTTTCCAAGATCGAATTCTTTGATTTTCTTCAAATATTCTTCTTGGGAATATTTTTTATTTAAAATATGGAATTCTTTATTGCGCAAATTGACGCACCCCCAACAGTTATGACACCCGATGCAATCTTTGCAAAACAAACAATCAGAGCAGTTTTCGATGTTTTGAGAAAAGGAGCAGTGGTTGCAGTTTTTGGCATTGATGACCTCGTAACACCTTTCGCCTTTTTCTAAATACAAACAATCCATGCAGTTTTTACAATACTGAAACCATGTGCCGTAAAAACAATCTTCGCTGTGATTAGCCACAATCGCCAAATAGCAATTTTTGTTATGGGACGATTGATTGGTGAATTCCGAGTTTTCACTGCTCGCATTGTTGAGGGCGATTTGAGGAACTTTTCGCAACAATTCTCCGAATTGTTCAAAAAAAGGTCGATCAAAATCCATTTCCATTCCAAAAGCCAACGGATCCCAGTCGTCGCTCCACCAACAATCATGGCAAAAAACAGGACAAGGCGCGTCACTCGGGTAAATGGAAACCAGTGGCTTTTTACAAGAACTGCACGTGCGTTGATAAAGCGTTCGTTCATTTCGAAAAGCGAGTCTGCGGCGTTGTCTTTCTTCCGGGCAAAGGATCGGGGGCGGAAGATCGAGATTTTTATAAAACTGTTGGTCTTCTTCAGTTACGGTAAAAGGCAATCCGGTCCATGGGCATGTGGGGTGAAGATCGGGCATGTTTTGTCCGTTTAAAAAAGTTCGAACAAATGCATTTTTATGGATAATTAAAGCGCGAACAAGAGAAGATCATAAATCTATAAAAAGGTGTTATCGTTTTTAACGAAAAAACGGACCTGTTCTAACCTTTTAAATTACTTATTTGTTAAAAATTTTTACAACAAAAAACGCTTGTCATAAGTTTTTTTCATGATTTTGTATCAATACATGAAATTGTTGAGCAGAAACATGAAATTTGTATTAAAAAGAGGACCTTTTTAAGGCCCTCTTTTTAGGATGTTAAATAAAATCTTCTATTCGTAAAGCGTCATGATATTTCCAACAATGGAGACAGATGGAGTGATATGAGTAACATAAGCCTCATGCTCCAAAGACCAAATTCCTTCGGTAACACTCACGGGTTTTAATGTGGCAAAAATTTGTTCTCCGACAAGAGAAGATTCATCCGCAACATCCAGGGTAAGGGCAAGATGTCGACAGGTTTCGGCATCAATAGTAAATGCATCACTAAAGTTGAAAGTTTGTTCAGTGTCACTCCCGGATAAACTAATATCTTGAGGTCCGCTCAGTACGTCACCAGTATCCATATCCACCAATTTAAGATCTAAGAAATTGGCGGCGGTATGCGTGCTGTTGAGAAGGATCCCGCTGGATCCCACAAAATCAAAAGTCAATTGTTGGACTTCCACATTAGTCTCGGAACAAATATAAAATTCAAGAATAGAAAAATCAGAAGAGTCGATGGCAACATCGGAACTTGAAGGGCCAGCGAAAGCAATTATAACTGCGTCAGTGATGTCAGGTTCAACCGTCACCGCAACCACAGGGCTGGTTCCTCCATTGGGTGCATCGGTTCCGCGAGCAATCCGCGTATTCCCATCGGCATCTTCGGCAACGACATCAGCGCTGAGATCCGCAATATCAATGGAAAAGGAGACGTCATTCGCAAGGGAGGCAGAAGTATTAACAAGAATATCCAGGCGACTTATTCCACCCGTCGGAATAGTCCAATCCAAACCTGAAAAGGTCACAGTACCCGAGGAAGAGAAAGTTTCCGCACCGGAGATCATGGTTCGTGAGCGCGGAGAATAAAGGGAAATCGAGGTTACAACGTCCTCAATATTTACCCCTGCATCCGAACCGGTTCCATCAGAATCATAGGTGCCATCATTGTCGCCATCGAGATGTCCGGTTAAAACAAGGTCTGTCATGGTTATGGGCCCTCTTGTTGAACGAAAACTAAAATCAACAGATTGAATATCCATTTCTCCCGCGGGAACCGTTTGGCTGGTAGGTCTTGGCGAAAGCCCAACAGTTAAAGTGGGTCCAGGCACATCGGCTTGGGATAAACTTGCGCCAATAGGAGAGAATGCTCCAGCGGAAAGCACGAACAATAGGCTCATCATTGCGCCTATTTTTTTATATTTGAACTTCATGTTTTAATAAAATTAAAAAATAGAAAAAGGGGATTACCCTGCCATGGACAACAAGGGTGGTCTATAAAGTATAACAAGAACGACTTGACCGTCTCTTAAGAAAAGGTCCCTTTGGTGTAAAGATAAAATTAAATAGATAGGTCATTATCTCCCGAATTTTCTCTCCAACTCCGTAAACGTAATTCGGAAAAGAGTGGGTCTGCCATGCGCGCACGCCGAGCCATTTTCCGTGGCCATCAAAGATTGAATAAGCGCTTCTTGTTCGTAATGCGATAATTTTTGCCCGAATTTGGCTGCGGCCCGACACGACAAGGTGTGCAACGCATGATCATGTCGCCGCGTAGACTCTTTGGGGGGCTCGTTGTTCATCAGGTCGTTGAGAAATCCTTTGATGATATCCTCGATCGGATCTTGCGCCAAAAAGTCCGGCACCGCATCCACGGCATAGCTATTTCCTCCAAACGAATGAATTTCAAATCCCAGCGAAGTTAAAAGCTCAAGATTTTCTTCCATCAGCGCTTTTTCGCGATAATCGAGGTCGAGATGAAGGGGCGTGAGCAACGGTTGTTTGGCCATACTGCGATCTGCTTCCCGCGCCTTAAATTTTTCAAGCATCACGCGCTCGTGCGCCGCATGCTGATCCACAATCAGGAGGCCCTCCTCATCTTCGGCAAGAATGTAGCTGTTTTTGAGTTGAGCAATCGGGCGAATGCGACCTTGAGGTCGCGCTTCATTAAAAGATTGAGAAAATTCAACCAGGGGAGTTTCAAAAGAGGAGGAACTTGGAGTTGCCGTAACCGTGAGGGGAATCGATGAAGCAACCGTCGGGGAACTGAAAGAAGTCGCAGGGGTCGAATTCATAGTGGTGTTCGGATCAATCCCTTGCGCCGCCAACCGTTCCGCGCGTCGTTTGAGTAAATATTCACGCCGGGCACTAAGAGTTTCGGTGTCTGCAGAAGAAAGTCCCCCTGAAATGGGGGCAGCACCTCCAAACATACGAGGCGTTGGGGCAAAATGACTCCCGGCAGGTTCGCTCCACGGCATAGTGGCGGCAATCGAGGGGTTATACGTTTCTCCGGCTTCTTCAAATTTTAATTTTTGCGGTTCCACGGCCTTGATCGATGATTTTCGCAAAAACGCCGGCATATCAAGGTCATCGGTTCGCAACGGCGCATTATGAATAATGGACGTTTTTCCCAGGGAGGATTCGGTGCTCGATTTTAAAACACGAAAAATCTCATGCGGGTCCGCAAATCGAACCTCAAGTTTTCGCGGATGGACATTGACGTCGATCTTGGCCGGAGCAATGGTCACTCCCACGACAAACACCGGGTATTGGCTGGCGGGAATCAGGTTGGAATAACCTTCTTTAATCGCATACCCCAACCGCGTGTCCTGCACGGGTCGTCCATTGATAATAAAATATTGATACCCGCGCGTGGTTCTTGCCACATGCGGTTTTCCGATAAAGCCGCTCAATTGAATGTCTCGTCCTCCGTAAAAAATCGGAATCATTTCTTCACTCACGGCACGGCCAAACAATCCACCGATGCGCGCCTTTAAATCCGTCGTTTTTAACAGATCAAAAATGGTGCGGCCATTGGATACAAATCGAAACGTGATTTCCGGGTGCGCCAACGCACTGGCCTGAAGCGTTTCAAGCACATGGCGATATTCGGTGGGGTCGCTTTTGAGATATTTTTTTCGCGCCGGAGTGTTAAAAAAAAGATTCGCTACCTCGAGTTTGGTTCCATTGGAGCATCCCGTGGCCGTGACCGTGGCGTTTTTTCCGCCTTCCATTTCCAGTCGAATCCCTCCCAGCGCTTGTGCGGTTTTAGTTTGGAGTGTGATCGAAGAAACCGACGCAATGCTGGCCAACGCTTCCCCTCGAAATCCCAAGGTTTGAATCTTAAAAAGATCTTCGAAAGACGCGATTTTACTCGTGGCATGTCGGTCAAAAGACAACCGGGCATCACTTTCATCCATTCCGATCCCATCATCCGTAATAATGATTTTTTCAATCCCGCCTTTCACAATTTCAACTGTGATGTGCGTGGCTTTGGCATCAATCGAATTTTCCACCAATTCTTTCACCACCGAAGCCGGCCGTTCAATGACTTCGCCGGCCGCGATTTGATTGATGAGAGTGTCGGGGAGAACGCGTATGGAGCCCATGTCCCTAGCTTCGCATATAGATGCCATAAAAGGCAAGATGAGACGTTTTAATCTGTGTCATTTTGTATTCACATGGCCCGATAAGATTACCCAAAATATAAAAAATAAATAAGTAAACGATTTGCATTGACTTTGGGTGCCAAGCATGGGTAATATCTTAAAAGTAAAAAAGTAAACGTGACGAAATGAGCAATGAGTGAAGTCTAAATTTAGTTTTTAGTCCTAACCCCGAGACCCATTAGTACCGTCAACTTGGACGCCCGCAAGGAGCGTCACTACAAAATGTTTGGCAAGATGCGGACCGAATTCGCACGAGTTCGCCAGCTCCAAGGTCGCATGAAGCTCTGCGCGGAAAATGCTCGCCAACGCTTCGTTCACCCCTTGAGTGGCACTTCTCCGGCTCAGCAGCTCTTTCAACGAGTCATGGTTCTCGCTTTGTTTATTTTTGTGGTCAACTCCGTGAGTTTGACCAGCGCTTATGATATTGGGGGTAGTTATGAATCCTCGGATTATTTGGCGATTGATACTTCGGTGAATCTCGTGACCGATGATGAAGGGTATTTGGCCAAGGTCACTCCTTGGGAAGGAGAAGCGCAATATTTGAATCGCGGGAATGAATGGGTGACCCATGAGGTCCAAAGCGGAGACACGTTGTCGGTCATCGCGTATCGGTATGGCTTGAATGCCAATACCATTTTGTGGGCCAATACCGCGCTTGGAAATGTGAATTATTTAAAAGTGGGACAACAACTCCGTATTCCGCCCGCAAACGGATATGAAGCTACGGTAAAAAGCGGGGAAAATCTCGATAAACTTTATGCTAAATATTATGACGGAACCGATGAAGAAAAGGATGCCATGAAAACACGCACCATTGCCATGAATAATCTTTCGGAAGATGGAGCCGTTGAAGCCGGGGCCAAGATTTTTGTGGTGGGAGGAGAAAAACCCTATGAACCGCCGGTTTATACCACGACCGCTACGGTCACAACCGCAAGCACCACCATTAAAGGAGATTACTATACGGAAGCCACGAACATGGATGTGGATGTGGTGGATGCAGGGGAAGGATGGGTCAGACCCACCGCAGGGGCGATCACTCAATGGTTCCACTGGGGACACTATGCGATTGATATTTCAGACACCAGTAAGCCGCCGGTGGTCGCAATTCGAGATGGAACCGTGACTCGCGCGGTATCCGATGGTTCCTATAGCGGAGGTTACGGGAATGTGATTGTGATCAATCATGGAGATACCCCGTTGGGAAATTGCCAATCGTTATACGCTCACAATTCAACCGTTCATGTTCAAGTGGGAGATTATGTGACTACGGGACAAATCATATCAAACCAAGGAAATACGGGTCGTGTATACGGGAAAACCGGGATTCATTTGCACATAGAGCTCACTTGTGATGGCGTAAAGATCAACCCGGCCTTTTTGTACGGGTACTAAAAAGTTCACAACTTTTTCACATTTTCCTCATCTTTCCTTCTTAAAGAGCGATTAAAAAACAATCATTCATCTTTTGATTGTCTTTTTTGCCATGCGAAATGTTTCGGGAATCATTCGAAAATTCAATCGGTTCGAACTTAAATATTTATTAACATCGGAGCAGGCCGCTCATTTTGAGAATAAAATTCAAGGCTATTTGCATCCGGATACTTATGGTCGGGGAGGGAAATATCGTCTTTCAAGTTTATATTATGATTCCTCGAAATATCATTTTTATTGGGAAAAAATCGAAGGCATCAAATTTCGAAGAAAATTGAGGATTCGACATTATGAATCGTCGGAACCCCTGACTGACCAAACAAAAGTTTTTGTGGAAATCAAACAGCGTTTGGATCGGGTGACGCAAAAACGTCGCCTCCGCCTGGCTTATCAAGACGCCTTGGAATTGTGTTCAGGAAAGTCCATCCCCGAGATTTTGCTTCCTGAAGAAAGATCCATCGCTGAAGAAATTCATGAAATGGTTCTTCGTTATAATCTGGAGCCGACTTCCGTGGTGAGCTATTTCAGAAAAGCCTATTTGGGAACGGATTATGACGAGGGCCTGCGAGTGACATTTGATACGGATCTTCATTATCGAACTCACGATTTGGATCTCAGGTCAAAAGCAAAAGGGGAATCCCTGTTAGCCCTTCATCATGTGATTATGGAAATCAAAGTCAACGAACGTGTTCCGTATTGGCTGACCGAATTTGTGGGAGAGAGCAATTTAAAACTTATTCGGGTGAGCAAATATTGTCAAAGTTTGGAAGTTTCGGAAAAAGTGCCTTCTTCTCGTTTTTTTATTTCTCTTTAACCCTTTTTTATGGATTCTTTTTTTCAAGCCCTTCAAGATCAGTTGAATTTTCAAGATTTATCCGGGGCTTTTACGGTAACGGATGTGATTTTGGCTTTAACATTGAGCTTTATCCTCACCGGAGGCATTGCTTATGTGTATAAAATCACGCACAAAGGCATGTCCTACACGCAAAGTTTTGTCCATACCCTTGTGATTATGGGGATGATCACGGCATTGATCATGTTGATTGTCGGGTCCAATATCGCTCGCGCCTTTTCATTGGTGGGAGCGCTTTCCATCATCCGTTTCCGCAATGCGGTAAAGGAAACTCGGGATGTTGGATTTATCTTTTTCGCCATGGCGATCGGGATGGCGGCCGGCACGCAATTTTATCTTTTGGCGATCCTTGCCACGGTTTTTATCAGTTGCGCCATTTTAATCATGAATCGTTTTAATTGGTATGCTCAAACCGCGGTCAATCTTCTCCTTAAAATTCAGGTTCCCAATAACCTCAATTTTGATACCTCATTCAATGAGGCCTTGGTGAAATACACGAAAGCATCGGATTTGATCAGTGTGGATTCCGTTCATTCCGGGATGTTGACCGAGGTGATTTACAGTATTTCTCCCAAGGAAAAAATCAATACGCGCGAATTTTTGGAAGAGATCAAACAGCTCAACGGGAACAATAAGGTGACCTTGATCACCGGGTATAACAACACGGATTTATGAAAAAAATGCTCATCCAACGTCATAAATGGCTCCCGATCACTTTCCTTTTTTTGACATTGGGCGGGGTTTGGGTTTTAGGGGATTTCAATATCACGGCTTACACGTCGAGTGATACCGTGCAGCTCCAAACTTGCACCGCAAATCAAGAGGGAATAGTCGATTTATTTGATGAAACTCAAGTGCATGAAATTCAAATTCTCGGAACCGATGATTTGTATGAGACGCTCAATGAAACTTATTTGGAAACGGATCGAAAAGATTATTTTGCCGTGGATGTGATCATCGATGGCACAAGGCTGAATAATGTGGGGATTCGATTGAAAGGGAATGCGTCGTTGCGGACCGCGGTGGGGGGAGGAATGGGGGGAGGAATGGGTGGATTTGAGCCTCCGGCAGGCATGGATTTCCCCGAGGGCTTTCAACCGCCGGAAGGGATGGTGTTCCCCGAGGGATTTGAGCCTCCGGCAGGGTTTGGACCTCAAGGAGGATTTCACGCTCAAGAAGTCTTGGGCCAAAAGGTCTCCGAGGGCATCACTGCAGACAGTCAAAAACAAGAGAGCAATAATATTCCTTATCTTCTTAAATTTGATGAATTTGTGACAGGGCAGTGTTATGGGGGATATTCGGAGATTGCTTTGCGCACAAGTGGCATATCAAAAGACGAATCGCTTTTGCAAGAACCCGTCACCAACGAGGTATTGAACAGCGTCGGAATTCTGGCGCCCAAATCCGTTTATGTGGCTTTACAATTGACCGCTTCGTCCGACCCTTTGCTTTACACCTTGGCCGAACAACCGGATCAGCATTACATCGATGAATATTTCCCGGAATCGAACAGTGTTTTATATAAAGTGGTGCAAGTGGGGAACGATTTCAGTTATTTGGGAGAAGACCCCACCGAATATGCAGAAATTTTTGAACAAAAAACAGCCATCAATGATGCAGACATGACTCCTTTAATTAAATTCATCCGATTTGTAAGTGAGTCCACGGATGAAGAATTTGCCGCTCAACTGGATGATTATTTGGAAGTGATCGCTTTTGCCGATTATTTGGCGGCCCAAAACTTACTTTCCAACAGTGATTCCTTGGCAGGCATGGGGAATAATTATTATCTTTATTATGATTTTGAGACCGAACGATTTACGATTTTATCGTGGGACGCGAATGAAAGTCTTGGGAAACTGGGGATGGGAGGAGGCGCTTCTTTGGGTATTTATTGGGAAAATGATGGGCAGTTTGGGCAGATGTTTGAGGTCAATGTCAATGCAGAGGTTGACGGCGACCAAAATCAACGAGGTGAAGGAGGGATGAATAAGGGAAATCATCTTTTAAAAGAACGTTTTTTAGCAACCCAAGAATTTTTGACTTTGTATGAGGAGCGTTATCGTTTGTTGTATGAAAAAATTTATGAACAAGATTTAATCACTCCGATCATTGATCAATTCGCGACCCTTATTACGACTTACAACACAGAACACGCCATCGTGGATCAGACGGCATTCGAGGAGGCGGTCGAGTTGGTTCGCACTTTTGTGGAGGAGCGACATGCGTATTTAAAAACCACGGAGCTTTTGGCTCCGTCGACGACCCCTTTTTGACCCGAGAAGCGGCTTGCTTCGTTTTTCTCTTCCTTATACACTTCACTGGATGCAAAACACGATTCTTATCATCGAAGATGACCCCCATATCGCTGATTTGGTGAAACTTTATTGCGAAAAAGAGGGCTTTCGCGCGATCACGACTTTGGACGGGAAAGAAGGACTTCGCTTAGCGGAAACGATTCAAGCGGATTGCATTATTTTGGATCGGATGTTGCCGGGCATGGAAGGCTTGGAAATTTTAAAAAAAATTCGTTTTTCCTCGAAAACGCCGGTGATTTTTTTGACCGCAAAAGGAGAAGAAATTGAGAAAATTATCGGTTTAGAATTGGGGGGAGATGATTATGTTACAAAGCCATTCAGTCCCAAGGAATTGATGGCGCGAATCAAAGCGTTGTTGAGAAGATCAAATCCGGAAGTTTCTCTTGAGGAAAAATTTAAAATCAACGATTTAACTTTGGACGGGGCTAAATTTGAAGTAAAAAAAGGGGGGAAAATCATTGAGCTTTCCGCTTTGGAATTTAAGTTGCTTCAAGTATTGGCTTCTCACCCGGGACATGTTTTTTCTCGGGAAAAATTGATGGAAAATATCTATGAAAGCCATTCAAAACTTGTTTTTGATCGGACCATGGATGTGCACATTAAAAATATACGTAAAAAGCTGGGAGATGATGCAAAAAAACCTCGCTACATTCAGTCCGTTTTTGGCATAGGTTATAAATTCAAAGAAGTATGAAAATCAGAGTTCAGACCAAATTATTTTTGGGGTTTATGGCCGTGGCCTTGGGCACGATGGTTTTAGTTTCTTTAGGGGCGCATTATTTTATTTCTCGGGAATTTAGGGATTTATTGGGCGGGGAAAATCCGCCGCAATTTCCTTGGCCGGGAGGCGAGGGAGGTGGACGGCCCCCGGAAGATCTTTTTTTAAGAGATATAAAAATTTATTTTACTTTGGCTGCAATGGTGGGCGGAATTTTAGCGGGCTTGATCAGTTTTTGGTTTGCGAAATTTTGGGTGAATCCTATAAAAAAAGTGATTGAAACCACTCAAAAAATCGCAAGAGGACAATACAAAGATCGCATCGAGACTCACAGCAAGGATGAAATCGGGGATTTGTGCCGTTCGGTGAATGCCATGGCCTCGGAATTGGAAGCCATGGAAAAACTGAGAAAAGAATTGATGTCCAATGTGGCGCATGAGCTTGCCACGCCTTTGACCAATATCAGTGGGTATTTGGAGGCCCTTCACGATGGCACCATTCAAGGAGAAGCACTCACTCAAAAAACAATAGAACTTTTAAAAGAAGAGACCGATCGATTGGCCTTTATGGTGAAAGATGTCCGCGCGTTATCCGTAACGGAAAATCCAACGCTTTGCATGATTTTTAAATCGTATGATGCAAAATCATTGATCGAGGGGGTGGTGATGAAAATGAAACCGGAATATGAAAAGAAAGATATTACACTTTCCATTTGTGTTGAAGGAACCCCGCAACTGGAGGTGGATAAAGATAAATTTTCACAAATTTTGATCAATCTTTTAAGCAATGCCATTCTCCATACGCCCTCCAAAGGGAAAATCACCCTCGCTGTTCGCGTTAAAAAAGAGGGGATTGAAATAGCGGTGCAAGACAACGGAGAGGGAATTTCTCAACAAGATTTACCCCATATTTTTGAACGGTTTTATCGCGCCGATAAATCAAGGTCTCGGGAAACCGGGGGGCTTGGGGTGGGGCTAACCATTGCACGAGCCTTGGTGGAGGCGCATGGAGGGACGATTGAGGCGGAAAGTAAAGTAGGGCAAGGATCGCGTTTTACATGTATATTCCCTTTACGTTGTGGCGGTTTGGACTTACACTAACCCGGGTCTTAAAAGATGTCTTTCTCCGTGCCTATGCTCACCTTTATCAAAGAGTGTTTCATCTCCCTGATTCATATCCCGCAACAATTGGCGTTGCTCATGATTCGGTTGTATCAAAAGACCTTGTCCCCGGATCACGGGCCTTTAAAAGATAATTTTCCGGGAGGTTTTTGTCGATTCACGCCCAGCTGCTCCGAATATTCGCGTTTGGCGATTTTGCGTTACGGATTGATCCGTGGCGGGCTTAAATCCATGTGGCGCATTTTACGATGCAATCCGTGCAGTCATGGAGGAGTTGATTTCCCTACTCACGGAGCGAAGCGGAGTGAGCTTGAGTAGCAACTGAATATCAGCTGCATGTTGAATTTTCGTGACGCAGCTGAGATAAGGTGAATTTCCCCCTATTCCTAACCCCCAATTTTCTATGTCTGACATCCAAACCCCAAAACGAGCCCTCATCAGCGTGTACGACAAAGAGAATCTGGTGCCTTTTGCGCAGGCATTGCAGGCCAAAGGGGTGGAAATTTTGTCCACCGGAGGAACCGCGAAATTACTCAAGGAAAACGGGGTTTCGGTCATTGAAATCGGGGACTACACCGGTTCGCCCGAGGTATTTGGAGGCCGAGTGAAAACCCTTCACCCCAAAGTGGCGGGCGGGATTTTGATGCGCCGCGACAACCCCCAAGATATTGAGGAAGCGGAAAAGAACGGAATCAAACCTATTGACTTGGTGGTGGTGAATTTATATCCGTTCAAGGAAACGGTTGCCAAAGAAGGAGTGACCGAAGAAGAGGCGATTGAGCAAATCGACATCGGAGGCGTGACTTTACTTCGAGCCGCAGCCAAAAACTTTAAACATGTGAGTATTGTGACGAGCATCAAAGATTACAAACTCGTGATGGACGAATGGGAACATGACGGCGGAATCAGTATGGAAACACGCCGAAAATTGGCCATCACCGCGTTTGATCGCACGTATTTTTACGATGAAACCATCAGCGATTATTTGAAGAGTCAGGGCGGGACTGTGGAACTTCTCAACTTGCATTATGAAAAAGTTCGCAAATTGCGCTATGGCGAAAATCCGCATCAGAAAGCCGCTTTTTTCAGAGATCCCAGCAACCAATACCCAAATGTGACCAATGCACGACTTTTGCAGGACAACAAAGAACTTTCGTTCAATAATATTCTCGACGTGGATGCGGCCTTGAAAATTGTGGGGGACTTTGAACGCCCGACCGTGACCATCATCAAGCACACCAACCCGTGCGGCGTGGCGTCGGCCAAAGACATCGACACCGCCTTTGACGCGGCCTACAACGTGGACCCGTTGTCTGCGTTCGGGTGCATCATTGGCATGAATCGCGAGTGCACCACCTCGATTGCCCAGCGCATCATTGACAGCAAATTGTTTGTGGAAATCATTGTGGCCACGTCGTTTGAAAAAGCCGCGTTGAAACTGTTAACTGCTAAGAAAAACATGCGCCTTCTCGAAACCGGCGAATTGCGAAAAAATCCCAATGAACGCGACGTCAAGAGTGTGAGTGGAGGACTTTTGATTCAAACGTCGGATCAATACGAGGTCACGGAAAAGGATCTCAAGGTCGTAACCAAGGTCCAGCCCACGAAGGAGCAAATTCAGACCATGCTTTTTGCCCGAAAAATCGTCAAACACGTGAAATCGAATGCCGTGGTTTTTGCTCAGACCGATCAAGAAAAAGGCATTGATGTGATCATCGCCATCGGTGCCGGCCAAATGTCCCGTGTGGACTCGGTTTTCATTGCCACACACAAAGGCGGCGATCGAATCAAAGGCTCAGTCTTGGCTTCCGACGCATTCTTTCCGTTCGCAGACGGAGTGGAAGAAGCTCATCGTTGCGGCGTTTCCGCCATCATTCAACCCGGCGGTTCCATGCGCGACGCAGACGTGATCAAGCGCGCGGATGAACTCGGTTTGGCCATGGTGTTCAGCGGGATAAGGTCGTTTAAGCATTAATTTTCCTCATGACCTTCCTCCAAGCCCTCCTCCTCGGCATTCTCCAAGGCATCACAGAATTTTTGCCCATTTCTTCAGATGGGCATTTGGTGTTGATGGAGTCTATTTTTAAGCTACCCTTAGCCGATTTGAAGGGTTTTGATGTGGCCCTGCATTTTGGGACGTTGTTCGCCATTGTCGCTTATTTTTGGAAGGATATTTGGGGCTTGTTTCGACAAAAAAAACTCATCGTTTACATCGTCATTGCCACGCTTCCGGCTGTGGTGGTCGGATTTACGCTCGAAGATTGGATGGATGCCACGTTTCGAAACCCCATGGCCGTGAGTTTGTTTTTGCTCGTAATGGCGGTTTTCTTTTTATTCGCGGAAAGAGTGGCAAAACTCGATGAAAAAAAACAATTCACTTTGCTCAACACGTTCGTGATCGGCGTAGCGCAAGCCTTGGCTTTGCTTCCCGGAATTTCACGCTCCGGCATGACCATCGGCACCGGGTTATTTTTCGGATTTAAAAGAGAAGAAGCGGCCCGATTCTCATTCCTTCTCGGCATCCCTGCGATCGCCGGCGCCGTATTTCTCACCGGGATTCGCGTATTCAAGGGAGAAGTGCCTCTCCCCGGTACGGAATTGGTTTTGGTCGGCTTCGTAACGTCTGCCGTGATCGGCTATCTCGCCATCGCGTTTTTGATGCGATTCTTAAAAAATCACCGGTTAACGGTTTTTGCGGTTTATCTGATAGTTGTGGCCGGAGTGGGATTGTGGTTTTCGAGATAATTTGGGATAAAAAGTAAAAAGTTAAAATTCGCGTGACAAATTCATGTTTCTGGGCAAGAATAAGCCCTTAATTTATTATTGCTTTGGCATGGAAGAGAATCCTTCAGAAAGGAAAATCCTGGTGGTGGGTGGGGCGGTCGGCACTTTTTTAGGAGCAAAATTGCATGCTGGAGGTTGTTCTGTGGATCTTTTAGGAAGAGGGAAAATCGCTCATTTGGGAGATACTATTCGAATCCAGGAAAGAAAATATGCGATGCCTCCGCGTCTGACTGCTTTACCCGAAAATTCAAGCTACGATCTCGTGGTCCTCGCCACAAAACTGCATCATTTGCACGATATTTTGGCTCAAATTCAACAAGCGCGAGTTCGGGCCGGTTCCTTGGTGAGCATCCAAAATGGTCTCGTGGATAACGCTCAATTTAACAACCTACTGGGAGAGCAAAGATTGATGGTGGCTTCGGTTTTTGATGGATTTCGGATTGATGGAGAGAGACTTTTGACAACGAATACGGGAAAAGGATGGAAAGTGGAAGATTCTCCGGACGGGCAAAGGGTTTCATAAATTTTTCAGTCCGCCCAAATTCTTTGTAGTACCGAACCGGATTTGGATCTCTGTCGTGCAGAAAAATCAATCGTAAATTGTTGTTTGAACGGGCTTTCTGCCATTCATAATAAAACTTTTGCCGAACTTTTTTCCGACCCTGTCCTCAGTGCTCGCATTGAACATCTTTTTGAGGAATGTCATGCGATTCTTGCCACCGCTTTCCCATTAGAAGAGCGAGAGAGTTTAAGGACGAAAATTTTTGAAGGATGGCGATACGCGGATCATTATTCTTCGACCTGGCAGGATTTAACGGAAAGGAAACCCACGGAAATCGATTTTCTCAATGGATTCATGGTCCAGTTAGGACGAACGCAAGGATCATCCGTCGTGGAAAACGAGAGCGTGATTCGAGCATTGAAAGAAATAGAAGAGGCACGACGTTAAATTTCCCAACTTCATTGCATTTCCCCCTCTTTTCGGACTATAATCCGGGCAACTTTTTATATCTTTAAAAGATGTTTTTATGCCGATGATTATTTTGGGCATTGTGGTGGTTCTCTTGTTATGGCTTGGAGTGATGTACAACTCATTTGTGCGCATGCGCTATCGCGTGAAAGAGGCGTGGTCGGATATTGATGTGCAATTGAAGCGCCGCTACAACCTCATCCCGAATTTGGTGGAAGCGGTGAAAGGCTACATGACGCATGAAAAAGGAGTGCTTGAAAATGTGACCAAAGCCCGTGCCAACGCGATCGGAAATCAAGGCGACCCCGAGGCTCAAGCCAAGACCGAAAACATGTTGAGCGGTGCGTTGAAAACCTTATTCGCGGTTTCGGAAAATTATCCGGACCTTAAGGCCAACCAAAACTTTTTGGAATTGCAACGCGATTTAACCGACACCGAAGATAAAATCCAAGCAGCTCGTCGTTTCTACAATGGCAATGTGCGAGATTACAACACCAAGACCGAGATTTTCCCCAACACCTTGTTCGCCGAAATGTTTGGGTTTCACCGAGAACCCTTCTTTGAGTTAGACAATGCAGCGGAAAAAGAGGTTGTGGCTGTTAAATTCGATACTGCGCCAGCAACCCCGGTGGCCCCAACAGAGGCTCCGGAAAAACCTAAAGCCAAGAAGAAAGAGTAATTCATTCACTATGGCCCTCGCTTACACTCAAATCTCAAAAAACAAGTGGGAATCCGGAGGAATACTCCTCCTATTCATGGTTTTTGTCATGGCTGTGGGTTTTTTACTCGCAGAAGTACAAAGTCCCGGAGGAGGCATGATTGGATTGATCATCGCAGCCGCGATTTCTTTTATCTGGACGCTTGTGGCCTATTTCACCGGGGACAAAATCGCCTTGGCCGCCAATGGTGCCAAACCGATTCAAAAACAAGACAATCCAATGGTTTACAACCTCGTTGAAAACCTTTGTATTTCCGCAGGCCTTCCGGTCCCGAAAATTTACCTCATCCAATCCGAGGCCATGAACGCGTTTGCCACAGGCCGCAAGCCCGAAACCGCGTCCATTGCCATCACCACGGGATTGCTTTCACGACTCGAGAAAAAAGAGGTCGAAGGCGTGGTTGCACATGAACTTTCCCACATCGGCAATTACGACATTCGACTCATGACCCTCGTGGCCGCCTTGGCCGGGGTGATCATGATTTTAACCGATATTTTTTGGCATTGGAGTTTTCACAGCCGTGGGGGAGGAGGCCGGAAAAGCGGTCAACTACAACTCATCATGATGGTGGTGGGGCTTGTGTTGATTATTTTTGCGCCGTTGATTTCAATGCTCATGCAACTCGCCATTTCCAGAAAGCGTGAATTCTTGGCCGATGCCTCAGGCGCCTTGCTCACGCGCTATCCCGAAGGCCTCGCCAGTGCTTTGGAAAAAATTTCACAAGATTCAACCCCGCTTCCAACCGCAAGTCACGGCACGGCCCATCTCTATATTTCCAGCCCATTCAAAAAGAAAACGTGGTCCAATCTGTTCTCAACCCATCCGCCGATTGAGGCGCGGGTGAAGGCGCTGAGAGAGATGAATTTATAAAAAAACAAAACAGTACTTGACGGATTAAGCTTTTTTGGTTAAATTATATCCTTGGTTTTAAAAGGAATATTTTTAGCCTTTTCAATCATGGTAGAACTTGCCTCGGAGAACACTTCTGAACAACAAAGATTATTAAGAGAAATAGCTGAAACCCTACAACAAATTCCCTCGCTTATTTCAGGAAATGCAGATGCCGAAGCAGCTCGAGCCGCTTTTTGCCTTCCCCTAAAAGGAGCAGATGGGGAAGACGATCAATTTAAGCTCTGGCCACGTTGTAGGACTGTCATCGAAAGGGACCCATGCGCGAAATTTTTAGATAGAGATCTCCTCGTAAAATCTTTACGTTGCCTCAATAGCAACTCTCTACGTCATGGGGGGGATTGGCCCGGATGGATTTTATGGTCAAAATCAATGGTAAAAGCCTATCTTGTCCCAGAGGGTCAACCTTGGGATGCAATTCTTGCAAAGCTTGGTTGTGCTGAGGCCGGTTTGCGCGAATTAGCTACGGAGCAAGGCATAACACTTGGAACTGTAAAGTTGGGAGACCCATTGAATTATACGATCTTCCCTAAAATAGGCCCTGATCCTGATTTAAGTTCTTCTGTATGTGATTGTAATGTAGAGTGGGCAGCTTTTAATTTTGGTCACAACCACCCTTCTTTTCTCCGTGCATTAGAAAGATTTAAGGGAAAAGGAGCTAAAATACTGGAAGCAGTAAGCAACGATGAAGAATCGGTAAATATCGAAGTGGCACGTATTTTAGCAATGGAAAAAGGGGGAAAAAAGATCCGTTGTCACCCCGACATAAGAGAAGAAGCACGTCAAAGCATTCAGCATATCAATCTAGAAGTAATAACCGCTGTACATACATGGGCACTTAAAGTGGATGGCGGTGACTTTGCTCAAAAATGGGCTTTCGAAAAAAGAAGGATTTAAAAATCTCTTGTTTTTAAAAAGTTTTCCCTCGACAAAATCTGCTGTTTTGTGGTAAGTTTTCCAAAACATCGCATTTTAATAAATCCTCCCCCATGCATTCAACTCAAATTCAAGACTATTGCATTGCCACGATCGGCAGTCACACGGCTTTGCAAATCATGAAAGGCGCTAAAGATGAAGGATTCCGTACCTTATGCGTGGTGACCCCCAAAACGCGCCCGCTTTATGAGCATTATGGATCGGTCGATGAATTTCTAGAAATTGAACATTTCAAAGATTTTCCAACACTCGAAGAGGAGCTCATTCATCGTAATGCCATCGTGATTCCGCATGGGTCTTTTGTCAGCTACTTGGGCCCTGACGCTGTGGCAAAACTCAAGGTCATGCACTACGGCACCAAAGGAATTTTAAAATGGGAATCGGACCGAGCCATGGAGCGAACATGGCTTGCGAAAGCCGGACTTACGCTCCCAATAGTTTTCAAAACCCCGGAGGAAATAGATCGTCCGGTGATCATTAAATTTCACGGAGCCTTGGGCGGGTCCGGTTATTTTATCGCCAATTCCACCGAGGAATTTTACGAACGCATCAAGGACTATCCGGACCATAAAAAATACGCGATTCAAGAATACATCGTGGGAGTTCCGATGTACGTGCATTATTTTTATTCTCCGCTCACGGATGAGTTGGAAATCATGAGTTTTGACAAACGTTACGAATCCAATGCCGACTCCATCGGTCGCATCGCGGCCAAGGATCAATTGGTGGCCAATCTTCGCACCAGTTACACCGTCACAGGGAACATTCCGTTGGTGGTGCGTGAGTCGCTTTTGCCCGGATTTTATGAGATGGGTCGACGCGTGGTGGAAACTTCTCGCACATTGGCCGGAGTGGAAGGCAAAGGGCTTTTTGGCCCGTTCTGCTTGGAGGGAATTATTGATACGGATTTGAATTATTTTGTATTTGAAATTTCCGCCCGCATCGTGGCCGGAACCAATCCGTACATCAACGGGTCGCCGTACACCTGGTTGCGCTACAATGAGCCCATGTCCACCGGCCGCCGCCTCGCTCGCGATATCAAGAAGGGGATTGAGAGCGGGGAGATGGAGAAGATTTTAGGCTAATTTTTAACCTGAAAAACCCGTACCAGTACGGCGCTCCTATCTTATAAAATTACAACATATTATGAACTACCCCGACGCGCATCGCATCATGCAAGAAAATTTACAGAATAAAAATATGCACAAACACAGTTACGCCGTGGAAGCGGGCATGCGCGCGTACGCTCGAAAATTTGGGGAAGACGAGGAAATGTGGGCGGTCGCCGGAGTTTTGCACGATTTCGATTATGAAAAATGGCCGCAAGAACATCCCACCAAAGGCAAACCGATTCTCGAGCAAATGAATGTGCCCGCCAATATTGTGCAGGCGATTCAGGAGCACGGAGACATCCCGGCAGAGAGTTTGATGGGAAAAGCGCTCAAAGCCGTAGATCGCTTGAGTGGATTCGTCACTGCGGTAGCATTGGTGCGTCCGGATAAAAAAATCGGGAGCGTTGAGGTGAAATCCGTGTTGAAAAAGATGAAAGACAAAGGGTTCGCCGCGCAAATTGATCGAGAGGATTTAAAAAAATGCGCTGACGATCTCGGGGTGCCTTTTGAAGAACATGTCGAGATTGTGCTGAGGGCCATGCAGGGGATTGCGGAGAAATTGGGATTGTAAAAAAACATAAAGTGCTTCTTCCCCCAGATTAACTAAATGGTATTTTCATAAGACTTTTTTTGACATTTTTGCTAAACTGGGGCCGTTGATCCTTTGACCCCCTCCTTTTTTATGAATATTGCCAAAACCCTCAAGTCGTACGACCCCCAAAACATCACCATTGCCTCCTTGGGAGGGCATAGCGCTCTTGACGTGTGCCATGGTGCGAAAAAATACGGTTTTAAAACTCTCGTAATCGCACAAAAAGGCCGCGAAAAAACTTACACAAAATATTTTAAAACGCGTGAAGAAGGAACGCTCGGTTGCGTGGATGACGTGATTTTGGTGGATCAATTTTCAGATATTTTAAAGCCCAATGTGCAAAAAGAATTGCGCAAACGCAACGCCATTTTCATCCACAACCGTTATTTTTGGGTTTATTTTAAGGATTTTGCAAAGATCGAAAAAGAATTCGATGTGCCGATTTACGGCAATCGTGTATTGGTCAAACTCGAGGAGCGCGATCAACCCCTCAACCAATATCATCTTTTGGAAAAAGCCGGGATTCGCACCCCGCGCATGATTCGAAAAGGCGAAGAAAATTTGGATGAAAAAAAGTTGAGAAAACGATTAGATGAACATTTTGTGACACAAAAAGGCGGACCGCTTTTGGTCAAAGTGAATGAAGCGATTCGCGGGTATGAACGCGCTTTTTTCGTGATTACAAGTACGGCCGCGTATTTCGACTTTGGCGCCAAGATGATTGCTCTGGGGAAAATCACACGCAAAGATCTCGACCGTTCCGTGATCGAAGAATTTGTTTTGGGCGCACCGGTTAATTTTAATTATTTTTACTCCAATTTGAACGGAGAACTCGAACTCATGGGAACGGACACGCGCCGCCAAACCAGTCTCGACGGATTTTTGCGACTCGATGCCGAGACTCAACGCACATTGATTAAGGGCGGATACAAGCCCTCGATGATTGAAACCGGACACATCGCTTGCACCACCAAAGAATCGTTGTTGGAAAAAGCCTTTGAAGCCGGAGAAAAATTCATCGCCACACTCAAAAAAGAGATCAAAGGCGGGATGATCGGACCGTTCGCCTTGCAAGGTGCCATTGCCGCCGAAGAAGGGCGCGAAGTCTTGGTCGTGTTTGATGTTTCGATGCGTATCCCGGGGTCGCCGGGCACTCGGTTTACGCCAATCACCGGGTATTTATATGGAGAAACCATGAGTTACGGTGAGCGCATCGCCCTGGAACTCCGTCAAGCCGTAGAAGAAAATAAATTGGGGGAAATCGTAACGTGAAATTTCATTAAATTTTAATAAATTCTTCATTTTTATTTAATCTTTAAAACACACTCCCATGAACTTCGAAGCCATCCAAAATTTCATTATGAATAATGAAACCAATGTCATCATCCAATTTCTTTTGGATCCTTGGTCTTTCGCACAACAATCTTGGTTTTGGTGGGCCTTGGTCGGGCTGATCCTACTCATTCTTTGGTGCATCATTTGGAAAGGGTTTGCCTTGTGGTATTCCGCGCGCAACAATCAAAAAGCATGGTTTATCGTTTTGTTGGGTGTGAACACTCTCGGGATTCTAGAAATTTTATATTTGGTATTTTGGCGTGCCAACAAAAAGAAAAGTCTTTGGAAAAAACTCACCTCATTAAAAAAGTAAAATCGTCCCCATGAAAACGCTTCTTCTCGCCGCAGGCCGCAGTCAACGCATGACTCCAATTGAGGATAAAAACTTCCTTTCCTTTTGCGGGAAACCATTGATTCAACATCAACTCGAGGCCTTGGTGGAATCGGGATTGAATGACATTCTCATCATTGGCGGAAAACATAATTTAAAGGTGCTCAACGAATTTGCGGAACAATTTTTGACAAAGAAAAAAAGCCTCAAACTCAAAGTCATCGAACAAGAAGATCTAAAAGCCGGAATGGCCGGCGCCGTGCTGGCCGCGGAATGGGCGGTTTCTCCTCAGGATTCTCTGTTTATTGTGAGCGGAAACGATGTGGTCGATAAGGAGGCGTATCGCTTGATGTTCGCGGCTTCGGGAAATGAGAGTTTTTCAGGATTTTTATTGGGAAAACGAGTGAAATCGTATTTCCCGGGCGGGTATTTAAAGACGGATAAACGAGGCGAAATTAAGAGTATTGTTGAAAAACCCGGAGCAGGGAAAGAACCGAGCGATCTCGTGAATTTGGTTTTGCACTTTCACCGCAATGCGGGTGAATTGCACAAGTATTTAAAATCGATTAAAAGCGCGCGCGACGATCGTTATGAAAAAGCGCTCGATCAAATGATCAAAGACGGGGTGAAAATGCAGGTCGTAGCGTACGACGGGTATTGGCAAGCCATCAAATACCCGTGGCACGTGCTCGAAGTGGCGCGGCATTTTTTTGAAATTATACCCAAGCGTATTTCCCCCTTTGCAAAAATCGATAAAAAAGCCAACATCACGGGCGATGTGGTGATCGAAGAGGGCGCAAAAGTGCTGGCCGGAGCCACAATTGTGGGGCCCGCGTATATTGGAAAAAATTCCGTGGTGGCCACCAACGCGCTCGTTCGCGAGTCTTACATGGGTGAAAATTGTGTCATCGGTTTTAGCACCGAGGTGGCGAGAAGTTGGCTTGGCAATGAGGTTTGGACGCATTCCAATTATATCGGAGACAGCGTGATCGGGAACAATGTGTCTTTTGGCGCAGGCACGATCACAGGCAATCTTCGGTTTGACGAGGGCAATATTAACGTGGCGATTGGAGATGAGAAAATCGATTCCGGGACCAATAAGCTCGGCTTGATCACAGGCAATAATATTCGAGTGGGCATCAATGCCAGTTTTATGCCCGGAGTAAAAATCGGAAGCAATTCATTGGTGGGCGCGGGTTTTGTCATCAATCAAGACATCCCGGAGGGGAGTTATGTGGTCGGAGAATTGAAACTCAAAATTGTTCCAAATAAAAATAAGGCCCTTCCTTCTCGCGATGCGATGCGAAAAAAGCTATAAAAAATTTATGAACCCACTTCTTTCCATAATCATCGTCAATTACAACCACAAGTATTTCCCGCGGATGTGCGTTGAGGCGGTATTGAAAAGCAACACGAATTTTTCATACGAAATTATTGTGGTGGATAATAAATCCGAGGATGAGAGCATCGATTATTTGCGCGAAGCGGATAAAAAAGGGACGATTCGGTTGATCGAATCCGGGGCCAATTTGGGGTATGGAAAAGCCAATAATCTCGGCGTAAAACATGCCAAAGGAGAATTCATTGTGATTTCCAATCCCGATATTTTTGTGAAGCAGGACACCATGCAAAAAATGCTGGACCATCTTAAGAAAAATAAGAAAATTGGGATTTTGGCTCCGCGCCTTCGTTATTACAACGGGAAAATCCAGGAATCTTGTCGTCGTTACATGACGTTTCTTGATTTGGTCATCAAGCGCACGCCTTTAAAAAAAATCTCGGTTTTCAAGAAACGATTGGATCATTATTTGATGAATGACTTTGATCACAACAAAACGCAATCCGTCGATCTCGTCACCGGTGCGTATTTTATGATGAAAAAAGAGGTCTACGACGAAGTGAAAGGATTTGACCCGCGTTATTTTTTGTTCATGGAGGATTACGATCTTTGTTTAAAAGTGCATAAAGCCGGTTATCAAGTGGTCTATTTCCCGGAAACCGAAGCTGAGCACTACCACAAGCGCCTTTCCGGTGGTAATATTTTGGGGCTTTTGTTTCACCGTGTGTTTTGGAGTCATCTTAAAAGCTCTTTTCAATATTTTTGGAAATGGCGCGGCAAAAGGCCTTAAGTTTTGCACTTTTTTATTTTTTAATGAAATGGTCATGAAACGTTCATTTTTTCTCATCGGAATTAGCTTATCACTCCTCATCATGAGCGGGTGTTTATTCGGGTCCCAATATTATTCTTTATCAAATTGTGAAAAAGACCCGGCGTCAAAAGTGGTCACCATGAAAACAGTAGATGAAAACAGCGATGAATTTACCTTTCGTATGAATCCGGAAACTTGGGATCTCCAAATTTGGGACGAGGAAAAAGCTCCCAATCGTGTGGCTTTGGTCAATAAGACTTATCTCGAGGGAGATTGTTATGTTCTCCCGGGGACCATGGGGCAAGGTTATCAAGAGGGATGGACCGTTACGGAAGGAGTTTTAATGACGCAACGAGGCAATGCACGCACATTGGATATCATCAATCAAGTGGGGATTCGGCTTAAGTATATTGTCGGATATGAAATCGGGGAAATGCCTTATATTTTTGAAATCAATTTCCCGGTAAAAGATCAGGACATTTGCTCCGCTGATGCGCAAGCGTTGGTGTCCTCGTTTAATGCGGATTTGCCTGCAACCGAAACAACGGATGCGACAGGCGAAATCGATAGCACTCCGAATTCCGATGAAATTGTCACACCAGACACCACAACGCCAACAGTGACGTCAGAAATTCCGGCCACAGAGGAAGTTGTTCAATAATATTCTTACTACTGTTCCACCGTTACATCCCCTTGCACCAAGCATTTGCATGCCAATCGGTGTTCTCCGTCGTTTGAGCCCATGGCATCCAAGGTCTGTTTTTCGGTTTCATCGATGGGGGAAAGATTTTCTTTGCCTTTTAAGACTCGAACAAGACACGTTCCGCAAATCCCGGTTCCACATCCGAAGGGGATTGGCCAGCCATTATCTTGGATTACGTTTTGGAGCGATTCTCCTTTTTCAACTTCTACATTTTGCCCGGAATTGGAAAACGTAACGTTTGGCATGATTTAAATTTTTAGAGTATAAAATAAAACGAAAGCGTATTCATTCTAACCAAAAAAGATTAAAAACCAAGCCTATGACAAAAATCATCATGATCCTTGCCCCGGAACGATATCAAGAACAGGAGTACGGGGACCCGCGACGGGTTTTTGAAGAAGAAGGATTTACCGTTAAAACCACAAGTACGGTCAAAGTCGCTCAAGGAAAATTGGGAGGAAAAACTACGGTTGATCTTTTATTACAAGACGTGCAAGTGAATGATTTTGACGCCATTGTTTTTGTGGGAGGACCTGGAGCATTTGTGTATTTTGAAGATGAAGTGGCCTTAAATTTGGCCCGCGCGTTTGAAAAAGAAGGCAAGTGGGTGACCGCCATTTGTGCCGGTCCGGGAATTTTGGCGAATGCCGGAGTGCTCAAGGGCAAACGGGCGACTTCTTGGCCGGGAGAGGGGGATCACTTAAAGGAAAAGGGCGCAACTTACACCAATGCCGCGGTGGAGCAGGATGGGAAAATCATCACCGCCAACGGCCCATTGGCAGCCGAAGCCTTTGGTCAAACCATTGTCGCGGCCATGAAGGAGGGAAAGTAACCCAATCGTAATGCAAATAAAAAAAGCCATCATTCGGGATGCTCAAGCCATGCATAGGATCCATACAAAGGCCGTGAGCACCACATGTAAAAATTTTTATACTAAAAAACAAATTGCAGCATGGCTAGAGGGAAGATCCCCGGAAGGGTATCATGAAGGAATTCAAAAAGGAGAAATGTATGTTGCGGAAGATAAAGGGGAAATTGTAGGTTTTGGTCATGCAATCCCCGGAGAAGTCGTCGCTGTTTTTGTCGATCCGGATTTTCATAATCAAGGCATCGGGAAGCTTCTATTGGGATACGGACTCAAAATCGCTTCCAAAAACCATCAAAAAGTGAAGGTTGAATCCACTATAAACGCCGAAAGTTTTTATAAAAAACAGGGTTTCGTAAAAGTAAAAGAAAATATAGTTATAAAAAAAGGAGAAAAACTTCGAATGGTTATTCTGGAGTTTTTAGTACAATGATTTTTTATCTCAAACGATTCAATAATTCTTCAACCGGCACCTCCTCAATCGGCTGTTTCACCAACGGTAAATCATTGAGTTGAGGCAAGCGATCCTCATACGTGGGCCGCTCCTCTTTAAAATACAACCCGATGTGAATGCGATCCTCCCACGCCAACGCAGCCTCGAGCGCGGTCAGCTTATTCGAAGGATCATACCCCGGCTCTTCCTCGAGTTTGTGAATGCGTTGTTGATACCATTGATACGTATTTTTTTTATTGAAAGTCACGCACGGCTGAAGCACATCGAGAATCGCAGTGCCTTTGTGTTGAATTCCACGTGTGATCATATCGGAAAGATGTTTGATGTCCCCGGCAAAACTGCGCGCTACAAAGGTTGCGCCCCCGGCAATCGCGAGTTGAATCGGATTCACAGGCGTTTCCAAAACTCCCTCGGGAGTTGAAATCGAACAATACCCCGAGTCACTGGTGGGCGAGGTTTGCCCTGTGGTCAACCCGTAAACCTGGTTGTTTTGCAAAATATAAAGCAAATTGTAATTGCGTCGCAAAAGATGCACAAAATGTCCCATCCCAATTCCGTACCCGTCCCCATCGCCCCCGATCACGATGATCGTGAGCTTGTGGTTGGCCAAGTGCACACCACTCGCCACCGGCGCCGGACGGCCATGCAAGGAGTGAATTCCATACGTCTTGATCCAATGTGGCATTTTTGAGCCACACCCGATCCCGGACACAATCACATAATTTTCACGAGGAATATCGAGTTGAGAAATGGCTTGTTTCAGCGCCATCCAAATCCCGAAATCGCCACAACCCGGGCACCAATGCGGCATCGTTTTACTGTCGAGATGTTTGAGCGGAATTGACATAAAAAAAATTAGGAAAGTTTATCGATCGAGTGAATAACCTAAGTCAGTCCATTCTTTAAGCCCGGCCTGATAATCACTCACGTTTTTGTATCCCATTTTTGCGAGAGCTTCGGCCGCTTTAGCTCCGGCATCGCATTCGCTATCTTTGGAATACACCACCACCACCATGGATTTATCCGGGATCATTCTTTCCGCCATGATTTTGAAGTTTTCATCATGAAGCGGAAGATTGATGGCTCCGGGAAGATGGTGCTTGAGAAAGGATTCCGGGGGCAACACGTCCACGAGTATAAATTCGTCGTTGCGGTCGATCATGCCTTTGAGTTCATCGTGATGAGTGATTCCGAGCATAAGATTAGGGGTTAGGGATTTGAAGTTAGGAATTAGGATGCAGAGGAGAGGAGTGGGTGTTCTTGAGATCGCATTTTTTCAAGGGAGGTTCTGCGAGGATCATGTATCCGAGCAGGTTCTCCCCATGCGATCGAGAGAATGCCCGCTACTCTCCGATAAAATTTTTAACTTTTTCACAAATCTCTTCCGGATAAAACGGTCGGCCATCGTATTTTAAGAATTTTTCATCCACATCCAGAAGCGTGTGTTCTCGAATCAATTCTCCAAGTTGGCCGCGATAATTGCCTTCGATCAAGAGAGATTCTTTTGCCTTTTTAAGGAAGTCGGAAACCGCTTTTTTCGGGAATGGAGACAGATAAATCACATGCATAAAATTCACGCGAATCCCTTCAGCTTCCAAACTACGCATGGCTTCTAAAACCGCACCTTTGGTCGAGCCCCACGCGATAATGGAAAGGTCGGCATCCTCGGGCCCATAAATCGGCGGATTCGGAAGCTCTTTGGCCAATGTTTCCATTTTGCGAAGACGTTTTTGATGCATCGCAATACGATTTTCAGCGCTTTCATCCAACTCTCCGGTCGCATCGTGCTCATAACTATTCGCCACATAACGGGTGTGGGGCATGCCCGGAAGAATGCGTGGCGAAACCCCGGACTCGGTCACTTGATACCGCGGAAAATCTTCCATGGTTTCTTTGAATTTCTCAATTTCTTTTTCACTCACCATGGGGCCACGATCAATCTTAACCGCGAGTTTTTCAAAATCATCGGCTGAAAAATGGCTTTCCGAAAGATATTTATCCGACAGCACGATCACCGGAATATGATATTTTTCCGCAAAATTGAACGCGTGTTGTATATAAAGGTACGCTTCGCTCACATCTCCGGGGGCCAAAACGAGTTTGGGAAATTCATCATGCCCGGCATGAATCACAAATTTAAGATCCGCTTGCCCGGTCCAGGTTGGAAAACCGGTCGCAGGCCCGGGGCGTTGAGATTCCACCACCACCAACGGGACTTCAATCATACCTGCAAGGCTCAACGACTCCACCATGAGCGCAAATCCGCCGCCCGAAGTCGAGGTCATGGCGCGCACTCCGGCATACCCGGCTCCAATGCAATACAAAACCGCAGCCAATTCATCTTCGGGTTGCTTCACCACAATATTGAGGTCTCGTTCATGTTTTGCAAAAACCGACAAAATGCTCGACGCCGGAGTCATCGGATACGCACAGAACAGTTTGCACCCGGCTTTCATGGCCCCATAAGATAAGGATTGATTTCCGGAAAGCAGCATTTTTGGCTTATTTTGGGTTGGCGCCATGGAAAAGGGGAACGCTTTTGCCGAATCAAAATGTTCCAAAACATAGTCATATCCGATTTTTGCCATTTTTACATTCAGAGAAACGACTTTTTCTCCTTTTTTCTCAAATTGTTTCACAATCAGTCCTTCGAGATGTTCGAACGGATATTTAAACAAAGCCAACGACGCGCCCAGAGCCACGGTATTTCGCATGATGTCGATGCCGCCGTGTTCTTTCACGATTTTAAGGAAAGGAACCGGGAAAAGATGTGTGGTTTCGGGCTGAGGAAGATTTTTAGGTTCCAATGAGAAATTTTCAGGGTCAAAAAGAACACCGGCCCCGGAAGAAAGCTCGTTTTTATGCAATTCAAAAGTCTCTTTATTCAAGCACACCAAAAGATCAATGCCACGAACCTGGGAATAAACCGGTTCCGGGCTCACTCGAATATGGTAGCTGTTGTGCCCGCCACGGATCAGGGAAGGGTATTCGAGATAAGCGAGGACATTCAACCCTCCGCGCGTAAAGCATCGGGAAAACATCTCTCCCGAGGCATTGATGCCTGCTCCAGCTGCTCCTCCTACCATCCAAGTGATTGTATTCATAAGTGTCGCCATTTAATCACAAAAACAGCGGATGGGAAAATGTTCCGGGAGAAAGTTTAGATTATTTTGGAGGGCAGAGATTTGGCGTGGAGAAAAAACAGCTCTCACAGGAGGAGCATCTGCAGGGGGGCAATCTCTGCCAAACGATTCACACATAAATGCACTGAAAGCTATATTAAAATAAACTTGGCTACCAATGATGATAGAGGCGGGTTTATCAGGTTCAGACATCCCGAAATGGGGGTTAACTATATCTGTAACGGTTCTTAACTCAGGGGCAATGGGAACAGGAGAGCTTTCAGCGGCTTTACCAAAAGAATCTTTTACTGGAGCAAAAGAAGAAGGTATAGCCGTAGCCATAATTGAAAGTGCCGCGGCCCCCAAATAGACCAATGATCGATTCATGCATAAGTAGTCAGGAGTAAGGGGCTGATAATAACACGCGCACAAAATAAGTCAATGGTAGTTTAGGGCTGCAATTGCTTGGTAAGTATAGATGGGATATTCGATTGTAAAAATTATAATGGCTTAAATAAGCCGTTATTTGGGGTAAAAAGTGTGCCCGGGCGGGATAGTTAAATTAATTTGGTTGATTTTTTGGATTGCAAGTGATGGATTTTTTGTACTTACAAAACCCTTCGATCCAAGCAAAAAGAGACTTAGGTGTGTTGAAACCTTTGGCCCTA